>Ga0207681_10000010_pt1 | contig 403379 bp, 398 predicted proteins | sample KBSS53metaG_FD_184324 | JGI IMG/M metagenome (GOLD analysis project Ga0207681, IMG submission 184324) | Switchgrass rhizosphere microbial communities from Kellogg Biological Station, Michigan, USA - KBS S5-3 metaG (SPAdes) (version 2) | ecosystem: Host-associated > Plants > Roots >...
ATCGAGCCGCCAGTCCGAAATGTCGACGATCATCACCTTCCCGCAGCCGAACCACTTGAGCATGATCGCTGTCGACATGCCGATGATCCCCGCCCCGAACACGATGGCGGTCTTGCCCGGGCCAGGGCGGCTGCGTTACCATGAGCAGCCGCGTCGGGGGAATTGACCATCTCGCGACGCCCCATCGGCGTCATGATGACCCCGGGTGAAATTGAGACGATGCGGGCCTGTTTTCTCCCCCAAGCCTCTGCGCGCTGCTCCGCCATGCGACGGACGGCGGTCTTGGTAAGCACGTAGGCCAGCGCTTGGTCCCCGGCCGGGCCAAGTTCGGGCGCCATTCTGGCGACAATCGGCGCCAGCTTGTCGAGGAAATCAGGGGCGAGCGGGTCGTCGAGCAAGTTGGTGATCTCTTCGCTCAGCGCATCATATGCGCCGCCATCGATGCGACCAGGATGCCCACCGACCCCGGCGCGAGTCGGAGCTCGATCGCCCTCAGCAGTCGTTCCGAGGCGATCAGATTAACGTCGATGATCGTGCGCCAATTTCCCTGCGAGGGCCCGATACCCGCGGTGTGGACAAGAGCGAAGCGCTCCCGCCCGTCAAGCGAGGCGGCAAGGCGCGACAGGACCGACTCGTCGGCAAGATCGCCGCTGATGGCCTGCACTGAGTAACCATCGGCGCGCAGTTCCTCTGCGAAGCGATCGAACCCTTCGGACGCAAGATCAGTCAGGACCAGCTCGTGCGAATTTCCAAAGAGGCGGGCGCAGGCCCGTCCCATGCCACCGGCGGCGCCCGTAATGATGGCCTTGCTTGACATCATCGCCCTTCCTCCTTGCGGTAACAATGTGAGTCAGGTGTACGAAACCGCAAATGCTGTCTAGCTATCGCTCGACCGATTTAATCCCAGCCGGCTGGTTTATGGTCCTGCTTCGTGCGATTGTCGCTTCGACGTTGTAGGGTCGGATGAATCGACCCGCATAACAGGGAGCCTGAAGCTGCGATGACCTCCCCCGTTCTATCCAGTCGCGAAGATGGCATCCTCACACTCCAGCTGAACAATCCTGAAGTCCGCAACGCGATGAGCCAGCCGATGGGCGAGGTGCTGAAGCGCGAATTGCGCGATGCGGCCCAGGACCCCGGGATGCGGGTGGTGATCCTTACTGGAGTGGGCGATGCGTCCTGCGCTGGCGCCGATGTCAGCATGCCCGGCATGATCGAGACCTACGACTCGCCGCTCGAAGAGGTAAAGACACGCTTAGATCACCTCGAAGTCGTGTACGTGATGAAGCCGCGTACAGTTCCCAACTTCCGGTTCCTGCCGCGCCAGAATATCCGCGACGTCAGGAGAAACTCCTTCCAGGAAGGTCTCGACAAGAAGATCGAAGGCGGCGCCTATCCGCCGGTGGTGCATCCACTAGGTTTTCACTCAGCGCGAAACGGGACGCAAGGTGCTCAACCTCTCGCCGCTGTTCGCCGACTCGATGCTTGGGATGAATCGCGCCGAAGGCGACGGTCTACTGAGGTGGCTGGCGAACCACATTACCGACGAAGCCCGCGCATACGATCACGATTGGCAGGAGGGTGGCATGGTCCTTTGGGACAATTGGCGTATGCTCCACTGCGCGCGCGGTGTGCCAGAAGGCGCGGCACCTGCCCCCGTTCCGAAATCGTTAAATTGTAGGTGGCCAACGGATGAATAACCCTCAATTCTCAGACCTTTGTGGCAGGCTGTTCGACATTGATCCCGATGGCGACGCGGTTCAGTTCGAAGGGGCGTGGCGCAGCTGGGGCTGGGTTCAGAACCTCGCGAGCCAGGTTCAGCAACTCCTTAAAGAGTCCGGGATCGGCTACGCTGCCGTCAGCTTCCTTGCGAGAAATACTCCGGAAGCGCTGGCGGCACTGGTCGGACTGGTGACGCAGCCGCGCACGATCCGGATGATCTACGCATTCCAGTCCCCGGCGGCGATTGCGGCTTCGATCGAGAAGCTCGGGTCGCCTGGTCTTCTGCTGATGGAAAAGGATCTGACGCCCGAAGTCCTGGCGGTGGTCCAGCGGCTCGGCATCAGCTGCATCAGCTTGGGGGAAAATGGTGCGCGCCTTGCGGTGCCCGGACGCCGGCGGGAGCCGGCCGCGCCTGAACCAAACCCGACCATCGACATCCTGACCAGCGGCACCACCGGTCCGCCGAAGCAGTTCCCGATTGCCCACCATGTGTTTGCGCACATGATGCTGAATCAGGGCGCACCGGTGCTGGAAGACCCGACCGTACCTCCATTCCTGATGGCGTTCCCGTTCGGGAACATCGCAGGCTTGTCGTCGTTGGTCGGCACCTTTCTGCAGGGCCAGCGCACGGTGCTGCTCGACAAGTTCTCGCTCGAGGCCTGGCGGGCGTTCGTCGTCAAGTACCGGCCGACGACCGGCGGTTTGCCTTCCGCGGCGATCCCGATGATCCTCGAGGCGCAGATCCCGCGCGAGGATCTGGCTTCCATCCGGTACATCACGACCGGTGCGGCACCCCTCGATCCATCGATCCAGAAGCGCTTCCAGGACACCTACGGCATTCGCATCCTGCTGATCTACGGAGCGACCGAGTTTGGCGGGCCGGTGGCCGCGATGACACCGGCACTCGATTCGGAGTGGGGTGACACCAAGCTGGGCAGTTCGGGCCGCGCGCTGCCCGGCGCCCAATTGCGAGTCCGAGATCCCGAGACCGGCGCGATCCTCCCTCCTGGAGCTGAAGGTCTGCTCGACGTTATTTCGCCGCGGATGGAGCAGGAATGGATCCACACTTCGGACATTGTCCGGATCGACGAGGACGGATTTCTGTTTTGCATCGGCCGCGCCGACGGGGCGATCATGAGGGGCGGTTTCAAGGTCCTGCCTGAATCGGTCGAGCAGGTGCTCCGAATGCACCCAGCTGTGGCGTCTGCCGGCGTTGTTGGGATCAGTCACCCGGTCCTGCACCAGGTACCGGGTGCGGTTCTGCAACTTCGACCTGGATTGAAGGCACCCAGCGTCGCTGATCTCGATCGCCACATGCGGGAACATCTCCCATCGCCTCACGTGCCGGCTCGGTGGCGCTTTGTCGAAACGATGCCGCTCAATAGCGCTTACAAGATCGACCGCGCGGCCCTCCGCAGGCTGCTTGAGGAGGTGTGAGCCAGCGGATGGAACAACCACTCCCGAAGATCGAGCAATCCGCGATCACAGATTGCTCGGGAGAAAGAAGGACATTAAAGCTTCCGTTTTTTGGTATCCGAACTGAAACTGAATATTTGCCCGAAGGTATTGCTCAAAGTTTCTTGGTATCCGACGCGGCGGGCAACGCGGTGCAATTCCTGGGAAAAATGATATGACGACAGCCCTCGCAAACCCTGCAATCGATGCGAAGAAGAAGAAGCCGGCTGCGACCAAGGCCGTACTGAAGAAGAGCGACGCGACGCGCCAGCGTGTGCTGGAGATGACGTCCGAACTATTTCGCAGGAACGGGTACCAGGCCACCTCCATGCGCGACATCGCTGCGGCCGTGGGCATGAAGTCCGGGAGCCTATACTATTACTATGATTCAAAGGAAGCGCTGCTCGCAGCGATCCTGAATGACAACATCGACGCTCACATTGCCAAAATAAAACAGGCGGTCGATGCCCTGCCGAAGGATGCGACGGTCCGCCAGAAGTTCGATAGGGCGGTCGAGGAATCCGTCAGGATTATTGCTGAGGCTGGAGACATGGCCGTGGCGTCGGCCCAGACCCTCTCCTACCTACAGGAACCCGAATTTTCGGAACAAGTGAGGCATCGCCAAGCCTATAATCAGTTCTGGCGAGACCTCATCGAAGAAGGCAAGCGCACGGGCGAAATTCGCAAGGATGTGCCTGACGCGGTCGCCTCGATGGTGATTGTCGGGGCGATGACCTTTGTCGCCGAATGGTTCGACGAGAAGCGCAGCACGACGCAGGAAATCGGAGGCATCTTTTCTCGGTTGCTGTTCGAGGGCATGCACACTTGAGGATTCGGCCTGCACCCCGAAAGGGCGTCAAACCGCTGCCTGCTTGACTCGCGGGTCTTCCATCCACCCCGAGCAGATCGGGCGCTGGACAACGCGCGCGCAGGGTTTTTCCTCCGGAAGCGCGCGTTAGAACCGGATAACGCTGCCATTCACCACACTTGCACGATCGCCGTGCACTTGGGGCATTGTGTCCCGTCCAGGTCCCTGTCACCAATCAATCGACCGTCAGGAATCCGTCCGCACCGATATTGCCTGTACCGCCGTGGACGACTCGTATTCTTCTCGAGGAGCGCACCCGGATTTTCAGGTTCGCCCGTTCAGGCCGAAATCGCTTCCTTGAGCGGATAGTCAGGCCGGCAACCTCAACCGGATATGCGCCGCTCAATCCCACTTCCTGTTTCGCAATCCGGCATTTTCGACGCCTTCGGATTGAGCGATCCCAGCAAGGACATCATCGCCAGCTCGACCTCCTCGGGCTCGACCGCCATCTCTTTGGCATTGAGCACCATCAGCGCCGCTTCCTCGACGATCGACAGGATCAGGTGTGCCAGTGCCCGGGGGGGCTGGGGCTGGACGAGCCCCTTTGCAATTCCGTCCGCAATGGCCGCCTCCATCATCCGCAGGCCGTATCCGATCTGCAGCCTGCGCCACTCCATCCAACCGAGCACGGCCGGTCCATCAACAAAGGCTATCCTCTGGACATCGAGGTTAACGACGCTGCTAAGGAAATCCCTGAGATCCAGAGTAAACCCGTACCAACCCTCCGCCGCAACCCGTTCCGCCGTCGCATCCACAAGTCCGCGACCGGCCTGCTCAAATACCGCCCTGAACAGGTCTTCTTTCCGCGGGAAATAGTGCTGAAGCGCGCCGCGGGTCACCCCCGCTGCCTGCACGATCTCGGTCGTGGCGGTGGCGTGAAAGCCCTTCTGCCCGAACAAGCGCATTGCCGCGGCAATAAGAGCGTCCCTCGTCGCCTCTGACTGGGCGGCCCTGATTCCCCTGCCCTTGGCCAACCCGCACCTCTTTGCGTAATCGCCGGGACGTACCCGGCGCGACCATCCGATCATGTCCGTTGCCCTTAACCTGCGCACCACCCTCCGTCTACAGGGAGCACCACACCGCTCACAAACGCCGATTGATCGGAGGACAGGAACAGTATCGCATCCGCAATGTGGAACGCCTGGTTCGCCTGCGAGGGACATAGTGGGGAAACAGCGCTGCGCATAGTCCTGGTCGATCGCATTGTTATCGAGAATTGCTGTTTCGCCGATTGCGCCGGGGCACACCGCGTTGCGGCGGATTCCGTCCTTACGGTAGCCCCAGGCTACGGACCTGGTAAGGCCGATCAGGCCGTGCTCGAAGCGGTATACGCGGCGCCTCCCACACCCCCGCGGGTGCCTGCAACAGAGGCGATGTTGATGATCGCCCCCCTCCCGACCGCGGCCATCAGAGGAATGACCGCGCGCGTCAGCACGAACGCGGCAATCAGATTGACGGCCATGACCCGGTTCCACAACTCGTTCGAGGTTCGGTCCGCTGGGCGCAGATCATCGAAGATGCCGGCGCAATTTACGAGGACATCGATGCCTTCCCACCGGTTCGCTACCTGACGGATCGCCGCGTCGACAGCTTTTTCATCGGTGATATCAGCGGCAATTCCAAGCGCTGATCCCCCGGCGGACTCGACGTCGGCCGTGACGGCATCAATGCGTTCGGGCACCCGATCGAGGATTGCAATTCGGGCTCCGTGGCCCCCCTGCGCGAGGGCGGCAGACCGTCCTATCCCCGCACCGCCCCCAGTCAGGACGATCGTGCGGGCCCGCGAGATCGATTGAAGTCGCACGACTTGATTGGACCAGGAAGTCATTCATTCCCGAATTCTCCTCAACCCACCCCATCACGAACCATAAAGATATCCATCAAGCGTCTGATGATAGTGACGGATACGGACTTCCTGATATTCGGCCAAAGTCACCTTGTTAGTGATATTGGCTTTGAGGCCGCGCTGGATCGATTCCAGATTGTCGATGTCCTGCTGCAGGATTTGTCCCAGTCCGCCAAGTTCCGGCACGCTTTCGAGTGATTCTTCCGGATTGACGACCACTGTCCGCCCCGAAGGTGGCCGCTCGCCGGCGAAAGGCAGGAACGCCTGCGTTTCGAAAATGCAATGATCGGCGTCGTCACCGGGGAGGAAACGGTAGACGATCGGCGCACCGAGCGAGGACCACGGGGCGAAGTTGGGGAATAGCGAGTACTGGATCGGATCGACCAGAAACGAAACCGGCTGGTTGTTGAGGTCAACTCCCACGCGCTGCTTGTAGACCATTGCGGCCATCGCCACCAAATACAGCGTTTACGATGTCGCCGACCAGGACCAAGCGGGGGAGCGCCCGCATTGTCCATGCGGTTGAGGCTGTGATGCCTCGATTCCCGAAGCCCGAAGCCTCTCCATCCGCGAATGCACTTGCAGGCGATCGAGGCTTAAGGCCCGGCGAAAGTCCGGCGGTCGATCGCCAACTCTCCTATCGCGCGCAGGGATATGGGGACGCGGGCCAACTCCTGCGGCCATTGACTCCAGTCCTTTAGCATGCAACCGGTATGTCAACGTCAAATACGACGGATGCACGCAAGAATCGCCAAGTAGTTTGGAGATTCGGGTTACACTCAGTGCAGAATCCGAAATGACGAATTGCGTTTGAGAGACCTTGAGATGCTGCCCGGGGATCCATTTGGCGATGCGCGAGGTCCGCGTTGTTCTGGAGAGCTTTCTTACCCGTTTCCGAAATATTCGCATTCCCGATGGTGCAAAAGTCACCTGGCGTACCGAAGGGGCGCCCTGGGGGATCGATCATCTGCCGCTGGAGTGGGAGCGGCGATCGTCGCTCCGCAACAGCAACGCGCACAGCCCGCGGTCAGGTGAAGGAGATGAGATATGGCAGAGGCCTCGACTGCGAAGCGCAACCGTCGAGACGAGACAAGAACCCTCTTTTAAGGAGAGCACTGGCATGACGAGCGAATTCGCGCCTGATCTTCCCACACAGTTGGAGATCTACAAACGGGTGGCGCTGCTCAAGGCGAATGACGAGCGCAGTCGCAAGGTCATCATGACCGGACGCCTGGTCATGCCCTATTACAGCTATCGCGGACAGGAAGTGATCCCGGCTGCCATGTCCGCAGCCTTGTCTGACCAAGACTATTGGGTGACGATATACCGCGGCATCCATGACATGCTGGCCAAGGGCATGCCGCTGAAGGATCTATGGGCTGAGATCGCTGGGCGGGTGGATGGAACCTGCAAGGGCAAGGGCGGCCCGATGCACCTGACTTATCCCGCGAAGGGCATAATGGTCACGACCGGAATCGTGGGATCGTCAATGCCGATCGCCAATGGCATTGCCTGGGGCTCGCAGCTTTCGGGAAATGGGCGCGTCACGGTTGCAACTTTCGGTGACGGAGCCTCGAATATCGGTGCTTTCCACGAAAGCCTCAATCTGGCGTCTGTGTGGAAGTTACCCGTGATTTTCCTTTGCCAGAACAATCTGTACGGCGAACACACGACCTATGAGAAAGCCACTTCGGCCCCGCGCATCGCTGATCGCGCCGTGGCCTACAACATGCCTGGCGTGCGGGTGAACGGCAATGATCCGGTCGAAATGTACGCCGCGGCGCGCGAAGCAGTGGAACGAGCCCGCGCGGGCAACGGGCCAACCCTGATCGAAGCGATGACTTTCCGCTTCCACGGCCATGTTTTCGGCGATGCCGACGCCTACATGGACAAGGCCCAGAAGCAGGCGGCCATGGAGGCCGATCCCGTGCCGATCTTCCGCGCACGCCTGATCGCTGAAGGAATCGCATCAGAGAGCGAACTCGCGGCAATTGAAGCCGATATCGAGGCCCAGCTCGATGAGGCCGTCGACTTCGCGCTCGCATCGCCCTTCCCCGATCTCGGTGAGCTAACAAGAGACGTCTACGCAAACGGAGAGAACGCATGAGCGACCAGTCGGACGCCGCGCCCGTCACCATTCTACAAGCCATTAACGCCGCGCTGAACGACGCGATGGAATTCGACGAAGCGATCATCGTACTCGGCGAGGACGTTGCGGATCCAGAAGAGGGTGGAGTCCTCGGGGTGACGAAAGGTTTGTCTTCGCGCTTCGGCGACGACCGGGTTCGCTCCACGCCGATCGCCGAGCAGGCCATCGTCGGAGCTGCGATTGGCGCAAGCCTCGTCGGGTATAAGCCGGTCGCCGAGATCATGTTGATGAACTTCACGACTGTGGCGATGGACATGATCGTGAACCACGCGGCCAAACTGCGCTTCATGTCCGGAGGACAGACAAACGTGCCGATCGTAATCCGTACGATGACGGGCACAGGATTCGGCTCCGGAGGACAACACAGCGATTATCTCGAAGCCTGGTTCGCCCATACCCCTGGAATGAAGGTCGTGGCGCCATCGAATCCGATGGATGCGTACGGACTGATGCGAGCGGCGATCGATGATCCAGACCCGGTCCTCTACATCGAGAACCTGCCGGCCTATTGGATCCCCGGTCCCCCGGCCGAAAAAGGATTCACGGTTCCGCTCGGAAAGGCGCTCGTGGCCAAAGAAGGTGCGGATGTCACTATAGTCAGTTATTCCCGCACCCTGATTGAGGCACTGGGCGCCGTCGAGCAGATGGAGGCTGCCGGGGTATCCGCAGAGATTATCGACCTGCGGACCATTTCCCCATGGGACAAGGAAACGATCTACGCCTCAGTCGCCAAGACAGGTAGGTGCTTGATCGTACACGAGGCGGTCACCGCCTTCGGTGTCGGTGCGGAGATCGCCGCAACGCTGCAGTCCCGGTTCTTTGGCAAACTCAAGGCGCCCGTGGGTCGTCTGGGCGCGCCATATGCGCCTGTGCCATTCTCGAAACCGCTGGAAAGTGCCTACGCACCGGACTCACGGCGCATCGCCGATGCGGCGATCGCACTCGCAACAAAGGAACACTCAATCGATGGCAACTGAAGTCCTCCTGCCCAAGCTGGGCTTTTCGATGAACGAAGGCACGCTTACCGAGTGGCTGGCTGAGAATGGCAGCCCCGTCGTCAAAGGGCAGCCGCTGTTCGCGCTGGAGAGCGACAAGTCGACCAATGAGGTAGAAAGCCCCGCTTCAGGGGTACGACGATCAATGTGCCGCCCGGAGGGGTTTATGCTGTCGGGACCGTATTGGCGATGATTGATTGAACTCGCCGCCTGGTCGGCAGCTTCTTCGGCTATGCGCCCTCCTCTGGCGTGCGGAGCCGCCAGGCATCGGACACCCCCAGCCCGCCGAACTTCGACTTCCACTTGTAAAACGTCGCCGAGTTGATCCCGTGGCGGCGGCAAACCTCCGCCGTCGGCATTCTGCCCTCCTGCTCCTTCAAGATCGCAATGATCTGCTCTTCGTTAAACCTGCTGCGCTTCATTCTCGTCCGACTCCTTGGCGTCGGACTCTTGAAGTGATGCGGTGGATGCCTCCCTTCGTCGGGCATCATATGATGCTGAGTGGCGCCAAGGTGGCGCGCAAAGGAGCATCCTGCGCAGATGCGGGACCGGCGAACCCGTGCGCCACCACTTCCTCCTGAGGTGGCGCACGATCTCATCCCAGCCACATGGTCATTGTCAACATCGCTTCCGATTCCGCGTTTATCGGTAGCAAGTCTTCCGCTGCGTATGCGGCTGCGAAGGCCGGCGTGATCGGCTCCACCCGCTCCCTGTCGCGCGAGTTGGCAGAGTTCGGGATTACGGTGAACGCAATCGCGCCAAGTTACATCAAGACCAAGGCAATGGACCTGTTGCCGCGAGCATTCGTGGACAAGGCGATTGCGGAAACCCCTCTCAAGCGCCTCGGCGAGCCCGAGGACATTGCCCATGCGGTGGCGTTCTTCGCCAGCGAGCAGGCCGGTTTCGTCACCGGCCAGACTCTCATCGTCAATGGTGGTCGATGGATGAACTGACCCTCATGGTCAGAATGCTCGCGGTGGCGCCAGCGGCTTGCCGAGCAGCCAAGTCAGAACAGCGGCCGTGACCAGCGCACCTGCCAACCAGTCGAAGATCGGCAGATAGCTGGTCGTCACCTCTCTAAAATGGCCGACCACGACCGGTGCAATGCCATAGCCCAGTGAGAAGCCCCCCATCAGCAGCCCGAAGATCGACGGGTATGCGACCAGACCGAAATAGCGACTGGTCAAATTGGCAAGGCCGATGGTGGTGCCGCCAGTGCCAAGCCCGAGGCAGATCGATGCGGCCAAACCCATTCCCACTTCGCCGTTGAAGAGGCGCAGTAGCACGCAGCTGACAAGCACGATGAGAATGGCGCATCCAAAAACGGGCAGCGGCGGCAATCGGTCCTGCATGAAGCCGGAAAGGACGCGACCGACGATCATGGCGACCCCCATGAACGACGCCACCCAGGCCGCGCTTCCTGCCGCCAGTCCCCTTTCCTGCAGGATGGGGAAGAGGTGGACCTGCAAGGCCCCCTCGGCCAAGGCCATCAGCGCGGCGACCGTGATAAATAGCCAGAATTGGCGGGCGCGCAGGGCCTGTTGCAGCGTGAAGCCTTCTCTCGGCCCGGTGGCATGCCCGCCGGCCTGTGCCGTTTGTGCGACACCGACATCGCGCGGACCTCGGAACAGGGCGTAAACCAATGGCAACAGGACCACCGCCATCAGGCCTGCGATAACGAGGTAGACTGCTCGCCAGCTGTAATTCTGAAGCACCGCGACGGCGAGCGGGGGGATCAGGAAATAGGCCACACCCGATCCGCTCAGCGTGACGGCCAGCGCCATCCCTCGCGCCCGGTCAAACAGGGCAGCCACCGCCCCCGACCAGACCATCGGGCTGATCCCGACGTTGATCACGCCAAACAGCGTCCAGGCGGCGAGCCAGGTAAGAGGGCTGCCGCCAGTCAGGGATATCAGACCAAGCGCCGGGGCAGCCGCTATGACTGCCGCCAAGGCATACTGCCGCACGCCAAAGCGGGCGATGAGGTATCCCAGAGACGGTGCCAGAAGCAACGAGCATATCGAACAGATCAGGACGTTCGAGGTAATGATCGCGCGAGACCAGCCAAATTCGGCCATGAGGGGGGCCATGACAAGGCCAGTCACGGTGGGAACTGCCGTCATGAAGACGACGCCCGTAAAGCCGCTGAAAACCGTCGGCCAACCCCGCTTCCATTCATCTGACGCATTCTGCACGAGGTCCTTCCTCTCTATTGATCGGGTCAGTCGAGCCTGACCGAATTATGTTATGGCTGCTCCCGCGGCGATCCCCTCCCCTTCAGCTGTCAGTCGATGCCACCCCCACCTGCTTGCGGGATTTCAGCGTCAAAACGGGACCGGGGAATGCTTCTGGATGCAAGAGCATGGCGAGCAGATGTTCACCCACCTCGTCCGCACGGATGCGCCGCGGGTCGGAGGTGGCTTCGTCCGCCGGATCGGCGATGTGCGAATATAGCATGAGTTCGACGACCGACGCCCCGCGATCCGCAGCCTCCTGCGCCAGAAAGCGGAACAGGTTGCGCTGCGCGGCTTGGCAGACGGAGACACCGACGAGCCCCGGCACTGTCGCGTCGGCCATCCCGCCACCCAGGCCAACATAGCGCCCCGCGTCAGCCAGAAGCGGAAGGAACGCTTTGGTAGCACAGTGATGGGTGACAACATTTTCGCGGAAGAAGTCGAGCAGTGTTTCGCCGCTCATGTCGAACGCCGGTTGCGAGGACAGGGGGCGATTGATCGTTGTTATCACGGCATTGAACGGCGCCCCGTGTGCGCGGGCATCTGCCGCGGTCCGCATCGCACTCGCATCGTTGGCCACTGACCCAACGACCAATTGCGCTCGCCCTCCGAGCTCCGCGTTCAGGGCCGCCAGCCTTGCCTCGTCGCGGCCGATCGCTGTGATGGCCCAGCCCGCCCGATCCAGAACGCGGGCAATGCCTCGTCCGACCGTGCCGGTCGCGCCTATGATCGCTGCGCTCGGCGGCATAGTCATATCAAAATCCTCGTGTCTTTTTGAGGCGAACGCTGGCGTCGAATCAGCGCCTCTTGCGTGATCGAAGCCAGTATTCGACCATTGGTGTCGAACATCGTGCCGCGGTTGAACCCGAGACCATCGCCCGAAAACGGACTGTCAACTTCATAAAGAACGCGGCCGATGCGCCGCGGTGCGGAATGAAACCAGATCGCATGATTGAGTGAACTTGACGCCAGCTCCCCGTCATGGAGTTGAGCAGCATGCATGATCCGCGCGGCGAAATTGGCGCAGGCGTCTGTCAGATAGGCCAGTGTCGCGTAATAGCCAATGGCATCTCCTGCCGCTGGCGGCGGCGGCGGTTCAAGCCAGGCAAGAGTGTACGGTCGGCTTCCCGGCTTGCCGAGCCCTTCGTCCGGATCCGGGAAATAGCTCTGAAACGACGCACGGCTGATAACGCGACGCACTACGAGAGGATCGAGTTCCTCAGCTCGGTCGAGGACGCATTGATGATGTGATTTCAACGTAGAAATATCTGGCGCGGCGGGGAGGGCAACTTGGTGCGACGGCTGGTCGGCCTCCGGTTCATGGAAGCTGATCTCCGCGCGAAACACCTCCTTGCCGAACTGCGAGGCCGTCACCCGGCGATGGGCAAACGCCGCGCCGTCGCGCATCTGCTCGACCTGATAGTCAACCGGGGAACTGGCCTCCGCGCGTCGGAGGAAGAACGAACTCAGAGCGTGCGGTGAACGCCCGAGCGCCGTGAGCATGGCCGCATGCACGGAAAGGCCCAGATATTGCCCTCCAAAAACCTCCCCCCCTGCGTTGGTGTCAGCCGACACAGACCGCCAGCGCCCTTCGCCAATGGGTTCAAGATCGAGCAACGCGCGCAGATCCGGCACAGACATGTTTCCCAAGGGTTTTCCACTCTTCTGGCGGACCGTGCGTTGCCCGCTGGTGCCGTGCAAGTGCCGGATGCATCTGGGGGCGGTTGGTTGACGCAAATCACATAGAGGATGGGGAAAGGCGGCATATGCCTCCGTGAACGGCTAAGATTTGTGAAGAAGTGACCGACCTTGATCCAATCGTTTAACAGCCGGTCGATCATATCGTCATGCTTGCGCTCATCATGCCAGACCTGGGGCCGGGTTAGAAGCCAGTGCTGTCACGGATTGGCGCTGGATTTTCTTCATTGTCGAAGGCCCGGTCGCTCGCCACTGGCAGTACACCGGCATTGACACGGCTTGTTTTCAAATGTTAGATTGAAAATGGGAGAGAAAGCCGATGCGAATGATGCAACTGTCACGATCATTGGGTGAGCAAAACGTCGTTGGGTGGAACAGCGCCGAAGTGGGAGGCGTGGTCAAGTCGGCCGGGCGCGTACTCCGCATATTGGAGTTGTTCGACGTGCTGCGTCGGGAGGCTCCGGTTTCTGAAGTATCGGAACTGCTGGACCTGCCACAATCAAGCACTTCCGTCCTGCTGCGTAGTATGGTTTTGCTGGGCTATCTTCAGTTCAACCCCAATACCCGCGCTTTTAGCCCGACCACCCGGGTGGCCCTGCTGGGCAATTGGGTGAACGGTGCGATGATCAGCGAGGGGCTGTTGGTGCGGCTGTTGCAGCGCGTGAATGCGAGGACCGGCCAAGCCGTGGTTGTAGCCGTCCGCAATCAGATTTGGTCCGAATATATTCACATCGCTCAGTCGACGAACCCAGTCCGCCTGTTCGTCGTGAAGGGATCGCGTCGGCCGCTCATACGGTCGGGGACGGGCCTGATGCTGCTCGCCGACCTGCCCGATCCTGTCATCAAACGCATTGCGATGCGGACCAACGCCGAAGCGCCTGATGGGCAGCCACGCAATTGCATTCAATCCCTGATGCAGCAAGTCGAGGAAGTTCGCAGCCAAGGCTGGGCCGCGACCTTTAATACAATCACCAAGGGCGGCGGCATGATTGCCATGCGTCTACCAAAAGTGGCCAACGAAGAACAATTGGTGGTGGGCCTGCCAGGATTGACCGAACACCTCAAGGCCAACCAGGAAGCCTACCTTGACGTGCTGCGGGAAGAGACTGCGCGCTATCTTGAATGGCGCAATAGCAATGAGATGGCGCACGATCAGTGGCATCCCTCGCAGAGCGGGCCTTCGATTCCACCAGCTATGGCCGCAACGACAGGGGCTTCCTGCGTCTGAGCCGCGCTGCTTGGCCGACGCATCAGAGGCGCAGGCTTCCTTCATTCGATCGAGCCTATGTATGAAGCTCGACCGAGGGGCGATCGATCGCCTCAGCCGCCTCTCCGCGTAGAAGGCCAAACAAGATCGTCTCATATGGGCGCTACTCGCGATCCAGTGAGGCGGGTGAACTGCTGGACCGTCGCCGACCTGAAGATGGACTTGGGGCCTGTTGGAAAAAGGACTTCAACCATAGCTTGGCGGCGGCGAGGTTGATAACCGGAACCGTTTGGGCGCCCGTTTTGCCAACACGGCTTGAAAGCCTAACCGCCGCGACGGCGGAAAACAGGATCGCTCCGTCCGCCCTCGCCCACCGCCATCATGTACATGAATTGGTCGTCCGCCCGGACTGATTTCTGGCAATACCTGCCTCATTAGGCCAAGTGTGATCGTCACGGAAGGAAGCCTAGTGTACACGTTCAGCTCGCGGTCGCTCGACTACCAACAGCGCCTCATCGCGTTTATGGACGAGTATGTCTATCCCAACGAGCCGGTCTGGCACGCCCAGCGGCGGGCGGCGAGCAACCCGTGGGCGCCGCTTCCCCTCGTCGAGGAACTGAAATCGCGCGCTCGCGCCGCCGGGCTGTGGAATCTGGCCTTGCCCCACTCCCGCTACGGCCCCGCGCTTACCAATTTTGAATATGCCCCGCTCGCCGAGCAGATGGGCCGTGTCCACTGGTCGTCGGAGGTGTTCAACTGCCACGCCCCCGAATCCGGCAACATGGAAATGCTGGAGAGATACGGCACGGAAAAGCAGATCGCTGACTGGCTTCCAGGCATGGCCGACGGCACCCACGGTTCCGCCTTCGCAATGACGGAACCCGACGTTGCTTCGTCCGATGCGACCAACATTCGCACCCGCATCGAACGCGAGGGCGACCACTACGTCATCAACGGCCGCAAATGGTGGACGAGCGGCGCTGGCGCCGAGCACTGCCGCGTTCTGTTCGTGATGGGTCAGACCGATCCCGACAATCCGTCCCGGCACCTGCGCCAATCGCTGGTCATCGTCCCCAAGGACACCCCCGGCGTCACCATCCTTCGCGACCTCAATATCCTGGGCTACAGCGATGCGCCCCATGGTCACGCCGAAGTCGCCCTCGACAACGTGCGCGTGCCGGTCGAAAACATCCTGCTGGGCGAAGGGCGCGGTTTCGAGATCGCGCAGGGGCGTCTCGGGCCGGGCCGCATCCACCATGCCATGCGCAATATCGGCATGGCCGAGCGCGCGCTCGAATCACTCTGCCGCCGCGCGCTGGATCGTCACGCATTCGGCAAGCTGCTGGCCGATCAGGGCGTAACCCGCGAACGCATCGCCGAATCGCGCATACGCATTGATCAGGCCCGGCTGCTGGTGCTCAATGCCGCCCATCGTATCGACACCGTCGGCGCCCAGGCGGCCCGCATGGAAATCGCCGCGATCAAGGTCGCCGCCCCGCTGATGCTCGTCCAGGTGGTCGACTGGGCCATGCAGGTCCATGGCGCGGCCGGCGTCACCGACGATTTCGGCCTCGGCTATGCCTATGCCCGCGCGCGGATCATGCGCTACGTCGATGGCCCCGAGGAAGTCCACAGGAACACCATCGCCAGAATGGAACTGGCAAAGCACCGCTGAAGCCGGAGAAATGTCCATGTCAGCCGCACCGCAAGATGCAATCCTCATTGAGGTCCTGCCCAACCACCGCTTCGACGAGGCGGCGTTGGCCGCGTTCCTGCACGGCCGACTGCCGGGGGTCGAGCACGGTCTCGTCGTTCGCCAGTTCCAGGGTGGCCAGTCCAACCCGACCTATCACCTCCATGCCGGCGACCGTGCCTATGTCCTGCGCAAGCAGCCGTCCGGGCCGCTGCTGCCCGGTGCCCACGCCATCGATCGCGAATTTCACATCCAGTCCGCGCTCGCTGGCAAGGGCATCCCGCTGGCGAGGATGCACCTGCTCTGCATGGAAGACAGCCCGATCGGGCAGCCATTCTATGTCATGGACCATGTCGAGGGGCGCATTTTCGCCGATCGCCTTTTGCCTGGTGTCGAGCCGACCGACCGTCGCCGGATTTACCTAGCGATGGTCGAGGTTCTGGCCAAGATTCACAACGTCGATGTCGGGGCGGCCGGGCTGGCTACGTTCGGCAAGCGCGGAGGCTATGTCGCACGGCAGATATCCCGCTGGCAACGCGCCTATGAGGCGACGAAAGTCGATGACAACGCCGACATGGAAGAAGTCATCCGCTGGCTGCTCGCGCACATCCCGGCCCAGGAGCAAGAGGCGATCGCCCACGGGGATTTCCGGATCGGCAACCTGGTCATCCATCCGTCCCGACCCGAAATCGCCGCCGTGCTGGACTGGGAACTGGCCACTATCGGGCACCCGCTTGCTGATCTGGCCTATACCTGCATGGCCTACCATTTGTCATCGCAGACCCGGCGCGGCTTCTCGGATGTAGATGTCGCGGCCTTGGGCATTCCTGCGGAGCACGAGCTGGTCCGCCATTACGCGGCCCTGCGCGGGCTGGATGGCATTCCCGACTGGGATTACTTCGTCATTTTCTCGATCTTCCGGCTCGCCGCCATTCTCGTCGGCGTCTATCGCCGCGCCCTGGACGGAAACGCAGCCGACGCGCGCGCGAAGGAAGCGAACGACATTTTCCGCCAGCTCTCCGCCCAGGCACGGATGATGATCCAAGCTGTCGGTAAAAGTCCCGTTGGCGGTGTCAGCGCAGTGTAACCCGCCCGCTCTATCGCCGTCGGTAGGCCCAGCGTCGGAGCCGTGCATTAAACGGATTTCCCCTCTCCAGAGAGCAATCCTAAAGTCAGCACCTGACCGGTCTGAGAATCCCTTTGTCAACATCTCCAGGGGGGGCGATCATCAGGTGCGAAACCTTCTATACGAAGCGGCCTGCGTCATCCTGACCCGCAGCTCGGCTGACAGTACGTTGCGAGACTGGGGCCTCAAGCTTCGCGAACGCATCGGCTTCAAGCGCGCCGCGGTTGCGGTGGCGCGGAAGCTTTCGGTCGTGATGCATGCCATGCTCAAGTCAGGCGAGCTATTCGACAAGACCGCTGGCGCACCAGCATAGCAACCTCGCCGGCGAGCAGTCGGCTAGCGGATGCGTCCCTGCCGGGACGTGGGCTGAACCATTCCGCTTGATGGGATGCACCGGCTTCTGGCGAGTGCGCCGTCCACATAGGAAGGTTCCGTCCGCCGAAGACCCACCGTGCGGCGGCCCATGCCGACCGCGAAGACGACCCTGAACCCGGCATACGGTCAGCTCAAAATCTGCTTGCAATAGGAGCGGCGATTTGAGGACCCCATCAGATTTTCCAGCGAAAGGGAATCCTCTCCGATTCAGTCCGGTCGGATTATGCTCTATGTCAGCCAGTTATTCGACGCTGGCGCAGATGAGATTCTTTTCATCTTCCAGATGGGCGACATCCCTCATGAGATCATCATGGAGCCGATCCGCAACATTGGCGAGAAAGTGATTCCGCATTTCCGCGATCAGGCGGCGATGGCGGCCGAATAGAAAAGGGGCTGGCCGGGCGAGGACGGCTGCAGTCCCGCCCGGCTTTTTTCCACGTCCCCAATGTGTCCCCGTTCAGGCGATCTTGGCAGTCACGAGGAAGGGCCGCAAATAGGCATCCATCCCCTCTATGCCGCCTTCCGAACCCATGCCGCTGTCGCCCACCCCGCCAAAGGGCGTTTCCGGCATCGCCATAGCGAAATGGTTGATACCCAGCATGCCCGATTCGATTCCCGCCACGATCTTTCGCTCGGTGCTCATGCTGTTGGTGAACGCATAGGCGGCCAGGCCATAGGGAAGGCGGTTCGCTTCCGCGAGGGCCGCGTCGATGTCGTCGACCGGCATGATCAGCATCAGCGGGCCGAAGGGCTCGTCGTTCATCGCCTCCATTTGCGGCGTCATGTCCGAAAGGATGGTCGGCTCAAAGAAATAGCCGCTGTTGCCGATGCGCGACCCGCCTGTTTCCAGCTTCGCGCCGCGCTGGACGGCGTCGGCGGCCAGCGCCTCGATCTTCGACAATTGTCCGGCGGTGGACAGAGGGCCCATCTGCGTGGCGGCATCCATGCCGTCCCCGACCTTCAGCTTCTTCGCCGCTTCGGTAACGCCTGCGACGAAATCGGCATAGAGCGGCCGTTCGACCAGGAAACGGGTGGGCGACACGCAGATCTGACCGGCGTTGCGGAACTTGAATTCGGTCGACAATGGCACGACGGTCGACAGATCGGCGTCGCGCGCGACGATCACCGGATTATGGCCGCCCAGTTCCATCGTCACCTTCTTGAGATGCTGCCCCGCCGCGCTGGCGAGCAAACGGCCGACGCGGGTCGATCCGGTCAGCGTCACCTTGCGAATTTCCGGCGCCGCGCAGAGCGTGGACGAAATCGCGGCAGGATCGCCCCAGATTACGCTGATCGCGCGCGGCGGGAGGCCCGCCGCCAGCAGCGCCCGGCCGATCCGCCAGCTTGAGCCGGGCGTTTCCTCCGCACATTTGAGCACGACGGAGCATCCTGCCGCCAGCGCCGGCGCGACCTTTTGCATCACGGTCCAGGCCGGGAAGTTCCAGGGCGTGAATGCTGCGACCGGACCCACCGGGCGGCGCTCCACGGCCCAGCGCATGTCGGCGGCACGGGTGGGGATCAGACGGCCATAGGCCCGGCGGCCCTCTTCCGCATACCAGTCGAGGAGGTCTGCCGACCCCAGCCATTCGCCGCGCGCCTGTGCCAGCGGCTTGCCGCCTTCGCGCGTCATTTCAGCAGCGGCTTCATCGGCCTCGCCGCGCATCAGGTCGGCGGCGCGGCGCAAAACCTTGCTGCGTTCGAAGGGCGATATGGCCGACCATTGAGCGAAGCCGTCGACGGACAGCCGCGCCGCCTCTGCGGCTTCCTCAGCGCCGCAACAAGGCAGCGTTGCGATCAGCTCTTCATTAGCCGGGTTTACCAGCGGCATCGTGCCGAGCCGCGCCTGACTGCGTTCCTGACCATCAATGATGGGGCGAGGCGTTGAATTGGTCATGCGCAGGATCCTTCAGCTACTGAGCGCGCCGCAAAGCTCACCCCTTGACGATCAGCGGCGCATGGGTTGGCGGCCTCTTACCCCTCCTGACCAGCAGTGGAAAGGGCGGGCCGCCATTGCACGGCGCGGGTCAGGCGCCCCGGATGAAATCGGCAGTCGGCACTGCAGCAGCCGCCAGCCTCAATTCGCCCAATATGCCCGCCCAATAGCTTTCCGACCCATCAGCCAAGCGCCAGCCGTGCAGGCGACGGGTGAGCAGTTGCAGGTCATATTCTTCGCTGACGCCGATCGTGCCATGAACGGCATGGGCAATGGCAGCAACCTGACCTGCCGCGAGACTGGCGCCATGCTTGGCGATGGCGGCGTCAGCCAGCTTTGGCTGAAGTCCCGAACGCGCCGACCGCGGCTGCAATGCGGGCGGCCACGGCCTGTTCGGCCAGAACGGACAATTGCTGCTGCACCGCCTGCTGCTTGCCGATGGGCTTGCCGAACTGGACGCGTTCATTGGCATAGGCGACCGTCATTTCCATGACTCGCCCCGCGGCGCCGGAGATGAGCTGCGCCCGTAGCACCGCCGCGATGGGACGCAGCGCCGATCCGTTCGGCTCACCCACATAGGCGTCGACGGCATGAGGAACACCGGTCGCTTCGACCTTTGCTGCCGTCAGCGCAGGACTTTGCGCTGTGCCGGACAGAATGTGCGAAGCGACAGCGGCGAACGGAACCGCCCCCGCACCAGTCGCGATCGCGATTGGACCTTCGGGCTCTTCGACACCGGCAGCGGCGAGCAGCGCACGAGCGATCATCGTATCGCCGACCGGCAGCGGGACTGCATGCCGGCCGAGCAAAGCGATCAACGGCGCGGCGTCGTCCAATGGCAACCCCGCCCCGCCTGACTCTTCGGCAACGAGCGCGTCGAGGAAGCCGGATTCGAGAAAGGCATTCCACATAGCGCTGCTGTCGCCGCCCTGTTCGATCTCACGGATCGCGGCAGGAGTGCAGATATCCTCGATCAAGCGAGCGAAGGGATCGATCAGTTCGGACATTGTCCATGAATAGGCTCCCTTCAGCGCAGGCCAAGGCCGCGGGCGATGATGCCGCGCAAAATCTCGCGCGTGCCGCCGCGCAGCGAGAAGCTGGGCGCGATGTGGGTGACGTAAAGCAAAGTGCGGTACAGCTCGGGATCAACCGGCTCGTCGGGGTTGGTCGCCAGATCATCGCCGATCAACTGCGGCACGGCCTGTTCGAAGCTGGTGCCCAAATCCTTCATCAATGACGCTTCGACGACCGGGCTGTCGCCCGCGAGCGACGCGCTGGGCCTGTCGGAAACGGAGATCGCGGCGTTGGTGGAATCCGGCGTCATCGCCGAAAAACTGCATTAGGATGCGAATCGACCCGGCGGGCCGCCAGAGCTACACGCTGGTCAACGCCCAGCATCGGCTACCGCACCCCGCATTGGGAGGTGGCGCTGTTCGCCCGCAATCTCTTCGACAAGGACTATCTCTAGAACGTCACCGTTCAGGCGGGCAATAGCGGCCTCATCGTTGGCACACCCAGTGACCCGCGCATGTTCGGCATCACCCTGCGGGTGCGGCAGTAAAGGCCATCGTAGCGGGAGCTTCTTGCGGCGGGGACGAACTGCACCCCCAACCCTCACCGCGTCCCATCAGGGATCTCAATATGCGCCCTGCCAAACATATCCACCAGCCAACCCGTCAGTTCATCAAACGGAATGGACCGATTGAACGCAATCCCGGCGCGGCCGCCCCGGCACCAGATCGCGGAGCCCTGCACGGGTCGAAACCCCTCCAGCGTCACGACCACCTCCTGGCCGGCCGCCAATCGCTCGGTAAAGCGGATGCCGACGCCGCACTGGCCAAGGTCGTGCACAGGCACGCCATGATAGCGGCTGCCCACCCGTAACTTGGCGCTGCAATCGATGTTGAGGCGTGGCCCGGTCGACCGGCGATCATTGCTCTCGGTCGGGCCCCGGCCCAGGATTTCCTCGATATCCACCTGCCCGTCGAACCCGATCCCGGCGATGCCCTCCTTGATCCAGAGGATGGTCCCCCAGAATTTCCGGTCGCTTCTAAGCTCGATCTGCACGCGCTGGCGCGGGACCAGCGGCGAATGGACATGGGCCATCATGCCGCCCACGCCGACGTTGCGCACCAGGCAGAGTTCCTCGAACCGGTCGGTGGTCAATTTGCCGACCCGCAAGATGGTCAGCAGGCGCGGATCGCTTTGTGACGTGGATTGTCGAACCGGCTCCTCAAAATGAAGAAGACCGGCAAGGTCGCCAAATTCCGGGTCATGTGGCATCGGGGCACCTCATATCCGGCGCGCCCTGTTGAGCTGCCGTGGCCCCATCCACTGACGCCAACATAGCCTGAAGCATCATTCATTTCCGTTAACAGTGACGGTTAACGGAGGCGCTGTCGAGCAAGAGGACCCGGAGGTCCCACCTTGCGGCGGCACAGGCCATTGTCGCCGGGCGGCGGCTCATCACGATCAACGGCCGCGACTTTTCATCCATTTCCACGCTTGATCTCAAGGTCTGGCCAGCGCCAGCAGCCCGAACGGATTTGATGTAGCCGCTCCTCCCACCCCGGATTTACTCGAACCCCAGGTAACACGCCTATTCCTCCCCCATGCGGAGCGCGGCGATAAACGCCTCCTGCGGGATACTCACGCTCCCATATTCCCGCATCCGCTTCTTGCCTTCCTTCTGCTTGTCGAGCAGCTTCTTCTTGCGGCTGATGTCGCCGCCATAGCATTTGGCGGTCACGTCCTTGCGCATCGCCGCGATCGTCTCGCGCGCGATCACCTTGCCGCCGATCGCGGCCTGGATCGGGATCTTGAACAAATGCCGGGGGATCAGGTCCTTCAGCCGTTCGCACATGCCGCGCCCGCGCGTTTCCGCGGTGCCGCGATGGACGATCATGCTGAGCGCATCGACCGGCTCGCTGTTGACCATGATACTCATCTTGACCAGGTCTCCCTCCCGGTAACCGATCTGGTGATAGTCGAAGCTGGCATAACCACGACTGATGCTCTTCAGCCGGTCATAAAAGTCGAACACCACTTCGTTGAGCGGCAGTTCGTATGTCACCTGCGCGCGCTGGGCGACATAGGTCAGGTTCTTCTGGATGCCGCGCCGGTCCTGGCACAGCTTGAGGATGGAGCCCAGATATTCGTCGGGGCAATAGATCACCGCCTCGATCCACGGCTCCTCGATGTCCGCGATCCGGCTGGGATCGGGCATGTCGGCGGGATTGTGCAGTTCGAGCTCGCCATTGCCGTGGGTCAGCTGGATCTTGTAGACCACCGACGGCGCGGTGGTGATGAGGTCGAGGTCATATTCGCGGGTCAGCCGCTCCTGGATGATCTCGAGGTGGAGGAGGCCGAGGAAGCCGCAGCGAAAGCCGAAGCCGAGCGCGGCGCTGCTCTCCATCTCGAAGCTGAAGCTGGCATCGTTGAGGCGCAGCTTGCTGATCGAATCGCGCAGTTTCTCGAAGTCATTGGCATCGACGGGAAAGAGCCCGCAGAACACCACCGGTTGCACTTCCTTGAAGCCGGGCAGCGGCTCCATGGCGCCGCCCTTGACCGTGGTGATGGTGTCGCCGACGCGGGTCTGGCTGATGTCCTTGATCTGCGCGGTGATGAAGCCGATCTCGCCGGGGCCGAGTTCGGCGAGCTGCTCGATCTTGGGCCGCATGCAGCCGACACGGTCGATGAGATGCTCGGTGCCGCCGATCATGAACTTGACCTGCTGGCCCTTCTTGATGACCCCGTCGATCACGCGCACGAGGATGACGACGCCGAGATAGGGGTCGTACCAGCTGTCGACGAGCATGGCCTTGAGCGGCGCGGCGCGGTCGCCCTTGGGGGGGGGGATTTTCGCGACGATGGCCTCGAGGATCTCGTCGATGCCGATGCCGGACTTCGCGCTGGCGAGGACGGCTTCGGAGGCGTCGAGGCCGATCACCTCCTCGATTTCGGCGCGGACCTTCTCGGGCTCGGCGGCGGGCAGGTCGATCTTGTTGATGACGGGCACGATCTCATGGTCATGCTCGATCGACTGGTAGACATTGGCCAGCGTCTGCGCCTCCACCCCTTGCGCCGCGTCCACGACGAGGAGCGCGCCCTCGCAGGCGGCGAGGCTGCGCGAGACTTCATAGGCGAAATCGACATGGCCGGGCGTGTCCATGAGGTTGAGCTCATAGGTCGCGCCATCTTTCGCCTTGTAGACGAGGCGCACGGTCTGCGCCTTGATGGTGATGCCGCGTTCCTTCTCGATGTCCATGTTATCAAGGACTTGGCTCGTCATCTCGCGGTCGGTGAGGCCTCCGCAGCGCTGGATCAGGCGGTCAGCGAGCGTCGACTTGCCATGGTCGATATGCGCGATGATGGAGAAATTGCGGATGCGGGAAAGATCAGTCATCGCGCGCCGATAGCAGGCCAGCGCGGCCGCGCAAAGGGGCCGCTCGGCTCAGCTCACTGCGCGTTGACGACGTTGTACTTGAACAGCTCATCCTGGGTCAGGCAACGGCGGGTGGACTGGTCGCCCTGGCTGCCCGCCACCGCCTTCTGCTGATACATGACGTCGGTCAGCAATTTGCGCGACACGCCCATGCGGATCAGAAAGTCATTGTCCTGGCTGGCGAGCATGGCGGAATCCTGTTCGATGTCCGCGATCATGTCGACCGCGCCCTCCGCGTCCTGCCTGATTTCATCCTTCACCGCCGCCCGGTCGCCGACATGGGTGAACATATGGACGATGAACAGACCGCCATTATCGACGATCCGGATGTTGCCGCCCATGAAGATGAAATTGCACGCCGAAAAACAGGCCCAACCGGCTGGCACGCGGGTGATGAGGCCGGGATAGCGCTTGCGGATCAAGAGCCCGGCCTGATTGCCGACCTCAGCCACCCCGCCCGGCGAGCGAATCCACAGCTCGGCTATATTGGCATCCTTGGCCAGCGCCTGGGAGAGGCGCGGCAGGAGACCATTGTCGATCGCGCCTTCCGCCATCAGCACATGGAGGCCGTTCACGGTCCTGGGCGTGAGCGTCATCGGCTTGCTGCCGCCCCAATTGGGGCTCTGGGGGCAGGTCGGATTTTTCGGATCCATGCCGGCCGGCACCGCGCCGCCGAGCGCCAACAGGGCCAGAGGCGCAGCAGCGAGCCGGAGCAACCGGCGCATGTCAGGCCGTCAGGACGTAGCGCGACTGGCCCGGTCCGCGGCACATCTTCTTCTGCACGCGGGTTTCCTCGCCCTCGACGATGACGACATCGGTCACGTTCATGCAGGATGTGCCGTCCGCCAACTTGGTCTTGGCCTCGACCGTGGATGTACCCGTTACATTCGCGCGGGTGTCGCTCGTCCAGGCGACCGTGGTGGGCTCGGAGGATCGCTCGGCCTTGGTCACCGCTTGGGTCGTTGCGCCGGCGGCCTTTTCCTGCTCCTTCGCATCGAGCTTGCAGGCAATGGCGTCGCTAAGCACGTCGCTGAACGCGGCAACCGGCACAAAGCTTGCCATGCCAACCCGCCCAGCCGTTCTGCTCGCCATGCCGCCCAGCACATTGCCCAGGATCATGCCGCCGCGCGACTTCTTGCCGCCCTGGCACTTGCTATCGGCGCTGTCGGCGGTCGCGCCGCGACCCACGTCGCCCAGAAAACCAAATCGCGCCTGCGCGGCATGTGGCACCGACAAGCCGATGGCAACAGCCACGACAACTGACTTACGGAAATATAGCGACATGGAATGCCCTCCCAGCGAGGCTGATCTACTGTGGTGCATCCTCTACTGTCAAACAGTGTTGCGATCCGTGACCGGCATCACGCCATGCTCGACCCGGAGCCGGGTTGCGGCGGTGTCGGCGGGGCTATCCGCACATGGTTAACGATATGCAAACGGTCGGCGATATGGTAGTTGTTACAGGATAAGAATTGGGCTCGCGCAAAATGGCTTAGTTGCAGGAACTTCCGAGTTTTGGGGGATTTTGCCATGCTCAAAATAGTCTCTTCTCTTGTCGCGACTGCGCTGATTGCGACCCCGCCGCTTGCGCTGGCTCAAACGGCCACTAGCTCTTCCGGCAGAACCTATAATGACGGCACCACCAAAGGCGCCTCTTCCGGCCGCCGCGATCAGGAACGCGGGCAGCGCGAGATTCCCCAATGCACGCGCAATCTCGGCACCGTCGCGATCGTCGAGCCCGACAACAAGTGGTGGCGGGAACTCAACCTTGGCAGCCCGGAAGCCATATTGAAGGTCTTCATTCAGCAGTCCGGCTGCTTTCGCATCGTCAATCGCGGGCGCGCGATGCAGAGCCGCGCGATAGAACGCGCCATGGCCGATAGCGGTGAATTGCAGAGGGGTTCCAATCTCGGCCGGGGCCAGGTCAAGGCGGCCGACTATTATCTTGAGCCGGACATCGTCTCGTCGAATCGCAATTCGGGCGGCGGCAATGTCGGCGGCATGCTGGGCGGCCTGATGGGCGGCTTTGGCGGCGCGGTCCTGGGCGGCCTCAACATCAAGAAGAAGGAAGCCAACGTCACGCTCTCGATCGTCAATGCCCGCACCACCGAGGAAGAGGCGTTGACGGAGGGCTATGCCCGCAAGACCGACATCGGCTTCGGCGGCGGTGGAGGCGGCGGCTGGTGGGGCGGTTTCGCCGCGGCCGGCGGCAGCGGCTATCAGAACACCGAGATCGGGCAGGTCATCGTGCTTGCCTATCTGGACGCCTATACGAAACTGGTGACTCAACTGGGCGGTCTGCCAGCCAATGCCGCCGCGGCAGCGCCCGTGGCCCGATAGATCAGCTCGCCCTTCTCAGACGCGAGCCATTGCCGACCTGTCCAACCGAAGGCGGGCGCTCGTCACCGCAGCTTGCCAGATCGATCTGGATCGGCTCGGCAAATTCAACCCCCATGCGGTTGTTGGACGACCATCTGCAGGTGGCCATGGTGGCATAATTCCGATTGAACGTGATCGTCACGGCCGTCCCGGGGGGCACGTCGGCCAAGCCTTCGATCAATGCACCCCCAGCCGAGATATTGCGGATGCGACCATCATAATGGTGGCCACCAATGGATAGCGTAATTGATCGCAGCATCGTCCTGCGTGCCTCCCGACTGGCCTTGAAGCCGCTCGCCCGGGCATAGGGATCCCCTTCGGCAAAGCGCGCCATAATGAGATCGTTCGTGGTGGGCAGGCCATAGATATAACCCTGGATATGGGAGCAGCCGAGCGAACGGATCAGTTCGAGTTCGTCCAGGGTTTCCGCCCCCTCAGCCGTTGTTTCCATCGAAAGAGCGTCGGCCAGGGCCACGATCGACTGGACGATTGCGCCATTGCGGCTGCCCTTGATGGCGGCCCCGCGCACGAAGCTCTGGTCGATCTTGATCTTGTCGAACGGTGCGGTCTTCAGATAGCCGAGCGCCGAATATCCGGTGCCGAAGTCGTCAAGCGCCAGACGCACGCCCAGTGCCTTGAGTTTTGTGAACATGGCATCGGTGTTGCCGCTATCATCGAGAAACACGCTTTCGGTGATTTCCAGCTCCAGCCGCTGCGGCGCAAGACCGGTCTTGGCGAGTGCGTTCATGACCAACGTCGGAAATGCGGGGTTACCGAACTGGATGGGCGAGACGTTCACGGCCACGCGGACGTCGTCCGGCCAGCCGATCGCATCATGGCAGGCGGTGCGCAGCACCCACTCGCCGATCTGCGCGATCAGGCCGGCCTCCTCCGCAATTGGGATGAAATCCGTCGGGGAGATGGCGCCGCGCGTCGGATGGTTCCAACGCACCAGGGTCTCGAACCCGCTGATGCGTTCCGTCGTCGAGGCAACAACGGCCTGATATTCGACATGTAGCTCGCCGGTGCTGATCGCATGCCGCAGATCCTGTTCGAGCTGCCGACGATCCTCGGCGTCGGCATGCATATCCTGGGCATAGAATCGAAAGGCGCCGCGCCCACTGTCCTTGGCCTTGTAAAGGGCCAGGTCCGCATTACGGATAAGGGTGTCAACGCTCGTTCCATCATAGGGCGCAACCGCAATGCCCACCGACACGCCGATGACGACCTGCGTCCCTTCGATCGCATAGGGTTGCGAGACGGTGTGGATAATCATGTCGGCCAGCTTGGCCAGATCGGGCCGGTCGATGATGCCCGGCAACACCACCTGGAATTCATCGCCTCCCAGCCGCCCGACCTTGCCGGCGTTGCCCATGACGCGGATCAGCCGCTGCGCAACCTGCCGCAGCAGGGCATCACCCGCCGGATGGCCCATGGTGTCGTTGACGCCCTTGAACCGGTCGAGATCGAGAATGAACAGCGCGCAATCGCCCTGGCGACCAGTGGGATCGACGATCGACTGCTCCAGCGTCGCCATCATCTGCACGCGGTTCGCCAAGCCGGTGAGCGAGTCGAATTTCGCCAGCTTGGCGACTTCGGCCTGCGACTTGCGCATCTCGGTCAAGTCGGCGCCACTCCCGCGAAAGCCCAGGAACTGACCAAAATCATTGATGATCGGACGCCCGGAAATCGACCACCAGCATTCATCGCCCGGAATGGCAGCCCGAACCGCAATGTCGGAAAAAGCCGATCGTGCCGACAGGTGAAAGCCGACGGTGCGTTCGCCTTCACCTTGCGCGCGGCCGGCGGCCTGCTCGATCAGGCTGGTGATCGGCAACCCCAGCAGCGTGTCGGCGCTCTTGCCGATCTTGCGGGCCAGCGTTTCCGACATATAGGTAAGGTGGCCGCTCCGGTCGGTTTCCCAGAACCAGCCCTGCCCCGCCTCCTCGAAATCGGTGATGAGCGCCTGCGCCTGCTCGCCGCGCAGATTATTGTCCTGTTTGCGCTCCAGATTGGACTGGTCGGCACGCGCCTGGACGATCGCAGCCAGCAGCAGTCCCGCCAGCCCCGCGAGCGGCACCGTTAGCGGCACCGCTATCGGCACGGCGTGCGGCAGGTCGAGCATGAATGGCGCCAGGGTTCCGGCTGAATAGATGAATCCGAGAATGCGCTGGCCGCCAAAGATGCTCACCGCGAGAAGGGCCGGCAGGATCACGCAGATCAGCAGCGCATGCAGGTTGCCGCCAGCACCCCCCGCCAGTGCCTCACGCGTACCCAACGCGTAGAGCCAGCCGGAAAGGAAGATGAGCGGTATCATCCAGCGCAGCTGTATATGGAGTGGCAGGCGCAGGAAGGAACTCAGCCGCGGCGTCACGATGATCGCCACGTCGACCATGAGAACCAGAAAGGCGATCACGAAGGGGGCTGGACCAGTATTGGTGCTCCAGCCGATGGCGATTGGCCCGCTGAGCGCCATGATCATCGCCAGTCGGGACAGCACGACCAATGGCCACATCGCGGAAATCGTGGCCAGCCCGCGGACAAGCCAGGTTGGACGGCCGCCAGAAGGCGACTCGGCCAGCCCCATCGACACGAGGAGGGACGGCTTGGATTCGCCGGAGGAAATGTTTCGCGCTCGTCTCATGACCATCGGATCATTTCGCACGATCAGCTTTCGAAACAGTTACGGCCGCAGGTGAAGCATATGTAACTCTATGCCCCGGAACGAAATACCGGCTGGCTTGGGCGCGCCCACTGCGGCGGCAGGGCAAATTTAAGTAAAAGTGACCGCTGGAAAAAATAATGATTGTCGTCGGACGCGACCCAGAGCACCGGCCGGCCGTGGTCGCTGCCAAGAGCCAGCACCTCGAAATTATCATGTGCTACCGGCGGGACCAGGCTTGCCACGGCAGTGCCAGTCAGGACCTTCCCCTCACCAAGGCGCCCGAGATCCACGAGGGTCAGCAGGGCGGTAAACCCGGACAGGGACAGCCGGCGGTTCAGGACAAGCATACGCCCATTGCCCAGCCAGAGCGCGTCGCTTGGTTGAAAGCCTTCCGGCGGACGATAGGCAAGGTGGGCAGGCGGCGGCGTCGCCGGATCGACGGGATCACCGCGAAACAGCAGCACATCCGTCGCGCCATGGGGTCCGACAGCCGCTTCGGCGATCCCGAGAAACCGCCCATCAGGCAGTCTCTGGAGCGATTCCATGCCGGTGGTCGTCGGCCAGTCCCGCATCGCCCGGGGACTGGCGCACCCTTCGATTCGCGCAAAATCAGAACTATAGCGGCAAATCCTCTGGATCAGCTCAAAGCCGACCCAAAGCTTGCCGGTCGCCGGATCGGCGGTCATCGATTCCGAGTCCCACTTCCACTTGGGTTCCCCCAATTCGCGGCGGAAAACGGGAAGCGGCATGAGACGCGCCTTCATGGCTCCGGACCCCGCCCGAAATATGAACCGTTCTCCGGTATCGCTGAGGGCATCAAGTTCGCCGGAACCGTTCACCCGCATCGATGAAATCCCGCCAAAGGCCGGATGGGTGCTGCTCAACGACCAGCCGCCCAGATAGCGCAGTGGACCAAGCATGACGCGAGCGGGATCGCTGCTGTCGAGCGGGATCGGCGTCGCCATGATGACGATCGGCATAACCGACCGCTCAAGCCTGTGCTCGACATGCCGGCCATTCATCAGCAGCACGAAGACGGCCAAGATCGCGGCGATGCGCTCCATTGGGCGCGCGATACACGCGCAGGGGCTGGGAGGCAAAGCCCGAATGCCCCAAATCCGGGAGCCTGTTGCTGAATGCCCGCTGACAGACGCATTCAGGGTCCACTCAAGCGTGCCGTGTCAAAACGCGCTTCATGATTGCTACCGACTCTCTGCTCGGCGCGGCGATCGGACAGATCGAGGAGGACGTGATGAAGAAGACAGGCTTGGTGAATTTCGCCGCCGCGGCCGCAATGGTGCTTGGCACCTTTGGCGCCGCCGCTCCGGCCATGGCTCGCCACTATCATGGCGGCGATTATTATAGCAGCTATGATGGCGGCTATGACGGCTATCGCCGCGGCGACTATTATCGCGGCGGCTATGACGGCTATCGCCGCGGGGATTATTACCGTGGCGGACAGGATGGATATTATAACGGCAACGGATATCGGGGCCGCTATTATTATCGCTGCCGCAACGACGGCGCGGCCGGCACAATCATCGGCGCAATCGCCGGCGGCCTGATCGGCAACAGCGTAGCGGGCCGCCACGGTGACCGGACCGCAGGCACGATCATAGGCGGCGCAGCCGGTGCGATTGCCGGACGCGCAATCGACAAGGGCGATGGTCGCTGCTGATCATTCGCCGCTGCGAATAGTTCAAAGCCAGAATGGCCGGGATCGCGCCCTACGATCCCGGCCATTTGATTCAGATTTGAACGCTCAACTCAGTGAACAAAGCGGGCGACGACATCGCGGTAGGACCGGCTGACCTTCACCTGCGTCCCTGACTCCAGCACCAGGAAACATTCGCCATTGGTGTGCGGCTTGACCTGCCGCACCTGGCTCAGGTTGACGATCGTCGACCGATGTACGCGCTGAAAGTTGCGCGGGTCGAGCCGCTTTTCCAGATCCTTCATGGTCTCGCGCAGGATCAGGCTGTTATCGGCCGTGTAGATGCACATATAGTCGCCGGCCGCATCGATCCGTTCGATACTGTCGACATCCACCCGGAAAATCTGGCCGCGATCCTTGATGTTGATGAGCTTTTCATAACGGCTTGCCGCGTGGGTATCGGTGTCACCGGTCAGCTCGCCCATCGCATCCGGCGCGACTTCGGCCAGAACTTCGCGCAGGCGCTCGACCTCGGCACCGTGGCGCCGCTCGGCCAAGCGCTGGCGAACCCGCTCAAGCGCGTCGGCAAGCCGCTGCGGCTCTACCGGCTTGACCAGATAGTCAACCGCATCCGCCTCGAACGCGCGGATCGCATGGTCGTGATAGGCGGTCACGAAGACGAACAGGGGGGGCTCGACGTCCATCATCCCTTGAACCACGGAAAAACCATCGAATCCGGGCATCTGGATGTCAAGAAAGACGAGATCGGGCTTGTGGGTCTTGATCGATCTTATGGCCTCGCGGCCATTGGTACAGGTATCGATGATTTCCACGTCGTCATGTGCTTCGAGCCGGAGCTGCAGGCCCTGGATCGCAAGACTTTCATCGTCGACGAGGATGGATCGGATTGTCATGTGGTTACCTTCAACTGGTCTTCCGCGAGCAATGGCAGTTCGATAATCACCGAAAAGCCGCCTTCGGGGGTTGAACGCATGTCCATGCTCTGTCGTTCCCCAAAGGCCTGCGCGAGGCGGTCCCGAATATTGGCGAGGCCGACCCCGGTTGACCAATGGGGCGACGGGGCACCGTCTTGCAATCCCGGCCCGGTGTCGGACACGATGATCCGGACGTTTTGACCGACAGGCTGGGCGCTGACCGTGATATCGGCGCCTTCTTCCTGCGGAGTCACCGCATATTTTATGGCATTCTCGACCAATGGCTGGAGCAGGAGCGAAGGCAGACGTGCCTTGGCCACCGCCGGATCGATCAGGAAACTTGTCCGGAGGCGGTCCTCGAACCGCATCTTCTCGATCTCGAGGTAGAGCTTCAGCGTCTCGACCTCCTGCTCGAGCGAGACCTGCGCGGTTGGCTCGTTGATGAGGGTATAGCGCAGGAACGAGGACAGGCGCGAGAGCATGGCATTGGCACGCTCGGTCTGTTTGAGCAGCACCAGGGTGGAGATGCTGTTGAGCGTGTTGAACAGGAAATGCGGGTTGAGCTGATAGCGCAGCATCGCAAGCTGCGCGGAGCTGGCCTGGCTCTCGAGCCGCTGGAGCTGATCGGCCTGTTCCTCGACCGTCAGGAAGAAATTGATCGCATAATAGAGCGCCGACCACGCGCCGAGCAGGGTGAAGGTCAGGTAGAACGCCCCCAGGAAGAGCTTCAGGCCGGGCGCATCAATTGCCGGATTGAGTGTCGTGAATACCCAGGAGTCGATGAATGCGGAGGTCGCTGCCGCCAAAAAGGTGATGAGGATCGATACGGTCCATGTGACCAGCGGCCTCTGCAGCAGCAACTGCCGGTAGCAGACCGCCATCAGCAGGGTCAGCGAATAGCCGGTAATGGTCGAGATGAGGGCGGGCACCAGAAACAGGGGCGGCTGCCCGTTGGCGATGCTGGAAGTCGCGCGCAGAATGAACGCGCCGGCCCAGCCCAGGGTCTGGAGATTCCAGAACGCACGGTTCTTGTCCGCGAAAAACGGCTTCGGCTGAATATGCATTACCGCCATGCTTCGCGGCCTAGTCCTGTTGTCCATATGAATTGAAACCTCAAGCATGCCGGCCGGCGTTATTTGGAGCATGGACTGCCGGGTGGAAAGTCCTCTGACGCGGGCGGCTGCCCCAGATCATCGCTGTCGACCCAGCATAGCTCGTCAAGGTCCAGCACGCGGCCGTCGCTCGACAGGATGGCGATCGGCCGGATTGGCAGACGATCGCGGCGATCGGCGAGCACCGGGGTGCACGGCACGCCCCTGCCCCATTTCTCGCCCCACTGCCTGAGCGCGATCATGGCCGGCAGCAACTCCCGGCCCTTGGCAGTCAGGCGGTACGCCACCTTGCGCTTGTCCTCGGCGACGGTTTCCCGCGATAAAATGCCGTGCGCGACCAGTTTTGCCAGTCGGCTTGACAGGATATTGCGGGCGATCTTGAGGCTCGCCTGGAAGTCCTCGAAATGCACGATGCCGTTCACCGCCGCTCGCAGGATGAGGAAGGACCAACGCTCTCCCATGACTTCGAGCGCAGACGGTAGCGCGCAGCCTTCAAAACCGACGATTTCCACGCGTGGACCCATGCCGCCTTGCTAGCCCAAAAGACGCCGCGACGCAAAACGGGCATGCGACGATAGGGCTGATTGGGAACGAATCAGTCCCAATTCCGCAATTTTATCCGTTCGGACCGGATTTCAGTTGCACTGCGGCGGGCAAAGCTCCCATCTTTTAGCGACGATGCTGCGCCAATATGAACTGGTCGAAAAGGTCCGCCGGTATGATCCGGACGCCGACGAGGCGCTCATCAACCGCGCCTATGTCTTTTCCGTCGCCAAGCACGGCAGCCAGAAGCGCGCCAGCGGCGACCCCTATTTCAGCCATCCCATCGAAGTCGCGGGCATCCTGACCGATCTCTTCCTTGATGACGCGTCGATCGTCACCGCCCTGCTGCACGACACGCTCGAGGATACGCTGACCACGCCGGAGGAGATCGAGCGGCTGTTCGGGCCGGAAATATTGCGGCTCGTCGACGGCGTGACCAAGCTCAGCAAGATCGAAGCGCAGACCGAAAATGAGCGCGCGGCGGAGAATCTGCGAAAATTCCTGCTCGCCATGTCGGACGATATCCGCGTGCTGCTGGTGAAGCTGGCCGATCGACTGCATAACATGCGGACATTGCATTTCATCGCCAGTCCCGAAAAGCGCCGGCGCATCGCGCGCGAGACCATGGATATCTACGCGCCGCTGGCCGAACGGATCGGCATGTATGATTTCATGCGCGAAATGCAGCTGCTGGCGTTCGCGCAGCTCGAACCGGAAGCCTATGACACGATCACGCGGCGCCTGACGCTCCTCAAGACCGACGACGACGACAAGGTCGTGCGCATCGCCGAGGGCCTGCGCAAGATCCTGTCCTCGGCGGGCCTCCATGTGACCGTGTCCGGCCGGGAAAAGCATCCCTATTCGATCTGGCGCAAGATGCAGGAGCGCCATATCAGCTTCGAGCAGCTGTCCGACATCATGGCGTTCCGGGTCATCACCGACAGCACGGAGGACTGCTACCGGGCGCTGGGCGCGATCCACCAGCGCTACAAAATGGTGCCGGGCCGCTTCAAGGATTATATCTCGACACCCAAGCGCAACGGCTATCAGTCGCTCCACACGACCGTGGTCCACGAGGAAAACGCCCGCATCGAGATCCAGATCCGAAGCGAGCGCATGCACCGCGAGAGCGAGTTCGGCCTCGCCGCGCACTGGGCCTACAAACAGCATGACCAGACACCCGACGGCCAGGCCGGCTGGCTGCGCGATCTTATCGAGATCCTCGAACAGAGCCATGACGCCGACGAATTGCTCGAACATACGCGCATGGCGATGTATCAGGACCGCATCTTCGCCTTCACGCCCAAGGGCGAGCTGCACCAGCTGCCCAAGGGATCGACCCCGGTCGATTTCGCCTACGCGATCCACACGACATTGGGCAACCAGACGGTCGGCGCAAAGATCAATGGCCGCGTCGTGCCCTTGCGCACCCAGCTCGAAAATGGCGATCAGGTCGAAATCCTGAAATCCGATGCGCAGGAGCCCCAACCCGGCTGGCTAGGGTTTGCAGTGACAGGCAAGGCCCGCGCCGCCGTCCGCCGCTATATCCGCCAGAAGCAACGCGGCGAAACCGTCGCGCTCGGCCGCAAGATCTATGACGAGATCGTCCGCCGACTCCCGGTCGAGGTTGGCGACAAGGCGCTGAAGGCCGCGGTCAAACGCCTGAGCCTCGATGACGAAGCCGGGCTGATGGTCGCCATCGGCACCAATCGCGTTTCCGATGCGGCAGTCATGGAGGCGCTGGTGCCCGGCAGCACCAATGACAAGAAGGGCGGGCGCAATCGCACCCATCAGACCGAAGCGGTCTCCATCCTCGGCCTGACACCCGGTATCGCGTTCAGTCTGGGGGAGTGCTGCCATCCCGTGCCGGGCGACCGGATCGTCGGGGTACGCCGGCCGGGTGAACCGATCGAGGTTCATACCATCGACTGCCTGGCGCTTGAAACGGGGCACGATGCCGATTGGGTGGACCTGTCCTGGGACAGCAAGTCAAGCGGCGGGACGGCCCGCCTGTCGGTCATCGTCAAGAACCAGCCGGGCGCGCTGGCGGCAGTCGCGCATATCTTCGCGACCAACAAGGCCAATATCCTGAACCTCCAGCTGGTGAACCGCGACGGCCCGTTTCACACCGACCTGATCGATATCGAGGTGGACGACGTCGCCCATCTCGCTCGCATCCTCTCGGCACTGCGCGCGGTCGAAGCGGTAGTGCAGGCGGAGCGGGTATAGACATGCCCAAAACCCTATCGAACGGAATGACCCAGATGCCCGATCCCGCCGACCTCATCCAGAATGACCAGGGCCAGGAGGCGCGCGCCATCCATCTGGTCGACGCGAAGTCGTTCGAGGCCTGGCTGAACGCGCAGCCGGCGCGGCACCGCGCCGCGATCGACGCGCTATGCTTCAAGCCCAAGGCGTTTGCATATGCGATCCTTCCCAGCGACGCGCCCGAGGATTGGTCCGCGGTCGCCAGCGTTGCCGACGCGGGTGAGTTGTCGAGCTGGTGCCTTGCCAAGCTCGCTGAGGTTCTGCCCGGTGGCACCTATCGCCTGCGGGAGGGTGACCCCGGCCCCGCCATGTTCGGTTGGATGACCGCGCAATATCGCTTCGAGCGCTACCGCAAGCCCAAGGAGGACAAGGCCCCCCGTATCCTGCTGACCAGGCAGCCAAGCATGAAGGACGCGCTGGCGGCCCAGGCGCGCGCGACCAATCTGGTGCGCGATCTCGTCAATACGCCAGCCGAGGACATGGGCCCGGATGCATTCGAGGAAGCGGCGGCGAGCCTTGCCGCCAAATATGGGGCAACGCTCAAAGTGACGCGGGGCGATGCGCTGGCGGAGGGCTTTCCGATGGTCCATGCGGTCGGCCGCGCCGCCAGCCGCGACCATGCGCCCCGCATGATCGAAATGCACTGGGGGCGTGACGAGCATCCCCGGATCGCGATCGTTGGCAAGGGCGTGACCTTCGACAGCGGCGGGCTCGACATCAAGCCGTCGTCGGCGATGCGGCTGATGAAAAAGGACATGGGCGGGGGCGCCCACGCGCTTGCCTTGGGCAGCCTGATCATGGAAGCGGGCCTTCCAGTCAGGCTTCATCTGCTGATACCGCTCGCCGAAAATGCGATCGGCGGCAATGCCTTCCGGCCGGGCGACATATTACGGGCGCGCAATGGCACCCAGGTTGAGATCACTAACACTGACGCGGAGGGCCGCCTGCTGCTGGCCGACGCCCTGGTCAGGGCGGGCGAGGACAATCCTGAGCTGATCATCGACTTCGCGACCCTCACCGGGGCGGCGCGGGCCGCACTCGGGCCGGACCTGCCTGCCCTGTTCGTGAATGACGATAGCCTTGCGGACGCCCTCATGACCGCAGGCACTGATACCAATGACCCACTGTGGCGACTGCCGTTGTGGCCGCATTATGACGATATGCTCAAATCCGATGTCGCCGATCTCGCCAACAGCGCGGAGGGCGGGTTTGCCGGCGCGATCACCGCGGCGCTCTTTTTGCAGAGGTTCGTGCCGAAGTCCGTACAATGGGCGCATCTCGACACCTTCGCATGGCGGCCGACCGCCAAGCCCGGCCGTCCAAAGGGCGGCGACGCGCTTGGCCTGCGCGCCGCCGATGCGATGCTCCGCGCGCGGTTCGGGCGCTAGGCTCGCCAGTCAACGGAAAATCCCGGCAATCCTTTGAAAAAAAGTACGTCAACCGGAACGATCCACGCAACCTAACACCTGGTCGTACGTTCACCGGACATGGCCGAAGTCCGAATAGATAGTCCGCACGCCCAAACGCGCGGCCGCGCCCCTGACAAGCTGGCTGGTTGGTCAGCGGCGCTCATCCGCTATGTGCGCTCCGGCCAGCCGGACCTCACCAACCGCCAGATGGCACTGATGATGCTCGTGCACTGTCAGGACGGGCCGCACACCGTGCGCGGCCTTGCCGAGCAGCTCCACGTCTCCAAGCCCGTAATTACGCGCGCGCTCAACAAACTGGGCATGATGGGGCTGGTCCGGCGGGAGCGCGATATGGCGGATCGCCGGAACATCTTCGTCCAGCGCACCCCCAAGGGTGCGGAATTCCTTGACGCCTTTGCCGGATTCGTCGCAGGGAACGTCCGCGATGAACAAGCAAAACCTGGCAGAGGTGTTCAGCCGGCCGAATGACCGTGTCCGTCTAAGTCTGACTGGCCGCTCCCGACCGTCCGATCCGCGCATAACGGCCATCCGCAACGATCTGGCGGACGTGGCGGTATCACCGCGCCACTTTGCCCCCCATTATGCCGCAGCCATGTCCTTTCATTGCCATGCGCCCTGGACAATGGTGCGGGGCAAGCCGGGTGATGGCGAGACCGCCGTGACTCAATTACTGCACGGCGAGCGTTTCCATGTGCTGGACCTGCGTGCAGGCTGGGCCTGGGGCTATTGCGCGCATGATCATTATGTCGGCTATGTGCCCGTCGAGGCGCTGGCTCCAGCGGCGCCGGATGCCGCGACCCACCGTGTCGAGCCCGGTGGCGCGCTGGCCTTTTCACATGCTGACATCAAGGCGCCGGTGGCGGCCTTCCTACCTGGCGGCGCCCTGGTGCATGGCACGATCGAGGGCGACTTTCTGGCGTGCGACGCGGGCTATCTGCACATGCGGCATCTGGGCCCGGCCGAAGGCAGCGGCGATGCCGACCTGATCGGGACCGCGCGCGCCTATCTCGGCATGCCCTATTTGTGGGGTGGACGCGGCGGCGGCGGGGTCGATTGTTCGGGCCTCGTGCAGATCGCGCTCGCTTTCTGCGGTGTCGGCGTTCAGCGCGACACCGACCAGCAGGCCGCGACCGTGGGCCGTCCCCTTGCCGATGACGAAGCGCTGGCGGGCGGCGACCTCATCTATTTTCCGGGCCATGTCGGCATCATGACGAGCGGCGAGACCCTGCTCCATGCCAATGCCCATTGGATGCGTGTGACCGAGGAACCGCTGGCCGACGTGGTTGCGCGGCTTGCCCCCCTGCACGCTGAGCCCATCACCGCGCGGCGGAGAATCGCGCCATGAGCACCACCAGCATCTTCATCGACGGCGGCGCCGGGACGACCGGCCTCCAGATCCGCGAGCGGCTCGAAGGGCGCCCGGCCTTCAGCCTGATCACGCTGGATGACACCCAGCGCAAGGATGCGGCCGCGCGCGCGCAGGCGCTCAACGATGCCGATGTGGTGATATTGTGCCTGCCGGACGACGCCGCGCGCGAATCCGTGTCGCTGATCAGGAACGACCGGACGCGGGTAATCGATGCCTCGACAGCGCACCGCACCGCGCCTGGCTGGGCTTATGGTCTGCCGGAAGTGATCGGGTACGAGGCGGTCACCTCCGCCACGCGGGTTAGCAATCCTGGCTGCTACTCAACCGGCTTCATTGCGCTCATTGCGCCGCTGGTGGCGGGCGGCGCCATCCCGGCGGACGCATGCCTCAGCTGCAATGCCGTGTCCGGCTATTCGGGCGGCGGCAAAGCGATGATCGCGGAATATGAGGAAGGCCAGAAGGCGCCGACCGCCTGGCGCAGCTACGCGCTGACGCTCGGCCACAAGCATGTGCCCGAAATGCAGGTGCATGCCGGCCTTGCCAATCGGCCCCTCTTCGCGCCGTCGGTAGCGCCGGTCTATTCGGGCATGATCGTCGACGTGCCGCTCCACCGCGCGCAGCTCGGCGCTGGCGAAACCGCCAATTCCCTGCGCGACCGGCTGGCGGGGCATTATGCCGAATCGCCGGTCATTGCGGTGGGTGAGCATGACGCCCCGACCCTGCCGATCGAGCTGATGACGAACACCGACGCCATGAAGCTATTCGTCTTTGCCGACGCGGCGGGCGAACAGATCCGGTTGGTTGCCGCGCTCGACAATCTGGGCAAGGGGGCATCCGGCGCAGCGGTACAGACCCTCAACCTCCTCACGGGACAGCCGGAGACAGAGGGGCTTCGTCTCTAAAGGCGTGGCGAACTCCGCTCCGCCCTCCTATCTAGGCAGCGGGAACGGAAAGGACTGCACTGATGGGACACGAGACGGCAACACTGGCGGGCGGCTGCTTCTGGTGCACGGAGGCGGTCTATGCGGGCCTTCAGGGCGTGGAGGCGGTCGAGAGCGGCTATATCGGCGGCGCTGTTCCCAACCCGACCTATGAGGCAGTGTGCGGCGGCCGCACCGGCCATGCCGAAGCCATTCGCATTGTCTTCGACCCCGACCAGATCAGCTATGGCGACCTGCTCGATATCTTCTTCGCCACCCATGATCCGACGACGCCAAACCGGCAGGGCAATGACGTGGGCACGCAATATCGCTCCGCAATCTTTCCCCATAATCCCAACCAGGAGGAGGAGGCCCGCGCTGGCATCGCGCGGGCGCAGGCGGACTGGCCGGCTCCAATCGTCACCACCATCGAAGCGGACGCGCCCTGGTATCCGGCCGAGGACTATCATCAACGCTATTGGGAGCGCGTGGGCGATCGCAATCCCTATTGCATGGCCGTAATCCCGCCCAAGCTCCAGAAGCTGAAGAAGAAATTTGGCGAGCGACTGCGCGTGTAAATATCATGGGAGGACAGCAAATGACCGGACGGATCAGGATTTCAGCGGTGCTCGGGCTTGCCGCGCTCCTCCTGCAGGGATGCGTCGCAAAGACAGCATGGAACGTCGCGACCATGCCGGTCAAGGCCACCGGACAGGCCGCCGACTGGGCCACCACCAGCCGGGACGAGGCGGATCGCAATCATGGCCGCGACCTGCGCAAGCGCTGCGCGAAGCATTATGAGCCTGAATATTGCGACCGCAACTAGCCGACCGGGTTAACGCATCGCCGCGCGTGCCAAACGATCGTTGATCGCGACCCCGATGCCGACATTGGGGACCGCGGCCACGGCAATGGACCGGGCGTCGCTTGAATCGGCCTCGTGCAGCGCGGCAAACAGATTGGCGGCAGCCTCGACCAAGTCACCCGCTTCGCTGAGATTATAATCGCTGGCCATAGCGCCGAAGCCGATCAGGAACTCCCCGTCCGCCGCTGACTTCGCTTCGAGCCGGAGCGGCTTGTCCGGGCAATAATGGCTGGCAAGCTGCCCCGGCGCCTCGATCGCCTCGTCCGCGCCGCCGGACAGGATCGCCGCACCGGTTGCTGACAATTGCTCGGCGGTGATCGGGCCGGGCCGCAAAATCCGGATGCCATCCGTTCCAAGCGCAACAATCGTCGATTCAATGCCTTCGGTCGTTGGTCCGCCATCGATGATGAGCGGGATTCGTCCGCCGAGACTGGCGAGCACATGGGTCGCGCTGGTCGGGCTGATCGACCCGCTGCGATTGGCGGATGGCGCCGCCAGCGGTCGCCCACAAGCCGCGATCACGGCGCGCATGGCTGAATGATCGGGCATGCGCAGGGCCACGGTCGGCAGGCCCGCCGTCGCCAGATCGCACACCGGCCCGTCCGCGCGGCGCGGCAGCACCAGCGTCAGCGGCCCCGGCCAGAAGGCGTCGGCGAGGCGACGGGCCTCCAGTGAAAAGTCAGCGACGGCTTCGGCCATCGCGCGATCGACCACATGCACGATCAGCGGGTTGAAGCTGGGCCGTCCCTTGGCCGCATAAATGGCCGCGACCGCGCGGGCATTGGTGGCATCGGCGGCAAGGCCATAGACCGTCTCGCTCGGCAGCGCGACAGGCTCGCCCGCCAGGAGCGTGCGCACCGCTAGCGTTAGGGCGCCTTCGCCAAAAGGGAGGCAGCGCGTTTCCAGAGAGAACTGATCGACGGTCATGCCCACATGCCTATACCGGGCGCGCCGCTTTTGCGCAAAGTTCCCAAAGCGGCTCTGGCCGGTTATGGGTGCGGACCATGACCGATCCAATCACGCACGACGCGCTCACCCGTATAACCGCCGCGCTGGAGCGCCTCGCGCCGCCGCCCCGGCCGCCGGTCGACCTCGCCGCCCACGCCGCCTATCGCTGGGACGGCAGCGGCCTTGACGTCATCACGGACTTCGCTCCCCAGGACTATGGCCTGCTGACCGGCATCGACGCCCAAAAGACCGCCTGCCTCGAAAACACCGAACGGCTTGCGCGCGGTCTGCCCGCCCATGACGTGTTGCTCTGGGGTGCGCGCGGCACCGGCAAGTCGGCGACGGTCTCGGCCTGCGTGGCAAAGGTGCAGGCCGATGGCGGTGGCATCGCATTGGTCGACTTTGCGAGCGGCGACCTGCACGGCCTGCCCCGCCTGCTCGCCATGCTGCGGGAGGCCAATCGCCCGTTCGTCCTGTTCGTCGACGATCTCGGCTTCGATGGCGATTTCGCCGCCGACGCACGGGCGCTGCGTTCCATCCTCCAGGGGGGCGCCACCGCGCGCGGCAATCTGGTGCGTCTCTATGCCACGTCGAACCGGCGCCACATCGTACCGCGCAGCATGGCGGAGCAGGACGATCCGATCAATCCGCGCGACGTGGTCGACGACCGGCTGGCGCTCGCCGACCGCTTCGGGCTGTCGCTGGGTTTTCATGTGGTCGATCAGGCGACCTATGTGGCGATCGTGGAGGGCTATGCGGCGCGCTATGGCCTGCCCTTCCATGCGGATGAGGCGGTGCAATGGGCAACGCAGCGCGGCAGCCGGTCGGGCCGGGTCGCGTGGCAATATATCGTCGAACTGGCCGGACGCACCGGCTCCCAGATCTCCGTCTAGGCTATTTCGCCTTCGCCACCCGCCACACGATATTGCCGACATCGTCGCTGACGAGCAAAGCCCCGTCCTTGTTCACCAGCAGGTCGACCGGCCGCCCCTGCGCCTCGCCCTCGCGGTTCAGGAAACCCGTCAGGAAATCGCGCGGCTTGGCCAGCGCATCGCCTTTGTCGTCAAAGGCCACATAGACGACCTTGTATCCAACCACCGGCTTGCGGTTCCAGCTGCCGTGGAGCGCGACAAAAGCGCCGCGGGCAAAGGGTTCGCCAAGGCTGTTGCCCTTCGCAAAGGCCATGCCGAGCGGCGCCGTGTGAGCGCCCAGCGCATAGTCCGGCCGGCGGGTATATTCGCGCAGGTCCGGACGGCGCGGCTCGACGCGCCTGTCCTCATAGCCGCCCCAGTAATTCCAGGGCCAGCCATAGAAGGCCGCGAATTCGACCTCGGTCATATAGTCCGGAACCAGGTCGGGGCCGAGCATGTCGCGCTCATTGACGGTCGCCCAGAGGGTGCCGGTATCGGGGTTGAACGCCAGGCCGCTCGGATTGCGCAGACCGCTCGCATAAACGTTGTACCGCCGGGTTTTCGGATCGACTTCGAGGATGACGGCGCGGGTTTCCTCCGCCTCTAGCCCCTCATCGGCGATATTGGTCGCCGAACCGATACCGACATAGAGCTTCTTCCCATCAGGGCTGGCAACCAGCGTCCGTGCCCAATGGTCATTGGGGGCATTGGCGGGAAGATTGAGGATTTTGCGACCCTTGGCGGTAATCCGCATATCCCCGGCGTGATAGGGAAAGGCCATCAAACTGTCGGTATTGGCCACGTAGAGCGTGTCGCCCACCAGCGCCATGCCATAGGGTGAGTTGAGCCCGGTCAGGAAGGGGAGACGCTGGTCGGCGCGCCCGTCCCCGTCGCTGTCGCGCAACAGAGTGATCCGGTTCGCGGATACCCCGCCCGCGCCGGCCATCCCGATCAGCCTTCCCATGATCCACTCGCTGATGCCGTGCGAAGGACGGGGCGGCGAATTGGTCTCGGCGACCAGTATATCGCCATTGGGCAGCCGATAGAGCGAGCGCGGATGGTCGAGCCCCTCGGCAAAGCGGGTCACTTTGAGACCGCTGGCGGCGATCGGGGCGGCGCCCGCCGCCCAGCCGACCGGCTTGGCGATGCTGACTGTGGGAATGATTTCCTTATGGGGCTCGGTAAAGCGCGGCTCCCTGCCTTCAAGCGCGCTTTCGGGCAGCTCCGCGACATGTCCGTGCGAAAGATAGAGAAATAGCCCGCCAAGCACCACGATGAGGGCGAGGACGAACATCAGGATATATTTTCTCATGAACCGCTACCTAAGCTGACGCGATGGCGTGTTCAACCGGAGTGGCCAGCTTATTTGCGCGCGCCCGCCCACCAGATGAGCAGCGCCACAAGAATGCCGGCCGCCGTGCCGATCAGCAGGCCGATGCTTGGCTGCCCCATCAAGCCGCCGATGATGACGCCAGCGACAATCAGCAGGGCAAGCGGCGCGCCGCCAGCCATGCTGCGCTTGGCACCCTTGGGGTCTTGAGGGGGGGAGGGTTCTGAGGTCATGCGCCCTCATGGCATGGTTCATAGCGGGATGCCACCGTCCCTGAATGGAGCGTTTCGTGCCAATCAGGGAAATGCCTAATTCCCCCTTCACCGCTGTCAGCCACGCTATTGCGTATCTGGCACGGTCTGGCCTGGCGCTTGCACCCAAGACCTCAGGTCAAAGACAAAAAAGGAATTCCGATGTATTTTCCCATCCTGCCCGACCGCAAAAGCTATGACGACGCCCGGCGGCTCATAGACATCTTCGGGGACGAGGCAGGAATGGAAGCCGCCACGCGGGCTGATGCAAGCCGCGACCTGGGCAATCACGTGCGCTTTTGCCATTGGCGCCAGATCGAGCGCATGATCGTGCTGCTGACCATAGAGCAATCCTTCGGCACGATTCATTAGGCCTCGGGAGCGGGCGTACCAGCGGCCGTAGCTTTTTCGCGCTCCTCAGCGACCAGCTCCTTGCGCGAGAGCTTGCCGACCAATGTGCGCGGCAGGCTCTCCCGAACCTCGACCGCGACCACCCGTTCATGCTTGCCGAGCTGGGCGTTGAGCCAGGTCCGGAGTTGGTCCCCCGTGTCGCTCGCCCCCGCCTCAAGGGTCACGAACGCCTTTGGCACCTCGCCATGATAAGCGTCGGGAATGCCGATGACGAGCGCATCGCGCACGGACGGATGGCGGTATAGCACCGCCTCGACCTCGCTCGGGAAAACCTTGAACCCAGCCACAGCGATCATGTCCTTGATCCGGTCGACCACGCGGATGAAGCCGTCCGCGTCGATCTGGCCAACGTCGCCGGTCCGCAGACCGCCATCCAGAAAAGCCTCCGCCGTTGCGTCCGGCCTGCCCCAATAGCCGCGCATGACCTGCGGGCCAAAGATGACCATCTCACCCGGTTCATCGGGCGGAGCCGGTTTGGAGGGATCTTCCTTGTCGACCAGTCGGACGTGGGTGCGCGGTAACGGCTGACCAATCGTCCCCGGTTTGCCCTCGCCGCGATAGGGATTGGCGGAGACGATGCCGCTGCATTCGGTCAGGCCATAGCCTTCGATGAGCCGCGCGCCGGTCACCGCTTCGAACCGCTGCTGGAGCGGCGATGCCAGCGGCGCGCCGCCCGAAATGCAGACGCGCAGGGACGAAAAATCGGTGCGCGCGACATCCTTGTGGTCGAGCAGCGCCTGAAACATGGTCGGGACACCGGGCATCGAGGTGGCTCTGGTGCGGCGTATGGCCGCCAGTGTCTGCGCGGCATCGAAACGCGGCAGCATCACGATCTCCCCGCCGTGGAATATCGTGCGGTTGAGCACGGCCGTATTCGCGAACACGTGAAAGAACGGGAGGACGCCGATGATCCGGTCCGCCTTGTCGAGATCGGGATCCACCACGCAGCATTGCCGCGCATTGGCCGTCAGATTCTGATGGGTGAGCATCGCGCCCTTGGGCCGGCCGGTGGTGCCGCCGGTATATTGCAGCAGCGCCAGGTCGCTCTCGGCATCGATCGCGAGCGGCGCACAGTTCCCGTCATTGGCGAGCAACTGCGAAAAGGTCAGAATTCGCGGATCATCGGGCCGCGCCGCCTCGTCCGCCTGCTTGAACAAACGATAGCCGAGGGACTTGCCGAGCGGCAGCACCCCGGCAACCGAGCCCAGCACCAGCGTTTCCAGTCTGCTGGCATTGAGGACGGCAAGGGCAGTCGGCAGCAACGCCTTTGCGGTCAGGGTGAACAGCATGCGCGTGCCGCTGTCCTCCACTTGATGCGCCAGTTCCTCCACGCTGTAGAGCGGGGAGAAATTGACCGTGACCGCGCCCGCGATCATCGCGCCATAATAGGCCGCGACATAATGGGGGACATTGGGCAGAAAAAGGCCGACCCGGTCTCCCCGCTGAATGCCCTGGGCCGCAAGGCCGCAAGCGATGCGCTGGGCGGCGCGATGCACCTGGCTGTAGCTGAATTTCCGGCCGTAGAAATCGAGCATCGGCGCACCGGGGACGCGGGCCGCGGTTGCCGCCAGCATGTCCGGCATCGAAAGAAGCGGAAAGGCGCTGTCCCATGGCACGGGATGCCGATAGGTCTCGCGCCAAATATTCTCCGCCATCCAGCCGCCGCCGCTCTCCATTCCCGAAAGCTAGGACACCGCGCTGCGGCTGGCAATGGACGCTATGGGGATCAGCCCCGATTGTCCCCAAACGGGTCGGACGGGAATACACCCCCCTGCGTTTCAGCCTGCAAGGCGTCCTCGGCCTGGCGCTTCGCATCCTCGCGCTCGCGGCGAAGCTCCACGATCAGCGCTTCGCGGTCGCCGGCGAGACGGCTGTCCGCGGGCGGCGGGACAATGCCTGCCTTCTTGGCGACCTTGGCCACCAGCGCATCCAGTTCGCGTTGCGAACACAGGCCGAGTGTCACCGGGTCCTTGGGCGTTATGTTGGAGATGTTCCAGTGCGACCGCTCACGGATCGCCTGGATGGTGGTGCGGGTGGTGCCGATGAGCTTGCCGATCGCGCCATCCGAAACTTCAGGGTGATTGCGCAGGATCCAGGCGATGCCGTCCGGCTTGTCCTGCCGCTTGCTGACCGGGGTATAGCGGGGGCCCTTGGTCCGGCGCACCTGTTCCGGGCCGCTCAGCATTTTCAGGCGATAGTCTGGATTGGCCTCGCCGCGATGGATTTCCTCCATGCTCAGCTCGTGCGCGCGCACCGGATCGCGCCCGGTATATTTGGTCGCGGCGGTGTCATCGGCGATCGCCTGGACCTCGAGGATGTGCAGGCCGCAGAATTCGGCGATCTGATCGAAGCTGAGCGCGGTGTTATCGACGAGCCAGCTGGCGGTTGCGTGGGGCATGAGCGGCTGTGCCACGGGTATCTCCTGACGGCGAAAGGACAGAAACAATAAGGGCCGCCCCTTCCGGTGCGGCCGCGTTCTACCTGTTTAGTCCATGGCGGCCCACAGGGCAAGTGTTAGCCCGTGATCAGGACGATCTTGCCGACATGCTCGCCCGCCCCCATCCGGGCATGGGCCGCACCCGCCTCGGCCAGCGGAAAAGCCTTGTCGATCACCGGCCGCAATTCACCCGCCTCGGCGAACGGCCATACCGTCTGCCGGATTTCGTCCGCCAGCATCGCCTTGAACCCAGCCGAGCGCGGCCGCAGGGTGGATCCGGTGAGGGTCAAACGCCGCTGCATGATCTCGGGCAGGAACACGGTGGTCTTGGCGCCGCCCAGCACCGCGATGGAGACATGGCGCCCATCATTGGCGAGGCAGGCGAGATTGCGCGGGACATAGTCGCCGCCAACCATGTCGAGCACGGCGGCGACGCCCTGCCCCTGGGTCGCGGCTTTGATCGCCTCGACGAAATCGGTACTGCGGTAGTTGATGGCCTCCGCGCCCATCGCCTGCGCCGCCGCGCATTTCTCATCGCTGCCGCAGGTCACGAAGACGCGCATCCCGAACAGGCGGCACAGCGTGATCGCCATCGTGCCGATCCCGCTGGTGCCGCCATGGACCAGCACGCTGTCGCCTTCCGCGATATAGGCGCGTTCGAACAGGTTGGACCAGACGGTGAACAGCGCCTCCGGCAGGGCGGCCGCCTCGGCAAGGGACAGCGCCTCGGGCACCGACAGGCAGTGCGCGGCGGCCGCGAGGGCATATTCGGCATAGCCGCCGCCGGTGATCAGCGCACACACCCTTTGGCCCAGCATATGGGCACCGACGTCCGTCCCAACCGCGGCAACCTCGCCTGCAACCTCCAGGCCCGGAATCTCGGAAGCACCGGGCGGCGGCGGATAGCGTCCCTGCCGCTGCATCACATCCGGGCGGTTGACCCCCGCCGCGCCGACGCGGATGAGCACTTCGCCCGGCCCTGGTGCCGGAACGGGCATCTGCGTCGGTGTCAGGACCTCGGGCCCGCCTGGCTCGCGGATCGCGATCGCGGTCATCATTGCGGGCACATTCGAACTGCCACTCATCGCTGCCCCTCACCGGTAAACGGTATCTCACTGCTTATTGACAGGCGCCCACATTGGGTCAACATTCATCCTATGGACGCGGATGACTTTCTTCCCCGTAGCGGAGCGACCGACCCTCTGGCCTTGCTGGCAAAGCAGGATCTCGATCCGTTTTCGGTCAGCGAACTGGAAGCGCGTATCGCCCTGCTGACAGAAGAAATCGCCCGAGTGAAACAAAAACTTAATACCGCCGTTAACCATAAGGCAAGCGCAGAGGCCTTATTCAGGAAATAGGAGAGTAGGTCAGCCCACGGTGACGCTCAAGCCAACCGCAAGGGACGACCTCATCATCGTCGTAGTATCGGATCGGCACTTGAAGGTGGCGTTCGACGTTCCGACATTGGGTTAGTTGCAACCCGCAACGGGTTGTTGGAGTAGACAGACATGCCATCTTTTGCCTCCGCCCTTGAATCGACGCTGCACAATGCGCTGACCCACGCGTCCGAGCGGCACCATGAATATGCCACGCTGGAGCATCTCCTGCTCGCGCTGATCGACGACGAACATGCCTCCAAGGTGATGCAGGCGTGCGGCGTCGAGCTGGGCGAGCTGGGCGACACCGTCACCCATTATCTCGACTCCGAGCTGGACAGCCTGAAGGTCGACGGCAGCGTGGATCCCTCGCCCACCAGCGGTTTCCAGCGCGTTGTCCAGCGCGCGATCCTGCATGTGCAATCGTCCGGCAAGGAGGAAGTGACGGGCGCCAATGTGCTGGTCGCCCTCTTCTCCGAGCGCGACAGCTATGCCGTCTATTTCCTGCAACAGCAGGATATGAGCCGTCTCGACGCGGTCAGCTATCTCAGCCACGGCGTCGGCAAGGGCGTCTCCGCGCCCGAGCCCAGCAAGGCCAGCGAAAGCACCGAGGAGAAGCCCAAGGCCGAGACCAAGAAGAAGGACGGCGCGCTCGATCAGTTCACCATCAACCTCAATGAAAAGGCGATGGACAACAAGATCGATCCGCTGATCGGCCGCACCGCCGAGGTCGACCGGACGATCCAGATCCTGTGCCGCCGGTCCAAGAACAACCCGCTCTATGTGGGCGATCCCGGTGTCGGCAAGACCGCGATCGCAGAGGGCCTGGCGCGCAAGATCGTCGAGGGCGACGTGCCCGACGTGCTGCGTCCCGCCGTGATCTACTCGCTCGACATGGGCGCGCTGCTCGCGGGCACGCGCTATCGCGGCGACTTCGAGGAACGGCTGAAGGCGGTCGTGAGCGAACTTGAGAAGATGCCGCATGCGGTGCTCTTCATCGACGAGATCCATACCGTGATAGGCGCGGGCGCGACCAGCGGCGGCGCGATGGATGCGTCCAACCTGCTCAAGCCCGCGCTGTCTGGCGGCGCGATCCGCTGCATCGGTTCCACGACCTACAAGGAGTTCCGCAACCACTTCGAAAAGGACCGCGCGCTGCTGCGCCGGTTCCAGAAGATCGACGTCAACGAGCCGAGCATCGAGGACACCATCAAGATCCTGACCGGCCTGCGCTCCGCGTTCGAGGGCCATCATTCGGTGCGCTACACGCCCGAGGCGATCAAGGCTGCGGTCGAACTGTCCGCGCGTTACATCAACGACCGCAAGCTGCCTGACAAGGCGATCGACGTGATCGACGAGGTGGGCGCGATGCAGATGCTGGTGGTGCCAAGCAAGCGCAAGAAGGTGATCACGCCCAAGGAAATCGAGGCGGTGATCGCGACCATGGCGCGCATCCCCCCCAAGAGCGTGTCGGCCGACGACAAGAGCCTGCTCGGCACGCTCGACACCGACCTCAAGCGCGTCGTGTTCGGGCAGGACAAGGCGATCGAGCTGCTGTCCAGCGCGATCAAGCTGTCGCGCGCGGGCCTGCGCGATGCCGACAAGCCGATCGGCAACTATCTCTTCTCCGGCCCCACCGGCGTCGGCAAGACCGAGGTTGCCCGCCAGCTCGCATCCCTGCTCGGCATTCCGCTCCAGCGGTTCGACATGTCCGAATATATGGAGCGCCATTCGGTAAGCCGCCTGATCGGCGCGCCTCCGGGCTATGTCGGCTATGACCAGGGCGGCCTGCTGACCGATGCCGTCGACCAGAACCCGCATTGCGTGCTGCTGCTCGACGAGATCGAAAAGGCGCATCCCGACCTGTTCAACATCCTGTTGCAGGTCATGGACCGGGGCCGCCTGACCGATCATCACGGCAAGTCGGTGGACTTCCGCAATGTCATCCTGATCATGACCACCAACGCCGGCGCGGCGGACATGGCCAAGGAAGGGATCGGCTTTGGCGACATGAACCGCGAGGATGCGAGCGAGGAGGCGGTGAAGAACATGTTCACCCCCGAATTCCGCAACCGCCTCGATGCCATCGTGCCCTTTGCCTATCTCCCGCCGGAGGTGGTGGAGCGGGTCGTCGACAAGTTCATCCTGCAGCTCGAACTGCAGCTGGCGGACCGCGACGTGCACATCACGCTGGAGAAGGACGCCCGCAAGTGGCTGACCGATCGCGGCTATGACCGGCTCTATGGCGCGCGCCCGATGGGCCGCCTCATGCAGGAGAAGATCAAGCAGCCGCTGGCCGAGGAGCTGCTGTTCGGCAAGCTCGTCCATGGCGGCGAGGTCACGGTGCGCCTGAAGGACGACGCGCTCGCCTTCGAGATCACGCCGTCCGCGCCCAAGAAGACCAGGCAGAAGAGCGTGGCCAAGCCCCCCCGGCCGCGTGCGCGCCGGACCAAGGACGGTGTGGCAAAGGATTGAACCTGCCGCGGGTGGCATCGGGCAGGTCGTTGACCTGCCCGATGCGCCTGGGACCGCGGACGTCGTCCTGCTGCACGGTTTCCTGAGTTCGCCGATCTCCATGTGGCCGATCGGCAAGGCGCTGCGGTTGGCGGGCTTCGCGCCCTATTTGCCTTGGTACGAAACCTGGTCCTGCCCCTTCGAAGACACTGTCGACAAGCTGTGCACGGTGCTGTCCGAGCGAGCGATAGGCACAGGTCGAACCGTGCACTTCGTCGCCCATTCGATGGGCGGCCTGGTCGCGCGCGCGGTCATTGCCAGGCTTCAACCGATCCGGATCGGCCGCTTGGTCATGCTGGGCACGCCGAACGGGGGCAGCGAACTGGCGGACTTCGCGGCGGCCAGCCCGATCCTTCGCACCGTCCTCGGCTGCGCGGGACCGGCGCTCGTCACCCGGCGCGACCATCCGGCGATCGCGGCGCTTGGCTCCCCCGACTATCCGGTCGGCGTGATCGCCGGCAACCGTCCCCTGCCCGGCCTGCTGCGCATCCTGCCGATGCCGCACGACGGCAAGGTCAGCGTCGCCGCCACCCATGTCGACGGCGAGGCCGACCACATCGTCCTGCCGGTCACCCACACGCTCATGCCGTTTGACCGCAGGGTGAGGGAGCAGGTGCTCGCCTTCCTCCGGGAGGGCCGGTTCGCGCGCTGATGCAGGCCTTCAGCGCGCCTTGCGCCGCGCACTCGCCTTCAGGATGTCCTCCATCTCGATGATGCAGTCCCGCCCTTTTATGCCGTCCTCACTATTGTCCTCCTGGTCGGCTTCGAAATGCGCCCGCATCTTGTCGGACAGCGCAACAAGCGCATGATAGCGCTCCTCTCCCACCTTCGTGCGAATTGCCTTCAGGCCTTCGTTCAGCGCGAAAAACTCGGTGTCGATGTTCCGATCAGGAAAATATCCGGTCTTATCCTTGAACTTCGGCGAAGAGAGCATCATCGAACCCAGAAAATCCATAATCTCTCCTACGGTCTGAGGGACATAAGGCTTATTTGATCGAGACATATCATTTCCTCGGGCGAGCGATGACATAGGTGCTGTTTGATCCAAGTTGCCTAGGTCTAACGATAATGACAGCATCTGGGCTAAAATCGCTATTGAAGAAGCCACGAACCTGGGGTGTGGATAGGGTCTTGCGGCTGAGTGTAACGTCGAAGGCTGTGTTGCCTACCCGAGCATCCGGGATCCGAAAAGTTTGATCGCTACCTGACGTATCATATTCTCTTCCAACCACTCTAACCTGCTGCCCCTTCGAGATGTCGATCCCGCGTTCATTATAGAGCTCCCTGAGGTCACGTCTGACTGCACGATCGACATAATTACCAATTGCCTCCTCGCGAGAGAGGCGTTCACTTAAGCGCCCAGCATTGGAGAGCGCGACACCTTCATCATAAGCTCTATCGGCGCGCTCTTGCATCAAACGCAGCGTCTCCACCTGAAGCGGACGGGTTTCACCCCTGACGCGATAGAAGGCGGCCGCGCGATCGAGGCGGAGTTGCCTGATGAGATTGGCCTGCCCCTCAACTGTTGTCGGGAAACCCAGGGTATCGAGCCGATAGTTTGGAGCGATGGTCCGAATCTGGCTGATCAGCTTATTCACATGGGCTTCCGTCAATTCGGTGGTCAGCCTGTTGGCAGGACCAGTCAAATCCAAGATATTGTCCGCCACCGCCAGTAGCGAGCCGCCCGGCGAGGCGGCCAAGCCGGGAAACACGCGCTCCAGGGTCATCGGATCGTTTAGCGGAGGTCCGCCATTGCCGCCCATGCCGACACGCGGGTTCGGCCGATATTGTGCGGGCTCAAGCGTCGCCGTCGATTCACTTGGTCTGTAAACTGCATCGGTCGCCTCCCCGGCCGACGTTGAAGAAGTCAGTTCCGGCAGTTTTGCGGTGCCCAGCTGCGTTCCGCGATGCAGACCATGGCGGTTCGAAATAACGACGGGGCCGAGAGAATGTGGGCCTCCAGGCGCGAATGTGAAGCGACCGTTGCGCCGATCGTGATAAGGATTGAATTTCTGTTCGAGTTCATTGGAAGATACGGCGATCGGCAGCCGTTGGCCGGTTCGAATATAGTGCTCGAATGCCAGCCGTTCGGCCGACTTATGCTCAGTCGCGGACTGTCGGTTTGTCAAAGCTCGCTCCTCGTTTCACGAGATAGTGTTGGCTCACGGCCCAGCAGCGGATGAGCAGAAAGCGGGTCTCGGTGCTTTTGGTGGGAGTTGGGGCAGTCTCTATGGGCTGTTAAGCCGAGTGTTGAACAACCCAATTGTTCCTGTTACGTTCCATCTTCGCCTTAGCGGAGAAGAGCGATGTCAGAAATCATTTTCTACACCAACCCCATGTCGCGCGGACAGATTGCCCGGTGGATGCTGGAGGAGATCGGCGCGCCCTATGCGCAGCGCATCCTCGATTTCGGCACGACGATGAAGGCGCCGGACTATCTCGCGATCAATCCGATGGGCAAGGTGCCCGCGATCGTCCATGACGGCCATGTCGTCACCGAATGCGGGGCGATCTGCGCCTATCTGGCGGAGGCTCTCCCGGCCGCGGGGCTTGCGCCGAACCCGGACGAACGCGCTGATTATTACCGCTGGATGTTCTTCGCGGCGGGGCCGGTCGAAGCGGCCGTGTCGAACCATGCCGCCAAGGTGGTGACGCCGCCCGAGATGCAACGCATGTACGGCTATGGCAGCTATGAGCAGATGGTCGATGCGCTGACGACCGCTGTCAGGGGCAAGGCCTATATCTGCGGGGATCGCTTCACCGCTGCCGATGTCTATGTCGGCGCGCAAATCCTGTGGGGCACGCAGTTCGGGACATTGCCGGACCGTCCGGAGTTTGCGGCATATCGGGAACGGCTCGTGGCGCGCGAGGCCTATGGCCGGGCCAAGGCGATCGACGAGGCCCTGATCGCGGAGATGAGCAAGGGCGCAAACTGATCCGCCATCGCCGCCAAATAAAAGGCCCGGAGGATGATCCCTCCGGGCCTTTTTCACTGCATTATCAGCTGAGTGTCCCTCAGTCGCGATTGCCCATGAACCGCAGCAGGAACAGGAACATGTTGATGAAGTCGAGGTAGAGCGTCAAGGCGCCCATCACCACCGACTTGCCCATCATGTCCGTGCCGGCCACATAGGCGTACATGCTCTTGATCTTCTGCGTGTCATAGGCGGTCAGCCCCGCGAAGAGCAGCACGCCGATGAAGCTGATCGCCAGATCAAGCGCCGTCGACTTGAGGAACAGGTTGATGAGCATCGCGACAAAGATGCCGACCACGCCCATGATTAGAAACGTTCCCATCGCCGAAAGGTCACGCTTTGTCGTGTAGCCGAACAGGCTCAGGCCCGCGAAGGCCGCGGCCGTCGCGAAGAAGGTCTGCGCAATCGATCCGCCCGTATAGACGAGGAAAATCGACGAGAGCGACAGCCCCATCACGCCCGCATAGCCCCAGTAAAGGGCCTGCGCGGTCGGGGTGGAAAGCCGGTTGATGCCGAAGCTCAGCACCATCACGAACACCAGCGGCGCAAACATGACGACATATTTGAGCAAGCCGGGGCCGCCCAGAATCTGCTGGGCCATGCCGCTCTGCGCGAAAAGCAGCGCGACAATGCCCGTCAGCAAGACGCCGCTTGCCATGTAATTATAGACTGAAAGCATGTAGGACCGCAGGCCAGCGTCATAAACTGCGGCGCGGCCATCTGTGGCGAGGCCGTTCAAACCCACAGCCGAAGTCGGGGGATCACGCCAATTAGCCATTGCAACTTATCTCCTCAACGCCGACCATCCGTGGCCGGCACGGCTGCAATATCAGGCTTTGCTTATCATTATTCAAGGGAAACCGGACATTGGCCCTGGCCCCGATGATTTGGGCCGAAATGTCCGGTGATAGGGAGGACGTCTATGCGGCTGTTCTTCGCGCTGCTGCCCCCACTCCAACTTGTCGAGACGCTCGGAACCCTGATGCACGGCGTCAAGGGCGCGCGCTGGCAATCCCCTGAGCAACTGCATCTAACGCTGCGTTTCGTAGGCGATGTGCCGGAGATGCTCGCGGAGGAACTGGCGGCGATGCTGCCGTCCAGGATCGTCGAGATACCCGCCATTTCCCTGTCGGGTGTCGGATTTTTCGAACGGCGCCACCGGCCCAATGCCCTGTGGGTGCGGGCATTGCCCCGCGAGCCTCTGGTCCAACTTCACCAAAAGCTCGATCGGGCGTGCCAGACATTGGGTCTGCAGCCCGAGCGGCGCGCCTATATGCCCCATATGACGGTGGCGCGTCTCCCGCGCGATGTCGGTCCGATCGATCAATGGCTGGCGCGCCATGCAGGCTTCAGCGCCGGGCCTTTGCCCTTTCCGCGCTGCAGCCTCATGCAGAGCGTGCCAGCCGGAAACACAAGGCAATATGAGGCCCTGGCTTCTGTCCGCCTGGTCTGAGCGCAATTCAGGCGCCAACAGGCTCGGGCAAACAAAAAAGGGACCGGCCGCAAGGCCGATCCCTCCTTGTTACGACAGCCGTAAACGGCTGGTCGCGCGGTCTTAGGAGCCGGAACCCGGCCCGTAAGTGATTTCCACGCGACGGTTCTGCAGTTCGCGCACACCATCGGCGGTTTCAACGCGCGGACGCGTTTCCCCGAATGCCTGGCTGGTGATGACGCCATCAGGGATGCCCTTCGACGTCAGATATGCGCGCGTGGAGGTATTGCGACGCTCCGACAGGCCCATATTGTATGCGGGCGAACCGGACTTGTCCGCGTGACCCGCAAGCATGACCTGCGCATTGCCGCAGCTGGCATAAGCCGACACGGCATTGTCGAGGATGGAGGCTGCGTCAGGCGTAATGTCCGACTGATCCCACTCAAAGAACACGATGTACGGCCCAGGCGTGCACTGCGCGACCGGCGGCGGCGGCGGCGGAGGCGGCGGAGGGGGCGGCGGAGGGGGCGGAGGAGGCGGTGCAGCAGGCTCGCCGAAATTATAGGTCAGGCCGAAGAGCAGCGAGTGCGAGTGCATATCCGTGCTGAACTTGCTGCCAGCCGGTGCGAACCGGCTGTCCGGCTGAACGCTGGTCACCAAGTCGATGTTGTCGTGATTGAAATAGCGATACTTCAATTCCGCATCGATATGGCTCGTGACGGGGAAGCGCACACCGGCAATGCCCTGCCATGCGAACCCGGTATCGGAGTCATTCGTCGTCAGCGAGTAGAGATGGGTACGCGCTACGCCGGCACCGCCGCCGATGAAGCCCTGAAGGCCGTCATCGCTGCCGAAGTCGACCATGGCATTGACCATGAAGCTGAGCGAGCGTGCATTGCCGCGCGTGCTGGCCACAGCCGGCGTCGTGGCGTAGGTGTTGACGTCCGTATAGGCGCGCTTCCAGGCCGCTTCCGCTTCCAGGCGGAACATGCCGAAATCATAGCCGATGACGCCATCCACGTCATAGCCGGTGTTCGTGTTCCAGGTCGAATTCGAAGTCGGAAAACCGGTGACGGTCGTGTCCATGTCCTCGATGATCATCCCACCAGCGTGGGCACCGACGTACCAACTGTCCTCGCGAGCCAGCGCCGGCGATGCCAACGCGGTCGAAGCGAGTGCGATGGCTAAGCCAATCTTTCGCATGTCATTCCCCTTTCATTATTACACTACGAACTGCACAACACCGTAAGCTGCAGAAAGTTTCGTTGCAAGTACGCAAATCATTTCACCTAGACGAAAACCCCCGAAGTTGGCCGTCTGTACGGGTCCGTACCCGCCTCTAGTGAGATGCGAAAGCTAATAATGCCTTAAGACGCAAGAAGGCCATGTGTCTGCAGCGCCGTCAAAATCGCTATGACCGCCGCTCTTGCCTGGCTGTCGATCACGGCGCCTCCGCTGGGTGCGAGAATGGCGCCCTGTTGCGCTCCAACGACCCGGATGTTCGCAACATAGAAGCCGTCCGGACGGATCGCATCGTCACGCCACGCACTGCCGTCGTGAAGCATAAGCCGGTCGCGGTCGACCACATGGCACCGCCATCCTGCCCCCGGCGCGGCGAAGCGCCAGCCACCCGCTGTCCATTGCGCGATGTCGCCAGCATGCCCGGTCCATGCGCCATCCGGGGAAGCCGCGACAATCCAGCACGCGCCAGGGAACGGCAACGCTGGCGGCGTTGCGACGTCGGCCGACAGCGCGACCGGCTGGACGAGCCCATCGAGCGCCTGCAGGGCCTCGTTATGCGTGACTTCCTTTTGCGCCTGCCCGGCGGACAGAAACGGCAGGGACAGGCGCGCGCTTGTTTCATCGCTCATCGATCATGGCTCCTTGCTACATGCGGTTCGTTCAAAGGGGCAGCGATGCGATCACTGGATCACCGGGGCCGAAGGTGCCGCGCTGCCGCACCTGCAAGCCGAGTGTCGGAGAGCCTGCAAGGGCCTGATCGTCAGCGAAGGCATCCGGCGGGTAGAACCAGAACGGCTCGCTGACAGTCACCGATCTGAGCACATTGCCGTCGGACACGGCCTCCAGAACGTAGGACTCCTGTTCTTCGGCCAGAGGCGCGTCATTCCCGTCGCTCCAGGCCCAACCCAACCGGCTTCTGCGGATCCAGCCGATATTGAAGCCGGAGACAGAACTGCCCTCCACGCGCAGATGGACCGGCGACGGCGGCGTCAATGCCCGCCCCGCAATCGTGCGCTGCACGCCGATCAGACTGGTGTCGCCAATCCCCTGCGCGGCCATCTCCAGGGTGCGTCCGACCAGCGTGGGGCTGCCGCTGACAGGGAACAGCACCTCTTGCTGGAGAAGGATGAACGGCTCGCCAGCCAGATGCGCCTGGATCTGCCGTTCCGTGCCACGCCGGCCCCGCAACAGGCGGTTCAGGCGATAGGTCCGCGGTCCGATTTCCTCGGCGCCGCCGAATTGCAGGAGTTCCTCGCCAACCATGCAGGCGTTGGCGCCGTTGATCAGGGCCGCATCGCTGACCGGTGCCAGTGCGGCGTCGCTGTCATGAAGGACCACATCGACCGATGAGGCGGTATCGATCAACGCGGCGGAGCCGACCGGGAGAATGGAGGCCGTCACCCCCAATATGGCGGCGTGCCTGATCGCACCAATTTGTTCGTAGCTGTCGTCCGCTTCATCCTTCAAAAACAGAACGGTCGAGCGCCACGCCCGGCTCCCGCCACAAGCGGCCGCGAATATCTGCGGCGTCTCCACCAGATTGTCGGTCAGTTGCGGGGTTTCGATCAGCACCAGATGGGTTGGCCCAACGACACGGTCGTGCTGGCGGACATTCTGGCCAGGATCGGCCGTGACGATGCTGTCATGCGTTCCGGATGGCACGGCCATGAGCGTCAGCCGGACCGCGGCGCTCTCCCATTCGAGGGTCTCGATCCGCCAGTTGCCGCCCTGCCCTTCGATCGACACCACATCACCGGGCAGATGGGCAAGTGCCCGCCAGCCGCGTTCCATCATCACCGTGCGGCGTCCCAGAAACCGGCGTCGCAGCAATTGCATCGCACATTGCCGCGCCGCAGTGGCGCCAAGCACCGCTGGCAGATCGATCAGCACTTCCTCGCGGCCAGCGCCCTGGCGCTCGGTCGATTGGATGCCGGTCTGATAATCACGCTCGGGGTCGTAGTAGCGGACCGACAGCCTGCGTGGCACGCGATCGAGAGGCTGGCGTTCTTCCTCCCTGACCGCCAATGCCCGACCGTTACTCGAACGCAGATCCTCGCCATGTGCAAGCTGGTCCGTACTGGCGATACCGGCGGTCAGGCACAAGCCGGTCGAATTTCCGCGCAGGAGCAAGGCATGGCCATCGAGCAACGGGGAAAGCGCGTCGCCGGCGCCCTCCCCCGCTGCGGCATAGCCATCCACCAGGGGTTCCGGCGACGTGCCTGCAAAGGCCAATGCCAGGCCATCACCGAGGGATGATGCAATCTGGCTGAGCGAGACCGGCTCCTCGTCGGCGATGATTTCAAAGGTGAGCGAGGGGATGCGGTTGCCGAAATCGGCAAGCTGCAAGCCCTCGAACACAGCATAGGCGAAATCCCGGCACGCGGGCGTCACGGCCTCGCCGCATTCCGCGACGATCAGCGGATCGGCCGGCTGGTCGGGCGCGCCATCATAGGCCTGAAAGGCGCCCACACCCGTCTTGAAGTCGCCGGCTTCGCCTCTCAACAAATTGCCGTCTGCCCAGATGCGCCCGATCCGGCCGATGCGCCGCGATGACAAGGCAACGGCAAAGCTGGCGGAATAGCTGAACGTCGAAACGCTCGGCTTCCCCTTGCCACCGCCCGATGTCGAACTGCTCTCGATCAGGTCTGTTGCCCAGATGACAGTCCCCGCCACCCGCATGCGCCCGAAAATCTTCGGAACCTGGGAGCCATAGCTCGACGTCTGGACGCGCAAGTCGGCGATGCGCGGGCCCTGCCGACCTGCGGGCTTGAAAATCTCCGCGTCGATGGCCTGGCCAACCATTGCGCCAATCGCCCCGCCGATCGGCCCGCCGACGATAGTTCCCACGGTTGTCAGGATGAGCGTGGCCATCAGGCATTCCCTCCCTTCTGTTCACAGCCGCCAGCGAAATGCCAGCGTGACAATTCAGTCCATTCAGCGGGCATCGGCATCACCACCACGCGCGCCAACCCTGCATGGGCGTGGATGACGCGGTCGATGGCATCGATGACAAGATGCGGTTGCAGCGCGTTGATCCGGACGACGACGATATCGCCCGGGCAGCAATGCTGGGCGGGCGCGAACCCCGCCTTCCCCATCCATTCGCCGACACGCGGCGCCGGGCCGGCGCGCAGCCTGTACGGGGGCGGCTCGTCGACGCGCAGGCCCGCTGCCCGCACACTCAAGAGCGCCAGGCCGACGCAGTCCACGCCCGTGGCGCGGCTGCGCCCATGCAATCGAAATGCCGTTCCCACGAGATCGAGCGCGGCGGCCATGATCCTATCGCCGATATGCATCACGCCCCCGGATACCGGGTGAGCAGATCGGTGCCGGGAAGATAGGGTTCCCCCCTGAAATTACCCGCATTACCGAAACGACTTGAACAGGTCGCAATGCGTTTGTCACATCCCTGCTGAAGCAGCGCCAACGTCCCCGGCGGGATCGATCCGCCCGGTGGCTCCTCGAGCAGCAACAGTCCCGGCTCGGCGCCGACAATGCCTTCCCACAGACCGCTACGGGGTCCGCCGAGCCAGCGCAGACGCCCGTCGACAAAGGGCGCGCCGTCAAGGCCCGCGATCAGAACCTGATCGCCGTCCACGGAGTCCACGCGCAAGATTTGCCGCCGCGGCGCCATATCCACCCGGCATTGCGCGTCGCCCAGTGCGGCCCGGCAAGTCGGGGAGGTTGTCGGCACGATCGCCCCATTGAAGACGGCCTTGCTGCCATTGAGGGTGGCGACGAATGCCCCGTTCTTTTGCCGGACAGGGCCCAGAGTGCCCCGCGCCAGCTCGAACCAGAGGGTGCCCGGCTCCGCCCATTCGGTGAGATACAGTACCACCGCCGCGCCATCCCACCGCCCCTCGGCAAGGTCCTGCGCCGATATCGAAGCGCTGGACAGGGCGCCCTCCACATCCATGATGCTGGCGTCGAGCGTACCGGTCTGGCGGATGGCGGACGGCGCCATGCCCGGCGTCGCAGCATAGGCGAGATTGCCGATCCGCAATGTCTGGTCATGGCTGGTCAGGCCGAGCGTGACGCCATCCCTGCGATCAAGACGCCAGCAAAAAGCGAGCGTACAGAGCGGCTTGGCGAGGATATCTGCGACGCTCATTCGCGGACCTCCACCAATGGCACCGACGCCACATCGCCTGCGGCATAGGTCTCCCCGCCGACATCAAGGCTGTCCTGCTCGAAACGAACCGGCACGTCGAAGGCGAAGCCAGCAGATATGATCGCGCCGTCCGCCGGCGGCGTATCGAAGATGATCTGCCCCAGTTCACCCACCTGCCAGCCGGAGACCAGTTCGACGCCGCCGACGGCGACCCGCACTGAACCCGTTACCGGCCGGGTGATCCGGCGGACCTGCGGGTCACCGCCCTCGCCATAATATTTGATGAGCTGGAACGCGCTCGCCGCTCCGTCCCCCTGGCCGATATGCTGGTCGAGCGGGCTGATCGCCGCGCCCCATGCCGCTGAACTATGATCATAGGGGTCGGTGAACCGAAAACCTCGCGCGGCCCCGCGCCGCGCCCGGAAAAACGCGATCAGCACGGCGAGGTCGGCTTCCGACCTTATGCCCGGCCCGGCATCGAAGCGCATGCGCGCGTCGGCCCAGTCGCTGCTGCGCTGCTCGTGGCCGGAATGGGTTTCGACGGTCTGGGTCGAGAAACTCGGGGATACGCTGGCCTTGCGCCCGATATCGAGGGGGAAAGGCACGTCATCGAAATGTTGCACGTCTGTGTCTCCGGGAAGATCGAACCAGGTGAAACCATCGCGCGCGACCTGCGGCAGCGCCCAGATGTAGGTCGCCGCATCGCCGCCGGTCCGGGATCGACCGGCCGCCTGCGCAATGCGATCCCAGCTTTGCGCGACCAGCAGGCTGTCGCCGCCGGTCAGCACGAAGCCGGAGAAATAATGCTGCGTCTCGCGAGGATAGCCGAACCGCTGGGTGATCGCGTCCCGCCCGGCATCGGAGAGGGCGGTGCGCCCTTGCGTCACCCAGTCATAATCCTCGACCTGCAAGCGGTCGAAAGCAGGCGCTGCCCAGCCCATCGGCGCATTCGCCCGCCTTATCTCCGGCGCGGCAGGATCGAGCACGCCCGGCAGATAAACGAGCAGCAATATTTCCGCGTCCGATGCGATGGCGCGCACCGCGCCCGCCAGGGCCGCCGTCGAAGCCGCCAGTAACGCCCCCGCCGCATCAAGGAGCGCAATCTCGCCGCTGGTCAGGCTGCCGCGCACCGTCGCAATCGCCGGCGGCGAACCGCCCAGCGCGGCGCGGGCGGCATCGTCATACAGGCAGGGCCGCCCGTCCGCCATGATCCACCACCACGGCTCCCCCACCTGAAAGCGCACCGCCTGCCCCGCCCCCTGCGCGATCGCCACGAAGGCGCCCGCGACCGCGCGCAGATAGGCCATCGCCCCTCCATGGGCCGGCGAGAGCAATGTGGACGGCGGCACCCAGCCGGTCAGGGCCGGATCGCCATTGGCCGCGCGCTGCTTCCAGTCGTTCCAGCAATGGGCGTCGAACATTTCGTAGGACAGCGAGAGGATGAACCCGAGGCCCAGCGCCCTGCCGCGCGCCGCATAGTCCGCATGCCATGCCGCACAGGGCGCATTGAGCACCCCGCCCGCCAGGCTCACATAATGAGCCCCGGAGGCCGGCTCGAGCCGGAAATAATGGCTCATGCCGACATAATGGTTGATGGTGCCGCGATAGCCGAGTGCCAGCGCCTGCCACAGCACGCGCTCGGGCGTCAGATTATAGGCATCGTCATAGCCGGTCGCGATCGACAGGCCGTGCCCGGGCACCATGATGTCGCCAATCTCGAGCATTGATCCCGAGCCATCGCAGGCGATGTCGCTCAGCTCCGCCCAGGCCTCGACACCCGCCGGAAAGGGTGTGCCGAGCGTGTCGTAGCCGGTCGGAATGATCGAGAAGAACAGCCGGTCGATATCATGGGGCCAGACCGGATTCGCTTCCTCCGGCAGGAGAAAGCCGCCGTCCAAGGCATTGAAATCAAGGTCTACAATCGCGTCCTCGGGCGAGCCCACCGCATAGTTCCAAAGCCGCACATACCACGACCGCGCGGTACCCGTCGCGTCGCGCCCCTCGATCGTGAGCGTCGGGCCATTGATGGCGTCGAGCGGCTTGATACCCCCGCTTCGCCAGCGAAAACGGAGCCGGCAATTGGCATAATCGCGGGCCGTCGTATAGGCGAGCAGCGGATGGTCCCACCGATCCTCCGACTCCCAGATGAGCCCGGCCAGATCCCCGCTGCCGTAGAACACGGCATCCACGCGCAGCGCATTCGCGCCCGTGGTGACGACCGACGCCATCATCGGCCGGGGAAAATTGACCGTCCAATGGGACGCAGCAAAGCGCTTGAAGGATGTGCTTTCCTGTGCGGCGCGGGTGCGGGCGAGCCAATGGGGCATGATTGTTCCTTAAGTTCTGATGATCTGACCCATCCGTTCGTGTCGAGCGGGTCAATCCAGGTGCTTCCTCTTTAGCCATCCGCCAGCGCGGACCGCACCGCACGCGCCACCTGCCGGGCGCTACGGGCGAGGAGGCGGCTGTTTTCACCCCCCGGCGCGTTAATCTGGATGGCGATGCGAACGTCGCGCCCCGACCCGCTCGATGCGGGCGCGATACTGCCGCTGCTGGTCGGCACGAACAGTTCCGGACCGCGCTCCCCGACCATGAACGCCCGGCCCGGCGACACCGGCCCGCCGGTCGCCCGGCCGGGCAGCCCCAGCACCGCGCCGAGCAGGCTGGTGCCCAGCGACAGCACCCCGCCGCCCGATCCTCCGCCGCCAAATCCTCCACCTCCCGATCCCCCGCCGATCGCGCCAATGCCCGAACGCACGGCCGCCACCGCAATCTCGGACATGACGGCAAGGACCGTCCGGCGCAGATCCTCGAATCCGAATTTCCCTGTTCGGACGGCGCGCAGCAGGCCATTCTCGATCGCCCTGCCCGCCTTGTCGGCCCCGCTCACCAGCGGCCCCTCAAGGGCACCGCGCATATCGGCGACATCGCGTGAAAAGCCGCTCACATCGGCGCGAACGCCGACGATCAGCGTTTCGATTTCCTCACTCATCGGGAAAAATCTCCTTGAGGCGGGCGAGCTCAGCCGGATCCATAGCCGGTGCGGCACCGCCGGCCTGTTCCAGCCAGAGGCCAACTATCGACAGCAGTTCCGCTGGCGTGGCGGACCAGAATTCGGGCGGCCGCCTGGCGAGGTTCAACGCGGCCAGCCCAGCCCAACGCGCGGCGGCATCGCCAAAGGTCACGCAGTCCCCGCAAGGATCTGGTGCAGCATGATGCGCAGCGAAGGCATCGCGCTGGCAAGCCCCGCCGACAGAACGGCCTCGCCCACCGCATCACGATCAAGGCCATCGCGTTCGGCCAGACAGTGCCAGAACAGGGCCGCGATCTCGGACAGGGCGATCCGTCCCTCCGTCGCGCGGTCGACCAGCGCGAGCAGAGGCCCAAGCTCCCCCTCCGCCGCCACCAGCGCGGCAAAGGTCGGACGCAGGACATGCGCCCGCCCGCCGATGCTGAATTCGGCCTCGCCGCGCAGGGGATTGGCCGCCCCGGTCATAATGCCACGACCGGGCCGGAGCTTTCGAGGCTCAGCGTATAATTACGCTCGCCATTATAGTCCCCGGCATAATCCAGCCGCGTGACCAGAAAGCGCCCGCGCATCCGCTCGCCGCTCTCGAAGCTCAGCTCATAATCGTCGATTGCACCCGCCAGGGCGTGATTGCGCAACCGCACTTCGGCGGTCGAACCGGTAAAGACCCCCGCCCCCGAGACGCTGACCGACCGCACCCCCGCGCCGGGCAGCAGCTCGCGCCAGCCTCCGCTGTCCTTGCTGGTGATGTTCACCGCCTCGCCGTTCACCGACAGCTGCGTCGTGCGCAGGCCGGCCACCGTGGCGTAGGAAACGGGCGAACCGCCGTCGCCGATCTTGAGCAGAAAGGCGCTGCCCTTTTCTACTGACATGAGGTCTTCCTTTCGATGGTTTGACGCTAAGTTACGCGCCGTATTTCCGCCCCCCGTTCGGGCTGAGCGAAGTCGAAGCCTTGGTCTGAGCGGAGGCGAAGACACCTCACTGCGTTCGGTGTGTCCCTTCGACTTCGCTCAGGGCGAACGGCGGAGAGGAATGCGGTTAAAAGGGCTCACACCACCCGCGACAGCCGCGCCAGATAGTCGATCAGCATCGACCATTGCCCGTCGCCCCCGCGCACCGTGCGCGAGCGGTCGAACCGGACGACGCCGATGCGCCATGGCCCGGCGGTCGCGGGCAGGCCGTTCATCACCGCCTCGATCCGCTCGGCGGCGTCCGCCAGCCGGCCGGGCCGATCCGCCCGGTCGACCAGCGTGAGCGGCACGCGGACGCTCAGCCCATCGACGGCCCGCGCGCCCCATTCGGTCGCGAACATCTCGCCCACAATGAGCGATGGCGCCGAGAATTTCGGCGTCGCGCCGTCCTCGACCGTGTTGATGAGCGCCATCAGCCCGGCATCGGCACGAAGCGCGCCGATGACGATGTCGCGCAGCAGGATCACCGCCTTCATCGCAGCAACTCCCGCAGATTGCGCAGCGCGCCGCTGGCAATCCAGCGCCGCACCAGCTGCTGGCCCGTCACTAGGATTTCATCGCCCTGGGCCTCGACTGAAACACCGGGCAGCGCCTCGGCCAGGTGCCGTTGCACCTGACCCCGCAGACCGTCAGCCCGCGCCTCGGCCGCCGCGCGGGCACGATCGACCACCCCGCTCATGACAGGCGCATCCGGCGCCAGGGACGCCAGAGGGCGGCGACGGCGGCAGGGGGCTGTGCCTCCAGCCCTTCACGCCGCGCATAATATTCGCCGGCCAGCCGGATGATGCCGTGGCGTATGGCGTCGGGCACGCCCGCGCTGTCGGTGGCGATACCAGCCCGGTAGCTGACGTGCACGCGCCCCGCCGCGCCGGGCTGGCTTACGCGGATCCAGCCGTCGCCATTGCGGTCGATGTCGATCGCATAGCTGTCCACCGGCAGCGCGAATTCGGAGCCCTCGGCAGGCAGGCCGAACAGGGCGGTCACGGACCGCACCGGCCGGACGCTCAGCCTTTGCCATTCGCGGGTGATCGGCATCACCTCATCGACCCCGCGATCGACGAGGATCTGGCCGGTAAAGCGCTCCGCCATGTCGGCCGCGGCGACCAGGAAGTCGCCCAGCAGGCCGTCATCATCGGCCAGCGATATCCTGAGATAATCCTTCAAGTCGCCGAGCGGCACGGCCGGCGCCACGGCGCTTTGCATCGTCACGGTCATGCGGGGTATCCTTGGGCATGGGGATTGTATCTCCCCTCCCGCGTGCGTCGGCTGGAGACACGCGGGAGGGGCACTGGCTAGGTCCGCATCAGGACACGTTGAACTTCATCAGTTTGATCGCCTCGCTGTTCGACACCGCGCCGCCGATGCGCTTGACCGCGTAGAAGTTCACGAACGGCTTGTTGGTGAACGGATCGCGCAGGATGCTCGTCTCGTTGCGTTCCGCGATGACATAGCCGAGCGCGAAATTGCCGAACGCGATCGACAGGCTGTCGGTCGCGACATCGGGCATGTCCTCCGCCTCGACCACCGGATAGCCCAGCAAGGTGGCGGGCTGGCCGATGATCATCGACGGCTGCCACAGGAACGCCCCGTCCGATGTCTTGAACTTGCGGATGCGGGCCAGCGTCGCCGAGTTCATGACGAAGCTCGCACCCTGGCGATAGGGCGCCTTCAATGCCTGGATCAGGTCGATGAGTTTGTCCTGCGGGTTGGTCGACGCAAAGCCGCCCGCCGCGCCGGAGGCGACATATTGCAACGTGCCGAACGCCCGCACGCTGTCTGCCTCGTTCGTCACCGTGCTGGTCAGGAACCCCTTGGGCCGGTTGGTGCCGCTGCCGGACACGAAGGCCGAGCCCTCCGCCTTGGCGAACTCCATCGCGATCTCATAGGCCAGCCAGCTCTCGACATCGAACTGCGCGTCGTCGAGCATCGCCTGGCTCGCCGCCGGGTTGGCGAACAGCTCGCCAAAGCTTGGCGCGATCTCGTTGAACACCGGCGTCGTGGTCTCCGCCCGCGCGCCGGTCTCGCTCGCCCAGCCCGAGGCGACACCGCCCGTCGCCACCAGCTTGCGATAGCCCGCCGTGCCGACCTTCACGACATTGGCGATCTGGCGGATCGGCGAGACCGTCTTCAGCGTATCGTCGATCAGCGCATCGATCTCGCGCGGCACGGCATAGCCGCCCGAGCCCCCGGTCGTCCCGGAAAAGCTCTTGAGCTCGACCCCCGCCATCAGCCCCTGGCGCAGGTAGCGATCGACGAACGCCACCCGCTGGGGATCGCCCGCCTCCCCCTTGACCCCATCGAGCGGCGGCCGCGCGATCCGCGCCTTCATGGCCTCGTCGATGCCGTTGATGCGCGCCTCGAGGCCCGCAATCCGCTGTGCCTGCAGGATCGCGTCAAAGCTCTCCTCCAGCGCATCCGCCTTCACTTCAACCATGTTCACGTCTCCTGCTTGGTAGAAAAGAAAAGGGCGGCCCCAATGAGGTGCCGCCCGCCAAATTCCTCCCCCCTCGCGGGGAAGGATAGGAAGCCTTGCCGGCCCGCTGGCTAGGCGAAGTTGGAGAGGGGGCCTTCCCCCTCCACCGCATGCACCCGCGCCAATGGCTGCATCGGATGCGCGACCAAACTCACCTCGACGATATCAAGCCGTTCCAGCCGCCGCGGCGGCCCCTGCGCGGCATCGACGACGCGGTAGCCGAAGGACAGCCCGTCGATCCGGCCCTGGCGCACCGCCTCCGCCGCGCGCGCCGCCACGCCGGGGCGCGGCATCAGCCGGCCAATTACCCGCAAGCCGCGCCCGTCCTCGCTGATGCTCTCGACAACCCCGATCGGCTGCCCGTCATCATGCTGCCAGAGCAGCGGCAAAGGCGCACCACCGAGCCGGGCGAGGCTGTCCGCGAACGCGCCTGGCAGGATCACGTCCCCGCCCCGGTCCTCGCGGTCGAAAATGGCGGCATAGCCGGCAAATCGCACAGCCCCGCTCATGACCTGAGCATCGACAGCAGGTCCCCGCGCGCGGCGAGGCCGAGCAGCAGCAGCATCACCAGCACCCGGACCAGCCAGCCGATCACCGCCGTGCGCGCCGCCTTCTTGGCATCGCGCCAGCCGCGCAGCAATTCGCGCAGCTCGCGCATGTCGTCCTCCGCGCTCCTGTCGGACAGGCCGAGGCGCGCCAGCGCCCGCTGCGCGCCGATCATGCTCGCCTCCTCGATGATCGCCCGGATCACCAGCAGGTCGCCGCCCCCGCCTTCCGCCTGCGCAACCAGGCTTGCCAGCATGTCATTGTCCTGCATGGTCAGATTGCTCCTGTCCCGATCCCTAGCATCGATCGTTTCTCCTCCGGCGAGAGGAAGTCGGCGGCGGCCACCCTGTCCCAGAGCGCGCCGCGATCGTCGATCAGTGCGTGGAGTTGATTGAGGTCGACCGACAGCCGCAGGCCGGGCATCCACGGCCCAAGCCCCTGCGACAGCGCGCCGAGCAGCTTGTCGGCCAGCGGCAGGATCGTCTGCCGCCACAGCGCCTTGTTCGCCTCCCGGAAATTGGCATAGCTATTGTCGCCCGGCAGCCCGAGCAGCATCGGCGGCACCCCGAATGCCAGCGCGATGTCCCGCGCTGCGGCTGCTTTCAGCGCCACGAAATCCATGTCGTGCGGCGAGAGGCTGAGCGCCTGCCAGCTGAGGCCGCCCTCCAGCAGCATCGGCCGTCCCGCATTGGCCGCCCCCTGGAAGGCAGCCTCCAGTTCCTCGCGCAGCCGGTCGAACTGTTCGGGCGACAGGTTCGCCCCGTCCGGCCCGTCATAGACCAACGCGCCCGATGGCCGGGCCGCATTGTCCAAGAGCGCCTTGTTCCAGCAGGTCGCCGCATTGTGGATCGCCACCGCGCCGGCGGCGGCATTGAGGCAGCCAAGGCCATAATGATCGTCGAGCGGATTGAACGTCCGCACATGGATGATTTCGGTGCGGCCCGCCGCGTCCTCGCCCGGATAGCGCGTCACGCGCTCGGACACGCGATAGCTGTAGGCGGTCGGCCAGCCATTGGCGTCCGGCTCCACGCTGACCCGTTCCGGCCGCAGCGGGAACAGGCGCGCGGGCTCGCCGGCGGCATCGCAGGCGATCTGCGCATAGCCATTGCCATGCAGCAGGACATGCGCCGCGAGCGCCTCCAGCAGCCCCTGCCCCGCCGACCGCGCCGTCACCAGCGCCAGCGCCGCCGGAACGTCTTCCGGGTCTGTCGCGGTGCCGGCAAGCGCGGCGCTGCCCACCCCCTCGCTCACCAGCCTGACCGCGCGCTGCGCCACCGGATTGGCGATGATCGCCGCGCGCAACTGCGCATCATAGCTTTGCGGCCATTCGCCCAAGGCGGCGATCGTGCCATTCATCCAGGCGCGCGAAAGCGCCGGCCGCGACGCTGGCGTCGCAGCCTTTCGACCGAACCATTTCATGTCATTCTCCTGATATGGATGCTGGTTCCAACCGTTCGTGTCGAGCCCTTCGACTGCCCGCAGGGCGGGCGCTCAGGACAGGGCTCGAACCGAACGGAAGAAGAGTGTGCTATTCAAGTCGTCCGCAGCTTCGGGAACCCCGCGGACTTCAGCATCAATTCCGTCAATGCCCAGACCAGCGCATCGGCGCGATCGGGCGATCGTCCCGGCCCGGCATAATGCCCGCCGATCAACATGCCGCACATCTCGTCCTCCAGCCGCTGGAACAGCCCCACATGCGCCACCCGCCCGGCCTCATAGAGGGCGGAGACAGGCTCGGCGCGGGCGGACTTGCCCCGGCTGGCATGCACCAGCCGGACCGGCAGATCGATCTGCGCCGCGCGTAGCACCGACGCCACCATGTCGCCGCCATTATTGGCCTCCGCCACGATCCGGTCGGCGCCCCAGCGATGACGCGCATGAGCCACCGCCCGCGCCCATTGCTCTGGCGTGGGCCGTTCCACACTCGCATCGTCGATCACATAGGCGCGGCCGTCCGCGCCGATCCCGGCGATAATGATCCCGCAGGCATCGCCGTTGCTCCCGGCGGGCGGGTCGACCCCGATCACCACGCGGCTGAGTAGCGGCTGGTCCGTCTGCGCTGCCAGGCCGATCGATCGGATCCGGCAACGCTCCAGCAGATCGCGTGTCCACAGCGCGCCATCCGGGTCCATCAGCAATTCGCCGTCCAGCTCCTGCCGGCCGAGCCGCGTCCCGCCATAGTCGCGCATCATCGCCTCCAGGAACGCGGGCGGCAATGCGCCGCTATTATCCATCGTCCGTCCCCGCGTGACCACCGTCCCCCGCTGTTCGAGCAGGCGGCACAGCAGGGCGACCGGCCGGGGCGTCGTCGTCGCCAGGGCCCGCGGCCGCGATCCGACGCGCAGCCCCATCATCGCATTGTCCCAGGCCAGTGTCCCGCGATGCCATTTCGCGATTTCGTCCGCCCACACATGACTATGCTGCGGTCCGCGCAGCGTTTCCGGATCGGCCGCGCCGAACAGGGTCGCACTCGCGCCATTGGGCCAGTGCAGCTGCCGCAGCGAGGGCTGCCAGACCGGCCGCAGCCAATAGGGCGCCACCGCCAGCACCCCGCTCTCCCCCTCGACCATCACCGAGCGGGCATCATGCAGGCTCGCGCCGATCAGTGCGATCCGGGCCGAGCCGTCCCGTTCGGCAATGGACCGGACCCACTCGGCGCCGAGCCGCGTCTTGCCGAAACCGCGCCCCGCCAGAACGAGCCACGTCCCCCAGTCACCCGGCGGTGGCAATTGGCCGGGCCGCGCCCGATGCTCCCAGCGGGTACGGAGATGCTCGAGGCCGGGCTCGCCGAGGAGACCAAAGAGAGTCTCTCTCTCATCCTCTGAAATGGTTGCGATCAGGTCGAAGTCGGACAGCGAGACATCAGATGCTTCCTCCATCACCATCCTCTCGCCGGTTGGCCTCTCTCCGGTTGGCGCTCAGCCGCGCCCGTATCTTCGCCATCTCCGCGCGAACCAGGGTCGCCGTGTCGTCGTCGTTGCCGGTGCGGGCGGCCTCGAACTGCCGGAACCGCTCCACCTCGTCGCGATGGGCCAGCAGCACCCGGAAGGCGATGGCATGCGGAAAGCTGTGTACCGTCTTCACCTGCTTCACCGCGCCGCTCGCGCCGTCGATGACGGTCTCGGTGCGCGCACTGCCCTCCAGCGAGTGCCGCAATAGCTGCATCTCGAGCTCGGCGAATCCGACATCGAGCGCCTGACGCCATGCCGCCGCGAATTGCGGGTCACGCTGCTTGCGCTGATAGGCTCCGCACTTGCCCATGCCCGCCGTCCGGGCGGCGTGAGCTACGTTGGCGGTAGCGGCGAGCTCCTCAAAGAAGATCGCCTCACGCGCCTTGGTCCAGCGCCTGCCGGACAATATTGTGCCCGGCACGCCCGCAACGATGCGCTCGTCCCCGTCTGCCATTGTCCACCTGTATGATGATGACGAATGGCAGCCCGCGATGCGTGCTGGCCTGGCTGCCCGCCGGAGGGCGGAAGCCGGATTCGTCAACGATGACGGGGAGGTGCCAGATCAGCGCGACGATGTCAAGGATTTTTATCCAAATAGGTTACAAGCGGCTGGCATAGCGGCACATGGCGCCGCTGGTTCAGAAACCCAGGTCGAAGATGTCGTTTTCCTCCTCAACCGCTATTTCGCCGTCATGGGACAGGGGATCGAATCGAGCGGCGGGCGCGTCGACAAATTCATCGGCGACGGCATCATGGCATTGTTCGGGATCGACGGCGATCCGGCGAAGGCCTCCAGGCACGCACTCGCCGCGGCGTTCCGCATGTCGGGCCGCATCGATGATCTCAACAGGACGTTCGCGGACGATTTGCCTCGGCCCCTGCGGATCGGCATCGGCATCCATTTTGGCAATGTCGTGCTCGGCGAAATGGGAGGGGGCCGCGCAACGAGCCTCACTGCGATCGGCGACTGCGTGAACACGGCCAGCCGTCTTGAAAGTCTCAGCAAGTCCTATGATGCCGAGCTCATCGTTTCGGAAGATGCCGAACGCCATAGCCAGCTCGACCTGTCGCCATGGCCCGTTCATGAGGTCACCGTGCAAGGCCGGAGCACGCCCATGAAAATCCGGGCATTCAGCCGCGCCCGCGAACTCGCCCGCCCTGCCGATCGGGCGTTGCTAGCCACGGCCGAACGGTTCGCATTTGCAGGAGCGATGGTGGCAGGGCTTGTATAGAACTAGTGCCTTACTGAATTGTAAGACATCAGTTTTTTGATATGTCGTCTGCATTCCCCCACATTCACCCCCACACTTTTGGAGGTGCGGCGCGTGAGCCCCCCGAGTGCCTCGCCCCATCCCGGTCGTGAAGCCAGTGCGCGTCGAGTGCGGACCGATACTTACCCTAGAACGCCGGGCAACCGACTACTGTGCTGAGGCGAGAGGGTCGGGAGCGGGTCAAGAAAGGATTGTTATTCCGAAGATGCCCCCAAGGGGGGATTTCATAGGAGCATTAGGGTAGGGGTTTAATGGTTGCTCACAGAATTTTTCAGAAATTTTCGCAATTTTTTTCGATGGTTCGATCGCAAACGGTCAAATTTCCGCGTTCATCAGTCTCTTTTGTCATCGTGGCACCTATATGAGGATTGGCCTGCTGCCCCGCCTTCACTGGTCCAGAAGGCATTTTTCTTGGGTAGGCCGAAAGTGTATTCGCTAATTTCCACGTTTGATGAACAGGGCTGCGAAAACCAAAATCATAGGGAGTACGATTCCAAGCAAAATACCGGGCACGCCCATTCGTGCTACAACACCCCAGGCTATAGTATTGCTTTGGTAGGGGAGATAAGAATTGGGGTTGTCAACATCGGACAACTTTATGATCATCATTGAACTATGATAATCTATTGCTGAACCCATTCGTATAAATGAAAAAATCAGAACTGTAGCGACAGCAAAGAGAACGATTACTATAATGCGCCGTTGTTCGTTGTTCATTGCGGCTTTCTCTCGATCGATTTGGGAACCCTTGGAGGCCCCGCTCATTTCGCATTTTTGGGTGAGCAGGAGAGCCGAGTCCGGTGTGATCACCTCATCAGCGCCGGTAGGTGACGGATTGGTAGCTCCCAGTTCGCGCGCAGGGGTGTCCTGTGGACTTATTTGGGGGTAGCGAGCAGATTTTTCGCGATATTTCCCAAAGAGATAAGCGCTGACTGTAAATATCCCGGCCCAAAGCCCGAAGCCGACTGCCTTTCCAATCGTAGCATCGCCAAAACGCCCCAGACAGAGGTCATTCAGGATCGCCATGTATGCTAGAACGGCCGTTGTCGAAGCCCAGGCCGCATATTTTCTTGTCCTTGTTATCGGGGGTTGTCCCAATATGGCGCCGTAGACAAGGACCACTGGTATCAGCGATATGAACGCTGCCAGCAAGGGCGCCCCGATAACACCCGCCGCTTCGCGTTGTGTGAGTGCTTGGGAATCCGCATTATCGCCGCTGTTCTGCATATCTGTTGGCTGCGCGCTATCGCTCGCCAGCGAAGTGGATTCATCCGCCCGATCAGTCGTCTGTGGGTTCAATCCGGCAGTTTTTGAGTTAGGCGGCATCGAACTGGGAAGTTCGGTCGCTGAGGCGACATAGCCGGCATTTTGAGAACGTATTTGAGCCAGTATCTCTAATGCAAGCAGTTCGTCCCGCCGGCTGTGAGGCCGGGACAGAAGCGCCAAAGCCTCCTGCGCCAGTAGATCTTGCGGGCTCGACCGTGGCGCCGACGCAGCCAGTACGGCCGCAGGTATGGGGTCCTGGTCGGCTCCCGGCCCTACGGCCGGGCTGGTTGCAGGCGTCCCCTCGATAGCGACATTCGCGGTGACCGGCTGCTTTTCAGTAGCACGTCCCTGTTCTGAGGATTCCGATGGTATTCCAAGAATACCTTTGGTGAAGTCCCTCAACGCGCCTGACATTGACGGCGAAGTCAGCACTACTATGCCCAGGCCAATCCCTCCAAAAAAGCCACCGAGACCAAGCCGCTTGTCGATCATACCGCCTCCGATGAGCAGGGACATGCCGCCAACAATACCAGATACATATTATAGTTGATAAAACTAATATGGGTAAATTGCGATCCGTCCCCCCATGGATATGCGGAAGCTGGTGGGGAGGAATGTCGCTCGTTTGCGTCGAGAGAAGGGCTTGACCCAAGAGGATGTCGCGGCACGTTCAGGCTTCAGCCAGCAGTATCTAAGCAGTCTTGAAAGTGGCCGGCGCAACCCCACCGTTATTACGCTTTATGAATTGGCCCAGGCGCTTGGGGTTAGCCACGTTGCTTTGGTAACCCCTGATGGCGAACCATGATTGACAGGCAGGGCAGGCTGCGCACCAGTCCGCATTGCGCCCATTCCAGACGTAGATCGCCTCAGTTGCTCAGTCCAAAACCGGACATTCTTTCAGGCGCTCGTTCCCTCGTCCGATGGACGGAGAATCCGTTGCTTCGACAGCCTCGTCCAGTTGTACCCAAGGTTGAAGGTGCCTGAGTAAGACGGCAAGGAACAGGCGGAGGCTAAGTCTTTGAATGCTGCGGGGCTTGCCGGCTAATGATTTCCTCAATGGCTCATCCGCGCCAGGAAATCTCACGAGCCGGCGGTCAGGGTGATGGTGATGGTGTCGCTATACGTTCCTGCCAGCTTTCCGGTCGGTAGGCCCGGCAGGGTCAGCACAAGGGACTTGCTCGAACCGCCGACCCCTGAACGCGCCAGATTGGTCAGAGTCGTGCCGCCGGACGGCACGGTCTGGCTATCAAAGGTCATGGTGTAGGCGATCAGCGAGTTGGTGGGCGTATTCGGCGGCGCCACCGCGCCGGCAAGGACCATCTTGTTGCCGTTAGCCGACGATATGGCCGCGTTGATCGCGCCAGTGCTCTTGAGCGAGATCGCCAGATTCTGCGACGTTGTCGTGAAACTGCCGAAATTGACCGTTTGCGGGCCGGCCGTCACGACGGTCAACCGATTGGGAACCGTCACGCTAAGATTTAAGCCGGAAAGCGTAGTATAAGTACCTTGATCTGTCTGTCCGCTCAACTTGCGGCACTGGACGGTATACCCTATACTTTCTGTGTAACTACCTGATGTAAAATCAGCATTCTGGGTATTGGCAGTCACTGCGAAGGTGGCGGTCTTTAGTGCCTGGCTCTGAGAACTCCCGCTTGCAAAATCAAAGCTGAGGGTATTGGCAGGCGTTGCGCCGCTGGCGAAAGCAATGTCGACGCTGCTGGATTTTATGGAATATTGTGGGCCAGCAAAGCTGCCATTGTTGCCAACCCTTATTGGCGTGGCTGTGTTCGCGTCTATGAGATTGATAAGAGCATAATCCGTGTTGGGGTTACCGGAAGCCCGCGTTAATGTAATGGTGAAAGCGGTACTGGGAGCATCGCTTGTAGATAGGGGATTCCAGTCCGGTATCGCAACCGGAGAGGCACTGATCGAAACCGCTACGCTACTGCTATTGCAAGCAGCAAACGATCCATGCGCCCAGCCGACCGTCGCAAGGGCCATTGTCAGCCTGAGAAGCTTTCCCATCATTTCTCTCCCTGCATACCGGCCAGCGCGTGTACGTCGCCCAGCTGGACAACGTCGGTGTCGGACTGTCCCACCATGATTTCGAAATTTGTCGGCGGAACGGTCGGCATTTCGATCCGCCACTTGCCCGGCCGCATGCCCTGAGCGCCGAACTTGCCGTTCCGCCCGGTAAAGATCGTCATTGGCGGGCGCTTGGGATCGGCGAGGTCGATCGCCTTGCCCGCCAGCAGCGAAACCGCTTCACCCTCAGCGTCCAGCAGCCGCCCGAACACCAGCAGGTGGTAGTCCGATCCGATCTCCAGCCTGTAACCCGCGCGATTGGGCGGTTTAACCTGCGCATTGCCCTGGCCGAGGTCATAGCCGGCCGGTGCGTCAGGCACGTCATAGGTCATTATGCGGTCCGAATAGGCGCTGAGATCCGGCGCCAAGGCAGGACCCAGCGCGCCCGACCGGGCGGTCTCCCCTCGCTTCTGCGGTTCCAGGCGCACGGACTTGCCCTTCAGGCTGCGATGCGGCCGCGCGATAAGGAAGCTGTTGGTGATCGGTCGCCCCACCGCAAACACGCCGTCCGCAAAGGCGATGGACGTGCCGACCCGCAGCGAAGTGCGCTGATCGACATCCCGGCCGCTGCCGTCGGCAAAGGCGGCGATGTGGCTCACCCCTAGCTCGGCGCGATTGGCGATATAGGTGCCACCTGTATTGACCGTAGTGCCGTCCGGTGTGCGATTGACGTCGGCGGAAAGCGACCAGGCGCCCACGCCTTGGCCGCCCAAAGCCTGATAGGAGGCTCGCGCTTCGCCCCGCGTGCCGGCTTCCACCCGAACTTGCGAGCGAGGGCCGAACCGCCGCACGATGCCGATCCTGGCAATGGCCTCGCCGCGGCCATTGAAGCGGCGATATTCGGTTTCGCCGATAAACCGCGTCGCCTCGGAGAGGCGTAGGCCGAACAAGCCCCGGATGCTGAGATCGGCAGGCTGGCTGCCGCTCCGGGAATAACGGACATCGGCGCCAATATAACGGTCCGGCCCCAGGGTGCGATTATAGCTGAGCGATGCCTGAACCGACCGTGCCGGTGTGAGCGTAAAGTCGCCCGGATCCGTGAAATGCGCGCTGCGATATTCAACGGCCGCGCGCAGCGATTCCGACTGGAAGGAGGCCGAACTCTGCCTGAGAAGTTGATAGGTGACAGCGATGGCAACCCCGGCGGGCCTGCCCCGCGTCCGCGACCCCGCGACATCCAGGCCAATGAGGCCCAAAGGCGATCCGAACAGGACTTCCGTGCCGGCCTGCTGGGTGCGGCCGTCGCCTTGCATGTTGACGCCTGCCGTAAGCTGCGGAGACAGGCCGCGCCGCCAGAAGCCCGACGCGACGACCGTGCTCGAATAGGCAAGGCCCGTGCGTGTCGGTTGGGAGAGCGCGCCCACGCTTGCCGAGAATTCGCTGAGCCCGGGTTGCAGCAATGACCGGTCGGAGAAGAGGCTGAAGTCGATCGAGTGCCGATTGCCCGTCTCATCCTCGATGAGCAGCCGGACATCGTTCGCGCCGTCCGCGAGCGGGAAATCGGCGAGTGAATATGTGCCCGGCTGGACACGCCGCCGTTCCACGCTGCGGCCGTTCACGATCGTCTCGACGGTGCTGGGCGCCAAAATGGTAAAAGTCCGGCTGCCGGTCGCGCGGATTTCCCGTTGTGGCTCAAGCTGGTCATAGAGGCGCGCGACGGAGAGACCCGCCATGGCGGGCGCGCCCTGAAAGCTGCGCACGGCCGGCCGAAGATCGCCCCCCGTCCATCGGATTCCGCGATCCGCATCATCGACGACGACCCGGCTGCCCGCTCTGCGAAACGGCACGTCACCCTGCCGCGCGGAGGCATAGGCCTCGCCTTCCGCCACGACACCGGCAATCCGGACCGCGCCATCGATGGCGGCGACGGGCGCCTGAACACCGGCCTCAGCGCCTTGATATATGATGTCGGTCGACGAGCGTAGATTGAGATAGCCGGAGAACCGGGCCGGGGTCAGGTTCGGCTGGGTCTGGCCGGTCGGGCCGCGCAAGCTGATGCTGCGCATGCCGCGTACCGCTACCGGGATGATGATGGAAAGGGCAAGACGGTCGCCATCATAAACGAGGATGATGCCTTCCTTCGCCAGGATCGGCGCGCCGATCTCTCCCGCGCTTCCGGCGGCTTGGACGATGCGGGCATAGGCATCGGTGCGCAATAATGGTTCCAGCAACTGAAGCAGGCGCGGCGCGGCCACCGACAGCTCGTCGAGCGGCGATACAGCCAGATCGACATCTCCAAGATAGGTCGGGCCGTCGGTCAGAGGGACAACGAACCGCAGGGTGCGCTTGGTGGGGTTGATCCGCTGTCTGGGGGGAAAGTCTGCAACGGGGATCGGCGCCGGATCGCGAGCGGGACCGGATGCTCCGGCCTGCCCGGCCGCGCCATATGCCTGGCCGCCTACCCCCATGACAATCGCGATAGCCGTCGCGGCGCGCAACATGCTGTACATGGGAAGATGCGCCACGTCCTCACTGTGTCCGCTCTTCCAGCATCTTCGCGGTCAACTGACCGGTGGGGGACGGCAGATCGACAGGGATGACGATATTGCGGGTCTGATGCGCGGCAATCAGACCATAGCCGACGAGTTGCTGGAACTCGGCGCCGCTCATCGTGCGCGCGAAGATTTCCGTGCCCTTGGCATCCTTTTCGCTGATGGCGATCCGGTGCTGGCTCAGATAGCCGTGCGCCGTCCCGGAATTGGTGACGCGCAGCATCGGTGCGGGCTTGCCGTCATGCGTGCCGAACGAGACGGAATCGATGGCGAGCGCGGGCTTGCCTTGCGGCGAGGACACGTTGACCAGCACCTGGAAATTATAGACGATCTGCACCGCCGACTGGCCCTCGGGCATTTTGACGGGCAGCTGGTTGACGCTGACATAATAATGCTTGCTGGTATCGAGCGCGGGATCGCCGATCCACTGCACACGGAATGTCTGGGTCTGTCCGGCCGGAATGATCGCGCTCGGTGGAACGACCAGCAGATTGCCGTCATCCTCGCCGCCCGCGCTCAGTCCGTTTTCCCCCGGTACCAGCGGCTGGACCACGATTTCCATGGGCAGCGGCCCGGCGCCGGTGTTGTTGACGCTGATCGACGAGACAACGCTCCGCCCGGCCGACTGCAGGTCGACCACGACCGGAGTTACCGTCGTGGCAATCGCGGGAACGCTCGCCAGCAGGGCGGCAATCGCACTGCCCAAGGCTATTATGGTTTTTCCTACCCTGTTCATTCGTCTGTACCGCCTCAACATGTCGTTTCGGAAGCTCAGACTGAAGGCGTCAGTGTGAGAATGATCGTTGCGCTGTAAGCCCCGTCGATCAGCTTCGCACTATTCGCGGAGCTCCCCTTGTTCGTCGATACTACAAAGTTACTTACCGAGACGATAATAGTTCCTGTTTTTGGCGCATTCTGGGTCTTAGGAGTGCCAGCATAGAGCATCGTGCTGCCCAGCGCGGTCGTTTCACCCGTGGTGACGTTTGCATCACTTGACGCCCAGCCACTGGCCTTGGCGGTGAAATTGACCGTCTGCGATTGGGCTGGTGCCAGGCTCGTGCGCGGCACATTGAGGCGCAGCGAGCGGGCGGAAACGGTTATCTGGGATCCTGAATTGCAGGTCAGGCCCGCAATCGTCCAGCTTGCGTTCGACAAAGCCGGATCGAGCTTGCCGCTGGCCGGCACCGTCGTGCTCAACGTCAGGGGTGCGGTCTGCGGCAGCACGCAGCTGCCATTCAGTTTGCCATTGACGGTGAAGGTGCCTTGACGCGGGGAGGCGGCCTGCGCCGGCAACGAACCGGCGCAGGCGAAAATGATGCCCATGACTTGAAACGACCTGCGCATCATTCCGATCCTTTTCCTGCTCCCCCTTGCACAGTTCAGACTGCAGGCGCGAGGGTGACCGTGATGGTGCCCGTGTAATCACCAGCCGTCGGCAGCTTGCTGCTGGCGCTCAGGCTGCCGGCCGTCACGACAAGGCTTCCCTTGACCGCGCCGATCGTCGTGGTGGTTGGAACGTCATTGCCGCCGAGCGTAACCGAGGGTGTGAAGGTAAGTGTGCTGGTGAAGTTCGCATTATTCACGCCCTTGCCATTCGAGATGCTACCTCCAGTAAAGCTGAGCGTTGAATTAACACCATTGCACCAGACTTCCGTGGGAGTGGAACTGGCGCTCTGGCCCGGATTAAGGAGACCGGTCGTGCTGCTGATGCCGATCGTGCCGAAATTGATCACGCTGGTGGTGATCGCCGAGCAAGCGGCATTGACAGTACCCTGGACGGTGAAGTCCTCGGCCATCGCGGGGGCAGCATTCAGTCCGGCCAGCGCGACCGCTGCCATAAGCAGTCTCTTCATGGGGTATTCCTTTCATGTGTTGAAAAAACTGGGCCAGGCATCCCCCTGTCCCGGTACAGCCGCGGCTGGCAGGAACGCCAGTCCGCCATCTGTCTCTGTGTCCGCGGGCCGCTCATGGCTGCGCCGCGATCGTAATGGTCAAAGTGTCGGAATAGCTGCCGGCGATGAGCCGCGTTGCGCCGGGCAGCGTCCAGTTGACGCCCAGGCTTGCCGTCTGGCCAACCGATGTGCCCGTGCCTGAAGACAGGCCGGTTGATGCCGGCGAGAGTGCACACGTACTCGCTCCGGCGACCAGATTGCTGGCCGCGCAGTTTCCGCTCACCGTGCCGCCGCCATTGTCCAGCGGCACCGAGATCGAGAGCGTATAGTCGAGCTTGTTGCTGAAGCTGGAGGACGGGGCCGCCGTAGCGGTCTTCAGGCCGCCATTCGCGGATGTAGCCTTGATGATATATTTCGCGTTGCAGGTAACCGACGCACTCGCACTGACCGTGCCATTGGCATTCAGGTTGGCGGCGCCGAAGCCGGATGCAGCCGTGAGGCCGCAGGTGGTTGGGATTGTGCCGGTCGCCGTTACGGTGAGGGTCTGAGCAAAAGCTGGGCCACTCGAAGTCGCGAAGAGAAATGCCACAGCAGCAGCGGTCGTATGGAAATTTAAGTAGGTCCCTAAGCTTTCCAAGATCCCTCTACCCCTTTGCGCCACAATTAAATTTTGAGCGCTAGAGGAAAGGTAAATAAATCGTGAAGTCGTTACAATAGCATTTACCACGATAAAGCAGTATAACTGCTATATCTATAGATATATATATCGTTAATACCGTCCATTTTTGGGACGATTTGTCGATTTTTGCTAATACGACTCGCAACAATCATGGATCGACAGGGGAGCCTACTACACCCATACTAAGCCAGCCTCCGAACTTCCAAGTCATTGGGAGGAGCCTGAACTCGTTCCTGATCCCGATGGGTTGCACACTGAGAGAACCGGATGCAGCCGGAGGACATTCAAGCCGACGCCCTACGAAACTAGCGTGAACGCCGAGTCACGCGCTTGGCGCTCGTTCAGCCGAATGGCCACTTTTGCTTTTCTTGCCCGAGGGTGGACGGACCGGTTGCGGCCACTTCTGCCCATGGGTACGAGGTGAAGTGCGCGATCGCGTCCGGCGGCGATGCCATGTTGGGGCACCCCTACGCTCGTCGCTTTCGAAGATTTTACGACCAAGCATTCACCTCGGACGGCAGCCAATATCGATGATATTGGCCCCGGCTGGACCATTTGCGGCGTCGCTGCCAACCGAGGCTCAACAGGATCGGGCTGAGATACTTGCCCCGGACACCCAATGCCTGTTCCAGTTCGGCCATCGCGAAAGGTCGATGCCGCGTGAGCTCGGGAAGGCTGGCATGCCATGCGATGAAGCGCTGACGCAGGTTCGGCTTGGCTGGTTGATCGGCAGCGGCCTCATCGGCCAGGCTCCTGTACAGTGAACGGATATAGGCTGAAGGCATGGAATTCTCGTCATGTTGTGGTGGTGGTTAGGCTGGCAGCGGCTAGACCCATCCCGAAAACCCGAAACGGGTCCGTTTCGGGATGAAGTCCAGTCCCCGGTTCCCCCGAATTCCCTTTAGGGATTCGGGGACGGGAAGACTTTCGGAGGTCATGCAAGGCAGACCCCCAGCTCATTCAGAATAAGATGGCCGTCGCGAATGAGCGCCTGCACCGCCTCCTTCGCCCTGTCGCCCTTCTTGATTGCAGGGGCATCGACGACGGAAGCGACGAGGGCCACAGCAGCCTTATAATCCATACCTCTACCCGGTTGCTGGAGCTGGTTGCGCAGCTCTGCCAGTGCAGCCTTCTGGTGCTTCCCGGTTGGCAATTTTAGCTTCAGAGGTGCCGCGTGGATGGTGTGCTGGACGGCGCAGCTCGTTATCGGATCACCGAATTCATCCTGCCCTACGGTGTAGGGGATGAGGTCGAAATCCCGTTTGGCCTCCGAGCTGTCGTCCTTGGCCTTGGTGATGGACCACGTCTTGTGCTTACCCTCCACCGTTGCGATTTCGAGTACAACGTCCATCGCAGCGTGCAGGGACGAGTGCCCGCGCAAGCCTTGCGCGCGGTTCTTACCGGCATGGTGGACCAAGATCGCCAGTCCCCCCACCGCCCCAGCAAGGCGCTTCGAATTAGCGATGATCTTGCCCATGTCATGCGAGGTGTTTTCGTCTGCTCCTGGCGAAGCCTGATTGAGCGTATCGACGATCACGACCGCCCCCTTGCCAACGGCCGCGACGATCTCTGAAGCCAGCAGATCAATGCCGTCGCCGGTCAACAGATGGATGTCGCGGCACCAGAAGCGAAGCTGATCGGGGCAGAGCTGCTTGCTGTGGAGTTCCATCGCAGTGGTGCGCTTGCCGATGCCACCAACGCCTTCGAGCGCAACATAGATGACCGGCCTCTGGCGCACGCGGAAGCCGAACCAGTCGGCAGTGCCAATCGCAATGGCATGGGCAAGGTGAAGGGCCAGGAACGACTTGCCAGCCCCCGGCTCACCGTAGATCGCCGCGAGCCCCTGTGCCGGAAACACGCTGCGAACGATGTAGGGCATGGCGGGGAGCTGGCGTATCTGATCCGCAGTCATCAGCAGCGGAAGATGCGCAGGCGGAGGCGGTGCCAAAGGAGCAAGCGCCGGGGGATATTGCTGGGGCATGATCCAGCCATTTTGCTTCGCGTGGTGGAACAGGGTGGCGATCGTGATGCCTTTTGACGGGTCAAACCCTCGGATCAGGTCATCCGTAGTTATGGGGTTATAGCGAAGTGACGCCAGCTTGCTCCAGCCATGGACAATTTGCGGGGCGCACTTCCAGCCCGTGGACATGATAGCCCAGCCAATATTTCGCCAGGTCGGATAGTCGGTGTTTGGCGAGATGTGATCGAGCACCGACTCCATCACAGTCATGCCCCAGAGGTTTTCCTCCAGGGGCGCAAAACCCGGCTGGGGTGAGAACCCCTGGGGAGCAAAACCCAGCGGCAGCGTCAACGGTGCCGCCGGAGCGCTGCCCTTCGTCCGCTTCGTCAATTCGTCCTGCCACATCTGCAAAAGCACTTCGGGGATCACTGGCAGTTTGCGCCAGTCTCCAGGACCGCCCCACTGGTAAGGTTTACCGGTGTCGGGGTGGATAGACGGAGGGAGCACGTCCTGCATGGAATTGCCACCTTTGTCGGCACAACGGAACTCAAGGATCATTTCTTTTGCAGCGTTCTCAATCTGTAAGGTCTGAGGACATTCATCAAGGCTCGTTGGCAGACGAAAGAGCAGCTTGGCGCGCCCCGCACGGCCGGAGACGATCTCCACGCGATCCGGTGCTGAGAATAGCTGAGCGAGGTTCACACCACGCGCCAGCAGATACTGCGAGGCCGCGCCCCAATCATCTACGTCCAGAGCCATCGTGCGGGACCAGGCGTGAAGCAAACCCACATTACCCGTCAGCGCTGTCGCCGTGGCGGGGCTGGTGATCGCGTTCTCAAACAGGTTCCAGCCCTTCGCGGTCGGACCTTTGCGACCAAGCGGGATTGCGCACAGGGAAAAGCCGTCACGAGTATATTCGACGGCTGCGGGGCCGGTGGTCAGGAAGGGGGTTGCCGTCAACGAACCATCTCCCAAGGAATGATGGGGGTGGTGTGCGTATCTGCGAGCTGACTCTGCGCCACCCGTATAGCCAGGAAAGCTTCGCCCGGACCGAAAGCCGGGCCACCCCGTGCCTTTTTCAGTGCATCCAGGCTTGTCATGGTGTCACTGATGTATCGGAGCCGGGCAGACTCGATTCGTGCGCGTGCAGCTGACAGTGCAAAGCGCACGGTTGAACACCGAAGGAAATCTCGTTGTGCCTGCATGGCCGCGATCTCAGCAGCCAGCGCTGCGCGTTCCAACTGCTCAAGAAAGAGATATTCCGCAACCAGCCCTCCATCTGGCAAAGTCTGCCGCATGAGGAGGCCCGCCGCCGCAACAGTGTCCTGTGCATCAGCGGGGTTATCGAGGTGATCAGCCGAGACGACAGCCCAAATATCACCGTCAGGATAACTAACAATCCGGGCAGTTTTCCAGGTGAGGGTATCCATTACGCACCCGCCCTCTGCTCAGAATCGACGCCAGCAAGTCGCCTGAGGCTGGCAATGACCAGAAGTCGACGAGAGCCGATCTTCACGCTTTCGATTTTGCCGCTCGCAATCAATTCATCGAGTTTTGTCGTTCCGATATCGCCCAATATGCGGCGACCGTTCGCTTTGGATGTAAGCAGGGGCTCAGGTGGACAGATTGCCATTTTCAATGCTCCGCCAAGGCCTGCGCTTGATTGCTGCTGGCCGTGACGGAATGATGCGAGAGAACGGGATCACTGTCAGGGAATTACCCGAATAACCGGTTATTCCGGTTACTCCTTGCGCCTCTCGATTTCCTGAAAAATCCATTCAGCGTATTTCCTGAGCAACCTTTCGTCGGGAGATTTCTGCATATCGGCAAAGTGGATTTCTAGGGCTGAACGAATTTCCTTAGCGTCCATAGGCTCCCAGTTTCCGGGATCAGACCATTTAAAAACGATGGTGCCGACGGCGACTGCCCAATCGTACTTTCCAGGATTGCCGCCCTTGCTTTTCACCGGAAGTTGCGTTGGTGCGGGAGCCGCCATCACACCACTGCTTGGCGCCATAGCCACAATTTCCGCCCGCCCAAAGGTGACGCAGGACGCCTCCCAGTCCTCTTCCCTTCCACGCAACTGGAACTTGGACGAAAAATCTCCCTGTTCCCAATCTGGGGTCATCGACCACCCTCCCCAGAATTCTTCGGGAAGCGAATAGTCCTTCTCCTTACCCCCTCCCGGCCCAGACTTCACGAGCCATGCGGCCCTTGCCTTAACCCTCCCCAATTTTGCACGCCTGATTATGGCGTTTGGCCCGCCCATGAGCTTCTTTCCCGGAAAGACCATCTTGTAAGCATCACGTGCACTGATCCATTCCTCGCTCATTTGCCGCCCCTCGTCTTTCTGATCGGCACGACTTTCCCGCTGCCAGCCGTGCCGCTAGCGCAAAAGCGCCCCCAGTCCGCCATGAGCTTCAGACGCTGACCCGGCTGGCCGGGGGTGCCGAGATAGGTTGTCCGGCGATAGGCGGCCTGCACTGCGTCGGGCGTCTTGTGCGCGAGGGCGGCCTCCACCACGACGTCGGGATAACCCTCATTCGCCGCCCAGTCCGTCAAGGCGGAGCGGAACCCGTGGACGTGGTAGGGCTCGCTCATGTCGCGCAGGACCTTCAACAGCGTCATGTCGGACATGGGGCCACCATCGGCACCGGGGAAAACCTGATCGGTCCCCTCCAGCCTCAAGGCCACCGCTTTCGCCAGCACCGCCAGCGCAGCCTCGGACAAGGGAACGATATGCGCCTTGTTCCGCTTCATATGAGCGGCTGGGATCGTCCACAGGAGGGCCTCAAGGTCGAACTCGTCCCATGTCGCCAGCCGCACCTCTTGGCTGCGCACCGCCGTCAGAATCAGCAATTCCAGCGCCAGCCGTCCATATGAGGGCTTACGGCGCAACGCGGTGAGGAAGCCAGGCATAGCGACATAGGGCATGGCCTTGCGGTTCTCCCGCTCCTTCACTTGCCGAGGCAGGCCACGCCCAGCTTTCAGGCTGCCATTGCCCGAAGGGGCTTCGGTGGAGCGCCAGCCCTTCGCGTGGGCATAGTCCAGCACCGCGCAAATCCGATTGCGCACTTGGCGCGCGGTTTCGGGGATTTCCTGCCAAATCGGCGTCAGCACCGTGATGATGTCCGCCGCTGTGATGCCGCCGGTAGCCACGTTGCCCAACTTGGGGAAGGCGTAGTTTTCCAAACTGGCGAGCCACTGGCGGGCATAGATGGCGCTTTTCCAGCCTGCCTCATTCTCCTTATGATACTGGGTGGCGGCTTCACGGAACGTCACCTTGGCGGCGGCTTCGTCCTTCCGCTCCGCCAGCACGTCGCGCTTCTCGACCTTGATCGCCTTGCGTACATCCCTCGCCTTGTCACGCGCGTCCGCCAGCGTCAGTAACTTGGCGCTGCCAAGCCCAATGTCGCGCCGCTTACCGTCGTGTTGAAGGCGCACCAACCATGACGCACCGCCTCGCTTGTCCACTTTCAGGAACAGCCCATCGCCGTCCTGATAGGTGCCGGGATTCGCCAAAGCTGCCCGCACCGCAACCGCCGTCAGCTTGCCCATATCTTTCCCCCACACATTCACGGCTTCCGCCAGCGGGTCAAAGTGTGGGGGAATGCCGATCCACCCCCACGTTTCCCCCACACTTTAGCGCGATTGCAGGCAGACGGCAACGGGCACCGACGGGCTTATGCGGGCAATTTATCCCTAGAAAACTTGGCTATTTCGGGCTTGTCCGGGTTCCGGCGGCAGCGCAAATGGTGGACAGGGCTGGATTCGAACCAGCGTACGCTCTCGCGGGCAGATTTACAGTCTGCTGCCATTAACCACTCGGCCACCTGTCCAGCGGCACTGACATCGCCGATATCAGTGGGGAAGCGGGTCAATGACGAAACGGTGCTTGCCTGTCAATGCTTCCCATGGATAAAGACCAGCCATCATGAAAAGAGGCCATCGCACCGGAAAGCCCAAGGGCGGCTTTCCCAGATTCTATGGGCGCCACGCCGTTACGGCGGCGCTTGCCAATCCCGATCGCGTCGTGCGCAAGATCTGGGGGGTGCGCGAAGTGCTCAATGCACTGGACCTGCCGCCGGTGCTGCCCATCGTCTATTCCGACGTCGCCGATCTTGGCCGGATGGTTCCAGCGGATGCACCCCATCAGGGCATCGTCGCCGAAGTCGAGGCGCTGGACGACGTCTGGCTGGGCGACCTGCTGGAGGAAGGCGCGCGTGACGAAGCCGCAAAACGGCCGATTCTTGTGCTCGACCAGGTCACCGACCCCCATAATGTCGGCGCGATCCTGCGTTCGGCCGCCGCGTTCGATGCGCTTGGCATCGTCACCCAGGACCGGCATGCGCCGGCCGAGTCCGGCGTGCTCGCCCGCGCCGCCTCGGGGGCGCTGGAATTCATGCCCTGGGTGCGGGTCGTCAATCTCTCGCGCGCGCTCGATGAGATCGCGGAGGCCGGCTACTGGCGCATCGGCCTGGACGGCTCCGCCGACACGACATTGGGCGAAGCGATCGGCGAATCGCGGGTCGCACTGGTGCTGGGCGCGGAAGGCGATGGCCTCCGCCACAACAGCATCGCCCATTGCGACATCATCGCGCGCTTGCCGATGAGCCCGCGCATGGAGAGTCTCAACGTTTCCAATGCCGCCGCAATTGCTTTATATGCTTGCATGACGCGCTGAATGGGCTCGCGCGCCTGGAGCGATTTCCAGTCAGATGGGGCATCTGACGGCTCGGAAATCGGCTAAGGACAAACCTTAAGGGGGCTAGGCGCGATGGGACTTGCAGGCAGATTGACGGCCGCCCTCGGGCTCATGCTGCTCTTGTCCGCCTGCCTCCTCACGCCGGGCAAGTTCACCTCGACACTGGACATCAAGCGGGATCGCAGCTTCACTTTCACCTATGTCGGCGAGGTGATCGCCCAGCCGCCGAGCAGCGGCATGGACGGCGACAAGAGCCCGATGCCGGGCAATCAGTCTCTTGACGAGGGTGACGACGGCGAGCCCGTGATGATCAAGATCGCCGGCACGAAAAAGCCGGCACCCGAAGCAGCGCCGATCACGGACGCAGCCAAGGATGCGGCAAAGATGCGGGCGCTCGCTGAAACACTGTCCAAGGAATATGGCTACCGGTCGGTCAAATATCTCGGCAATTACCGGTTCGCGATAGACTATCAGATCTCGGGCAAGCTCACCCACAGCTTCCTGTTTCCGTTCAACATCGACGGCGAGGTCATCATTCCGTTCGTCGCCATCGAACTGCGCGGCAAGGATCGCATCAGGCTGAAGGCCCCCGGCTTTGCAAACGACGATAGTCACGGCTCGGGCATGCCCGGCATGCCCGGCATGGGGTCATCGCCGGACAAGGATGCCGCCAGCGCGCTGGACGGCACCTTCACCGTGACGACGGATGCCGATGTCATCAGCCAGAATCAGGAAAATGGCGCCGAGACGTTGCCCGGCGGCCGCAAGCGGATCGTCTGGCGCGCGACGCCCCAGACCAAGGATGCGCCCACCGCTGTGTTCGGGTTAGACGCCCTGCCTTGATGCTGGAACCCAGCCGATCAATCCTCCGGCGCGATGGTGACGGTCATGCCTTCGATCGCGGACGACACCGGGATCTGGCAGGACAGGCGGCTGTTCGGCGCGCGGTGATCCGAGCTGTCGAGCAGGTCGTTTTCATCATCGCTCATGGCTGGCAGCTTGTCGACATAGGCTTCGTCGACAAAAACATGACAGGTCGCGCAGGAACAGCACCCGCCGCACAGCGCCAGAAGCTCGTCAAATCCGTTGTCGCGGATGACTTCCATGACGGTCCGGCCTTCGCTCGCCTCAACGGTCTTGCCCTCTCCGCTGTGTGAGACGATCTTGAACTGCGGCATTATTATCTCCTCGAACCTAGCTGGGCGTCGCTATGGTAGAAAGCCGAGCAGAAATCAATCCAGTGCAAAACACGCCAGCGACAGGGACCAGAAATGCTGAATGAAACGGGCCTGCGTGATGCGGTCGACCAGCTGGCAGCGGTGGAGCCAGCCTTTGCCGCCGCCATTGCCCGCGTCGGCTATCCGGCCCCGCGCGTGCGCGAGCCCGGTTATGAGACCTTGCTGCGAACGATCGTCGGCCAGCAGGTCAGCGTCGCATCGGCATCGGCGGTCTGGACGCGGCTGGAGACCCTGCTCGGCAAGGGTTGCGCGCCCGATGCGTTGCTCGCGCAGGATTATGATGCCCTGCGCGGATGCGGCCTGTCGCGCCAGAAGCAGGGCTATGCGCGCAGCCTCGCGGCGCTTGTCCTTTCGGGCGAACTCGACCTCGGCAATCTCCCGGACGATGATGAGGCCGCCATCGCCCAGCTGGTGCACGTCAAGGGCATTGGCCGCTGGTCCGCCGAAATCTACCTGTTGTTCGCCGAGGGGCGGCCCGACATCTGGCCAGCCGGGGATCTCGCCGTCCAGATCGAGATCGGCCGCCTGCTGAAACTGCCCGCGCGTCCCACCGAAAAGGAAACGCGCGCGCTGGGGGACGGATGGCGACCCTGGCGCGGTGCGGCGGCGATCCTGGCGTGGCATCACTATAATACGGAGGTGATTTAGATAGCGAACTGTGACGAGGGATGTCCGCTGGCGACAAAAGACGGCCGTTCTGACCACGGCGAGCGAACTCCGATTGCTGCCGTTCGCCGTGGCAGGGTTAAGCCGCGATAGCGGCTTCTTGCGTGATGAAGGGGGTAACGACGGCCACGGCCTGATCGACATAGCGCGCCTTTTCGCCTACCGGCGCGACGTAGTGCATCGCCTCCTTGGCATCGCGCATGGACGCGCCGCGAGCGATCATCCAGGTGGCCAGATACTGGGAGGCGAGGCAGCCCCCGGCGGTCGCTACATTGCCGTGCGCGACAAAGGGAGCGTCGATCACCGTCACGCCCGCCTCGATCACCCAAGGCTTGGTCGTCAGATCGGTGCAGGCTGGCAGATCGCCGATCAAACCCAGCTTCGCGAGAAGCAGCGTGCCGGAGCATTGCGCGGCGATCAGCTGGCGCGACGGGTCGAGCTTGATCCGAGACAGTAGGGCAGGATCGGCCACAATATCGCGGGTCTTGATCCCGCTGCCAATCAATACGGCATCGGCTTCGGCAGCAAATTCCAAGGGCTTTTGCCGCTGGACAGTAACGCCGTTCATGGACGTAACCTGCTCAGTCGGTGAGGTGATATGCGCTGCCCAGCCCTGCGCCTTCATGCGGTTGAGGATTGCTGCCGCAACGAACGAGTCCAGTTCGTTGAACCCCTCGAACGTCAGAACTGCAATCTGCATGAACGCCTCCTCTGGCGACTATTGGAGAGCCCGCATAGCCGAAGCTGAGGCGAAACGCACGTCAGCTATCAAGCCGCGAGCGCCAAAAGCTGACCGTCGCTTTTCACCCTTAGCGGGCGTATCGGAACCGGGCCTTCAACCTATCCCGCCAGGGCGTCGATCGCCCGCGCCAGTTTGGCGTCCCGGTCCGTCAGGCCGCCGGCGTCGTGCGAGGTCAGGGTGATGTCCACGCGCTTATAGCTGTTCGACCAGTCGGGATGATGGTCCGCCTTTTCCGCGAGCAAGGCGACGCTCGTCATAAACCCGAAGGCGCTGACGAAATTCGCAAAGACAAAGGACCGGGTGATGGAGCGTCCATCCGCCGCCTTGGACCATCCGTTCAGGCTCGCCAGCAGCTCGGCCAGCTCCTCTATCGTCAGCAATCCCGCCATGGTCTCCACTCCCGATGATATGCTTTGGCTTGGCAGCGAGTTAAGCTTGCGCCATGTGACGACAATGGGTGCAAGGGGTCAAGCGGCAATAGGCAAGGGGGGGGACGAAGCGCTGCGCGTCGACGTTCAGGATATCGCCTGCCGTCGCGGCGGCCGCATGCTGTTTGCGGGGCTGTCCTTCACGCTCGGGGCCGGAGAAGCTGCGCATATCAGCGGCCCCAATGGCGTCGGTAAGTCCAGCCTCCTGCGCCTGCTATGCGGCCTGTTGCTGCCATTCGCGGGCCGGGTGTCCGCAACCGGCGCGATGAGCCTGGCCGACGACCGGATGGCGCTCGATGCCGATCAGCCGCTGGCGCGCGCGATTGCGTTCTGGGCGCGGCTGGATGGCCAAGCTGAGACGGCCTCGACCACGGCCCTGCGGGCGATGGGCCTTGACATGCTGGCGGACGTTCCCGTGCGCATCCTCTCGACCGGCCAGCGCAAGCGCGCCACGCTCGCCCGCACCATTGCCTCGGGCGCGCCGATCTGGCTGCTCGATGAACCGGCCAATGGCCTCGACGACCGCTCCGTGGCCCTGCTCGGCGAGGCGGTGCAGGCGCATAGGCGCGGCGGCGGCATCGTCATCGCGGCGTCCCATCAGCCGCTGCCGTGGCAGGCGGATGTGGCGCTTGCCCTCACCGCGCCCGCAGTGGATGCCTCGTCATGATCGGCGCGATCATCCGGCGCGACTGCGGGCGGAGTTGGTCACATGGGGCGGCCGCCATGCCGGTCGTGTTCGTGCTGCTGGTATCGACGCTGGTGCCCTTCGCACTTGGTCCCGACCCCGACCTGCTCAGCGCCACCGGAGGCGGCATATTGTGGATCGCCGCGCTACTGGCCAGCCTGCTGCCGGTCGACCGGCTGATCGACCCGGACCGGGAAGCCGGCTTCATCGACCAGTTCATCGTGCGGGGCGTGCGCGATGAAACCATCATGGCGGCAAAGCTCGTGGCGCACTGGATCAATTTCGGCCCGCCGCTCCTGATCGCCGTCCTGCCCGCCGCAGCCCTGCTGCAACTGCCGGCAGAGACATTGCTCCGCGTCGCCTTGTCACTCGCCATGGGCACGCCGGGGTTGGCCGCGCTCGCGCTCATGGTGGCGGCGCTGACATCAGGATTGCGCGGCAGCAGCGCCCTCATTGGCCTGCTGGTGCTGCCGCTGGCGGTGCCGCTGCTGATCTTCGGCGCCGGTTCGCTGGGCCCCGACAGCGGGTCCGCGCTTAAGCTGCTCGGCGCCTGTTCGCTGTTGCTGGTCGCGATGACCCCCTTTGCCGCCGGCGCTGCGATGCGGGCCGGGCGCGAATAGCTACCGGGACCAACGCGCCCAGATCGCCGTGGGCAGCAATCGCCCGCGCGCTTCCTCCCGCACCGCAAGCTCGCCGCATTCGACCCGGCCCGGCAGATCGCCAAAATGCTCCGCCACCAAAGCACCGATCGCCAGAGCGGACATGCGCACCGCATAGACGGTGAGAAACAGGCAGCGGCTGTTCGCGTCCATGAGGGCGCGGCAACCGGCGATGAGCGGCGGGAGATCCTCCTCCAGCCGCCAGGTCTCGCCCTCTGGACCACGGCCGAATTTGGGGGGATCGAGCAATATGCCGTCATAACGCCGCCCGCGCCGGACCTCGCGCGCGACGAATTTCGCGGCATCATCGACGATCCAGCGGATCGGCCGCGCCTCCATGCCGGACAGGGCGGCATTGGCACGCGCCTGCGCCACCGACTTCTTCGACGCATCGACATGGACCAGCGAACCGCCCGCGCCTGACAGGGCCAAAGTCCCGACCCCGGTATAACCAAAGAGATTCATCACCTGCGGATCGGCCGCGCCCTCCAGCCGCCCGCGCATCCAGCTCCATACCGGCGCCATGTCCGGGAAAAAACCGAGATGGCGAAAGGGCGTGCAACTCGCCTGAAAGCGTACATCGTCCCAGCCCAACGGCCAGCCCTCGGCCGGCACGGGGCGGTTGAAATACCAGCGGCCGCCGCCCTCCTCGTCCGATCCCGGTATGAATTCGCCGTCGGCCTGCCAATCCGCCTGCACGGGGCTCCACAACGCCTGCGCGTCCGGCCGGATGAAGCGATAGGGGCCATAGCGCTCCAGCTTGCGCCCGTTGCCGCTATCGATCAGGCCATAGTCCGACCACGGCTCCGCGACCAGCGTCGACAGGCTTACAGGATCAGCCATTCACCGGCGTAGCGCGTTCGGCGATATAGGCGTTCACCTCATCGAAATCGGCGCTGAGGCGCGCATAGCTTTCTTCCCGGTCGAACAGATTGCCCAGCCGGGACGGCAGCGGCGGCCGGACGCCCGTTGCGCGCTCGACGGCATCGCGGAACTTGGCGGGATGCGCGGTCGCCAGCGTGACAATGGGAACGGTTGGGTCGACGTCACTGTCGAGCGCGGCGGCAAGGCCGACCGCGCTGTGCGGATCGATGATCTGCCCCGCGCCGTCATAGGCCCAGCGGATCGCATTCGACATGGCGTTCGCATCGATCCGGGCCGAGGAAAAGAGCCCGGCGGCACCCTGCTGCTGCGCGTTGGTCAGCCGCATCGCGCGGGTCGCCTCGAAACCACGCATCTGCTCGGCCATGGCTGCGCCATCGCGCCCGCCAAGGTCAAACAGCAGCCGCTCGAAATTGCTGCTGACCTGAATGTCCATGCTCGGCGTCGCGGTCGTGGTGACGGCGCCCTGACTGTAGTCGCCCTGGCTCAGCGCCCGGTGAAGAATGTCGTTCACGTTGGTCGCAACGATCAGCCGCTCGACCGGCAGACCCATGCGCGCGGCAACATAGCCGGCGAAGACATCGCCGAAATTGCCGGTCGGAACCGAGAAGGCGATCGGCCGGTCGGGCGCGCCCAGCCGGACGCCCGCGTAGAAATAATAGACGATCTGGGCCATCAGCCGCGCCCAGTTGATGCTGTTGACCGCCGACAGGTTGAAACGGCTCGAAAAGCCGGGATCGCCGAACATCCGCTTCACCAATGCCTGCGCGTCATCGAAGCTGCCGGCAATCGCGATATTGTGGACGTTGGGCGTCAGCACCGTCGTCATCTGCCGCCGCTGCACGTCGGATACGCGCCCGTCGGGGTGGAGCATGAAGATGTCGATCTTGGCCCGGCCCGCCACGGCATCGATCGCCGCCGATCCGGTATCCCCGGATGTCGCGCCCACGATCGTAATGTGGGTATCGCGCTGCGACAGGAACTTCTCAAAGAGAAGCCCCAGCAACTGCAGCGCCACATCCTTGAAGGCGAGCGTTGGGCCATGGAACAGTTCGAGCAGCCAGTGCCGGTGATCGAGCTGGACCAACGGCGTCACCGCCTGATGCGCGAAACGGCCATAAGCGGCGGTGCACAGCTCCCGCAATTCAGCTTCATCGAGGGCGTCGCCGACGAAAGGCGCCATCACCCGCACCGCCGTCTCGACATAGGACAATCCGCGCAGCGCGGTGATGTCCTCTGGCGAAAAAGTCGGCCACTGCGCAGGCAGATAGAGACCGCCATCGCGCGCAAGCCCCGCCAGCGTCACATCTTCAAAGCCAAGTGTCGGCGCGCCGCCGCGCGTGCTCACATAGTCCATGCAGCGGGCCTTAGCGGCGGCGGATGCGGTGCGCAACCGGGGGCACCGGGTAAAGACCGTCTTCGAGCTACCTGCATACGACGCTAGGATTTGCATGGATTCATCCTATTTACAGCGCCACATAGCTTTCTAAAAAGATAAGATGACCGACGAGCTAAAACAGGCATCCATAGCAGCCTTCAGCAATGCTATGCATTTTCAATGCGCGGCCCATTTGGCGTTAGGAAACATACAAATTGCTGGCGGAGCGGTCACGACCAACTTAGCATTTTCGTGTGAACTCTATTTGAAGGCCGCACTCATAGCCGAAGGCCAGAACGCTCATGGCCATAGACTTGACGTCCTTTTCAGCAGATTGCCAGTCATACATGCGAAAGAAATTGAACGTCGATACAATGATCGGCTAAAAGATGGACAAATGAATCTACGCGATTCTTTAACCGAAGTAGGCGATGCGTTTTTAATTTCTCGTTACGTGCACGAGCGGGATCATACTAAGATCCGAGTTGGAGTCATTGGAGTTATCGTACAGATTCTCGTAGTATATTTGCCCCATGCCTTTTCGCACTTCGAGGCCAATAGAGAGCACCAAAGGTTTCTCGCAGGGCAAGAGCTTGCGCGGATCAGTTCGAACTAGGCGGAATGCCAGTCCGCCCCCTGCGCCGCAGCGCCAGCGCATAAATCACCACGGCCACGGCGGCGAACAGGAACCACTGGACCGCATAAGCGAGATGATTGTTGGGCACATTGGCCGGATCGGGACGCGGCGAGAGCTGGAACCCTTCAGCCGGACGGGCAGCGACGATCATCAGGCGGAGCGGCGGCGCTTTGCGCAGCCAGCGCATGAGCATGCTGGAACTGTCCGGCTCCCATGTCGCGGTGCCGCGCACGGTCCCGCCGGTCCATTTCGGCACTGCCTTGGGATCGGCGGACATGCCCATGTCGACGAGCAGCCCCGGCCCCTCCGCGCCGGTGGCGCAAGACGCGATGTGGCGCCACCCCGGCGCTCCTCCGGGCAAGTGGCCACCCGTTGTCTGCCAGCCTGTGACGCGCAGGCAATGGGCGGAGACGGTGCGGAACAAATAGGTGGGATCGGCGGGGTTGCTCGCGGGATAGGCGGTCGCGGGCAGCGAGAGATTGGCGCGATATTGCCCTAGCGCCGCCGCCTTCTCGTCCCGGCGCTCGAGCTGCCAGACACCCAGCGCGATCATGATCGCCACGGCAAGGCCGACCACCAGCGTGGGGACGAGCGGCAACCGGCTCATTGGCGCGTGGCTTCTTCCGGCGCGATCCGCCCTTCGCGCGCCTGATTGCGGTATTCGAGGATGAGCAACGCCGCCTTGGACACGCGCAGGCACGCGACCACCGCAATGGTCGTCAGCGGTACCCACAGGAGGACGTGGACCCAGAACGGCGGCTCCGCCTTGATCTGCAGGATGACCGCCAGCGCGGTGATGATCCCGCCAACGACCAGGATCAGGAAGGCAGCCGGTCCGTCGCCGACATTGAACTGGCGAAAGTCCAGCCCGCAGGCGCGGCAGTGCGGCGCAAAAGCCGTCATGCCGGCGAACAGCGGGCCATCGGCGCATCGCGGGCAGCGCGAACGCATCGCCGCCCGTACGATGGGCACCAGGGCGGGCAAGACTGGGGCGGACGGAACCGGGGGGGCCGGGACTGGGGCGGGCTCAGTCATGGGCGGGCCTCATTTCTTCTGCCCGCCCGTCACGGTCAGCCGCCGTGGACCGGCGCGCCCCAACCGCCCCACACATAGACGGCACAAAAGAGGAAGAGCCACACGACGTCGACGAAATGCCAGTACCAGGCGGCCGCTTCGAAGCCGAAATGCTGGCGCGGCGTGAAGTCGCCCTTGTACGTGCGGATTAGGTTGACGATCAGGAAGATCGTGCCGACGAGCACGTGGAAGCCATGGAAGCCGGTCGCCATGTAGAAGCCGGAGCTGTAGGGCGTGTGTCCGAACGGGAACGGCGCATGGGCATATTCATAAGCCTGAATGCACGAGAACAGCGCGCCCAGGATGATCGTGCACCACAGTCCCCGGATAACATTGGGCCGGTCGCCATGGATGAGCGCATGGTGCGCCCAGGTCACCGTGGTACCGGAACACAGCAAAATCAATGTGTTAAGCAGCGGCAGCTCGAACGCGTTCAGGACCTCGATGCCCTTGGACGGGAACATGCCGCTGATCGGGGGCAGTGCGCTGGGGAACAGCGAGAAGTCGAAGAAGGCCCAGAACCAACCGACGAAGAACATGACTTCGGAGGCGATGAACAGGATCATGCCATAGCGCAGGTGCAACTGCACCACGGGCGTATGGTCGCCGGAATGCGCTTCCTTGATCACATCGGACCACCAGAAGAACATCGTGGCAAGAACGCCGAGCACGCCGACGAAGAAGGCGGTGCCGCCATTGGCATATTCATGCATCCACATCACGGCGCCCACCGCCATGACGAGCGCCGACATGGCACCCATCAGGGGCCAGATGCTGGGCGGAAGGATGTGATATTGGTGATTCTTGGCGCCGGCCATTCCTATTCCCCATTCCATTGATCGCGCGTTGCGATCGGTCCTTACCTTTGTGTGCCGGCCTTCTCAACCGGATAGAAGGTGTAGCTGAGCGTTATTTCCTGGACATCCCTGTTGTCCGGATCGTCCTGAAACTTGCGATCGACGAAGAACAGCACCGGCATGCGCACCTCCTGTCCAGGCTGGATGGTCTGCTCGGTAAAGCAGAAGCACTGGATCTTGGTGAAGTACGCGCCCGCCTGAGTGGGCGTGACGTTGAAGGTCGCGCGCCCGGTCACCGGCTTGTCCGACATGTTCCGCGCGATGAACACCGCCATGTCCTTGACGCCGACCGTCACCCGGTCGCGCTTGTGCTCGGGATAGAATTGCCAGGGCATGCCGGGCGCCACGTTCGAATCGAACCGGACGGAAATGATGCGGCCAACGCCCGCATTCCTGTCAGCGGCGGCCATCGCCGCGAGTTGTTCCTCGCTCGCGCGCTGCGTGGTCCCGTTGAAGCCGGTGACAGCGCAGAACATGCGGTAGAGCGGCACGGAGGCAAATCCCAGCCCGAGCATCCCCAGCGCGACCGACAATGCGATCAGCGCCGTGCGCGTCTGCTGCCGGACCGAGTTCACGCCCGCGGTCATGAATGCTGCACCGCCAGCTTGGCGATGGTGATGGCGAAGAACAGAATCGCGAGACCGATCAGGACAACGCCCGTGACCAGCGCGCGTGCGCGTTGCCGGGCGCGAACCAGCTTTTCCTCGTCCGGCGTCATGTCATCACCCAATGGTCGACGACGACCGCACCGAACAGGACGAACAGGTACAGCATCGAATATTTGAACAGGCGGCGCTCCGGGCCCATGCGCGCCGGATCGCTCTCGCGCCGCAGCCCCACCTGGAGCGCCATGCCTGCGAAGACCAGGGTACCGGCCAGCGCAGTCAGGCCATAGATCAGCCCGGTCAGCCCCAGCAGCACCGGCGCCATCGCCGCCACGCCCATGATGCTGGTGTAGAACAGGATCTGGCGCCGCGTGGCGACTTCGCCTGCGACAACCGGCAGCATCGGGATGCCGGCATTGGCATAGTCCATCTTGACGAACAGCGAGAGCGACCAGAAATGCGGCGGCGTCCAGAAAAAGATCAGCGCGAACAGCGCGATCGGCAAGGGCGCGACATCGCCGGTCACCGCCGCCCATCCGATCAGCGGGGGAAAGGCGCCCGCCGCGCCGCCAATGACGATGTTCTGGGGCGTGCGCGGCTTGAGCCAGATCGTATAGACGAAAACATAGAAAAGGATCGACACCGCCAGGATCGCAGCGGCCAGCCAGTTCGCCGCAAGCCCCATCAACAGCACCGAAAACACGCTGAGGCCGATGCCGAAATGGAGCGCCGTCTCGCGGCGCATCCGTCCGGCCGGAAGCGGACGGTTGGCGGTCCGTTTCATGAGGAGGTCGCGATCCGCCTCATACCATTGGTTGAGCGCACCCGCACCGCCGGCGCCGAGCGTGATCCCGAGGATCGTGGCAAAAGCGAGAACCGGATGCATCGTGCCCGGCGCCGCCAGCAGTCCGCACAACCCGGTAAAGACGACGAGCGTGAGGACGCGCGGCTTGGTCAGCGCGACGAGATCGCGCCAGTCCGTCGGCATCATCGCCGCGTCGATCGGCTTGAGCCCGCCAGATGAAACTGAAACCGCCACCTCAACACCTCAACTCTCTCAACCCCTTGCCGTTGCGCATGCGCGGCAGGAGGAACCGGGGCCCCCGCTTCCCCCTATCAGGCCCATACGCGCTGGCAGCCAACGTCAGTCGATGACCGGCAGCGTCTCGAACTGATGGTAAGGCGGCGGACTGGACAGCGTCCACTCCAGCGTCGTCGCACCTTCGCCCCAGGGGCTGTCGCCCGCCTTGCGGCCTGCAGCCAACGACCAGATGAGGTTGACGAAGAAGATCAGCATGCTGACCGCCATGATCTCATAACCGTGGGTCGCTATGCCGTTCCAGTAGGCATAGGCTTCCGTATAGTCCGGGATGCGGCGCGGCATGCCGCTCATGCCGAGGAAATGCATCGGGAAGAACATAACGTTCACGCCGACGAAGAAGACCCAGAAATGCAGCTGCCCCAGGAACTCGTTGTACATCTTTCCGCTCATTTTGGGGAACCAGTAATAGAAGCCCGCAAAGAGCGAAAAGACCGCGCCGAGCGACAGCACATAGTGGAAATGCGCCACGACATAATAGGTATCCTGGACATTGTCGTCCACGCCGCCATTGGCAAGGACCACGCCCGTCACGCCACCAACGGTGAACATGAAGATGAAGCCGAGCGCCCACAGCATCGGTGTCTTGAAGGTGATCGAGCCACCCCACATCGTCGCGATCCAGCTGAAGATCTTGACGCCGGTCGGGACCGCAATGACCATCGTCGCCGCCGTGAAGTACATCTTGACGTTCACGCTCATGCCGGTCGTGAACATATGATGCGCCCACACCACGAAGCCGACCACGCCGATCGCGACCATGGCATAGGCCATGCCGAGATAGCCGAACACCGGCTTGCGGCTGAAGGTCGAGACAATCTGGCTGATGATGCCGAAGCCCGGCAGGATCATGATGTAGACTTCGGGATGGCCGAAGAACCAGAACAGATGCTGGTACAGCACCGGATCGCCGCCACCCGCCGCGTCATAGAAGGTCGTACCGAAATTGCGGTCAGTCAGGAGCATGGTGATCGCGGCCGCCAGCACCGGCAGCGCCAGCAGCAGCAGGAAGGCAGTGACCAGCACCGACCATACGAACAGCGGCATCTTGTGCAGGGTCATACCCGGCGCGCGCATGTTGAAGATGGTGGTGATGAAGTTGACCGCGCCCAGGATCGAGCTCGCGCCGGCAAGATGGAGCGACAGGATCGCAAGGTCGACGGCCGGACCCTGGCTCCCCGTGGTGGAGAGCGGGGCATAGACCGTCCAGCCGACGCCAGCGCCATTGCCCGTGCCGCCGGGAACGAAGGTCGATCCGAGCAGCAGCGCGAACGCGGGAATGAGCAGCCAGAAGCTGATATTGTTCATCCGCGGGAAGGCCATGTCCGGCGCGCCGATCATGATCGGCACGATCCAGTTGCCAAAGCCGCCGATCATCGCGGGCATCACCATGAAGAACACCATGATGAGGCCGTGCGCGGTAATCAGCACGTTCCACAGATGATAGGCCTGGTCCATGGACGCGGCGGGGCCGTCGCTCATGCGCGCCCACGCCTGAAGATACTGGATGCCCGGCTCCGCGAGTTCCGCCCGCATCAGGCCCGAAATCGTGCCGCCAATGATGCCCGCGACGATCGCGAAGATCAGATAGAGTGTGCCGATGTCCTTGTGGTTCGTCGACATGAACCAGCGTGCGAAGAAGGCCGGCTTGTGATCCGCATCGTGGTGATCGTGCGCGTGTCCTGCGTGGACGTCGCGTGTGATGGTCGTGCTCATGCGTTGCTAACCCTTATCAATTCTTCGCTTCGGCGGCATTGGAGGCAGGCGCTGCTGCCGCACCTTCCGGTGCGGCCGGCGCAGCAGCCTTGGGGTTCATGGATCCGCCTTGTGATGCGACCCATTGCGCGAATTGCGGCTCCGGCAGCGCTTCGACCGCGATCGGCATGAAGCCATGGCGCGCGCCGCACAGTTCGGAGCATTGGCCGTAATAGACGCCCGGCCGCTCGATCGTGAAAGTCACCTCGTTGAGACGGCCAGGCACGGCGTCGATCTTGACCCAGAAGGCCGGGATCGAGAAGGCGTGGATCACGTCGCTGCCGGTCGCGATCACCTTGATCGGCCTGCCGACAGGGAGGACCAGCCGGTGGTCGGCGCCGAGCAGCGCGGGCTCGCCATTGGCGATCGCCTTTTCCTTGGGCAGCATGTTGGACACATATTCCGCAATGCCGTTGTCGGGATATTCATAGCCCCAATACCACTGGTAGCCGGTAACCTTGACGGTCAGGGCATCCTTAGGCGCAGGCTTGAACTGCTTGGCGAGCAGGTCGATCGAAGGGATCGCGACACCGACGAGGATGAGCACCGGACCCAGCGTCCAGATAACCTCGATCAGGGTATTGTGCGAAACCTTGGACGGAACAGGATTGGCCGCACGGCGGAACCGAACCACCACATAAAGAAGCAGCACCAGCACAAACAGCGCGATCACGGTGATCAGCGGCAGCAGGATATCGTTGTGGAACCATGACGCATAGCGGCCATTGGCCGTGACCTGCTCCTGGAAGGAGGCCTCGCCGGACCTTGGCTGGCCAATACCTGGTGTCGGCTTGAGCGCTTCAGGCGCGGCGGGCTTGGCCGATTCGGTGGCGGCGGCAGGGGCCGGAGCACTGGTTGCAGTTGCCGCCGGACTGGCTGTCGGCGCGGGGGCCTGCGCGATAGCGCTGGTCGCGCCCATCACAAACAAGCCCGCCAAAACAAATGACTTCACAATCTTCATATGTGCTCGACCTAACCCCACTGCCGAGCCGGCGGCACATGGGACGCCGGGCCGATCTTCCTGTTACACGCGGCGGCTTATAGGGACGCATGCCCCATGCCTCAAGCTCGGAAATGGCCTTTTTGTTTCTGTTGATTGCGAGGCTCCGCCCGACTATCTCCCCCGCGATGAAAAGAGGGTTGAACACACATGACTGAGGAAGAGGTTCTGGCGGAATTCAGGGCGGCAGAAGCCCTGCTGCAAGGACATTTCATTCTTTCGTCCGGCAAGCACAGCGCCAGTTATCTGCAGTGCGCGCGGGTTCTTATGAATCCCGACCGCGCGGCACGGCTGGCGGTAGCGCTCGCGCAGGCATTGCCGCGCGACATCCGTGCCGGAGTCGAAATCGTCGTGTCTCCGGCCATGGGCGGCATCATTATCGGCCATGAGATGGGCCGCGCCCTGAATGTCGATGCAGTCTTCCTGGAGCGTCCGCACGGCACATTCGAACTGCGCCGCGGCTTTGCGATCAAGCCTGGGCAAAAAGTGCTGATGGTGGAGGACGTGGTCACCACGGGCCTTTCCTCGCGTCAAGCCATGGAAGCCGTCCGCGCCCTGGGCGGCGAGGTGATCGCCGAGGCCGCGCTGGTCGACCGTTCGGCGGGGGAAGCGGAACTGGGCGTGCCCTTCTATCCGCTCGTGAGCCTGAACTTCCCCGCTTTCGAGGCCGACGAATTGCCGCCCGAGATCGCGGCCATTCCGCCGGAAAAGCCCGGCAGCCGCAAGAGCTGAGCGGACGGTGAACCCGGCTCATCGCCTTCGCCTCGGCGTCAACATCGATCATGTTGCGACGATCCGGAACGCGCGCGGCGGCGATCATCCCGATCCGGTCGATGCCGCCCTGCTTGCGCAACAGGCAGGCGCCGATGGCATCACGGTCCATTTGCGTGAGGATCGCCGCCACATTCGCGACGAAGATCTGTCGCGCCTGATGTCCGCGCTGTCCGTCCCGCTCAACCTCGAAATGGCGGGGACCCCAGAAATGGTCGCGATCGCGCTGCGCCACCGCCCGCATGCCGCCTGCATCGTGCCGGAAAAGCGCCAGGAGCGGACCACCGAAGGCGGGCTCGACGCGGCCGGACAATGCGGCAGGCTGGCACCGATGATCAAGGCACTTGGCGATGCCCAAATCCGGGTGAGCCTGTTCATCGAGCCCGACCCGGCACAGATCATCGCCGCGCGTGACATGGGCGCGCCGGTCGTCGAGTTTCACACCGGCCGCTATGCGCATCTGGCGCCGGGAGACCGGGCGGAAGAACTTGCCAGAATTGCAGATGCCGCCGCGCTCGCCACCCGCAATGGCATCGAACCGCATGCCGGCCATGGCCTGACGTTCGACAATGTCGGCGCTATTGCGGCCATTCCGCAACTGCGTGAACTCAATATCGGCCACTTCCTGATCGGCGAGGCAATCTTCACCGGCCTTGCGGACAGCATCGCGCGGATGCGCACCATCATGGATGCCGCGCGATGATCATAGGTCTGGGGTCGGACCTGTGCAGCATCGATCGCATTCAGGCTTCGCTGGACCGTTTTGGCGAGCGCTTCGAGGCGCGCTGCTTCACCGACGTCGAACTCGGCAAGGCATCACGCCGCCCGCTGACCCGGGCCGCCACGCTGGCCAAGCGCTTTGCCGCCAAGGAGGCCTTTGCCAAAGCCGTGGGTACCGGCTTCAGGGACGGCGTCTTCTTTCGCGATATCGGCGTGGTCAATCTGCCGAGCGGCGCACCGACACTCGAACTGTCCGGCGGCGCCAGGGCGCGGCTGGACGCCTTGACCCCGGTAGGTGCGATCGTGCATGTGCACCTCACCCTGACGGACGACCATCCCTGGGCGCAGGCGTTTGTAGTGCTGGAGGCACGATTTCCATGACCGAGGAAAAGGGCGCCCCGCCCGCTGGCGAGCCGATGGCCGCTGACGAACCAAATGCGTCGTCGGCTGGCACGGGAACGAACTGGTGGGCCGAAATCAAGAGCATCACGCTCCTCATCCTGGCCGTGCTCGCTTTTCACAGCTTCATCGCAAAGCCCTTCTATATCCCTTCCGAGTCGATGATGCCGGTGCTGCTCAAGGGCGACCGGCTCGTGGTCAGCAAATATGCCTATGGCTGGTCCTATGTCTCGCCCAGCTTTCACGTCCTGCCTGAGATACCGGGACGCCTGCTCGGCCGGTTACCGGAGCGCGGCGACATCGTGATCGCGCAGCCTCGTGGCCGCTCCGAGGACTATATCAAACGAGTGATCGGCCTGCCCGGCGATACGCTGGAGGTGCGCGCGGGCCAGGTCATCCTCAACGGCAAGCCCGTACCGCAGGTGCCCCTGCCCGCGCTGGCTGTGCCGATCGATGCCGATGCGCCGTGCGATCCCTTCCAGTTTCCGGGCGCCATCAATTTCGCGCCCGACGGCCAGCGCGTCTGCCTGCTGCCGGTCAAACGGGAAACGCTGCCCAACGGGCGGAGCTATACGATCGTCGACATGGGCATGCGCTCGACCGATTGGTACGGCCCGGTCCGCATTCCGCCGGATCATGTCTTCCTGATGGGCGACAACAGGGACAACAGCGCCGACAGCCGGGTGCCGCTCGAGGAATCCGGACTTGGCGGGCCCGTGCCCTTTGAAAGCATCGGCGGCCGGGCCGAGTTCATCACCTTTTCGCTCAATGGATCGGCCACGCTCAATCCGCTGAGCTGGCCGAGCGCCTTCAGACCCGGCCGCGCTTTCACCAGCCTGCATCCGTCGCGAGCGAAGACGACGCCGTAAGGCTCAGCCGCCCTACGCGTCAGGCTTGTGCCTAAAGGGAAATAAGGGCGGGGCGCTATGCCCCGCGCCAAGCACTCAGGGATGCGGCGGTGTGCCTTCGGGCGTTCCGCTGCCAGCCTGCCCCTGTTGCATCATTTGCTGCATCTGCATCTGCTGTTGCATCTGCATCACTTCCGCTTTCGTTTTGAACTCAAGCAGATGGATGTCGAACTGAAGCGGCGCATTGGCCGGAATGTTGCTGCCGGGGGGCGGGCTGCTGCCATAAGCGAGCTTGGCGGGAATCCACACGCGCATATGCCCGCCCTTGTGCATCATCGTCAGCGCCTCGGAAAAGCCGGGCACGACATTGGCGATTTCCATGGGGGTCTTGGGGTTCTGGTCAAAAACGGTGCCGTTTTCGAGCGTGCCCTTGTAACCGACGAGCGCGAAGTCGTCGCTGGTCGGGGAGGGTCCGGTGCCCTTTTCGAGCACCTGATATTTCAGGCCGCTAGCCGTCGTGCCGAACTGCGTCGTTCCGGCATAGGCCAGGCCCACGCCAGCCAGGGCCGCCGCCGTAACGCCGATCCAGAGCTTCAACAGGGAACCCTTCGCAATGGGTCGCAGCGGAACAGCGGTGATCGACGACATGCTTCAGGATTCCCCGGTCAGGACTTTGACGGTTGTGATTGACGCAAGGTCTTAACGGGCGCCGTCGCGCTCCACGCGCTTGCGCTCCAGCTTGCGCGCGCGGCGGATCGCGGCGGCCTTTTCGCGCGCGCGCTTTTCCGACGGCTTTTCATAGTGCCGGCGCAACTTCATCTCGCGATAGACGCCTTCACGCTGCAGCTTCTTCTTGAGGGCCCGCAGCGCCTGGTCCACATTGTTATCGCGCACGATGATTTGCATAAGCCCGTCGTTCTCCGATCCAGATTGCCATCCCTGTCAGCTCCGCTTGCGGAATGCCGATCGGGAATAGGCCAAAACGTAATGCGCCGCGACGAGAGATCGCGGCGTTCCTGTCGCGGCACTATCAGCCAACGCATCAGCTTTCAAGACCCCGCAAGGAATTTGGCCAGAGAACTGCTAACGGGTCCCGGATTGACAGCGAGCCCCCACTGTCCTTCATGGTCGCGCCATGACCAAATTCACAGTCAATGATCGCCCCGTTCAGTATCGGATGGACCCGCAAACCCCGCTTTTGTGGGCCTTGCGCGATGGGTCCAACTTGACCGGCACGAAATATGGCTGTGGCACCGGCCATTGCGGGGCGTGCACCGTCGATATCGATGGGCAGGCGGTAAAGTCCTGCCAGATCAGCATCGCCGCCACCGAAGGCCGATTCGTGACCACGATCGAGGCGTTGTCGCCGGATCGCAGCCATCCCGTGCAGCAGGCATGGGCCGCGCGCAATGTTCCGCAATGCGGCTATTGCCAGTCGGGCATGATCATGGCCGCCGCCGCCTTGCTGCGGAAGAACAATGATCCGACCGACGCCGACATAGACCGCGCGATCACCAATCTCTGCCGTTGCGGCACCTATCCGCGCATACGGGACGCCATCAAGCTTGCCGGTCGAATCGCCAGGGGCGCGGAACGCATCGCCGCCGCGCCGCCGCCGGGCATCACCCCCGCCGATGCCGCCCGCGCCGTCCCTGCCCTGCGCAAACCGGACTGAGGCGTCCTGTCTTGGGACATGCCACCCCGATTCTTTCAATATGCTTTCAGCCATATTCAGCATGACGTCATGGCGGCTCCTCTAGAAGTTATTGCATGACGGGAGCAGTGCGCTCCCCTGCGACGAGGATGAACGCAGATGCGTAAAAACCTGATCAAGGCCATGCTGGCGGTTTCCGCGCTGGCCCTATCGATGCCGGCAATGGCGCAAGAATGGCATGGGCGCTACGGCGGCGGTGATCGCCATGGCGATGCCCGACCGGGAACGGAGCGGCAACGCGATTCCGCAGCACCATCGGCACCCGCACCTGAGCAAGCTCAGGGACGGCGCGACAATGACGGCAATGGACGCAATTGGGAACGCCCGCGCGGCGGCGTGATTACTGCTGCACCGGCACCGGCTCCGGCTCCACAAGCAAATCTGGAACGACGGGATTGGGGCAATCGTGGCCAGTGGCAAGGCCGCGACCGATCGGACACCAACCGCTGGCAGGGTCGCGACCGCAGCCAGGACGGCCGGACCGACAACCGGTGGCAGGGCCGCTATGGGACTCAAGGCAACATCGCGCCCAACCAGTGGCAGGGCCGCGACCGGACCCGGGACAACCTGCAAGGCCGCAACTGGAGCAACGACGATCGTCGCCGCCTGGATCGGGATCGCTGGTCCAACCAGCGTCGATGGGACCGCGACTGGCGTCAGGACAACCGGTATAACTGGTCGTACTATCGGCAATATAACCGCAATATCTATCGCCTGCCCCGCTATGCCGTCCCTTATGGCTGGTCCTATGGCTATCGCAGCTTCTCGATAGGCGCCTATCTCGACAGCCTGCTGTTTAGCGACGATTACTGGATCGACGATCCCTGGACCTATCGCCTGCCGCCGGCCTACGGCTACCTGCGCTGGATCCGCTATTATGACGATGCGCTGCTGGTCGATATTCGCGACGGCTATGTCGTCGACGTGATCCGCAACGTCTTCTGGCGATAGAGCACGCACCCTTTCGGTGAGAGCTCCCCTCACCGGGCGATGTTCCTGATCGGCTTCAGGAACGACTGGGCCCGGGCTGCGTGATCCGCAGTCCGGCCCATTTTTCTTGTCCAGCCTCGCCCGGGATGGCAAGGATTTCAGGTGAGCAGCAGCTATCCAGACGATGCAGACCTCCCCTCCCCGGCGCGCGCGGCGCTGGGCGAGCGCGTCAGCCAGCGCCTCCGCCGCAATCCGATGGTGAGCACGATCGCCAATGGGAAGGTCGAGATCTTCCTGCGGCACGGCTTTTTCAATCCCGCCGAGTGCGCGGCCATGATCGAGAAGATTGACGCCAACAGCATACCATCCACGCTGTTCAGCGGCGCGGAGAAGCGTGGCTATCGCACCAGCTCGAGCTGCAATCTCGATCCCGCCGATCCGCTTGTCGAAAAGCTGACCGCCCGGATCGATGCGCTGACGGGATTCGATACGGCGCTGGGCGAAACCATCCAGGGCCAACGCTACGGCGAAGGGCAGGAATATAAGGTCCACTGCGACTATTTTACATTAACGGCCAGCTATTGGCCCGACATGCGCGACGCCGGCGGCCAGCGATGCTGGACCGCGATGATGTATCTCAACACGGTCGAGGAAGGCGGAGAAACTCATTTCCCCGTCGCCGGATTCATGGTGCCCCCGCGCGCAGGCACCCTGCTCGTCTGGAATAATATGCAGGCCGATGGCTCGCCCAACGGCGATACGCTCCACGCTGCCTGCCCGGTGCTGCGCGGCACGAAATATGTGCTGACCAAATGGTATCGCGAACGCCCGTGGGAAAGCGTCCCCATCCGTTAGACTATTCGTTGCGGGCCAAGTGCACGCATGACGCGCGACATTTTGCGACAAAGCTGACCATTGGCTGAAGCAGTCGTTCCCGGAACATTCAGCCCGCTCATGCGATAGGAACCATGTGATCCGCGGACCAATTGTTGCAGCCAGTTCGGCTTAACCCGGATCAGGAAGAACAGAAGAGGAGAAGCATTATGCGCAAGATCATTTTGACGGCAGCTATCCTGTCGGTCGCCTTACCGACCATGGCGTCGGCCCAAACCGGCGAGCTGCGGCAGGATCGTCGCGAAATCCGCGAACAGCAGCGCGACCTTCGCGATGCCCAGATGCGCGGCGACCGTCATGACATCCGCGACGCCCGTGGGGACTTGAGGGAGGCTCGCCAGGAACATCGTGAAGACTGGCAGGATTACCGCAGGGAACATCGCCAAACCTATGCGCGCGGCAACTGGCGTGCGCCCTTCCGCTACCAGCGTTTCAGTGAAGGCGTGCGACTGCGGCCAGTCTATTACAGCAGCCGTTATTACATAGTCGACCCGGGCCGCTACCGCCTGCCGGCCGCATATGGCCCGCTGCGCTGGGTCCGTCATTATGACGATGCGCTGCTCGTCAATATCCGCACCGGCCGCGTGGTCCGCGTGATCAACGGCTTCTACTGGTAAGAACGGGTCATCGACCTGACATGGGGCCCGGTCGCAATGCGGCCGGGCCTATTGTTGTGGCGGTTCAGGCGAACTCAGCCCGCCCCAGAGCCTCTGCTATCAGTCGCCGGCTGTTCTCGACACCGTAAAGCGCGATGAAACTGCCCATGCGCGGGCCCTGATCGGCCCCGAGCAACGTCTGGTACAGAGCCTTGAACCAGTCGCGCAGCTGCTCGAACCCGTAATGCGGGTCCTTGCCGATCTCATAGACGATGGTCTGGATGTCTTCCGCACTCGCATTCTCGTCCAGCGCACCGAGCTGCGCATCCAGTTCCCTGAGCGCGGCGGCCTCGTTCGTCTCCGGCGCGCGGCGCTTGAGCGTCGGCGCCACAAAATCCCTGTTATAAGCCAGCGCGCACGTGACCAGCTCGCCAAGCGCGGGGTGCGTTTCCCCTGAGACGCCCGGCGCATAATTGGCAAGATAGGACCAGACCTGTCCTGCCGTCGCATCCGCGCCCATGACCCCGACCAGGTTCAGCAGCAGGCCAAAGCTGACCGGCAGGCCTTCGTCGGGCACTGCGCCATTGTGGACATGGTGCACCGGATTACCCAGCTTCTTGTCGAGCGGCTGCGCGGCATATTGGGCGCGAAACTGCTCATATTCGTCGACCGCGCGGGGAATGACGCCGATGTGAAGCTGCTTGGCGCTCTTGGGCTCGCGATAGGCGTAGAAGGCGAGGCTTTCCTCGGTGCCGTAGGTCAGCCATTCCTCCAGGGTCAAACCATTGCCCTTGGACTTGCTGATCTTCTCGCCCTTTTCGTCGAGGAACATCTCGTAGATCAGGCCCTCGGGCTTGCGGCCGCCCAGAACCTGCGCGATTTTGCCCGACTGGACACCGCTGTCGGTCAAGTCCTTGCCATACATCTCGTAATCGACATCAAGCGCAACCCAGCGCATTGCCCAGTCGACTTTCCACTGCAGCTTGGCGCCGCCCGAGAGGATGCAATGCTCGATGGTGCGTCCCTCGTCCTCGAAGCGTACGAGGCCGGCCTCGGCATCGATCACCTCGATCGGCACCTGCAGCACAATGCCCGACGCCGGGCTAATTGGCAGCACCGGCGAATAGGTCGCGGCGCGCTCTGCCCGCAGGGTCGGCAGCATGATGTCCATGATCGCCTGATAGCGGCGTAGCACAGCCTTCAGCGCGCCGTCGAACGCGCCCGACCCGTACTGCTCGGTCGAACTGCGGAACTCATAATCGAAGCCGAAGCGGTCCAGAAACGCCCGCAACGTCGCATTATTGTGGTGGGCGAAGCTCTCATATTTGCCGAACGGATCGGGAATCGCGGTTAGCGACTTGCCGAGATGCTGTGCCAGCAGCGCCTGATTGGGGACGTTGTCCGGCACCTTGCGCAGCCCGTCCATGTCGTCGCTGAAAGCGATCAGGCGGGTCGGAATGTCGCTCAGCGTCTCGAACGCGCGGCGCACCATGGTCGTGCGCAGCACCTCGTTGAAGGTGCCGATATGCGGCAAACCCGATGGACCATAGCCGGTTTCGAACAGCACCTCGCCCTTGGCCGGCATCGCATTGCCATAGCGGCGCAGAATCTTGCGCGCCTCCTCGAAAGGCCAAGCCTTCGAAACGTTTGCGGCCTCACGCAGTGCCATCTTTTCCGAGCTATCCTTCATGGCGTGGGCTGTAGCGCCACTGGCGCGGAAACACAGTCAAAAAAAATGCGCCCGATCCTTGCCGATCGCCAAATATCCAATTTTTTCAGCGCCTTTCCAAAAAATTAACCAATTGAGACGATCTTCTATGTCCAGGGGCGTTTGAGGCGATCATGGACAACAACAACCGTAGAGGCGAAAGGTGCGTAGTTGACGTTCCCGTCACACTCATCACCGTTCTTGACTCCATCGAAGCGACTATTGCCGACCTGACCGGTCATGGCGCGATGATCACCGGCGCTGCATTGCCCAAAGGCATGAAGTTCCAGATCGAATATATGGGCCAGACCCTCTATGCCCAGTGCATGTGGTCCGAAGTCGACCGGATGGGTGTACGCTTCCAGTTCGACCTGATGGGCGGCCCCCTCTACGATATACTCGCACTGGCCATGCATGACGGCGACGACGGGCAGCCGGCGAACGCCGCTCCGTCGATGATGGGCTCGCGTCCCTTTGCAACGACGCCGTTCCTCCGGCCCGCCCCGGCCACTTTCGGCAAGCGCTCCCTTCAATGACAGCGCTCCGCGCTGCGGCCCGGGAGTCCTGGCCAGCGCCCCACAGATGAATTTTACCGCCCGGTGCGGAAAGGCACCTTGGTGTTCCGCCACGCACCCCCTATCGGTGAGCCATGGTCCGGATCGGCGCGATTGGTGCATTGCATATCAGCCATGCCGGCGCGTGGCTGTGCGAGGACGGCGAGGTCACGCCCGTCGACCGCCAGGAAGCCAAGGCGCGCGCACTTTCATCGCCACTTCTGATCGTAAATACGCCGATGGTGGGCGCCCGGCTCGGCTATGCGGATTTGTCGGGCTTCGATCTCCTTGAGCTGTTCGCCTTCGTCCATCCCGCCCGATTCGCGATCCCCTCCCCCGCTGGCCTCGCCGGGGCACTCGGCCTTCCCATCCCCGCCAGCGATACCGAGGCCGCAGCATCCCTGCCACTAATCGCGCAGCGTTTGATCGCGGTGATGCAGACGGAGAACTGGGCGGAGAAGCAAGGCGCATGGACTGCCGCGCGCAATCTGGAACGTGCGCGCTGGCCTTGGGGTCCCCTCGTCCGGGCCGCCTTGCAGGAGTATCCCGGCGAGGACGAGCGCTGGTTATTTTCCGCCCTGCCCGAATGGGAGGAAATGCCGCCTCGCCCGCCGGCCATTCAGGGCGGGCTCGATCCCCGCGATATCGACGATCAGCTCGACGCGCTGGTTGGCGCGAACGGGGAGGCAAGGTCGGGCCAGCGCGCCTTTGCGCGGGCCGCCGCCGCCGCGCTGGCGCCGCGCGACCTGCGCGACGCCCCCCATGTCGTGCTGGCCGAAGCGGGCACCGGCATCGGCAAGACCTTGGGCTATCTCGCGCCCGCCTCGCTGTGGGCGGCGCAGTCCGGGGGCACCGTCTGGATCTCGACCTTCACCAAGGCCCTGCAACGCCAGATCAGCCGGGAGAGCGCGCGCATCTACCCGGATGACGACCAGCTGCGATCCCGCGTCGTCGTGCGCAAGGGGCGCGAAAACTATCTCTGCCTCCTCAACCTGGAGGATGCGCTGCAGGGCGGCGCCAACGGGCGTGGCGCCATTTTCGCGCAGCTGGTCGCGCGCTGGGCGGTCTACAGCCGCGACGGCGACATGGTGGGCGGCGACCTGCCCGGCTGGCTGCCGACCCTGTTCCGCCGGACCGGCACCGCCGCCCTGACCGACCGGCGCGGCGAGTGCATCTATGCGGGCTGCCCGCATTACCGGCGCTGCTTCATCGAGCGCGCCAGCCGCGCCGCCGGACAGGCCGACATCGTGATCGCCAATCATGCGCTCGTCCTGTCCGAGGCGGTGCGCGGGCGCGGTGAGAGCCCGGCGCGCTATGTGTTCGACGAGGGGCATCATCTGTTCAACGCGGCGGATTCGACCTTTTCGACCGCGCTGTCCGGCGCGGAGGCCATAGAATTGCGGCGCTGGGTGGTGGGGCCGGAAGGCTCCCGGCGCGGGCGGCGCAAGGGGCTGGCCGCGCGCCTGTCCGATGTCGCGAGCTATGACGATGCGGCGGGCAGCGCCATCGAAGCGGCACTCACCGCCGCCCGCGCCTTGCCGGGGGACGACTGGCTTGGCCGGGTGACGGGGGGCACGCCGAGCGGCGCGATCGAGGAACTGCTGGTGGCGGTGCGCGCCATGGTCCTCGCCCGCGCCGAGGACGGCCGCCGCGCCACCGATGTCGACCCCGGCTATGGTCTGGAGGCGGAACTTGCCGACCCCTGCGGCGCGCTGGTGGACGCGGCCCAGGCCGCCATGGGGGGGCTGGCGGCCCTGCTCGACCCGCTGCGGCGGCTCGACCGGCGGCTCGATGAAGTCATCACCGATCCGCCCGACTGGATGGACGCGGTGGCCCGCAACCGGATCGAGGGCAGCCGGGTCGCTCTCGCTCGGCGCTGCGACACGCTGGCCGGCTGGATCGCGCTGCTCGCCCGGATCGGGGGCCCCGCCGTGCCCGAATTCGTCGACTGGCTGGCGGTCGAACGGTTCGACGGGCGCGAACTCGACATCGCGATCCGGCGTCACTGGCTCGACCCGACATTGCCGCTGGCCCAGCATGTGCTGAAGCCCGCCCACGGCGCGCTCATCACATCGGCGACGCTGCGCGCGGGCGGTGACTGGGAGCAGGCCAAGGCGCTGACCGGCGCTGTCCATCTGGCGCGCGGTCCCGGCACGTTCAGCGCGGAAAGCCCGTTCGACTATGCCCGCCAGGCCGAGATATTGATCGTCACCGATATAAAGCGCGGCGACGTTGCGGCGTTGTCCGGTGCCTATACGCGCCTGATCGAGGCATCGCAGGGCGGCGCGCTCGGCCTGTTCACCGCAATCCGCCGGCTGCGCGCGGTCCATGCCCGCATTGCCGACCGGCTGGCGCGCTCGGGCCTGCCGCTGTTCGCCCAGCATGTCGACCCCGTCGACATCGGTACGCTGGTCGACCTGTTCCGGGCCGACAGCCATGCGTCCCTCTTGGGCACCGATGCCCTGCGCGACGGCATCGACGTGCCGGGCGACACCCTGCGGCTGGTCGTCATGGAAGGCGTGCCCTGGGCCAAGCCTTCGGTCCTCCACGCCGCGCGCAAGCTCGCCTGGGACGGCAATGCCTATAATGACCGCATCGTCCGGGCGCGGCTGTCGCAGGCCTTTGGCCGCCTCATCCGTCGGGGCGAGGACAGGGGCGTGTTCGTGATCCTGTCCTCCGCCGTTCCCACCCGCATGCTTAGCGCGTTCCCCCCAGGCGTAGCGATACAACGTGTCACGCTGGAGGAGGCGGTGCATTCGGTCCGCGAATTTCTTCGGCCCTCGGCGCCGGCTGTAGCCCTCCCCACCGAAAGCTGCGAGGAAAGCTGATCCATGCCAGTTTCGGGTCGTTGACGGTGGCGCAATAATTTCTTGGTGGCCGCGGCTTGGTTCCGGCATGAAATTGCGGCATGGCGGAAGCAGGTTTGAAGTCAGGAGCGGAGCATCCATGAAGACGGTGACCCTTTTACGCCACGCCAAGTCCGACTGGAGTGACAGCGTATCAAGGGATTTCGACCGCCCGCTCAACGGACGAGGCAAGCGGGCCGCGCGTCTGATGGGTGATTGGGCACGGCATGAGCGCTTGTCGTTCGACACGATCATCGCCTCACCGGCCGTGCGCGTCACCGAAACGATCGACCTCTTTCTCGAAAGCTATGGGACAATCCTCGACACGCGCTGGGATCGACGCATTTATCTGGCATCCTCGGTGACGCTGCTCGACGTCCTGCGCGAGTTGCCCGACGATTTCGAATCGGCACTGATGGTTGGACATAATCCCGGGCTTCAGGATCTCATCCTCGACACCGTGCCGGAGGACGGGTCGGACAGGCTCCGGGAAGCGGTTGATGCCAAATACCCCACTGCCAGCGTCGCAATCCTCTATTTTGATACCGACGAGTGGAGCAAACTGGGCAAGCCCGCGCGCCTGATCGCCTTCGTCCGCCCGCGCGATCTTGATCCGGCGCTAGGTCCGGATGCCCGTCAAGGACATTGACCGGATTATTAGCCGCCGCGCTAAACGCCCGGCCATAATCCTCAAGCCAATCATTCAGATCCAGCGGCGATGATCGCTTCGGCGAGCTCGGCACGGATGGAACGCAATCGGTCGATCAACTGAGTGCTACCCGCCGGCGGGGTGGCGTCAATCTTGGCAGCTGGCGCGGATCGGGCGGGCGGCTGGAAATCGGGCCGTTCGTTCAGCGCCTTGATCGCGCCCTTGATCGTGAAGCCCTCGACATTCAATAATCGGTGAATACTGCGTGCGATCTCGACGTCCTGGGGACGATAGTAACGCCTGTTGCCCGAGCGCTGTAACGGCCGCAGCTGGGTAAACCGCGATTCCCAATAGCGCAGGATATGCTGGGCGACGCCCAATTCGCGGGCCAGTTCCCCGATCGTGAGAAAGGCTCCATCGGCTTTTTCCATCGCCCGCGACTGTAGCGATGGATCGTCGCTGGTCAATCCAGATGGATCAGTGTGCAGGCCTACGCCCGCGCGATCCGATCGCGCATGGTCTGGCTGGGCCGAAAGGTGAGCACCCGACGCTGCGAGATCGGAACTTCGATGCCCGTCTTGGGATTGCGACCAACGCGCTCGCGCTTGTCGCGCAAGGTGAAGGTTCCAAAACCGGAAATCTTGACGTTCTGACCCTGCTCCAGTGCCTTGGCTATGTGGCCCAGGAGAGATTCAACCAGCGTGGCGGACTCCGACTTGGAAAGTCCGATCTGACGGTTCAGCATGTCTGCAATGTCTGCCCGCGTTAGTGTATTGTCTCCCGACATCATTCCCCCAATACCAAGCGGAACATCACCCCCTCATTCCGCACGCCTACTGTGCTAGAAAACCAGCCAATTTGCAATATTGGTAAAATTCAGAGGGAATATATCGTCCAATAACATATGTTAGCTAATGCAACTGGTAGCGCTCGCATCAGAAGCGAAGAACTGACGCCCCCCAGGTGAATCCACCACCCATCGCTTCAAGCACGACGATGTCACCGCGCGCAATTCGGCCGTCGCGTACTGCCACATCAAGGGCGAGAGGAACTGACGCTGCCGATGTATTGGCGTGCTGATCCACAGTCACCACCACCCGCTCTCGTTCAAGTCCAAGCTTGCGTGCCGTCGCGTCAAGTATTCGTGCATTAGCCTGATGCGGGACAACCCAATCGATCTGTTCGATGGTTATCGCAGCAGCATCCAGAGCTTCCTGAAGCACCGACGAAAGGTTCATGACAGCGTGCCGGAACACTTCCTGCCCCTTCATGCGCAGCTTTCCGACAGTCCCGGTCGTCGAGGGCCCGCCGTCGACATAGAGCAGGCCGTTATGGCGCCCATCGGCATGGAGCCGGTTGGCCAATATGCCCGGCCCATCGGCGTCGGATACCTCCTGACGCTCGAGAACGACCGCGCCGGCACCGTCCCCAAATAGGACACATGTCGTGCGGTCTTCCCAGTCGAGGATGCGGCTGAAGGTTTCAGATCCGATCACCAGCGCCCGACGCGCGGCGCCGCCGCGCAGCATATTATCGGCAACGGTCAGTGCGTAGAGAAAACCGGAGCAGACAGCGGCGACATCGAACGCAACGCAATCATCGATGCCGAGTGCCGCCTGGACCAGCGTCGCACTCGCGGGAAATGTCTGGTCGGGCGTTGCCGTCGCCAGCACGATGAGGTCGATGTCGGACGGGATGAGGCCGGCAGCCTCCAGGGCGCGCCGCGCCGCAGCCGTCGCCAGGGTCGCGGTGGTCTCGCCGTCACCCGCGATGTAACGCGTCCTGATCCCGGTGCGCCCGACAATCCATTCGTCGCTTGTTTCGACACGCTCGGACAATTCGGCGTTGGTCACACATCGTTCGGGCAAGGCCGACCCGGTGCCACGCAATACAGATCGGATCATCGTCATTGGGCAACCGCTCTTTTGGCATCGGCGGCCATGCCGACACGCGCGATATCGTCAGCAATATGCCGGGTCAAATCGTCCTCCAGAAGGCGGGCCGCCACGTAGATCGCATTGGCAACACCTTTCTCATCCGCGCTGCCATGGCTTTTGACAACGATGCCGTTCAGCCCGAGAAAGACAGCGCCATTATGATTATTGGGATCGAGATGGACTTTCAAAAGATGCAGCGCGGGTTTGGACAACAAAAATCCTGCCTTCGACCGCAGCGAACTTGTGAACGCACGGCGCAGAAGTTCGGTCACGAGCCGCGCCGTCCCTTCCGCCGTCTTGAGGGCGATATTCCCCGCGAAGCCCTCGGCCACGATCACATCGGTGTCGCCTGCCCCAATCTTGTCCCCTTCAATGAACCCATCGAACTGGAACGGCAAATCGCCCGCGCCGCGTAGTATCGCGGCGGCATCACGAATCTGGTCCGTGCCCTTCAGTTCTTCGGTACCAATGTTGAGCAAGCGGACGCGCGGCGTCGGCATGTCCATGATCGCCCGGGCGTAAGCCGCGCCCATCACGGAAAACTGGACAAGATTGCGCGCGTCGCATCCGGTGTTGGCGCCAAGATCGAGCATGACCACGTCGTTCTCGCCCAGGCTGGGCAGAAGCGCTGCGAGCGCGGGGCGATCAATGCCCGGCATGGTGCGAAGTGCCAGCTTCGCCATCGCCATGAGAGCGCCGGTATTGCCGGCCGAAACGGCTGCGCCCGCCCGGCCCGTCTTCACCGCATCGACGGCAAGGGCCATGGAACTGCCACGCCCAGAGCGAATCGCCTGGCTCGGCTTGTCAGTGGCAGCCACCACGATATCGGTATGAATGATGTCCGACGCGGTGGCGAGGTCGGGACTGTCCGTGAGTGCTGACCGGATCGCCGACTCATCGCCGATGAGCAGAAACCGCAGCTTGTCGTTGCGACGCCGCGCTTGCGCAGCGCCCGCAACCATGATGCGGACGCCTTCATCGCCGCCCATCGCGTCGATTGCGATCCGCGGCTCGTTCGACACCCTGGCTTCGCTCCCCCCGATGGTGTCGTCAGGCCCCGATGGCGACGATTTCCCGGCCGTTATAATGGCCACATTTCGCACACAGGTTGTGCGGGCGCTTCAGTTCGCCACAGTTGGAGCACTCCTGAAAGGCCTCGACCCGGAGTGAATCATGGCTGCGCCGCATGCCACGCTTGGAAGGTGAAGTTTTTCTTTTGGGGACAGCCATGTCGGCACCTATTCCGTTCGTCCAAAATCGATCCGTTTCGCGCAGCACAGCAACCGACACATTGGCAGACGGACCGCATGGCCGCCGCCGGGGCAGCCCGGACTTTCGCGAGAGAGAGGCCCTATACCGCTTTTTCGCAGCGACGCAACAGATTCATTGGCCGTACGCGGCAGCCCGATCAACTGGCCAGAACAGCATCGGCGACAAAGGGATTGGTAGCACGCTCATAGGAAAAGCGGCTCGTTTCGCCGTGGCCGGGCACGAACATGGTATCGCCGCCGAGCGGCCAGAGCTTTTCCGTGATCGACCGGATCAGGGTAGCATGATCCCCGCGTGGGAAGTCAGTGCGCCCGATCGAGCCCTTGAACAGCACGTCCCCGACGATGGCGAGCTGCGACGGCGCATGGTGGAAAACGATATGCCCCGGCGTGTGGCCGGGACAATGGAAGACGTTCAGTTCGAGATTGCCGACATGCACCACATCACCATCAACCAGCCAGCGGTCCGGCTCGAATGTTGCGGCGGGAATGCCCCAGCGTGGCCCATCGTCATCAAGTTGGGCGATCCAGAAGCGATCCTCCTCATGCGGTCCCTCGATCGGCACGCCAAGCTCCTGGGCGAGAACGCCGGTTTGCCCGCAATGGTCGAGATGGCCGTGGGTCACGAGCAATTTTTCGATGGTGACGCCCATTTTCACAGCCGCCGCCTTGAGTCGGTCGATATCGCCGCCCGCATCGATAAAGGCGCCGCGCATCGTAGCCGTGCACCAGATGAGCGAGCAATTCTGCTGCAATCCCGTGACGGGAATGATGGCAACACGCATCGGTGGAATCTTGGTCTGGTCGGTCATGCGCTCCATTTGGCCTCGCCGGGCGTAGCGCGCAAGCGACTGTCGATCAAAAGCCGTGCATCCGCCGCGCCCATTGCCATGCAATGACGGCGCCCTTGACCGGCTGGAGCATCAGCAGTGCGAGGATGACGGTGAGGAGCGGCCAGACCAGCATCTGGGCAACCAGCGGCGGGCTGAAGGCAAGATTGATCGAAATCACCATCGGCACGAGCACATGGCCGAGCAGCAGGATCACTATATAAGCGGGAAAATCATCGGCCTGCTGATGCGACCAATCCTGCCCGCACGCCTGACAATGGTCGACGGGCTTCAGGAACTTGGCGAACAGCGGCGCGGCCCCGCATGCAGGGCAGTGTCCGGTCAATGCACGAGGCAATATGGCGAGCAATCGCCGTTCATCGGGAAGCGAGGTCATGACGGCCCAATACAGCAGATGGGACTCGGTTGCCAGCCACTAGCCTCCCAGCACCTCATCCACGAATGCCGGCACCAGCACACCCGCCGGGCCAAGACGGGTCTCGTGGAAATAGGTGCTGCCCACAGATGGATCGAGATTGAGCTCCAGCGTGCGGGCGCGGACATGAAGCGCGGTCTGGACGAAACCGGCCGCCGGATAGACCGCACCCGATGTGCCCACCGAGACGAACAGATCGGCATCCCGCAGGGCCTGTTCGATCCGCTCCATCTGGTAGGGCATCTCGCCAAAGAAGACGATGTCGGGCCGGAGCGCGGGAGCATCGCATGCGGGGCAGGTGCTGCCCGGCGGCAAATCATCCGCCCAGTCCAGACGGTGATCGCACGCGGCGCACAATGCGCTCCGGAGCTCGCCATGCATGTGGAGCATCCGCTTCGCCCCCGCGCGCTCATGCAGGTCGTCGACATTCTGTGTCACGATCAGAAGATCGCCCTGCCATTGCGCGTCAAGCCGGGCCAGCGCGACATGCGCGGCATTGGGCTCCACTTGCCCCAGCTTGGCGCGCCGCTCGTCATAGAAGCGATGGACCAGCGCCGCGTTGCGGGCGAGCGCCTCGGGCGTGCAGACATCCTCGACCCGGTGCCCTTCCCACAGGCCGTCCGGTCCGCGAAAGGTGGCAAGGCCGCTCTCGGCTGAAATGCCTGCGCCGGTCAGGATGACAATGTTGCGAAACTCTGGCATCGGCTCATCCAAGCAAAGCAAGACTGCAAAGGCAAGGCATGACTACCATCGGAATCATTGGCATCGCTGGGCGTATGGGCCAAGCGATCGCAACACACATTGAGGAACGTTGTGCTAGCAACAAGGAAACGATTCAGTTTTGGGGAGTCGACGAACCAAGCACATTGAAGCAATTTATGCAGCAAAAGCCGACTGCAGGCGATCTGGACGAGTTGGCGAAAGGTAGCGACGTTCTCGTCGATTTTTCCGCACCAGCGGCGCTGGCCGCGAACCTCGAAGCCTGCATCGCGAGCGGCAGGCCGCTCCTCATCGGCACCACCGGCCTTGAGCCATCGCATCATGCGGCGATCGATGCCGCGGCCGCGCATATCCCGATCCTCCAGACCGGCAACACGTCGCTTGGCGTCAACCTCATCGCCGCCTTGGTCACCGATGCGGCGAGCCGTCTCGGACCGGACTGGGACATCGAGATTGTCGAGATGCATCATCGGCACAAGGTGGACGCGCCGTCCGGCACCGCCTTGCTGCTTGGGCAGGCGGCAGCGGCCGGGCGCAATATCGACCTTGCAGCCCATAGCGAGCGCGGCCGCGACGGCGTGACCGGCGCCCGGGCGCCAGGCGCGATCGGCTTCGCCTCCTTGCGCGGCGGATCGGTCGCGGGCGACCATCAGGTGATCTTCGCGACCGAGGGCGAGCGCATCGAGATCGGCCACCGCGCCGAAACCCGCACCATCTTCGCGCGCGGCGCCGTCACGGCGGCGCTGTGGCTGATCGGCAAGGCGCCGGGACGCTATGCGATGCGCGACGTGCTGGGCCTCTAGGCGAGCCCCGGCGTTGGCATCCCGCCCGCTTTCCCGCGCGAACATCTTCGAGTTCTTCCGCCGCCTTGCCGAGAACAATCCCGCGCCGCGCACCGAGCTTGACTATGGCAATGACTATCAGTTGCTCGTCGCCGTGGTTCTTTCCGCGCAGGCGACGGATGTCGGGGTCAACAAGGCCACAAAACGCCTGTTCGAGCAGGTCAAGACCCCGGCAGACATGATCGCGCTGGGCGAGGAAGGTCTCAAGAGTCACATCAAGACCATCGGCCTGTTCAACGGCAAGGCCAAGAACGTCATCGGGCTATCGGAGATACTGGTGCGCGATTTTGGCGGCGAGGTGCCGCGCGATCGCGATATACTGACGACACTGCCGGGCGTCGGGCGCAAGACAGCCAATGTGGTCATGAATACCGCTTTTGGCGAAGAAACCTTCGCGGTCGACACGCACATCTTCCGGGTCTGCAACCGGACCGGCCTCGCGCCCGGCAAGACGGTCATGGCCGTCGAGAAGGGGCTCGAGAAGAGCGTTCCCCAGCCGTTCCGCCGCGACGCGCATCATTGGCTGATCCTGCACGGCCGCTACATCTGCAAGGCGCGCCGGCCGGAATGCTGGCGCTGCCCGGTCAATGACCTGTGCAATTTCAAGGCCAAGACGCCTCACCCGTAAAGGCAGGTCGCCACTTTCCGCTGTCCTACATCATCTGAAACATGGCCTCCGCACCGATGCGCGACGCTTCCCGCGCTCGCCCTGCGAAAGGCCGGTCACAGATGCTTCTTCCTCGACTCAGGCTCCGTCCTTCCCGCCTCATCGCCGACTGGAAAAAGGCACACCGCTATTGGTCTGTCCGGCTGTCCGGCCTTGCCACGATCCTGACGGCGACCTGGGCGGCGCTGCCCGCTGACCTGCGCGACCGGTTTCCGCACAGCCAGTGGGTCGCGGTTGGCCTATTCCTCCTCATCGGCCTGTCGCGGATCGTTGCGCAGGAGCCAAGGGCATGACCGGCAGCACCCGCCAGCGCAACGCTATCGCCGGAGCGATAGGTGCCGGCGCGGTCATCGCCGCCGCGATGGCGATCGCCGTGCCCGAGATCATGCAATGGGAGGGCAAGCGCAATGTCACCTATCTCGACATCGCGAAAGTGCCGACCGCTTGCTATGGCCATACCGGCATGGACGTGGGGCCGACGGGCAGGCGTTGGACCGACGACCAGTGCAGGGCGCTCCTGGACAAGGATGTGCAGGCGCACCTGCAGCCCATATTGAACTGCGTGCCCGGCATGGTAATCCGCCCCAACCAGCTTGCCGCCGCAGCCGTGTTGACTTTCAATATCGGCGTCGGCGGCTTTTGCCGGTCGACGGTCGCGCGGCGCTGGAACGCGGGGGACTGGCGCGGCGGGTGCGGCGCATTCCTGATGTGGACCAAGGCCGGTGGGCGCGTCGTCCCGGGCCTCGTCAACCGGCGCATGGCCGAACGGGAGATCTGCCTGCGGGGGTTGTAACGTGCCCTGGACGAGCACCTGGGAGGCGTGCTGTGTCTCGATTGAATCCCGACTTACCCCAGTGCGAACGCCGTCGGCGGGTCGGCGGCTTGCCATGGCAATAGTCGAATCATGGCCTGATTGAACAGCGAGGACGCCTCGTGCCGCGCGAGCCACGCCTGCAGCCGTGGCAGCGGCTGGGCATTGAACCAGTTCCGGTCCGCCGCCGCAAACTGCCGGATGAAGGGCATCAACGCCATGTCGGTCACCGAGCGATGATCGCGGCAAAAATTGCTCATGCCGACCAGGCGCTCCTCCAGCCCTGCGAGGATCGTCAGGCCCGCCTGGCGATGGGCAACCGGATCAGAGCCGTGGCGTTCGGGATATTTGTAGCGATCGAGATGCCATTTGAAGGCGCCATCATTCTGCGCGATCAGCGCCTCGTCTTCGCCGCTCAGCCAGTCCTCGGGATCGTTGAGGCGAAGCGCCCAGCGCATGATGTCGAGGCTCTCGTCGACCACATCACCGTTGGCCAGTACGAGCACCGGCACCGTCGCCTTGGGAGAGGCCACAATCATATCGGCAGGCTTGTTGCGAAGCGCAACCTCGCGGATAACACAAGCCTGTCCACTGATCAGCACCGCCATGCGGGCGCGCATCGCGTAGGGGCAGCGCCGGAAGCTGTACAAAATGGGGAGATCGGGACGCATCATCGCCCCAGCATCTCCGCCAGCGCGCGAGCGGCCGCGGCTACGTCGTGCCACGTCTCCTCAAAGCCCTCGTCGCCGCCAAAATAGGGGTCCTTGACCACCGCCCTTGCCCGCCCCGGTACCACGTCCATCAAGAGCGCGAGATGCGCGGCGTGGCCTGCGGGTGCCATATTCCGCAGGCTGCGCAGATTCTCGCGGTCGAGCGCGAAAATGTGGGTGAAGCGGCGAAAATCCTCCGGGGCTACCTGCCGCCCGCGATATTGCGAAATGTCGATGCCATGACGGCGCGCGGTCGCCTGCGCGCGGGGATCGGGCGGTGAGCCGACATGCCAATCGCCCGTGCCCGCTGAATCGATATGGACAGCGATCCCCGCGCGTTCCGCCTCGACCCGGAAGGCCGCTTCAGCCAAGGGCGAGCGGCAAATATTACCGAGACACACGAACAGGATTGCAGGCGTGACGGCTCTATCGGGCATGCGTCAACCATAGCCGGACTTGCGCAACGTGCGAAGCCAAAGGTCAGCTACCAGCGCCCTCCGGTAAAGGGCGCGAAAGACTGGGAAAATTTGCGCACATGGGCCCGCGCATATGCCTCGAAAAATGCCTGGGTATCGGGATAGGCGCCGACGCTGTGCAATTCTTCGAGCAATGCCGCATCCATGAGGCGCTTGGCCGCATTGAAATTGACTTCGCGACCGTGCGCGTCACGGACTCTCGCTAACGGCATTCATCCTCCCTCCCGCTCGTCCTGTTGAACCGGGTGAGGCAACTTTAGGGGCTTTGATCACGCGCCGAAACCCGAAAACATCCCCTTCGCGATATTTGCAGCCACGGGCCGGCGCCTCAAGCGGCGCCATTTGCGCAGAGTTGTTACAATCCGGTTGCATGATATGATCGTTCGAGTCTTCACTCTCCGCGCCGTTTATGTATAGCACCCTCGCCAAGGAACCCGACGGCACCATGTCGGGATGGAGGAAGATGCGCGGGATGACTTATCCGCAGAACCAGGGTTTGTACGACAGCCGCAATGAGCATGACGCCTGTGGTGTCGGGTTCATCGCCAATATCCGTGGCGAGAAGTCCAACTCCGTGGTGCAGCGCGGCCTGCAGATTCTGCTGAACCTCGATCATCGCGGGGCCGTGGGCGCGGATCCGCTGGTCGGCGACGGCGCGGGCATATTGATCCAGATTCCTGACGCTTTACTGCGCGATTGGGCTGCTAATAGCGGTGTTACCCTGCCCCAGCCCGGCGACTATGGCGTTGCGATGTGCTTCCTGCCGCGCGACCCAGCCGCGCGCGACTTTGGTGTCGCCCATTTCGAGAAGCTGATCGCCAAGGAAGGCCAGAAACTGCTCGGCTGGCGCGATGTTCCGATCAATACCAATGGCCTTGGCAAGACGGTGCTGGAGGAGATGCCCGTCATCCGTCAGGCGATCGTGGGCCGGGGCGAATCGGTCGCAGATCAGGACGCGTTCGAGCGCAAGATGCTCGCCATCCGCAAGCAGACGCTGAATCCGCTCGCCGAGATGGCGGAGAAGGAAGGTCTTCCGGGGCTCAGCGAGCTTTACATGCCAAGCTTCTCGACCCGCACGATCGTCTACAAGGGCCTGTTGCTCGCGGGTCAGGTCGGCAGCTTTTACGAGGATTTGCGCAATCCGCTGACCACTTCGGCGATCGCGCTGGTCCATCAGCGTTTCTCGACCAACACCTTCCCGAGCTGGAAGCTGGCGCACCCTTATCGCCTCATCGCCCATAATGGCGAGATCAACACCGTGCGCGGCAACGTCAACTGGATGAATGCGCGGCGCCGGACGATGGAATCCGACCTGCTGGGCGCGGACCTCGACAAGATGTGGCCGATCATCCCCCATGGCCAATCGGACACCGCCTGCCTGGACAATGCGCTCGATCTGCTGATCGCGGGCGGCTATTCACTTGCCCATGCGGTCATGATGCTGATCCCCGAAGCCTGGGCCGGCAATCCGCTGATGGATCCCGCGCGCAAGGCCTTCTACGAATATCATGCCGCGCTGATGGAGCCGTGGGACGGCCCGGCCGCCGTTGCCTTCACCGATGGACGCCAGATCGGCGCGACGCTTGACCGCAACGGCCTCAGGCCCGCGCGCTTCCTCGTCACCGATGACGACCATGTCATCATGGCGTCGGAATCAGGCGTGCTGCCGGTCGCGGAGGAGAACATCGTCCGCAAATGGCGCCTGCAGCCGGGCAAGATGCTCCTCATCGACATGGAAGAGGGCCGGATCATCGAGGACGAGGAGATCAAGGCTAGCCTCGCCAATGCCGAACCCTATGCAAAATGGCTGGAGGCGGCGCAATACAAGCTGAAGGATCTAGAGGTCGTCGAGGCGGAGGGTCCACCCACCCTGCCCAATGATCCGCTGACGTTGCTCGATCGCCAGCAGGCGTTCGGCTACACCCAGGAGGACATAACGAAGTTCCTGGAGCCGATGGCGCGCAACGGGGAGGATCCGATCGGATCGATGGGCACCGACACACCGATTGCGGTGCTGTCGAGCCGCTCGCGCCTGCTCTACGACTATTTCAAGCAGAATTTCGCGCAGGTCACCAATCCGCCGATCGACCCGATCCGCGAGGAACTGGTCATGTCGCTGGTCTCGATGATCGGCCCGCGCCCCAATCTGCTGGGCCGCCACGCGGGTGCGCACCGGCGGCTGGAGGTGGATCAGCCGATCCTGACCAACACCGATCTGGCCAAGATCCGCTCGGCCGAGGCGTCGCTCGACGGCGCGTTCCGCACCGCGACCATCGACATTAGCTGGGAGGCCGCGAGCGGCGCCGCCGGGCTTGCCGACGCGATCCGGGAGGTGTGCTGGGCCGCGACCGAGGCGGTGCTGGCCGACAAGAACATCCTCATCCTGTCCGACCGCGCGCAGAATTCCGACCGCATCGCGATGCCGTCGCTGCTGGCGACCGCCGCCGTCCACCATCATCTCGTCAAGCAGGGCCTGCGGATGCAGACCGGCCTTGTCGTCGAGAGCGGCGAGGCGCGCGAAGTACATCATTTCTGCGTCCTCGCCGGCTATGGCGCGGAAGCGATCAACCCCTATCTCGCCTTCGACACGCTGGAGGAAATCCGCGTGCGCCAGGCCCTGCCCTTCACCAGCCGGGAGGTGCAGAAAAACTATATCAAGGCGGTCGGCAAGGGCATCCTCAAGGTGATGTCCAAGATGGGCATCTCGACCTATCAGAGCTATTGCGGCGCGCAGATATTCGACGCGATCGGCCTGTCGTCGGCGTTCGTCGACAAGTTCTTCACCGGCACCGCGACCACCATCGAGGGCATCGGCCTTGCCGAGGTGGCGGAGGAAACCGTTCGCCGCCACGCGGCCGCCTATGGCGACAATCCGATCTATCGCAACATGCTCGATGTCGGCGGCGCCTATGCCTACCGCATCCGGGGCGAGGAACATGCCTGGACGCCCGAGAGCGTCGCTTCGCTCCAGCATGCGGTGCGCGGCAACAGCAAGGATCGCTATGACGCGTTCGCCCGCTCGATCAACGAGCAGAGCGAGCGGCTGCTGACCATTCGCGGGCTGATGGAGCTCAAAAAGGCGGCCCAGCCGATCGACATCAGCGAGGTCGAACCCGCGTCGGAGATCGTCAAGCGCTTCGCCACTGGGGCGATGAGCTTCGGCTCGATCTCGCGCGAGGCGCACACGACGCTGGCCATCGCCATGAACCGCATCGGCGGCCGCTCCAACACCGGCGAGGGCGGCGAGGAGCCGGACCGCTTCGTGCCGCTGCCCAATGGCGATTCCATGCGCTCGGCGATCAAGCAGGTCGCGTCCGGGCGCTTCGGCGTCACCGCGGAATATCTCGTCAATGCCGACGACATCCAGATCAAGATGGCGCAGGGCGCTAAGCCCGGCGAGGGCGGACAGCTGCCCGGCGACAAGGTCGACAAGAATATCGCCAAGGTGCGCCATTCCACGCCGGGCGTCGGCCTGATCTCGCCGCCGCCGCACCATGACATCTATTCGATCGAGGATCTGGCCCAGCTGATCCACGACCTCAAGAACGTCAACACTGCTGCCCGCATCTCGGTCAAGCTGGTGTCCGAGGTCGGCGTCGGCACCGTGGCGGCCGGCGTATCCAAGGCGCGCGCGGACCATGTGACCATCTCCGGCTATGAGGGCGGCACCGGCGCATCGCCCCTCACCTCGCTGACCCATGCGGGCTCGCCCTGGGAAATCGGCCTTGCCGAAACCCAGCAGACGCTGCTCCTCAACGGCCTCAGGAGCCGCATCGCGGTGCAGGTCGACGGCGGCATCCGACACGGCCGCGACGTCGCCATCGGCGCGCTCCTTGGCGCGGACGAGTTCGGTTTCGCCACTGCTCCGCTGATCGCGGCGGGCTGCATCATGATGCGCAAATGCCATCTGAACACCTGCCCGGTCGGCGTCGCCACCCAGGACCCGGTGCTGCGCAAGCGCTTCACCGGCCAGCCCGAGCATGTGATCAACTATTTCTTCTTCGTCGCCGAGGAACTGCGCGCGATCATGGCCGAAATGGGCTTTCGCACGCTGCAGGACATGGTGGGCCGGGTCGACCTGCTCGACACGCGCAAGGCGCTGGACCATTGGAAGGCGCACGGCGTCGATCTCAGCCGTCTGCTCCATCAGGTGCCGCCGGCCATGGGCACCACGCTCTACCAGTCGGAAACGCAGGACCATGGACTGGAGCATGCGCTTGACAACGACCTGATCGCGGCCGCCGCCCCCGCCCTGGAAAACGGCGAGCCGGTCGTGATCGAGCGCCCCGTGGTCAACGTCAACCGCACCGTCGGCGCGATGCTCTCGGGCGAAGTCGCCAAGCGTTACGGTCATGACGGCCTGCCGGAAAACAGCATCACCATACGCCTCACCGGCGTCGCGGGGCAGAGCTTCGGCGCGTTCCTCGCGCACGGCGTGACGCTGGAGCTGACCGGCGACGGCAATGATTATGTCGGCAAGGGCCTGTCGGGCGGCCGCGTCATCGTGCGCCAGCCGGGCCATGTCACGCGCGATCCGCTGGAGAATATCATCGTCGGCAACACCGTCCTCTACGGCGCGATCGCGGGCGAGGCCTATTTTCAGGGCGTCGCGGGCGAGCGCTTCGCCGTCCGCAACTCCGGCGCCATTGCCGTGGTCGAGGGCACGGGCGACCATGGCTGCGAATATATGACCGGCGGCGTCGTCGCCGTCCTCGGCGAGACCGGGCGCAACTTCGCTGCCGGCATGTCGGGCGGCATCGCCTATGTCCATGATGCCGACGGCCTGTTCCGCGACCGCTGCAACCTCGCCATGGTCGATGTCGAGGCGATCGGCGCCGCCCCGGATGCCGACGAAGGCAGCGGCCGGCCGCAACAGCGCCCGGTCAGCGTCCATGACTATGGCATGGGCGACATGCTCCGCCATGATGCGGAGCGGCTGCGCATCCTCTTGGAGCGCCACCATCTGCACACCGGCAGCGCCCAGGCGCGCGCCTTGCTCGACGACTGGCAGACCACCCTCACCCGTTTCGTGAAGGTGATGCCGCGTGACTATCGCCGCGCGTTGCAGCAGCTGGAGGCCGAAGGCCTCGCCGCCGCCACCGTCGCTGCCGAATGACCGGAGAATAAAAATGGGCAAGACAACCGGATTCCTCGAAATCGAGCGCAAGGAGCGCACTTATCTCAAGCCCGAGGAGCGGCTGAAGAACTGGAATGAGTTCGTCGTTCCGCTGGGTGACAAGGAACTGCGCGACCAGGCGGCGCGCTGCATGAACTGCGGCATTCCCTTCTGTCACACTGGCTGCCCGGTGAACAACATCATCCCCGACTGGAACAATCTGGTCTATGAGGATGACTGGAAAAATGCGCTCGAAGTGCTGCATTCCACCAATAATTTTCCCGAGTTCACCGGCCGCATCTGCCCCGCACCGTGCGAGGCGGCCTGCACGCTGAACATCGACGACAACCCGGTCACCATCAAGTCGATCGAATGCGCGATCGTCGATCGGGGATGGCAGGAAGGCTGGATCCTGCCGCAGATGCCCGCGCGCAAGACCGGCAAGTCAGTCGCGGTCGTCGGCTCCGGCCCGGCTGGCCTCGCCTGTGCGCAGCAGCTCGCCCGCGCCGGCCATAGCGTCACCCTGTTCGAGAAGAATGACCGGATGGGCGGCCTGCTCCGCTACGGCATCCCCGACTTCAAGATGGAAAAGCACCTCATCAACCGCCGGCTGGTGCAGATGGAGGCGGAAGGCGTCACCCTGCGCACCAGCACCGAAGTCGGCGTGCAGGTCTCGGTCGATTCGCTGCGCGAGAATTTCGACGCGGTGGTGCTGTCGGGCGGTGCGGAAAAGCCGCGTCCGCTGGAAATCCCCGGCTTCGAACTGGCCGGCGTGCGTTTCGCGATGGAATTCCTGACCCAGCAGAACAAGCGCAATGCCGGCGACGACGAACTGCGCGCCGCCCCGCGCGGCTCCCTGATGGCGACCGGCAAGCATGTCGTGGTCATCGGCGGCGGCGACACCGGGTCGGACTGCGTGGGTACGTCGAACCGCCACGGCGCGGCCTCGGTCACGCAGCTGGAAATCATGCCCAAGCCGCCCGAAAAGGAAAGCAAGGCGCTATCCTGGCCGCATTGGCCGCTCAAGCTGCGCACCTCGTCCAGCCATCTGGAAGGGTGCGAGCGCGACTGGGCCGTCGTCACCAAGCGCGCGGTCGGCACCAACGGCCAGCTCGAAGCGCTCGAATGCGTCCGGGTCGAGTGGGTGGACAGCCAGATGCGCGAAGTCCCGGGCAGCGAATTCATGCTGAAGGCCGACCTCGTGCTGCTGGCCATGGGCTTCCTCGGCCCCAACACCGCCGGGCTGATCGAGCAGGCGGGCGTGGCGCTCGACCCGCGCGGCAATGTCGCGGCCGACACCAGCCATTATGCGACCAGCCAGGAGGATATCTTCACCTGCGGCGACATGCGGCGCGGCCAGAGCCTCGTCGTCTGGGCGATCCGCGAAGGCCGGCAATGCGCCCGCGCGGTCGACCTGCACCTCATGGGCAAGAGCGACCTGCCGAGCTAAGCTGCGCCGTCAGTTCCCAAAGGCATAGGCATCCATGCGCAGTACGCCATAGGTATTGCTCGCATGGAGATGCTCGGCCTGTGCGCCCGGTCCTGCGGCGCCGAGCGCAACGAACAGGGGCAGCAAATGCTCTTCGGTCGGATGGTTGCGCGCGGCATGCGGCGCCAGATCGCGATAGGCCAGAAGGTCTGGGGTGCGGCCCTCTGTCAGGGCCCTGTCGAACCAGTCGGCGAATTGCGTGACCCATTCTGGTTCCGCTTGCCCAGCGTGGCCACGCCAGCTCGATAAATCATGCGTGAAGCTCCCGCTGCCGATGATCAGCACATCTTCGGATGTCAGCGGAGCCAGCGCCCGCCCCAGCCCGAGATGATGCCCCGGCCCCAAATGGCTCTGCACCGAGAGTTGAACCACGGGAATATCCGCTTCCGGCCAGGCGAGCATCAGCGGCACCCAGGCGCCATGATCGAGCCCGCGCCGCGTATCGACAGCGACCGGAAGCCCGGCTTCGGCGAGGAGCCCGGCAACGCGCTCGGCCAGTTCAGGATCACCCGGAGCAGAATAAGTGAGCGCGTACAGCTCGGCCGGGAAGCCGGCGAAATCATGAATGGTCTCGTTGCGCGCCACGGCATTGACCGTCGGGACGGGCGTTTCCCAGTGCGCAGAGATCACCAATATCGCGCGCGGACGAGGCAGGGTGGTCGCCAGACCGCTGAGGAATTCGCGCGCGACCACGTCCTCGAAGGGCAAGGTCGGGGCGCCGTGCGAGAGAAAGAGCGTGCGCAGTATGGTCATCATAGCCATCCTCACTGGTGGATAGGGATCAGATAAGCGTGAACAGCTTCGTATGCCATATTTTCTGGTCTAGCCGACCGGCTGCCAGTCCGGTGGGGCAAGCTCGAATCCGGCAAATTCAAAACCCGGCGAGACGATGCAGCTGACCAGCGTCCAGCCCCGGTCGGCTTGGGCCGCCTGCCAATGCTGGGGCGCGATGACATGCTGCGGCACCTCGCCCGCCAGCACGTCGCCGCCAAGCAGGCATTCTTGCACGGCGCCCTGGGGGCCCGGCGCGATCATCAGGCGAAGGGGATGACCCGCATGCCACAGCCAGATTTCGGCGGCGTCGACCCGGTGCCAATGCGACTGCTGTCCCGCCTCCAGCAGAAAATATATCGCGGTCGCGCCGGCTCGCTCGCCGTCTTCGGCATCGCCGCGCCAGGTCTCGCGATACCAGCCTCCCTCCGGATGGGGCGCGAGGCCAAGCCGCGTGATGATCGCAGCGGCGTCATTGCATGTCGGCTCATGGCGCATGACCTACACCCTCTATACGGTTATAAGAGGCCTCGCCTGACCGCGCGGAAACGACAAAAGGCGAGCGCAGCGCGCCCGCCTCTCGTTACCTCGGAGCCGCGCGAACAGTCGCACGGATCGCGGGCCGGATTACTTGATCTTCGCTTCCTTGAACTCGACATGCTTGCGCACGACGGGGTCATATTTGCGGAAGCTGAACTTCTCGGTCTTTGTCCGGGGATTCTTTTTCGTCACATAGAAAAAACCGGTGTCAGCGCTGCTGACCAGTCTGATCTTCACGGTGGCTGGCTTCGCCATAACCCGTTCCTTCTTCGAATTCGCACGAAAACAAAAAGCGGCGCGTCACGCCGCCTGTCGTCAGAGGCGGGCACATGCGCGAAGGCGGTCCGTGAGTCAAGCATCTTTGGCTTTTTTGCGCCGTCCGACGGGATCAAGGGTAACGCAGCATTAACCTTTCCGGCGCATCATCCTTCTGTTGGATGGGAGAAGCGCTGATGCCGCATGACGCCATGATGATCGTCCGGAGCGACCTTGCAAGGCGTATCGACGGGATAGCGGCCCGCGCCGGCCAGATCGACCTCGCGACGCTGTGCGAACAGGTCGATGCCATCCGCCGAATCGCCCGCATCCACGCCCTGGACGCTGTCGAACGCGTGGCCAGCCTTCTGGAATCGGCAATCGCCTATCATGGGCACGGTCCGGTCATCCTGTCCTATCTCGACCTCATGCGCGACGCCGCCCAGAGCGAAGCGCAGGGGCCGGATGTCTGCGCAACCTACAGCGCGGCGCTTTCGCTACGCCTGCGCGCGTAGCGTCCACGCGAAAGCAGCCGCCTGATGTCCGCGCTGCTCCTCGCACTCATACTCACTATCGTCCTTGACCAGGGTTCGCGGTCGCAGCGCACTATAAGTCGCCTTGGCGACGGTTTTGGCGCAACGGCTACTGTGAGCGGCGGCATCGTGCTGGCCGTGATCGGCAACGCGGCCCTTGGCGCCGTCGCGGGCGGGCTGCTTGCCGGCCTCATGCCGCCAGATGCGCGCCTGCTGTTCTTCGCCATCACTTTGCTGCTTGGTGGCTCCGGGTTACTGCTGGTCGCTGTCCGCCCATCGGCTCGCATCGAGAGCGACGCGCCCGCCATCCGATCGCCACTGCATGCGATCGGGGTGCTGGCGCTCGGGAGGGCGAGCGAAAACACCATATTTGCCATTGCGGGGGTCGCGGCATTCACCCAGGCGCCGCTGCTTACGACTGTCGGCGCGATCATGGGCGGCCTGGCCGCACTGCTGCCCGCCTTGTTTCTCGGCCGACGCTATCGGGCGATCATGCCGCTCGGGGCGATCGCCGCGATTGCAGCCATGATCCTCATTTGCATCGGCATCGCCTGTGCGGCGAGCGCAATGGGCCTGTTGGGGCGCTGATTCGCAACCCGGCCCTGTTGCGCCAACAGAAAAGAGCCGGACCGCTGATGCGCTCCGGCTCTTTTTCTATTGCGATGATGCCGAATCGCGCAGGTCAGTCCGCCTTGGACTGGAGATTGACCGCCGCATATTTGCCGCGCCGATCAACTTCGAGCTCGAAGTCCAGCCTGTCGCCCTCATTGAGCGACGACATGCCGGCGCGTTCGACCGCGCTGATATGCACGAAGGCATCCGGCTGGCCATCATCCCGCTGGATGAAACCGAAGCCCTTCATCGCATTGAAGAACTTGACCGTGCCGCTGGCCCGTTCGCCGGTCAGCTGCCGCTGGGGGCCGCGTTCACGCTCCCCGCCGCCGAATCCGCCCGCGCGGTCACGCTCGCCGCCACCGGCGCTCTGCGGCACCGGCAGGGGATCGCCCTCGATCACCAGATCGCTCGCCGACACCTTGCCGCCACGATCGACCAGAGTGAACTTCAGCGGTTGTCCTTCGGCAAGGCCGGTAAAGCCCGCCTGCTCGACCGCGCTGATGTGGACGAACACGTCCTCGCCGCCATCATCACGGACGATGAAGCCGAAGCCCTTTTGCCCATTGAAGAATTTGACGATGCCGGAACCTTCGCCGACCACCTGGGCCGGCATGCCGCGGCCACCGCCGCCAGCACCGGCACCGCCGCCGCGGAAGCCACCGCCGCCTGCACCACCGCCGGCGAAGCCACCGCCGCCGCCACCGGGCCGGTCACCAAAACCGCCGCCGCCGCCGCCAAAGCCGCCTCTGTCATTTCCGCGCTGGCCACCGCCATAGCCGCCACCGCCGCCGAAATCACCGCTATAGCCGCCGAAACCCTCGTCGCCGAAACCGTCCCGCTTGTCCTTGCCGCGCCCGCGGCGTCCTCTATCAAAACTCATGCCCTGTTGATCGCCTTCGTTCGTCCACTTCTATTGCACCGGGCATTGGACGAAACGCGCACGGAACAGCCCGCAAACATTAGTGGGCAATTTCCAGTTATATCCTGATTCCCAATCGAGCGCGAACATTTTCATCCAGCTTGCGGAGACTCGCGTACCGGACGCGCATAATATGCGGCAGGCTGCATTGGAGCCGATGCGCGTCGCGCCATGTAGAATGCTTGATTGAGTTGTCATCGCACCCGCCTTAAGGGATTGGGCATGACAATATATTTCCACGAAGAAGACCTGCCTGCCGGCGTCCTGGGCCCCGGCACCATTGCCATCGATACCGAAACGATGGGACTCATCACGCCGCGCGACCGGCTGTGCGTCGTGCAGATCAGCGATGGTTCCGGCGACGAGCATCTGGTGCGTTTTTCACCGGGCAGCCGCTATGAGGCGCCCAATCTGAAGGCGGTCATCGCCGACCCCGGGCGCCTGAAGCTCTTCCATTTCGGCCGATTCGATATCGCCGCGCTCCAATTTTACCTGGGGGTGCTCGCCGCGCCCGCCTATTGCACTAAGATCGCCTCTCGTCTCGTGCGGACCTACACCGACCGCCACGGCCTCAAGGAGCTTGTGCGCGAATGCCTGGGCGAGGAGATTTCCAAGCAACAGCAGACGTCCGACTGGGGCGCGCCGGTCCTGTCGGACGCGCAGCGCGACTATGCGGCATCGGACGTGCGCTATCTCCACGCGCTCAAGGCCGTGCTGGACGTTCGCCTGGCGCGGGAAGGCCGGACAGAAATCGCGCAGGCCTGCTTCGATTTCCTGCCCCACCGGGCGTTGCTCGACATCGCCGGCTGGCCGGAAGTCGACATCTTCGCCCATGTGTGAGGATCTGATGCGTGAGAGTCTGAGCGGTCATGTCGCTCGCGGCTGATCGCCAGCGCACCGCGCGGCAGCACTGGGCGGCCCCCGGCGGCCGGCATGATCGGCTGATCGGCTTCCTCAAGGCCGCGCTGCCCGCCATTGTCGGGGTGCTCGCCGCGATTCTCGCGACCGCACCGTTCACCCATGACCGGGAGGTGAGTTTCCTGCTCGACAAGAACAAGGTCGATGTCGCCACCGAGCGGATGAGGGTGATCGAAGCGCTTTATCGCGGTGAGGACAGCAAGGGCCAGCCATTCTCCCTGCGCGCCGGATCCGCTGTCCAGAAAAGCTCGCGCGAACCGATCGTGCAGTTGCGCGACCTTGAGGCGCGCCTGCAGATCGACGGCAATGCGAGTGTCGTTGCCGCGCAGCGGGGCCTGTACAATATGGATAGCGAGCAGGTATCCATTGTCGGCCCGCTCCAGTTCCAGTCGGCCGACGGCTACCGGCTCACCACGCGCGATGTCATAATCGACCTCAAGTCTCGCGATCTGCACAGCGTGAGACGGGTCGACGGGCGCATGCCCGTGGGGACATTCGGCGCGGATCACCTCAATGCCGACCTCAAGGCCCGTACGGTGACTTTGAACGGCAATGCGCGACTGCACATCGATCAGAACGGATTGAGAGCACAATGATGATAGGTATGAGGGCGGTTGCCTGGACCCTGGCTGCGGCTGGCGGCGCGACGATGATGCTCGGCGCGCTTGCCGTTCAGGCACAGGTACTGAGCGGACATGACAGCAATGCACCGGTCGATTTCTCGGCCAACCGGATCGAAGTGCAGGACCGGTCGGACCGCGTCGTCGTGACCGGCAATGTGCAGGTGACCCAGGGGGACCTGCGCCTGACTGCCGATCGCCTGACCGTGGCCTATCGCCGCACCGGCAGCGTCGAGATCAACCGGATGGATGCCGTGGGCGGCGTCGTTGTGACGCGCGGCGATGAAATCGCGCGCGGCGACGTTGCCATCTATGATCTCGACCGGCGGCTGATTACGATGCTCGGCCATGTGCAGCTGACGCAGGCGTCCAATCACCTGAGCGGTGGCCGCCTGCTGATCGACCTCAAGACCGGCCGCTCTTCCGTCGATGGCCGCGCCGGCAGCGCGCCAGGCACCACCAGCTTGGGCGGTGGCCGCGTTTCGGGTACGTTCAAGGTCCGCCAGCAATAAGGACCGAAGACTTGCGAAAAGGGCAGGATAGCGCCATGCCGACATCAAGTGGACCGGATCGCGACGGGGCCTGGCAGCAGCCAGTCCTTCGGCCTGTCTCCCGCACGATAGCCCTCTCCCGCGCGATAGGCCCGGGACACAGGAACCGGTCATGAGTGATGTGCTGACTGCCGAGACCCGAAGTGCCGCGACGACGGCGACCATCGATAATGGCCTGTGCGTCATCTCGATCGCCAAGAGCTATGATCGGCGCGTTGTCCTGGCCGATGTGAGCCTTGCGGTCGGCAAGGGCGAGGTTGTCGGCCTGCTCGGTCCCAATGGCGCGGGCAAGACGACCTGCTTCTATTCGATCATGGGCCTGGTCAAACCCGATTCGGGCCGGATCGTGCTCGACGGCATCGATATCACCGGCCTGCCCATGTATCGCCGCGCCATGTTGGGCCTCGGCTATCTGCCGCAGGAAACCTCGATTTTCCGGGGCATGACCGTCGCGCAGAACATATTCTGCGTGCTGGAACTGGCCGAGCCGGACAAAAACGCGCGCGCGGCCCGGCTTGAATCGCTGTTGGACGAGTTTGGTCTGACACATTTGCGCAACAGCCCCGCGCTGGCGCTGTCGGGGGGTGAACGGCGGCGCTGCGAAATCGCGCGCGCGCTGGCCGCCAATCCGTCCTTCGTCCTGCTCGACGAGCCCTTTGCGGGCATTGATCCGCTGTCGATCGCCGACATTCGCGACCTTGTGCGGGATCTCAAGACGCGTGGCATCGGCGTGCTGATCACCGACCATAATGTCCGCGAAACGCTGGAGATCGTCGACCGCGCCTGCATTATCTATGACGGCAAGGTCCTGTTCGCGGGCAGTCCGCAGGAACTCGTCAGCAATGCCGATGTCCGGCGCCTCTATCTCGGCGAGAGTTTTTCGCTGTGACGATCGCACGGTCACCCGCCTCGGGAGGTGACTGACCCGGCATGGCCATAGGCCCGCGCCTCGATCTGCGGCAGAGCCAGTCGCTGGTCATGACGCCGCAGCTTCAGCAGGCCATCCGCCTGCTCGCGCTGTCCAATATCGAGCTGGAAGGCTTTGTCGGGGAGGAGCTGGAGAAAAACCCGCTGCTCGAAGTCACGGCGGACGGCGATAGCGACGGGCCCGGCGACCCCGGGGCGCCGGATGCAGCCGCCCCGAGCGCTGAAACGGACGGGGTCGACCGACTGATGGAGGCCGGCGCCGGCATCGGCGACGCACCGCTCGATGCCGATTTCGCCAGCGACGTCTTCATCGACGACAGCGCGATCGATGCCGTTGCGCCCGACCGGGGCGGCCCGTCGGTCGGTGACGCGCCGGAACGCGGCAGCGACCTGCACCGCGAGGCCATCGACCTTGACGGGTTCGCGGGCAAGGCCATCAGCCTGTATGAACATCTGATGGCCCAGGCCGGCGCCAGCTTCTCGGGTCGCGACCTGCTGATCGCGGGACAGATCATCGCCCAGATCGACGAAGCCGGCTATGTCGAGGCCGACCTGCGCGACATAGCCTATCAGCTCAGCATCGGCCTGGGCGCGGTCGAAGCTGTTCTGGCGCGCATCCAGGAGTTCGACCCGACCGGCGTCGGCGCGCGATCCTTGCGGGAATGCCTCGCCCTGCAAGCGCGTGAGGCGGACCGCTACGACCCGGCCATGGCGCGCCTGCTCGACAATCTCGACCTCCTCGCCAAGGGTGCCCTCCCCCAGCTGCGGCGCATCTGCGGCGTCGATGAGGAGGATATGCTGGACATGATCCGGGAGCTCAGGGCCTATAATCCCAAGCCGGGCCTGCGCTATTCGGGCGATGTCGCGGCATCCGTGGTGCCCGACATCTTCGTCCGGCCCAAGGGCGACGGCTGGGTCGTCGAACTCAACAGCGCCACGCTCCCGCGCGTGCTCGTCAACCGCCGCTATTACCGGGAACTGAGCGCCGGACCGCAGGACAAGGCGTCGAAGACGTGGCTGACCGAATGCCTCGCAAGCGCCAACTGGCTCATCAAGGCGCTCGACCAGCGCCAGCGCACGATCCTGCGCGTCGCCGAGGAGATCGTCCGGCATCAGGACGGCTTTTTCCGGCACGGCGTCGCCCAATTGCGCCCCCTGACCCTGCGCGCGGTCGGCGAAACCATCGAGATGCACGAATCGACGGTGAGCCGGGTCACCTCCAACAAATATCTCGCCTGCCCGCGCGGCGTGTTCGAGCTGAAATATTTCTTCAAGAGCGGCGTCCAGGCCAATGACGGCGGCGACGCCATGTCGGCCGAGGCGGTCAAGAGCCACATTCGCGACCTGATCGCGGCGGAGCTGCCGGACGCCATCCTCTCCGATGACGCCCTGGTCGAGAGCTTGCGGCAGCGCGGCTTCGACATCGCCCGCCGCACGGTCGCCAAATATCGCGAGGCGATCGGCCTTGGTTCATCGGTGCAGCGGCGGCGCCAGAAGGCGATGGCGGGCGTACGCTAGGATCCGTTGCCCGAATCACCGGTCCCAGTAGCAAGCAGCGCGCGCACCATGTCGGGCCGTGGCAGGCCGCGAATCGCGATCTCCGGATAATCGCCGCCCGTGAAGATCTCGACATTGCCGACCTTGAACAAGCGCTGCAGCGCGCCCTGGCTGACCCGGACCGCCCGCACGCTGGCCCGGTTCACCTGCACCCGCTGCTTGGCAATGAAGCCGCGTTCGAGCAGCACGTCATGCTGGCCGACCGCCAGCCGCTCCGTCCGCACGACCAGCGCCCAGATGCCGATCACCAGGAAACCGACGACCGACACCGCCAGCAGGCTGAACAGGAACGGGTGGTTGCCGAACATGGCGGGATGCTCGTCATATTGCCATTGGGCCGGGGACATTTGCGACGACATCGGCGGGCCTTTCAGGTGAGCAGCATCTTGAGACCGCTTGCAACGAGAACCGATGCAAGCACTGGCCTGATGATATTGCCGGAAACGCGCGTGGCAAGGAAGGAGCCGACGAGAATCCCGGGAATGGATCCGACCAGCAGTGATCCCAGCAGCGGAAAATTGACATTGCCGAGCCAGAAATGGCCCAGCCCCGCAACAATGGTGAGCGGCACCGCATGGACGATGTCCGTTCCCACCAGACGGGCCGGGCTCATGCGCAGCGGATAGAGCGCCAGCAGCATCGTCGCGCCAAGCGCGCCCGCCCCGACCGACGTCATCGAGACCGTGATGCCGAGCACGGCGCCGGCAAGGACGGTCAGGCCGGGCTGCAGGCGCCGATATCGACCGCCGCCGCCAGTTTCCAGGCGCAGCGCGGCGCCCCGGACAAGATTCCACGACATGGTCGCGATAGCGGTGAGTATGAGAACAACGCCAAGCGCCTCCATCACCAGCCCTTGCTTGAGAGGGCCAATATGCGCCTGGGAGATGATATAGAGGGTCAGCGCGCTGGCGGGCAGGCTGCCCATCGCCAGCCGGCGGACCACCTGCCAGTCGGGCTCGCCATAGGCATGATGGACCGCGCCGCCGAAGGATTTGGTGATCGCGGCGAACCAGAGGTCGGTTCCGACCGCCGTGGTGGGCGCGACACCGAGCAGGAGGATGAGGATCGGCGCCATCAGCGACCCCCCGCCAACGCCGGTCAGCCCAACCAAAACCCCGACGAGCAGGCCCGATGCTGCATGCAGAAGATCCATTGCTGGTACGTTACTCCATGAGCCAGACTGCCGTGGCCGACCCACGCCCTAGTCAATCGTTTCGGTCAACACAATTCAACCGCCCGCCGGGGCCCTAGCCTTGATTTGCGACGTATTCGCGAAAGCCGTTGCGTCCCAATGCCAGTTGCGCCAAGGGGGCGCGGATGGACGACAATAAGGCGATTCTGCAAGCAATCGCGCTGCGGCTGTGCCTGCGTGCGACATATAACCGGGCGACAGTGATGCTGGCGCCGCATGTGCTGTATCAGCGCAACGATTCCTATTTCATCGACGCGATCACCATTTCCCGCGACGACAAACCGCCGCGCGAGGAAAAGTTCGGCAGCTTCAATCTGGCCGGGTTGAGCGACGCGGCGGTCAGCGAAACCCCCTTCACGATCAGCCCGCTGTTCGACCGGATGGACGCGAAATATCGCGCGGGCACCCTGTTCATGATCGACGCGGATTAAGGGCTGAGCCTTCCCGAAGGTTACGAAGGTTACGGGGTAGACTGATTCTCCATCCCCGGGGCAAAAGGGCATTGGTGGGGCACCGCTGGAGCGCGGGTGTTTCTCTCCGGTTTGAGAAAGAGCCATGGTGCTGCATCCCGTTGAATGGGTTCGGGGCGGATCTGACATGGCTGAGACGCTGTAGGACAGGGGGGAATTCGGGCGACTTACATCACTCCCCTCCCTGCAAGGGAGGGGCTGGGGGCGGGTGCGCCGCGTCAGCGGCGCTTCGCGCCGGCTCGCTTCGCTCGACCCACCCCTAACCCCTCCCTGAAGGGAGGGGAATGGCCGCAATTCACCTCGCCGTCATCACCCCAACGGCAGCACCGCCTCGGACATCAGCTCCCCCGCCCCGCCCGCGACGACCGCCCCCAGCGCCAGCGACTGCGGCAGGATATCCGACAGATAGAATCGCGCCACCGCGATCCGGGCCTTGAGCATGGCCGGGTCGCCCGATCCGCTGGCCAGCCGGGCCGCCACCTCGCGCGCCTGCACCGCCAGCAGCCAGCCGGAGACGACCGAAGCCGCCAGCCGCAGGAACGGCGTTGCCACCGCATTGGCAGAAACCGGGTCATGCGCGAGCATCTGGCCGCGCGCCTCCCCCAGCACGTCCAGCCCGCGGCGTAGCGGCCCGGCGAAGGTCGCATCGGTTTCCGCCGCCAGGAACTGCGCGATCTCGCCCTCCAGCGCCTGCATCGCCGCGCCGCCGTCGTCGCGCAGCTTGCGGTTGGCGAGGTCGAGCGCCTGAATGCCGTTGGTGCCTTCGTAAATGGGCGCGATCCGCGCGTCGCGGTAATGGCGGGCGGCGCCGGTTTCCTCGATATAGCCCATGCCGCCATGCACCTGGATGCCGAGGCTCGACACCTCGACGCCGATGTCCGTCGCATAGGCCTTGGTCATCGGCGTGAGCAGGCTCGCGCGGGCGAGCCAGAAGGCCCGCGCCGCGCCGTCCGGCATGGCGTGGGCGCGGTCGACGGCGGCGGCATTGGCATAGGTCAGCACCCGCGCCGCCTCGGTCAGCGCCATCATCGTCATCAGCATCCGGCGCACGTCGGGATGGGCGATGATCGGCCCGGCCTGCACCCGCTCCTGCGCATAGGCGCGCGCGTCCTGCGTCGCTCGCTCCGCCATCGCCACGCCCTGGAGGCCGACCGCGACCCGGGCATTGTTCATCATTGTGAACATCGCGCGCATGCCGCCATGGGGCGGGCCGATGATCCAGCCGACGCATTGCCCCGCGTCGCCATAGCTCATCGCGCAGGTCGGCGAGGCGTGGTTGCCGAGCTTGTGCTCGATCGAGACGCAGCGCAGGTCGTTGCGCTTGCCGGGCTTGCCATCGGCATCGGGGATGAACTTGGGCACGAGGAACAGGCTGATGCCCCGGGTGCCGGGCGGCGCATCGGGGAGGCGCGCCAGCACCAGGTGGACGATATTCTCGGCCACGTCATGTTCGCCCCAGGTGATGAAGATCTTGGAGCCGGTGATGCGATAGGTGCCGTCCGGCATCGGCGTCGCGCTGGTGCGGAGCGCACCCACGTCCGAGCCGGCCTGCGGCTCGGTCAGGTTCATGGTCCCGGTCCATTCGCCGCTGATGAGCCTGGGCAGATAGAGCGCCTTCTGCGCGTCGCTGCCATGGACCTGCAACGCCTCGATCGCGCCGAGGGTCAGCATCGGATTGAGCGAAAAGGCGAGGTTGGCGGCGGCCAGCTGCTCCTGCACTGCGATCGACAGCAGGAAGGGCAGGCCCTGCCCGCCATAAGCAGTGCCGGCGGCAAGGCCGTTCCAGCCGCCCGCGACATAATCCCGGTAGGTGGCCGCGAATCCCTCCGGCAGGGTGACGGTGCCGTCCTTCCAGGTGGCGCCTTCGCGGTCGCCGATGGCGGCGAGGGGGCCAAAGCCGTTTTCGGCAAGCCTGGCCGATTCCTCCAATATGGCGCGGGCCAGATCGATCGTCAACGCACCGAACGCGGGCAGGCCGATGAGCCCGCCCAGGTCCCCGGCGGTTTCCAGTGCAAGCATCTGCACCTCGACCGGCGCCCGGTAATCCGCCATTGCCTCTTCACTCCCTTTACCGCAGACGGAACGAGTCTATGCTGGATTCGCGACAATTCTAGCAAAAATGCAGCCAAAAGGGGGGACAGGCCAATGCGGATCACAGCACGCGGCTGGTGGCGGCATCTCTATGTGCAGGTCCTGATCGCGATCGCGCTGGGCATATTGCTCGGCGCCCTCGCGCCCAAGACCGGGACCGCGATGAAGCCGCTGGCGGACGCCTTCATCAAGGCGATCAAGATGGTGATCGCGCCCATCATCTTCGTGACCCTTTCGGCCGGCATCGCGCATATGCGGGCGCTGGGCGAACTGGGGCGGGTCGCGGCGCGGACCTTGCTCTATTTCCTCGCCGTCTCGACGCTGGCGCTGATGGTCGGGCTATTGGTGGCCAATGTCGTGCAGCCGGGCGCGGGTCTCCATGTCGATCCGGCCACGCTCGACCCGCAGGCGGTCGCCGACTTCGCGGGCAAGGCCCATGAGACAACATTGAGCGGATTTCTGCTTGAGATCATTCCCGACACTTTGGTGTCCGCGCTGACCGGGGGATCGATCCTCCAGACCGTGTTCGTCGCGATCCTGACCGGCGTGGCGCTGGCGCTGGGGGGCGAGCCGTTCCGGCCGGTCGTCGGCGCGCTGGACAAGGTCGGCGCGCTGCTGTTCCGCATCGCCGCCATCGTGATGCGCGCGGCGCCGATCGGCGCGTTCGCGGCCATGGCCTTCACCATCGGCAAATATGGGGTGGGCACGATCGCCAATCTGGCGACGCTGGTGGCGACCTTCTACGCGACGTCGGCGCTGTTCGTGCTGGTGGTGCTGGGCGGGATTGCGGCGCTCGCCGGTTTCTCGATCTTTCGCCTGCTCGCCTATCTCAAGGCGGAGCTGCTGCTCGTCCTTGGCACCTCCTCGTCCGAATCGGCCCTGCCGAGCCTCATCGTCAAGCTGGAGCGGGCGGGCTGCGAGGAGGGCATCGTCGGGCTGGTCGTACCGCTGGGCTATAGCTTCAACCTCGACGGCACCAATATCTACATGACGCTGGCCGCCCTGTTCATCGCGCAGGCGCTGGGCACCGAGCTCAGCCTCGGCCAGCAGATCGCGCTGCTTGGCGTGGCGATGATCAGCAGCAAGGGCGCGGCGGGCGTGACCGGCGCGGGCTTCATCACGCTGGCCGCGACACTCAGCGTCGTGCCGTCGGTGCCGGTCGCGGGCATGGCGCTGATCCTGGGCGTCGACCGCTTCATGAGCGAATGCCGCAGCCTGACCAACTTCATCGGCAATGCGGTCGCGACCATCGTGATCGCGCGCTGGGAAGGGGCGCTGGACCGGGGGGCGTTAAATCGCGCGCTCGGCGGGACCATGGAACCGGAGGTGAGCGCCGCGCTTTGATCCCTCACAATGTCAGGAGGTCGACATGGCGCGCATCATCGATGAGGAAAACAGCGAACAGGTCGAACCCGATCAGGCGCAGGATGTCGCCGAGGACGCCCTGAACCCGGACGCGGACCCTTGGGAGGACAGCGTACGCGGCGGCCACCCCGACCGGACGGAGGTCGCTCCCGCTGACGAACCGGATCTGGTCGAACGCATGAAGGCCATGGTCAGAAGCGGCCATATCGACAATGACGCCTTCGCCGGCGAGCCGAATATGGACGACGAAGAGGATATTCTGGGGCCGACAGAGGACGAGGAGTGACCACCGATCAAGGCCGCTCGGCCATCAGGCTTTGCACCAGCGGTTGCAGCCCGGCATCATATTTCGCCAGCATCACCTGCTCGCCCACCGTATCGAACAGGCTGACGAAACCATGCTCGGTCCAGCGGTGCAGGGCATAGGCGGGCGCATCGGCGATGATCATCGGGCGGTTGTCGGTCCGCTCGGGGTCGATCGGCCTGAGATCCAGCGAAACCTGCGGCGCGCTCGACGAGCAGATCGAGACGGTCACCCCGTTCCACGGTGCGGAAATCGCCCGGTGGAGATGCCCGCACAGCAGGGCTTGCACCTGATCATGGCCCGCGATCGTGTCCGCGAACCGCTTGACCCACGGTTCGTCGGGATGGGTGTTCATCCAGTCGATGCCGACCTCGACCGGCGGGTGGTGCATGACGATGACCGTCGGCGTTTCACGCGTTTCGCCGAGCCGCGCGCCCAGCCAGGTGGCGCGCCGCTCGCAAAAGGCGCCGCCATGGCGCCCCTCCTCCAACGTATCGATGACGATCAGGCGGCGCTCGGGGAAGTCGACGACATATTGCACGAAGCCGTCATCGACCGGCGTGTCCGGAAACACCTCCAGAAAGGCATCGCGCGCGTCATGATTGCCCATGGCGAACAGCACCGGGCAGGGCGCCAGGCTGAGCGCATTCTTGAGGCGGCGATAGCTGGCCACATCGCCCCGATCGACAAGATCGCCGGTCGCGAGCAAGAGGTCGGGCCGGTTCACGCCCGAACTCAAGTGCGCGACGATCTGGTCCAGCCGCTTGCGATTGAACTCGGCGGGGTTATCCGGCTCGAAGCCCAGATGGATATCGGTTATCTGTGCTAGCAGCACGCGGGCAACCCCCTCAATTTTCCACCCGGACGCAGAGATGCTCCGGACCCGGCCCGCAGTCAATAACGCCGCAAAGGTTGCCTTTCCGTAACATCATGGCCGCCCCCGCTGATTCTGCGCTTCACAAGCCAAGGTGCACCATCATCGGCATGATAGTTGTGACATAGCGCACAACCCGTCGCGACCTTGGCCCCGGACCCCTCCCCGCCATGGCAGGTGCGGCAGGATTTGAGGTCGGGCAGCAGCAGGTCGCTGGCCTGGCGCGAGGCCGGGGCATTATGGCAGCTTTCGCATTTTTCGGTGCGATGGGCCGCATGGCTGAACCAGCCATTCTGCAAGAAGCGCGCGGTCTGGTGGACCGGCATCATCCGCCATCCCGCCGAGCCATTGGCGCCGGGCGGCGTCACCGCATGGCATTCCCCGCAGGCGCCCTTGGCCGAGAATATCTGGGCGATTGCCTGCTCGGCGCGGGCGGGCCGGGTCCGGCTCGCGCCGAAATAGGCGTTGTAGACCTTGCCCTGCGCATATTGGCCGGGCTGCCGCCGCTCCGTGACGTCCAGTCCCGCCGGCACCACTGGCCCGGTGGAGCGATAGAGTGCGCGCAGTTCCGCGACGACATCGTCCGGTTTGCCGTGCCGGAGCGTGCGTACCGTGCCGCCGATCGTGTCGAAGGCGAGGCTGTGGCACATCTGGCAATTGCGCTCCATGTCGACGGGCAGGAACCGGACGCCATCGGCGGTCGGCTTGTGGCAGTCCTTGCAGGCGAGCGCATCGCCGAAGCCCTGCTCCGCGCGCATCGTCCGCGCCATGCGGGCGACGCCATTGGTGCGCGACAGGTGCATGTCGTGCGGGAATTTGAGGCCCGTCAGGTCGCGGGGATGGCTTGCCAGCGACACCCGTTCGAACTTGGGCCGCATATAAGGCGTGCCCGGCTGGACCGCGACCAGCGCCCGGAACTCCGGATGCCCGGTGCCGAAATCGGTCGCATCGCCAAGCTTCGTATCGGTCAGGCGGTCCTTGAGCGATCCATGGCAATCGGCGCAGAATTTCTGCGGCGTCGGGGGCATCCGGCCTGCCCCGTCATGCTCGCGGTGGCAGTCGACGCAGGCACCCGGCCCCGGCTTGCCGAAGGTCGATGCCACGGTGCGCAGGAAGCGCTCGCCCATGCCCGCAGGGCTACGCGCATCGGCGATGCGGGCGGGCGGCGCATGGTCGTGCGCGTCGGTGTGGCAGCTCTTGCAGCTCTCGTCCCGGACCGAGACGAACGCCTTGACGTGGCACGCCGTGCAATTGCCCTCCAGCCCATGATGCGCGTCGCTCAGCGCGCCCGGCGACCACGCCTTGTCGCCTATCACCTGATCGATCCTGCGATCGTCCTGTGCGGCCCGCGTCGCAAAGCTGATCATCGGCACCGCGAGGAACAGCACCAGGATCGCCACCGACAAGGCCCAGGCCATGGCGCGCTTGCCCGGCAGCTTGGCGCGCAGCGAGAAGATCGCCGCCTCATCCTTTTCCTCGGCCGCATCGGAGACAGCGGCCTCGCGCTGGACTGTCAGGGTGATCGCGTCGCCCTCGCGGCCCACGGTGATGCGGTGGCCGCCAAAGCCAAGCTCCGCACCCGTCGTCGCATCGATCTCGACGCGGCGGACCGTGCGGCCATCGACGGTAAAGCCCAGCGTCCCGACCGAACGGACGAGGATGCGCCGGTCGTCGAGCTGCTCGATCCGGGCCTGATCCGCCTCGACCGCGAGGTCGGCGAGGTGAATCTCGCGCTCCGCCGAGCGGCCGACGCCGATCTGCGGCTTTTCGATGCGCGTGTCGCGGACGATCTCGCGCCCATCGGCGGTCAGCGTGATCGTGCGGAGGAGGAAAGCCATGCCTACGCGCTCACCAGTAAAAGAAGACGCTGACGATGTGCGCGCTCAGCGCCGCGAGCAGCGCGATCGTCGCCGGCACATGCACATAGAGCCAGACTTCGAGGAGCGCGCGCAGCCGCAAATGGCGGCGCAGCTTGCCCAGCATCGCCTGCTTGCGTTCCAGCAGGGTGTCGACCTTCTCCAGCGGGTCGCCGCCAAGGTCCGCCTTGGGGCCGGTCACCGCGCGCACTTGCACCAGCGCGCTGCTAGTCGCGCAGCGCGGATAGTTGCCGGTCAGGCGGTTCCAGACCGACCCGCCAAAGGCATCCTGTTCGAGCGCGCCCTGCACCACCTGCGCCATGTCGTGCGTCAGCGGCTGGGCGGCGTCATGCAGCTGGCGGTCGAGCGCGCGCAGCGAATCGAGCATCTGCGTCTCGGTCATCTCGTCGCGATTGGTGCTGAGCGCGGCGGGGAGCGCGGCATAGACCGCAATGCCGAACATGCCGCTCAGGATCACCAGCATCATCAGCGCATAGGCCAGGGTGTGGACGTTCCAGCCAAAGGAGAAGCCGGTGTGCAGCGTGCCGATCACGATCAGGCTGAGGCCGAGATAGACATGCGCGCTGGTCCACGCCTTGAGCGACCAGGCGCCCCGCGTCATCGCGCGCTTGCGGATGCCGAGCGCGGTGAGCCACAGGATCAGGACCGCGCCGACGGTGCCCAGCACATAGCCATACCAGCTGCCGCCATTGTGATGCGGCCGGATGTCGATCAGCGCATAGCTCAGGATCGTGAAGACGCTGATCGCCAGCGCGACCTTCAGCCAGCGATAGCCAGCATGGCGCAGGAACCCGTCATGCAGGGCCGCCTGCCGCGCCTGACGGGCGGATTGGGCGCGACTGGCCATATTATTTTAGCCCCGCCCCAGAAGGGGATAGCTGCAAATTGACATTGTCATTCCCGCGAAAGCGGGAATCCATCTTCCCACGTAGCATCAAGCGGATAGCACAGGAGATGGATCCCCGCCTTTGCGAGGATGACGGTTTTAGGGAGCCGCGCGGTGATCGCCCGGCTCTTGCGATCATCTTGCACATCAGTTCTCCTCCCTCTCCAGCCTTGCGACCGACAGGAAGTTTTCGGGCGCGACACGGATCGCAGCGCCGGTCGGACAGGCCCGCACGCAGGCCGGCCCGCCCTCGATCCCCGAGCACATATCGCACTTGATCGCCTTCTTGGCCTTTTCGACGCCCGGCTCGGCGTTCTTGTAGCGCCATTTCTTCGATGGCTCGCCCGGCCCCGGCCCCTGGCCGAACAGCAGCCAGTTGAGCAGGCTCGGCTTCTTGGGGGGCACGCTGTCCATGCGGATCACGCCATAGGGGCAGTTGCGCTGGCAATTGCCGCAGCCGATGCAGGTGTCGTCGATGAACACCTCGCCGTCCGCCCCGCGATGGATGGCGTTGGGCGGGCAATCGGCCATGCAGTGCGGATGCTCGCAGTGCCGGCAGGATGTGGGCACGTGGAGATGGGCATAGGTCTTGCCCGCCTCCCGGTCGAGGCGGGACAGGCCGTCATGGCTGTCGGCGCAGGCCTTTTCGCAATTGTCGCAGCCGACGCACAGATGCTCGTCGATGAGGAGAACGTCGGTCGCCTCGCCAATGCCATTGTCGACCAGGAATTTGGCGGTTTCCGAATACATGTCGACCGCGCCGGAGAAATCGGCCTTGCGGCTTTCGATGAAGCTGTTGACCTTTTGCCGCGCCGCCATGTCCGCCTTGGCGCGTTCGAGCAGGGCGGGCTTTTTCTCCATGAGGCGGCGGAACGCCTCGCCCTGGAGCTTGATGACCTCCGACTTGATCGCCGCGCGCACGGTCGCGGTGCGCTTGCCGCCCGTGATCAGGCCCATTTCGCCGACATAGCTGCCGGCCGGGAGGTATGAGAGGAAGACCGGCTTGCCCGCGATAGCCTTCTCGACGATCATCGATCCGACGCGGATGACGAAGATGTCCTCGCCATCCTCGCCCTCGTTGATGATCGCCTTGCCCGCGCTCACCGAAGCCACTTCGGCGGTGTCGAGCACCTCGGTCAGGTCCTCCGGCGTCAGGCCCGAGCCGAAGAGCTGGAGCAGTTGCCGCTCGATCGAGATGCGGGTGATGGCGCGCTTGGCGGCGGGCACCTGCGCCTGCAGCTTGAGCGCGGCGGTGCGCGATACCTCGACCACGATCGAATCGACGCCCGCCCGGATCGTCGCGCCGCGCCGGCGGCCGGAGATCAGGCCGACCTCGCCGAAGATCGAGCCCTTCTCGATGGGCACGGTGATCGACGAATCGGTCGGGTTCACCTCCACCAGCACGGAGCCCTCGGCAATGCCGAACAGCGAGGAGCCGGTCGCGGCGCGCTCGAAGATCACCTCGTCCTTGCGATAGGTGCTGACGGTGCTGTCCAGCATGAACTCGCGCATCTGGAGCGGCGACAGCCCCTCGAGGATGGACACGTTGCTGCGCAGGAACTCCAGCCAGTAGTCGACATCATGCTTGCCGGGCAGATCCTTGAACTTGGCGGCCAGGATCGGCTCGTCGGCGGGCTTGAGCGAGGTGTTGCCGTTGATGAACTCCACGACGTCATGGCCCTGGTTCATGCAATGCTTGATCAGCGGATAGCCGGCCAGCGCGCCGATCACGAAAATGCCGGGCGCGGTCGTCTCGAACACCGGCGACAGCTTGGGAAAGGCCAGGCGGTCATTGCTGGTGAACGCGATCCCGCATTGCTCCACAAAAGCGCGCGGCGGCGCGGACCCCATGCGGGCGATGATGCGATCGCACCGGATGCGCGCGGCGCCGTCGCGGGTTTCGACGTTGATCCACTCCGACTCGACGGTGGACGTTGTCGTCTCGGTGAGGATCGTCACGCGCCCGGCGTCACCCGCCGCCATCAGCGCCTTGACGTTGGCGTCCTTCGCGGTCGAGAATTCGGCCGATCGGTTGACGATCGTCACGACATTGCCCTGCGCCGCGTCGGCGGCCAGGCCCAGCGCATTTTCGATCCCCGCGTCGCCCGCGCCGATGACGAAGATATGCTCGTCATTATATTCGGCCGGATCGTCGAGCTGATACTGGACATGGGGCAGGTCGCCGCCGGGCACGCGCATCAGATTGGGATTGCCCTGGGTGCCGATGGCCATGATCACGGCATCGGCGATGATCTCGCGCCCGTCCGTCAGGGTCAGCTTATAGGGCGGCGCATGGCGCTGGATGTCCTGCGTCTGCGTGGTGCCGTCGCGATTGCGGCTGACGATCTGGTGGATGCTGCCGGGGATCGGATCACCCGTCCCGGCGATCGCCTTCACCTCGCTCTTATAGGCGACATTGACGCCCTGCGCGGCGGCCTGCTCGTTCCAGGTGCCAAGCACAGTCTCGCGCTTGCCCGCCTCGAAATCGCAGTCCGAGCGCAGCACCAGCTGGCTCGGCGTCGCCATGACGTGCTTGCCCTTCTGATATTTGTAGATCGTATCGGAAAGATGGTCGGTCTTTTCGAGAAGTATGTGGCTGATGCCCAGCTGCGCGGCGCGCGCAGCCGCTGACAGACCGGCCGGGCCCGACCCGACCACTGCAATGCGATAGCGGTCTGACACGCTCTTGAAGCCCCCCGACGTTGATGGGCACCTTAGATCATGTTCATCGCAAATTCATAGGCATTTTCGTTTAATGTCAGCGTGGCGAGGGCACCATAAATGCAACTACCCCGCATTCCGGAATCCGGAACCGAGCCGCACACAAAAAAGGCGCCGTCTCGTGGTGGGATGGCGCCTTTTCTTATGGGGTCGAGAATGCTCAGGCGAAGCTGACGTGCAGCTTCCGACGACGGCGCATGGCAAAGCCCGTCATGCCAAAACCGGCGATCATCATCGCCCAGGTCGAAGCTTCGGGGACGGCTTCCACCGAGCCGATCCCGATCTGAATGCCATGCCAGTTCTCATTCAGCGTATCCACGTAGCTCAGGCTGGTGATCGGACCCGCGAACTTCAGAATGCCGTGCAGTTCACCGCTGCCGAAGATGGTGGTGTTGCCGTTGCTGACGATCGCCGTGCCACAGCCCCAGTACCCACAGCCCTGTGCCTCCACGGTGAAAGCGTGATCGAATGTTGCACTCTGGCCATTCCAGCTGTTGAGCGCCAGATAGACGTCGTTCACGCTCTGGGAGAATGTGATCGTCTTGGTTCCGGCCAGGGTTGTTGCGATGATGTCGCTGGCCGGGGGCGCATTCACGGACGGAAAGGGCGTCCAATAATTTGTTCCGCCCGCGGTCTGGGCGAACTGGATATTGCCCGTATAGGTGACGCCAACACCACCGACGGTGCCAACCACGGTTGAAGCTGTAGGCTGGCCCGTCAGATCGGCCCACAGGATTGCCGCCGAGGCAGGCAGCGCAGTACCGATAGCCGTGGAAGCGGCCAACAAGCCCAGAAGACGGTATTTCATCTCAGATCCCCTCAACTATGACCAAATTGGATAAAGCCTAGGCGACTCCGGATTTATTGTTAATGCTCTAATAAGCTGCTGGATGCGGCGCTGTAAATTGGACGAAATACCGTGTCCTTTTGGACAGCATTCTTCAGGATCGCCAGAGGCGATCGGGCAGCCGCAACCGGCAGACTTCTCGCATCCGCTCCGCCCATCCGGGTTGCATCGCAGCACATCGCCTGCTAACGGCGCGCACAGTTCGAACCGGCGGGGCTGTGCTTCCGCCTTCTTTCGGTACGATATCCTATCTGGAGGAATGAGGGGCGCGTGGAGAATTCCGGCGGTATTCAGGCTAGCTTGGCGGGGCGCTATGCGCTCGCGCTGTTTGAGCTGGCGCGGGACAATGGCCAGATCGATTCGGTCGGCCGGAGTCTGTCTGCGGTCAAGACCGCTCTCACTCTGGTTCCCGACTTTCGCGCGCTGGTCTCCAGCCCGGTGGTCGGGCGCGAGGCTGCGGGCAGGGCGGTGGAAGGCATCGCCGCATCGCTCAAGCTCGATCCGCTGACCACCAAGTTCCTCGGCGTGCTCGCCGGCAACCGCCGGCTCGACAAGCTCTCCGGCATGATCCGCGCTTTCGAGACGCTGGTGTCCGGGCACAAGGGCGAGACCCGCGCCGAAGTGACGAGCGCCTTCCCGCTCTCGGCCGTCCAGACCGGCGCCATCGCCGCACAGCTCAAGGCCCGCATCGGCCGCGAGGTTACCCTCGAATCCCGCGTCGATCCCGAGATCATGGGCGGCCTTGTCGTCAAGATCGGCAGCCAGATGATCGACAGCTCTATCCGCACCCGTCTGAATACGCTCGCCATGGCCATGAAAGGTTGAACATGGAAATCAACGCCGCAGAAATCTCGAAGGTCATCAAGGACCAGATCGCCAATTTCGGTACCGACGCACAGGTCAGCGAAATCGGCACCGTGCTCAGTGTCGGTGACGGCATCGCGCGCATCCATGGCCTCGACAACGTCCAGGCGGGCGAAATGGTCGAGTTCGCCAATGGCGTGCAGGGCATGGCGCTCAACCTCGAAGCCGACAATGTCGGCGTCGTGATCTTTGGCTCGGACAGCGAGATCAAGGAAGGTGACGTCGTCAAGCGCACCGGCACCATCGTGGACGTGCCGGTCGGCAAGGGCCTGCTCGGCCGCGTGGTTGACGGCCTCGGCAATCCCATCGACGGCAAGGGCCCGATCGTCAGCGATCAGCGCAGCCGCGTCGAAGTGAAGGCGCCGGGCATCATCCCCCGCACGTCGGTGCATGAGCCGGTGCAGACCGGCCTCAAGGCCATCGACGCGCTCGTGCCCATCGGCCGTGGCCAGCGCGAACTGATCATCGGCGATCGCCAGACCGGCAAGACCGCCGTCGCGATCGACACCTTCATCAACCAGAAGGGCCCGAACGCCAGCGGCGACGAGAGCAAGAAGCTCTATTGCATCTATGTCGCGATCGGCCAGAAGCGCTCGACCGTCGCCCAGATCGTCCGCCAGCTCGAAGAAAATGGCGCGATGGAATATACCATCGTCGTCGCCGCGACCGCCTCCGAGCCCGCGCCGCTCCAGTTCCTCGCGCCCTATACCGGCTGCGCCATGGGCGAATATTTCCGCGACAACGGCATGCATGCGGTCATCGTCTATGACGATCTTTCCAAGCAGGCCGTCGCCTACCGCCAGATGTCGCTGCTGCTGCGTCGTCCTCCGGGCCGCGAAGCCTATCCGGGCGACGTGTTCTATCTCCACTCACGCCTGCTCGAGCGTGCCGCCAAGATGAACGAGGCCAATGGCAATGGTTCGCTGACGGCGCTGCCGATCATCGAGACCCAGGCCGGCGACGTGTCCGCCTACATCCCGACCAACGTGATCTCGATCACCGACGGGCAGATCTTCCTCGAGACCAACCTCTTCTACCAGGGCATCCGCCCGGCCATCAACGTCGGCCTGTCGGTCAGCCGCGTCGGTTCGTCCGCGCAGACCAAGGCGATGAAGAAGGTCGCGGGCTCGATCAAGCTGGAGCTGGCGCAGTACCGCGAAATGGCGGCCTTCGCGCAATTTGGTTCGGACCTCGACGCCTCGACGCAGAAGCTGCTCAATCGCGGCGCCCGCCTGACGGAACTGCTGAAGCAGGCGCAGTTCTCGCCGCTGGCTTTCGAGGAGCAGACGGTGTCGATCTTCGCCGGCACCAACGGCTATCTCGATGCCATCGCGGTCAGCGACGTGACCCGCTACGAGACGCAGATGCTGAGCCACCTGCACCATGATCATGCCGACATCCTGGCCACGATCCGCGACAGCCGCGACTTTGGCGACGAGGTCAAGGGCAAGCTGAAGGCCGTGCTGGACGCGTTCGGCAAGACGTTCGCATAAGGGTATATCTCGTCATCCCGGCGAAGGCTGGGATCTCCGGCGACGGCATGCAGCCTCCCGAGATCCTGACCTTCGTCAGGATGACGAACTGAAGGGTTCGTCATGGCAAGTCTGAAAGAACTCAAAGGCCGGATCGCCTCGGTCAAATCGACCCAGAAGATCACCAAGGCCAAGCAGATGGTCGCCGCCGCCAAGCTCCGCAAGGCGCAGGCAGCGGCCGAGGCCGCGCGCCCCTATGCGCAGCGCCTGGAAGGCGTCGTCGCCAGCCTCGCCTCCAAGGTGGTGGTAAGCGACACCAGCCCCAAGCTGCTCGCAGGCACCGGCCGGGACGACGTTCAACTGCTGGTCGTCGCGACGGGCGACAAGGGCCTGGCGGGCGCGTTCAACGCCAACATCGTCAAGGCCGCCGTCGCCAAGGCGCACGCCCTCATCGCGGCGGGCAAGACGGTCAAGTTCTTCCTCGTCGGCCGCAAGGGCCGCGCGGTCATCCAGCGCAACTTCCCCAAGCTGATCGTCGCGCAGTTCGATACCAGCGAAGTGCGCGTGCCCGGCTTCACCGAGGCGCAGGCGATCGCCAAGGAACTGTCCGACCTCTATGCCGCCGGCAAGTTCGATGTCGCGACCCTGTTCTACTCGACCTTCAAGTCGGCGCTGGCGCAGATCCCGACCGAGCAGCAGATCATCCCCGTCGCCATCCCCGCCGATGCCCCGGCATCCTCGGGCGCTGCGGTGGAATATGAGCCGGACGAGGAATCGATCCTCGCCGACCTGTTGCCGCGCAACGTCAATATCCAGCTGTTCAAGGCCCTGCTCGAGAATCAGGCGTCGGAACAGGGCGCGTCGATGACGGCCATGGACAATGCCACGCGCAACGCGGGCGATCTCATCAACAAGCTCACCATCCAGTATAACCGCAGCCGCCAGGCCGCGATCACGACCGAACTGGTCGAGATCATCGCGGGTGCGGAGGCATTATGACATCGCTCAACGCCAAGCGCTAAGGCAGACAATTACATTTGCATTCAAGATTCGAGCACTGAGGAAAGAACCATGGCAACCACCAACAATGTCGGCAAGATAGCCCAGGTCATCGGCGCTGTCGTCGACGTGATCTTCGAGGATGAGCTTCCGGCGATCCTGAACGCGCTCGAGACGAGCAACAACGGCCAGCGCCTTGTTCTCGAAGTCGCGCAGCATCTGGGCGAGAACACCGTGCGCACCATCGCCATGGACGCGACCGAGGGTCTGACGCGCGGCCAGGTCGTGACCGACACCGGCTCGCAGATCACCGTGCCGGTCGGCCCGATGACGCTTGGCCGCATCCTCAACGTCATCGGCGAGCCGATCGACGAACGCGGCCCGGTCAACGCCGCGATGCGCTCGCCGATCCACGCCAAGGCGCCGGAATTCACCGAGCAGTCGACCGAGACCAGCATCCTCGTCACCGGCATCAAGGTCATCGACCTGATCGCCCCCTATGCCAAGGGCGGCAAGATCGGCCTGTTCGGCGGCGCGGGCGTCGGCAAGACCGTCCTCATTCAGGAACTGATCAACAATATCGCCAAGGGCCATGGCGGCACCTCGGTGTTCGCGGGCGTGGGTGAGCGCACCCGCGAGGGCAACGACCTGTATCACGAGTTCCTCGACGCGGGCGTCATCGCCAAGGACGCCGAGGGCAATCCGATCTCCGAGGGATCCAAGGTCGCGCTGGTGTTCGGCCAGATGAACGAGCCGCCGGGCGCCCGCGCCCGCGTCGCGCTCTCGGGCCTCACCATCGCCGAATATTTCCGCGACGTCGAGAATCAGGACGTGCTGTTCTTCGTCGACAACATCTTCCGCTTCACCCAGGCGGGTTCGGAAGTGTCGGCGCTGCTCGGCCGCATTCCGTCGGCGGTGGGCTATCAGCCGACCCTGTCGACCGACATGGGCGCGCTGCAGGAACGCATCACATCGACCACCAAGGGTTCGATCACCTCGGTGCAGGCGATCTATGTGCCCGCAGACGATTTGACCGACCCGGCGCCGGCCACGTCCTTCGCGCATCTTGACGCGACGACGACGCTGAACCGCGCGATTTCGGAACTTGGCATCTATCCGGCGGTCGACCCGCTCGACTCCACCAGCCGCGTCCTCACCCCGGCCGTCGTCGGCCAGGAGCATTATGAGGTTGCGCGCCGCGTCCAGGAGACGCTGCAGAAGTACAAGTCGCTGCAGGACATCATCGCCATCCTGGGCATGGACGAGCTGTCCGAAGAGGACAAGACCACCGTCGCGCGCGCCCGCAAGATCCAGAAGTTCCTGTCGCAGCCCTTCCACGTCGCCGAAGTCTTCACCGGCATCCCGGGCAAGTTCGTCCAGATCGAGGATACGGTGAAGTCGTTCAAGGCCGTGGTCGACGGCGAATATGACCATCTGCCCGAAAATGCCTTCTACATGGTCGGCGGCATCGACGAAGCCGTCGAGAAGGGCAAGAAGCTGGCTGCCGAAGCGGCCTGATCCATACTGCGTATCTCCCCCGCCCGGCCTGATCGGGCGGGGATACAGGACTTGACGACATGCCCCTTCATTTCGAACTCGTGACCCCCGAAAAGCTCGTCCTCTCCGAGGAGGTGTACATGGTCGTCGTCCCCGGCAGCGAGGGCGAATTCGGCGTACTGGAAGGCCACGCGCCCTTCATGTCGACGGTCAAGGACGGCGCGCTCAAGGTCTACGCCAGCGCCAGCGCCGAACCGCGCACAATCCAGGTCGAGGGGGGCTTTGCCGAGGTGTCCGAGAAGGGCCTGACGGTGTTGGCTGAACGGGCCGAATAGCCCACGGACCTTGCGCATCCGGTAACGGATCGTTCACCCTATATTAGCGCCTTGGGGCTAAGCTTCCCGCTGTTTCGACAGACAGGGACGTCGATGAACAGCCTAGTCCTGCCCGGCCAGAGCGCCGGAATTTATGCTCCTGTGATCACCGTGCGCGGCCTCGCGGTCGCTCTGGTGGGTCTCTTGGGGGCTCAGAACCTCCTGCTATTGGCCTATCTCGGCTTCGGTGCCGCCTGGATAGCGGGTGCGGGGGTGCTCCTGGCGATTCTGCTTGTGGCACTCATCCGGGACCAGAGGTTGAACGCCGCCGCGACCGCACCCATCAGCTGGCGCCTGCTCCTCGCTTGCACATTGATCGGCCTCGTCATCTATGCGCTCGGCGGCGAAGGTCGCTTTTTCTATGCCAATACGGATTGGCAGGTACGCGACGCAGTGCTGCTCGATATGACGCGTTATTCTTGGCCGTTTGTCTACACAATCCCGTCAGCGGGCAATCCGTCGGAGTTGATGCTGCGCGCGCCGCTCGGCATGTATCTCATGCCAGCGATCATCGGCAAGGCGCTGGGAGAGCGGGCGGCCGAGCTTGCTTTACTGGGCCAAAACAGTTTGATGCTCGGGGCCCTCCTTGCCGCAGGCAGCCGCCTTTTCGCGACCCGCCGCCATTATGTCACCGCAGCTTTCATCTTCTTCGGTTTCAGCGGGATGGACATTGTCGGCCAATGGCTGTCCCGGCAGCCGCTCGATGTTCATCTCGAGCATTGGGCGGGCCTCCAATTTTCCGCCCACCTGACCCAGGCCTATTGGGTGCCGCAGCATTCGCTCGCCGGGTGGATCGGCGCCCTGTTCTATCTTTTGTGGCGTGACGGCAAGCTTTCGCTGGCGCTGCTGATGACCGCGATGCCGGTCATGGCATTATTGTCACCGCTTGCTCTCATGGGAATGATGCCCTTTGTCTGTCACGCTGGCCTGACTGCGCTTGTCAAACGGGATGTGCGGCGAGCCGATGTCATCTTGCCGGGCCTTGGCCTGCTGATCGCCCTGCCCGCCCTGCTCTTCATGATGTCCGGCAGCGCCGCGGTTGGCGGCAAGGTGTCCGGGATATCGCCCGGACACTATTGCGCATTCCTGACGTTCGAGGTCGGTCTGCCGCTGATGGCCCTTTTCCTCCACCGGCGCGCCCATCATTATGGCGTGACCGTTTCGCTGATCGTCTTGCTGACGCTGCTGCTGGCACCGTTGGGGAATATTGGTGATGCGTCCGATTTCGTGATGCGGGCATCCATCCCGGCGCTCGCCATCCTGGCAGTGCTGATCGCGCACATGCTTGTCACCCAGCCAGTTACGGAGCGGCAGCGCGCTGCGGTTGCTCTTGCCGTCTGTGCGTGGGTGATCGGCCTTGCCACCCCGATCACGGAGACGATCCGCGCCCTGCGCTTTCCGGCCTCTCCGCGGCTCCTATGCAGCTATTTCGGCGTCGTGCCCGGCGGAACGGCAACCTATGTCGTTCCGGCGCGGTCGATCCCACCGGCCATTCGGCCAGTCGGCGCCGTCCACATCACGCCCAGGGACCCGACGCAGTGCTGGGAGGGCCCATGGCCGGCGGGAGAACGTGTGGGGCTGTTCGACCCGATTCCGCAAGGCCCGGCGCAAATCTATGACCCGCGCCAGCCCGATAAGGGCGCGGGGCGCGGATTTCAGCGCCATTAGGAGTTTGTCAAAGTTTCAAAGCTATTCACTCTATCTCTAATGGCGGCCAATTCTGCCGCCGTGACATCGGGGTCTGACGCCTTATTATGAGCGCATTCGGTCGAAAAAACGGGCTCGGATCCAAGGGCTCCTTCGGGATAGCACGGCCGATGCAAGGCGTCGGCGGCGGAACACCAGCCGGGCCGGCCGGCGGTGGACAATTCCCCCCCGTGCCAGGCGACGCTGGTGCCGCATCGCCGGCACCTTATCCTGACAGCACGATGCCACTCTCCATCGACCCCAATGCGGAGGCGATGCAGCGACTTTCGGATCGCATGAATGCGGACCATGCGACGGTGGACCAGGCGCAGGGCTTTGAGGCATCCGTCCACAAGATCAAGGAGCAGGTGCTGCCGCGCCTGCTGGAGCGGGTCGATCCCGAGGCGGCCTCGACCCTGTCCAAGGATGAGCTGGCGGAGGAATTCCGGCCGATCATCATGGAAGTGCTGGCCGAGCTCAAGCTGACGCTCAACCGGCGCGAGCAGTTCGCGCTCGAAAAGGTGCTCGTCGACGAACTGCTGGGCCTGGGGCCGCTCGAGGAACTGCTCGCCGATCCCGAGATCACCGACATCATGGTCAACGGCCCCAACCAGACCTACATCGAAAAAAAGGGCAAGCTCCAGATCGCGCCCATCCATTTCCGCGACGAGGAGCATCTGTTCCAGATCGCGCAGCGGATCGTCAACCAGGTCGGCCGCCGCGTCGACCAGACCACGCCGCTGGCCGACGCCCGCCTGCCCGACGGCTCCCGCGTCAACGTGATCGTGCCGCCGCTGTCGCTGCGCGGCACCGCCATCTCGATCCGTAAATTCTCGGCCAAGCCGATCACCCTCGACAATCTCGCCAGCTGGGGCGCGATGAACCAGAAGATGTGCACCGCGCTCAAGATCGCGGGCGCCTGCCGGTTCAACGTGGTGATTTCCGGCGGCACCGGCTCCGGCAAGACGACGATGCTCAACGCCCTGTCGAAAATGATCGACCCGGGCGAGCGCGTGCTGACCATCGAGGACGCGGCGGAGCTTCGCCTGCAGCAGCCGCACTGGCTGCCGCTCGAAACCCGCCCGCCGAACCTGGAGGGGCAAGGCGCGATCACCATCGGCGACCTTGTCAAGAACGCGCTGCGTATGCGCCCGGACCGGATCATCCTGGGCGAAATTCGCGGCGCGGAGTGCTTCGATCTCCTCGCCGCGATGAACACCGGCCATGACGGCTCGATGTGCACGCTCCACTCCAACTCCCCGCGCGAGTGCCTCGGCCGTATGGAGAACATGATCCTGATGGGCGACATCAAGATCCCCAAGGAAGCCATTTCCAAGCAGATTGCGGACTCGGTCGACCTCATCGTGCAGGTGAAACGCCTGCGCGACGGCTCGCGCCGCGTCACCAACATCACCGAGGTTATCGGCATGGAAGGCGACGTGATCGTGACGCAGGAGCTGTTCAAGTTCGAATATCAGGACGAGGACGCCGACGGCAAGATCATCGGCGAATATCGGTCGATGGGGTTGCGGCCCTATACCCTCGACAAGGCGCGGGGATTTGGGTTCGATCAGGCGCTGCTTGAGGCTTGCCTGTAGTCGAACCGGGCCAGGATCCCTGTGTTCAGATAATCAGGAAATCACCTGGGCTCACCGCCGGATGCCCCACGCGTCAATGCGGTGACGCAATGGACTGATCCGCGCGGTCCCGCTAAGCGCGGGGGGTGAGTCCGCCTGTTCCCAGCCATCCGCCCCGTGCCGAACGTCCCCTCTACGCGATCGGCCTGCGCCTGCTCGCCATGGCGGTGCTGAGCACGACCTTTGCCCTGGTCAAGCTGCTGGGCGCCCGCGGCGTCAATCTTGTCGAGCTGGTCTTCTATCGCCAGCTCTTCGCGCTGCCGATCGTCTATGGCTGGATCGCCATGACCATGGGGCCGATGGGCTTCGCCACCCGTCACATCGGCCGGCATGTGACCCGCGCCGGGGTCGGCCTTGTCGGCATGGCCCTCAATTTCGGCGCGGTGATGCTGCTGCCGCTCGCGGAATCGACCACGATCGGGTTCACCATGCCGATCTTTGCAACGATCCTGTCGGCGGTGATCCTGCGCGAGAAAACCGGCATTCACCGCTGGAGCGCCGTCATCCTCGGCTTTGTCGGGGTGGTCATCATGACCCGCCCGGACAGCGGCCATTTCCCGCCACTGGGACTGGCCGTGGCGATCGGGGCGGCCATTGGCGTCGCGGTCATCTCCATCATCCTGCGCGAACTCTCGCGCACCGAACCGGCGCCGGTCATCGTCTTCTGGTTTTCGGTCCTGTCATTGCCGCCAGCCGGCCTTGCCCTCATCTGGTTCGGGCAATTGCATGATGCCGAAACTTTCCTCCTGCTCGGCGCCATGGGCGTGGCGGGCGGTATCTCGCAGCTCCTCCTGACCTCCGCGCTACGCTGGGGGCCGGTGGCGATCGTGCTGCCGATGGATTACAGCCAGATCCTGTGGGCGACGTTGCTGGGCTGGCTGTTGTGGGGCGCCTTGCCGATACCGTCCACCTGGGCAGGCGCGGCCCTCATCGTCGCGAGCGGCCTCTATATCGTCTGGCGCGAACATCGGCTGGGGCAGATTGCCAAGCTCAGGGCGCAGGCGGAGGCCGATATACGAGCATGAGGTTGTTCGCCGGCATCTGGTGAAGCGCCGTCCGGTCAAGCCCGCGCTCCGCCGCCGCCGCATCCACCGCCTCGACCCCGCGAATGCCCCATGCCGGATTGCGCAACCGCAGATCGGCGTCAAAGGCCCGATTGCTGGGCGCGGTCTCGATCCCCGCGCGCAAAAACGGTCCATAGAGGATCAGCGGCCCACCCGGCGGAAGCAGCCGCGCCGCCCCGTCGAGCAGGCCGAGCGTCGCAGCCCACGGGCTGATATGCACCATGTTCACGCACAGGATCGCATCGGCCCGGGCGACCGGCCAGACCGGCGCACTGGCGTCGAGCGCGAGGGGTGGGCGGATATTGGCGCAGTGAACGCTTGCCCGCCATGCCGCGATGGAGTCCAGCGAGGCCGGGTCGGGATCGCTCGGCTGCCAGTCGAGCGCGGGAAACAGCGGCGCGAAATGGGCGCTATGTTCCCCCGTCCCGCTCGCGACCTCAAGAACCAGGCCGGAGGTCGGAAGCTCCGCCTTGAGCACCGCCGCGATCGGCTCGCGATTGCGCGCGGTCGCGGGGGCATAGAGACGGGCATCGGGCATGCCGGTCCCTTATTCCGCCGCTTCGGCCTGCGGGGGCGGGGTCCAGCTCAGCACCGGCTTGCGGGCGGCCAGGGTTTCGTCGAGGCGGCGGCGCGGCGCATACCAGGGGGCGCCTTTCAGCGCCGAATCCCCTGCCCGCGCCCGCTCGGCCACGGACCGCAGCGCGCCGATGAACTGGTCCAGCCCGGCCTTGCTCTCCGTCTCGGTGGGCTCGACGAGCATCGCGCCGTGAACGACCAGCGGGAAATACATGGTCATCGGGTGAAAGCCCTCGTCGATCAGGCCCTTGGCGACGTCGATCGTGGAGAAGCCCTCGGCCAGGCCCTTGTCGCTGAACAGCGCCTCATGCATGCACGGGCCGCTATGGCCGAAGGGCGCGTCGAGCACGTCCTCGAGGCTGCGCAATATGTAATTGGCGTTGAGCACCGCATCGCCGCTCACCTGCCTCAGGCCGTCCGCGCCGTGGCTGAGGATATAGGTCAGCGCGCGGGTGAACATGCCCATCTGGCCGTGAAAGGCGACCATGCGGCCGAAGCTGGCGGCATGATGCTCGGCCATGGTCTCTTCCTCGACGAGCCGGTAGCCATCGTCGGTCCGCTCCACGAAAGGCAGCGGCGCAAACGGCGCCAGCGCAGCGGACAGCACCACCGGCCCTGCGCCCGGCCCGCCGCCGCCATGGGGCGTGGAGAAGGTCTTGTGCAGGTTGATGTGCATGGCATCGATGCCGAGATCGCCCGGCCGGACGCGCCCGACGATGGCGTTGAAATTGGCGCCGTCGCAATAGACCAGCGCGCCGGCCGCATGGACAAGGTCGCAGATCGTCTTGAGATCGCGCTCGAACAGGCCGCAGGTGTTGGGGTTGGTGATCATCACCGCCGCGACGTCCGGCCCGAGGCGGGCGGTGAGCGCGGCAACGTCAACGCGGCCTTCCGGGGTCGCAGGAATGTCCTCCACGCGGTAGCCGCAGAACGCCGCCGTCGCCGGGTTGGTGCCATGCGCGCTTTCGGGGACGAGGACCACTGAACGGGCATCGCCGCGCGCCTCCAGCGCGGCGCGGATCGCGAGCAGGCCGCAGAGTTCGCCGTGTGCGCCCGCCTTGGGGCTCATCGCGACGGCCTGCATGCCGGTGAGGGCGAGCAGCCAGTCGGCCAGTTCCGCCATGACCCCGAATGCGCCCTGCACGGTCGATAGCGGCTGCAGCGGGTGGACATCGGCGAAACCGGGCATCCGCGCGACCTTCTCGTTGAGGCGCGGGTTGTGTTTCATGGTGCAGGAGCCGAGGGGGAAGACGCCGAGGTCGATGCCGAAATTCTGGCGCGACAGGCGGGTATAGTGGCGGACGGTCTCCGGCTCGGACAGGCCGGCGAGGCCGATGGGGGCGGTGCGTTCGAGGCCGGCGAGGCGGGGGGTGACGCTGGGTGCCGGGTCGAGATCGACACCGGTGGTCTGCGCATCGCCCAGTTCGAACAGCAGCGCCTCGTCCAGCATGAGGCCCCTGTTGCCGGTGAAGGTCGCGGGCATGGCTTCGTTCTCGACAGCGACCGGTGTGGTCGGGCGACCTTCGCGCATCATGTTCATGCCGCGTCTCCCAGTTCAATCCAAATGCAAAGTTCCGTTCGTGTCGAGCGAAGTCGAGACACGGTTGCGCGAACGGTTCTCGACCTTGGCCTGTCCTGAGCGCCTGCCTTGGCAGGCAGCCGAAGGGCTCGAACCGAACGGAGAGGAAAGTGCCTCATGCCAGCACCTCCTCAAGCCCGGTCGCCAGCGCCTCGATATCCTCGTCCGTCACGGTCTCGGTGACCGCGATGAGCAGGCCGGTGGCCAGTTCCGGGGCATCTGGATAAAGGCGGCCAAGCGACACGCCGCCCAAAATATGCCGGTCCGCCAGCGCCCGCGCCGCATCGCGCGCATCCTTGGGCAGGATCAGCGCGAACTCGTTGAAGAAGCTGTCGTTCAGCACCGACACCCCCGGCACCTTGGCCAGCCGCTCCGCGGCCTGCACCGCGCGGGCGTGGTTGAGCGCCGCCAGATCGCGCAGGCCCCGCTCCCCCAGCAAGGTCATGTGGATCGAGAAGGCCAGCGCACACAGCCCGGAGTTGGTGCAGATATTGGAGGTCGCCTTTTCGCGGCGGATATGTTGCTCGCGGGTGGAGAGCGTCAGGACAAAGCCGCGCTTGCCCTCGGCATCGACCGTCTGGCCGCACAGCCGTCCGGGCATCTGCCGCACCAGCTTCTCACGGCAGGCGAACAGGCCGAGATAAGGTCCGCCGAACTGCAGGCCGACGCCGATCGACTGCCCCTCGCCTACGACGATGTCAGCGCCCATCTCGCCGGGCGACCTGATCGCGCCCAGCGCCAGCGGCTCCGTCACCACCGCGACCAGCAGCGCGCCCGCGGCATGGGCTGCGTCGGCCAGCGGGGTCAGGTCGGCGATGCGGCCCAATATGTCGGGATATTGCACGACGACGCAGCTCGTATCCCCGTCGATGGCGGCGATGAGATCGGCAAGGTCGCTCGCTGCATCTAACCGGGGGGCGCTATGAACCAGCGTGTCGCCGGTGAACTTCGCCATGGTCTTCGCCACCGCGACATAATGCGGGTGAAGGCCGGAGGAGAGCAATGCTGTCGCCCGCTTCGTCACCCGCCGGGCCATGCCGATCGCCTCCCAGCAGGCGGTCGAGCCGTCATACATGGACGCATTGGCGACATCGCACCCATAGAGGCGCGCGACCTGGGTCTGGAACTCGAACAGCACCTGCAGCGTGCCCTGCGCGATCTCCGGCTGATAGGGCGTATAGGCGGTCAGGAATTCGCCGCGCTGGATCAGATGATCGACGCTGGCCGGCACATGATGGCGATAGGCGCCCGCGCCGAGGAAGAAGGGCACGCTGCCCGCCGCCATGTTCTGGCCCGCGAGCCGCGCCATATGCCGCTCGACCGCCAGTTCGCTGGCATGGGCGGGCAGGCCCTCGATCGGGCCGTCAAGCAGCGTCGCCGTGGGAACATCGGCAAAGAGCGCCTCGACGCTCGGGGCGCCGATGACGCGCAACATCTCGGCGCGGTCGGCATCGGTGAGGGGGAGATAGCGCATCAGTCTGGCTTCCTCATGCTGAAACGAAGGCGAACATAATCGGCGACCCAGCTGCCGTCGGGCTGCCGGAGCTTGGGGGCGAGCCGGGCCTCGACGGCGGCGGCAATCGCGGCATGCTGGGCGTCGGGCACCTGCGCGGTGTCCATGAAGCCGGCGCGGAAAGTCTTGAGCCAGCCAGCAATGCCGGCCGGAAGCGGCGTCGGCCGCTCGATCAGCCGCGCGTCGATGTCGGTGAAACCGGCGGCCGCATAGACGGCGGTGAAAGCCTCGACCGACGGATACCATTGCGGATCGGCCGGTGGCACCGGATAGCCCTGCGCGGCCAGCTCGTCGCGGATGCCGGCGCGCAGCCCGGCGATATTGCCCTGCCCGCCCATCTCGCCGACGAACCGCCCGCCCGGCTTCAACGCCCGGAATACGCCGCGCGCTACCGCCGGCGGATCGAGCATCCAGTGCAGCGCCGCGTTGGAAAACGCCGCATCATATTCTGCATCAAAGCTCAGCGACTGCCCGTCCGCGACATGGGCATCAAGGCCGCGCGCGCGGGCTGCCGCGATCATGTTCTCCGAGGCATCGACGCCGGTCACACGGGCGCCGGCCGCGACTAGCGCCTCGGTCAACGCGCCATCACCGCAGCCCAGGTCGAGGATCGCCTCGCCGGCTTTCGGGGCCAGCAGCGCGACGACCGGCGCGCCGAGCGCGGGCACGAAGGCCGCATTGCGGGCATAATCGCCTGCGTCCCAGCGCGAGGAGGCGTTGACTTCGCCCATGTTCAGTCCGCGAGGCCCGCGACAAATTCCTTATACGCCGTCTCGTCCATCAGCGTGTCGAGTTCGGACGCATCGGTCAGGCGCAGCTTGAAGAACCAGCCATCCTCCTCGGGATCGGAGTTGACCAGCGCCGGCTCGTCCTCCAGCGCGCTGTTGGCCTCTACAACCTCGCCCGATACCGGCGCATAGACGTCGGACGCGGCCTTGACCGATTCGACCACGGCGGCATCGTCGCCCTTGTCGAAGGTCTTGCCCTCATCCGGCAGTTCGACGAACACGATGTCGCCCAGCTGCTCCTGCGCATAGTCGGTGATGCCGACGGTCGCGAGATCGCCGGACACGTCGATCCATTCATGTTCCTGGGTGAAATAGCGGCTCATTGTGCGGTTCCTTTGCGGACATAGCGATGGGGGACGAAAGGCATGAGGGCGACCGTGGCAGCCAGGCGCTTGCCGCGCACCTCGATTTCCAGCGGGGTTCCGGGCGCGGCGTGGGCGGCATCGACCCAGCCCATGGCGATCGGTGCGCCGAGGCTGGGCGCGAAGCCGCCGGAGGTGACGGTGCCGACTTGCGAACTGCCCGCATAGATCACCGCACCCTCGCGCGCGGGCAAGCGCCCCTCGACGGCGAGGCCGACGCGGCGGGTGGGCGCGCCCTCGGCAAGTTCCTGCTGCACCCGGTCGGCGCCGATGAAGCCGCCCTCAAGGCGGCGGCGCTTGGGCACGGCAAAACCAAGGCCGGCGGCAATCACGCTGACGCCGGGGTGCAGATCATGGCCGTAGAGGGGAAGGCCCGCCTCCAGCCGCAGCGAGTCGCGGGCGCCAAGGCCGATCGGCTTGACCTCCGGCTGATCGCACAGCGCATCGGCGAGCACCGCCACATCCTCGGCGCGCACCGAAATCTCATAGCCATCCTCGCCGGTATAGCCCGACCGGCTGACCCCCAGCGGCCGGTCGCCCCAATGATAGGGCGCGGCCTCCATGAAGGAGAGCGCGTCGACCGCAGGCGCACCGGGCATGGCCGGCGTCAGCCCGAGTCGGACGAGCGCATCGGCCGCCTTGGGGCCTTGCAGCGCCAGCAGCGCATGCTCATCGAGATGGTTCAGCACGATCTCGTCGGGCAGATGCTCGCGCAGATGGGCGATGTCGTCCCATTTGGTCGCGCCGTTGACGATCAGGAACAGGTGATCGCCCCGGTTGGTGACCATCAGGTCGTCGAGAATGCCGCCATCCTCGTCGAGCAGCAGCGAATAGCGGACCTTGCCGGGCGCGAGGCCGATGATGTCGCCGGGCAGCAGCTTTTCCAGCTCGGCCGCGACATTCTCGCCGCTCAGCTTGAGCTGGCCCATATGGCTGACGTCGAACAGGCCGGCATTCTCGCGCGTCCACAGATGCTCGGCAAGGATGCCCTCATACTGAATCGGCAGCCAGTATCCGGCAAAGGCCACCATCCGCCCGCCGCGCGCGCGGTGCCAGCCGTCGAGCGGGAGCGCCTCGGTCTCGGGTTCGATAAAGTCGATGCTGCTGTCGCTGCTCACGCCCCGGTCCTCATATGCAAAGGGTTGACGGCAAGGCACTCCCGCATCGCGCGGCGCCTGTCCGACCCCCTCTGTCACGGGAACCTGAGAGCTTTGACCGGTCCGCCCTGGGGACGATTCGGCTTACCCCTTCGGTGGGGCACGATTTGCACCGTGCCCGCTTTCCAGAGTGTCTTTGCCGCTGCGGTCCTTGTGACCTGAGAGATTCCGGGGCGGTTGCTCCTTCGGTGGCCGCGTCCCATCAGGGCGCGACGCTCTCCCGCAACGACACCGGCACATTGTGCAATGCACCAGCGACGGGGATGAGCATTGCCGGGCGCGGGCGGTGGAGTCAATCGGGCATTAGAAGGGGATGATTTTTGCCCAACTTCCCGTTCGGGCTGAGCGAAGTCGAAGCCTTCTCTCGAGCGGAGCGAGAGTAGCTTCGCCTCCGCTCAGCAGGCCCCTTCGACTTCGCTCAGGGCGAACGGGGGGAGGGGCCAATCACACATGCAGCGCGAACGCCGCGCTTTCCCCATAGATGCCGTGGTGCACGCTGACCGCGTAGCGATCGGTCATGCCGGCGATGAAATCGGCGATATGGCGGCTGCGGCCGGGCTCTGTCGAGGGGCAGCTGTCGCCCCACCCCCCGTTCATCAGCGCGGGTTGTCCACGGTAGGCGGTGTAGAGATCGGTCACGATGCGCAGGGCGTCCGCCGATGCCGCAAGCTGCTGGCGATGATAATAAAGATTCGCATACATGAACCGCTTGAGTTCCCGCTCATGCGCGCCCATCTCCTCGCCGAAGGTCACAAGCGCGCGTCCAGCGTTACGGACGTCATCGACATGGCCGATGCGTTCGCGGGCGAGCACCGCGCGGGTATTCTCGATGACATCATTGACCATCACCCCGATCTGGTCGCGGATCAGCTCGCGCAGCAGGCGGCGTTGTTCAACATCGGGAAAGCGGGCGCGGACCCGCACCCAGCCATCGCGGATGAAGGGCACTTCGAGAAGCTGGTCGAGCGTCAGCAGTCCGGCGCGCAGGCCGTCGTCAATGTCGTGATTGTCATAGGCGATGTCGTCGGAGATCGCAGCCACCTGCGCCTCCAGCGACGGCCAGCTGCCCAGCATGAGCGGAAATTGCGTGTCCACCTCGCGCATCGCCCAGCCCGGCGACCGGACCGGGCCATTATGCTTGGCCAGCCCCTCCAGCATCTCCCAGGTCAGGTTGAGGCCGTCGAACCGGGGATAAGGCGATTCAAGCCGCATCAGAGTCCGCAGGCAATGCGCATTATGGTCGAAGCCGCCATGATCGGCGAGCACGGTTTCCAGCGCGTCCTCCCCGGCATGGCCAAAGGGCGGGTGGCCAATGTCGTGGGCAAGGCACAGCGCCTCGGTCAGGTCCTCGTTGAGACCAAGGGTGCGCGCGATGGTCCGGCCGATCTGCGCGACTTCCAGGCTGTGGGTCAGGCGGACGCGATAATGATCGCCGTCGGGCGCCACGAAAACCTGGGTCTTGTGCCGCAGCCGCCGGAAGCTGATCGAATGGATGATCCGGTCGCGGTCGCGCTGGAACGCATCGCGGGGGCCGCGCTGTTCGCCACCCGCCTCGGCATGCTGGCGTCCCTTGCTCGCGGCGGCGTGGCAGGCATAGGGCGCCAGATCGGTCATTTGCGGGCCATCCTCATTTACGGGAAAGCGCGGTGACAACTTCTCCGGCGTCGCTCTGCCAGACGAAACTGTCCGTCCCGGCCTTGCGCAGCTCGGTTTCGACCGCCTTGGCCTTGCCCGGCTTTGCAAAGGGTCCGACCAGGAGGCGCCGCGTCACTCCCCATTGGGCGCTCCACCCCTCGAGGTCGGCGAGCGCCGCATAGGTTTTGCGCAGGCGCCGGAGGTCGAAGGCCAGCGCGGCCGGATCGCGTCCCGTGGCGACCTGCACCCAGTAACGCTGCGGATTGGCCTTGAGCCGCGCCTTCTCCTCGGCCTCCGCCTTGGCCTCGGCCGCTGCTTCGGCCTTGGCCTTGGCGGCCGCTTCCTTCTTCGCCTTGTCCGCTGCGGACTTGGCGGCGGCGGCGGCTTCGGCCTTGCGCCGTTCCGCCTTCAGCCGGGCGATCTCGGCGAGATCGACGGCCGGGCCGGCCTGCCGCTCCGATTCGGGCACCTCAATGCCAGCCATGATCGCCGCCAGCGACCGCGTCTGGCTGGGGGCGGTCGGGGCCACCGCCGCTCCGGCCGTCACGGGAACGCTGAAGCCGGGCTGCGGCGGGGACGTAACGGGCGGCGCGGGAGGGCCCATCACAGGCGCGGGTGCGCGCGGCATCGGCGCTGGCGCTGGCTGGACAGGCCGCGGGGAAGCGGGCGCCATGGCCCGTGGTGGGGGCAATATGGTCTGCGCTTGCGGTGCGCGCGCCACTGGACGCGGCGAGGCGCTCTGGGCGGCGGGCGGCGATTGCCGCCGGGCCCAGCGCTCAGCCCCTGACCAGCCATATGGATCCTCGTCCCCCGAGCCGTCGCGGTCGGCCATGGGGCGCGGCGCGGGCTGCTGGGGTGCAGGCTGGATCATCGTGGGGGCCGCGTCAGCACGCGGCATCGCGGCGGCCAGCCTGCTGTCCTCCACCGGGGTAGCGGAAGCAGCCGCGCCCTGGTCCCGGTCGTTCTTGCGGCGGCCATGGCGGTCGAGCTTAGCCAAAACCGGGGCCTGTGGGGGTGCTGCCGCCGGCGGCGCCATGCGCAGGCCGTCCGCTGGAAACTGGCCAAAATGAGTCGCGGCCACTTTCTGTACGGGCGTCAGGCCGCTCATGCGCTGCAAATAGGGGTCCATCGCCTCCGCCAGCGAGCGCGGCATCACGGTCTGGGTGATTCGGCGCGCTTCGGCGGTACGGCCGTTCATCGCCAGGATCATCGCGCGATCACGCCAGGCAGCCCGGTCGCTCTGAAACAGGAGCGGCCGGATCATCGCCTCCGCTTCGGCGACGCGCCCCGACACGCCGAGCGAGACGGCGTAGTTCCGGATGATATCCTTGTCGCCCGGCCTGGCCCGCAGCGCGGCTGCATAATCGCGCTGCGCCTTGTCCTGTTGTCCGACCAGATCATAGGCAAGCGCGCGTTCCCCCAGAAAGGCGTTCGCCGTTTCGCCGAGCCGGGCAGCGGCGTCGAAATTCTCCACCGCCTCGCCGGGCTGCTTGAGCTGCAGCGCCACCAGGGCCAGCCCCAGCTTCACGCGCCCGACGCGCGGATTGGCCATGTCGGCCCGCATGAAAAACCCGTTGGCCGCCTGCGCATCGCCCAGTTCATAGGCCGCCATGCCAGCCCCGATGAGAGCCTCCACATCGGTTGGCGATCGCGACAGGCGCGTGAGATTGTCGTTGAGGCGCTGGACCGCCATGGCTGGCGGCGTCGACTGGATCATCGCACCGGCCTGCGCGAAAGCCGGTGCGGCACTGAAAAGGAACACCGCCAGAGCCGGCAGCGCACATGCGGATTTCACTTCAGGACGCCTCTTCGTTCGGACACCGTCGCGGGGTATATTTCGAGCCGTGGCAAATGGCCCGTCCATCGCGTCCAGCCGGATCCATCGCCCAGTTTTGCCTTATCGTTATCCGCGCGGCCGCACAGTGCCGAGAGATGACCGGTGTCGGATCGCCGACGAAACCGGTCTTCTCCCGGCACGGCGAGCCTATTGGTTGTTCTGCCGGTTGAGAAAGCGGGGCACGTCGAAGTCGCCCTTCTGCTCATCATCGTCATCGCTGGTTCCGGCCGTGCCGCGCGCACTGCCGCGCGCCAGCAGGGACATGCGCTCGAACAGCGTGCCGCCGCTCGATCCTGCCGCCCGTGCGGGTGCAGGTGCGGGTGCCGGTGCTGGCTTCGGTGCGGGCGCGGCCATGGGTGCGACCGGGGCGGGTGTTTCCGGTTCGATCTGTGCGGCGGTGCCAAGGTCAAGCGTGTCGGCATGCCCGTCCAGCCGATCATCCAGGAACAGCTCGTCGCTGTCCGCCGGCGGGAGTGTCGCCGGCGCTTCGGTGGGAATGAACGACTGCACAGCCTCCACCGTTGCGGCCTGATCACTCCCATTCAGGGGTGGCGTGGTGGCGGGTTCGGCGGCAAAATCCAGGACTTCGGCCACCTTCTCGACTTCGACCGGCGCCGCTGGCGCGACTCGGCTGCTGGCGGGCGTGAACTGGCCGGAGCTGCGCACCGTTCCGCCCATATGCTTGAAGTCGAACGGTTGGCTGCCGGGGGTCGATATGCTGGCATCGGCGTCGATGCCGGTCGCCACCACGGACACGCGGATCTTGCCGTTCAGATTTTCGTTGAAGGCCGAGCCCCAGATGATGTTCGCGTCGGGATCGACCAGCTCGCGAATATGATTCGCGGCCTCGTCCACTTCCATCAGGCGCATGTCCTCGCCGCCGGTGATGGAAACGATGACACCCTTGGCGCCGCGCATCGACACGCCGTCGAGCAGCGGATTGGCGATCGCCTTTTCCGCCGCCGCGAGCGCGCGTCCGTCGCCGTCGGCCTCGCCGGTGCCCATCATCGCCTTGCCCATCTCCTCCATCACCGACCGCACGTCGGCGAAATCGAGGTTGATGAGGCCAGGCATGACCATGAGGTCGGTGATGCCGCGCACGCCCTGCTGGAGCACCTCGTCGGCCATCTGGAACGCTTCCTTGAAGGTCGTGTTCGGATTGGCGATCAGGAACAGATTCTGGTTGGGGATGACGATCAGCGTATCGACATGCTTTTGCAGCTCCTCGATACCCGCCTCGGCCGCCCGTGCACGGCGGCTACCCTCGAAGGTGAAGGGCTTGGTCACGACGCCGACGGTCAGCACGCCCTTTTCCTTGGCCGCCTTGGCGATGACCGGGGCCGCGCCGGTGCCGGTGCCGCCGCCCATGCCGGCCGCGATGAAACACATATGCACGCCCTGGAGCGCTTCCTGCACGTCCGCGATCGTCTCTTCCGCCGCCGCGCGGCCGATGTCGGGACGCGATCCGGCGCCCAGACCCTCGGTAATGCGCGGACCAAGCTGGATACGGCGTTCGGCCGGCGAAGCATTGAGCGCCTGGGCGTCCGTGTTGCACACGATGAAATCGACCCCGTCGACCTCAGCGGCGATCATGTTGGCGATTGCATTGCCACCTGCGCCGCCGACACCGATTACGGTGATGCGCGGCCTGAGTTCGTCCACATGGGGCGGCCCGATTTCAATGCTCATTGATTCATTCTCCTACGACCTGCTGGCAACTCATGCGCGGTGCGTACAATGCTGTCATGCACCATAAGAGCTGCCACTTCATCCTCAATTTTAACCAAAATGAAAAATCGATTATTTCCGCTACGTTTCAGTAATTTGCTCGAAAAGCCTGGATCAATCTCTGAATCCAGGCGGATCGACCGGCGCGATGCACCGTCTGGCTCGCGGACGGCATGGTGCGCAGGTCCATCGGATTGCTCGCCACATGCAGCGCGATGCCCGCCAGGGTCGAGAAGGCCGGGCCGCTATGCGCATCGGGCAACGCGGCGAGGCCCTTGGGACGGCCGATGCGCACGGCCCGGCCCAGCGCGGTCTGCGCATAGTCGGCAATGCCCTTCATCTCCGCCCCGCCGCCGGTCAGCACGACCTGCCGCGCCACCGGCCCCTGAAAGCCCATATCGTCAAGCGCGGCGGCGATGTCTTTCATCAGCCGGCTGAGCCGTTCGCAGATCACGCCCACCAGTTCGGCGCGGGTGATCCGCCGCCCGTCGGTGCTCTCGATCCCGCCGGTTGCCGGCGCCACCTCGATCATCTCGCGAAAATCGCGGCGCGACTGCATCGCCGAGCCGAAAAAGCACTTCATGCGCTCGGCCTGGCTGCGGCGGATGCCGAAGGCCGACGCGATATCGTCGGTGATGTCCGCCGCGCCGACCGGGATCGAGCGCAGGTCCACCAGCATCCCGCCCGAGAACAGCGACACATTGGTGACGCCAGCGCCCATTTCGACGAGCGCCACGCCGAGGTCGCGCTCCTCGTCGGACAGGCAGGCGAGGCCAGTGGCCACCGGCGCGGCGACAATCCCCTCGACGTCGAGATAGGCCGACCGCACGCAGGTTTCGAGATTGGCCAGCGGCGCGCCATCGGCCTGCATGACGTGAATGTCGACGGCCAGCCGGTCGGCATGCAGCCCCACGGGATTGCGTACCCCATCGGTCCGGTCGATGGTGTAGAGGGTCGGCTGCGCGTGCAGGATCAGGCGGCCTTCCGGCTTGATGCCTTCGCGGCCGCGGGCGAGAAGTTCATCGACATCGCTCTGCTGGATGCGGCGGTTGCCGATGTCGGCATCGACGCACAATATGTCGCTGACCAGGCTGCCGCCGGAAAAGCTGACCCACACCGTCTCGATATTGGTGCCAGCGACCTTCTCCGCCTGCTCCACGGTCTCGCGGATGGCCTGTTCGGTCCGTTCCATGTCCGCGACGAAGCCGCGCCGCACGCCCCGGCTCTCGCGCTGCCCGGTGCCCAGGATGACGAGGCTGCCATCATCCTTGCGGCCCGCGATCAGGGCGGAGACCTTCCACGACCCGACATCGATCGCGGTGATCAGCTTTTCGACGCGCGGCGCGGCCATGGCTCAGCCCTCCCCGGCTCGCGCCATGCGCTGCGGGGCGTCGTGGGTGCCGCTGGCCTCGGGCTTCTTCTCGGGCTTGTCCGGCTTGGCGTCGGTATCGTCTGTCTTGCTATCGTTCTTACCATCCGCCGCGGTCTTGCGATCGGGCGGCAGGCGCAGGACGAAGCGGCTGGGATCGCGCATGTCGAAGCGGACGATACCCCGGCCAAGCAGTCGGTTGACCCCGTCAAGCTGCGCGAATTTCATCAGCGCGGCGGCGGCCGTCGCCGTGCCTTCGGGCAGCGCCAGGGTTTCGCCCGACTCGAAGCGCAGGTCCCAGCGGCGGTTGCCGACCCAGGTCGCACCGGCCAGCAGGGGCTTCAGCGCGGGCGCCGACGCCATCAGCGCCTGGAGAGCCCGCGTTTCCTTATTGGCATAGGGGCCCACCACCAGCGGCAGGTCGGGCATCGACCGCCCGTCGACGCTTTCCAGCACCACCCCGTCCACATCGATCAGGCTGACCTTGCCGCCATGCTGCCAGACCGCCACCGGATCCCGCTCGACGATGTCGACGACCAGCGTATCGGGCAGCCGCCGCGTAACCCGCGCATCCGCGACCCAGCCGAGTGTCATCACCCGCTTGCGCAGCGCCGTCAGGTCGACCGTCAGCATCGACCGGTCGATCTCATCGAGCGTCAGGCTGTAGACCGGCATTTCGTCCATGCGCTTGACGCCCTGCACCTCGACCTTGGCGACCTGAAAGCCGGCGCGCTTGGCGAGATTTGCCATTTCCGCCCCGAACATGGCGGGAAGGCCCAGAAACTGCGCGCCGATCCAAAGCGCGCCGACAGCAAGGGCCATGACCATGGCCGACAGCAGCCGGCTCAACGTCCGCTGGCTGACCGGCAGCATCGCCAGCAGCCGGTCAAGCCGACCGACCTTCCTGGCAGCGCGCCTTTTGCCCGGCGGCCGGGGCGAGGACGACCGGCCGCCCTTGCCGGAGCCCCGCTTGATCGTCGCACTATTGTTCATGCCGAATCCCCCTGCGCGAGCGCATCCTCGATGATCGCCTCGACCAGATCGCCATAATCAATGCCGAGAAACGCCGCCTGCTCCGGCACCAGGCTGAGCGGCGTCATGCCCGGCTGGGTATTGACCTCGAGCAGGAAGACGCCCTCCTTGCCCAGAGTGTCATCCCATCGGAAGTCGGAGCGCGACGTGCCCGCGCAGCCCAGCAGCATATGGGCGCGCAGGGCCACCGCCATCATGTGGCTGGCGATATCGGCGGGAATGTCGGCGGGGCAGACATGCTCGGTCAGCCCATCGGTATATTTGGCATCGAAGTCGTAGAATCCGCTTTTAGGCCGCAGTTCGGTTACGCACAGCGCCCGGCCGCCCAGCACGGCCACGGTCAGCTCGCGCCCCCGGATGAACGGCTCGGCCAGCAGCTCGGTGAAATCATGCCATGGTCCGGCGGTCTGGCGGCTGATCGGATTGCCGTAATTGCCCTCGTCCGTCACGATCGCCACGCCGACCGAGGAGCCCTCGTTGACCGGCTTGACCACATAGGGACGCGGCAGCGGATCATGCTCGAACAGGCTTTCGGAGGCCACGATCATACCGCCCGGCATCGGTATGCCATGGGGGACGAGCTGCTGCTTGGTCAGCTGCTTGTCGATCGCGATGACCGAGGCGGCCATGCCGCTATGGGTGTAGCGCAGGCCCATCAGGTCCATCATGCCCTGCACGGTGCCGTCCTCGCCGGGGAAGCCATGGAGCGCGTTGAAGACGATATCGGGTGCGGCGGCGATGAGCTTGGCGGGCAGGTCGCGTCCCTCCGCCGGGGTCGCGCCCATGTCGATCCGCGTCACGTCATGGCCGCGCGCCTCCAACGCCCTGGCGACGCCCTCGCCGCTCATCAGCGAGACGGAGCGCTCGGAGGACCACCCGCCCATGAGGACGGCTACGTGGAGGGGGCCCTTCATTGGCTCCATTCCCCAAACCCGTTCGGGCTGAGCGAAGTCGAAGCCTTCACCTGAGCGTAGGCGAAGGCGTCTCGCTTCGCTCGACGTGACCCTTCGACTTCGCTCAGGGCGAACGGAGGGAGGTACAAGTCTCGCCTCACTTCACCGCCCCCACACGCTGGATTTCCCATTCGAGGGTGACGCCACTATGCGCCTTGACGCGCCTGCGCACTTCCTCGCCCAGCGCCTCGATATCGGCGCTGGTTGCCGCCCCGAGGTTGAGCAGAAAGTTGCAGTGCTTCTCCGACACCTGCGCATCGCCCATCGTCAGGCCCCGGCAACCCGCCGCGTCGACCAGCTCCCAGGCCTTGGCGCCGGGCGGATTCTTGAAGGTCGAGCCGCCGGTGCGGCTGCGCAACGGCTGCGATGCCTCGCGCTCGGCGGCGATCCGGTCCATTTCCGCGCCGATCGTGGCGGGATCGCCCGGGCTCCCCCGAAAGCGCGCCGACAGGATGATCGCACCGTCGGGCAGTTCGCTGTGGCGATAGCTGTAGCGCAAATCCGCCAGCGGCACGGTCACGATCTCGCCCGAGCGCAGCAGCACATCGGCATCGACCAGGACCTGGCTGACATCCCGGCCATAGGCGCCCGCGTTCATGCGCACCGCGCCGCCCACCGTGCCCGGAATGCCGCGCAGGAACTCCAGCCCTGCAATCCCGGCGTCGCGCCCCGCGCTGGCGACCGAAATGCCGGGCGCGCCCGCGCCGCAGCGCAAGGTCAGCGCATCCTCGCGCATGATTCCGGCAAAGGCCTTGCCGAGCCGGATCGTCACGCCGCGCACGCCGCCGTCGCGGATGATGAGGTTGGAGCCAAGGCCGAGCGCCCAGACCGGCGTCTTTGCGTCGAGCGAAATGATAAAGCCGCGCAGATCCTCGACATCGCGCGGCTCGAACAGCCATTCGGCCCTTCCACCGCTCTTGAACCAGACAAGCGGGGCCAGCGGCGCTTCCGCCTTGAGCGCGCCCCTTATGGTCCCGGATTGTATCAAGGCTGCATTGGGCATCAGGGCTTGACGCCCTTGCGCGCTGCGCCGATCGCATCCGCCAGGCCGGCCGCCCATTTGGTGATGTCGCCCGCGCCCAGGCACACAATCATGTCATTGGGTTGCAGGTCGGCCGCGAGGGCGGTTGCCAGCATAGCGGCGTCGGCAATGGTCTCCGCCGCCCGGTGACCGCGCCGCTTGAGGCCAGAGACGAGCGCGTCGGCATCGACGCCCTCGATCGGTGTTTCCCCCGCCGGATAGACCGGCGCCACATACACGGTATCGGCGTCGTTGAATGCCTGCTGGAACTCGTCCATCAGGTCGCGCAGCCGGGTGAAACGATGCGGCTGGACGACCGCGATCACGCGGCCGCGCACGCCTTCGCGCGCGGCGGCGAGCACCGCTTTCACCTCGACCGGATGATGCCCATAGTCGTCGATCACGGTGACGTTGCCGCCCTCGAGCGCGATCTCGCCAACCTTGGTGAAGCGCCGCTTGACCCCGCCGAACTTGGCGAAACCGGACTGGATCGTGGCGTCGTCAATGCCGAGATGGAGCGCGACCCCGATCGCGGCCATGGCGTTCAGGACATTGTGGCGGCCGGGCATCGGCATTTCGATGCCCTCGATCCGGCGGACCGAGCCGTCGCGCTCGCGGACCTGGACGTCAAAGCGGTTGCCGCCCGGCACCGGCGTCACATTGTCGCCGCGAATATCCGCCTGCGCCGAAAAGCCATAGGTGACGATACGCCGGTCCTGCACACGCGGCAGGATCGCCTGCACCTCGGGATGGTCGAGGCAGAGCAAGGCGGCACCGTAGAAAGGCACATTCTCGACAAATTCGACAAAGGCGTCCTTCACCGCGTCGAATTCGCCATAATGGTCGAGATGCTCCGGGTCGATGTTGGTGACAACCGCCACCGTGCCGTCGAGCCGCAGGAAACTGCCGTCGCTTTCGTCGGCTTCCACCACCATCCAGTCGCTGCTGCCGAGCCGCGCGTTGGAACCGTAACTGTTGATGATGCCGCCGTTGATGACGGTCGGGTCCACGCCGCCCGCGTCGAGCAAGGCCGCGATCATCGAGGTCGTCGTCGTCTTGCCATGGGTCCCGGCGACCGCGACGGTCGATTTCAGGCGCATCAGCTCGGCCAGCATCTCGGCCCGGCGGATTACGGGCACGCGCCGCTCCAGCGCGAGATCGACCTCGGGATTGCCCTTCTTGATCGCGGTCGAGGTGACGACCACCGCTGCGTCGCCCAGATTCTCGGCGGCGTGGCCGATCATCACCTTGATGCCGCGGTCGCGCAGGCCCTGCACGACATAGCCGTCCGCCACGTCGCTGCCCTGCACGCTATAGCCCATATTGTGCATGACCTCGGCGATGCCGGACATGCCGATGCCGCCGATGCCGATGAAATGGATGGTGCCGATATCGGTCGCGACGCCCTTCATGCCGGCACCCCCTGCAGGGGCAAGGAGGACCGCGCCGAGGATGGGCGCAGCGTGCGTTTCGTGATCGGTTCCACGCCAAAGCTTTCGATAAGGTCGGCCATGTCGCGCACCGCATTCGGGCGGCCGCAGTCGCGTGCCCGCCGCGCCGCATTTTCGAGCGCCCCCGGTTCCATGGCGAGCTTCTGCATCTGCTTGGCAAGCTCTATGGGCGTGAAATTGCGCTGGGCGATCATACGGGCGCCGCCCGCCCCGGCCATTTCCAGCGCATTATAATATTGATGATTGTCCATCGCGCTCGGCAGCGGCACCAGGATCGCGGGCCGGCCGGCGACGGTCAGCTCGGCGATGGTCGAGGCCCCAGCGCGGCCGATGACCAGATGCGCCCAGCCCAGCTTGGTCGGCATGTCCTCGATATAGGTCGCGAGATCAGCCGGGATTTCCAGCGCGGCGTAGGTCGCCCGCACCTCGTCGATATCTTCCGGGCGGCATTGCTGGGTCACCTGCAGGCGGCGGCGCAAGGCGATCGGCAACATGCCGAGGCCAGCCGGCACGACGCTCGACAGGATGCTGGCGCCCTGGCTGCCGCCCGTCACCAGCAGGCGCAGGACGCTGTCGGCGGAGAATATGGGGAAAGGCTCGTCGCGCAAGGCCAGCACGGTGTCGCGGACCGGGTTGCCGATCAGATGCACCTTCATCCGATGCCTGCGGGAGAGCTTCCTGACGTCCGGATAGGCGGTCGCGATCGCATTCACCCGGCCGGCCACCAGCCGATTGACGCGCCCAAGCACCGCATTCTGATCATGGATGATGGTCGGAATATCGTCCTTCATCGCCGCAAGCAGCGCCGGAAGCGCCGGATAGCCGCCAAAGCCGACCACGACCGCCGGCTGGAACACGTCATAAAGCCGCCGCGCCATGTCCCGCCCGGTGCGAATCGCGCGCACGCCCCGCATCCAGCCGGACGGCCCGCCGCTCATCCGCCCGGCCGGCAGCACATGGGTCTGCGCCCGCTCGAACAGGCCGGGGATCTTGGCCCCGCGCGCATCGGTCGCCAGCGCGACATGATGGCCGCGCGCCATCAGTTCCTCGGCCACGGCATGCGCGGGCATCAGGTGCCCGCCCGTGCCACCGGCGGCCAGGACATAATGCCGGGAAACGCTCATCGACCACTCCATTGGGTAACATAGGGGGACCTGGCCATATACGGGTTGCGGCGCGTGAATGCCAGCAGCAGACCGACGCCAAGGCTCAATGCGATCATCGACGAACCGCCATAGCTGATGAACGGCAGGGTCATGCCCTTGGACGGAAACAACTGGGTATTGACGCCCATGTTGATGATCGCCTGGATCGCCATCTGGGCGGCGAGGCCCGCCGAAGCGAGGATGATGAACGGATCATCCTCATCAAGCAGGCGCAGCATCACCCGGACGACGATCGCGAGATAGACGAGCGCGATGGCGATGCAGGCCAGCAGCCCGAATTCCTCGCCCACGACGGAAAAGATATAGTCGGTATGGGCCTCGGGCAGGTGGAACTTGGCCTGGCCGCCGCCGGGGCCGACGCCGGTCAGGCCGCCATGGGTGATGGTGGCGCGTGCCAGATCGACCTGTGTCGGTCCGCCCGCCGGATCCCCGCTGAGACCCAGAAACTGATTTATCCGGTCGCGGCCGTTGGCGTAGAAGAAATAGACCCCGACGAGGAGCGCGAGCGCCGCGCCGGACAGCCCGCCGATCGCCCGCAGCGAAATGCCGCTCAGCATCAGCAAGACGCCCCAGACCGCGCAGAAGACGACGGTCTGGCCGAAATCGGGCTGCTTCATGAGCAGGACGGCGACGATGCCCGTCATCAGTCCGCTCAAGGGAATGACCGGCAAGGTGCGGTCCCTGGTCCGGAGCGACAGCATCCAGGCCAGCGTGACCACGAACGCGGGCTTCAGAAACTCGGAAGGTTGGAACCGGAAGGCGCCGCCGCCGATCCAGCGATAGGCGCCGTTCACCTCCGTGCCGATGACCGGCACCAGCATGAGCAGGAACGCGAACAATCCCGCGCTGTAGATGGCGAGACGCCGCGCTTCCCGGCGGGGCAGCATGGAGACGAACAGCATGACCAGCAGGCCCGCGCCGACCCACATCACCTGCCGATAGAAATAATGAAGCGGATTGACCGCGACCGCACTCGTCGAGCGATCGATGGCGGCCACGGGCGATGCCGCCGCGACCGCTACCAGCCCGATCGCGATCAGCACGACGATGAGCGCGAGCAGGACGCGGTCGATTTCCCAGAACCAGATGGAAAGCGCGGTGCGCTCGCGCGGCAGCGGCCGCCCCGCCATCGGTTTGCGATCGCGCCGGGCCGGCTGCAGCTGGGACGCGTCGGTCGCAGTGCCGTCCTTTTCAAACAATTCCCGCTGATCGGGCACATTCTGCCAAGGCATGCCTAATCCCCCTTCTGGCCAAGCGCCTCGACGGCCGCCACGAAGGCATCGCCGCGCGCTTCAAAATCCCGGAACTGGTCGAATGACGCGCACGCCGGCGACAGCAGGACGATATCGCCCGGCCGGGCATTGGCCGCGGCCTGCTGAACCGCAGTCACCAGCAGCTCGCAGTCCTCGACCGGCATGACGTCGCGCAGGATCGCCGCGAATTTCGGCCCCGCCTCGCCGATGGTGTAGGCTTTGGCGACATTGGCAAAGCCGCTCGCACAGTCGTCGAGATCGTCGCTCTTGGCCAGGCCGCCGAGGATCCAGTGGATGCGGGGCCTGTCGCCAATGGCGGGCCATGCCGCAAGCGCCGGCGCGGTCGAGGCGGCGTTGGTCGCCTTGCTGTCGTTGACGAAGGTCACGCCGCCCAGCTCGCGCACGATCTGCATGCGGTGCGGCAAGCTCGCATAGCTGGCGAGGGCGGCATGGGCGCCTGCGAGGCCGATGCCGAGCGCCTCGGCAATGGCGAGCGCAACCGCCGCGTTCTGGGCGTTATGCGGCCCTTGCAGCGAGGGCCAGCGGGCCTGCTCGGCGGGGTCGATCGACCAGCCGCTCACCCGGACCGCACGCGGCAGTGTCGCGGCAAAGACCCGCGTCGGTTCGTCGTCGGTCGCGATGATCGCGGCATGACGCGGCGACTGGAACGAAAACAGCCGCGCCTTGGACGCCGCATAGTCGTCAAACCCGTCATAGCGATCGAGATGGTCGGGAGTGATGTTGAGGAGCGCGGCGACCTCGCAGTCGAGGCTGTAGGTGAGGTCGATCTGATAGCTCGACAACTCCAGCACATAGACCCCGCCCGGATCGAGCGGCTGCTGGGCGAGGATGGGCAGGCCGATATTGCCGCCCATGCGCGTCGGCAGGCCCGCATTGCGGATGATATGGTGGACCAGCGCGGTCGTGGTCGACTTGCCGTTGGTGCCGGTGATGCCGACGACGCGGTGCGTCGGCAGGCTGGGCCGGGCCAGCGCGAACAGCTCGATGTCGCCGATGATCGGAACGCCCGCCTCGCGCGCCTTCTGCGTGATCGGGTGGCGGTTGAGCGGAACGCCCGGCGAGACGACGATGCCGTCATAGCCGCTGAGGTCGGCCTCCAATATGTCCGCCACCTCCGCCTTGCCTTCGACCACCGCGCGCGCATCCTCTCGGCTGTCCCAGGCGAGCAGATGCGCCCCGCTGGCGGCCAGCGCGTCGACGGTGGCAAGCCCCGAGCGGGCCAGCCCCAGCACCGCATAGCGCTTGCCCGCGAAGAAGGGGGAGACGATCATCTGAGCTTCAGCGTGGCGAGGCCCGCCAGCGCGAGCACGAAGGACACGATCCAGAAGCGGATCACGACCGTGGACTCCGCCCAGCCGAGCTGTTCGAAATGATGATGGATCGGCGCCATGCGGAACACGCGCTTGCCGGTGCGCTTGTAGAAGAACACCTGGATGACGACGGACAGCGCCTCCATTACGAACAGCCCGCCGATGATGGCCAGCACCAGCTCATGATGGGTGACGACCGCGATCACGCCGATGGTGCCGCCCAGCGCCAGGCTGCCGGTATCCCCCATGAACACCGCCGCGGGCGGCGCGTTGAACCACAGGAAGGCCAGGCACGCCCCCACGATCGCGCCGCACAGCACCACAAGGTCGCCCGCGCCCGGCACATGCGGAACGCCGAGATAATGCGCATAATCCGCGCGCCCGACGATATAGGCGATGAGCATGAAGGCCATGCAGGCCACGATGACCGGCATCGAGGCAAGCCCGTCGAGGCCATCGGTCAGGTTCACCGCATTGCCGAAGGAGACGATGACGAAGGCCGCGAAGAAATAATAGCCCGGGCCGAGATCAATGGCCCCGCCGCTCCAGAACGGCAGGTAGAGTTCGGTGCCGTTGCGGCTGACGATCAGCCATGTGGCAAGGCCGGCAATCGCGAACTCGATGAGCAGCCGCAGGCGGCCCGACAGCCCCTTGTGGCTCGCCTTGGTCACCTTGTCATAATCGTCGAGAAAGCCCAGCGCCCCGAAGCCGAGCGTCACGAACAGGCAGGCCCAGACATAGATCGAGGCCAGGTTCATCCATATCAGCACCGAAATCGCGAGCGCGGTCAGGATCATGAGACCGCCCATGGTCGGGGTGCCCCGCTTGGCCAGGTGGGTTTGCGGACCGTCGTCGCGGATCGGCTGGCCCTTGCCCTGCCGCAGGCGCAGCCAGCCGATGAAGCGCGGACCGATCACCAGGCCTATGAAAAGGGCCGTGACAATGGATGCGCCCGCGCGAAAGGACAGATAGCGGAAAAGATTGAGAACGCCCGGAAATTGAAGTTGCTCAGCGAGCCAATAAAACATGTCAGCGATCTCCGCCGGCGATCGCGGCGACGACGCGCGACAGGCCGATACTGTTCGAACCCTTGACCAGCACGGCATCATCCGCCCGCAACAGGGGCAGGAGCGTGTCGATGGCGGCTTGGGCGTCGGCCACATGACGTAAAGGCACGCTGCCTTCAAGTGCGCTGGCAAGGGGCGCCATTTCAGGCCCCACGAGAATGGCCTCGGCGAGACCCGCTTCCCGGATCGGGCCGGCCAATGCGGCATGCAGCGCATCGGACTGGTCGCCCAGCTCCTTCATCGCGCCCAATACCGCGATCCGCCGCCCGGCCGGTTCCTGAGCGAGCTGCGCGAGGGTCGCCTGCATCGAGGCCGGATTGGCGTTGTAGCTCTCGTCGATGACCAGGATCTGCCCGTCCGCGACAGTCACGCGGTGGCGCGCGCCGCGCCCGGCCAGGCCGGGCATGTCGGCCAGCGCCAGTCCCGCTATGGCGAGATCGCCGCCGACCGCCTCCACCGCCGCCATGACGCCCAGCGCGTTGGATACCCAGTGGCGGCCTGGGGTCGCTATGGTGAAGCTGACCGTGCCGCCCGGCAGGCGCGCGGTCACCATCGTGCCACCCGATGTGACGGGCACCTGTTCAAGCACATGTACGTCCGCGTCGCGGTTGAAGCCGAAGGTCACGACCTTTCCGGCATGGCGCAGCGCCTTGTTGTAGAGCCGCGCGCCATGCGGGCTGTCGGCGGGGATGATCGCCGTGCCGCCCGGCTCGAGCCCCTCGAATATCTCGCCCTTGGCGTCCGCGATCGCGGCCTCGCTGCCGAAATGGCCGATATGGGCAGGTGCGATGGCGGTCACGAGGGCAACATGGGGCCTGACGATGCGCGTCAGCGCGGCCAGTTCGCCTTCATGGTTCATGCCCATTTCGAATATGCCGAAGCGGCTCGCGGCGGGCATGCGCGCGAGGCTGAGCGGAACGCCGACATGGTTGTTGTAGCTTTTGACGGATCGGTGCGCGGTGCCCGGCGCCTGCCGGTCGAGCGCCTGGAAAAGCGCTTCCTTGGTGCCGGTCTTGCCGACCGATCCGGTCACGCCGATGATCTTTGCGCTGGTCCGTGCGCGGGCGGTGCGACCGAGCGCGACAAGCGCGTCGGTCGTGTCGGCGACCATGACATGAGGTCCCCGGACCGGTCGGTCGACGATCACCCCCGACGCACCGGCCTCCCGCGCGCCAACCACGAAATCATGGCCGTCCGCATGCTCGCCCTTGAGCGCCACAAACAGATCGCCCGGCCCTACCTCGCGGCTGTCATAGGCAACGCCGCTGGCAAAAAAGCGGCCATGCGCCTTGCCGCTGATCGCCGCCGCCACCGCTTCGGATGTCCAAAGCGGGGTCATGTCGCGCATTCCCGCGCGACCGTCACATCATCGAAGGGCAGCACGCGCTCGCCGATGATCTGCCCCTGCTCATGCCCCTTGCCCGCCAGCAATATGGTGTCGCCCGCCCCGGCGGCGGCAATCGCGGCGGCGATCGCATCGCGGCGGCCGGCGATTTCGCGGGCGCCGGGCGCGCCGCCCATGATCGCCGCGCGGATCGCGGCCGGATCCTCGCCGCGCGGATTATCGTCGGTGACGATCACCAGATCGCCAAGCTCGGTCGCGACCTTCCCCATTTGCGGCCGCTTGCCGGCATCGCGGTCGCCGCCCGCACCGAACACGACGATGAGCTTGCCGGTGGTATGGGGCCGCAGCGCCTCGATCGCGGCGCGCAGGCCGTCGGGGGTATGGGCATAGTCGACATAGACCGGCGCGCCGGCGTGCGTGATCACCGCGCGCTCCATCCGCCCGCGCACCGGATGCACCCGCGCGAGACTGGCCAGCGCATCGCCCGCCTTCGTGCCGGTCGCCATCGCAAGACCGGCGGCGACCAGCGCATTGGCGGCCTGATAGGCGCCGATCAGGGGCAGCGAGACCTTGTGCTGGGCCCCGTCGACGGTAACGATCATGTCCTGTCCCAGCGCGGTCGGGGTACGCGCCTCGAGACGCAGCGCGTCGCCCTTCGCGCCGACGGTGAGGATGGCAAGGCCCCGCGCGGCGGCCCGTGCGATCACCGCGTCGGAGCGCGGATCGTCGGTCCAGATCACCGCCGCGCCGTCATCGTCCACGACCTCGTCGAACAGGCGCATCTTGGCCTCGAAGTAGCTGTCCATGTCGCCATGATAATCGAGATGGTCGCGGCTGAGATTGGTGAAGGCGGCGGCGCGCACCGGCAGTCCTTCGGTCCGGTACTGGGCAAGACCATGGCTCGACGCCTCGAAGGCGACATGGCTGATCCCCTCGCGCTTCAGCCCGGACATGTTGGCAAGGAAGGTGACGACATCGGGCGTGGTGAGGCCAGTCGACACCTGATCGACCGAAGTGGTGACGCCCAGCGTCCCGATCGACGCCGAGCTGTGGCCGAGCATGCGCCAAACCTGGCGCAGCAGCTCCACACTCGATGTCTTGCCGTTGGTGCCGGTGACCGCGACCACGGTCTCGGGGAAGGGCGCGAAATAACGCGCGGCGAGACGCGCGAACAGGCTGCGGGGGTTGGCATCGGCGAGGTGGATCGCCCCCTCGACCCGCGCTTCGGGCCGGGCGACGACCGCGCAGGCCCCTGCCCGGATCGCGTCGGCAATGAAATCCTCGCCATTGACGCGGGCGCCCGCAAAGGCGCCGAACACCGTGCCCGGCGCAACCTTGCGGTGATCGATGGCAAAGCCGGAGACCGGCGTATCAGGCGCGCTGGCCGCTAATTCTGGTGCAAGTTCGCCAAGCCGCATCAATCCTCGACCTTTGCCTTCCAGAGAAGGGGCGTGAGTTCCGAAAGGTCGACATCGCGATTCGCCTGCGGATACACACCGAGCATCGGTGCGGCCCGCTCGACGAAACGGCGCACGACCGGCGCTGCCGTCCATGCAGCGGTGCGCAGGCCATGGGTTTCGGCATTGCCCTTGGGTTCGTCCATCATCACCAGCACAATATAGCGTGGACTGTCCATCGGGAAGGCCGCTGCAAAGGTCGTCACCAAAGAATGCCGTGCATAACCTCCCTGATGGGCCTTTTCGGCGCTGCCCGTCTTGCCGCCGACCCGGTAGCCCTTGGCGTCGGCGCTGCGGCCGGTGCCGTCGGTCACGATGAGGCGGAGCAGCTGGCGCATGCGGGCGCTGGTGGCGGCGGAGAACACCCGGCGGCCCTTGGGCACCTGGTCGTCGCGCAGCTTGAGCATCGTCGCTGGCCGCCAGATGCCGCCATTGACCAGCGCGGCATAGGCGCTGGCGAGATGCAGCGGCGTGATCGCGAGGCCATGCCCATAAGCCGTCGTCATCGTGGTGAGCCGGCCCCAGCTCGACGGCCAGATGGTCCCGGCGCGCTCGCGCAGCTCGATCGCCGGCCGCTGATCGAACCCGAGCTGGCGGTACATCGCCTGCAGGCGTTCCCCGCCCAGCTCGTCGGCGATGCGCGCGGTGACGATGTTCGAGCTGTGCACCAGCGTCTCCGGCACGTTGAGCCAGCGCCCGGCCGGATGATCGTCGTGAATGCGAAAGCCGGCGACTTCCAGCGGCGTGGTGGCGTCGTAGCGGCGGCTCATGCTGGTCACCACGCCCGCATCCATGGCAGCCCCAATCGCCAGCGGCTTGAAGGTGGAACCCAGTTCGTAGACGGACTGGATGACATCGTTCCGGCGCGCATCCATCGTCTGCGCGCTGAGCTTGTTGGGGTCGAAGACGGGCAGCGACGCCATGGCGATGACCTCGCCGGTATTGGCATCCAGCACGACGCCGGCCGCGGCATGCGCCTGTTGCGCGGTCAGGCCCTGATAAAGCTCGCTTTCCATCACCGCCTGCACGCGCGAATCCATGGCGAGGACGAGCGGCGTGCCCCGCTGGGCCGGATCGGTCAGGCGCGCGTTGAAGGCGCGCTCGACCCCCATGCCGCCGGTGCCATCGATATTGGTAAAGCCGAGCGCATGGGCAGCGAGCGTCCGCTGCGGGTACAGGCGTTCCTTTTCGCGCGGATATTCGATGCCGACCTCACCCAGCGCATTGACTGCCGCCACCTGCTCCGGGAGGGCCCGGCGGCGCAGATAGGACCAGTGGCGGTCCGGCTGGAGCGCACGAAAAAAAGTGCCGGCGCTGGTGTCGGGGAAAATGTCGTGGAGCGAGTCGGCCAGGTCCTGGCGGTCACCGATGATGCGATCGGGCCGGACGGCGATCGAATAGGCATCCATCGTCCGTGCGAGGGGCTCGCCATTACGATCGAGAATGTCGGCGCGCGGCGGCACCAGGCCAGTGCCCTGCCCCTCCACCGCCGCGTTGCTGGCAAATATGCCAAGCCAAAGCATCCGTGCGGTCAGGACGCCCGTCATCGCGACGAACAACAGCAGCAACACAATCAGCCGCGCGTGCGCGACGGACGTCAGATCGAATCGCTGCGGGGCGCCCGCCACGCCGACTGGCCGGGCGAGAACGGTCGCCATCAGCGGTTGGACCTGACGCTTCCTTCGGCGGCAGCCTTGGCGCCAAGGTCGCGAAGCGTGCGGTCATCCAGCAGCTTTTCGTCGAGAAGCGCCATGCGCGCCGCCTTGCGCGCGACCGGATTCGGTTTGGCGGGCGCATCGGCCTTGGCCAGCCGGGCCGACGCGAAGGATTGCGGCGCCTCATCCTGCGCCTCGGCAGAGCGCGTGCTGACGGGCGCGGGTCGCGGCGCGCTGGCGGCGCGGATGATCGTCTCGTCATCGCGAATCTGGGCCGGCGCCGGACTCGCCGTGTCTGCCGCAGCCGCAGCGGGCGACTGCACATTCGTATCGGCCATCGCCATCATCACCGGCGGCGCGACATAGGTGTCGCCGTTCGTCTCGACCCCATCGAGACTGGCGAGCGACCGCTCGTCGGGCAGATACTGTCCGGCATTGGGGGCGACGTAGCGATAGTCCCGGTTATTCCACTGCTCGAGCTGGCGCATGTTCGAGCGCGCCTCGAATTCCGTCTCCAGATAGCGGATATCGGCGCGGGCATGATGGATGCGCCGGTCGAGCGCCTGGACCGCATTGCGCTCGGTCGCGACCCGGAGCGAGATCAGATAGGCACTGAGCGCCCCGAAGGCGACGATCAGTATCCACAAGATGTTTTGCAGGCGCTTGATCGCAATCATGCTGTGGCTCCTTGAGTCAGGTTCCAGGCGGGGGCGTTGGTGCGCACGGCGCTGCGCAGCGTGGCGGAGCGGGCGCGGGGGTTGCGGGCGATTTCTTCCGGGCCGCCGCGCACGGCGCGCGCGGGTGGGCGGAATGTGGCGGCGCGGGTCGCGACAGTTGCGGGGCGATGACGCGATCCGCCCGCCTCGCTGCCGCTGCGTTCGCGCAGGAACTGCTTCACGATCCGGTCCTCGAGGCTGTGAAAGCTGACGATGGCGAGGCGGCCGCCGGGCGCGAGCACCGCCTCCGCCGCGTCGAGCCCGGCTTGCAGTTCCGCCAGCTCCTGGTTGAGGAAGATGCGGATCGCCTGAAAGCTGCGGGTGGAGGGGTCCTTGGGCTGGCCGGGCCTGTAACCCAGCGCGCGCCGGACCACCGCCGCGAGTTCGCCGGTGCGGGCCAGCGGCCGGGCCGCGACGATGGCGCGGGCGACGCGGCGCGACTGCCGCTCCTCGCCATAAATGTAGAGGACGTCGGCGATCTCGGCTTCGTCGGCGGTGTTCAGCCACTCGGCGGCCGTCTGGCCCGACTGGCTCATGCGCATGTCGAGCGGCCCGTCATTCTGGAACGAAAAGCCGCGATCCGCCCGGTCGAGTTGCATCGACGACACGCCGATGTCGAGCGTGACCCCGTGGACCTCGCTGATCCCGGCCTCGGCCAGCAGGGCGGCCATGCGGGAATAGTCGCCCTGGACCAGGGTGATGCGCCCCTCGCTGGCGGCCACGACCGCCTGGCCCCCGGCGATGGCGTCGGGGTCGCGGTCGATCGCGAACACCAGCGCGCCCGCCTCAGCCATGGCGCGGCTGTATCCGCCCGCGCCGAAAGTGCCGTCGACATGGCGTTCGCCCGGGACAATGGCGAGCGCGTCGAGCACTTCGGCAAGCAGGACCGGGATATGGGGGGACGCGCCGGTCATGACTTGGGACGCTTTGGGTTGGCGGCCCATTCCGCGAGGGCGGCGCGGCAACGGGCTTGCAGGATTTCGGAGCCCTGCCCGGATTCGAGATAACGCTCGGGCGACCAGACCTCGAAGGTCCAGATCGCGCCGATGAAGAACAGGCAGTCGGTGATGCCCATCAGGCTCTTGATGTCGTCGGGAAGGGCGAAGCGGCCGCCATCGTCGAAGGTGATGCTCTCGACACCAGCGACACTCTCGCGGGCGCGAGCATGCAGGTCGAAGGGTTCGCCGCGCTGGCGGGCGGCCGCGCGGTCGGCCTCTATTTCCGCTTTGATATCATCGAGATAGTCCTTGCCGAACCCGGTCAGATAGGGCGTGCCGCCCTGCAGGTTGACATAGAGGCTGTTGTCGCCGCTGCCGGCCCGGACACGGTGGCGCAGGTCGACCGGCAGGGTGAAGCGCAGCTTGCTGTCGACCCCGCAAAAACCAATCCCTTTATAGTCCTCCGCTGCCGACACCTCGTCTCGAACTCCCAGAACCAGGGACGAGACCACCCGCGCCGGAAAGCACCCTGCCCCGGGAACCGTAGTCGCGGAATCGTCTGACGCCCCTTCGCCTGATTTTGTATCAGTTGCGCGGCTCAGTGTGAAGGGATTTTATGTTCTGAGATGGGATTTTATGTTCAAATCTGGATTTTGGATGGGAAAAGCGGTCCTATTCCTTGTTTGTTCCGGTTTAGCCAAGTCTCGAGGCAGTTAACAGAAAGTAAATCCGGTCGGGGCGGGCAGGGTCAGGCGGCCGCCGCCAAGAACAGCCATGGCGTGAGAAGCGCCCGTGACCCGTTGAGGTGGAACGCCGGGTGTTTCAATCTGATCGGACAGTCCCTAGGGGCGCGGCTGGCGAGGATCGCGATCCATGCGCTTCTGAAGGCGGGGATCCGGTTCGAGGTCCGGCACGGCTGGCACCGCGGGCTGGACGGCCGGTCCAGCGCCCGCGTCGGACGAAGGCGTGACACCCAGATCGGCCAGCGGCTCCGAACTCTGCGCGGTGGCATTGGCCGTTGCCGATGCCCCGGCCGAGCCCGAATCGGGCGAATTAAGCGCGGCCTCCCGGCGGACATTGTCGATGACGAACTCGGCCAGTCCGACCATCAGCAACACCCCGGCCAGTCCGGCAATACCGATCCGCACGCGCCGCGATACTTCGCGCCGATCCTGTTCTGGGGAGGGTTGAACCATTCAGCTGGGCGCCCGGTCGAGCCAGGGGAATGGCGTCAGGCCCTTGGCGGTCAGCCACTCGCGGTTGTAAAGCGATGACAGATAGCGAAAACCCGTGTCGCACAGGACCGTGACGATGCGCTTGCCCGGCCCCAGTTGCCGCGCCAGCGCCACCGCGCCGGCCACGTTGATGCCGGACGACAGGCCAAGGCACAGGCCCTCCTCGGCGAGCAGCCGCCCGACCCAATGGAGGCCCTCTTCGTCGGAAATACGGAACTGGGTGTCGATGGGCGCGCCCTCAAGATTGGCGGTTATCCGGCCCTGACCGATGCCTTCCGCGACCGATGTGCCCTCGGCCTTCAGCTCGCCATGCGCGTAATAATTGTAGAGCGCCGCGCCATGCGGATCGGCCAGCGCGATGGTAACGGCCTCATCCTTGGCCTTGAGGCCCAGCCCCACGCCAGCGATCGTCCCGCCCGTGCCCGCCGAACAGGTGAAGCCGTCGATCCGGCCCTCCATCTGCGCCCAGATCTCTTCGGCGGTGCCCACGATATGGGCGCGCCGGTTGGCGATATTGTCGAACTGATTGGCCCAGATCGCGCCGGGCGTTTCCTCCGCGATGCGGCGCGAGGTGTGCACGAAATGGCCGGGGTTGGAATAAGCCGCCGCCGGCACCGTGACCAGCTCGGCGCCCAGCGCCCGCAGCGTATCCATTTTTTCCCGGCTCTGCGTCTCCGGCATGACGATGATCGTCTTATAGCCCTTGGCGTTGGCGACCAGGGCAAGGCCGATGCCGGTATTGCCCGCCGTCCCCTCGACGATCGTGCCGCCGGGCAGCAGCTGCCCTTTCTCCTCGGCATCATTGACGATGAACAGGGCGGCGCGGTCCTTCACCGACGCGCCGGGATTGGCAAACTCGCATTTGCCGTAGATTTCGCAGCCGCTTTCCTGCGACGGGCCCGCGAGGCGGACGAGCGGCGTATTGCCTATGAGGGCGAGCGTATCGGACGCTGGCCTGGGCGGGGGCATGGGCGCGGCACTTTGCATTGCGGCGGTTTAGCGCCTGTTGGCGGTGAACCGCAAGCAAGGGAAATTGGACGCCGCCCAAGCGGATGTACGCCGGGGCCGCTTTGGGCGGATTTGGTAAGGTTTTTTTGGCAGAGAGGCAGAGCATGGCCTCAATTCATCCCTGGCGAGGCACCGGCGCGCGCGCCATGGTGCATCCTGCATCGCGCAGGCGTTGGGTGCTGTTGCTTGCGGTCCTGCTGCTGGCGGCGTCGCTGCGGTTTCTGCCCACGCAATCCCTGCTCGCGCTCGACCGGATGCCATCTGCCGGACCGGCGATCGCGACGCCGGCAGATCCGCCGGAGCAAAGCCGCGAGACATTCCCCGGCTCCGCCTATTTCTTCGCGCAGGATGCTTTTGCGCCGGTGGCCGCGCCAGCCAGCGACGCAAATGGCGATCCAGCGGTCACGACCCTCCAGCCCGACAACCACAATCCGCACATCCTGCAGATCGAGGCCGGCCCCGCTGCCCTCTCCATGCCGCTGCGCGCCGCATCGATCATGGATCAGGCGCGGGCGCTCCAGTGCCTGACCAACGCCATTTATTTTGAGGCCGGCAACGAGCCCGAGGAGGGCCAGCGTGCGGTCGCGCAGGTCATCCTCAACCGCGTGGCCTCCTCGCGCTGGCCCAGCAGCGTCTGCGGCGTCGTCTATCAGGGCGGCGAGCGCGGCGACCAGGGGTGCCAGTTCACGTTCAGCTGCGACGGATCGATGGCGCGAACGCCGACGGCGGACGGCTGGGCGCGAGCCCGGCGCGTAGCCATGCGCGCGTTGGCGGGCGACGTGTTCGCGCCCGCGGGCCTCGCCACCTTCTATCATACGCTGGCGGTCCACCCGCCATGGTCGGAAATGATGCGGCCGGTCGCGGTCATCGGCGCACATATCTTCTACCGGCTGCCGGGCGCGGGGGGCCTGCCCGCCAGCTTTGCCATGCGTTATGCCGGGCGGGAATATGCCCGGCCCGGACCCTATGCCTTTTCCCGGCCACTGCGGCCGCTGCCCCTGCCGGAACCGATACCCGACTGGGTGAGCAGCATCATGCCCCCGAAGAACCCGGCCGGGAACGCGCCTGTGGCTTTGCCGAGCTATCAGCCTGCGGCTGTGCGATCACCGATTCAGGTTCGAACGCCCAGTGAAGCCGCGTTGCCGGAATCGACGATCCGCCCCGAATATCGCAATACTGGCCGCCCACTTTTCTGACGGCCGCCGCCACAGGCGACATCGGAAAAAAATTTCATCGCATCGGAACCAGACGCCGCCAAGGGTGTTTTGAAGACCGGACAGCAAATACTTGCCCCCCGCTCTTGCTGTCTATCAAGGCCCGGAACGCCATCCCCCACCCGACCAGCGTTCCGGGCCATTTCCTTTTTCCTGATGACTTTCCGCAGTTCGGCGCATTGGCGATGATTGCGCGGAACCGTTCGCGCGCCACGGCGTTTTTGTCAGAGGATCAGGAGCCGCGCAGATGCGATCTTGGCCGCAGTTGAAGAGGCAGCGTCATGAGGAAGTCCGCAATTGCCATCATCGCCCTCTCCGCACTGGCCTTGTTCAGCGCCTGCAACACGGTGGAAGGCGCCGGCAAGGACATCAAGAGCGCTGGCAACGCCGTGGAGAACGCGGCGCAGTAAGCCATTCCAAGAGTTTGGCGGTCCGGTCTACGGGTCGTGAAGTCAGGCCGGGTCGCTCCCGGCCTGATTATTTTGTGGCAATGCCGCCTCTTTCATCGCCCGGCGATCCGTGAACCACATCGCCACGAGGCTCAGCTCGTAAAGCAGGATCAGCGGCACGGCCAGCATCAGTTGGGACACCACGTCCGGCGGCGTCAGGACCGCCGCGAGCGCGACCGCCGCCACGATCATGTAGCGCCGCAGCGAGACGAGCTGCGCGCGGGTGACCAGCCCCGCCTGGTTGAGCAGCATCAGCAGCACCGGCAGCAGGAAGCTGATGGCGAACGCCAGCATGAACTGCATGACAATGTTGAGATAGGATTCGGTACTCGGCAGCGCCTCGATCTGGACGCCGCCCGCATTGCCCTGAAAGCCCAGGAAGAAGTGAAAGGCGGTCGGCATCACCACATAATAAGCGAGCGCCGCGCCGCTCAGGAACAGGACCGGCGTTGCCAGGATGAACGGCAGAAGCGCGCGCTTTTCCTTCGAATATAGGCCGGGCGCGACGAACGCCCACAGCTGGTTCGCGATGACCGGAAAGGACAGGAAGAAGGCGCCGAAGATCGATACCTTGAGTTGCACGAAAAACGCCTCGTACAGCTTGGTATAGACGAGCTTGCCGCCCCCCGGACCATAGGCGTCACTCAGCGGCTGGGCGAGGAAGGCAAAGATCTTGTCCGAAAAATGATAGCAGATGATAAAGGTGATCAGCAGCGCCCAGACGCAGCGCAGCAGGCGGCGGCGCAGTTCGATCAGATGATCGAGCAGCGGCGCCTTGCTTTCGTCGATCTCGTCGATTTCCTTCACGCCCCTAGCCCGCTCTTGCCTTCATCCCCGCTCTTGCCTTCATCCAACGGGGAGGCAGCGGTACTCAGGGTCTCCTCGGCCGGAGCCTCCAGCGCAGGCATATCCGCTTCACTCTGCGCCATGATCCGCGCATTGTCGGCGGCCCATTTCTTTTCCATTTCCTCGACCTCGACATGGCGGACCATCTCGTCGATCCCGGCTCGGAAATGGCGGCTCATCGCGCGCGCCTTTCCCACCACCTGTCCGACCTTGTAGAGGGCGCGCGGCAAATCCTTGGGGCCAATGACGACAATGGCCACAATGATGGTGAGCAGAAGCTCCGATGAACCGATGTCAAACATGACGCGCGCAAAATCCGGTGTTCGGGGAGAGGCGCCTCAGCCCTGCTTGTGCTCTTCGGGCACGGGCGTGGCGACCGGCGGTGCGACCGGATCGGCGGGCTGCGGCTGCGGCTGCGGCTGCGGCTCGACCTTCTGGGCCTCTATCTGCTGGACGGGCTTGGCCGGCGGCGTTGACGCCGCAGCATCCTCGTCGTCCGTCATGCCCTTCTTGAAGCTTTTGATGCCCTTGGCGACATCGCCCATCATATCGGAAAAACGGCCCTTGCCGAACAGCAGCATGACAACGATGCCGACGACCAACCAATGCCAGATGCTCAGGCCACCCATTTTCAAAAACCTCCTGACTGAAAGCGGACTCTAGCGGATTGGCGACCTGTCCGAAAGACCAATCGCCACAAAATGCTCAGTCCCGCGCGGCATCGACATCCGGCTCCTCGTCCGCCAACGCCGCCTCCAGCGCCATGTCCACCGGATCGAGCAGGCCCGCCGCCTTCAGGTCGTCGATGCCGGGCAGGTCGCGGCGGCTGGCCAGCCCGAAATGGCTGAGAAAATCGGCGGTCGTTGCATAGGTGAGCGGCCGGCCCGGCGTTTCCCGGCGCCCGGCGAGGCGGACCCAGCCCGCCTCCATCAGCACGTCGATCGTCCCCTTGGCGACCTGCGCGCCCCGGATCGCCTCGATCTCGGCGCGGCTGACCGGCTCATGATAGGCGATGATCGCGAGCGTCTCCACCGCCGCGCGGGACAGGGCGCGCGGCGTCTCGCGCTCGCGGCGCAGGATATGGGCGAGGTCGGCCGCCGTCTGGAAATGCCAGCGCCCGCCGCGCTCGACCAGCTCGATGCCGCGCCCCGCATAATGCTCGGCGAGCGCGGCGAGATCGCCCGCCACGCCCCCCTCGATACCGGCAAGGCGCGCGATCTCAACGGGGGTCAGCGGCCCTTCGGCGGCGAACAGCACCGCCTCGACCAGGCGCGTCACGCTGTCCTCGCCGAACATCATTCCGCCGCCCGCCCCGCCGCGACAGCGCGCAGATAGAGCGGCGCGAACGGCAGCGTCTGCCGGATCTCGACCCGCCTCTGCCGCGCCAGTTCCAGCGCCGCGACAAAGCTGCTCGCCTTGGCCGAGCGGCGCGCGGCGGGATCGTCATCATCCGGCAGGAAGCTCTCAAGGCTCGCCCAGTCGAGCGTCGCGCCCAGCAGGCGGCCGACCCGCGCGATCGCCTCCTCCAGCGTCATGACATTGCGCCGGGCGACGATATGCACCACCGGCCGGGTGCGGGCGCGCACCTGCCCATAGGCGCTGAGCAGGTCATAGAGCGTGGCCGTCCAGACCGTGCTGTGCGGACGGTGCAGGCCTTCGGGCGCGTGGCGGCGGAACACGTCGCGGCCGATCTGGTCGCGCGCCATGATCCGCGCGCCCGCCTCCCGCATCGCATCGAGCCGCTGGAGCCGCAGGTGCAGCCGGAGCGCCAGTTCCTCGGGCGAAGGGTCGGGCTGTTCGGCGCGGGGCAGGAGCAGCCCGGACTTGAGATAGGCCAGCCAGGCCGCCATCACCAGATAGTCGGCGGCCACCTCCAGCCTGAGCACCCGCACATCCTCGATGAAGGCGAGATATTGCTCGACCAGCGCCAGGATCGAGATTTCGCGCAAATCGACCTTCTGCTCCCGCGCCAGCGTCAGCAGCAGGTCGAGCGGCCCCTCCCAGCTGTCGAAGGTGAGGGTGAGCCTGTCGCTCTCGTCCGGCTGCCGCAGCGGCGGCGCGTCCCACGCCTCGCCGTCGGCGACCGGATCGAACATCTCGCTCATGCCAGCGCCAGCAGCGCGTCGCGCTTCGCGATCATCGCCGCCATGTCCGCGTCATCGGGCCCGGCGGCGATGGTCGCCATCGCCCGGTCGAGGCGGGCGCGGGACAGGGGGCTGATCGCGGGCAGGGCATCGGCTATGGCTGTCATGTCGTCCATCCGGCCCCAGCAGTTCAGCGCGATGTCGCAGCCCGCCGCGACCACCCCGGCAGCGAGGCTCCCCATGTCGCCGGACCCAATGCTGCCGGATAGGGCCTTCATGTCGAGATCGTCCGACATGAGCAGGCCGTCAAAGCCGATCCGCCCGCGAATGATGTCGCCGATGACGATGGGCGAGAGGCTGGCCGGGCGCTCGGCATCCCAGCCGGCGTAGACGATATGCGCGGTCATCCCCATCGGCGCCCAGGCGAGCGAGCGGAAGGGCGCGATGTCCGCCTCCAGTTCCTCCGCGCTGGCGGTCACGGTGGGGAGCGCCTGGTGGCTGTCGACGGCGGCGCGGCCATGGCCGGGCATATGCTTTACGATGCCGGCCACCCCGCCCGCCCGCAGCCCGTCCAGCACGGCGCGGCCCAATGCCGCGACCTGCATCGGATCGGCGCCCAGCGCGCGGTCGCCGATGATGTCGCTCTGGCCCTCCAGCCGGAGGTCGAGCAGCGGCAGCGCGTCCACGTTGATACCGACGTCGCGCAAGGTCGCCGCAATCGCGCGGGCATTGGCCTTGGCAGCGGCGATGGCACTGGCGGGTGCGCGGGCATAGAGGCGGTCGAACGGCTCGGCGGACGGGAAGGCGGGCCAGACCGGCGGCTGCATCCGCGCGACGCGCCCGCCCTCCTGATCGATCATGATGAGGAGATCTTCGCGGCCCGACAGCCCGCGCAAGTCATCGGTCAGCGCGCGCAGCTGGTCGCGATCCTCGATGTTGCGCTTGAACAGGATATAGCCGGCGGGATCGGCCTCCCGGAAGAAAGCGCGCTCGTCGGGCGTCAGCGCCTGCGCGGAAAGACCGAAGATGACTGGCTTCATGTCCGCCGTTCTAGAAGGGGAAACGATGCAGGGAAAGAGGCGAGGCTGGACGCACCCCGCCTGCGTCAGCTATTCTGCGTGAAAGGCGTTGCGCCATCACCCATTGATCAGGAGACATGCGATGCAGGGCATGGGAGAATCGGGCGAAAACTGCCCCTTCGAATTCAACTTCGACGCCGCCACCTTCAAGGTGGGCGACACCGTCAGCTACCGCGTGACGGGCAGCCTTGAGGGCTTTCCGTTCGCCGGCACGCTGGTCGAGGTCCACGCGGACCATGTCATCATCAGCGCCGATCCCAATGATCCGACGAGCCGGATGCGCGGCACCCGCGAGAGCCGCCCGCTGGTGGAAGAGGCCGACGCGCTGGCTTGACACGACGGCCGATCCGGTCGCAGCCGACATAAACAAAAAGGGCGGACCCGGCGGGCCCGCCCTTTTGTTTGTGGCTAATCGCGATCAGCCGATCAGTGCTTCTTGTCCGCCCAGATGGACTGGTACGACATATAGGTCAGCACGGTCGCGACCAGCAGGAACAGGAGCACGGCGATACCGGAGCTCTTGCGGGTCTCCATCTTGGGCTCGGCCGTCCAGGTCAGGAAAGCCGCCACGTCCTGGGCCATCTGGTCGACCGTTGGCTTGGGCTGGCCCGGGCCGTAGGTCACCTGCCCCGTGCTCGTAAGCGGCGGCGGCATGGCGAGATTCAGGTTCGCGAAATAGGGGTTGTAGTGCAGCCCGGACGGAGTCTTGGTGTCGGGGAACTTCTTGAGAAGCTCGGCCGGCTGGCTCTGATACCCCGTCAGCAGCGAATAGACATAGTTGCTGCCGTCGTGCCGCGCCTTGGTCATCAGCGAAAGGTCTGGCGGGATGGCGTTGTTGTTGGCCGCCCGCGCCGCCACATCATTGGCGAAGGGCTTGGGGAAGAAGTCGGCCGGGACTGCCGGGCGAGTCGTCGGCTCACCGGTCTTGGGATCGACATCGGGCGCCTTGATGGCCCAGCCCTTGGCGATCGCCTTAACCTCGGCCTCATTATAGCCGATGCCCTGCAGATCGCGGAATGCGACCAGACGCAGCGAGTGGCAGGCGGAACAGACTTCCTTGAAAACCTGGAAGCCGCGCTGAACCTGCTGCCGGTCATAATGACCGAGCGGGCCGTCGAAGCTCCAGGCGACTTGCCTCGGATGTTCGTGGAACTCGTGCTCAGCCGTCGGCTGGGGTGGCTGGCTGATATAGGCCACCGCCCCCGTTGCGAAGGAATAGAGCAACATGCCCGCGAAGAAGATGCCGACCAGCGCGGCGAGAAGACGAACCATTGGTCTATGCCCCTTTATTCAGCCGCAATCGCAGGTTTAGCCGCGACTCCGGCCGGTTCGTGCCCCAGCACCGACTCTGTGATCGAGTTCGGCAGCGGCAACGGCCGCTCGATCCGCGAAACGATCGGGAGGATGATGAGGAAATGCGCGAAATAATAAGCGGCCGCGATCTGGCTGATCATGACGAACGGCTCCGCTGCAGGAGCGCCGCCGCAATAGCCGAGGATCAGAACGTCGACCACCAGCAGCCAGAAGAACTTCTTGAACAGCGGGCGATAGCTGCCCGAGCGGACCGGCGACGTGTCGAGCCATGGCAGCACGAACAGCAGCAGGATCGACGCGAACATCGCGAACACGCCCAGAAGCTTTGCGGGCACGAAGAAGAAGTCGAAGGTGAAGGCCCGCAGGATCGCGTAGAATGGCCAGAAATACCATTCGGGCACGATATGCGCAGGCGTCGCCATCGGATTGGCCGGGATATAATTGTCCGGATGGCCCAGCCAGTTGGGCGCGAAGAACAGCACCGCGCAATACAGGACCAGGAACACGCCGAGCCCGAAGCCGTCCTTGGCCGTATAATAGGGATGGAACGGCACCGTATCCTGCGGCCCCTTCACCTCGACGCCGGTCGGGTTGGAGGAACCCGGAATGTGCAGCGCCCAGATGTGCAGGATGATCACCGCGGCGATCACGAACGGCAGCAGATAGTGCAGCGAGAAGAAGCGGTTAAGCGCCGCGTTGCCGGGTGCGAAGCCGCCGAGCAGCCAGGTGTGGATCGGCTCGCCGACCAGCGGAATGGCGGAGAACAACCCGGTGATCACCTGCGCGCCCCAATAGCTCATCTGGCCCCAAGGAAGCACATAGCCCATGAAGGCGGTCGCCATCATCAGGAGGAAGATCACCACGCCGAGCAGCCAGACCATCTCGCGCGGGGCCTTGTAGGAACTGTAGAACAGCCCGCGGAAGATGTGGATATAGACCACGATGAAGAAGAAGCTAGCGCCGTTGGAGTGCGCATAACGCAGCAGCCAACCGCCATTCACGTCGCGCATGATGTGCTCGACGCTCTCGAACGCAACGCCCGAACTCGCCGCATAATGCATCGCGAGAATGATGCCGGTGATGATCTGGACGATAAGCGCCGCGCCCGAGAGCACGCCGAAATTCCAGAAATAATTGAGGTTGCGCGGCACCGGATATCCGGCGCCGACGGCATTATAGACGAAGCGCGGCAGCGGCAGGCGATCGTCGACCCACTTCATCAGCGGATGCTTGGGAGTGTAGTGCTCAGCCCAGGGAAAACTCATTTTTTCTTTCCTCAGCCTACGAGAATTGCGGTGTCGGACGTGAACTTATACGCGGGCACGGCCAGGTTCTTGGGCGCCGGACCCTTGCGGATGCGCGCGGCGGTATCATAGGTCGAACCGTGGCACGGACAGAAATAGCCGCCGAATTCGCCGCGATTCTCGCCCTCGCCAGTGCCGAGCGGCACGCAGCCGAGATGGGTGCACACGCCCATGGTGACGAGCCATTGCTTCTTGCCCGGCTGGGTGCGTTCCTCCAGCGACTGCGGATCGCGCAGGCTGCTGACGGGCACCGCGTCCGCCTCCTCGATTTCCTTGGGCGTCAGCTGCCGCACGAAGAGCGGCTGCGAGCGGAACACCGCCTTGATCGCCTGGCCCGGCTTGATCGACGAAAGATCGACCTCGGTCGTCGCCTGCGCCAGCACGTCGGCGCTGGGATTCATTTGATTGATCAGGGTCGGCAGTGTGGCGACGACGCCAACGCCTGCGAACGAAACGGCGGCGATATTGATGAAGTCGCGTCGGCGCACGCCTTCACCTTCGACCGCCGGTACCGCTGTATCGCTATGTTCAACCGTTACCATGCACCTGCCCTTGCTTCGATTCCGTACATCAGTCCCCGCTCGAGCCATGGCCGCCCCGAGCATCGTGCGGGCCATTATATATGGCGGCGCAGCAATCCTTCGTCGGCGTGACGTGACCCGCCGCGCAAGGTCCCCCGGCGCGGTTTCGCGCGCCTGATAGCGCCGTTCTGCCGCATTTGCCAACAGCTATTTGGACAGTCTTTGACAAAGCGAGTGGCCGCGCTAAGCGCGCACCATGCGGCTTGCTCTGTTTCAACCCGATATTGCCGGAAATGTCGGCGCCGTGATGCGCTTGTGCGCCTGCTGGCATGTGCCGCTCGATATCATACTGCCCTGCGGCTTTGCGATGTCCGACCGCCAACTGAAGCGCGCGGCGATGGATTATGGCGCGGTGGCCGAGGTTTCGCGCCACGCGGATTTCCATGCATTTGCCGAGACCGTGCTGAAGGACGGGCGCCGCCTCGTCGCGCTGACGGCCAAGGGGGACACGCTGCTCCACGACCTTATATTCAGGGAGGATGACATTCTTCTCCTCGGGCAGGAGAGCGCCGGCATTCCCGATTTCGTGCAAAGCCAGGCGGCGGCCCGGCTGCGCATTCCGATGGCGACTGGACTTCGGTCCTTGAACCTTGGGATGGCGGCTGGCATCGCGCTCGGCGAAGCATTGCGGCAGACAGGAGGCTTTCCGGCATGATCCATCTCGACGAACAGCAGCAGGCGGCGCGCGACTGGTTCGAATCCCTGCGCGATCGCATCTGCGCGGCGTTCGAAGCGATCGAGCGGGAGGCGGGCAGCGACGCGGCCTTTACCTATACGCCCTGGAACCGCGATCATGACCCGGAGGCCAAGGGCGGCGGCGGCGTGCGCGGCGTGATGAAGGGCCGCGTGTTCGAAAAGGTCGGCGTCAATGTCTCGACGGTCGGCGGGGATCTCTCGGGCGATTTCGCCAAGACGATCCATGGCGCGGAGGAGCACCCCGCTTTCTCCGCCACCGGCATCAGCCTGGTCGCCCATATGGCCAATCCGCATGTGCCCGCCGTCCACATGAACACGCGCTTCCTGACCACGACGAAACGCTGGTTCGGCGGCGGCGCCGATCTCAACCCGCCGATTCCCTATGAGGAAGACACCGCCGCCTTTCATGCGACGCTGAAAGCCGCCTGCGACGCGCATGATCCGGAGCATTATCGCCGCTTCAAGGCCTGGGCGGACGAGTATTTCTACATTCCCCATCGCCGCGTGCACCGGGGCGTGGGCGGCATATTCTACGATCATCTCGACTGCACCGACGACACGGTCTTCGATGCCAATTTCGCTTTCACCCGCGCCGTGGGCGAGGCCTTTCTCGCCGCCTTCCCGCCGATCGTGCGGCAGCGCATGGCGACGCCGTTCAACGATGCGGAACTGGCGCAGCAGCGCGCATGGCGCGGGCGCTATGCCGAGTTCAACCTGGTCTACGACCGTGGCACACTGTTCGGCCTCAAGACCGGCGGCAACATCGACGCGATCCTGATGAGCCTGCCGCCCATGGCGACGTGGGAATAGCCGCCGCTGCTCAGTGCGGGGCCGGCTCCGCACTGCCGACCTGATGATAGACCGCCGCGCTCACCGCCAGCAGCACCACCGCGAGGGCGGTCTCGGCAAGCCCGCTGACAATGATCAGCGCGAGCCGCGCGAGATCGGGCGGCAATAGCAATTTGGCGGTGATGCCGGCAACCGAACTGATTGCCGAGGTCAGGACCACCGCCACCGCCAGGATCACGGCGAGCAACAGCACGATGCGCCATCCATTACCGCGCGTGAGGGCAAAGCTGCGCATGAGGATCATCACCGGGTTGCGCTGCGATTCCGCGGCGGCCACGGGCGCGATGCAGATCATGCGGGCAATGAGGTAGACGCCCGGCAGCACCAGCGCCATCAGCCCCCCGAGCACGATCATCGACTGCAGCAGGTTGGCGAGCACATAGGCCGGCAAGGCAAACAGGGCGATGCGCAGCGCCTCTGCGACCGTCGGGCGACTGCGATGGATAAGGAGCGCGAGCAGCGCCAGCGAACCGAATGCCACGATGATCGCGCTCATCGCCATGGAGGGCCAGTGCGCCGAGACATAGGCCGAATTGGCGGCAAGCAGATCGCTCAAGGTCGCCTTGCCATGTTTCGCCACCGGCTCGGGCAGCAACCACGCCGAAAGAATGCCGGGCAACAGGACAAACATGCCCGCAAGCCCGGAGACCACGTCCAGATTGGCGCGGATCATGCCCGCTGCGTCCGTCCAAGTCCGTGAAAGGTCCAATCGCATGCGTGAGGCGCTCCTGTGCCGGTACTGGCGGGCGGAAAATGATTTCGGTGTCAGCCACGCACCGGCGCCCTTGTCAATTGCGCGCTGTAGTACCATCCAGGACTCATGGTCCAAGAAAGTCTCTCCTGCGGCGTTTCGGGCGCCTCGGGCATGCCTGCGCAACCCGAATGGCGAGTCGATGGCGCGGCTGTCGATTATGCGCACGCGCTGGCCGACATGGAGGCGCGGGCCGCGGCCATTGCGGCGGGCGAAGCGGGCGAGCGGCTCTGGCTGCTGGAGCATCCGCCCCTCTACACCGCCGGGACAAGTGCCGATCCGGCCGAGATGCTGGATGCGCGGTTCCCCATATTCATCGCCGGGCGTGGCGGGCGCTACACCTATCATGGGCCGGGCCAGCGCATTGTCTATTGCAACATCGATCTGGGGCGGCGCGGCCGCGACGTGCGCAATTTCGTCCACCGGCTCGAAGGCTGGGTCATCGCGGTGCTGGACGATCTCGGCGTGAAAGCGTTTCGCGCGCCCGGCCGCATCGGCATCTGGACACTCGACCCGCACGGGCGCGAGGCCAAGATCGGCGCGATCGGTGTCAGGGTCCGGCGCTGGGTGACGCTGCATGGCGCCGCGATCAATGTCGATCCCGACCTTTCCCATTTCGGCGGCATCGTTCCCTGCGGGATCAGCGATTATGGCGTGACCAGCCTTGCGGCGCTGGGCAATGGCGCGACCATGGCCGATGTCGACGACGCGCTGGCGCGGCATTGCGCGGCTTTTCTCGACGGTGTCGGCCGCTGCCCGCCTGCCCCTTGAACCCGGCCCCCCGCATCGATTCAAAAATCATGGAGCATTTTCTGCCGCAAAACCGGTTCCCACTTTTGTTGAAAATGCTCTAGGAGCATTGCCCATGTCCCGGACCCCGATCGCCACGCTCGCCGCCGTCGCCAGCCTCATCGCCCTTGCCGCCTGCGGCGGGCCGAAGTCGTCGGACAGCAGCAATGTCACCCTGCGCGACATGGAAGTCGTCGACGGCACCGCCAATGATGCGATGGCCGACCTCGACAATGCGACGCAGGAGGGCACAATACTGGAGAACGGTGCAGCCGCCGCCAGCGCTGCCAGCGTCGTTGCCAACCAGAGCGCGGCAATGCCGAACCCCGCCGCAAATGCAACCGAACCGGCCTCGGCGGACAAGGGCGTAAAAAAGACCAAGCCCGGTGCGGCCGAATGACCGCGATACACGTTCCATCCAGTCGAGTTCACGCATCAGGGTGCCCAGAGAAATGAATATGCCCATCAAGAGTTTTTTCCGGCGCCTGCCGGTGACGGCGACCCTCCTGCTTTCCGCCGCGCTGGCCAGCCCGCCCGCCGCGCAGGCCCAGATTTTCTGGCAACCGCCGGATGTGACATCGCCGCCGATGACCGGCGCGGAGCCGGAGAGCGGTGTAAACCTGCCTGGCGCGACGCCTGCCGAACTGAACGCGGGCCTGCTGTGGAATCTGCGGGCGGCACTCAATGTCGCCGCGCTCCAGTGTGATTTTGAGCCGACGCTGCTCACCACCAGCAATTATAATGCAATGCTGGCCCAGCACAGGGCGGAGCTGGCCAGCGCCTTCAAGACGGTCAACGACTATTTCTTGCGCATCGGCGGCCCCAAGATCGGCCAGAAGCAGTTCGACCAATATGGAACGCGGACCTATTCGGCCTTCTCAACCGTGCAGGCCCAGCATAATTTCTGCCAGACCGCCGGGTCGGTGGGCCGCGATGCCATCTTCGCGCCGCGCGGGACGCTGTACCGGGTTGCCCAGAACCGGATGGGCGCCTTGCGCAAGGCGCTGGTCGTGCAACGGGACCAGGCCTATGGCACGCCCAGCTATGGCTTTGTCGCGAGCGTGCCTTCGTTCGAAAAGAAGTGCTGGAAGCGGGACACGCTCACCAAGAAGTGCGCGCAGGCCTGGCTGCAATCGCAGGGCAAGTGAAATGGCAGATCTTTACCTGAAGGCGCTCGAATCGGAGCGCAGGAGCCTTTGGGCCGAATGCCGGCTGAAAGGGCTGCCCAAGGATACGCCGGAACGCCAGCGCATAGCCGAGCTGGACCGGCTGCTCAGCGAGCATAGGGCAAAGAAGGGCGCCTAGACGTTGATGATTTCAGCCTGAACCAAACCCTCTCCATTCGGTTCAAACAAATGTCATCTGACTCTAAAGCCTAGCGCAGCCCGAGATATTTGTGCGCCTGGAGGGACAGGCGCCAGCCGGGCCGGGCCAGGGCGAAATCGACGGCGGCCGCCATGGCTATGCTATTCGCTTCGGATGAGCCGCAATCCATCGGCTGGACCAGCCAGTGGCGAAACGCCCATTGTGCCAGCATGTCCGGATCGATGCCCGGCTGCGGCCAGACCAGCTTGAGTTCGTCGCCGCTGCGCTGGACCACGTCGCTGCCTGCCTTGGGGCTGATGCATATCCAGTCGATGCCTGGATGCGCCGCGATCGTGCCGTTGCTTTCCATCGCGATCATGAAGCCGCGTTCGTGCAAAGCCTCTATCAGGGCATCGTCGATCTGCAGCATGGGTTCGCCGCCGGTGAGCACGACGAATCGCTCCTGGGCCCACGGGCCCCATAGTGCCTCGACTCCGGCGGCGAGGTTCGCGGCGTCCGCGAAGCGGCCTCCGCCATCGCCCTCCGTGCCGATAAAATCCGTGTCGCAAAACTGGCAGACAGCGCGGGCGCGGTCCTCCTCCCGGCCCGACCACAGATTGCATCCGGCAAAGCGCACGAACACCGCGCGGCGGCCGGCATGCACGCCTTCACCCTGAAGGGTCAGGAACATCTCCTTGACCGCATAGCTCATCGGCCGGTTTCCGGCGTGATGGCGTAACGCGTCGGATCGGGCAGGCCCGCCTCGATGAAGCCGCGCGCGCGCAGGCGGCAACTGTCGCACTGGCCGCAATGGAGGTCGCCCAGCGCGGGGTCATAGCAGGACCAGCTGAGCCCGGCATCAAGGCCGAGGCGATTCGCTTCGGCGGCGATCTGTGCCTTGGTCATGTGCAGGAGCGGCGCCCGGATGCGGACAGGATTGCCCTCCACGCCATCGCGGGTCGCCAGCGCGGCCATCGCCTCGAAGGCCGCAATGAAGTCCGGCCGGCAATCCGGATAACCCGAATAATCGAGCGCATTGACGCCGATATAAATGTCGCGCGCCCCCGAAACCTCCGCAAGCCCGAGCGTCAGCGACAGAAAGATCGTGTTGCGCGCCGGGACATAGGTGACCGGAATCCCCGGTTGCAAGCCCCGCTTGGGCACGGCGATATCGGCGGTGAGGGCCGAGCCGCCGAAAGCCGTCAGGTCGAGCCGCAGTTCGACATGGCGCGCGGCGCCAAGGGCGGCTGCGATCGCGCGGGCGCGTTCAAGCTCGATCCGGTGACGCTGGCCATAATCGATGGTGAGCGCGACGAGGTTGTGGCCCGCCTCGCGCGCAAGGGCGGCGGCGACCATCGAATCGAGGCCGCCCGAAATCAGGACGACGGCGGGACTGGGGGCCGGGGTGAGAGAGGGAGCGGTCATGGGCGCCCGCTAACCTATTTGATGCTGCCTTGCCACCTTTGCCGCGGACAAACTGGTCAGGCGTGCTCCAGCGTGCATTGCAGCGGATGCTGGTTCTGGCGCGCGAAATCCATCACCTGGTTGACCTTGGTCTCGGCCACTTCATAGCTGAATATGCCGCAGACGCCGACGCCGCGCTGGTGGACATGCAGCATGACGCGCGTCGCTTCCTCCATGTCCATTCGGAAGAATCGCTGCAGCACGTGCACGACGAATTCCATCGGCGTGTAATCGTCATTCAGCATGAGCACCTTATAGGGTGTCGGCTTTTTGACGCGCGCACGCGTCCGAGTCGCGATGCCCAGACCGGGGCCTCCCGGCCCCTCCTCATCCCGACGGCCGGCCATGGCGTAGATTATTGTCGCTTTATTGCTGATCATGATGAGGCAGAATATGGCAATCGGGGACATCAAGGCAAGGGGTGTCTCAACGGGTAAACCCATCGACCCCTCTACTTCAAACAGAAAGGGGGCGGCCCATGCGAGCCACCCCCACCCGTCTGCTGGAATTCCAGCCGGTCCGTTACGGTAATGAAATCAGGCAGCGAAAGCCTTGATCTTGTCCGAAACCACCGAGACGCGGCTGCTGATCGGCTGAGCGATCTCGCCGGCGAGCTTGAGCATGGCTTCGCTGGTCTTCGCGGTTTCCGACGCCAGGGTATCAAAAGCCGAGGTCATCAGCTCGCTCTGCAACTGGAAGAACTCGGTCGGCGACTTGACGGAAGCAAAGCTCTTGAGCGTCGCGCTGGTCTTTTCGAACGACACGCGGCCATATTCGGCAGCGCTCTGGCCGATGCCCTCAATGCCCTTGGCGGCGATCTTGGATGATTCGACGACGGCTTCGACATTGCCCTTGGCGATATCGCCAATTTCTTCCATCGCCTTGGACGACTTTTCCATGGCGGCCTTCGCCTTGTCGTTCATTTCGGCCAGCATCGACTGGACGCGGCTCTTGGCTTCTTCAGCGAACTTCTTGGTGGTTTCGATTGCTTCGTTCATGATCTGCTTTCCTTCCAGCAATTGGGGAGTCTGCCAAACGGCAGGCGTCTCGATCGCAGCGGTAAGGGTTTCCGCGACGACCGGCTGCGACGGCGTTGACGGCTTCACGGGTGTTGGTTCAACGAAAGTCGATACAACAGGCGGCGTTTCAATCGGCGTTTTTACCGGCGGCGTTTCAACCGTCGGCGATTTGATGGTCGGGGGCGACTCGACCACTGGCTGCTTCGCCACGGGGGCGGGAGCAGGTGCAGGAGCGGCGACCGGCGCGGGCTCAGCAACGATCGGCGTCTTTGCTTTCTCCGCATCCATTACGAACGGCATGGGCTTCGCCTGGGCTGCCACCGGAGTCGCAACCGGCGGGACCTTCACCGGCTCGGGTGCAATTTTCGCGGCTTCCGGCGCTGGCTTCGCGGACGCCACCGGCGCGGATTTCGGCGCTTCAGCCGCTGTCTTTGCGGCCGTGGGTGCGGGCGTCGCGGACGCCACCGGTGCGGACTTCACAGCCTCAGGGGCTGCAGGCGCTGACTTCACAGTTGTCGTGGGCTTGCGCCCGCCGGGCTTGCGGGTAAAGGATTTGGGTGGCGGCGCCATTAGATATCCCTCCGTTTTGCTGCATTGCACAATAACCATGGCGCTGGCCGATTGCAAGCATTATTTTGCAGTGCAGCATTACTACGGTGTAACGGAAGGACGGTCGAAAGACGCTAGTGCGTCATCACATAGCGGCCGGGGGCATCCTCAATCGCCGGCAGTTTTCCCTTGCCCGGCCGACGGGCCTTTTTGGCCGGGACTTTCGCAGGCGCAAGCAGATCGAGCCACAGAACCCAGTCCGGCCACCAGCTGCCCTTTGTCTCCATTGCACCGGCGCGGAATTCCTCCAGCGTCGCTGGGCTGCCCTCGCAGGTCCAATATTGATATTTCTGCTTGGCCGGCGGATTGACCACACCGGCGATGTGTCCCGAGCCGGCCAGCACGAACCGGCGCGGACCGGAAAAGTGGCGCATCAACTTCCACACGCTCTGCGCCGGCGCGATATGGTCGTCGATCCCGGCCTGGATATAGGACGGCACCGTCACCTTGCCCAGATCGATCGGCGTGCCGTCGATCGACAGGCTGCCGGGCTCGACCAGGCGGTTGTCGCGGTAAATATCCTCCAGATAGGCCCGGAGCCATTTGGCCGGCAGGTTGGTCGTGTCGCCATTCCAGTAGAGCAGGTCGAATGGCGCATAGTCGTCGGCCATCAGATAGTTGTTCACGACATAGGACCAGATGAGGTCGTTGCCGCGCAGCAGGTTGAACGTGGCGGCCAGATAGCGCCCATCGAGATAACCATCGGTCGTCAACTGGTTGACGAGGTCGATCTGCTGATCGTCGACGAACAGGGCGACTTCGCCCGCCTCGGTAAAATCGACCTGCGCGGTGAAGAAGGTCGCACTCTTCACGATATCCTGCCGGCCACGCGCGGTGAGCCAGGCCAGGGTCGCGGCCAGCGTCGTTCCCGCAACGCAATAGCCGACGGTATGGACCGATTCGACGTCCAGCAGGTCGCGCACGGTATCGATCGCCTGCACCTGCCCGCGCACGATATAATCGTCCCAGACCGTGTCCGCCATGCTCGCGTCCGCCGACTTCCAAGACACCATGAACACCGTCAGCCCCTGATCGACCGCCCATTTCACAAAGCTCTTCTCGGGCGCCAGATCGAGAATATAGAATCGATTTATCCAGGGCGGGAAGATGACCAACGGCGTCTCAAAGACAGATTCGGTCGTGGGGCTGTACTGGATCAGCTGATAGAGCGGCGTTTCGGCGACGACTTTGCCGGGTGTGACAGCGATATTGTCGCCGACCCGAAAGGCTTTGACGTCGGTCTGGCTGAGCTGGCCGCGTTCCAGGTCGCCGAGCATGCGCTCCAGGCCGGTGAGCAGGTTTTCGCCATTGGTCTCCAGGGTCCGCTGCACGACCTGCGGATTGATCATCGGGAAGTTTGTCGGACTGGCCGCGTCGAGGACGGTGCGCATCGCAAAGCGCAGCTTCTCCTTGGCCCGGACGTCCAGGCCATCGACACTGTCGGCGATCTGCATCAGGGCTTCGCATGCCAGCAAATAGGTCTGGCGGATCAGCGAATAGACTGGATTTTCATGCCATTGGGGATCGGCGAAACGCTTGTCCCGGGGCAGCGGCACCGCTTCGGCCGGCGGGCTGTTTCCGGCCAGCTGGGCGAACATCCCCTGCCACATCTCGAATCCCTTGCGCCCGCTTTCAACCTGGATCTGCACGATCTTGTCGAGCGCGCTGTTGAAGCTTTCGGCGCCGGTCGTCCGCTCGCTGGCCAGGGTCGCACCGCGTTCCAGCAGCATTTGCTGCGTCTGGCCCAATAGCCGTGTCCAGTGTTGCAGCTGTTCGAGCGAGGGCGTGCCAGGCGACGCCTCCTCCGCGACGGGTGCACTGGGATCACGGTCCTTGTCGGTCAACATGTCCATCGCCCTGCTTTCGCTGGAACCCCTCGTCAGGCCAGTATATAGCCACCGGTGCGGCTTGTCGTGCAACGTCTTTCAGGTGTCTTCCGGCAGTCCGCACATAGTACCGCCCCGGCGGTTTGTCTCATGGAAGTCACGCCTTCCGAACCGAAAGCACGAGGTCAATGTCCGAAGAATTCTACCGCATCAAGCGCCTGCCCCCCTATGTCATCTCCGAGGTGAACAATATGCGGGCGGCGGCACGAGCGGCGGGCGAGGACATTATCGACCTCGGCATGGGCAATCCCGACCTGCCGCCGCCCGATCATGTCATCGAAAAGCTGTGCGAGGTCGCGCGCAAGCCCAACGCCCATGGCTATTCCCAGTCGATGGGCATTCCGGGCCTGCGCCGCGCCCAGGCGAATTATTACGCCCGCCGCTTCGGGGTCGATCTCGACCCCGAACTGGAGGTGGTGGTGACGATGGGCTCCAAGGAGGGACTATCCAGCCTCGCCACGGCCATCACCGCGCCGGGCGATGTCGTGCTGGCGCCCAATCCCAGCTATCCCATCCACACCTTCGGCTTCATCATCGCGGGCGCCACGATCCGCTCGGTGCCGACGACGCCGGATGAGGATTACTGGCGCGCGCTCGACCGGGCGATGGCGTTCACCGTGCCGCGCCCGTCGATCCTCGTGGTCGGCTATCCGTCCAACCCGACCGCCGAGGTCGTCGACCTCGCCTTTTACGAGCGGCTGGTGGCCTGGGCCAAGGAGAACAAGGTCTGGGTGATCTCCGACCTCGCCTATAGCGAGCTGTACTATGATGGCTGCCCCACGCCCTCCATCCTGCAGGTGCCGGGCGCCAAGGACGTGGCCGTCGAGTTCACGTCCATGTCCAAGACCTATTCCATGGCCGGCTGGCGCATGGGCTTCGCCGTCGGCAACCAGCGCCTGATTTCGGCGCTGAAGCGCGTGAAGAGCTATCTCGACTATGGCGCCTTCACGCCCATCCAGGCGGCGGCCTGCGCCGCGCTCAATGGCCCGCAGGACATCGTCGAAAAGAACCGCGAGCTGTACCGCAAGCGGCGCGACGTCATGGTGGAGAGCTTCGGCCGCGCGGGCTGGGACATTCCGCCGCCGCGCGCGTCCATGTTCGCCTGGGCGCCGATTCCGCCGGCGCTCAAGGACATGGGCAGCCTGGAATTTTCCAAGCAGCTGCTCAGCAAGGCCGGCGTCGCCGTGGCGCCGGGCGTTGGCTATGGCGAGGACGGCGAAGGCTATGTCCGCATCGCCATGGTCGAGAACGAGCAGCGCCTGCGCCAGGCCGCGCGCAATGTCCGCCGCTATCTTCAGGGCATGGGCGTCAATGCGCCCGCAGCCGGCACCGCCAAGGGCGCGGCCTAGAGCCTGATTGCCCTTTAGGCCTTGACGATTACCGGGATCGCAATGGCGTAGCGACCCTCGACCGGATCATGGGAGAGGGTCGCGCGCAATTGTCGCGACAGGCCGGTCAGCACCCGGCCGAAACGCTCCGCGAGAAGCCGATCCACCTCGGGCGATGAGCGAAACGCATCCGACGTGATCGACAGCTCGGCCATGCCCTCGCTATCCGTTCGCCGCAGCGCGATAATGACCGGGGACGGATGGCTGCTCAATATGACCAGTTCGACCAGTTCGGTGATCAGGAATGCCGTCGGTACGGCAATGTCCTGGCTGAGATAGACATGGTCGACATTGACCCTGATCGAAAATCCGCTTCCCCCGCCGAAACCGCCCGCCCTCAGCGCGCTGCCCAGTTCGCTGATAAGGGCCATGGCGTCGATGCCATGGCTGAGTTCGGCCGCGGCATAATGATTCCGGTGGACCACGGAGAGCGCGTCCACCCGCCGCTGGATGGAGGCATAGGCCGCCGCGGCATCGGGCGTCGACGCGGCGCGGCTGTGCAGGTTGATGAGACTGGCGATAATCTGCAGATTATTCTTGACGCGGTGGTGCACTTCCCTGGTCAATGCCTGCTGATGGATCAGCGCATTGGCTAGCTGCGCCTCATGCGCGGCGACATCCCGGCTGATTGCGCGGAACGTGTCGCCCAGCATCTTGATCTCGTTGGCGAGCTGGCCCGCCGACGGTGTCGGATCCAGAAGCGTCCCCGGCTCATAGGCGGCCACCTGCCGGTTGAGGTCGATCAGCGGCTTGACGAGGAAGCGATTGACGACCCACCAGCCAATGCCGGCGGCCATGAACCACATGAAGAGCGGCAGCATGGTTGCCGCCAGCCGCAGCATGGTGACAGGCGATCGCGGCACGTTGATATTGAGATCGATGTCGCTCACATTCAGCGGCGCGGAGGCCCGGTCGACACGCATGCCGGGTTTGGCTCCGCGCACTGCCAGCGGGAGGACGGCGGCTCCGCGGGAAATGCTGATGTTGAGGTCACCCCCGGCATATTCGGCAACGCCCGTCATTTCCGCGAGCTGATCCGTCGCATAATTGACCACCGCCACCAGCTCGCGGTTCGCGCTGTTGGTGCGGACCACCAGATGGCGCGCCGCCGGATCGATCGTCGCAATCTGGTCGAACGTCGTGACACCGCTGCCGGCATCACGCCACGATACATCGCCCGACTGGCACAACCGCCGGTTCGCTCCATCGAAGATGGCGAAGGCAATAGGCCTGCCATGGGCCACCAATTGATGGCTGGCACGGCGGCAGATCGCGGTCCGCCGCGGGTCCTCCTCCAGCGAATTGGCGACCAGCCTCAGCGTGGCACGATCATTGCTGATCTCTCCCATCAGGCGGTTGGCGCCCTGCGCCGCGGCAAAGCGAAGCGATGCGATACGCTCTATTTCCGATGCCTGGATGGTCTGGATGGTTCCGATGACGGCGACGACGCCCAGCGGCAGCAAGGCCACCATCAAAACGACGAACATCTTGAAACCCGTGCCGAACATTTTCCCGCCAAGGGGAGAGGTCCTCCACAGTCCCGCCGCAATGCGTGCACGCGGGACGGGAGGCGTGGCGCCTGGCGCCTGTGTCATTCCAGTCTGTTGAGGAGATCCATCAGATCGTCCGGAACTGCCTCCTCGACGGTTTGCCGATAGGCGCTGCGAAGCAGCTGCCCGACGTCGGTGCCCGCTTCACGGCGGCGTGACTTTTTCGTCCTGACGGGGCGCGCGGGCTCGCGAGCCGACAAATTCGCCACCGACACATTTTCGCTGACTGCGACATCGGATACACCGACCGAAGAAATACCCTGTCGATGGCTACCTGAGCTCTTGCGACTCAAAGCCCTGCCCCTGATAAGCCCATCGAGCGGATCACCCTGTCCTCGCTATGCGGTGCGTCGACATAATCATGCTTGGCCGCGATATAAAACACAAAAATTGCCGTTGCGGCTGCCGAAATGAAACTAATGGCCACGCGGTTTGTTCCATACCGCACGAACGGGCGCAGGCATGTCGTTTTATGACATAATTATATAATTGACGCGATTGTCGGAGGGGATGGAATCGCGGTAATCATCCTCGGCAATCCATCACTTCCGGCGGAGAAAGTAACGGAATGTCCCTTGGCCAACAGCTGCAACCCCATCTGCCGTTCCTGCGTCGCTATGCGCGTGCCCTGACCGGCAATCAGTCCGAAGGCGACACCTATGTGCGCGCGACGCTCGAAGCGATCATCGCGGCGCCGGGCGAGTTTCCTACGGCGATGGGCCCGCGCCTCGGCCTCTATCGCACCTTCCACGCCATATGGGACGGGTCAGGCAGGGCCCTGGCCGCCGAGACATCGGGCGACATGGACCAGGAAGGCATCGCGAATGCGCGACTGGCTGCTATCGCCCCCCTGTCCCGCCAGGCGCTCCTGCTGACGGCGATGGAGGGCTTTGCCAATAACGAGGTCGCCTACCTGCTCGACAAGGACGAGGAGGGGATCGAGGCGCTGGTCGACGAAGCCATGGCCGAAATCGAGGCGCAGACCCGCACCCGGGTCCTCATCATCGAGGATGAGCCGATCATTGCGATGGACATCGAGACCATCGTCCGCGATCTCGGCCATGAGGTCAGCGGCATCGCCGTCACCCGTGACGAAGCCGTGCGGGAGGCGCTGGCCGATCGTCCGGGGCTGGTCCTGGCCGACATCCAGCTTGCCGACGACAGCAGCGGCATCGATGCGGTCAGCGACATATTGGCGCAGTTTCCGGTGCCGGTGATCTTCATCACCGCCTTTCCCGAGCGCCTGCTGACGGGCGAGCGGCCGGAGCCGACCTTCCTCATCACCAAGCCGTTCCAGCGCGCGACGGTGAAGGCGGCGATTGCCCAGGCCCTGTTCTTCAACAGCGAGACGACGCCCGCCTGAGACCGACCAGGGCGGGAATGAAATCTTTCCATCGGGGGCTGCGCCCCTGGCCCCTCGTGGCTATGAGCGCCGCATGACTGGAACAGATGACCGCATTTTCCCCCTGGATGTCGTGCGCGGCGCGGCTGTCCTCGGCATGGCCCTGCTTACCGCCGGTGCGATCGCCCTGCCCGCTTCGGTGAATCTCCATCCCGGGCTGGCTGGCGAGGGATCGACCGCCCGGCTGTTATGGCTCGCTACATTCGTGTTTCTCGACGGCAAGATGCTCGGCCTGTTCGCCATACTCTTCGGTGCATCGGCACTGCTCGTCATCGACCGGGCGGAGATGGAGGGCCGCGACGGCTTTGCCGTGCAGGGCAGACGCCTGTTGTGGCTGCTGCCGATCGGGGCCGTCCACTATCTGTTGCTCTGGTCGGGCGATTGCCTGATATTGCTGGCCGCCGGCGGCCTCATCGCGCTGCGCTTCGCCGGGCGTGAACCGCTCGACCTCGCGAAATGGGCGCTCGCCTTTTTCGCCCTGCACCTGTTGATCCTCGCCAGCGGGGCCACCCTGTCCTTCCTGACGACATCGCAGGCGGCCTATGCCGAGATGCTCCAGAAAGCGCTTGTCCATGACATGGCGCTCTATCGCAGCGGCTATGGCGCCATCGCGCACGCACGGCTTGCGGCAGCGCCAGAGCACGTCGCCGCATTGGTGCAGATGCTGCCGGAAACCCTTGGCTTCATGCTGCTGGGCATGGCGATGGCCATGGGCGGCTTCTTCACTGGCCAATGGTCGCGCGAGCAATATGCGCGCACCGCACGCCATGCCTATCTGGTGGGTGCCGTACCTGTTCTGTTGCTCGGAATATGGGCGCTCCTGTCCGACGACCTGCGCATTCACAATGGATTGATCGCGCCACTGGCCTTCCCGTTGGGGATTCCGATCACCATCGGCCATGCGGCCCTGGTGATGCTGATTGCCAACCGGCCCAACATTGGCGCGCTGACCAGACGGGTAGCGGCGGTCGGGCGCACCGCGCTCTCCAATTACCTGCTGTGCAGCATCGTGCTGACCACCATTTTTTACGGCTATGGCCTTGGCCGCTACGCGCAGCTGGGCCGGATCACGCTGTTTGGCGTCGCGCTTGGCCTATGCGCCCTGATGCTGCTCTGGTCGCCGCACTGGCTGCAGCGGTTCGGGGCGGGACCAGCCGAACGCATGTGGCACGCATTGCGACGGATCGGCGCGGCGCAATAGAGTGATTTCACGTCAGGTGGACTCGCCTGTCGGCTCGGTCTTCACTTCAACCAAGGCGAAACCCGCTCCAGGCCTGTTCCAGCGGCCACCAAGCAAATGGGCCGCAGGACTTTGTCCCACGGCCCATTCAGTTGACTTCTGACTGGCCGGCTGACCGCCGACCAGCAATCATCCGTTCAGACGAAGCTTACAGAGACGTTGCGCGCGGCAACCGACCGGCGACGCAGGGCCACGCCAGCGAGACCGAAGCCAGCGATCATCATCGCCCAGGTGGCCGGCTCGGGAACCGGAGCAAAGTCGATGGTGCCGGCATAGGTCGCGGCCTTGTTACCCGTGAAGCCAGCGAGGTGGAGATCATATGTGCCGGCGGCGACATAGAAGTCATTGGCCACGCCGCCGCCCAGGATATTGCCGATCCCGGTGAGCTGATGCGTTGTGAAAGTGATCGGTCCGCCAACAGCAAGCGTGTTGGTCAGCGTGATCGACAACTGGCCCGCCGTCGACAGAACGACCTTGAAGATGTCGTCGAAAGTGGTGTTGACACCGAACTTGTCGCCGTAATTTCCGGTGTTGCTGACATTGTCGAAGTCGCAATGCGAGCTACCGGCAGCACCCGGGCAGATCACGGTTACGGTGGCATTTGCGCTCGGCGCAAGGGCCAGTGCCGCCACAGTGGCGGAAAGTGCAAGAATCGTCTGTTTCACGTTGGTACTCCCTAAAACCTTAATACGGCTATCAACCCAAACCTTGTGCACCCCGTTCTTATGACTCGGCATTAACTGATTCGCATCATTACAACTACAGATATTTTGCAGGTGCGGCAAAACCTGCCGGCGAAGGCGATAAGAAATAACCATATGATATTATTAGATAAAAATTCCGCTTCGACCGGAAAATGTTCCAATTTGGGAACCTGCGCAGCAAATTATGACGCAAATGTAATGCGGCGCGATATTTACCATATTCGGACCCGGTCTTCCGGCCTCAAGTAGAGTTTGGCGGTCGGCGAAGGCGCGAAAGCCGCGTACCAGGGGTCGAGATTGCGCACCGTCGCGGCGCGGTATTCCGATGGCGAATGGGGGTCGGTGAGCAGGCGCTGGCGCTGAGTCGCCTCACGCACATTGCGCCGCCACACCTGCGCCCAGCCCAGATAAAAGCGCTGGTCGCCGGTCGTGCCGTCGATCACCGGCGCCTCCTTGCCGCCCAGCGACGCCTTATAGGCATCATAGGCGATGGTGAGGCCGGCAAGATCGGCGATATTCTCGCCAAGGGTCAACTTGCCCTGGACATGCTCGCCCGGCAGCGGCTCATAGGCGTCATATTGCTTCGCCAGCCGGTCGGTCAGCGCCTTGAAGCGCTGCACGTCGGCATCGGTCCACCACTGGGCCAGCTTGCCGGTCGCGTCATATTTGGCGCCCTGGTCGTCGAAATGATGGCTGAGCTCATGGCCGATCACCGCGCCGATGCCGCCATAGTTGATCGCCGGATCGGCATGGGGATCGAAAAAGGGCGGCTGGAGGATGGCGGCGGGAAAGACGATCTCGACCATGCCGAAATTGGCATAGGCGTTGATCTCCATCGGCGTCATCTGCCACTCCCAGCGGTAGATCGGCTTGCCCAGCTTGTTCGCATTATAGTCATGGTCGAACTGGTTGGAACGCAGGGCGTTGCCGAACAGGTCGTCGCGCCGGATCTCCAGCCCGGTATAGTCGCGCCAGCGGTCGGGATAGCCGATCTTGGGCAAGAACGCCGCGAGCTTGGCATGCGCGCGCGTTTTTGCCTCGGCGCTCATCCAGGTCAGGCCGTCGATGCGGCGGCCCATCGCCGCGATGATGTTCTTCACCAGCTGGTCGGCGGCGGCCTTGGTCTCGGGCGGGAAATATTTGGCGACATAGGCCTTGCCCACTTCCTCGCCCAGCGCGCCCTTGACGAAATTGACCGCCCGCTTCCACCGCAGTTCGCGCTCCGGGGTGCCGGACAGGGTGGTGCCGTAGAAGGCGAAGCTCTCATTTGCGACGGCGTCGGGCAGATCGTCCGAAAAGCCGTCAAGGCTGCGGATCAGCATCGCGTCCTTGAGCACGGCGAGCGGCGCGCGGGCGATCAGCGCCGTTTCGCCCTTGACCGCGCTCGGCTGCGCGACAAGGAGGTCGGACGCAGCGCCCAACCCCTGCGCCTTCAGCCAGGCCGCAAAGTCGAAGCCCGGCGCCATCTTGCGAAGCGCGGCCAGCGTCATCTTGTTATAGACCTTGTCGGCATCGCGGCTGTCGATGCGGGTCCAGTGCGCCTTGGCGATCTGCGTTTCGAGCGCCAGGATCGCTTGCGCCCGCGCCGTGCCGTTCGCCTCCCCCGCGAGCGCGAACATCCTGGCCATATGCGCGACATAGGCCGCGCGGATCGCCTTCATCTTGGGGCTGTCGGTCAGGTAATAATCGCGGTCGGGCAGGCCGAGGCCGCCTTGGGACATGCCGAAGATATAGCTGTCGGGCGCCTTGTCATCCTGTCCGACATAGCCGCCAAAGGGGCCTTCGATACCATTGCGGGAGGCCCGGCCGGCAAGGACCGCATAGTCGGCCTTGGTCCGAACCGCCTTGATCTCATCCAACCACGGCCGGATCGGCGCCAGTCCCCGCGCCTCCACCGTCGGCTGGTCGAGATAGGCGGCAAAGGCATTGCCGACCTTGCTGCCCGGATCGTCCTTCGCCGCGTCCAGGATTGCCTTGGTGCGGGTCTTGGACAGATCGTCCAGGACAGTGAACATTCCGTAATTCGACTTGTCGGCTGGGATCGGCGTGGTCTTTGCCCAAGTGCCATTGGCGTAACCGTAGAAATCATCGCCCGGCGCGACGGTGCGGTCCATGCCGGCCTCGTCGAAGCCGAAACTGCCATAGGTCGGTTTGGGAGCGGCGGGGGCCGGGATGGCCTGAGGCTTGCTGTCCGCTGCCTTCTGCTGCGCCGCGCAGGCGGCAAGGGCGGTCGAGGCAAGGATGGTCAGCAGGATCGAACGGCGCATGCGGATACTCCCGATTGGAACGGGTGCGACCCTAGCCGGTGGCGGTGCGGATAGTCGAGGCGGCTTTGGTGCGGGGGTGGACATCTGTGCCGGACGGGGTGCTTTTGGACAGGGAATGGGAATAGCCGCTCTCAGCCAATTCCAGTCATCCCAGCGAAGGTGGGGATGACAAGAAAAGACTCAATGCCAGTCGCGGACATCACTGCCCTCCCTGGTAGGGAGGGGAATAGCGATAGAGCGCGCTTCGTCACCAGCCAAAGAAAAAGGGCCGGAGGATTGCTCCCCCGGCCCCAATTCCTTGCGATGGAGGCAGAACTTAGAAGTCCATGCCACCCATGCCGCCCATGCCGCCGCCGGGCATCGCCATGGCAGGCTTGTCCTCGGGCAGCTCGGCGATCGTGGCTTCCGTCGTGATGAGGAGGCCGGCGACCGATGCCGCGTCCTGGAGTGCCGCGCGAACGACCTTGGTCGGATCAATCACGCCCGCCGCCACGAGATTCTCGTAGACATCGGTGGAAGCGTTGAAGCCCATGGTCTCGTCATTCTCGCGCAGCAGGTTGCCCGCGACAACCGCGCCGTCAAAGCCCGCATTCTGGGCAATCTGACGGATCGGTGCCTCAATCGCCTTGCGAATGATATCGATGCCCCGAGTCTGGTCGTCATTGACGCCCTTGAGGCCTTCCAGAGCCTTGGTCGCATAGAGAAGCGCCGTACCGCCGCCGGGGACGATGCCTTCCTCAACCGCCGCGCGGGTCGCGTGGAGAGCGTCGTCGACGCGATCCTTGCGCTCCTTCACCTCGACCTCGGACGCACCGCCGACCTTGATGACGGCAACGCCGCCAGCGAGCTTGGCAAGACGCTCCTGCAGCTTCTCGCGGTCATAGTCGGACGTGGTGGCCTCCACCTGCGAGCGGATCTGCTCGACGCGGCCCTTGATGGCGTCGGCATCGCCGGAACCGTCAACGATCGTGGTGTTGTCCTTGTCGATGGTGATGCGCTTGGCCTGGCCGAGCATGCCGATCGTGACATTCTCCAGCTTGATGCCGAGGTCCTCGGAGATCATCTGGCCGTTGGTCAGGATCGCGATGTCCTCGAGCATCGCCTTGCGGCGATCGCCGAAGCCGGGCGCCTTGACGGCAGCAACCTTGAGGCCGCCGCGCAGACGGTTGACGACCAGGGTCGCCAGCGCTTCGCCCTCGATATCCTCTGCGATGATGAGCAGGGGACGGCCGGACTGAACGACCGCTTCGAGGATCGGCAGCATCGACTGGAGGTTGGAGAGCTTCTTCTCGTGGATGAGGATGTAGGGGTCGGTCAGCTCGACCTGCATCTTTTCCGGGTTGGTGATGAAGTAGGGCGAGAGATAGCCACGGTCGAACTGCATGCCCTCGACGACATCGAGTTCGAAGTCGAGACCCTTGGCCTCTTCGACGGTGATCACGCCTTCCTTGCCGACCTTCTCCATGGCTTCGGCGATTTTCTCGCCGACTTCCGTGTCGCCATTGGCGGAGATGATGCCGACCTGGGCGATTTCACTCGTGCCGGTGACCGGCTTGGAACGCGCCTTGAGGTCTTCGACAACCTTGGTAACGGCGATATCGATGCCGCGCTTCAGGTCCATCGGGTTCATGCCGGCCGCGACCGACTTCATGCCTTCGCGAACGATCGCCTGGGCAAGGACGGTGGCGGTGGTGGTGCCGTCGCCGGCAACGTCGTTGGTCTTCGAAGCGACTTCGCGGACCATCTGGGCGCCCATGTTCTCGAACTTGTCCTTGAGTTCGATTTCCTTGGCGACGGTAACGCCGTCCTTGGTGATGCGGGGTGCGCCGAAGCTCTTGTCGATGACGACGTTGCGGCCCTTGGGACCGAGCGTCACCTTGACCGCGTCGGCCAGGATGTCGACGCCGCGCAGGATGCGCTCACGGGCATCGCGCGAGAATTTTACGTCTTTTGCAGCCATGGTATCTTACCTTTCCAATATTTCGTCACCCCAGCGAAAGCTGGGATCCGTGCTTACCTGTCAGGCAATCACGCCCAGAATGTCGCTTTCCTTCATGATGAGGAGATCCTCACCGTCGACCTTGACTTCGGTGCCCGACCATTTGCCGAACAGGACGCGATCGCCGGCCTTGACGTCGAGCGGCGTGACCTTGCCGTCGTCGGCGCGGGCGCCGGAACCGACGGAGACGATCTCGCCTTCTTGTGGCTTTTCCTTGGCGGTGTCGGGGATGATGATGCCGCCGGCGGTCTTTTCATCGGCTTCGATGCGGCGAACGAGCACGCGGTCGTGCAACGGACGAAATCCCATATGATGTCCTTTCCCTATAATGCGCCACGGGATCGATCTGCCGCCGTTCCGTCCCGGCCTTGGCGGCGAGGATGAGGAAGCGGCGCAGAGCCGATCCCGGCTGGCGCGAAATTCAGTTGTTAGCACTCAGCGTTCCCGAGTGCCAACGGAGCGCAATATGGCCCGGCGAGACGGTGCGTCAAGGCAAGCTGCCATAAAAATTTCGCGCCGCCATCCCTGAAGCCGCGCGCCGTGCCCCGATTGCGGCAGCGCACCGCTTGCTTTACTGTCCCCTCGACTGAGCAACCGGAGAAAATGCGCGTGTCATTCATACGGAGCGCATGGCGCCTTCTGATGGTCGTCAAGAATGCGCTCGTCCTCATTTTCTTGCTGCTGTTTTTCGGCCTGCTCTATGCGGCGCTCTCCGCGATCCGCCCGACGCCCGTGCCCGTTGCGGGCGCGCTGGTCATCGCCCTCGACGGCACTGTGGTCGAACAGCCCTCGCCGGACGATCCGTTCGCGCTGTTGGGCGAGGCGCGATCGGTCCATCAATACCGGCTGCGCGACGTGGTCCACACGATCGAGACCGGCGCCCGTGATCCGGCGATCAAGGCGATCGTCCTCGATCTCACCCGCTTTGGCGGCACCGGCCAGGTCGCAGCCCAGCGTATCGGCGCGGCGATGGACATGGCGCGCAAGGCCGGCAAGCCGGTGTTCACCAACGCCCTTGCCTATGATGATGACGGTTATGCCCTGGCGGCCCACGCCAGCGAGGCATGGCTCTCCCCGCTCGGGATGGTCGCACTCACAGGGCCGGGCGGCAGCCAGCTTTACTATAAGGGGTTGATCGACCGGCTCGGGATCAACGCGCACATCTATCGGGTCGGCACCTACAAAAGCTTCGTGGAACCCTATATCCGCTCCGATCAGTCGCCGCCCGCCAGGGAAGCCAACCAGGCGCTCGCGTCAGCGCTCTGGAACGACTGGCTCGCCAATGTCACGCGCGCCCGGCCCAGGGCGACGGTTGCCGCCTATGCCGCGGACCCGATGATCGTCGCGCGGCGCTTTGACGGCGATGCAGCGAAGGCGGCGCTGGCGCTCGGCCTCGTCGACAAGCTGGGCGATGATTTCGCCTTTGCCGACCATGTCGCGGACATTGCCGGCGAAGATCCGGAAGGACGCCCCGGCGCCTTTTCCTCGATCAGCATGGAAGATTATCTGCGCCACCATCCCGCCAAGGCCGACCAGGGCAAGGTCGGCATATTGACGGTGGCGGGCGATATCGTCGACGGCGAAGGGGAGCCGGGCGAGGCGGCTGGCGACAGCATCGCGCAGCTCGTCGCCGACGCGCTGGCCGATGGCAACATCAAGGCGCTGGTCGTGCGGGTGGATTCGCCGGGCGGCTCCGTGACGGGCTCCGAAACCATCCGGCAGGCACTGTTGCAGGCGCGCAAGGCCGGGCTGCCCATCGTCGTTTCGATGGGTAATGTGGCGGCAAGCGGCGGCTATTGGATCAGCACCATTGGCGACCGGATCTTTGCGCAACCCTCGACCATCACCGGCTCGATCGGCGTGTTCGGCATCATCCCCAGCTTCGAGGCCACGCTTGCCAAGATCGGCGTCACCACCGACGGCGTCAAGACAACGCCGCTGTCGGGCGAACCCAATGTGGCGGGCGGCGTCTCCCCGCAATTCGACATGCTGGCGCAGGCAGGGGTCGAGAATATGTATCGCCGTTTCGTCGGGCTGGTCGCCGCCGCACGCAGACTGCCGACCAGCGAGGCGGAGCGGATCGCCGAGGGCCGGGTCTGGGACGGCGGCGCCGCGCACCGGCTCCATCTGGTCGATCAGTTCGGCACGTTGGAAGATGCCGTGGCCGATGCGGCGCGTCGCGCAAAGCTGAGCGGCGGGGACGCGCGCCCACGCTATCTGGATCCGCCGTCCAATCCGATCGCGAAAATCATGTCGGCGCTGACCGCAAGGATCGCAGTCGCCCAGCGACCGGCGGCACTCGACTGGCTGAACCTGCAGGGCGGGCGACGCCAGCAAGCGGCGATCGATGCCGTGGCCCAGGCGCGCGCATTGGTGTCGGGCCCGGCGCTGCGCGCGGACTGCCTGGAATGCCGGGGCTATGGAGGCCAAGTGGCAGCACCCGCGCAGAGCCGAGGCGTGCTGGCATGGTTGAGTGCCTGGCTGATGCGATAGTCGACGGGCTTCTGCTTTGGTGATTCCCCTCCCTGGTAGGGAGGGGGCGACATCACTCCTCACATATGGATCGGCTTGCCCGTCACCGCCATCGCGGCTTCCTTGAGCGCCTCATTGTGCGTCGGGTGGGCGTGGCAGGTGTAGGCGATGTCCTCGCTCGACGCGCCGAATTCCATCGCCTGCGCCGCCTGCGCGATCATCGTGCCCGCCGGTGCGGCGATGATCCAGACGCCCAACACCTTGTCGGTCTCGGCATCCGCGATCACCTTCACGAAACCCTCGGTATCGTCGACCGCCTTGGCGCGGCTGTTCGCCATCATCGGGAACTTGCCGGTCTTGACCGCGCCCCGTTCCTTCGCCGCTTCCTCGGTGAGGCCGACGCCCGCGATCTCCGGATGGGTGTAGACCACGGACGGGATCACCGCATGGTTCACGATGCCCGTCAGGCCCGCAATATTTTCGGCCACCGCGATGCCCTCGTCCTCCGCCTTATGGGCGAGCATGGGACCGGGAATGACATCGCCGATCGCCCAGACGCCCGGCACCTTGGTGGCGAAGTCATGGTCCGTCTCGATCTGGCCGAACCTGTTGGTCTCAAGGCCGATCACGTCGAGCCCTAAGCCGTCCGTATTGGGCCGCCGCCCGATGGAGACGAGCACCGCGTCCGCTTCCAGCGTCTCGGCCGCGCCCCCCGCCGCCGGTTCCACGGTGACGGTCGCCTTCTTGCCCTTGACCACCACGCCGGTGACCTTGCTCGACGTGCGGATGTCGAAGCCCTGTTTCTTGAAGATCTTCGCCGCCTCGACCCGCACGTCGCCGTCCATGCCAAGCAGGATCTGGTCGAGAAACTCGACCACGGTCACTTTCGCGCCAAGGCGGCCCCAGACCGAGCCAAGTTCCAGCCCGATCACGCCGCCGCCGATGACGACCAGATGCTTGGGAACGGCGGGAAGCGCCAGCGCGCCTTCCGAATCGACGACGATGCCCTTGGCGTTGTCGACGGTCACACCCGGCAGCGGGGTCACGCTGGAGCCGGTGGCGATCACGATATTCTTCGCCGTCACCGTCCTTGCCTGTCCTGAGCCTGTCGAAGGGCCCGCGACATCGACGGTGTTGGAGCCGGTAAAGCGCGCCTGGCCCTTGAGCCATTCCACCTTGTTCTTCTTGAACAGGAAGGCGACGCCCTGGGTCAGGCCGGTCACCGCCTTGTCCTTGTCGGCCATCATGGCAGGCAGGTCGAGCTCGACCGAGCCCAGCTTCACGCCATGCTTGGCCAGCGCGCCCGATGCCGCCTCATGATAGAGTTCCGAGGCGTTCAGCAGCGTCTTGGACGGGATGCAGCCGACATTGAGGCAGGTGCCGCCCAGCGTCTCGCGCGCCTCGACGCAGGCCGTCCGGAGGCCCAACTGCGCCGCGCGGATCGCCGCCACATAACCACCCGGCCCGGCGCCGATCACGAGGACGTCATAGTCGAAGTCGGTCATTCTAAACCCCCATCCGTCATGCCAGCGAAGGCTGGCATCTTGCTCCGCCGGGTGCCGCCAAGCGGCCTGAGACCCCAGCCTGCGCTGGGGTGACGTTGAAATTACAAATCAATCAGAAGCCGCGTGGGATCCTCGATCGCGTTCTTGACCGCCACGAGGAAGGTCACCGCCTCGCGCCCATCGATCAGGCGGTGGTCGTAACTGAGCGCAAGGTACATCATCGGCCGGATCACGATCTCGCCGCCGCGCACCACAGCCTTGTCCTCGATCCGGTGCAGGCCGAGCACGCCGGACTGCGGCGGGTTGATGATCGGGGTCGACATCAGCGATCCGAACACGCCGCCATTGGAGATGGTGAAAGTGCCGCCCTTCATGTCTTCCATGGTCAGCGTGCCGTCCTTGGCGCGCTTGCCGAAGTCGCCGATGGCGCGCTCGATTTCGGCGACGCTCATCTTGTCAGCGTCGCGGATCACGGGAACGACCAGGCCGTTGGGCGCACTCACCGCGACAGAGATGTCGGCGAAGTCATTATAGACGATCTCGTCGCCCTCGATCTGCGCATTGACCGCCGGCACGTCCTTCAGGGCCATGCACACGGCCTTGGTGAAGAAGCCCATGAAGCCGAGGCGCACGCCATGCTTCTTCTCGAACAGATCCTTATATTTGTTGCGCGCCTCCATCACCGCCGACATGTCGACATCGTTGAAGGTGGTGAGGATCGCGGCGGTTTCCTGTGCGGCTTTCAGCCGCTTGGCCACGGTCTGACGCAGGCGGGTCATCTTCACCCGCTCCTGCCGACGCGCGGTGGGCACAGCCGCGGGCGCGGACGACACCGGCGCCGCCGCCTGCAACGCGACCGCTGTGCCATCGGCAATCGCGGCGACCACATCATCCTTGGTCAGGCGGCCATCCCTGCCCGTGCCCCTGATCTTGCTGGGGTCGAGGCCATGTTCCAGCACCAGGCGGCGAACGGCGGGCGAGAGGGTGACGGCGCCGCCTTCCTCATCCGCCTCGGCCCGGACCGGCGCGGGTGCGGCAGCCTCCGCCTTGGCGGGCGCGGCCGCTGCGGCTGCGGCAGGCGCCTTGGCCCCGGCCGCTCCGGCTTCGATGATGGCGAGCGCCGCACCGACATTCACCGTGTCGCCAACCTTGACCAGCTGTGCGCCCATCGTGCCCGCGACCGGCGAGGGCACGTCTACGGCGACCTTGTCGGTTTCCAGGCTCACAACCGGCTCATCGACGGCCACCGGGTCGCCCGGCTGTTTCAGCCATTGGCCGACCGAGGCTTCGGTGACGGACTCGCCCAAAGCGGGCACTTTGACTTCGGTTGCCATGACGCTGTTTCAGCCCTTTTTCTGGCGTTTGATTTCGGTGCGGACGCTGTGGCCCAGCGCGTCGGCGATCAGCGCGCCCTGCTCCGCGAGGTGCCGCTTGGCGATGCCGGTGGCGGGCGACGCCGCTGCCTTGCGGCCGGCATAGCGCGCGCGCATCGGCGCCTTGCCGGCATCCTCAAGGGCCTGCTCGACAAAGGGTTCGACAAAGAACCACGCGCCATTGTTGCGCGGTTCTTCCTGGCACCAGACCACCTCCTCGAGATTGGTCATGCGCGCGAGCCGGGTTGCCAGCGCATCGGTCGGGAAGGGATAGATCTGCTCGATGCGGACGATCTGGGTGTCCTTGTCGCCCGCCGCGTCGCGCGCCTCTATGAGGTCATAGGCGACCTTGCCCGAGCACAGCACCAGCCGACGGGTCTGCGCGTCCGGGGCCGGATTGATATCCGACAGGATGCGCATGAAATGGCGGTCGCCCTGGAAATCCTCCGCCTTGCTCACCGCCAGCTTGTGCCGCAGCAGCGACTTGGGCGTCATGATGATGAGCGGCTTGCGGAACGCGCGCAGCATCTGGCGGCGCAGGATGTGGAAGTAATTGGCCGGCGTCGTGCAGTTGGCGACCTGGATATTGCCCTCGGCGCAGAGCTGGAGGAACCGCTCCAGCCGCGCCGAACTATGCTCCGGCCCCTGCCCCTCGAAACCGTGCGGCAGCAGCATGACCAGGCCGTTGGCGCGCAGCCACTTAGCCTCGGACGCGACGATATACTGGTCGATCACGATCTGGGCGCCGTTGACGAAATCGCCGAACTGCGCCTCCCACAGCACCAGCGACTTGGGATCGGCCATGGCATAGCCATATTCGAAGCCAAGCACCCCATATTCGGACAACGGGCTGTCCAGCACCTCGAACCGGCCATGCGGCACGGTCGAGAGCGGGATATATTTATTCTCGGTGTCCTGATCGACCCAGACCGAATGACGCTGGCTGAAGGTGCCGCGCCCCGAATCCTGCCCCGACAGGCGCACGCCATAGCCCTCCGACAGGAGCGAACCAAAGGCCAGTGCCTCGCCGGTCGCCCAGTCGAAATTCGCGCCGGTCGCGAACATCTGCGCCTTGGCCTCGAGAATGCGGCGCAGCGTCTTGTGGACGTTCAGCCCCTCCGGCACTGTCGTCAGCGTCTTGCCGAGGCTGTCGAACAGCTTGGGCGAAAGCGCGGTCTCGACATTCTGCCGCGCGGTTTCCTGGTTGGCAGGCTGATACAGGCCGGACCAGCGGCCGGCGAACCAGTCCGCCTTGTTCGCCTTATAGCTCGCCGCCGCCTGAAACTCGTCCTCGAGGAGATTCGTGAATTCCTCGGTCACCCCGGCGACATAACCGTGGTCGATGACGCCTTCGGATTCAAGGCGCGCGGCGTAGACCGCGCTGACGGGCGGGTGCTGGCGGATCTTGGCGTACATGAGCGGCTGGGTGAAGCTCGGCTCGTCGCCCTCATTATGGCCAAAGCGGCGATAGCACCACATGTCGATGACGACATCGCGGTGGAAGGTCTGGCGATATTCGGTGGCAAGCTTGCAGGCAAAGGTCACCGCCTCGGGATCGTCGCCGTTCACGTGCAGGATCGGCGCCTGCACACCCTTGGCGACGTCGCTCGGATAGGGCGAGGACCGCGCGAATTGCGGGCTCGTCGTAAAACCGATCTGGTTGTTGACGATGAAATGGATGCAGCCGCCGGTGTTATAACCGCGCACGCCCGAGAAGCCGAGGCACTCCCAGACAATGCCCTGCCCCGCAAAGGCCGCGTCACCGTGGATGAGGACAGGCACGACCTGCACATGCTTGCCGAGATCGTCGCGGAACACCTGCTGCGCGCGCACCTTGCCCAGCACCACCGGATCGACGGTCTCGAGGTGCGAGGGATTGGGCACCAAGCTCATATGAACCTTGATCCCGTCGAACTCGCGGTCGGTCGAGGTGCCGAGATGATATTTGACGTCGCCCGACCCGCCGACATCTTCGGGGTTGGCGGTGCCGCCCGAAAATTCGTGGAAGATGACGCGGAAACCCTTGGCCATCACATTGGCGAGCACGTTGAGGCGGCCGCGATGGGCCATGCCATAGACGATCTCGCGCACGCCCAGCTGGCCGCCATATTTGATGACGGCTTCGAGCGCAGGGATCATCGATTCGCCGCCGTCGAGGCCAAAGCGCTTGGTGCCGACAAATTTGCGGCCCAGGAACTTCTCATATTGCTCGGCGTGGATGACCTTGGCCAGGATCGCCTTCTTGCCCTCGGGCGTGAAGATGATCTCCTTGTCCTTGCCTTCCATGCGGTCTTGGAGGAAGCGGCGCTCCTCCACGTCCGCGATATGCATATATTCCAGGCCGACATTGCCGCAATAATTGGCGCGCAATATGTCGACGATCTCGCGGATCGTGGTCCAGTGCAGGCCGAGATTGCCGCCGATATAGATGCGCCGGTCGAGGTCGGCGCCGGAAAAGCCGTGATATTCCGGCGTCAGGTCCGCCGGGAGCTCGCGCTGCGACAGTCCGAGCGGATCGAGATTGGCCGCCATGTGACCCCGCACGCGGTAGGTGCGGATCAGCAGCATGGCGCGAATGGCGTCGGCGGCCGCCTGCGCGACATCGGCATCCGCGAGCGGCGCGCCGGCCGCCTTGGCCGCGGCCTTCACCGCCACCGCCATCTGGGTGGGATCGAGCGCGGCTGTCAGGTCGTCGGTCGCGTCAACCGGCCAGCCGGCCCTTGCCCAGCTCGGCCCCTGCTCCTGTTCCGCGCCGGGAGTGCCGTCGAATGCCTGGCCTTCGTAACCCATCGCCGTTTCCAATCACTGCTCAATCTGGCCGCTGCCCGGGCCGGTGGCGGCGCGAATGGCGTCGACAGGCCCGGCTTGGATTAGAGGTTCTGATCCTCAATGTGGGATCACACCCCATCCGTTCGCTTCGAGCGAAGTCGAGAAGCCTTGCGCAGGGTATCCCGACTTCGCTCGACACGAACGGCTCAGCCTAAAATCATCATGCCTCAGCCCTTCAGAACCTCGAGCAGCGTCGTGCCCAGTTCGGAGGGGCTCGCCGCCACCTTGATCCCGGCCGCTTCCATGGCCGCGATCTTGTCCTCGGCACCGCCCTGGCCGCCCGAGACTATCGCACCGGCATGACCCATGCGGCGGCCCGGAGGCGCCGTGCGGCCCGCGATGAAGCCGGCCATCGGCTTCTTGCGGCCGCGCTTGGCCTCGTCGATCAGGAACTGCGCCGCCTGCTCCTCGGCATCGCCGCCGATCTCGCCGATCATGATCATGCTCTGCGTCGCCTCGTCGGCGAGGAACATCTCGAGGATGTCGATGAAGTTGGTGCCGTTGACGGGGTCGCCGCCGATGCCGACCGCCGTGGTCTGGCCAAGGCCGGCATTGCTGGTCTGGAACACCGCCTCATAGGTGAGCGTGCCGGAGCGCGAGACCACGCCGACGCTGCCCTTCTTGAAGATGGCGCCGGGCATGATGCCGATCTTGCACTCGCCGGGCGTCAGCACGCCGGGGCAGTTCGGGCCGATGAGCCGCGACTTGGACCCGCTCAGCGCACGCTTCACGCGCACCATGTCGAGCACCGGAATGCCCTCGGTGATGCAGACGATCAGCGGGATCTCGGCGTCGATCGCTTCCATGATCGAGTCGGCCGCGAATGGCGGCGGCACATACACGACCGATGCGGTCGCGCCGGTCGCATGCCTGGCCTCGGCGACGGTGTTGAAGTTGGGGATACCGATATGGGTCGTGCCACCCTTGCCCGGCGTGACGCCCGCGACCATCTGCGTGCCATAGGCGAGGGCGGCCTCGGTGTGGAATGTGCCGGTCGCGCCGGTCATGCCCTGGGTGATCACCTTGGTATTCTTGTCGATAAGGATGGACATGCTTCCCCCTCTTTCGGGTCAGTTGGCGTTTACCGGAAAATCAGGTCACTCCGGCGTCAATATTGTCGCTCGGGTCAAACCAGGCTGGGCTCGATGCCCTTGCAAGCGACCAGCAGTTCCTTGACCGCGTCGATGGAAACCTGGAGGCCCGCCTTGGCGGCGTCATCCAGCGCGATCTCGATGACCTGCTCGACGCCGCCCGCACCGATCACCACCGGCACGCCGACATAGAGGCCGTCGACGCCATATTGCCCGTCGAGATAGGCGGCGCAGGGCAGGATGCGCTTCTGGTCGTTCAGATAGGCCTCGGCCATGGCGATGCCCGAAGCGGCGGGCGCATAGAAGGCCGAGCCGGTCTTGAGCAGGGCGACGATCTCGCCGCCGCCATTGGCGGTGCGCTTGACGATGGCGTCGATGCGTTCCTGGGTCGACTTGCCCATCTTGATGAGGTCGGGAACGGGGATGCCCTTGACGGTTGAATATTCGGCCACCGGGACCATGGTGTCGCCATGGCCGCCCAGCACGAAGCTGCTGACGTCGCGCACGGAAACGCCGAACTCCTGCGCGAGGAAGGTGCTGAAGCGGGCCGAGTCGAGCACGCCCGCCATGCCGACCACCATATTGTGGGGCAGGCCGGAAAACTCCCGCAGTGCCCAGACCATGGCGTCGAGCGGATTGGTGATGCAGATGACGAACGCGCCGGGGCAGTTGTTCTTGATGCCCTCGCCCACGGCCTTCATGACCTTGAGGTTGATGCCCAGGAGGTCGTCGCGGCTCATGCCGGGCTTGCGCGGCACACCGGCGGTGACAATCACCACGTCCGCGCCCGCGATATCGGCATAGTCATTGGTGCCGGTCAGAGTGGCGTCGAAGCCTTCAACCGGGCCGCATTGCGACAGGTCCAGCGCCTTGCCCTGGGGGACGCCGTCAACCACGTCGAACAGGACGATATCGCCGAGTTCCTTCTGCGCCGCGAGATGCGCGAGCGTGCCGCCAATATTGCCAGCGCCGATCAGCGCGATCTTCTTACGGGCCATTTGAATCCTCCTGCCACGGTCAGTGCGGTAAAGTTGGCGACCGCTTAGGCGCTTTCGCAAAAGGTTTCAATGAAGATTCAGCCAGCATATCGCGCTATCTTTGCAACTCATTCGCAACAGCAATAGTGACTATTCTGTACCGCCATGCCCCAGCGCCAAATAGGCCTCCGACCGCATTTCCATCAGGCGCGAGACGGTGCGCTGGAACTCGAAGGCGCCGTCGCCCGTCGCATAGAGCAGTTCCGGCTCGGCATCGGCGCAGGCCAGCAGCTTTACCTTATACTCATAGAGCGCATCGATCAGCGTCACGAAGCGCGCCGCTTCGTTGCGATTCTCCGGCCCCAATGTCGGTATGCCCACGATCATGACAGTGTGGAAATGCCGCGCGATCGCGAGATAGTCGCTGGCGCCGCGCGCCTCGGCACAGAGCCGCTTGAAGGAAAAGACCGCGACGCCCTTCAGGCTCTTGGGCACATGGAGGGAGCGGCCGCCATGCACCGCCAGCTCCTCGGAGGGCACATGGGCGCGGTCTTCGGGGGGATAGTCGGTCAGGCGAAAGAAGGTCCCGCTCAGCGCCTGCGTCGCCGCAGGGCCATTGGGTACGAGCCATGTCTCCGCGTCACCCAGCCGGTCGAGCCGGTAATCGGTGGGGCCGTTGAGCCCGACAACGTCCATTCGCGCTTTCAGCAGGTCGATGAAGGGCAGGAACAGCTGCCGGTTGAGGCCATCCTTGTAGAGGTCGCCGGGCACGCGGTTGGAGGTCGCAATCACCGTCACGCGCGCATCGAGCAGGCCGGCGAACAGGCGCGAGAGGATCGCTGCGTCGGCCATGTTGTTGACGACCATCTCGTCGAAACAGAGCACGCGCGCCTCGTCCGCGATGCTCGCGACCACCGGCGGGATCGGATCGCCCTTCTCCGACTGCCGGGCGACCCGCAGCCGGTCATGCACATCGAGCATGAACTCGTGAAAATGGGCCCGCCGCTTCCGCCCGATCGCAAGCGTCTCGTAAAACAGGTCCATGAGCATCGATTTGCCGCGCCCGACGCCGCCCCACATATAGAGCCCGCGCACCGGCTCCGGAGCCTTGCCGAGCATCCGCCACAATATGCTGCCGCGCGGCGGCACCGCTTCCAGCGCAGCGGCGATGGCGTGGAGCTGCACCGCGGCCGCCCTTTGGTCGGCATCCGGCCTGATCTCGCCGGCAGCGACGAGGCGCTCGTAACGGTCGAGGACCCCGGTCACGCCGTCTCGCGCGCCTTTCGGAACGTCGCTGTGGCTGCGGCGACCGACGCATCCTCCTGGCTGAACGTCATCCGCACGAAAAAGAGACGTCCCGTTTCCTGCAATATCTCGACATCGGCGCGAAGCGGCGGCCCTATCCGGCCCAACCCCATGAACTGGACGGTGAGATCGACGGTAACGCCGTTCAGCTGTTCCGGCCGTCCCATGGCATTGAGCGCGGCAAAGCCGACATGATCGGCCACGGCGGCAATGAAGCCCCCGTGCAGCTTGCTCAGGCGATTGCGATGCGCGGGCCGCGTTTCCACTATCACCGTCGCCCGGCTCCCACCCTCCGGGCGCGCATAGCTGGGGCCGATGAAACCAAGGAACGTGTCCGGATCGGGATCGGTAGAGCGAATCCATCCGGCCCAGGGACCATCCTGCACTAGCTCGGCCATAGGAATGCTACTCGCGCTGTCAGAGCTGGCGTTCGACCATCATCTTCTTGATTTCGCCGATCGCACGCGCGGGATTAAGGCCCTTGGGGCACGCGTTCGAGCAGTTCATGATGGTGTGGCAGCGATAAAGGCGGAACGGATCTTCCAGCTCATCGAGCCGCTCGCCGGTATATTCGTCGCGGCTGTCGGCGAGCCAACGATAGGCCTGGAGCAGGATCGCGGGGCCAAGGAACTTATCCGAGTTCCACCAATAGCTGGGGCAGCTCGACGAACAGCAGGCGCACAGGATGCACTCATAGAGGCCATCGAGTTTCTCGCGGTCGTCCGGCGACTGCAGGCGCTCCTTGCCCGATGGCGGCGGCGACACCGTCTTCAGCCAGGGCTGGATCGCGCTGTACTGCGCATAGAAGTGCGAGAAGTCGGGGACGAGATCCTTGATCACCTCCATATGCGGCAGCGGGGTGATGCGAATCTCGCCGCCCTTGCAATCCTCGATCGCAGTGGTGCAGGCGAGGCCGTTCGAGCCGTTGATGTTCATCGAGCAGGAGCCGCAAATGCCCTCGCGGCAGGAGCGGCGGAAGGTGAGCGAGGCATCCTGCTCGCTCTTCATCTTGATGAGCGCGTCGAGCACCATCGGCCCGCAGCTGTCGAGATCGACCTCGAATGTGTCGTAGCGGGGATTCTCGCCCGAATCGGGATCGTAGCGATAAACCTTGAAGTTCCGGACCTTGCCAGCGCCGCTCGGAGCCTTGTGCACGGTGCCCTTGCCTTTGATCTTGCTGTTTGCGGGCAAAGTGAATTCGGCCATCTCGGAGCGTCCCCTGTCGATCGATGCTGTGATCCGGAGCCCCTCCTATGCGTACGGACTGAAAAATCAAGAATTGATGGGCATTCGCGCTGCTTTGCCGTCCGCACGGCACTTTTCCCTCATGCCGGCGTTTGGTCGTTCATGGCTCACAAAGCTCCCATCTGGCTGGTTACCAATGCGTCGAGCGGCGGCCATAATGAGCAAACGCTCGCCCATATCGCCACGCTGTTCGCTGAAGCGCGTCGTCCCATTGCCCGGCGCATCACGCTGGGCGAGGAGCCCTCGCCCACCGGCGACGAGGCGAGCGCGGCCGGTGTCGGCCTCGTCATCATCTATGGCGGCGACGGCACGATCTCCTCGGTAGTCAGGGCCCTCGGCGATTGGGCCGGCCACATACTCGCCCTGCCCGGCGGGACCATGAACCTGCTCGCGCGAGCCTTGCACGGCGACCGGCCAGCCCTGGAGCTTGCGGGAACGGCGGCGCGGGAATCCATGTTCTCGGCGCCTATTCCCGTCATCACCGCCGAGCGGTTTCGCGCCCTTGCCGGCATCGTCGCCGGGCCGACCAGCGCATGGGGCGATGTGCGCGAGCACCTGCGCAATACCGATCTCAAGGGGCTGGCCAGCAGCGTGCCGGGCGCACTGTCCGAAACCCTGACCGGCAATGCCATCGCCGTCGAGGGCGTGGCAGAGGAATATCAGGCCGTCTATCTGCAGCCGGCGCCGGGCGGCATCGAGCTGCGGGGCATTGTCGCGCAGCAGGCCACCGACCTCATCGCCCATGGCTGGGCCTGGCTGGCGGGCGATTTCAGAAACGGCCCCAATGTCCAGCTGGGCACATATCCCAATGCCACATTGCGCAGCGATGGACCGGTCGGCCTGCTGGTTGACGGCGAGAAGGCGGAGGCTGGGTCGATACTGCATGTTCACGGCGAATTTTCGCCGCAACGCTTCCTGTCGCGCCGGGGCGGCATCCGCTGGACCTGACGGCCTGATATTTACGCTGGCATATCGTCCCCTGCTCCCCCTATCGTCGCTTTCCATGAAAACCTTCTATCCGTCGCTCGCCGCTCTCGCTCTCATCACTAGTCCGGCAGCGGCGTCCGATCCCGCCGCCAACATGGCCCGGGTAGACCGCATCCTGAAGTCGACGCCCCTCATCGACGGCCATAATGACTGGGCAGAGGCACGGGTCGACAAGGCGGGCGACGCGCGCTGGGCGATGGACCTCAAGCACCTCGACCCCAAGGACTATGACACGGACATCGAGCGCCTGCGCGCCGGACGGGTCGGCGGGCAATTCTGGTCGGTCTATGTCTCGGCCAGCCTGCCCGGCCTCGAACAGGTGAAGCAGACCCTCGAACAGATCGACCTCGTCCATCAGCTTGCCGTCCGCTACCCCAGGGACTTCGCGCTGGCCCGCACCGCCGCCGATGTCCGTGCAGCCTATCGCGCGGGCCGGATCGCCTCGCTGATCGGCGTCGAGGGCGGCGGACAGATCGACGAAAGCTTCTCCGTCCTGCGCGCCTATCACGACCTTGGCGCAGGCTACCTCACCCTCACCCACTTCAAGACGATCAGCTGGGCGGACAGCGCCACGGACACGCCGGTCCATGGGGGCCTCACCGATTTCGGCAAGGCGGTGGTCCATGAGCTGAACCGGCTCGGCATGCTGGTCGATCTCGCCCATGTCAGCACGGGCGTGATGCGCGATGCGATCGCCGCCAGCCGCGCACCCGTCATCTTCTCGCACTCGAGCGCCCGCGCCCTGTGCAACCACACGCGCAATGTCCCCGACGACGTGCTGCGCCTGGTCGCGAAAAATGACGGCATCGTCATGGTCAATTTCGCGCCCCAATATATCTCCGAGGAACGCCGGGTCTGGGGCGGCGCGCGGGCGGGCGAGGAGGCGCGCCTTGCGACCCTCTATACTGGCGAGCCCGACCAGGCGAAGGCCGCGCTCGACGCCTGGCTCGCCGCCAATCCCCAGCCCAGGGTGACCGTCGCCATGGTCGCGGACCATATCGACCATATCGCGCAGGTCGCGGGCCATGACCATGTCGGCCTGGGCGGCGACTATGACGGCCTGCCCCAACTGCCCGAAGGCATGGACGGGGTCGATGCCTATCCCCGGCTGCTGGTCGAACTCATGCGGCGCGGCTGGAGCGACGCCGATCTCGCCAAGCTGGCGGGGGGCAATATATTGCGGGTGATGGAAGCGGCGGAGAAGGTTGCGCGCGCCATGCAGGCCGAGCCTCCCGCGACCGGGAAGCCCGCCCCCGCATCCTCAAAATAGTCTACCGCCGCGCCGGAACAGGCGCGTCTGTGGCCACCGGGGCGCCGGCCGCCGCTGCCGCTTCGAGCGCGGACGGCATGCGCGGCTCCAGGATTGCGGCCGCCTCGATGACATCCAGCGCCCGGTGCGCTTCATTATAACGCCGTGCGATCTCCAGCCAGCGGGTCAGGGCCGGCTGCGGCGGCAGCGCTGACAACTCCGCGATGGCGGCATCGACCTGCCCCGCATCGATGGACCGATACGCCCGCTCAAGACGCTGTGCCGGTTCGGGCGAGGGCGTCCCGGCCCGGCGCACGACCGCCATGCCGCGCAGTTCCCGCCAGAAGCCGCTCCACCAGCCATCATCGCGTCTGCTGCCGCGCGAAACCGCCGCGATATCATGCAGGCCGAGACGAAGATCGCCGAGCGTTACCGGCTCGGCCGCGGCATTGATGATCGTCGCCACGGCCTTTGGCTGCGCTTCGCCGAAACGGATCCTGAGCGCCCCTTCGACATAGCCGAGCGGGCGACCCGCATCGAGGGCGCGCCTGACTGCAAATGCGGTCAGGATCGATTCAGCGCGATTGGCATTGAAGGACGCCGCCTGCGCCGCCAGGCTGATGCGCGCCATGCGCTGTTCCATCTCGGCGATGCGGGCTGCCTGTGCCTCAAGCAGAGTCGGCGCGACCGGCAGTTCGGGCAAGGTGACGCGCGAGTCGAGCGCCGCCATGCCATTCTCGGCCGGCTCAACGCCGTTGGCCACCACGTCGCTCGCATCGCGGCCACGCACCCAACTGCTCCAGCGCGTCGCCACGAGGACGGAGAGGACCGCTCCCCCGACAAATGCCAGCAGAACGAGTGCAAGCAACATGCGCGTGCCCAGTCCACCTCGGGCGGCTGGTCGTGATATATGCTCGTCGGTTGTCATGGCGCCCCGATCTGTATTCGACCGCAAGACTAAACGATTCGTTCGATCAAACAAGCATCTGGAGGCATTCAAGCAACGCGTCCTCATCCGGGACAACAGCCACGGCCATGGAGCGCCAGCCCTGCCCACAGGCCTTGGCGGCCGCCGGGCTGATGGCAGCGATCGCGATCCGCCGGCGGTCGACCGGGGAGATCAGAGCCGCCAGTCGCTCCCCCGCGCGCGGCGAATGCACCAGCGCCGCCAGCTCGCCCTCCGCCGGCAACAGCGCGGCGAGGCCGGCGGCATTCCCTGCTGGCACGGTCCGGTAGACCACCACGCGCCGGACATCGAGGGCGCAGGGATCATAGGGGCGCACCATGTCGCCGCAGGGATGCAGGACATGGGCATGGCCCGCGCTCGCGATCATGGGCACGGTCGCGGCCACATTGCCGCCGCCCGGGTGCACATCGCGAAAGCCCGCATCGATAGCGGCGCGCGCGGTAGCGGGGCCCACCGCAAAGACCGGAAGATCCTGATAATGCGTGAGCGCGCCGCCGCCGAATAGCACGGCGTTGGCGCTGGTCAGCAGCAATGCGTCGAACCTGTCGGCGGGCGGTGCCCAGCCGACCGCTTCAAGGGCGAACAGCGGGTAGAGCATCGGCGCAAGTCCGAGGGATATGATGTGCTGTGCCGTCCGCCTGCCTGCCGGCTCCGGGCGCAGGATCAGGACGACGGCGCTCATGCCTCGAACAGAGCGCGCAACCCCGGACTGGCGCGCGCGAGCAGATCGCGGGCAAGGGCGGCAGGGGCCTGGCCGTCGCCCGGCGCGAACCGCGCCGATCCGGCGACATGCTCGCTGCCGTCGGGCGCGAGGATTTCGGCCAGCAGGTTGATCTCGCCCCCATCCAGGCGCGCCAGCGCGGCGACCGGCGAATGGCAGGTTCCGCCAAGGCCGAGGAGCAACGCCCGCTCCGCCATCACGCAGGTAAAGGTGTCGGCATGGCCGATCGCCTCGACCAGCGCGCGCGCATCGCTGTTGTCGGCGCGGATCTCGATCCCGACCGCGCCCTGCGACGGCGCCGGCAGCATTTGCGTGATAGGGATGGTCACACCCATGCCGGACATGCCGAGCCGATCGAGCCCTGCCCCGGCCAGCAGGGTCGCATCCGCGTCCCCGGCCTCCAGCTTGGCGATCCGGGTCGCGACATTGCCGCGAAAAAGAATGGGCGTGATGTCGGGCCGCAGCCGGCGCAGCTGTGCCGAACGGCGCGGCGAGCTGGTTCCCACCACCGCGCCCGCCTTCAGCGCCGCGATCGACGGCGCGCCCAGCAGCCGATCCTCCACCGCCGCGCGCTCCAGCATCGCGGCGATTGCGATCGCATCGGGCCGCACCGTCTCGACATCCTTCATCGAGTGGACCGCGCAGTCGATCTCCTCGTTGAGGAGCGCACGGTCGAGTTCCTTGGTCCAGAGCGCCTTGCCGCCGATGTCGGCGAGTGGTCGGTCCAATATGCGGTCGCCGCTGGTCGTCACCGTGACGATCGTCAGCGCTTCGGCCGCCCAGCCATGTGCGGCACGGAGCGCCTCGGCCACCATATGCGCCTGAACAAGCGCGAGGGGCGAGCTGCGCGAGCCTATGCGGAAGGGCATCGAGAAGGAGGGCTGGATGGCAGTGGACATATGCTGCTTGCTCTAATCACAATGGGCGATAGAGAAAAGCCCGATGACCTTTTCCCACGGCCCCGTCATTCTCGGGCTGGAATCGAGCTGCGACGAGACCGCCGCCGCGCTGATATGCGCGGACCGACGGATATTGGCGCATCGCCTCGCTACCCAGGACGCAGCCCACCGCCCCTATGGCGGCGTGGTGCCGGAAATCGCCGCGCGCGCGCATGTCGATGCGCTGATCCCGCTGGTCGAGGCGGCGCTGACCGAGGCGGGCATGACGCTGCGCCAAGTCGATGCCGTCGCCGCGACCGCCGGGCCGGGCCTGATCGGCGGGGTGATGGTCGGCCTCGTCACCGGCAAGGCGCTCGCCATGGCGGCGGGCAAGCCCCTCATCGCCGTCAACCATCTGGAAGGCCATGCGCTGAGCCCGCGCCTCGCCGATCCGGCGCTCGAATTTCCCTATCTGCTGCTGCTGGTGTCGGGCGGCCATTGCCAGTTGCTGGAGGTGCGCGGCGTCGGCGCCTATCGCCGTCTCGCCACCACCATCGACGACGCGGTTGGTGAAGCCTTCGACAAGACCGCCAAGCTGCTCGGCCTCGGCCACCCCGGCGGCCCGGCCGTCGAACGCATGGCGGCATCGGGCAATCCGCGCGCCGTGCCATTGCCGCGCCCGCTCGCTGGCAGTGCCGACCCGAATTTCTCGTTCGCGGGCCTGAAAAGCGCGGTGCTGCGGGCCTGGCAGTCGGGCCAGTGGAGCGCGGCTGATCTCACCGCCAGTTTCCAGCAGGCCGTGATCGACTGCCTCGTCGATCGCACCCGCATCGCCATCGAAGCCATGGAGTCGCCCTCCGCCCTGGTCGTTGCGGGCGGCGTGGCAGCCAATCAGGCGATCCGCGCCGCGCTTGGCGGCCTGGCGGCACAGTCCGGCCTGCCGTTCGTCGCGCCGCCGCTCTGGCTTTGCACCGACAATGCGGCCATGATCGGCTGGGCGGGGGCGGAGCGGCTCGCGGCGGGTCTGACCGACGATCTGTCGTTTCCGGCACGGCCGCGCTGGCCGCTCGATCCGGACGCGCAAAAGGTTCGCGGCGCGGGAGTGAAGGCATGACGATCGGGGTCATAGGCGGGGGCGCGTGGGGCACGGCGCTGGCCCAGGTCGCCGCCGAGGACGGCGCGGCGCCGGTTCTGCTGTGGGCGCGCGAGCCCGAAGTGGTCGACGCGATCAACGCCCGGCATTGCAACAGCCAGTTCCTGCCCGGCATCGACCTGGCGCCGTCGATCCGCGCCACCGGAGACCTGGCCGCGCTGTCGGCCTGCGACCTGATCCTGGTCGTCACCCCGGCCCAGCATTTGCGCGGCATAGTGTCCGCCGCATCGGCCGGCGCGACGCCGCTCATCCTGTGCGCCAAGGGGATCGAGGCTGGCACGGGCCTCCTCATGAGCGAGGTCGCCCGCGAGGCATGCCCTGATGCGCCGATCGCCGTGCTGTCCGGCCCAACCTTTGCCGATGAAGTGGCGCGCGGCCTGCCCACCGCCGTCACGCTGGCCTGCGAGGATGCTGCCCTTGCCGAGGCTCTCTGCGCCCGCATCGGCCGCCCGACCTTCCGCCCCTATCAGTCGACCGATGTCGTCGGCGCGGAGATCGGCGGCGCGGTCAAGAATGTCCTCGCCGTCGCCTGCGGGGTCGTGGAAGGTGCCGGCCTCGGCCAGAACGCCCGTGCCGCCCTGATCGCGCGCGGCTTTGCCGAGATGCGGCGCTTTGGCCTGGCGCGCGGCGCTCGAATGGAGACTTTGACGGGCCTTTCGGGCCTCGGCGACCTCGTCCTGACCTGCTCCTCCACCAGCTCGCGCAACTTTTCCTTCGGCAAGGGGCTGGGCGAGGGCCAGACGGCAGCGGCGCTCCTCGCCGACCGCCGCACTGTCGCGGAAGGCGCTTTCACGGCACCGGTGCTGCGATCGGCGGCTATCACGGCCGGCGTCGACATGCCGGTGACCGAGGCCGTCTGCACCTTGCTCGAAGGGCAGACCAGCGTCTCGCAGGTCATATCCGCCCTGCTCGCCCGGCCGATCAAGCCCGAATGAGCAATTTGCTTGCTGGCAGGTCCGCCGGGCCTATGATCGCGCCGATCCGAATTCGGGGCGGGGGCGCTTGAGCACGGCCGACACTACCCAGACGCCGCACACGCCCGTACGCGAAGTCGATGACCTCGCGGCATTGGCGAAGGGCGGCCGGACGAACATCGTCGGCTTCATGCTGCGTCTCGGCGCGCGCATCCCCTTCCTGTTTGTCGCAGGCCGCCTTTACGGTGCCGACCGGCTGGGCCGCTTCGCCCTCGCGGTCCTGGTCGTCGAGTTCGCCGCCCAGATCGCGACCCTGGGCCTCAAGCGCGGCCTTGCCGAACAGCTGTCAGGCAGTGGCCGCCAGCATGATCACATCGTCTACGACGCCCTGCTGCTGACCTTCCTGTCGTCGCTGCTGGTCAGCGTCGCCCTGATCGCCTTTCCAGCCGCGATGTTCCCGAACAGCGAGATCAACGGGCTTGACCGCCTGTTGCCGCTCATCATCTTTGCGATCGCGCTGGCCGACATCGCGCTGGCCGCCTGCGCCTTCCGCTATGATATCGGCGCGACCGTCCGTGCGCGCTCGATCATCGAGCCCTGGACGATCAGCATCGCGGCGACCGCCTTCTATTTCTATTCCGCCCGCGACGGCCTCATCCTTGCCTATGTCGCCGCGATGCTGGCGGCGATGATCGCCTCGATCTCGCCGTTCCTCAAACATTATGGCCCTCCGCAGAACTGGCGCCCGCATCCGATCCAGCTCTGGAGGATGGCACGGCGCAACCTGCCGCTGGCCGCCGCCGATGCGATCGAATGGGGCACGAGACGGCTCGACCTGTGGCTGCTCGGCCTGTTCGCGTCGCCCTATATCGCCGGGATTTATTATGTGGCGCAACAGGTCGCCTCGCTGCCGCAAAAGCTCAAGACCAGTTTCGAGCCCATTCTCGGCCCCGTCATCTCCCGCAACGTCGCGGAGCGCAATTACCGCGCGATCGCCGAACAGGTGAGCCAGGTCGGCTTCTGGATCATCGCCGCCCAGGTCGGCATCGCGCTGGCGCTGGCCATTCCGGGCGAAGCGGTGATGGGGCTGGTCGGCCCGCACTTCGTCAGCGGCACCGGCCCGCTGGCATTGCTGTTGGCGGCCGAGGTTCTGGCCGCCCCGGCCGTGGTGAGCGAAGCGGCGCTGATCTATCTCGCGCGCGGGCGCAATCTCTGGCTCTCGATCGCCATGATCACGCTGCAGGCGGTACTGACCGTCGCCCTGATGGTCGCGGTGCGCCGCAATGAGGTGCCCGACCTGTGGATCGCGGCCTGTCCGGCGCTTGGTCTTGCTGTCGCGCTTGGCTTTGGCTCCCTGATCAAGGCCCGCGCCCTCAGCCATATCCTTGCAATACCGGTGCGGGCGTGGCGGCCGTCGCTGATCCCCGCCGCCATCATCGCGGGCGCGGTGGGCGCGGCCTTCGTGGCCTTGCCCCATAGGTTCGAATGGGTCGAACTGGCGGTCGGCGTCCCCGCGGTGATGATCGTTTATGCGCTGGTGATCTGGCACATCGGTTTCGGCCCCGCCGACCGGGCGCTGTTCGCAAAGGGTGCTCCGGGGGGTTAGGGCTCGGTTAGTGAGCGGAGATGTTCGCCCAGTGGACGCGCATCGTTCTCCTGCGCAGGCAGGAGCCCCTTCGCAGGAGAACATCCCCAGTTTCAATCTGGTCGGAAGAGACGCTAGCCCGACAACCCGTTCATCAACGCCCGCAAGTCGCTTTCCGGCCGCGCGCCATAGTGGGAGATGACCTCGGCCGCCGCGATCGCGCCCATTTTCAGGCAGTCTCCGGCGCTCCGGCCCGCGACATGGCCGGCCAGGAAGCCCGCCGCGAACAGATCGCCCGCGCCGGTCGTATCGACGATGTCCGCCACCGGCTCCGCGCCGACTTCGCTGCGCTCGCCATTGCAGAGTGCAATCGCGCCCTGCTCGCTGCGCGTCACCACCAGCCTTGGCACCTTGGGCGCGATCGCGGCGACGGCAGCTTCGAAGTCATCGAGCCGGGCGAGCGAGGCGATCTCCACCGCGTTGGCGAACAATATGTCGATCAGACCTTCATTCAGCAGCGCGAGAAAATCGTCGCGGTGCCGTTCGATGACGAAGGCGTCGGACAGGGTGAAGGCAACCTCCCGCCCGGCCTCGCGCGCGACCTGAATGGCGCCGCGCATCGCCGCGCGCGGCTCCTCGGGGTCCCACAAATAGCCTTCGAGATAGAGGATCCGGGCCGACCGGATCAGCGCCGCGTCAATCGCCGCCGGGGGCAGGAACTGCGAGGCGCCCAGATAGGTGTTCATCGTGCGCTGCGCGTCGGGCGTTACCAGGATGAGGCAGCGCGCCGTCGGCGGCTCCGCCTCGCGCGCGGGCGTGTCGAAGCGAATGCCGAGCGCGCGGATATCATGCGCGAACACCTTGCCCAGCACATCGTTTCGCACCTGCCCGATGAACCCGCAGGACCGGCCGAGCGCGGCCATGCCGGCCAGCGTATTGGCGGCCGACCCACCCGATACCTCCATGCCCGGCCCCATATTGGCGTAGAGCAGCTCGGCGGTATCGGTGTCGACCAGCTGCATGCCGCCCTTGATCAGGCTGTGGCTCGCAAGAAAACCATCGTCCGAGCGGGCGATCACGTCGACAATGGCGTTGCCGATCGCAACGATATCAAGGCTGGCTTCGGTCACGGCGGGTCCTTTGCTTGAGCGGGCGGGCTGCTCCTATCGCGGCGCCGGCGCGGGCGCAAGGCGGGCCGCGGTCTGCTCCCCCTGCCAGCCACCGCCCAGCGCCTTGAACAGCGTGATCGCCGCCTGCGCCTTGGCCTGACGCGCGGTGATCGCGGCGCGCTCCGCCACGATCTGCGCCCGGGTCGCGCGCATCAGCGCGAGGCGATCATCCTCGCCGCGCTCGGCCCGCTGCCGGGAGAGGTTGAGGGATGCGGTCTGCGCCGCCAACGCCGCCTCCGCATCGCCCAGCGCCGTGCGGGCATTCAGGAAGCGGTTGATCGCCGTCTCGCTGTCGGACAGCGCGCCCAGTACCGCCTTTTCATAGCGCGCCGCCGCCGCATCGGCGCGGGCGTCGGCGGCGCGGACCTGCGCGCGGATCGTCCCAGCGGCGAAAATCGGCCAGGAAAAGCTCGGCCCGATCTGGAAGCGCGTGCTTGTGCCCGATGTCAGGTCGCCCGCATTCCGGGCTTGCTGGCCGATGCTGCCCAGCAGGGAAAAGCGTGGGAACAGGTCCGCCTTGGCCACGCCGATCTCGGCGGTTGCGGCCGCGAAGTCGCGTTCCGCCCGCCGGACATCGGGGCGGCGTTCCAGCAATTCCGAGCGGACGCCCACCAATATGCTGTCCGGGCTCTGCGGCAGGGGCGCCGCTGTGCCCAGCCCCGGCACCACCTCCTCGGGCGGCGCGCCGACCAGCACGGCGATACGGTAGGCGGCGGCGGCAGCGGCGGCACGGGCGTCGGGTATGGCGGCGGCGCTGGTGCGCGCGGCGCTCTCGGCATTGGCGAGGTCGAGGCGCGACGCCTCGCCCGCGTCGAAGCGGAGCCGGGTGAGCCGCGCCAGTTCGGCATCGGTCCCGGCGGCGGCTTCCAGCGCGGCCGCCTGCGCCTGTGACGCGCGCAGGTCGAGATAATCGCGCGCGATTTCCGCGGCGAGCATGACCCGCACATCGTTTAGCGACGCCTCGGCGGCGGCGCTCCGGGCACTGGCGGCCTCGATCTTGCGGGCCTGCCGCCCCCAAAGATCGATCTCCCAGCTGGCGTCGAAGCCGAGGTCGAAAAGGGAGAATTTGCGGGTAAAGCCGGGGATCGACCCGATCGGGATCTGGCCGTTCTTGCTGAGTTCATTCTCGGTCGCCGATCCCTTGGCGGTCAGTGTCGGCAGCGCGCCACCCGCCGCCGCGTCGCGATTGGCGCGCGCCTCGCGCAGCCGCGCCTCGGCTTCCGCCAGGTCGGGACTGTTGCTGAGGGCGCGCTCGACAAGGGCCGTCAGCTGCGGATCGTCGAACTGACGCCACCACAGGGGATCCACCGCGCCCTGCGTGCCCGGCTCCAGCCACGCAGCCGCCGCGCCGGGGGAGACAGGACGCTGATAATCCGGCCCGACCGTACATCCGGCCAGCAATGTCAGAAGCATGATGGGAAAGCGCGGGCGAGACATCCGGTTACTCCATGCGGGCGCGAAACAGCCATGCCGACGCGCCCAGGGTCAGGCAGGCGATGAGGATCAGGGGCCAGAGGTGGTGAAAGACGGTCGAGGCCGGCATCGCCTTGAGGAAAACGCCCTGCACGATCACCAGGAAATAGCGCATCGGGTTGGCGTAGCTTAGGACCTGCATCCAATCCGGCATGTTCTCGATCGGGCTGGCATAGCCCGACAGCATGATCAGCGGCGTCGTCGTCAGGAACGAGCCCAGAAATGCCTGCTGCTGCGTCGCGGAGATGGACGAGACGAACATGCCGACCCCGACCAGCGCGAGCAGGTAGACCGCCAGCGCGAGCGTGAACAGCAGCAGCGATCCGGTAAAGGGCACGCCGAATACGGTTTGCGCCAGCACCAGATACAGAAATCCGTTGAACGAGCCGATCAGGAACGGCGGCACCATCTTGCCGATCAGGATCTCATGCACATGCAGCGGCGAGACCATGAGCTGGTCGAAGGTGCCAAGCTCCCGCTCGCGCGCGACCGTTTGCGACGTGACGGCAAGCCCGCCCACGGACACGACGATCGCGATGAGCGAAGGCAGGGTGAACCAGACATATTCGAGGGACGGGTTGTACCAGTTGGTGACCACGCTGCCCTCGGCATCCCGCTGCCCGCGCGGCATCGCGTCCGCCCCGATGCCGGCCGCGATCCGGCTGAGATAGCTCGACACGATCTGGGCCGCGTTGGATCGGCGCCCGTCCAGGATGACGCCGATGCTGGTCGGCTTGCGGGCATCGATATTGCGGTCGAAATCCGGGTCGATGACGATCGCTGCAATCACCTGCTGATCGCCGATCGCCTCCCTGACCTCATCCGGTGATCGCAGCCGGACAAGGCGACGGAAGGTCGGGCTGCCGGCGATGCGGGAGACCAGCTCGGTCGCGTGGGCGCCGCCCGAGCGGTCATAGACGCCGACATCGACATTTCTGACCTCGAGCGTGGTCGAATAGCTGAAGATGAACAGCTGCAGCAGCGGCGGCACGATGAGGATGACCCGGGATTTGGGATCCCGCAGCACCGCCCACATCTCCTTCACGATCATGGCGACGATCCGGTTCATCTAGTCGAGACTCCGCCGGGTCGCGCGAAAGGCGAGGAAGAAGAAAGCGGCGCCAAAGCCGAGCATGGCCAGGATATTGGGCAGGATCAGGCCCCATATATCCCCCGCCATGAAGACGGTCTGGAGCGGCGGAATGAGATAGCGGGCCGGTATCAGATAGGTGATCAGCCGGATCGGCAGGGGCATGGACTCGATTTCGTAGAGAAAGCCGGACAGGAGGAAGGTCGGCAGAAAGGCCGAAAGCAGCGCAATCTGGGATGCTACAAACTGGTTCTTGGTCGCGGCCGAGATGAACAGGCCGAGGCCCAGCGCGGGCATCAGAAAGGCGGCGGATATCGCCAGCAAGGTCAGCGGATTGCCGCGAAACGGCACCTGAAAGGCGAACACCGCCATCAGCGTGCAGACCACCATCGACCCCAGCCCGAGTAGGAAATAGGGAAAGACCTTGCTGATGACGAATTCGATCATGCTGATCGGCGTCGCCATCATCGCTTCCATCGTCCCGCGCTCCCATTCCCGCGCGACGACGAGGGCGGTCAGCAGCGTGCCGATCATCGTCATGACGATCGCGATCGATCCCGGAACCAGGAAATTGCGGCTGCGCAGGCCGGGATTATACCAGACCCGCGCGTTCACATCGACCGGGGGGGCACGCCGGCCACCGCCCGTTTCGGCGGCGGCCCAATTGGCCCGGACACCGTCGGCATATGCGCCTATGAAATTAGCGGTGTTGGGCTGTGATCCATCGGTGATGACCTGGATCGGCGGCATGTGGCCCCGCTTCACCCCCTGCCCGAAATCCTGCGGGATGACGATGATCGCGCGCACGTCGCCCCTGACGATAGCGGCGCGCACTGTCTCCATCGATCGCGCAGGCGTCACGTCGAAATAGGGCGAGCGCGCATAGGCGGCGGCGAGGCCCTGGGCGGCCGTGCTCGAATCCTGCACCACCAGGGCGACGCGCGTACTGGCCGTGTCGAGCGAAACCGCATAGCCGAACAGGACCAGCAGGATCAGCGGCAAGATGAAGGCAATCAGGAAGGTCGAGGGATCGCGCGCAATCTGGATGAATTCCTTCACGATCAGCGCCACGAGACGCCGGCGATTGAGACGGACCTGCATCATGCCGCCTCCGCCTCCTCGCGCCTTGCATCCGACTGGTCGATGAGCGCGATGAAGGCGTCTTCCATCGTCGGATCGTCGAGGTCGGAAAGCTTGGCCGCTTCCGCCTTGAGCTGGTCGGGCGTGCCCGTGGCGATCTGGCGCGCGCGGTAGATCAGCGTCACCTCATCGCAATATTCCGCCTCGTCCATGAAATGGGTAGTGACCAGCACGGTCACGCCCTTTTCGACAAGCCCGTTGATATGCGTCCAGAATTCGCGCCGCATCACCGGATCGACGCCCGATGTCGGCTCATCGAGGAACAGCACCGGCGGCTCGTGCATGACCGCGCAGGCAAGCGCGAGCCGCTGCTTGAAGCCCAGCGGCAGTTCGCCCGCATTGACCTTCATATGCGGCCCGAGTTCGAATATTTCGGCCATCGCCTCGATCGCCTGCGCCGCGCGCTGCCTGTCGAGATTATAGGCGCCGGCGAAGAAATCGAAATTCTGCTGGACCGACAGGTCGCCGTAGAGCGAGAATTTCTGCGCCATATAGCCAAGCGACGCCCGCGCCTCCGCCGCCGCGTGCCGCAAGTCGTTGCCCGCCACTGCGCCCTTGCCGCTGGTGGGCGAGAGCAGCCCGCACAGCATCTTGAACGTCGTCGACTTGCCCGCGCCATTGGGCCCCAGCAGGCCAAAGATGCGGCCGCGCGGGATCGAGAACTGCATGTCTTGCGCCGCGGTGAAATCCCCGAATGTCTTGGTCAGGCCATTTGCCTCGATGGCGAGAACGTCCGTCTCGGGGACCTGGCGATAGGCCTGGGCGAGACGGCTCGTGCCCTTGGGACCACCGCCGAGACGCTCGATGAAGCCATCCTCGAAACGGGGGCCGGCCGGCTCCACCCTCGTGTCCGGCCCTGCGCGCAGGTCCTGTGCGTCGGGCACCGCGCAGCCCTTGCGGACGAACAGCCGCACCGACCGGCCCTGAATGGTCCCGTCCGCAATGTCGTCCCGGTCGAGCGCGACACTGAGGAACCGGCGGCGGCGCTCGGCAAATCCCGTGACCCGGATGACACGCCCGGCCACCTCGTCGGTCAATTCCGCGGGCGGCCCTTCGAAGATCATCTGGCCTTTATTCAACAGATAGACGCCGTCACATTTCTCCGCCTCGTCGAGATAGGCGGTCGACCACAGCACACCGATGCTCTCGGACCGGAGATCGCCCACCATCGCCCACAGCTCACGCCGCGAGATCGGATCGACGCCAACGCTGGGCTCATCCAGCAGCAGCAACCGGGGCGTCTTGACCAGCGCGCAGGCGAGGCCGAGCTTCTGCTTCATTCCGCCGGAGAGCTTGCCCGCCAGCCTGCTCTGAAATCGCTTGAGGTCGGTAAAGTCGAGCAGGCGGTCGAACGCTGCGTCCCGTTCCTCCCGATCGAGGCCGCGCAACTCCGCATAAAGGACCAGATTCTCGCGAACGGTCAGATCCTCATAGAGTCCGAACCGCTGCGGCATGTAGCCAATGTCGTCGAGCGCCTTGCCCGGTGGCCGGCCAAGCACCTCGACCGTGCCTTCGCTGGGCGCCATCAGTCCGGCCAAGATGCGGATCAGCGTTGTCTTGCCCGCCCCGTCCGGCCCCACCAGTCCCGTGATCCGCCCGGCCGGGATCGCAATGCTGACGCCGTCGAGCGCGGCCGGGGCGTCGCCAAAGCGTTTGACGAGGCGTTCCGCCTTGGCGATGGCGGCATCCTGCATGGCTCAGCCCTTGTCGGCCGGGCGTGCAACCGGCACGGATACCGTCACCGGCTGCCCCTGCCGGAGCGCGTCATCAGGATCGGTGACGATGATGCGCAGGCGATAGACAAGGTCGGTGCGCAGATCTTCGGTTTCGACGGTCTTGGGCGTGAACTCCGCCTTGGGCGAGATATAGCCGATGGTGCCATGATAGGTCCGGTCATTGCCATCGGCGGTCACCAGCACCTTCATGCCCGGAGCGATCCGGCTCAGCTGCGGCTCGGCCACATAGGCGCGAACCCGCAGCGGCCGGTTGATGGACAGGGTCAGCACCGTCTCGCCCGGCTGCACGATCGCGCCCGGCTCGCGCGCACGGGTGACAACGCTGGCATCGACGGCGGCGACCAGGCGGCTGTCGCCCAGATCGGTCGCCGCGCTCCGCCGCGCCGCTTCCGCAGCGGCAAGGGCGGCCTGTGCCGCCGCCTTGTCCTCCGAACGGGGTCCGGTCTGCACCAGCGAAAGCGCCTGGCGCGCTTCGGCAAGTTCGGCGCCCGCGCGGTCACGATCAGCGACGGTCTGCGCCCAGATGTCGCGACTGATGGCGCCGGGCGCGACCAGCGGCTTGCGGCGCTCAAAGTCGTGCTGGGCATTGGCATAAACTGCCTGCGCGGCATCGACCCGCGCCCGCGATTGCGCGATGTCCTGCTGGCGGCTGCCATGGCGCAGCTTGGCGAACTCCGCCCGGGCCTGCTGCACCTGCGCATCCGCCTGACCGATGCGCGCCTGGAGAATGGCGGTGTCGAGCGTCGCCAGCAGCTGGCCCCTGTGCACCGGGTCCCCCTCCTCGACGGCGATTCCGGTGATACGGCCGGGCACCCGGAAGGCCATGTCGACCTCCCGGATATCGACATTGCCATAAAGCTTCAGCGCATCGGCCTGCCCGCCGCCGATCAGGCCAAAGCCACGGGTGGCAATCGCGGCTATGACGATCGCCGCAACGGCAAGGGCGATGATGATCCGGCGGTTCATGCAGGCTTCTCCGACAGGATGGAAAGGGCATTGGCGCGAAGGCGGCCGAGCAACAGCGCTTCGGTCGCTGCATCCAGCGTCTCGACATCGAATATGCGGCAGACCGACGCGCGCCCGACGCGCAGGATCAGCGCCTGGCCAAGGAGCATGACGGCGGTCGCCCGCGCCTCGCGATCGTCCAGGTCGGTGCGGGCGCGAAGGATGAGGGCGACGAATGTCTCGGCCATGTCCTTCATCGCGCCCTCGTACAGGCGCTCGAAGGCGGCGGTGGGATTTTGCTGTTCGCGTACGATGAAGCCGGACCATGCGGCCGATGCCGGCGCCAGCATCATCCGGGCGAAGGAGTCCATCAGGGCCAGCAGCATATCGATCGCCTGCGCTGGCGATGCGTCGGCGGTGTCACGCGCCGCCTTCAGCGCATCGGCCTGGCGCGCCGAGATCTGCGCGGCGATGTGATCCGCGACGGCAAGGTAGAGTCCCTCCTTGCTGCCGAAATGATAGGTGATGGAGGACATGGCGGTGCCGGACGCCGCCGCGATTTCCCGCGTGCTGGTACCCTCGAATCCCTTTCGGCCGAAATGTTCGACTGCGGCATCGAGAAGGCGTGCGAGGACCATCGACGGGCATTGTTCGTTCGAACGAATAAAGTCAAGGGCGATCAGGAATTGCCCACCCTCCCGATGTGCGGCTATAGCTTGCAACCGTATACTATGGGTAGGTCGATCCTCCGCACCGGCACAGCCGTCCTTGCCCTCGCGCTCAGTGCCTGCGGGGAAGTGGCCGAGCGTCCGGCGGTCGGCTTCACCCCAGCCACCCGGCCATCCGCGAGCGGCACCACGCTGATCGGCAGCGATGCGCGCGGCCTCCAGCGACTGTTCGGCAAGCCAAGGCTCGACATCCGCGACCCCGGCGCCCGCAAGCTCCAGTTCGCCAATGGCCGCTGCGTGCTCGACGCCTATCTCTATCCGCCCGGCGAAAACCGGGAGCCGGTCGTCACCTATGTGGAGGCGCGCGCGCCGACCGGCGAGAATGTGGACGCCAATGCCTGCGCCAAGGCTCTGCGCGGGGATTAGGCCAATCGCTGCAGCGCCCAGCGCGCGGCATCGGCCACGACCGGATCGCCATCTTCGACAAGGGGCTGGAGCGCGGGACGCAGGGACGGATCGCCGCTGTTGCCCGCCGCGATCGCCGCATTGCGCACCATACGCCCGCGCCCGATCCGCTTGATCGGCGAGCCCGAGAACATCGCCCTAAAGCCGGCATCGTCCAGGCCCAGCAAATCGGCCAGACGCGGCGCGACCAGTTCAGCGCGGGGCAGGAAAGCGCGGTGCGCCGCCGCATTTGCCGCGAACTTGTTCCAAGGACACACCGCGAGGCAGTCATCGCAGCCATAGATGCGGTTGCCGATGCCGGGGCGCAATTCCTCGGGAATCGGCCCCTTATGCTCGATGGTGAGATAGGAGATGCAGCGCCGGGCATCGAGCCGGTACGGCGCGGGAAAGGCATCGGTCGGACAGGCCCGCTGACAGGCATCGCACGAACCGCAATGGTCGCGCTCGGGCGGATCGGCGGGGAGATCGAGCGTCGTGAAGATCGCCCCGAGAAACAGCCAGCTGCCATGCTCGCGGCTGACCAGATTGGTGTGCTTGCCCTGCCAGCCGATCCCCGCGGCGGCCGCCAGCGGCTTTTCCATCACCGGGGCGGTGTCGACAAACACCTTGAGTTCGCACGGCGCCGCCGCGACCATCCAGCGCGCCAACGCCTTCAGCGCCCGCTTGACCACATCATGATAATCCTGCCCCTGCGCATAGACGGAAATGCGCCCGCGCTCCCCATATTTGGCGAGGGCGAGCGGATCATGTCCCGGCGTATAGGCCATCGCCAACATGATGACGCTGCGCACATCCGGCCAGAGCGTCGCGGGGTCCGCCCGCTGCTCGGCGCGGCCCTCCATCCACCCCATCTCGCCATGAGAGCCTGCGGCTAGCCAGTCGTGTAGCCGCGCAGGCGCCTCCGGTATGGCATCCGGCCGCGCGATCCGGCACTCGGCGAAACCGAGGCGTGCCGCTTCGGCCTTGAGGGCAGGGGGGAAGGTGGCGTCAGTCACGGTTCCATCTATCGCCTAATGCCGGTAAACACCATCAGGTGAACAGTGGAGAGACCTATGCCCATGAGCCGCCGGGAATTTCTGACAGGCACGATTCTCGCCGGAGCCGTCCTCTATTGCTCCGGGCCTTTTCCAGGCGCCGGAGAGGCAGAGGCGGCAGGCTTTCCCTATCGCCTGACCGATGCCGAATGGCGCAAAAAGCTGACGCCGGGCCAATATGCGGTGCTGCGCCAGCAGTCGACCGAACGCCCCTTTTCCTCGCCCCTCAACGAGGAACATCGCAAGGGCACATTCCTCTGCGCCGGCTGCGACCAGCGGCTGTTCTCCTCCGCGACGAAGTTCGACAGCGGCACGGGCTGGCCCAGCTTCTGGCAACCGCTGCCGCGCGGCATCGGCACCAGCACCGACCATGAGCTCGGCTATCCCCGCACGGAGGTGCATTGCGCTCGGTGCGGCGGGCATCTGGGTCATGTCTTCGACGATGGGCCAAAGCCCACCGGCAAGCGCTATTGCATGAACGGCGTGGCGATGCGTTTTGTGGCAGGTTGAGGATCGCGCAGGATCCGATAGGCCCGAATGGTCTCGCCCTTGCGCATCGGCACCGGTTCCAACCAGTGCGGCGCGCGGCCCTTGAGCAGCCCGGCCATTAGCGAGTGCGGGTCGGAGGCGGCGTAATGCTTCACTTCCTCGGCTGTCGGACAGTAGGCAAGATACTGCGCCGGGGTCGCCATGATGATCGGGCGAGCGCGGTCCGGGGTCGTCCTGAAGGCCGCAATGACTGCCTTCATGCCCTGCCGGTTGCGGTGATGAGCCGTCGCTATGACGCTGTGATGGGTATAGGCAAGCAGATGAGAACCGATGTCGAGTGACGCGAAAATGACCGTCGGTGGCAGCGCGCCGATTCCGCGCAGCCCGCTATAGGTCAGGCAATCGGAAAGGCCCTCCGCGGTTTCGGCCTTTTGGTTCGCCGGCGCATGCAGGAGGAAGACTGACGCGATCGCCTCCGCGCCAATCGGGGTCACAACGACACAGCCGACACCGAGCAATATACGCGCGGCGGACCTGCGAAAACCGGTGGCAGCGCGGAACGCGGTGAGGAACAGCCAGGCGCTGCCCGGCAAGGCGAGGACATGCGCCAGACCCATGGCTCGCATCACCATGATCGAGACACCAATGGACAACAGCTGGAGGCACAGGAGCGCGATCCAGCCCTCCCGCCTGTCCGCACTATCCATCCGGATCGCCAACAGCGTCCCCACCAACCCAAGGATGGACTGCACGGGAATCAGGATCTTCTGGTCAAGCGGCTGCGACCAGATCGGCATGCCTTCGGCGACATTGATGTACCAGGCGCTGTAGACCAATGGATCGAGCGCGGCGAAGGGCCCGCCAAGGCACTGGTGTGAATAGCCCGCAAAAGTCGCGGCCCCTGCGGCTCCGGCGAGTGCAAGTCCCGCAAGGCGCATCGTCATGCGGTCCTGCGGCAGCAGCCGTCGCACCGCCAGCAGGACCAGCGACGCGGCCAGCATGGGAACCAGATAGGCCGGCGAAAGCGAATCGCACCAGAAGACGCCCGCCCCCGGCCAGCCAAGCGTTGTGATCATGAGCAGGGCCGACGCGGCGCTCAATGCCATCAGATACGCCGCAAGCGCCGGGCCCTCCGCTTCCCGTCGGAAATAGCGCAGGCCGAGCACCGCGCCGATGCCGATCGCAAGCGGCAGGCCTTCGATCGCAATGGTCATCGAGGCGGCCATGACGATGCCAGCCAGCACCGCGTAGCGCGGGCGTCCGCCCTGTGCGTTGACAAGCAGAAGGCAGCCAAGCGCGCCAAGGGTGATCTGCCAACCATGATGGTCGATCCTGAGCGGATGGAACTGGACCAGTACACCGAGCGACAGGGCCAGCATGGCGGCCGCGACAACGCCGATATCGCGCCGTCCCGAGACGCGCCGCGTGAGGGCATAGACTATCGCGAACAGACACAGCAGCGTCAACAGTGGCACCGCGACGAGTGCGACGCGCTCCGCCATTGGCGCGTCCACGAACAGGCCAGCCAGAACAATGAGCGCGGCGATTGGAATGTCGACCAGCCTGCTCCAGTGCATCGGTGCGCCCAGCGGCGGCCAGGAGCGATGCTGGCTGACATCGAACCAGCTCTGCCCCGCCATCCAGTCGCGCACCTCGACGGTGCGCAGGGCATCGTCGGGATCGCTGAAAGTCAGATGCACGATGGCATCACGGCCTGCATAGATAAGCACAGCCGCACAAAGCAGCCAGATCAGCGCCACGCCCCATCGGGCGAAGCGGGCAGAAATATCACCCTGGACAATCATAAACGGAATATGGTCGTGCGCCGTGCCACATAGGTCGCCTGAAAGCTCACCGCGATGGCAGCCAGCTTGGCGAGCCGCGGATCAAGACCCAGCAGGTCGCCGCAACCCACGATCAGGGTGGTGATGGCAAGACCGATCAGCGCGGTCACGACAAACATGCCCTTCTGCCGTGTGCGGGCAATACCGCGCGCGACCATGCCGCTGTCGAAGACGAAGCGTGTCGACAGGATCCAGTGAACGATAATCCCTGCAATATAGGCGGCGGCCGACGCCGCCATCGGGGGAATCTCAGCCCGCAGCAGCAGCAGGAACAGCGCGACATCGCAGGCAAGCGCCGCGATGCTCGCGCCCAGATAGCGGGCGAAGGTTTCCGACAGGAACAGGCGCTGCAGCCGAGCATACATGAGGGCTACGCCGCCCTGTCAATTTTCGGGCCGATGCGGCCGGGCACGAGCCGCTCGCTGGCCAGCGCCGCGCGCTCGCCGTCATCGCCCGACTCGTGATATTCGGCATCCTCGTTGACGCCCCAGATGTCATAGACGCGCGCGCCGGCCTCGATGTTGCGCACGGTCAGCATCGCGGTCATCATCGCATGATCCTGGTTGTTATAGCGGTGCATGCCGTTGCGCCCGACCATGTGGAGCGTCGCGTAGCGCGCCTCCAACTCCTCGCGCATCCGGAGGACGTTCTCGGCATAGGTCTCATCATAGACCGGATAGGCCTTTTCCTGCCGCACCACCGCGCCGCCGACGACATGCTCGGGCTTGCACAGGCCGAGGATCGCCATCTCCTTCTTGGCAAGGGCGATGAGATCGGCATCGGTGGACGACCACAGGCCATCGCCCTCGAAGCAGAAATATTCGAGGCCGACACAGGCGAGGTCCTGGTCCGGCACCATTTCCGGCGACCAACTGCGGAAATTCTGGATGCGGCCGACCTTCACCTTGCTGTCATGGATGTAGATCCAGTTGTCGGGGAAGATGTCGTCCGACCTGATCATCAGCGCGACCGTCAGGAAGTCCCGATATTTGAGGTCGAGCGCCTGGGTCAGCGTCTGCGGCAGCGGATTGATGCGCGCCGCCAGTTCGCGCATCGGCGCCGAGCTGATCACATGGGCGGCGTTAACCGTCATCGTAGCGCCGTCCTGCCCGGTCGACATGACGCGCCACCGGCCCGTCACCTGATCGGGTGCGAGCTGCTTCAGCGCATGGCCCATGATGACCCGGTTGCCGCCGTTCACGACATGGTCGCGCGCGGCCTCCCACATCATGCCGGGGCCGAGGCGCGGATAGCGGAAGGTCTCGAGCAGCGTCTTGGTCTGCATGCCGTCATTGGGCCGCTTGTTGAGGCCGAGGCTGCGCTTGAGCCCGTCCAGCACCGCCGCGCCGAGGCTCAGCCCCTTGATGCGCTGCGCCGCCCAATCCGCCGACATCTCGTCGCAGGGCATGCCCCAGACCTTTTCGGTATAGGTCTTGAAGAAGATCGAGAACAGGCGATGGCCGAACTGGTTGACGGTCCAGTCCTGAAAGCTCTTCACATCCTTTTTGGGGAACAGTTTGGCCTTGGCAAAGCTCGCCATGCACAGGGTCGAGCGGAAGATGCCGAGGTTCCACAGCGCCTCGAACGCGCGCAGCGGATAGCTGTAGAACTTGCCCTCATAATAGATGCGGCTCATCCGGGGGCGCTGGATGAAGTCGTGCGGCAGGATCTCGTTCCAGAGATCGACCACCTCCTTGGCCTTGGAAAAGAAGCGGTGGCCGCCAATGTCGAAGCGAAAGCCGTCATGCTCCACCGTCCGGCTGATCCCGCCCACATAATGGGGGTCCTTCTCGATGACGGTGACGCTGTAGCCTTTCTTCGTCAGAAGATAGGCCGCTGTCAGCCCGGCCGGGCCGGCGCCGATGATGGCGACGTCGACATTATGATCGGTGGCATTCATGCGGTGACATCCCCCGGGATGAACTGGTCACATATGGGGATGACGGAAATCTTCTAATGCATGGTTAACGGAGGATTGAGGCGGGCCCGGTCCCCGCAATCAAGTCCCTCTCGCGATCCGAAAGTTACGAAGGTTACGGGGTGGATAAATTTGTTCCTTTCCACCCGTTGCAGGCGAGCGGGGGCATGCGCGGCGCGGCGCTGGAGTCTTCACGGTCATTGAAAGAGCCGCCTTGTGCCCGTCCGTTGTGTCGAAGGGATGGGTGCGGGAAGGGTGTGGCATGGTGGAGGAGGTGTAGGACAGGGAACTGGTGTCGAAATCTCAATAACGTTCTGCACGACGCGCTTTCAACCATTCGATACGAGCAACCCTTTGCTCGAGAAAACATTCTGAATATATAATGGTGGTATATGATCCGCCTTCAAACATCGCCATGTAGGGATCCTGCTCGCAGCGACGACGAGTCTTTTTATTCCACGCCTTTTGTTCTCTTTCTAGAGAATTTCCATTATTTTTCGGCAGACTATGATATATATCTAGGTAAGTTTTATTCAGGACAACATCCAACCTTTTATTCTCCACGCCGAGGCAGTTCAATATGTTCGATGTAATGCCTCCACTCCGGTCTATGCACTGCTCGTAATCTGCGGAAATTACGCTTTTATCTCGTAATTGGGCGCGCGTGCCCTCTTGGGAAAAGAAGAAGATTGAGAAAGCGAATATCCATTTCCATGATATATAGTCGGACATGCTCACCGGACCTTCACTCCTCTTCATCCTCCAGCCAGTATCCGAAGGGCATCGGCGCGTTCGCGAGGAAGTCGGCCCTTAATAACATTATCGTGATTTTTTGCGCTCTTCAAATCTCCTGCTTTCAACGCACGTTGTCGCATGGCGTCGAAAATTTCAGTGCGCCTATCGTATATATTGTTGATTAATGCGTCCTGATAAGCTGGATCGTTTCTCTTCAATTTTTGATCGGTCCGCCCGATAGCTTCGCTGATGACGGCCGCGCTGCCATTCGGGCCATGCTGAACGGCTGTCGAGTACGTCACTTGTCGCATGCCTCACTTGCACCGTTCAAGTCATAGCCGGTCGTGCGCGCCACCTTCCTTGAGGCGACTCCATAGAGTGTTCGTGCTACGAATGCTTTCTGGGCTGCATGGAAGGCAGTGGGGTTCCCGGCAGCGACTGCTCGCCATTTCTGGCTGAACGCATCCGTTCCTGGCTTAAGCCCCCGAAACTCCTCGGCCCACAGCCGCGCTTCCGCGCTGGCGACAAATGCATCGGCGGTGCCCTTACGGCTGGATAGCTGATAACTTCCATAAGATACGCCGCCCGAGTCCCCAGTCCCAGGCGATACTGCGCCGGGATTCTCTTTGGCCGCCGCCTCATAGCGCGCCGCCAGTGCGCCGATATCATGTTGCTCTGCAGGCGCTTTTGCTGCCGCTGGTGGCTTAGCCGCGCCGGATGGATTGGACTGGCGCCCCGGCCTCGTCGCATTGCTGCGCCGATCCGAAATGTTCGACGACTGCGAACCGCCCGGTCCAAAGGTGAACTGGCCGTTCTCTGGATCATGATAGGGGTTGAACTTCGTTTCCAGCGGTTCGTCCGCCGGATCTGAAACTATGCGCCCCGTGCGCAAATAATGCGCAAAGGCCAGCCTGCCGCCGATTTACGTTCCGTGATTGCGTCGTCCACACCGCTTCTCCTGCAAAACGGTGTGGACCCCAACTGAAGCTGGCAATTGTAGGACAGCCCGCCCCCTCAGTGCCGGAAGTGCCGCATCCCGGTAAACACCATCGCCAAGCCCGCCTCATCGGCCGCCGCGATCACATCCTCGTCGCGAATGGAGCCGCCCGGCTGGATCACCGCCGTCGCGCCTGCTTCGACCGCCGCCAGCAGGCCGTCGGCGAAGGGAAAGAAGGCATCCGACGCCACCGCGCTGCCGACCGTGCGCGGCTCGGCCCAGCCGTTGGTCTCGGCAGCTTCCACGGCCTTGGCGGCGGCGATGCGGGAGCTGTCGCGGCGGTTCATCTGGCCCGCCCCAATGCCCGCCGTCGCGCCGTCCCTGGCGTAGACGATGGCGTTGGACTTCACATGCTTGGCCACCGTCCAGGCGAACAGGCAGTCGGCCAGTTCCCGCTCGGTGGGCGCGCGCTTGGTCACCACTTTCAGCATGTCGCGGGTGACGCGGCCATTGTCGCGGTCCTGCACCAGCACGCCGCCCGCGATGATCGCAACCGTCTGGCCGGCGCGGGCGGGATCGGGCAGGCCGTCGGTGAGGAGGAGGCGCAGGTTCTTCTTCTTCGCGAACACCGCCTTGGCCGCATCGTCCGCGCCGGGGGCCACCACGACTTCGGTGAAGATGCCCGCCATCGCCTCGGCGGTCGGCCCGTCGAGGGCGCGGTTGCACGCGATGATCCCGCCGAAGGCCGATACGCCGTCACAGGCGAGCGCGGCATTATAGGCGTCGACCAGATTGTCGGCGGTGGCGACGCCGCAGGGATTGGCGTGCTTGACGATCACCACGGTCGGCGAGCCGTCGCGGAATTCGGCGACCAGTTCCAGCGCGGCATTGGCGTCGTTGAGATTGTTGTAGGACAGTTCCTTGCCTTGAACCTGCTGCGCCTGGGCGACGCCGCTGGCGGCCGGGCCCATCGGGAAATAGAGCGCCGCCGCCTGATGCGGATTCTCACCATAGCGCAGCGGCATGGCGAGGCGGCTGGCCATGGTGCGCACCGGCGGGAATTTCTGGCCCTGGTCGGCGTGGGCGAACCAGCTTGAGATCGCGCTGTCATAGGCGGCGGTTGCCGAATATGCCTTGGCGGCCATTTCGCGGCGGAAGGCGAGGCTGGTCTTGCCGTCCTGCCCGTCCATTTCCGCCGTCAGCCGGGCATAGTCGGCCGGGTCGGTCAGGATGACCACGCTGTCATGGTTCTTGGCGGCGGAGCGCACCATGGAGGGGCCGCCAATGTCGATATTCTCGATGATCTCGTCGCGCGAGGCACCGCGCGCCACGGTCTGCGCGAAGGGATAGAGGTTGACCACCACCAGGTCGATCGCACCGATGCCGTGCGCGTCCATCGCGGCGACATGCTCGGCATTGTCGCGCACCGCGAGCAGGCCGCCATGCACGACCGGGTGCAGCGTCTTGACGCGGCCGTCCATCATCTCGGGAAAGCCGGTCAGGTCGGAGATGTCGCGCACCGCCAGCCCCGCCTCGCGCAGCGCCGCCGCCGTGCCGCCGGTCGAGACCAGCTCGACGCCGCGTTCGCCGAGACTGCGCGCGAGATCGACGATACCGCTCTTGTCGGACACCGACAGGAGCGCCCGGCGAATGATCATGTCTGCCATATTCTACTTTCTAGACCTTGATGATTTGAACTGAACCGCAAGCGGTTCTCGACTGCGCTCGAACCGAACGGCGAGGGGATGAAGCCGTCTACCCTCTACCCTGAACGCTTGAAAATCCAGCCCACGCTGGCACCGCCCGCGGCCACCGTGCCGGTGACGGCCAGTTGCTGTATCGGATGCGGGCGACCTTCCCAGTCGACCCAGCAGCTTTCCTCAATCTGCAATTCGCCTTCGCTGACGCGGAACTGCCACAGCGCGCCGTCCCCCAACAGCCTCAGCACCGCCCCCTGGCGGTCGGCGGTCAGCGTCGGCTCGATGTCCGGACCGAGGTGGAAGCGAAGCGCGAAGGTGCTCGGCTGCGGCTTGCGGCGGCGGGCGGCGGGAACCAATATGTCCTCGCCGCGCAACTCGCGCCCATCCTGGCTGAGCAGCAAAATGCGCCGGTGAATATAGCCCACACGCCGCGCATAGCCGTCGTGCGACACCTCCAGCCGGCTGCCCTGCTCCATCTCCTGCCGGTCGAGCTCGACCTCCTGCACGCCGCGCCCGAGCGCGCCGTCATACATGATCGCGGTGGAATTGAGGTCGGACAGCACCATGGTGCTGTGTGCGGCCGTCGTCCGCAACCCCCGTGCCAGCGACGGCGACATCGTCGCTCCGGTGAGCCCCGCACCGCCGCAATTGACGATCAGGCGGTGGAGGCCGTCAGACATCTCCAGGGCGCCGGTCGAGGCACAGCCCGCGCCGGCAAGCCGCGCGATCGGCGGCGGGGCGGCGTCGACGACCACCGTGGTCGGCCCGGCCACCAGCCGCTGATAGCCCCAGTCGCGCGCCTGCCGCAGCGGCCGGGTGCGCACCCGCGACATTTCCACGACCTTGCGCAGAAGCTCGGGGTCGGCCGGTGCACCCCCCTGCCAGCTGCCGAGCGTGCCATCGCCCATGACGATGCCGAGCAGGGCCGCAACCATCTTCTCCAGCGACTGCGGGATGAACGCGGGGATTTCCGCGCGCCGCACCTCATAGACCGAACGCAGCATCCCCAGCAGCATGACCGCGCTCATCTGTTCGAGCGGGGAGCGGGAGATGATGCCGCCATCGGCATAGATGCCGCTTTCCAGCGCGCGTTTCAGGCCCGCCTCGCCGAAAATGCGGCGCGGATCACCGCCGGGCAGGAGTAGCGCGGCCGCGACGATCCCGCTCCAGGCCGTGATGCGGGCAACACCGATCGGCGCCTTGTCAGCGCTGCGATCCAGATGCCGCGCGGTGCGCGCGATGCAGTTGAGCACGAGCGAGCGATAGACGAGGTCGCCGCTCGACAGGATATAGGGCGAATAGCTGGCCCAGAAGAGGATGCGCCAGGCGGCATTGTCGGCCCGCCATGCCGGCTCGCTCGGCGTCTCGCCATGGGCCTTGAGCCAGCGGCGCATGATCCCTTCGGCGACCGAACTGAGCTGGTCACGCGGGCCGGCCGTCGCCAGATCGCGCAGCCAGCGGAAGCTGTGGATATAGTCCCGGAATTCGCCGGGCTGCTCGATATTGCTGAGGTCCAGGCTGTCGATCGGCTGCTTGAGGCCCCGGAACAGGAAATAACCAGCCCGGATCGCCTTGCCCGCGCGCGGATCGCCGGGGATTTCGTCATCGGGCACCGCCAGCAGCTTGAGCGGGTATTTGCCCTTGAGGCGCATGGCGTGGAGCGGCGTGCTCCAGGTCATGCGGTAGAAGTGGTTGGACAGGCGTTCAGCGAGCGAGAGGCCGCGGTCGTCCGCAAGGCGGATCAGGCTCTTGCCGAGTTCGATGCCGTCCTTCGACGGATCGTCCACGGCGATTGGCTTGGGACGCCGGGCCGGCTTGCTCATGGGCCGCGCAGCCTCCTGATGTTCCCGGCATAGGCATCCGCCCCGCCCCGGAAGGTGGCGGTGCCGGCGACCAGAACGTCCGCGCCCGCCGCGATCACGCGCGGCGCATTGTTCTGATCGATGCCGCCGTCGACCTGGAGCGCGATCGCCTTGCCGGTCTTGTCGATCATCTTGCGAATCGCCTCGATCTTGCGCAGCTGGCTTTCGATGAAGCTCTGCCCGCCGAAGCCGGGATTGACGCTCATCACCAGGACCAGGTCGACCTCTTCCAGCACATAATCGAGCATCTTGGCGGGCGTCGAGGGATTGAGCGACACGCCCGGCTGCTTGCCGAGCGCCCTGATCCGCTGGATCGTGCGATGCAGATGCGGCCCCGCCTCCTGATGCACGGTGATGATATCCGAGCCCGCCTCCGCAAAGGCTTCGAGCATCGGATCAACCGGCGTGATCATCAGATGGACATCGAGCGGCTTTTGCGTGTGCGGCCGGATCGCCTTCACAACAGCCGGACCAATGGTGATGTTCGGCACGAAATGGCCGTCCATGACATCGACATGCACCCAGTCGCAGCCAGCCGCGTCGATCGCCCGCACCTCCTCACCCAGACGGGCGAAGTCGGCGGACAGGATCGAAGGAGCAATGCGGACGGGGGCCATATGGCACTTGCCCTTAGCTTTCAGGCGGGATTGGCGCAACCGCAAGGGGGACAAAACTGTGGATGAATTACGCCGGAGCGCGATTTATCCGCGCCCGAGCATTGCGATGAAAAACCCGGCGACGCCGCCCCTGTTCGCCAGCGTCGACGGGCCGGTGCGGAGCCAGCCCTCGGCAGTCGGCGAAATGCCCTCCGGCAGCACATCCACCGCCGGAGCGAAGCACCGGAAATCGGGGCGCGCGGCCAGGAATCGTTCGATCTGCTCCTCCCCCTCGGCGCGCTCCAGCGAACAGGTGGCATAGACCAGTCGCCCGCCCGGCGTGATCCAGTCGGCGGCCTGCGCCAGCAGGGCGGCCTGCACTTCGGCCGACTCGGCGATCTGGCGCGCGCCTGTCCGGTACAGCACATCGGGATGGCGCCGGAAAATGCCGGTCGCCGAACAGGGCGCGTCAAGCAACACCGCATCGGCGGGATGCCCGGGTGCCCATTGGAGCCCGTCAGCGACCACGGTTTCCGCCGCGAGTCCCGTGCGGGCAAGGTTATCGGCCATGCGCTCGAGTCGCGCCCGCGACCGGTCGAGCGCCGTGACCCGCCATCCTGCCGCCGCCAGCTGCATCGTCTTGCCGCCGGGCGCAGCGCAGGCATCGATCACATGCCGCCCCTCGCCCGCCCCCAGCAGCCGCGCCGGCAGCGATGCCGCGAGGTCCTGCACCCACCAATCACCCTCGCCAAAGCCCTCAAGCTGCGTGACATCCTGCGCGGCATCGAGCCGGACATGGCCGTGGGCGAGGGATATGCCGCCGAGTCGCTGCGCCCATGCCTCCGTTTCCGCCGGATCGCGCAGGGAGAGGTCAAGCGGTGGCCGCCTCGCGAGCGCCGCACCCGCCGCCTCGACCATCGCGTCGCCCCATTGCGTGCGCCAGCGGTCGGCCACAACCGCAGGCAGGGTGATGCTTTCGGGCAATTTGGCGCCGGACCGGCTCACCGTCCCCAGCACGCCATGCACCAGCTTGCGCGGCCCACCCTCCATCAGCGGCAGGGACGTGGCCACGGCCGCATGCGGCGGCGTGCCCATCACCAGGATCTGGGCAAGCGCCATGCGCAGCACCATGCGCGCCTTGGCGTCGTCCGGCAGGGGGCGCGGCGTTGCGGCGTCGATCAGCGCATCGAGATCGGGGATGCGGCGCAGCGTCTCAGCAGCGATCGCATGGACCAGCGCGCGGTCGGCACGGTCCGGGAGCCCCTGGGTTACGCCGTGAAGCGCCGTTTCGAGCGGCTGGCCGCGCCGCATGACCGCATCGAGCAGTTTGAGCGTGGCCCGGCGCGCGGCAAGGCCGGGCACCTCTCCATCGCGAGCGGGGTAACGGGAGCGGGGTGCTGCTGGGGCGTCGGATGCGGTCAAGGCGAGGTTGTTCTCTTTCGGGTCGGGCGGGAAACGGGATTGACGGCAGGCACGCCCAAGCCCACATCGCCGTCATGGGTAAGCGTCCCGATCATGTAAAGGCCCCGGCCTATCTCTCCAAGAGCCCGCCGGTTCCGACACCCGATCCGCTGGAGACGGAAATCGTCACCGATCGCGATCCGGACGGGGGCCTCAACCCAACCCGATTCGGCGATTGGGAACGCAAGGGCATCGCCGTCGATTTCTAGGGCGCGGTGGCGGGCGCTCAGGGCTCGACACGAACGTAGAGGAGAATGATCCCTGCCCTAGCGACGCAGCGTCTCGACCCAATGCACCCCGGCCGTCACGATCGCTCCGATCACCAGTCCGACGACGGCAGACAGGGCAGCCGTCACCAGCCAATGCACGACATCGCCAATGGCGGGCAGCGCATGGCCGGCCCCTTCGGCAAGCCCATGGATGAGTTCGGGCAGGACCGGCACATGGAAATGCTCCAGCCCGTGCACGATGATCCCGCCGCCCACCCATAGCATGGCCAGCATGCCAATGGTCGAGAGCGTGCTGAGCAGGCCTGGCATGCCGCGCACCAGCAGGCGTCCGGCCGTTGCCGTCAGGCCATTGCCGCGCCGCGCCATATACAGGCCGATATCGTCCATCTTCACGATCAGACCGACCACGCCATAGACGCCAGCCGTCACCGCCACGCTGACGACCATGAGCGCGATGGCCTGGGTCATGAGGGGCCTTGCGGCAATGTCGGCCAGCGCAATCGCCATGATCTCGGCCGACAGGATGAGATCGGTGCGGATGGCGCCGCCGATGCGTTCCGCCTCGATATGGGCTGGGTCGCCGGTGAAGGCTTCAACCTCTCCCTCATCGCCATGCACGAATTCGATCAGCTTCTCCGCGCCCTCGAAGCACAGAAACGCCGCGCCCAGCATCAGGAGCGGCGTGATCGCCCAAGGTGCCAACGCGCTTAGCAGGAGCGCGGCCGGCAGCAGGATCAGCAGCTTGTTGCGCAGCGATCCGAACGCGATCCGGCCGATGATCGGCAGTTCCCGGTCCGGGTGCAGCCCCGCAACATAGCGCGGGGTGACGGCGGTATCGTCGATGACGACCCCGGCAGCCTTGGCGCTCGCCTTGCCAGCGGCCGCGCCGATATCATCGATCGATGCGGCGGCGAGCTTGGCAATGGCGGCGACGTCGTCGAGCAGGGCGGCGAGGCCGGAAGACATGCGGGCTGGGTTCCTGTCAGGCGGTGATCGGTGGCAGCGTCCAGTCGATGGGCGAAAGACCATGCTCGCGCAAGAACGCATTCGCGCGTGAAAAATGGCGGCATCCGAAAAAACCGTTATGCGCTGACAGCGGCGATGGATGCGGGGCGGTCAGCACCAGATGACGCCCGCCCCGCGCAACATCGTCGATCGCAGCCGCTTTCGCCTTGGCATGGCTGCCCCAGAGCAAGAACACGACTGGCTGCGGCAAGGCGTTGACCCGCGCGATCACCGCGTCGGTAAAGCGCTCCCACCCCTTGCCGCGATGGGATGCGGCCGCGCCCATTTCCACGGTCAGCGCCGTGTTGAGCAGAAGCACACCCTGCCGCGCCCAATGCTCCAGAAAGCCGTGGCCCGGCGGCGTGAATCCCACGTCATCGCGCAGTTCCTTGAAGATGTTGGCGAGACTCGGCGGCGGGCGAACGCCGGGCTGGACACTGAAACACAGGCCATGCGCCTGCCCCGGTCCATGATAGGGGTCCTGCCCCAATATCACCACCCGCACCTGGTCCGGCGGGGTCAGGTCGAGGGCGCGAAACCACTCGCTGCCCTTGGGGAAAATGCGCACGCCAGCCGCCTTGCGCGCCCGCAGATAGGCCTTCAGATCGGCCATATAGGGTTGCCGGAATTCTTCGCCAACGGCCGCCAGCCAGCCGGGTTCAAGCCGGGGCTGGAGCGCATCGGAACCGGGTGCCTGCGTTGCCATGGCGCGACGATAACGGCGCGGCGGTGCGAAGCAAGGGCGGAGCTAGCCGATCTGTGCCCAGGCTTCGGCGATGTCGTTGATGATGCTGCGGGCCGACAGGACTTTGTCGGCGTCGTTCTCCGCCACTGCCGCAAGCAACCGGCGCCGCGCCTCGCGATAGATGATCGCCAGGTTCATAGCGATCTCGCCGCCCTGTTCGAAGTCAAGGCTGGTTTCGAGCGCGTGCAAGAGCGTCAGCGCGCGGGTCTGCTTCTGGAACGCCTTGGCACGATCGCCGCCACGCATGGCGATGGCGGTCGCATCCATCGCAAGCAGCAGCTCGTCGAACAGGATCTTGACGAGCTGATGCGGGGTTGCGCCTTCCACCTTGCTGCCCGCGTCGATCGCGGCATAGCGGCGGCTGGCTGCGGCATATCCTTGTCCAAACATCGTCCCTGGTCCTTTATCGATGTTAGTTGTTGTTGCTGTTGGTCCAGACCGAAATCTGCTGGGTCAGATAGGTCTGGGTCGCCTTGAGGGCGAGTAGTCTGGTCTGCATCGCCGAATAGGTCTGCGTCAGCCGATCCTGATAATTGGTCATCTGCTCGTCGAGCTTTTCGAGATCCTTATCGAGCGCCGTCTTGAGCTTGTCGTAAGTGGTGCTCGATGTAGCGAGCGGTCCGCTGTCTGCACTCAGATAGTCGGTAACGGACTTGAGCGCACCGGCGACGCCCGGATGGGTGCTGTCGGGCACCGTCGGGTTCAGCAGCTGCGTCACGCCTTCGGGATCAGCGGCGATGGCCGCGTTCAACCGGGTCGTATCGACCTTGAGCGTACCATCGCGGTTGGTAGAAACCCCAAGATCGGCCAGAGTTCTGTATGCGCCGTCGGGGGACAGGGCGGTGTTGGCGAGCTTGGCCAGCCGGTTCGACATATCACGAACGCCGTTGTCGCCCGACAGTAATCCAGCGCCACTGCTGCTGTCGCTGCTGGCCGGCGCCATCGCCGTATTGAGCGCGGTCTTGAGCGTGTTGTAGGCACTCACATAATCCTGCACGAGCTGGCTCATGCTCGACGTGGGCTGGTTGGTCGCGAGCGTGACCATCGTGCCGGGCGCGGCCTTGTTGAGGTCGATCCGCAGGAAAGGGATGGCGGTCGTCACCTCGTTGCTGGTGAACTCCATATCGACATTGTCGAGGCTGATCAGGGCATTTTGCGCCGGCTGGCTCTTGGTCAGGGTGCCGGTCGTCCCGTCGAAGGTGAAGCGTTGCAGATCCGCGTCGGCGGTGGCGCCGGCGGTTACGGTGAAGGCCTGGTCCGCGCCGGTCGCACCCTTGAGAACCAGTCGAGCCCCGTTCTTGTCGGTCACGACCGAGGCCGTGACACCGGTCGCGGCGGTATTGATCGCGCTTGCAAGGTCGGTGAGGGTGTTCGCGGGGCTGGCGAGGGTCACGTCGGTGCTGACCCCTCCAACCGTGATCGTGAGCGTGCCCGTGCCGGCCGTCGAGGTTCCGGCAGCCAACGGCGCCGACTGCAGCACTTGCGCCTTGGCGAGTTGCCGGACCTCGAGCTGTGCCGGCAGCCCGGTCGGGACGCCGCCGGTTATCAGGCTGACAGCCGCGATCGAGGCATCGTTGGACACCGGCGCCCCGGAATAGTTGGTCGACTTGAGAAGGTCTGTCAGGGCGTTCGAAAAGGTGCTGAGCGAGCTTTTGGCGGAAGCGAGCGCGGAAATACGGGCATTGTTGGTCGTTGACCTGTCGTTGATCGCGGTTTCCTTGGGCGACCGGGCGGCGCTGACCAGATCGGCCACGAGCTGGGTTGTATTGATGCCCGAGCCTATGCCCAGTGCGCTTGCAATGTCGACGGCCATGTCCCGATCCCCTTTACAGGCTCTAGAACGACCGGGACGAGCGCAGGTTAAATGTCGGCGAGAGAAAAATGGTGCCGCTCAGGCGACAGCGGCATCCACTGCGGCCGCGGAGATGTGGGACTGCGCGGCGCGGGCCTGAGCGGCCTGCCGGGCAATCGACTGGGTCACCTGCACCACGAATTCGACCGTGTCCTGGTTCGCCGGCAGCAAAGGCAGCACGACCCCGGGTTGCGGCATCAACGACAGGAGCGAATGCTCGGCAGCATCCAGCAGGGCCGGATGCACCGGCGTCGATTGCGCCTTGAGCTCGGCCAGCACACTGACGATCCTGGCGTGAACCTGGGCATAGGCCGCCGCCGCGCGCGCGCCCTTGTCGCCAACATGGCTCGCCCCTTCCCGTACCGGCGCGGAATTCCGTTCTAGCGGGCCTTCATCGGTTCCCGCTGTCGCGGGCGCGACCGGCAAGACCGCCCGTATGCTGGGCGATACGCGCTCCGTCGCGGCGACGGGCTCTATCCGGCTCAGAAATTCGTTCATGGCACATCATCTCAAATGAGCCCCCACGGCACTTTTGACGTGCGCCCCTCAACAAAAGCCGCAGGGATCGAGATAACGCTTAATTAACCGTATTGCGGCCGTCGGCGTCGAACCGCAGCCCATCGGGCAGATCGACATGCGGCCGATCCATCTCGCTCGCCATGCGGTTTTCGACGCGGAACACGAAGGCCAGGACAGTCGCAACCGCGAGAAAAAGCCGTTCGTCGATGACCTGGCCGACACGCGACGTATAATACACCGCGCGGGTCAGCTCCGGATATTGGAGGATCGGCACGGATACCTCATTGCCCATCTCGCGGATGGCGCGCGCGATCTCGTCCGCCCCGCGCGCAAGAACGATCGGGGCATGGTCGCCGCCGGGCTGATAGCGCAGCGCAACCGCGAAATGGGTCGGGTTGGTGAGGATGACCGATGCCTCGCTCACCGCCTTGCGGATCGAGCCATTCATCGTTTCCATCTGGCGGCGGCGGATGGCGCCCTTCGCTTCGGGCGAGCCTTCGGTTTCCTTGTGCTCGTCCTTGATTTCCTGCTTGCTCATGTTGAGGCGCCGCGCGCGCTGCATGATCTGTGCGGGTACGTCGACGCCTGCGATCAGGAACAGCACGCCCGCCAGCGCCAGCGCGACCAGAATGAAGATCTGCCCAAGCTCGTCCAGCGCGGGCACGATGCCGGCCTTGCCCATCTGGCGGATGGCAACCAGGCGTTCCCACACCAGATAGCCGCCGATCGCGCCCATCAGCACCACCTTGGCGATCGATTTTATCAATTCGGTCAAACCCTGCGGCCCGAACATGCGCTTGAGGCCACTGAGCGGATTAAGCTTGTTCGGCTTGACCGCGAACGCACCCGGCCGGAAGCCGAGCGACCCCAGCAGCGCGGGCGCGGCCACCGCCGCCAGGAACGTCGCAGCCAGGATCGCACCGACCGGCAGCATCACGATGGACAGCAGCTGCGCCGCGCGTTTTTGCGGCGCGAAAGTCGTGATGTCGCCCGGCTCGACGCGCAGGCCCTCGCGCAGCATCTCGCGGATCGCGGCGAGGATTTCCGGGCCCATGATCGCCATGGTCGCGATGCCTGCCATCACCACCATCGCCGTGGCCAGCTCTCGCGACTGGAGGATGTCGCCATTTTTCGCGGCCTCGGACAGCCGCTTGGTAGTCGCCTTTTCGGTCTTTTCGCCGCCGCCCGTTGCCTCGTTCGCCACCGGTCAGCCCCCCGACAATGCCCGCGCCACATCGAGCGCGGAGGACAGGGCGGCGGTGATGCTTTCCGCAAGGACGGGCGCCGCTATGGCGAGAAGGACAAGGCCGGCGAAAACCGTGGCCGGCAAGCCGACCGAGAACAGGTTGAGCGCGGGCGCCGAGCGGGCCAGCATGGCCATCACGATCTGCACCAGCACCAGGGCAAAGGCGACCGGCAGGGCGATCGTCACGCCGGCCCCGAACATCGAGCCGCCGAACCAGACGAGATCGTGGATCGCGCCATTGGGCATCAGGCCCCCGCCCGGCGGCAGGGCGCGGTAGCTGTCGATGACGAACTGGATCAGCATCAGATGCCCGTCCATCGCCAGCAGGAGGAAGGTCGCCAGGATCGAGAGGAACTGGCCGACGACCGGGGTGGAGGAACCGCTCTGCGGATCGACCATCGAGGCGAAGCCGAGGCCCATGGCGTTGGCGATCGTCTCACCGCCGACAAAGGCGGCGGCATAGGCGATCTGGAGCGAAAAGCCGAGGGCAAGGCCCGCCACGACCTCGCCGCCGACCAGCCCGATGCCCGCAAAGGACGCCACGCCGCCCGTCGGAAGGGTGATGGACACGCTGTTGAGCGCCGCGATGCCCACCGCCAGCGACAGGATGAGGCGGACCTGCAGCGGCACGGCAGGCGCGCCGAACACCGGCGCCGCGATGAAGGCGGCACCCGGCCGGATCATGGCGATGAGCAGGATCCAGAGCTGGGCCTCGACCCCTGCAAATCCGGGCGCGATCAGTCCGCCCATCCGCTAGTTCAGCAGATCGGGAATGCGCTCGAACATCTCGCGCGTGAAATCGGCGATCAGCATCATGATCGAACCGCCGAACAGCGCCAGCGTCGCGCCGACGATGATGAGCTTGGGCACGAAGCTGACCGTCGCCTCGTTGATCGAGGTCGCCGCCTGGATCATGCCGATCACCACGCCGCAGATGAGCGCGGGCAGCAGGATCGGCGCGGTCGCGAGCGCCGCGACCCACAGCGCCTGCTGTGCGATGCCGACGAAAAAGTCCCCATTTTCCATATTCTATACCTAAGCCGTTCGTGTCGAGCGAAGGCGAGACACGGTCGCACCAGCGGTTCTCGACTTCGCTCGAACCGAACGGAGAGGGAAGCGACCGATCATGTCGCGAACGAGCCCGCGAGGGAACCCATGGTAAGCGCCCAGCCGTCGACCAGCACGAACAAAAGCAGCTTGAACGGCATCGAGATGATCGTGGGCGAAAGCATCATCATGCCCAGCGCCATCAGCGTCGAGGCGACGACAAGGTCGATGATGAGGAACGGCAGGAAGATCATGAAGCCGATCTGGAACGCGGTCTTGAGCTCGCTGGTCACGAAGGCGGGCAGCAGAATGCTGAACGGGATGTCGGCCGCCGTGCGAAAGGCGGGCGCCTTGGCGAGACCCGAAAACAGCTTGAGGTCGGTCTCGCGCGTCTGCTTGGCCATGAAGCCGTGGAACACCTTGGCCGAGCGGCCGACCGCCTCCTCGATCGAAATCTGGCCCTGCCCATAGGGCGTGTAGGCGGACTTGGTGATCTCGTCGATCGCGGGGCGCATGATGAACAGCGACAGGAACAGGGCGAGGCCGACCAGCACCTGGTTGGGCGGGGTCTGCGAGAGGCCGAGGCCCTGGCGCAGGATCGACAGGACGATGATGATCCGGGTGAAGCTGGTCATCATCAGCACCAGCGACGGCAGCACCGTCAGCAGGCTCATCAGGATCAGGATCTGAAGCGACAGCGAGAGCGGCCGCCCATTGCCCGACACTTCGCCCAGCGCCTGGGTCAGCGCGCCGGAGGTCTGCGCCGCGCCCGGAGCCGCCTGCGCGACCGGTCCCGTCGCGATCTGCGCCAGGGCGGGCTCGGCCAGCGCGAGCGCGCCCACCACGAGACCCGCAACCGCCGCGAATTTGAGAAGGCGGTCAGTTCGCACCGCGATCACTCTCCGCGACGCGCTCGATCCGGCCACGGGTGACGGAGAGAAGCAGCGTCCGCCCGTGAAATTCCACCACGACCAGCTTGCCGAACGTACCCAGCGGGATCGCATCGACGATCTTCACCGCGCGGTCCGCCTGCCCCTGCATCAGGCCGGGCTGATATTTGCGCCACAGCCAGAGGGCGCCAAAGGCCATGCCGCCGATCATCGGCAGCAGGATGATGAGTTTTACGAAATACCAGAACATGGCCTTAGACCTATGAGATTAGATGGGATCACCTCCCTCTCCGTTCGCTTCGAGCGAAGTCGAGAAGCATTGGCGCAGGTGTCTCGACTTCGCTCGACACGAACGGGTCAGGTTGAAATCATCAAACGCTAGCTGCGACGCTCGAGGCCGGCAGTGCGGGCATCGGTAGCGGCGATCTCGATGACCCGGATGCCATAGCGGCCATTGACCGTCACCACCTCGCCCCGCGCGATCAGCGTGCCGTTGACCATGATATCGAGCAGCTCGTCCGCCTGACGGTCAAGCTCCACAACGCTGCCCTCGCTCAAGTCCATGATCTCGGCCAGGCGGAGGGACGTCGATCCCACCTCCACGGTCATGCGCATCGGAATGTCGGCCAGCAGGCGGAAGTTCTGCCCTGCGGGTAATCCGGCCATGCCGTCTTCCAGCTTCGGCGTTTCGTACATATCGCTCATCGTTTTCAAATCCTCAGGCCAGTTTTTCGATCATGAAGGCAGCGCGCCCGTCCTGTTCGCCGATGGTACCGTGCGCGAATACGCGATTGCCGATGATCAGCGGCAGATTGCGAGCGATATGGATGTTGATGACATCTCCGGGCTTCAGTGCCAGCATCTCCGACATCTTGAGATTGGGCCGGGCCAGCACGGTGCGGGCCGGCAAGCGGACATCCTCCATACGTTCGGCAAGCTGCCGATGCCAGACCGGATCGGCCGGGCGCGTCTCTTCGGTCGCCCGCGGCGCGGTGACGGCTTCAAGGCCGTTCAGGCCCTCGAGCGGATAGACAAGCTCGATCGTCCAGCTTTCCTTCTCGCCGATATTGATGTCGAAGCTCTGGACGACGACTTCGGCATTGCCGGAGGCGATTTCCGCATGGTCGACACCGGTCTCGCGGCCGAGCAGGACGGCCTCCAGCGGGACCAGTTCCGACCAGCAGGACGTGACGGCCGCCATGATCTTGCCGGTCAGCCGGTCGATGATGCGGGTCTCCGTGGGCGTGAACTCGCGCGCCTGGCCAGTCCCGATGCCGCCAGCCCCGCCATAGAAGCGGTCGACGAGGCAGGACACCAGCGGCGCATCGATGCGCAGGGCGACGACGCCCTTGATCGGGTGGAGGCGATAGAGGCTGAGCGACGTGAAGGGCGCGACGCTGGCGTCCCACATCAGGAACAGGGTCTGGTCGATCGGCCTGGGCGTCACCACCGGCCGGACGCCGCAGAGCGGCTCCACGATCCCGCGCAGGCTGCGCGCAATGCGTTCGCCCAATCGGTCGATAGCATTCAGCAGCGCCGGCGACTGTGCCGCGGCGCGACCAAATTGATAGGGCTTAGGTTCTTCCATTGGCTGCATGTCCCCGTCCGACGCCCGTCGGATACAGCCCTATTGAATAACGAAATTGGTAAAATAAACGTTATCAACGCCGCTGTAGCCCGTTTTTTCCTTCAAAACCTGGTTAATGATTTTGACCAGTTTTGCCTGCAAATGCTCCTTGCCCTGGGGCGTGGAGAGGTCGATTTCCTGCTCCTGCGCGAGCATCAGGAGGATGGCCGACCGGATCGCCAGCTCATGCGTCTGGAGCGCCGTGACCACCCGCTGGTCATAATAGGTCGCCACCGCGATCGAGATTTGCGCGAAGGCATCGCTGTCGGCCATGTTGCTCGTGAATGGCGACGGAATCTGGTAATAGGTCGCCTGATAGGCCGATGGATTCTTGGGGCTGGGCAGGTCGACCGCCTTGTGGAGCGGGGCATGGGCATCCTCTTCGCCATGCCCTTCCTCGCCGCCATATTTCTTGGCGACGTCTTCCGGCTTTTCGCCCTTCATGACGAAATGCGGCATGTTGGGATCTTCCGCTTTCACTGCCGTCTTGTCCGCCGAGCCCGCCGCATAGAAGCCGGCGGCAGCGCCGCCGCCGCCCAGCAGCGCAATGCTCCCCAGGATCAGGATCAACGTCTTGGTCTTGGCTTTCTTCTTGGGCGCTGGCGCCGCTTCGTCACTCATTGCCCGTCTCCATCAAGCGTAGCGCACGTGCCCATCGTCCGGCCGGCCGGAAAGCCGACCGTCCTGGACATCTGCCTGCGTGCGGTCATTGAATACGTCCCGGCGGAGGGGTGCTTTACCCTGTCCGGCGGCGGAGCCACCGTTCCCGCCATTTTGTGCAGCGGCCTGATTGCCCGCCTGGCTGCCCGCCTGATTGCCGCTGCGATCGGCCGTATCAGAATGCTGCCGGCCGGCGCCGGACTGCGCGCCCTGGTCGTGCGACGCACCAAAGGCCCCCGGAGCGCGGTCGATTACGATCCTGTCCAGCGACAGGGCAGAGAGCCGCACGTCGGCCTGAAGGCTTGACTGGTCCTGCCGCAGCCGCTGCGCGGCCTCATCCGTTTCAGTCAGGAGCTGCACCCGTCCCCCGCCGTCGCCTTGCCAGACGTCGATCTGGAGCCGGCCGAGATTGGGCGGGCTGAGCTGGAAGCGGCTATGCCCGCCCCCCTGCGCCAGCGCGGTGATTTCGCGCGCCACACGGTCGATCCACTGGCCGCCCACCCCCATGTCGATGACCTGGCTCTGCAAGGTCGCGCCCACATCGGTGGCGGCGCGCACGGCAATCGCGTCGCCGGGGACCACCGCTCCCACCTGGCTTTGGGCGATCGGCGGCAGATTCTGGACGATATCGGCGACGGCGGTAAGGCTGACTGGCGCTGAATCCGCGCCCTTTCGGCCCTCCGTCGCAATGAGTCCCGACCGCGTCTGGCCATCCTGCGGCGCGTTGCGGTCGCCGGGGCTCGCGCCGCCATCCGTCTGGGCGAAGGCGGCGGGTATCACGATGTCAGGCGGGGTCTTGGCGGGCGTGCCCTTGGCCGCGATCACTTGCGGGAACGGCTTCATGGTGGCGGCCTTGTCGGGCTGCTCCGTCTGCTTGGCACGTTCCTGCGAATCGGCTTGGGCGATCTCGGGGTTGCGACCGGCAACAGGCGCGGCTGCGCCGGACTTGCCACCAGTGCCGACCGTGCCAGCCGTAGCGACCGTTGCGGGCTGGACCATGACGATCTGCACGGCCGCAGCATTGGCGGGCGCCGCGATCGGCACCTCGAGCAACTCATCCTTCGCAGCGCGCTTGCGCCGGGTAATGCGCTGCGGGCCCTCCCCGTCGACGCCGCCATCGGCCTGCACAGCCGCCAGGGCTTCTTCGGCCAGGGGGGGGGTGGCCGTGGCGTCGGCCGCAGCAACATTGGTCGATATGTCGATACCAGCGGGGATGTCGGCCTGCACGGCCCCGGTTCCGTCAGGCGCCGGCACGAGCACGGCCTGAAGGTCGGCTATGACGCCCGCAAAGGTCGCTGCGCCTGCTGCGGCCGCGCCAGTCGGCTTGCCTGCGACCGGAGCCGCGCCAGTTAATGTCACGGTCAATCCCGAAGTTACGGTCATGCGTTGCTCTCCCCTTTCATCTGCAGTCGCCGGTACAGCGGCAATGCCGTGATCCGGGCCTCGGCGCGCGTATCTGCGGCGCGTCGTGCCTTGTCCTTGAGCCGTTCGGCGATCTCGCGTTCGCGGTCGGCGACGATGCGCAGCGCCTCGCTCTCGTCGATGCGTCGCTGCGCATTGTAGAGCGCGCCGTCGAGTTGGCGTCCGGCCTGTTCCAGCCGTCCGGCAAGCTCGCGATGAGAGGCGAGAACAGCGCCGCTGGTCGGTCCGGGCTCACCGAATAATTCCATGCGGACACTGGCCAGGCGATGGGCATTGCCTTCGATCTGGGCGGCTGCGTCACGCGCCTGAACGGTGTCGGTAACCGCCTGCATATGCTGGACATGGCGTACGCGCAGCAGCCGTCCGCGACGGGCGACGAGCCGGCTCATGCGCCAAATTCCGGCGAGAACTGCCGGACAAGCGCCACCACGCTCTCGTCGATCGAGCTGCAGGATTTGACGTCCTGCCGCAGGAAGTCGAGCAGTTCCTGCCTGCGCTCCACCGCCTCGTCGATCACCGGATCATTGCCCGGCCGATAGGCGCCCATCAGGATGAGATCGCGATTTTCCTCATAGGCCGCCCACAGCCGCCGGTAGACGGCGGCCGCGCGCTGATGCTCGGTATCCACCACGTCGGTCATCACGCGCGACAGCGACTTGCCGATGTCGATCGCCGGAAAGATGCTTTGCTCGGACAGATGGCGCGAAAGGACGATATGGCCGTCGACGATCGCGCGCGCGGTATCGACGATCGGGTCATCGGTGTCATCGCCATCGGCGAGCACTGTATAGAGCGCCGTAATCGAACCACCCGAACGGCTGTCGACGCCGGCCCGCTCGACCAGGCGCGGCACGAAGGACAGCGCCGAGGGCGGATAGCCCTTGATCGCGGGCGGCTCACCCAGCGACAGGCCAATCTCGCGCTGGGCATGGGCGCAGCGGGTGAGGCTGTCGATCAGGAGCAGCACATTCTTGCCCCGCGCGCGGAAATATTCGGCGATCGCGGTGGCGCGCGCGGCGGCCCGCAGGCGCAGTACCGGCGGATGATCGGCAGGCACGGCGACGACGATGCTTTTCGTCATCATCGCGCCCGCAAGCTTGGTCTCGATGAAATCGCTGACCTCGCGCCCGCGCTCCCCGATCAGGCCGACGACGACAATATCGGCTTCGGCGCCCGCGATCATCTGGCCCATCAGCACCGACTTGCCCACGCCGGAACCGGCGACGATGGCGATGCGCTGGCCGCGCCCGGCGGTGAGCAGCGCATTGACCGCGCGTACGCCCAGATCGAATTTCTCCAGCACCCGGCCCCGGTCGAGCACATTGCCGCGCACGCCCGCGAGCGGCCACTGGCCATTGGCGATCACCGGACCCTTGCGGTCGAGCGGCTGGCCCATGGCATCGACGATCCGGCCGATCAGGCCATCGCCGACCTGCACCATATTGGCGGCGCTGTCGGGCTCGACCCGCGCGCCATTTTCGAGAGGCGCATCCTGATCCAGTGGTACGAGAATGGCGCGGCTGCCGCGAAAACCCACGACTTCGGCGCGCACGTCGGTTCCGTCGGCGGCGCGGATGCGCGCGCCGGCCCCGATCGGCCGGGAAAAGCCCGTCACTTCCAACATGCCGCCATCATGGCCGACCAGGCGCCCGACATGACGCGGCGCCATATTGGTGACGGCAAAATGGTCGAGCAGGCGCTCGGCCCGTGCGACATGGGCGGCGATCACAGCTTGCCCTCCATATCATCCATCAGCGCCTTCAGGCGGGCGAGGCGAACCTCCGGGCCATCCTCGATCCAGCCGTCCACCGTCGCCAGACGCACCGAGCCGCGCCCGAGCTGCGGATTGGGCGAGAGGGCAACGCCAATGCCGCCGGCATCGATCAGCGGCAGGTCGTCGGGGTTCACCTCAAGCACGGCCTTGCGATCATCGGGGTCGATGCAGGCGGCGACAGCCGCGCAGCGTTCGGACAGGCGCGCTTCGTCAATGGCGACCTCGCCCACCGTCTGGGTAACGAGGCGGAGCACGGCATGGCTCAGGAGCGAGGCGAGCATGCCTTCGCCTGCGGACGCGATCTGGGCAATCGCATCGGCGAGCGCAAACCGCGCCATATCGTCCGCCGCCATGGTTTCACGAGTGACCCGTTCGCCTTCCTGGAAGCCGATCAGAAACCCTTCCTGGCTGGCCTGCTCGACCGGATCGACCTCCGGCTCCGCGTCGAGCCGATCCGCTGTATCCGTGCGCGTGGCGGTCCAGCCGGTGCCGGCGCCAGCCTCGCCGAAGCGCGAACGAAAGCCGCCGCGCTGGGCGATGCTGCCAAAGTCGCCCCAGCCGGAAACAGCCGTGGCATCGGACAATTCATGCGATGACCAGAAATTAGACAAAATCGTCGCCCTTCCCGCCCAACTGGATGGTGCCCTGCTCCGCCATGCGGCGAGCGCTCGCTATGATGGCCTTCTGCGCTTCGACGACCTCGGCGAGACGCATCGGTCCCCGCTCCTCCATTTCGTCCTGGATCGACTGGGCGGCGCGGGACGACATGCAGCCAAGGATCTTGCCGCGCAGGCCATCGTGTGCGCCCTTGAGCGCGACCACGAGCTGGTCATTGTCGACAGTGCGCATCAGCGCGCCGAGATCCTTCTCGCTGAGCATCAGCAGATTTTCGAAGACGAACATCTCGTCCTCGATCGATTGCGCGACGGTGCGATCCCGCTTGGCCAGCGCCTTGATGATGCGCTGCTCATGGTCCTTGCGCAGGTTGTTCATGATCGCGGCTGCCTCCGTGGCGCCGCCGCGCTGGGTCTTGGTGCCGCTGCTCCGGCTCGTGCCGCCATGAGCATTGAGAAGCTGCTCCAGATCGTCGAGCGCCTCCGTGCTCACCGGGCCGAGCGTCGCGACGCGGTAGACGACCTCATCCTGCTTTTCGGCCGGCAGCATCTGCAGCACCGCGCCGGCGGCGGGCGCCTCCAGATGCGCGAGGACGATCGCCATGATCTGCGGATGCTCGGCCTCGATGGCGCCCGCAATATCCTTGGGCTCCATCCATTTCAGCATGGCCAGCTTGGTCGACTTCTCGGGCGGCGTGATGCGCGCGAGCATATTGTCGGCGCGATCCGGCCCCAGCGCCTTGTGCATGGCGCCCCGGATGTGCTGGGCGGCGCCATAGCCGATGGTGGTGCGCCCCTTGGCCTTGTTCACGAACTGGTCGAGCGCATGATTGACCTCGTCGACCTCGACGTCGACCACATCGTACATGGCATAGCCGAGCGCGCGCACTTCTTCGGGCTCGAGGCGTGACAGGATCTGCGCCGCCTCATCCTCATCGAACAGCATCAGGAGTACAGCCGCGGCCGCGCTGCCGGTCAGCTTGGAGGAAGACTGGGCTTTGTCAGGCATCGTCCTTCTTCCCTTCGCGCAGGAGATCGCGGACGACGAGCGCCGCGCGATCCGGGTCCTGCTTCACAAAATTGCGGATCAGCGCGGCGCGGTCGGTATAGTCATGGGTCGACGATATCATGTCGAGCGTCACGGGCCGGCCGGGGTCGCGCACCGCGGACTGGCCGAGCGCCGTGGAAATTTCATTGCCGATCCTGGTCTTGCGCTGCGCCGCATCCGCGTCGGCCTCCACCCTGGCGGCCGTCCACCGCTTGAGCAGCGGACGCCCGACACCGAGCAGCAGCACGATCGTCACCAGCAGTGCCGAGAGATTGCGGACCATCATCGAGACCCAGCTCGCCTCATACCAGGGCGTTGACACATCCTCGACGGCGGCGAATTTTCGCCCGGACAGCGCGACTATATCGCCGCGCGACTGGTCAAAGCCGATCGCCCCCTTCACCAGCGCCTCGAGCGCCGCGATCTCCTGCGCGGAGCGGGGCTTGCCGTCCGCACCATTGTCGAGCGCGACCGCGACCGACAGGCGTTTGACGGTGCCCACCGCGTCGCGGGTCACCGAGACTTCATGGCCAAGTTCGAACGAGCGGTTGAAGGTTTCGGCGGTTTTGACGGCCGGCAGGCCTGGCGCTGCGGGTGCTCCAGCCATTGCCGTGCCATTGGCCCCCGTGGGCGCCGCATTGGCCGCAGGCGGCGGAGTTCCGGGCCCGGTTGGCGTGGGCGGCGGCACCGGCGATAGCGCACCGGGAATGCCGCCAGCCTGCGAGCCGGCATTATTCGGGTCGGCATTCCAGCTGCCGGTCTCGGCACGAAGCCGCGCCTCATCGGCGGGATAGGTTTCCCGCGTTGCCTGGCGTTCCGCGAAGTTCACCTCGGCATGCACCTCGGTCGAGAATTTGCCGGGGCCAAGGATCGGAGTCAGCAGCGCCGTCACCGACTGCCGGTAGCGTTCCTCGATGCGTGACTGGACCGCGATCTGACGATCGGTTTCGGCGTCGGCGCCGGTATTCTGGCTCAGCAGGTGGCCACTCTGGTCGACCACCGACACCGCGTCGGGTGTCATGTTGGGGACCGACGACGCCACCAGATGGACGATCGCCTCGACCTGTTGCTGGGCGAGAGCACGTCCGCCCGAGAGCTGGAGCATGACCGATGCGGAGGGTTTTGTCTGGTCGCGCAGGAAAATGCTGGGCGGCTCGACCGCCAGATGAACGCGCGCCTTCTGGACGGCGTCGATCGCCTCGATCGTCCGGGCCAGGTCCATCTCGCGTGCGCTGCGGAGCTTTTCGCCCTCGACCGCGCGGCTGGCGCCCATCGGCATGCTGTCGATCATGCTGGCGCCATCGGGTGCGCTCTTGGGCAGGCCCTCGGCGGCCAGCTTCATCTTCGCGTCGAAATAGGCATCTTCGGCCACGGTGATCGCGCCGGACTTGTTATCGAAATTATAGGCGATGTTGCTCTTGTCGAGTACCTCGGCCACCGCCGCCTGATCCGCTTCGGGCAGGCCGCGAAACAGATCGCGCTGGGCCGGCTCGCGCAGGGCCAGCCAGGCAAGGCCCGACATGGCGGTCACGCCGATCAGGCCGATCATGGGCAGGCTGCGCTGCACGGCCGGCTGCCGGAGCAGTCCGGTCATGCGCAGGCGCATGGTGTCGAATGGATTGCCCCCTGCCCCGCTAGAGAGGGCGGGAAGGCCGGATCGGCCCGCGTCGGCGGTCGTGGCGATATTGGCGTCACTCATGGATCAGGGCCCTCATACCGGCATGCTCATGATGTCCTTGTAGGCGGACAGGAGTTTGTTACGGACCTGCAGGGTCGTCTCGAAACCCATCGAAGCCTGCTGCTTGGCAAGCATGACGGCCGCGATATCGGTCGTTTCGCCGCGCTCGAACGCTTCGGCGGCTTCACCCGCCTTGGTCTGGAGGCCGTTGACCTCGTTGAGAGCGCCCTTGAGCGCCGATGCGAAATCGGGCCCGCCCGCGCCCTTGGCCTCGCTTGCACCACCGATGCCAGCGGGCGAGGCGCCGGCGGAGGCGGCATCCTTGAGCGCGGTGTTGCGCTGGAGGATGCTCTGGCGCAGCGCCAGCACATTATCGACGGAAAGTCCGGCCATGGCTCAGCCTCCCCCGTCAGACCGCGATCGCAAGCTCGCGCATCTCGGCGAGCCGATAGCGGAGCGTGCGTTCGGAAATGCCCAGCATGTTGGCGGCGCGGGCGCGGTGCCCGTCAGTATCACGCAAGGCGGCCAGGATGGCGTCGAGCTTTGAGGTGCGGGCGATCTCCCGAAGCGGGCGCGCCGGGCTGACCATGGGACGAAAATTCGTCACCGGCGCGGCGACCGAAAGATCGTCGGCCTCGATCGACTCCCCGTCACGCAGGACAAGCGCCCTTTGCAGCACATTGCCCAGCTCGCGGGCATTGCCCGGCCAGGCATGCCCCATGAGCCGATCGAGCGCGGCGGCGGTCGGCCAGGCGAACCGGGTCTGCGGGGCGAGCGGCAATTGCTGGCGCAGCAGAAACGCAGCGGCGATCGCGGCAATGTCGCGGCGGCGTTCCGCCAGCGGCGTCAGCTGCAACGGCATCACATTGAGCCGCCAGTAAAGATCGGCGCGGAACCGGCCGGCCTGTGCTTCGCTGGCAAGATCGCGGTTGCAGGCGGTGATGACGCGCACGTCCACCGGCACCGGATGGGTGGCGCCGACCGGCAGAACCTCGCCTTCCTGAAGCGCGCGCAGCAGCTTGGCCTGGAGAGGCAGCGGCAGTTCGGCGATCTCGTCGAGAAAGAGCGTGCCGCCATTGGCCGCGAGGAACAGGCCCTCGGACGATGCGGCCGCGCCGGTGAAGCTGCCCTTGCGATGACCGAACAGCATCGCTTCCATCATCGTTTCGGGCAGGGCCGCGCAGTTGACGGCAATGAAGTCCTTGCCCGCGCGGGGGCTGTTGGCGTGGATGAAAGCGGCGATGCCTTCCTTGCCTGTGCCCGTGTCGCCCTGGATGAGGACGGTGGCATCACTGGCGGCGACGCGCGCGGCCAGGCGCATCATGCGGGCGCTGGCCGGATCACCGACCGCCGGCATATTCAGGGGGCGGAGCAGTTCAGCGATCAGGGCATAGGCCATGTCGGCGTCATCCGCACCGAATCGGATGCGCGCTGGCAGGCCGTTGGCCGCAGGCAGCAGCGAGGCTGTGCCGTCGCGGACGTCGAGCAGGATGTCGCGATAGCTCGCGGCAGCAATTTCTTCGATCGTCAGGATACGCACCGCGGTCTTTTCGCGCGTTTGCGCCGGATCGACGATCCGAACAGTGTAACAAGCATCTTGGAGCCGCACGCCAAGGTCCGGCAGCAGCCGGTTGACGCGCTGGCTCATGTCAACAGGCAACATGAGAAGGTCCCCACCTTTTCAGTCCAACTCCCCCGAGCTGGACCACTTTCGATAAGTCCAATTGCCGTCCAAAGACTTATGATATGGTTAACAGGCGGCAAAAATTGCCGGGATGCGGCAAGAAATTTCCGCCCTGCCGAGCGGCCCCCTCCGTACGCGCGCGCGATTCATAACATTGGGAAAATGTCGCCCGGCCCGGCCGCCCGCAAAAAAATGCACAGCGCCCTAAAGCCATCCGGCGGGAGACCGTTCTGGGGTTTCGAGGCCGCAACCGCCTAGAGGCAGCGACCCCACTAAAGCGGGAAAGGACTTCCAGATGACTGTTATTGCTTCCAATGTTTCTGCTCTTCGTGCTCAGAACGCTTCGAATGCCGCCAATGCCGGCCTCAGCCAGGCCATGGAACGCCTGTCTTCGGGCAAGCGCATCAATGCTGCCAAGGACGACGCCGCCGGCCTCGCCATCGCCACCAAGATGACTTCCGAGATCCGTGGCCTGACGGCCGCTCGTCGTAACTCGAACGACGGCATCTCGCTGGCGCAGACCGCTGAAGGCGCGCTGGGCAACATCTCCAACATGCTGCAGCGCATGAAGGAACTCTCGACCCAGTCCGCCAACGGCACGCTGTCCGCGTCCGACAAGGCGAACCTCAAGGTCGAGGGCGACGCCCTGCTCGCTCAGCTCGACCAGGTTGCCGCCACCAAGTTCAACGGTGTCAGCGTATTCAGCGCAACGGCGATCAACATCCAGACCGGCACCGGCGCTACCGATCAGGTCGCGATCACGGCTGGCGCGATGGACTCGACCACGCTGGGCGTCAACGGGCTCGACGTCAGCACCGGCACGGCCGCCTTTACGGCGCTCGACACCGCGCTGGCCACCGTCACCACGGCCCGTGCGAACATGGGTGCGGTTCAGAACCGCCTCGACGCGACGGTCACCAACCTGACCTCCACCGTCACCAACCTGACCGATGCCCGTTCGCGGATCGAAGACGCCGACTTCTCGGAAGAATCGACCAATCTCGCGAAGAACCAGGTCCTCGCCCAGGCTTCGACGGCGATGCTCGCCCAGGCGAACCAGAGCGCCCAGGGCGTGCTGAGCCTGCTCCGCTAAGAGCGGCGGCTCCGGCCACAAGATTGATCGGCAAAGGTACTGGTCCACCTGAGCCGATCATTGACCCCTGGCACATATGTGTCCCCACCGTGCCGGGGGTCGCAACTTTCGACAGGACCATCTACGAAGACCCTCGCTCCCCCGGGCGAGGGTCTTTTTTCTTGGCCGGCGGCGCGGTACTCAGCTCTCGATCGCGAGCGGTGCGCCCATACCGGCCGATGCATAGAGTGCCGCCTGAACGTCGGATGAGGGCGCCGGAATGCCGGGCGCCACGCCGCCCTCCGCGATCTGGAGCAACGCGTCGAGCCAGCCCTGGCCCCAGGACCATGCGCCCAATCCCGAATGCGCGTTGATGTGGCCCAGCCTGCCCGCGTCGACAAAATGGCTGCCCCAATATTTGGCGAGGCTATGGGCGCGGGAGAGATCGATATAGGGATCGTTCGCGCTCGCGATGACGATGCTGGGGAATGGCATCAACAGCTTGGGAGCGGGACCGAAGCCCGCCAGGCGGATGTCGGGACCGATGGCATCCACATCCGGCGGCGCGACCAGCAATGCGCCCGCAACCGGATAGCCAAAGGGCTGCGTCTCGAGCGCCGCCCACCAGGCAACGGCCAGGCATCCGAGGCTGTGGGCGGCAAGGACGACCGGACGCCCAGCGTCGCTGATCGCCCGGTTGAGCGTGCTCACCCAACTGTTGCGGTGCGGCCGGGACCACATGCCCAGTTCGACACGCTCACAATCGGCGCGCTCCTTGTCCCAGATACTCTGCCAATGTCCTGGTCCGCTATTGTCGAGACCGGGAACAGTCAGGACGAGCGGCGGCTTTCTGAAGGTCTGAACGGCCTGACCCATGGGGTGCCTCCTGCAATCGCCGGACGGGATAGTCCGTATGGCAGGAAGTAATCTCTATCGTAAACATAGACAATGGGCTGGAGCCAATCTGTTCTGGCCTTGCGGCAGAATGTGAATGCGCGATTAAGCGGCCAGCCGTTCGGCCCAATCATCGGCCTTGAACCCCATGAATACGGGGCCCGCGCCCGTCACCACCGGGCGTTTTATGGCGGATGGGTTAGCCAGCATGATCGCGATCGCCTTCGCTTCGTTCAGGTCGGCGCGGTCGGATTCGGGCAGTTTCCGGAATGTCGTGCCGGCCCGGTTCAGCAATTTTTCCCAGCCCGCTTCCGCCGCCCACGCCTGCAGCATCGCCCTGTCGACGCCATCCTTCTTGAAATCGTGAAACCGGTAGGCAATGCCCTGCGCATCGAGCCATGCCCGCGCCTTCTTCACCGTATCGCAGTTCAGTATGCCGTGGACGATTATGCTCATTATACTATGTAGTCCGTCATGCGTCGAAACGGTCGGCGAGGGTGAGGCGGTCGAGGATCGCGGCGGTCTCGTCACGCACTTTCAGCATGATCCGCCGAAGCTCGCACTCCTCCTCCGGCAGGCAATTCTTGCAGGGCTCATGCGCGAAACGGCTGGCGCAGGGCACCAGCGCGAGCGATCCATTGGTCAGGCGCAGGATATCGCCATAGCGTATGTCGACGGGCGGCAGCGCCAGCCAATAGCCGCCATCGCGCCCGCGCTGCGTGGCGACCAGCCCGGCCCGCGACATCTCCGACAGGATGACGGTCAGGAATTTCGCGGGAATATTCTGCGCCACGGCGATTTCGGTGAGGTGTACCGGCCCCTCGCCGTAACGCCGCGCGAGGTGCTGGAGGGCGCGGATGGTGTAGCGGGTGCGTTGGGGAAGCATGACTACTCTTTTGGCAGAGAATCCACAGACTGCAAATATTTCGACGCATGCATTGCAGAGATTCGCTCCGGCGCACAAATGATGCAAGTTGGCGCAAGATTCTTTGCTTTGTTTTTGGCGTGTTAATGGGAAATTTGATATAACCCTCGGGGCAGGAAGCGAACCACCTCTCCCTGCGGCTGGAGTGCATGTACGCGTGAACGGGATGGGGTCTGAATGAAGGGCTGGATTAAATACGGCCATGTCGCCTTGGGGGCATTGGCGCTGACCTTTGCAATGGGGCTTGCCTCGCCGCCCTGGGCGCAGACTCCCGGCCAGCAGCAGGCCCGGACCGCGACCACGCAGGGCTATGGCGCGGCCATGCCCGGCTTTGTCGGCCCCCGCAGCGAGCCGCGCCCGGCCCCCCCGCCTCCGCCTGCCCTGAATGCCATCATCCAGTCGCTGGGACAGTCGTTCAACGGCCATGTCGGCATCGCCGTGCGGAGCGTCGATGAGGGCTGGACCATCAGCTATAACGGTCATCAGCGCTTTCCGCAGCAGAGCGTGTCAAAGCTCTGGGTCGCCATGACGATGCTGGATGCGGTCGATCGCGGCAAAATGACCCTCGACACGCCGGTGACCATCCGCCCCGGCGACCTCACGCTTTTTCATCAGCCGATCGCGGCGATGGTGAGCGCGGCAGGCTATACCACCACCCTAAGCGACCTGTTCTTCCGCGCGATGACCCAGAGCGACAATACCGCCAATGATTCGGTCCTCCGCACCGTTGGCGGGCCAGAGGCGGTGCGCAGCTTCCTCGCTCGCCGCTTCATATCGGACATTCGCTTCGGCCCCGGCGAACGCCTGCTCCAGAGCACCACCGCCGGCCTTGCCTGGAGCCAGAACCTGTCAGGGCAGCGGTTCCTGGCCGCGCGCAACGCCTTGCCGCGCTCGGTGCGGGAACGCGCGCTCGACGCCTATCTCGCCGATCCGCCCGACGGCGCGACGCCGGTCGGCATCGCCACCGCGCTCGCCCAGCTCAAGCGCGGCGAAATGCTGTCACCGGCCTCGACCGATCTCCTGCTGTCGACCATGGCCCAGGCCAAGACCGGGCCGCAGCGGGTAAAGGGCGGCGTCCCCTTTGGCTGGCATTATGCCCACAAGACCGGCACCGGGCAGGACCTGCCGCCGCGCGCCACGGGTTATAATGATGTCGGCATCATGACCGCACCCGACGGGTCGAGCTATGCGATCGCGGTGATGATCGGCAGCACGACCGTCTCCATCCCCGAACGGTGGCAACTGATGCAGTCCGTCTCCCGGTCCGTGGCGGGCATGCACACACCCGGCCCACGGGTCGCTGGCACGGATTTCACAGCAAGAACGCGCCCCTGATCACGGTACGGCAAGCGCCGGTCAGGACCACCCGATCGCCGCGCAACGCGCAGTGCAGGCGGCCACCGCGCTTGCTTGCCTGATAGGCTGAAAAGTCCGTCTGGCCGAGCCGCTCCGCCCAGTAGGACGTGATGATGCAGTGCGCCGCGCCGGTGACAGGATCCTCGTCGACACCGGCACCCGGCGCAAACACCCGGCTGACGATATCCGTCTGCGCGCCGGTCGCGGTGGCGATGAACAATATCTCGCTGCTCGGCCGCATCGCCGCGAAATTCGGCGTCAGCGCCCGGACGGTCTGCTCGTCTGGATAAACGAAGACCGCATAGCCGCCCTCCTGCCAATATGTTTCAAGCACCGGCCCGCCCATGTGGCGCGCCATCTCCGGTAACGGCTTTGGCGAGGGTGCCCAGCTGGGCAGGTCGAGCGCCAGCGCATCGCCCGCCCGCGTGACGATAAGGTCGCCCGCTCGCTGCGTACGGAACCGTACCATCTCCCTCTCACCCAACAACACATGGCCCGTCGCGAGGGTCGCATGGCCGCACAGCGCCACCTCCACCGTCGGCGTGAACCAGCGCAGCGCATAGTCGGCCGTATCGCCCTCGGGCAACGGCACGGAAAAGGCGGTTTCGGCGAGGTTGTTTTCAGCCGCTATGGCCTGGAGAACATCATCCTCCAGCCAGTGATCGAGTGTCAGGACCGCTGCCGGATTGCCGGTAAACGGCGCATCGGCAAAGGCGTCGACCTGGACGAAGGGAATGCTGCGAACCACGCCTACTCGCGCCCCGCCCTCTGCTCGTCTACCAGCTCCTGCGCGTCGACGGCCGCGAGCGGATCATTGCGGTCGACATGGCCGACCGGGTCGGGATGGATCAGGATCTCGACGCCCGGAAACTGGGCCCTGAGCCGCGCCTCAACCTCATCCATCACCCGATGCGCGTGGGCCACCGTCATGCCGGGATCGACCCACATGTGGAACTGCACGAAATCCTGCGATCCGCTGGTCCGGGTCCGCATGTCGTGGATCCCCTGCAGCTCGGGATGGCGCGAGGCGACCTCCAGAAAGCGGGCGCGCCGCTCGATCGGCCATTCGCGGTCCATCAGTTCGCCGATCGCCTGGCTCGATGCTCGCCACGCGCCCCAGCCCAGCCAGATGCCGATGGCGATCCCCAGCACGGCATCGGCCCCGCGCACCCCGACGATCAGCTCGAGTGTCAGGGCGGCGATCACCGCGCCGTTCAGCAGCAGGTCCGACTGATAATGGACATTGTCGGCACGGATCGCGACCGAGCGGGTACGCCGGATCACCCGGCGCTGGTACCAGAGCAGCACCAGCGTCGCGCCCACGGCGATCAGCGACACCGCTATGCCGATCCCGGCATCGGCGGGCGCCGCGCCGCCCTGCAGGCGGTCGACCGAACGCACGATGATCGTCACCGCCGCCATGCTGATCAGCGACACCTGGAACAGGGCCGCCAGCGCCTCTGCCTTGCCATGGCCGAAGCGGTGCTGGGCATCGGCGGGCTGCGCCGACAGATGTACACCGAGCAACGTCACCAGGCTGGCGAGCAGGTCGAGCCCGGTGTCGGTGAGCGATCCCAGCATCGCGATCGACCCGGTATGCCATAGCGCATAGCCCTTGAGCACGCACAGGAAGAGCGCGACGGCAACGCTTGCGAGCGCGGCACGGTTATTGAGCGCGCCGTTCGCCGCGACGTGCTGATTGGCGTAGCGCGGGCTCATGGGTACAGAAGTCCGCAGTGCCATCCGTGGGAGCCATCTGAGGTAAACAGCGTCCGCTCATGCAGCCGATGCTCCCGGTCCTGCCAGAACTCGATATGCTCCGGGATCACGCGAAAGCCCGACCAGTGCGCGGGACGCGGGACCTCGCCCCCCTCGAACCGCAAGCGAACGGCCTCGAAGCGGTCGAGAAATATCTGCCGGTCAGCAAGCGGCCGCGACTGATCCGATGCCCATGCACCCAGCTGCGAATCGCGGCTGCGGCTGGCGAAATAGGCATCGGCCGCAGCGTCGTCGACGCGGACCACAGGCCCCTCGATCCGGATTTGCCGGCGCAGCGTCTTCCAGTGGAAGAGCAGGGCGACATGGGGATTTGCCATAATATCCGTTGCCTTGCGGCTTTCAAAATTGGTGTAGAATATAAATCCCTCGGGTCCGTGCCCCTTGAGCAGGACCATGCGCATCGACGGGCGCCCCTGCGGATCCACGGTTGCGAGCGCCATGGCATTGCTGTCATTGGGCTCGCTTGCCCGCGCCTCCGCATACCAGTGGTCGAATAATGCGAAAGGATCGGATGCGGTCATGGCGGCGGACTCTAAACAGGGGGCGTCTGGCTGTCGAGATGCCCAAGATGCCGGTCTAGAGACTTGCGATTACGGCCGCGAGTTGCCAGATGGGTCCCACGGAGCGTAACAACACTGATGGCCGATCCCTATACCCTGCTGGGCGTACCGCGAACGGCTGACCAGGCCGCGATCAAGTCCGCCTATCGCAAACTCGCCAAGGAATTGCATCCCGACCGCGACACCGGCAACCCGAAGGCTGCCGAGCGGTTCGGAGAGGTGACGCGCGCCTATGACCTGCTGTCCGACAAGGACAAGCGGGCGCAATTCGATCGCGGCGAGATCGACGGCGAGGGCAATCCCACCCACCCCTTCGGCTATGGCGGCGACGGACGCGGCTCCGGCTCCCGGGGGGCGGGCCCGGGCGGTTTCGAATTCGAGACCGGCGGCGCGGACTTCGGCGATATCTTCGAGGGGCTGTTCAGCGGCGGCCGCCGCCGGGCCGGAGGCGGCGGTTTTTCCGGCTTCGGCGGACGCGGACAGGCAGCACCCAAGGGCGCCAATGTCCAATACCGCCTGCGGGTGAGTTTCATCGATGCCGCCACCCGCGCCCAGCAGCGCATTACCCTCCAGGACGGCAAGACGATCGACCTCAAGCTGCCGGCCGGCGTCGAGACCGGCATGCAGGTGCGCCTCACCGGCAAGGGCGAACAAGGCATGGGCGGCGCCGGGGACGCCATCGTTACGCTGGAGGTCGACAAGCATGCCTTCTTCACCCGGGACGGCGACGATGTGCGCCTCGACCTGCCGATCACGCTGAACGAGGCGGCGGCCGGCGCCAAGATCAAGGTGCCGACGGTCGACGGGCCGGTCATGCTCGCCGTGCCAGCCGGCGCGCGCGCGGGTCAGGTGCTGCGGCTCAAGGACAAAGGGTTCACCCGCAAGGACGGATCGCGCGGGGTGCAACTGATCACGCTGGTCATCGACGTGCCGAGCGATGATCCACGGCTTCGATCCTTCCTCGCCGAATGGACCGACGATCGGGCGATACGAACCCAGCTTGGCGTCTGAGCGTTAGGACTGCGTGCAGGACCAATCCCCCCAATCGCCCGAGGCAAGGCGCAAACGCCTGGAGGAGCGCGGGGAGGCCGGGCCGCATGTTCACGCGCTCGCTATCGAGGTCGTCAAGCGGGTCGCGATCGGCGTCTATACCGATGGCTTCATCCATGCGGGCAACCTGGCCTATCTGACGCTGGTCGCGCTGTTTCCCTTCTTCATCGTTGCGGCCGCCGTCGCCCAGATTTTAGGCCACACCGAGGACGGGCTGGCAGCGGTGAACGCCTTTCTGGCCGCGCTGCCCGCCAATGTCGCCAATGTCCTGCGCCAGCCAATCGTGGACGTGCTCACCGCCCGGACCGGCAATCTGCTATGGCTGGGCGCCGGAGTTGGCCTCTGGACGGTCGGCAGCCTCATTGAAACGATCCGCGATATCGTCCGCCGCGCCTATGGCACAAGGGCGACCAAGCCCTTCTGGCACTACCGGCTGGGCTCGATCGGCATTATTTTCGTCTGCGTTCTCGCCATATTGTTCGCCTTCTCGCTGCAGGTGATGATCGGGGCGGCCGACGCCTTCCTGCATCAGGTTCTGCCCTTTGCGGACGACGCGATCGCCCTCGTGCAGGCGACGAGACTGGTGCCGACCGCCATATTGTTTCTCGCGCTCTACTATCTGTTCGTGGCGGTGACGCCGTCCCGTTATCGCGACCAGGCCTTCCCGAAATGGCCGGGCGCCGCGCTCACGACGCTCTGGTGGTATGTGACGGGCCTGCTGCTTCCGGTGTTCCTCGCGCGGCTCGCCAATTATAATCTGACCTATGGCGGCCTCGCCGGCGCGATGATCACCCTCATTTTTTTCTTCATCATCGGCCTCGGCGTGGTAATTGGCGCCGAACTCAACGCGGCGCTGGCGGAATTTCCCGACAGGGCGGATAGTCCGTACGACGATGTACCGGCCGAAATGGATAAGGAGATAATTGGGGGATGAGCGGGCTGATGAGCGGCAAGCGCGGTCTGATCATGGGACTCGCGAACGACAAGTCGCTGGCATGGGGCATATCGAAGGCCCTCTACGCCCAGGGGGCTGAACTCGCCTTTTCCTATCAGGGCGAGGCATTGGAAAAGCGTGTGCGTCCGCTGGCCGAGCAAGTGGGATCGGATTTGCTGATCGATTGCGACGTGTCGGACATGGCCGCGCTGGATGCGACCTTCGAGACGCTGAAGGCAAGATGGCCAACGATCGACTTCGTCGTCCACGCCATCGGCTTTTCGGACAAGAGCCAGCTCAGGGGCCGGTTCTACGACACCACGCTCGACAATTTCCTGATGACGATGAACATCTCGGCCTACAGCCTGGTCGCGGTCGCCAAGCGCGCGCGGGAGATGATGCCGGATGGCGGCTCGATCGTGACGCTCACCTATTATGGCGCGGAAAAGGTCATCCCCCATTATAACGTCATGGGCGTGGCCAAGGCGGCGCTGGAGACGAGCGTGAAATATCTCGCGGTCGACCTCGGCCGGGAGAATATCCGCATCAACGGCATTTCGGCAGGCCCGATCCAGACCTTGGCGGCGCGCGGCATCGGCGACTTCAACTACATCCTGAAGTGGAACGAGTATAACAGCCCGATGAAGCGCAATGTGACGATCGAGGATGTCGGCGGCGCTGGCCTTTACCTCCTCTCCGATCTTTCCTCAGGCGTGACGGGCGAAATCCACCATGTCGACGGCGGCTATAATGTCATCGGCATGAAGGCCGAGGACGCGCCCGACATGTCGCTCGAAAGCTAAGCGGATTATTTTTCTAGTTCTTCAGGCAATTCTAGTTCTTCAGGCAATCGCGCTGTTCTGTGGACTGCTCTGTATTCCATGCGCCTATTTTTGTCGTCGCCACGAGTTGAAAGCCAGGAGCAAGCCCGGCGCGTGGGGTTGGGCGATCACAGATGGCTACGCTGTTTGGATCGTCATGGCCTTTGTGGCTTTCGGCCGTTTGATCGTTCAAGCTATCGCGTTGAACGTATATGCGGCCTTCGGCGTGGTTTTCGGCGCCCTTTTTCTAGGGCTCCTAGTCGTCGAACGGACAAGGCCTTGGGTAGCCAAGCAAATGATGCACATGTTAGGGGCATAGCATGAGCTACAACACATTCGGACGGGTCTTCCGCTTCACCACCTGGGGGGAGAGCCATGGCCCCGCGATTGGCGTGGTGGTGGACGGCTGCCCGCCCGGCATTGCGCTCAGCGAGGCGGACATCCAGCCCTTTCTCGACCGGCGCAAGCCCGGCACTTCGCGCTTCACCACCCAGCGGCGCGAGCCCGATGACGTACGCATCCTCTCGGGCGTGTTCGAGGGCAAGACCACCGGCACCCCGATCAGCCTGATGATCGAGAATGTCGACCAGCGGTCCAAAGATTATTCCGAGGTGGCATCCGCCTATCGGCCCGGCCATGCCGACCACAGCTATGACGCCAAATACGGCTTTCGCGACTATCGCGGCGGCGGGCGGTCCTCGGCGCGGGAAACCGCCAGCCGGGTCGCGGCGGGCGCGATCGCGCGCAAGGTGATCGCGGGCGTGTCCATCACCGGCTGGGTGAGCGCGATCGGCGGCGACGCCATCGACCCTGTGCAGTTCGACGCGGCCGAGATCGGCAACAACCCGTTCTTCTGCCCCGACGCGAAGGCCGCCGCCCGCTGGGAAAAGCTGATCGACGCGGTGCGCAAGGCCGGTTCCTCCATCGGCGCGGTCGTGGAATGCGAGGCCACAGGGGTTCCCGCGGGCTGGGGTGCGCCGCTCTATGCCAAGCTCGACAGCGAACTCGCCGCCGCAGCCATGAGCATCAACGCGGTCAAGGGCGTGGAGATCGGCGACGGCTTCGCGGCAGCGGCCTCGCGCGGCGAGGACAATGCCGACCCGATCCGGCCCGGCGCCACGCCCGATGCCCCCCCGCAGATCCTCTCCAACCATGGCGGCGGCATCATGGGCGGCATCTCCAACGGCCAGCCGGTGCGCCTGCGCGTCGCGTTCAAGCCGACCAGTTCCATCCTGATCCCGGTCGACACCATCGACCGCAGCGGAGCGGCAACCCAGATCGTCACCAAGGGCCGCCACGACCCGTGCGTCGGCATTCGCGGCGTGCCGGTGGTGGAGGCGATGATGGCGCTGGTGCTGGCGGACCAGTTCCTGCTGCACCGGGCGCAGTGCGGATAATCAATACTCGGTTCGACTGGCGCCAGAGCCCGTCCAGCCGAGTTGAAGAAACTTAATCGCCCAAGGCTGCTTCTCCCTCACGCGATCATCGCAAAGGAGAAGAAGATGCGTAAATCAGCCTATATCATTGCCTTGTCCGCGCTCATCTTGCCCGTAGCCGCCCTGGCCCAGGTCGGCGGAGCGGCGGCGGGCACTATTGGCAGCACGGCCGGAGGCAGCGTGGACCCGGCTGGCGGAGCGGCGAGCAGCGCGACCGGCGCTGGTGCGGCGGTGGACAGCACCATGGGCACGGCCGGCTCGGCTGCGAGCGGAACCGCCGATGCCACAGGCACGGCAACCGCAGGGGCTTCGGGCGGCACCCACCATAAGGGCAAGCACAAGAAGCCCGCGTCCCTGGGCGACCCGAGCGGCTCCGCCACGACCGGCGGGTCGGTCAGCGGCAGCGGATCGGCGACTCCACCGGCGCAATGATCAAGGCTCCATAGGGGAGCACCCCCATGGAAAGGGCCGGACCTGGATGGGTCCGGCCCTTTCCATTTGTGGGCAGCCCGTGCCCATGGCATGTGTCGCTCTCTTTTCCGGGGGACGAAACCGCATGACATCGGATGCCGACAGCGCACAGGGCTCGAAGCTCCAATGGTGGATGCTCGCGGGCTTCGCGGCGGGCCTCACCCTCGGCCTTCTCGCCTATAGCGTGGCGCGCGATGCCGCGTGGATAGACTGGACCACCCGCAATGTCACCGGGCCCATCGGCCAGGTGTTCCTGCGCCTGCTGTTCATGCTGGTGATCCCGCTGCTGGTGTCCGCTTTGGTCATCGGCGTCGCGGAGATGGGCGAGATCCGGATGTTGAAACGCATCGGCGTGCGGACCCTCGTCTATACGGTCGCGGTGTCCGCGATCGCGGTCGCGATCAGCCTCGCAGCCGTCAACATCCTCCAGCCCGGCGGCGGTGTGGCGCCCGGTGCCGCGCAGGCGATGCTTGACCATAGCGGCGGCGGCGCCAAGGCCATTGTCGAGCGGGCGGGGGAAGCCAAGACCGGCATCGACGCCATCGTCGCCATCGTGCCTGCCAACTTCATTCAGGCGATGAGCGAGAATGACGTGCTCGCCGTCATGTTCTTCGCGCTCATGTTCGGCATCGGCTTCCTGCTGACCCCGCCGGAAAAGACGCACGCCCTCAAGGCCGGGTTCGATGGCATATTCGAGATTTCCATGCGCCTGATCGGCCTGGTCATCCGCATGGCGCCGCTTGCGATCTTCTGCTTCATGTTCAATCTCGCCGCGCAATTCGGCTGGGACCTGATCCTGCGCCTGTCGGCCTATGTGGGCGTCGTGCTGCTCGCACTCGCGCTCCAGATGTTCGGCGTCTTTCCGCTGCTGCTGGTGACGCTGGGCAAGAAGAACCCGATCGACTTCTTTCGCGAGACCCGCGAGCCGCTCGTCATGGCATTCGCCACCGCCTCGTCCAACGCCACGCTGCCGACGTCGCTGCGCGCGGCGGAGGAGCGGCTGAAGCTGCCGCCGACCATCGCCCGCTTCGTCCTCACCATTGGTGCTACGGCAAACCAGAACGGCACCGCGATGTTCGAGGGCGTGACCGTGCTGTTCCTCGCCCAGTTCTTCAACGTCCACCTCGATCTGTCGCAGCAGCTGGTGGTGATGCTGATCTGCATCCTGGGCGGCGTCGGCACGGCGGGGGTTCCCGCGGGATCGCTGCCGGTGATCGCGCTCATCCTGGGCACCATCGGCGTCCCGCCCGAGGGCATCGGCCTCGTGCTAGGCGTCGACCGTCTGCTCGACATGTGCAGGACCACACTCAACGTGATCGGGGATCTTGTGGCGGCGCAGGTGGTGAGTGCCGGAGCCACCAACCTGTCAAAACAGGTTGAGATGCCGCCCCAGAAAGATCAGCAGCATAGCACCCAGCACTGAGCCGAGGCATCCCGCCGGTTCCAGCGGCTGACCGGCGCGGCGATGGCTGAACATCTGCGCCAGCAGACCGCCAAGCAGCGATCCGGCAAGACCAAGCAGGATGCTGCCGACCCAGCCCATCGGCACGTCGCCCGGATAGATAAAGCGCGCCGCCCAGCCGATGAGGAGGCCGGCGATGATCAAGCGCAGCACGAAGAACATCGATGACTTCCTTTGTTCCGGATCAACGTCAACTGTAACCGTTCGTCCTGAATAGCCACTGAGCCCTTCGACTTCGCTCAGCCCCTACTCAGCACGAACGGGGTTGGGAGCTCTAAGTCGTGCCTTAGCTGGAGGGAGCCCGAGCGGCAAATGGTCCCGACCCATATGGACTCGGTCTGCACATCGACTATAGCCGCCCCATCTTGGCGTAGCGGCACAGAGGATCAAGGCCATGACCATCATCACCATCAAGGAAGCTGACCTGATCGAGAGCGTCGCCGACGCGCTCCAATACATCAGCTATTATCACCCGATGGACTATATCCGCGCGCTGGGCGAGGCCTATGAGGCGGAGCAATCCCCCGCCGCCAAGGACGCGATCGCGCAGATCCTCACCAACAGCCGCATGTGCGCCGAGGGCCACCGCCCGATCTGCCAGGACACCGGCATCGTCAATGTGTTCATCCAGTGGGGCATGGACTGCCGCCTCGACAATACCGGCCGGCCGTTGCAGGAGATCGTCGACGAGGGCGTGCGCCGCGCCTATCTCCACCCGGAGAACAAGCTGCGCGCCTCGATCCTCGCCGACCCCGCCTTCACCCGCCGCAACACCAGGGACAACACGCCCTGCGTCCTCAATGTCGAGATGGTGCCGGGCGGCAAGATCAGCGTCGACGTCGCGGCCAAGGGCGGCGGCAGCGAGAACAAGTCCAAGTTCAAGATGATGAACCCCAGCGACAATATCGTCGAATGGGTGCTGGAGATGATCCCGCAAATGGGCGCCGGCTGGTGCCCGCCCGGCATGCTCGGCATCGGCATCGGCGGCACCGCGGAAAAAGCCCTGCTGCTCGCCAAGCAGAGCCTGATGGACCCCATTGACATGGGCCAGCTCAAGGCACGGGGCCCCCAGACCGACATCGAGGCGATGCGCATCGAGATTTTCGACAAGGTCAATGCGCTGGGCGTCGGTGCGCAGGGCCTGGGCGGCTTGTCCACCATCCTCGACGTCAAGATCTTCGACTATCCCTGCCATGCGGCGGGCAAGCCGGTGGCGATGATCCCCAATTGCGCCGCGACCCGCCACGCCCATTTCACCCTGAACGGCTCGGGCCCCGCCTATCTGGAGACGCCCAAGCTCTCCGACTGGCCGGACGTGAACTGGACGCCGGACAAGGCCGCGATCCGCGTCGACCTCGACCATCTGACGCCGGAGATCGTGCAGAGCTGGAAGCATGGCGACCGGCTCCTCCTGAACGGCAAGATGCTGACCGGCCGCGACGCCGCGCACAAGCGTATCCAGGACATGCTGGCCAAGGGCGAGCAACTGCCCGTCGATTTCAAGGGCCGCGCCATCTATTATGTCGGCCCGGTCGACCCGGTGATGGGCGAGGTCGTCGGCCCCGCCGGTCCCACCACCGCGACGCGCATGGACAAGTTCACCGACATGATGCTGGAGCTTGGCCTCCTCGCCATGATCGGCAAGGCGGAGCGCGGCCAGGGCGCGGTCAAGGAAATCGCCAGGCACAAGGTCGCCTATCTCATGGCGGTGGGCGGCGCGGCCTATCTGGTCTCGCGCGCGATCAAGGGCGCGAAAGTCGTCGCCTTCGAGGACCTCGGCATGGAAGCGATCTATGAGTTCGAGGTGGAGGACATGCCGGTGACGGTGGCGGTCGATGCGGAGGGCAATAATGTCCACACCCTGGCGCCGATGATCTGGAAAGAGAAGATCGCCAAGGAGGGGTTGCTGGCGGGGGCTTGAGGGCCTGCTCTTCGCCCGCCACCTTTGCCCCCTCCCCGTCATGCCAGCGCAGGCTGGCATCTCGGGCGGCTCGCGTTACCACGGGAGACCCCAGCCTTCGCTGGGGTGACGAAGTGAGTGCGTCTGCGCCATCCGTTATCGTCACCCCAGCGCAGGCTGGGGTCTCGTTCGATCAGGTAATGAGATCGAACAAGTCTGCCCAGCCCGGATTGCTCTCCTCGATCAGGCGGATTTTCCAAACGCGCTGCCAGGCCTTGAGCGCCTTTTCGCGCGCGATTGCCTGATCGATATAGTCATGCCGCTCAGCCAGCACGAGCCGGTGAAGATTATACTTGCGGCAGAATTCTGATCCAACGCCGCGCCGATGTTGATCCACGCGCGCGGCCAGCGAACTGGTCACGCCGATGTAGAGCACGCCGCGCGGCTTGTTGGTCATGATATAGGTCCAGCCGCCCTGCGCCACTGGGCTACCCTTTGCCGCATGAGATGCCAGCCTTCGCTGGCATGACGAAATAGCGGCCTGTCCTCACCCCAGTCTCCCACTCGTCACCCCAGCGCAGGCTGGGGTGTCAGGCGGTTGCGCGATACGTCGCAGACTCCTATCGCCCCGTACCCTTCGCCCCGACCCACGCCTTCATGTCCCCCTCATCGCTCACCTTGAACGGCACGCCCTTGCTGGTCAGGAACAGACGCTCCATCTCGACCCTTGTGAACGGCCGCGCACCCAGTCGCCCGAACACCGCGATCTGGCCGCCGGTCTCGTCCACCGCCCGGTCGCGGTCGAGCCCCTTCGATAGCGCCAGTGCCGGCCACGGCGTCCTTGCCCAGGCGATCAGTTCCGGCATGGGCGGGGGTGAGAAGCCGTAGAAATTGGGCTGGCTGTCCGGCGAGGTCAGCTGGAGCACCTTGAGCCCGTTGCGGCCATCCGCGACATAGGCGAAGGCGGACGCATTGGTGGAGCCGACGATCACATCCTCCGCATCGTTCATCAGGCCGCCCGCCGTCTCCATCCGGTAGACAAAGGGATGCTCCGGCCGGGTGATGTCGACAATCGCCAGCCCCTGCGCCTTGGCCGCGACATAGGCATAGGTCCGCGCCAGGTAAATGCGCCGCGCATCGGCGAACGGCACGGTCGCCTGCGGCACCGCGACCGGGTTTTCCAGATGCGTGACATCAAACAGCTTGAGCCCCTCGGCATCCGTAACCCAGAGGTAGCGGAACTGGATGGCGCTCGCCCGCGCATCGGTGAGCGGGCGCACGGCGGCCAGCCGGGGCTTCAGCGGATCGGACAGGTTGACGACGACCAGGCCCGCATCGGCGGTGATATAGGCCACCTCACCCGCCAATATGATATGCCGCGCGCCCTTCAGTATATTGTCCGGGTTCCAGGTGACGGCGCGCTTCAGCTTATTGTTGCGGAATTCCCCATCGGCAAAAGTATCGACATTGACGAGGATCAGCCCCTCCTCGCTGTCGGTGATCGCGGCATAGCTGTAGATCGGCAGGAACGGCTGTTCCTGGTTGATCCGGCGCAGTTCCGGCGTGCTGCGCAGCGGCGCGATCGGCTGGCCGGTCGGGATCGCCATGCAGGTCGCATTCTTCGACGGCACATGCGCGTCATGGCCGAGCGCCGAGAAGGGCGCGGTCAGGATGCGCTCGGAAAAGCCCTTATTGGCGACGCTGGCGACGTCATAGACGTGGAAGCCGCCCTTTCCCTGCGCCACGAACATATATTCGCCGCGCAGTTGCAGGCAGCCGACCCGGCCGGGGGTGCCCTGCACGATGTTGCGGAACTCCTCCTGCGGCGTGGTTTCGCCCGACAGATGCTTGTCGAACACCTTGCCGCGCACCCAGTCCTTCAGTTCGCGCTTATTGTCCTCGACATGGCTGCGCCAATAATCGGGATAGGCATATTTCTGCAGATAGGAGCCGATCACCGCCTGCGGCTCGTCCCATTCGGTGACGCGCACCGCCTCGAACCCGCCCTCCAGCCCGGTCCAGGCATTGAGGCCCACGAAGTTCACATAATTGGTGCCGAGCAGCAGCAGCTGCGCCATGATCGCATTATTATCGTCCTTCCGCGACAGATGGCAGTCGGTGCAGGTCTTGGTCTCCTGGGTGCGCACCGTGTGCGGGAAATGGGGCGCGAAGGCCTGGCTCGAGAAGCCGATGCCGGAAATCGGCGGCTGCTGGATATAGATGCGCTCCCGGTTGACGTTGGTCGAGGAGAGGACGAGCGCCGAGGTTGAGCGGACCGGCGCGGTCTCATTGCCCTTGGTCGTCATATGCTTGCCGAGCTGGAACATCTCGTCGCGCGCCACCTGCGGGTTATAGGTCGCGAAATTGCGCGTCTCCTCCCCCTCATAATGGAGCATTTTGGTCTTCCAGTTCGCCTCGATCGGCAGGTGACAGCCACCGCAGCTCGTCGTCCAGCTCAGATGGCAGGTGAAGCAGGCGACCTCGCTGTCCTTGTGCGCCCGGTCGGAGGCGGCTACGCCCGAGCCAAAGGCAAATTGCCCATCCTCGCCGCCGGTGCGGCTCATGAGCTTGGCGCGCGCGGCCTTGAGGTTGAAGCGCGGGCTGGACGGATCGACGCTGTCCTTGACGAGGCTGACCTCCCACTGGAGCTTGGGATCGACGATCGAGCGCTGGATCAGCTTGCCCGCAATCCATTCGAACCGCCTCTGCCCGTCGGGATTGCGCAGGAGGGCGAGGTTATTGCCCTGCGGCCGCGCGGCCGGCCCCGATGTCAGCAGCGTCGGATAGGCATCCGCCGTGCCGTGGCAATCCTTGCAGCCGATCTCGATCGCATTGGCGACCTCGCCGTAGATATAGCCATTGCCGTGGCTGTCCTGCGCGAAATGGCAGTCGGCGCATTGCAGGCCCTTTTCGGCGTGGATGTCCATCATATGCACGGCCTTGCCGCCCTGCGTGCCCACCGCCGGAAACTGGGGCGAGCCCTTGCGGCGGAACTTCTCCGGGTCGTCGGGCGAGACGATATGCGCCTTGTCGGTGCCATAGCTGGCCATATTGCCGTTGGCGTCGAGCAGATTGCCATTGCGGTCGCGCTTGAAGATGCCGCGGAAGTTCCAGCCATGGCCGTGATAATCGGCGAACTGGCCGTTCCTGGCCTTGGGGTTCACATCGTCGAAGACGTTGCGCAGGAAGTCGACATCCGCCCACTTGCCCTTGGGGCTGGCGCCTTCGGGATTGCGGTCGAGCACCGCATGCACCTCGGCGGCGGTAGGATATTTCTGTTTCTCCGGCCACATCAGCGGCGCGTCGGACTCATAGTCCCACATGGTATAGCCGAGATAGCTGTTCAGGAAGATATTGGGCTGGTGCATGTGGCAGTTCATGCACTGCGCGGTCGGGATGGCGCGGGTGAAGCTGTGGCGGATCGGATGGCCGCTTTCCTTGACCTGGCCGCCGCCCTCGCCCGGATGCTTGAGCGCGCCATGGCCCTCCGGCACGTCGTGATGCTCGGCCGGCTCCATCTTGCGCGCGATGGTGGGATCGACGGTCGCACTCTGGCCGTCGCGGCCATATTGCGCATAGGTCAGGCTGGCATAGGGCTCGCGGTTATTGGCATAGATGACGTGGCAGCCCGAACAGCCCGAATGGCGATAGTCGCCCGGCTGGTCGTTGGTGCCCATGAACCACATGAACGGGTCGTTGAGGCGGGTCTTGTGAATGTTGAGCACCGGGATCGCCACGCGCAGGCCGGTGCCGGGGCCACGGTTCGACTGCTTGAGGTCGGGGCGGCCCGGCTCCTCCAGCCGCTGGATCGATCCGGTGGGATTGGGCAGGCCGACTTCGGCGAACTGGGTGCTGACATTGCGCCCGCCCCGCTCGAACACGCGGAAGACGTCGCCGGGCGGGATCACGCTCCAGCGCGGCAGCGGATAGAAAGCCTCGAGTGCGCCGCGCGATTTTTCCTTGTCGGTAAGCGTGCCGACCGGCTGGCCGGGCGCACCGGGCGAGACGATCTTCGCGGGCTGGCCGTCGCGGGTATAGGCCTCGCCGAAGATGTAGTTCTTGAAGGGGACGATGCCGTTATTATACGCCGCCCCGCCCCACAGCATCGCGCCCGTCGCCATCAGCGAGCGTTCCGCCGCCTCGATCGTGTCGAGATGGCAGGCCCCGCAGGCCTCGCGCGCGACCCGGTAGTCGCTGGGATTGACGAAGCGGACGAACTCGGGCGCCTCCTTGTTGAGGAGCGTATAGGTCCGCTTGGGATTGGCCGAGGACGGGTAATGCCAGCTCTTGGGATATTTGGGCAGCACATGCGCCGCATCGCGCGCCGCGACATAGCCGGGATCGTCGAAGCCGAGATCGGGATTGCCGCGCACCGCCGCATTGCCGCCATGACAGTCCGTGCAGCCCAGCATCACGGCGGGCGTCTCATGCATGCTCGGCTGGTCGGTCTGGACGTGGCAGCTGTAGCAGCCCGAGGACTTGGCCTGCACCTGTTCGGCGGTCTGGGTCTGCGGCGCGGGCGGGGCCACCGCATAGACGCGGGCCACCGGCGCCTCCCCCTCGCTCGCGCGCAGCATGGCGGCGGGGATCGCCAGTATCGCCAGAGCCATCAGGAAAAGCGAAACCAGCCGCTGCATCAATAGCTCACGATCAGATTGGCGAGCACCGAATAATAATTACGGTTGCGGTCGCTATTGGTGAAAAGATCCTTGAACCCTTCGCCGGGCAGCAGCGCGGCGGCCGACAGGCGCAGGACGATGTTTTGCGTCGCCTTGGGCCGCCAGATGGTGGCGGCGGAGATATCCCAGCCGATGTCGCGGCCGATCGATCCCTCGTTGCGCAGCACCTGCAATGTGGCGGTGTTGCCGAACCAGAGGTGATTGGCGTTGGTCGAGAGCCGGAACTCCGGCGTCAGGTCGAAATCCGCGCCTGCGCCCAATAGCTGCGTGCCGGGATTGTTGAAGTTGGACTGACCCTGCTCCTTGGACGAGCGCAGCGAATTCAATATGCCGTTGCGGCCGTTGATCGCAATGACCCGCCCCCCGCCCGCGAAGGGGATCGTCTGGCGGATCCAGTAACTGGTGTCGGCGCCGGCGAAGATCGGATTTTCAAAGATCGCGTCGAAGCCGCCCTCGGTGTCGTCATAGGGCTTGCTGTCGCCGCTCGCATAAAGGCCGGACAAGCGGAAGCGCACCCAGTTGACATCATAGGAGAGTTCGGCCGCACCGAAGAAAGCGCGGATATCGGCCTGCCGCCCGGTGAAGAAACTGTCGCGGTCGGTGCCGAGCGCGCCATAGGCCGAGGCGGTGAGGTTCAGGCGGCCGATGTGCCCGTCGGCATTATAGCCGAGATAGACGACATCATAATTGCGCCCCCGCAGGCTGCCCAGCAGGGCCGGGCGGACGGGAAAGCCATTATCGTCGATCTTGATGTCATTGCGTTCGCGGTTGCGGTTGTAGACGACGGTAACTTGGCTAGTCAGGCTCGGGATCAGGAAGTCCTGCCGGTAGAGATTGGCGATGAACACGAAATCATCGCGAGGCCGCTCGACCACCGTGTTGAGGCCCGAATTAGTGTCCTTCTCCAGCCGCCAGAAGGCCGCCAGATTATACTGGAAGCGGTTATTGTCCCGGTTGCCGAACAGGCGGAGCCCGAGCTGGTTGTCGTTGAACAGGAACCCGCGAAAATCGCTCTGAAACGGCTGGATGCCGACGCGGAGCGAGTCGAAGTCGAAGCGCTCCGACGTGTTGCGGATGTGATAGTCGATAAAGGCTTCCTGCACGCCCAGGAAATGGTCGGTGCGGTGGCTGGGCGCGCTCGGCCGGACGTTGAGCACGCGCCGCTCTGGCACATTCACATAGCTGATATTATAGGCGAGCGCGACGCGGTACTCGATCTCCGGCGGCTTGAACGCGGTCGATCCCTTGATGAGCGACGCGCCGACGATGAAGGTCTGCGAGGCGACCAGGCTGGCATCCTTGCCGAACACGTCGAGGCTGCCGGGCCGTTCGGTCGTCTGCACGCCGACCGGGATCGGGAAGGTGCGCGGCTCCAGCACGGTGTCGCTGGTGGCGCTGAGCGCGATGAACCAGTCCTCCCCCTTCAGGAAACCGGGCCGCTTGCCATCGGGGAGCGCCTTGTCGCCCTTCAATATGTTCTGGTGATAGGGGTCGGCCTTGGAATGGCAGACGTTCCGCAGTCCACCGAACAGCGTGTAGAGCGACTGGTCGGCGCCCTTGGCCGGGCACAGGCTGGTCATGATCCGCCAGCGATCGGGCACGGGCAACTGGTCGGTCGGAAAGGCCTCGGGCGGGGGCGGGCGGATCGCGCCGGGATTGTCCTGCGTCACCGCATCGGGCAGCGGCGGCTGATAGCCGGGCTTGCGGCGCCCGTCGATCAGCCCCTCCGGCGCGTCCAGGCCGATCAGCTTTTCCCAATCGTCTGGCGGTGGCGGCGGTGTGGGATCGGCCTGCGCGGCCGGGGCCGGCTGCACGGTCTGGCTCGGCTCCAGAGCAAGGCCCGCGAGCAGGGAGAGGAGGACCGTCGCAACCGCCACCCCTCAGAGCCCCTGACAGACGTTCTGCGCGCTCGTATCGAGAAACGGCGCGAACGGGCAACTGATATAGCGCAGCCGGACCCCCGCGCCGACAGCGACGACGATGGTGTCCGCGCGGATCGCCCTGGGCGCATTGCCGACGCCGTTGCCGGCGCGCGCGCCGCCATTGCTCAGCCCCAGGAAGCTGATCATGTCGTCCTGGTCGATGCCGTCACCCGATACGCCGATGGCGCCGACCAGCACATTGCCCCGGTAGATCGGCACCGCGCCGGGAAAGATCTGGATGCCATTGGCCAGCCGCGCCGTCGAGGTGCAGCGCTGGGCGGTGTCGGTGCCGCTCGCCCCGGTCACGAAGTTCAGATGCTCCGCCAGATTGGTGAGCACCAGCGCCGACTGGAGGCCGGTGGAGAAAGGATTGAACTGCGCGATCGGCCGCGACAGCGGACCGTTGGCGGTGCCCAGCTGCCCGTCCGGGAAATAGGGCCGCGCCAGATTGCCCACCGACCTGTCACCGAACGCAATGGCGCCGGTCAGCGCGCTCTGATTATTGAGGAAGGTGCGGGTCGCCCCGACAAACTGGCGCACATCGGCGCTCGAATCGGCAGAAAGCAGCGCGCCCGCCTGCGCATTCGAGAAGAACGCCGCCGTGCGCGCCTTTTGCAGGGACACGTCGGTGCCGAATATCGGCGCATCGGGCGAGCGCACCACGCCCAGCACCGCGCCGCTGGTGTCGACCAGGCTGATCGTCACCTCTGCGCGCCTGTCGAGCGGCTGGCGGATCTGCGCGCGCGCACGGCTCATGATCTTGAAGGCTTCCTCCAGGATCGCTTGCGCTTCGGCCTTGGTCAGCGGCTGCGCCACGCCATCGGTCGCGGCCCGCACGGGGAACCGGTCGTTGCCCGCCCCGTCGGTGAGGACATAGGCGTCGCTGTTGGAGAACTCGGCGGTGGTCGCGGGCCGCAGCCCCGATGTCTCGCTGCCATAAGCGGTGCCAGCGACGATCGATCCGGCGAAATAGCCCGTGACAGGGACAAGGCTGCCTTGCGCCGAGGCGAAGGTCGCGGTGCCGGCGGTCAGCAGCTGCGTATAGGCGATGTCGGTATAGCGCAAGGCCGTGCCGTCGACGGTGATCTTGTCCGCGCGTATGCCCTCGGGCGCCTCGAAACCAAGGGTTCCGGCCAGCGCGATCGCTTCCTCGGCATCTGTGTCGACATCGAGCACATTGGGGTCGAAGCCATAGACCCCGTCACCCATCACGCCGATACCGCCCACCAGGACGCCATTCTTGTAGAGCGGGAAACCGCCCGGATCGGCGGCGAGGCCGAGCGGCGAGCGCTTGGGACCGATCATCCCCGCGCTGGTCATCTGCGCGCCGGTGACGGCATTGACGAAGATACTGCCGCCGCCCGGGTTGAACCGGGCATTGAGGTCGGAGCAAGGCAGCTGGCTGAACTGCACACCGAACAGCGGCCCGCTCTCCAGCCCAGCGGTGGAGGTCGCGGGCGGGAAATGCTGCTGCACGATCATGCTCGCCGTGCGGGTCGAGAAGGCGTTGCCGCCGCTCGACAGGTAAGCGCCGGTAACCGCCTTGGCGATCGCACCGCCGCCTGCGGGAATGGTGAGGTTCTGTGCGTCGATATTCTGGCCGTTGGGCGCGGCGCTGGTCACGGCGTTGGCAGGCGCGCCGGTCATGTTGAAGACGGCCAGGACATTGCCGACCCGGTCGGTCACGGCGATGACCGACGGCTTGCCACGCGCCGTCGCCTCGGCCGCGGCGTGGGCGATGACGGCCTGCACGTCGGCGATGCTCAGCGATTGCTGCGCGGGCGGGGTGTAGAGGTTGGTCGGTGTGGGTGCAGGCGAGGGATTGGCGGCGGGCGATGTGCCGCCTCCGCCGCCGCAGGAGGCCAGAAGGAAACTTGTCGTCGCGACAAGCGTAGTGAACCGGTGCCCCATCAATTTCGTCATTCCCGCGAAGGCGGGAATCCAGCTCCTGAGCTTTCCGCCCGTTACAGGGTCCGGAGATGGATTCCCGCCTTCGCGGGAATGACGGGTAAAATTGCTCAATCCCATCAGCGCAGCGCCCGGATACTGCGCGCCGCGCTGGCGATGGCCGCGCGGAAATCATCGGGCCGGTAGCCATTGGGATCCTTGACCGCCGCATAGGCGCGGTTGACGTCGGCGCGGATGCCCGCCGCCGCGCCGACGGTGACCTGCCCGGATTTGACCAGCGCGCCCAGCATGGTGTCGAGCGCCATCACCGCCTGCGCGGAGCCCGCATAATCGGTGAAGCGCGCCGTCGTGACCCCGCTCGCGATCTGATCGACCACGCCGCACGCCATGCCGCTAGGCAGCACCGCGCCGTCGATCGCCTTGGCCAGCGCGAGGCTGGTCTCCGCCAGCCGTCCGGCGGCGGCGACCGCAGCGCCGCGATCCTTGGCGAGAGCCGCGTGGAAAGCCCGCGCATCGCTGTCGAAGCGCGCCGCCATGCCGGGCGCGGCGACACGCGCGGCGGCCGACAGCATGATCATGTTCTCGTCATTGAAAGGCGGCATGCCCGCCGGGATCGGCCGCGCGGGATTGGCGGCCCATGTCTTCACCCGGTCCGCCTGATCAAAGATGCGCCGATGGCAGCTATGGCAGTCGAAGAAAGTGAATTCGGGGAAAGCCCCCTCGGTCCCACGCTGCGGCATCTGGTAGAGGCTGAGCGCGCGATTGACCGCCATCGCCTGCCCCACCGCCCAGATGCGCACGCCGTCGACGCGCCGCTTGCGCTGGACATAGTCGGCGTCCTCGTTCCAATGCTGCTGCAGGGTCGAGAACAGGTCGAGTTCGAAGGCGATGCGGGGATGTCCTGCCGCCATGATCCGATGGGTGACGAACTGCCCCTCGCCCGCACTGCCGAAATGGCAATCGAGGCAGACCGACGCGCGCGCCATCGGCTGGTCGAGCGGGATCATGCCCTTCGCGACATTGGCGGCATGGCTGGCGCCCACCGCATAATGAGAGGAAATCCATCCCGACGCCCCGCCATGGCAGGCCTCGCAGCCGACGCCGTCGCTGGTCAGGAAGCGTGTCCCGCGTCCGCCCTTGGCCGGGGTCGCGTGGCAGCCGAGGCACATCGGCGCGCTTGCCGCACTGCCGATGCCCAGAGTCGCTGCGATCTGCCGCCCGCGCTCACCGTTCAGCACCGCAAAGGCGCGGCTGTGGGCGCCGCCCGGCGTCGAGGGCTCCTGCCAGCGCATGAGTTCGTCCTGCCGGACGACCTTGCCGTCGCCCTCCAGCCGCCCGTGGCAGGTGGAGCCCGCGCAGGTCGCCACGCCGACATGGCCGCCGGTTCCGCCAGCAGCGGCATCCGCCGCTCCGCCCGGCAGCGATCCGGCCAGCGTCATCACGCACAGAAGCAGGAACGCCGCCAGCAATGCCGGCGCGCGCATAGCCCCCAATTCTTGCCCCCACCAACGCATGCAGCGCTTCCCTGAATTAATCCGTCACCCCTGACGATACGGTCGATTCGGCGCCGCCGCCTTGTTCTGCTCTGCTATCGCTGCCTTATCAACGCCGCCGGATCACCAAGTTGCGGATTTCGGTCATGTCTTCCATCGCAAAGCGGACGCCCTCGCGCCCCAGCCCCGAATCCTTGACCCCGCCATAGGGCATGTTGTCGACCCGGTAGCTCGGCACGTCGTTGATCACGACGCCGCCGACCTCGAGCCGGTCCCAGGCGTCGAACATCTTGAACAGGTCGCGGGTGAAGATGCCCGCCTGCAGCCCGAACTTGCTGTCGTTGACCTCCTCCAGCGCGGCATTGAAATCGCTGAACCTGCTGATCAGGGCGAGCGGCCCGAACGCTTCCTCGCGATAGGCGGCGGTCGAGCGGTCGACATTTTCGAGCAAGGTCGCCTCCAGCATCGCGCCGTCGCGCTTGCCGCCGCACAGCAGGGTCGCGCCTGCCGCGACCGCCTGCTGGATCCAGTTATCCAGGCGGCGCGCTTCGCTTTCGGAGATCATCGGGCCGATGAAGGTGTTGCGGTCCTTGGGATCGCCCGCCACCAGCGTCTTGGTGCGCGCCACCAGCATGTCGCGGAACTTCTCGTACACCGCATCGTGGATGATGATCCGCTGGACGCCGATGCAGGACTGGCCAGACTGGTAGAAGGCGCCGAAGATCACCCGCTCCAGCGCGTCGTCGAGGTCGGCGTCATGGTCGACGATCACCGCCGCATTGCCGCCCAGCTCCAGCACGACCTTCTTCTTGCCGGACCGCGCCTTGAGGTCCCAGCCGACATCGGGCGAGCCGGTGAAGGACAGCAGTTTCAGCCGGTCGTCGGTGGTGAACAGATCCGCGCCGTCGCGATGCGCGGGCAGGATCGAGAAGGCGCCTTCCGGCAAATCCGTCTCGGCCAGGACCTCGCCGATGATGATCGCGCCCAGCGGCGTGCGGCTCGCCGGTTTCATCACGAACGGGCAGCCCACGGCCAGCGCGGGCGCGATCTTGTGCGCGGCGAGGTTGAGCGGGAAGTTGAACGGCGAAATGAACGAGCACGGCCCGATCGGCACCCGCTTCCAGATGCCCTGATAGCCCTTGGCGCGCGGTGAGATGTCGAGCGGCTGGACCTCGCCGGTCATCCGCGTCGATTCTTCGGCGGCGATGCGGAAGGTGTCGATCAGGCGGCCAACCTCGCCTTCCGAATCCTTGATCGGCTTGCCCGCCTCGACGCACAGCGCATAGGCCAGTTCGTCGAACCGCTCGCGGAACCGCTTGACGCAATGGTCAAGCACCGCCTGGCGCTCATAGGCGGCCATGCGCGCCATCGGCTCGGCCGCGCGCACGGCTCCGGCGATGGCTTCCAATATCGTTGCGGGATCGGCCTGCGCGACCCGGAAGGCAACCTCGCCGGTGAATTTATCCGTGACTTCAAGGTCCGTGTTGGACTGCACCGCCTTGTTGTTGAGGTAGAGCGGATAGACGTCTTTGAGTTTGGTCATGAATCACATCCTAGTCATTCCCACGCGGCGGGAACCCAGAGTCAGGGCACTACCCAGCCTGCCTGAACACCGGATCAAGTCCGGGGCGACGGTTGTTACAGCTTGGCGCTCAGTTCCTTGATGTCCCGGTTCAGGATCCGGTCATTGTCGGCATAGTCGACCGGGCAGTCGATCAGGTGAACGCCAGGCGTCGACAGGGTGTGCTGCAGCAGTTCCGGCAAATGGCCCGCGCTCTCGACCCGGTAGCCGTTCGCGCCATACGCTTCCGCATATTTGACGAAATCCGGATTGCCATAGGTCAGGCCCCAGTCCGCAAAGCCCATATTGGCCTGCTTCCAGCGGATCATGCCATAGCTGTTATCGTTGAGGATCAGCACGGTGATGTTGAGGCCAAGGCGGACCGCCGTCTCCATCTCCTGGCTGTTCATCATGAAGCCGCCATCGCCGCAGATCGCCATGACCTTGCGGTCCGGATAGACCATCGCCGACGCCATGGCGGACGGCAGGCCCGCGCCCATGGTGGCGAGCGCATTGTCGAGCAGCACGGTGTTCTGCTGGCGCGCCTGATAATTGCGCGCGAACCAGATCTTGTAGACGCCATTGTCCAGGCAGATGATGCCGTCGACCGGCATCGCCTCGCGCACCTGCCGCACCAGATAGGGCGGGAAGATCGGAAAGCGGGTATCCCCGTCGAGGCTCGCGGTATGCTCGACCTCGGCCGTGCGATAGGCGAGCATATGGCCGAAATTCCACTTGGCGGAGGGGACGATGTCCTCCTTCATCTGCCAGATGGCGTTGGCGATGTCGCCGATCACCTCGATCTGCGGGAAATAGACCGGGTCGACCTCCGCCGAGCGGTTGGAGACGTGGATGACGTCCGCGCCGCCCGCCTTCATGAAGAAGGGCGGCTTTTCGATCACGTCATGGCCGATGTTGACGATGAGATCCGCATCCTCGATCGCCCGGTGGACGAAATCGCCCGCCGACAGCGCCGCGCAGCCGAGGAAAAGCGGGTGGGTCTCGTCGATCACGCCCTTGCCGAGCTGGGTTGTGACGAACGGAATGCCGGTCTTCTCGACGAACTGGAGCAGCATCCGCCCGGTCATCTTGCGATTGGCGCCAGCCCCGATCACCAGCACCGGGCACTGCGCTTCCTCCAGCCGGCGCACAGCGGCCCGCACCGCCTTGGGATCGGCCGAGGGACGGCGCGCGATGCTCGCCTTGATCGGCAGGCTGTCGGTCTGCTCGTCGGCCACATCCTCCGGGAATTCCAGATGGGTCGCGCCTGGCTTCTCCTCCTCGGCGAGGCGGAAGGCCTCGCGGATGCGGCTCGGAATATTGTCAGCGCTGGCAAGCTGGTGGGTGAATTTGGTGATCGGCCCCATCATCGAGACGACGTCGAGGATCTGGAACCGGCCCTGCTTGGACTTCTTGATCGGCTTCTGGCCCGTCACCATCAGGATCGGCATGCCGCCAAGCTGCGCATAGGCAGCAGCCGTCACGAAATTGGTCGCGCCCGGCCCCAGCGTTGCCATGCACACGCCGGTCTTGCCGGTATGGCGGCCATAGGTCGCCGCCATGAAGCCGGCCCCCTGCTCGTGGCGGGTGAGGATGAGCTTGATCGACTTCGACCGGCTCAGCGAGTCGAGCATGTCGAGATTTTCCTCGCCCGGCACGCCGAAAATATATTCGACGCCTTCTTCTTCCAGACATTTGATGAAAAGGTCAGACGCCTTCATAGTCTCCAAGCCCCCTTGTTCAGGCCGCGCCTCCAAGGCCGACGGCTTGCCGCCCGGACCGTACCGCGCCGCCACCGGAGGCACAACCCTCGTTACATACTGGGAATTTTCAGCAATCAGCCCGGAATGTCGGGTGCGGGATCGGGCAGAGCCACCGTCTCGATGAGCAGATCCAGCTGGGCGTCGCATTTGCGGGCGATCAGCGTCGACGCGGTGCCTTCGAGGCCGTCGGCGCTGGGGGCAAGGATGGTGAAGCGGATGGTCACGGGCTTGGCCAGCCCGCCGCCGCTGAGCTGATAGGATACACCCTCCCTCACCGGAAGCTCGGCAACCGGCCATTCGACGAGCGACTGCCCCGCTTCGAACGCGATCTTGCCGCTCACGCCCTTGCCCGCAACGACCACCGTGCCCGCATCCGCCGAAGCAGGGCGCCACAGCTTGATGTTGGTGGGATCGGGTACGCAGGCGGTGGTCTGCTTGCTCATGTCCACATACCAGAGGTTAGGACTGCGCGGCGCGGTCGGCATCAGGCCGCTACGCACCGCTCCGGTGCGGGACCGCGCCGTGGTGCGCGTGCCGATGAAGCTCGCGATTGAACTGCCGCCGCCGCCGGTCGCGCTCGCGCCGGTCCCGAACGCGCCCGGTCCGCGCAGCGTGCGGGTACCGCGCCCGTCGAGCAGGGTCAGGACATCGCCCGCCTTGAGCGTCACGGATTTCCCCTCCGGCAGCCTCTTGCCGGGTGAAAAACTGCCGGCGGACGGCCCGGATGCGCGCACGACGAGGGTCTCGGCGATCGCCGGGCAGGCAGTGACCATGACAGCGCCAAGCGCCAGTCCCACTAGTGATCGAGGCAGTTTAACCGAGGACATATGCTTCTCCCGCTTTGCTGTATTCCAGCCGGTGTACCAGATTGAGGAGCGCCTCGTCATCGGGATACCGCGCCGCGATCTCCCGGATGGCCGCGATCGCGCCTTCATGATCCTCGTCTAGCCGATTCATCGACATGGTTAAGTGATCCCTGTCACTGGGCGGAAAATCCGGGCAGGGCTCGAAAATATCGACCGGCGTGGCGCGGCCGCGCAGGACGACGCTGCCCATCGGCCGCCACCAGTCGAGCGCCGACCGCTCCATCGCCTCGCGGCTGGCCATCACATTGCTGTCCAGGCTCTTGTTGGCCGACTCGAGGCGTGCCGCGGTATTCATGCTGTCGCCCAGCGCCGTGTACTGGATGCGCCCCTCCCCGCCGAAATTGCCGACGATCGCATCGCCGAAATGGAGGCCCACCCGGGTCTTGCCGATCGGCGGCAGCGACGGATCGACCGAGCGCCGGAAGGCCTCGCCGGCCTGCCACATCGCATAGGCGGCCTGGGCGGCGCGCGTGCCGTCGTCGGACCGGGAGACAGGCGCGCCCCAGAAGGCCACGACCGCGTCGCCGACAAATTTATCGATGGTCCCGCCATGGCGGAGCACCACGTCACTCAGCGAATCGAGATAGCGGTTGAGCAGGGTCGCCACCATTTCCGGCTCGATCGCGTGGCTGAGCTTGGTGAAGCCCTCCAGATCGGTGAACACGACGAAGATCGGCCGCCGCTCGCCATGGAGGGCGAGCTTGTCCGGCTCGGCCAGGATCTGGCTGGCGATGTCGGCGGGCAGATATTTGCCGAGCGCCGACTGCGCAAAGCGGCGCTGCTCCGACCCGACCGCGCGCGCCGCCGAGCCGATCGCGGCAAAGCTCATCACCCAGCCCACCGCCCAGCCGAGCGCGGGCAGATGCTGCGTGTCGAAACCGCGCGCCTGAAGCCAGAAGGGCAGGCCGCCGAACAGGGCAATCTGCGCACTGATGAACAGCGCCTGCCACCACCACCGCGCGGGCACCAGCGCGGTCAGGACCGCCATCACCACCGCCAGGGCAGCGATGATCCAGATGAACGGCGGCGGGACGGGCGGCGCGACCTTGCCGTCCAGCACCTGCGCGAGGAGGTTGGCGTGCAGCTCCAGCCCGATCGTCATCTTGCCGGTCAGCGGCGTCAGCGGCGTCTCGAACTGGTCGATATCGACGATGTCGCCGCCGATCAGCACATGGCGCCCGCGAATCTGCTCGGCAAAGGCGGGCGCGGTGTCGGGATTGGCGAACAGGTCGATCGGCAGGGACGAGAAGACCGGTCGGTCGTCGAATTTGGGCAGGCGATAGGCGATGCTGCCGCGATAATTCTCGAATGCCGGGGCCGGGTGCATCGACAGCACCAGCATCGGCGGCAGCCCGGGCGGGTGCGCCGGCCAGCTGCGCGCCACATTGTCCGGGTCCGTTTCCAACCGGATGCTCGCGGGCCGGACGTTGCTCCCCTTCAGCTGGGCGAGGAACTGCTTCAGATATTGCTGCTGTTCGTAGATCAGCTGGTCCTGGTTGGACGCGGTATCGGCAAAAGCCACGTAAGTCGGCGTCTTCATCGCCCGGAAAGCGGCGATCAGCTGCGCATCCTCGTCCTGCGGCTGGTCGATGAGAATATCGATGCCGATCGATTTGGCGCCCATGGCGTCGAGCGCGGTCAGCGCCCGCGCCAGCGTCGCCCGGTCGAGCGGGGAGCGCTTCTTGGTGTCGATCAGGGTCTGGTCGTTATAGACGACCATCGCGATGCGCCGGTCCTGCTCCACGCGCGGCGCGAACAGACCCATGCGCAGGTCGTAAAAGGCGCGCTCGGCATCATCGAGCAGCGGCACCTGCCAGCTATAGCGGCCGACGAGGAGCGCGAGGAGGAGGAGAAGCGCGGTCGCGGTCAGGCGCAGGGGCCCGGCTTCCTCGAACACCCGGCGGACCCGTTTGCTTGCCGCGCCAGCGCGCTCGTCCGCCATGGTCCCTGCCCCCCGCCTGCACGTGCCCCGCTGCCCGCGATGTCTACAGGCGCGCGCGGCTCATGCAATGGGCAATCAGGACCACGTCCCTATTCCGTTCGGGCTGAGCGAAGTCGAAGCCCTGGGTCTGAGCGGAGGCGAAGACACCTCACTACGTTCGGTGGACCCTTCGACTTCGCTCAGGGCGAACGGTTACAGCTAGATTTTATGCCGCCGCCTTGCGCCGTTCCGCCAGCTCGTCGTTCAGCATTTCGGCAAGCAAAAACGCCAGCTCCAGCGACTGCGCCGCATTGAGGCGCGGGTCGCAATAGGTGTGATAGCGGTCCGCCAGCCCCTCGTCGGTGATCGCGATCGCGCCGCCGGTGCACTCGGTCACATTCTGCCCGGTCATCTCGGCATGGATGCCGCCGCCAAAGCTGCCCTCCGCCCTGTGTACCGCGAAAAAGCCGCGCACTTCAGCCAGGATCCGCTCGAACGGCCGCGTCTTGTAGCCATTGGCCGCCTTGATGACATTGCCGTGCATCGGATCGCACGACCACACCACCGGATGCCCCTCGCGCATCACGGCGCGGACCAGCGCGGGCAGGCCCGCCTCGATCTTGTCATGGCCATAGCGGGTGATGAGCGTGATCCGCCCCGCCTCGCGCGATGGATTGAGCAGGTCGAGCATGCGCAGGAGCGCGTCCGGCTCCAGGCTCGGCCCGCATTTCATGCCGATTGGATTGGCGATGCCGCGCAGATATTCGACATGCGCGCTTCCCTCGAAGCGGGTGCGGTCGCCGATCCAGAGCATATGCGCGCTAGTGTCGTACCAGTCGCCCGATGTGCTGTCGCGGCGGGTCATGGCCTGCTCATAGGGGAGCAGCAGCGCCTCATGGCTCGTGTAGAAATTGGTGCCCTTGAGTTGTGGCACGCTGTCCGCGTCGATCCCGCAGGCGCACATGAAGGCGAGCGCCTCGCCGATGCGATCCGCCATTTCCTCGAACTTCTTGGCCCAGGGCGAACGGCCCATGAAGTCGAGCGTCCACTGATGCACCCGGTCAAGCGTCGCATAACCGCCCGCGGAGAAGGCGCGCAGCAGGTTTAGCGTCGCCGTCGCCTGATGATAGGCGCTCAGCATGCGTTGCGGATCGGGCTCGCGGCTCTCCGCCGTGAAGGCGATGTCGTTGATAATGTCGCCGCGATAGCTCGGCAGCTCGGTGCCGCCGATGGTTTCCGTGGGTGTCGAGCGCGGCTTGGCGAACTGGCCCGCCATGCGGCCGACCTTCACCACCGGCAGCTTGCTGGCATAGGTCAGCACGACCGCCATCTGCAGGATGACGCGGAAGGTGTCGCGGATATTGTCCGCGTGGAACTCGGCAAAGCTCTCCGCGCAGTCACCGCCCTGCAGCAGGAAGGCCTCGCCTGCCGCGACCTTGGCCAGATCGGCCTTCAGATTGCGCGCCTCGCCCGCGAACACCAGCGGGGGCAGCACGGCAAGCTGCGCCTCTGCCGCCGCGAGCGCCTGTGCGTCGCGATAGTCGGGCATCTGCCGCCCTTCATGCTGCCGCCAGCTGGCGGGCGACCAGTTCGCCGCCATGATTCTCGTTCCTTCCGAGCTGAAATAGGCGGCTCATATGGCGGCTGGTGGGGATTTGCGCAAGGGATGGGTGCGGACTATCCTCGCCCCTCCGGAGAGGGGTGCGCGGCTCAATCCCCTCTCCAAGCTCCGCTATCCTCTCCCCATTCGGGGCGAGGGCTTAAAGCACCACCCGCCACTCCCAGCGCAGCGGATCGCCGTCCATCACCTCGACACCCCGGGCGAGGAGGTCGTCGCGGATCGCGTCGGACGCAGCAAAATCCTTCTCCGCCCGCGCGGCCTGCCGCTTGTCGAGCAGTGCCTCGATCCCGGCCTCATCGATGACCGCATCCTTCGGCCGGATGCGCAGGTCGGCGCGGGTGACGGCGCCGAGATTGAGACCCAGCGCCTCGTCCATCCGCAGCACCACGGCCAGCTTGTCCGCCACCGGCACCTTCTTCATCGCGACGACACTTTCCAGATGCGTAAGCGCCCGCACCGTATTGAGGTCGTCCATCAGCGCCGCGTCGAACCCAGCCAGTTCTTCCCGCAGGCGCGGATGGATCGCAGCCATATCCGTCTCCGGCTCCCCCGCCGCCGCGCGCAGCTGCTCCACCGCCATCACCAGCCGCTTGAGCCGGGTGAGCGCCGTGCCCACAATCTCCCCGCTGAACTCCAGCTCACTGCGATAATGCGCGGACAGGCACAGCAGCCGGTACGCCAGCGGATGCACGCCCGCGTCGATCAGCGAGAACAGGGTCGTGAAGCCGCCCTTCGACTTCGACATCTTGCCCGAGCGGTCGACGAGGAAATTATTGTGCATCCACCAGTTGGCGCCGGTATGCCCGCAACCGCAGAAAGCCTGGTTCTGCGCGATCTCATTGGGGTGGTGGATCTCGCGATGGTCGATGCCGCCGGTGTGGATGTCGAACGGATGGCCCAGCCGGTCATGGCTCATGACGGAGCATTCCAGATGCCAGCCCGGCGCGCCCTTGCCCCAGGGCGAATCCCACTCCATCTGCCGCTGCTCGCCCGGCGGCGACTTGCGCCAGATCGCGAAGTCGGATGAATGGCGCTTGCCCTCCACCGGATCGATGCGCGCGTTCGCCGCGTCATCGCGTCCACCCGCAAGCGCGCCATAGTCGGGCACGGTTGTCGAGTCGAAATACAGGCCGGTCGGCAGCTCATAGCAATGCTTTGCCGCGATCTTCTCCGCAAAGGCGATCATCTGCGGCACATATTGCGTGGCGACCGTCCAGTCGGACGGCGCCTTGATGTTGAGGTCGGCGATATTCCGCTTGAACGCCTCGGTATAATGCGCCGCGATATCCCAGATGCTCTTGGCTTCCTTGCGCGCGGCCGCTTCCATCTTGTCGTCGCCCGCGTCCGCGTCGGAGGTGAGATGGCCGACATCGGTGATGTTGATGACATGGGTCACGTCATAGCCCGCCCATTCGAGCGTGCGCCGCAGCGTGTCGGTAAAGACATAGGCGCGCAGATTGCCGAGATGCGCATAATTATAGACCGTCGGCCCGCAGCTATAGACGCGCGCCTTGCCGGGCATGATCGGCGCGAACGGCGCGATGGCACGCGTCAGGCTGTTGAAGAGGCGCAGGGTCGTCATGGGGGTCTCGTCAGGCATGGGCCGTGCATGGTTGCCTCGGCGAAACGCGTCAACCGTTGATTCGCGGGAACGGCGTCTCAGGGCAGTGTCAGGGTGGTGAGCGGCCTGCGCGCCTGAATCGGTCCCATCAGTTTCGGCTTGTCGAGACGGGGGGCCTGGCCCAGCTCACGGGCCAGCATGGTCATCATCCAGTCGCGATGGCGGGCAAGGTAGGTGTCGAAGCCGTCGGGTCGTGCGGGATCGAACTGGGGCACGTTCCAGTCGGCCTTGGGCGCCCTATGACGTTCGTGCCAGGCGCCGTCGCGATCCTTGGGCGGATCGAGATGCCGTCCGAGGAAGCGATTGCCGCTGAAGCTGATGTCCGCAGCGGGCGCAAATCCGCTTCCCATGAGATAATGGCCACCGTCGCGGCCGATCTCGCGGCCATAGCGGGCGGTGCCGGCGACGGCGAAGACATTGTCGCGGAACAGGATATTGCTGGACCAGCCCTGCCACTGCGTCGCGACCACCATCTGCACCTCGGCGTCGGCGGCGACATGGATGACGTTGCGCTCGATCCGTGCATTGGACGCGCCGGCAAGCTGAAAGATGCGGATCTGGTCGTTGCGGCTGACATTGAAGCGCGCCACCGTTCCCGTATTGCCGAGATTGACGGCATCGTCGCGCGTCGCTGGCGTGGACAGCAGCAGGAAGCCGCCTTCATTGTCGTGGCTGTAATTATACTGCAGCACCGTGTCGCGCGAGTTGAAGTCGGAATCGAACCCCTGCCCGTCGAAAACGCCATGGGTAAAGGCGGCCTCGTTGAGCTGGATGAGCGTGTTGTCCGTGCTCCACTGCCAGATACCGGCATTATAGCCGCCTGCGCGGCCGGACGCATGGCGGACAATATTATGTTCGACCAGCGCACCATCGGTGCCACGCGGGACGATGCCATCGCCACCGATATCCTCGAGATAATTATCGCGGATGACGACGAAACGGCTGGGGAACCAGCGCGCACGGCTGAACTGGTCGCTGATCCCAGCAATGCCCGACCGGTCGACGTGCCAGAGGATGTTGCGTTCTATCGTCAGGCCTTCGAATCGGCTCGGCACCCTGGTGGAAGTCGCCCGGAATATGATGCCGCCATTGTCCTTGCGCGTGTTGGAGCCGCTGATGTCGTGAATATAGAGGTCGCTGACGGATATGCCCCTGGCGACGCCCATATCCTCTGCGGCGATCAGCACCCCCCGGCGAATCGCGGGTACGGTCGCGCTGTTGGTGACCTCCAGGCCGCTGACGGAGACGAATTCGGCATTGACGATCTCGATCGCGTTTTCCGCAATGCCGCCGGCGTCGATACGTGGCCGGGGGCCCTCGCCATTGCGCGAAAAGACGATAGGCGCGCCGCGTGCGCCCGACCGGCGGATCACCAGCGGCTCGCGCCAGACCGAACCCGCGGCCAGCAGCACCGCATCGCCGGGTTTCAACGCAAAGTCACGCAGCCTCGCCAGGCTCTTCCACGACCTTTGCGCGGACAAGCCATCATTACGGTCGTCACCGTGCAGGGCATCGACATGATAGCTTGCCGCCAGCGAAGGCACCGGGCGGGCGGCGATGACAAAAAGGACGAGGGCGAGGGTCAGCCATTTGAGCAAGGGACGCACAGCCTTTAACTTCCGCCCTGCAACCTGTATCACAAGCTTCGCAAGGACGACCGCACCAACATAAGTTACCATACAGGAAAGAGAATGATCACCGGATGAATGCTGCGTCCGTCCTCGATTATCGCGAACTTGCGCGGCGCCGCCTGCCGCCTTTCCTGTTCGAATATGTCGACGGCGGCTCCTATGCGGAAGTGACGCTCGGGCGGAACATCGCCGACCTCGAAGCCGTCGTGCTGCGCCAGCGGGTGCTCCGGGACGTATCCGAAATCGATGTCTCCAGCGAACTGTTCGGCCAGCAGGTCACGATGCCGGTCGTGCTCGCGCCGATCGGCCTTGCCGGGCTGACGGCACGGCGCGGCGAGGTTCAGGCGGCCCGCGCGGCGGAGGCGGCGGGCGTGCCGTTCACGCTCTCGACCGTCTCGGCCTGTCCGATCGGCGAGGTCCGCAAGGGAACGACCCGGCCTTTCTGGTTCCAGCTCTACATGATCCGCGACCGCGCCTTCATGCGGGACATGATGGCACAGGCGGTCGAGGCGGGTTGCTCGACGCTGATATTAACCGTGGACATGCCGGTCGCGGGAACGCGCTACCGCGACATCCGCAGTGGCCTCAATGCCGCGCCGGGCCTGGGCGCGGCCTTGCACAGGATAGCGCAAGCCGCGTGCCATCCGGGCTGGGCGTGGGACGTCGGGATCAAGGGCCGGCCGCTCGGCCTCGGCAATGTGGCGCCGATGCTCAAGGGCCGGTCGGGGGTCGAGGACTTCTTCGGCTGGATGCGCGACAATTTCGACCCGTCGATCAATTGGCGTGACCTCGAGGCCATCCGGTCGGACTGGAACGGCCCGCTGATCATCAAGGGCGTGCTTGACCCGGAGGACGCGCGCGAGGCAGCGAGGCTCGGCGCGGACGGGATCGTCGTCTCCAACCATGGCGGCCGGCAACTCGACGGGGTACTGTCGACGGCGCGCGCGCTGCCCGCCATTGCGGACGCCGTGGGCCACAGGCTCACCGTGCTGGCCGACGGCGGCATCCGTTCCGGCCTCGATGTGGTGCGGATGCTGGCGCTCGGCGCGAAGGGGGTGATGATCGGCCGCGCCTGGGCTTATGCGCTGGCGGGCGGCGGCCAGCAAGGCGTCACGCATGTGCTGCAGCTGATCGAGGAGGAAATGCGGATCGCCATGGCCTTGACCGGGGTGACCAACGTGCAGGCGATCACCCGTGACATACTGGCGTGAGCCAAGATCAGGCCGGCGACGAGTCCCCTGGAACATAAAAGGGTGCGGTCCCCGGAAACTGATCGGGGAACATTTCGTACAGCCCCTTTTCGCCGGTGCAGACACGCTGCAGCACCCTGCGGCCGACCGCCGGCAGGGAGCCGCGCGCATGGTGAACGGTCACATTGTCCCAAATGACGATGTCGCCCTTTCTCCAGACATGCTCCAATATGTTTTCAGGCGCGTAGAGAAAATCATACACCATGTTCAGGATGTCGCGGCTGTCGCGCCAGCTCATGCCAACGAGCTGTGCCGCATGCATTTCATTCACGCCGATGCAGGTGCGGCCAGAGCGCGGGTTGTGGACGATGGACGGGCGTTCCTCCCGCAACACCACCGCGGGATCGCGCTCCTCGCAGGCGCGCATGATGACTATATCATCCGCCGCCGCGGACACCATTTCCACATTATGGGTATCGAGCACGGTGCGCAGCGGGGCGGGAAGGCCCAGACAGGCGCGCTCCGCATTGGCAAAGCGGGTCGAGGAGGTGTCATCGTTCAGGTCGAAGGCGTAGAGCGACAGGCCCTGGAGGGGATAGGGCCCGAACGCATAGTCGGCACGGAAGCCGAGCTTTTCCCTCGTCAAGCAATAGCCGCCCTCGCTCGAAACATAGCCGATGCAGTCGGTGCGGCGCACGACCGGGCCGAGCAAAGCCATCAAGGCAATCTGCTGGTCCATGTCGAGCCGCTGGTTGCGCGCAACGATCAAGCCGGTTTCACGGAACATGGTGATGAGGCTTTGCTGCATTTCCGCGTCCATGGGGGCAGCAAGGTCGCCATCTATCTCGATCCCGAACGGCTCGAGCGGACGGGATCTTATCCCGCACTCATTGTTCCAGTCCGCCAAGGCCGCCCTCTCCATTCTGCCGGTAGCGTCTGCTGACCCCGGCAGTGGGGCGGCTCGACGCAACAGGATTGTTTTTGCCATTCTATTGCGCATCGGCAACGGTCGCAAGTTCTGCGCATGCCGCCCCTCACGAATGACTGGGATCGGTCAGCGGCGGCAATATCTCCGTCTCCGGCAGTTCAGGGGCCGCCGGCATGGATCCGGTCTGCCGCTCGATCATGCGCCGGACAATTGGCGGCCAGTTTCCCTGATGCAGGTCGCGGATGCGATCCGACACGACCGCGTCCGCATGGGTACGGCGCTGGTTATGGCGTACGTAATCGAGCCATGTCGGCACCTGATATCGTTCCATCCAGACACTCTCGTCCGCCAGATCGCGTAGCAGCCGCCACTGCCGTGCCCCGTCGCGCCGGCGTATCCGGCGACGTTCGTCCATGATGTTGAGGAAGGCGACCGCCCTGTCGGGCGGTATGCGATATTCGAGGGTCACGACAATCGGCCCGCTGCGCGCCTCCACCGGGACGGCGGTTTCGGGCTCCGTCCAGCGGCCCAGCAGATCGAAATTCAGATCCTTCACCTCCGGCAGCGGCTTCGCGAAGCCGACCAGCACACCGACTAGGTATAGCCCGGACGCGACCAGGAGCGCGAGGCTGACCCCTCTATATTCGGCCAGCAACCCAAAGCCCCAGCTGCCGATCGCCATCCCGCCGAATGTGAAGACCTGGTAGAGGGAAAGCGCCCGCGCGACGACCCAACGCGGCGAACCCATCTGGACAGATGCGTTCAGCGTCGAAAGCGCGGTGACCCAGCCGGCACCGGAAAAAAAGAGGGCGATCATCGTCAGAGGCAGCAGGCGGCTGGCACTTGTTGCAGCGGCGCTGAAAACGAGCAGCAACGTCGCGCCGCGGACAATCCATTCCGTCGTCAAATTCTGACGCATCCATCGGCTGCTGAGCGCACCCACGACAGAGCCGACGCCAAATGCCCCGAGGAGAAAGCCAAAGGTCAGCGCCCCGCCCGCCAGGAGATCGCGCGCCACCAGCGGCATCATGGACGTGTTCGAGGCCGCGGCGAGGCCAAACAGCGTCCCGCGCCCCAATATTATCCGCAAGTTCGGGGACTGCGAAACATAGCGCACGCCCGTCCCGATCGCCATGCCAAGCGTTTCGCGCGGGAGCAGCCGCGATTGGCCCTGCGGACGCCAGCGCAGCAGGACCGCAATCAGGCCGACATAACTCAGCGCATTCGCGAGGAAGGCCATTGCCGCTCCCGCAGCCGCGACGATCAGGCCGCCGACCGCCGGTCCAAGGCTACGCGCGATGTTGAAGCCCATGCTGTTGAGCGCGATCGCGCCAGGCAGGGCGGGACGCGGCACCATGTCGCCAACCGATGCCTGCCAGGCGGGCCCGTAAAACGCCGTTCCGCAACCGATCAAAAACGTAAAGGCAAGCAAGAGCCATGGCGTCAGAAGGCCAGATGCCGCGCAGATCGCGAGCGCGGCGGATGCCAGCAGCATCAGGCATTGCGCGGCGATCATGATGAGACGCCGATCCAAATTGTCGGCGATCGCGCCCGCCACCAGCGCCAGCAGCATGATCGGCAGCGTCGTCGACGACTGGACCAGCGCCACATGCACGGCCGAACCCGACAGCGAAATCATCATCCACGACGCACCGACGGACTGGATCATCGTCCCGAAGTTCGACACCGCGCTGGCGATCCAGACCATGCGAAATATCCGGATTCGCCAGGGCGAAAGCGGCAGTGCGCTGGCTTCTGCGGATTGATCGACGTGCATGCGGTCCGTCATGAATGAAATAGATTTCCCTGCCTAGGGTTCCGCGCAATGTCTTTTCGGTTTTGCTCGAAAGCATTACCATCGCCCGGCGGGACGGTCCTTTGGAGGACTCCATGAAGACGAAAATTGCCGATCTGGGTTCGCTTGAGCAAGGCAAAAGTCGTTGCTTCAGTGCCAATGGCATAAGCCTTCTGCTCATCAAGACCAACGACACCGTTCATGCCGTCGAGAACAGATGCCCGCATCTCGGCCTGCCGCTTCGCCGGGGCAAGATCGAGGGCGGGGAGATCGTCTGCCCCTTTCACGGCTCGCGGTTCAATATCGCGACGGGCGAGAACACCGATTGGGTGTCGGCTGTCGCGGGCATCAAGATCCCCGCCTGGTCGCGGGCGCTGCTCACCTTTGGCAAGAAGCCCCAGCCGGTCCGGACCTTCCCGGTCAGCATCGAGGGTCGGGACGTTTTCGTCGATATTTGACGTGGGTGGCGCGGCGCCCCGATCTCGCATAAGCGCGTGCCATGCTCCGCCTTTCCGAAATCAAGCTGCCGCTCGACCATGCGCCCGAGGCGCTGAAGGACGCGATCCTCGCGCGGCTCGGCATCGCGCCTGCCGACCTGCTGTCCTTCACCATTGCCCGCCGGGCCAATGACGCCCGCCGGAAGTCGGCGATCCTGATGGTCTATTCGGTCGATGTCGCCCTCCGCGACGAGGCGGCCGTGCTGGCCGCCTTTGCCGGCAGCGCGCATGTGCGGCCGACCCCGGACACCGGATATCGCTTTGTCGCCAAAGCGCCCGACAGCCTGCCCGGCCCGCGCCCGGTCGTGATCGGCGCCGGCCCCTGCGGCCTGTTCGCCGCCCTCATCCTCGCGCAAATGGGCTTTCGCCCGATCATCCTGGAGCGCGGCAAGGTCGTGCGCGAACGCGCCAAGGACACCTGGGGCCTGTGGCGCCGCTCCGTCCTCAACCCCGAATCCAACGTCCAGTTCGGCGAGGGCGGCGCTGGCACATTCTCGGACGGCAAGCTCTACAGCCAGATCAAGGACCCGCGCTTCCTCAGCCGCAAGGTCCTGACCGAATTCGTGAAGGCGGGCGCACCGGAGGAAATCCTCACCGAGGCCCATCCCCATATCGGCACCTTCCGCCTGGTCACCATGGTCGAGGCCGTGCGCCGCACGATCGAGGAACTGGGCGGCGAATATCGCTTCGAGCATCGGGTGGAGGATTTCGATATCCACACCGCTCCGGACGGCAGCCGCAGCCTCCGGGGCCTCACCCTCCACACCGGCGACTATCTGGAGGCAAGCCATGTCGTGCTGGCGGTGGGCCACAGCGCACGCGGCACCTTCCAGACGCTCCATGATCGCGGCGTCCATGTCGAGGCCAAGCCCTTCTCCATCGGCGTGCGCATCGAGCATCCGCAAAGCTGGATCGATCGCGCCCGCTTTGGCCAGTGTGCGGGCCATCCGGACCTGGGCGCGGCCGCCTACAGCCTCTCCCATCACTGCGCCAATGGCCGCACTGTCTACAGCTTCTGCATGTGCCCGGGCGGCCGCGTGGTGGCCGCCACATCGGAGCCGGGGCGCGTCGTCACCAACGGCATGAGCCAATATTCGCGGCAGGAATTCAACGCCAATTCCGGGCTGGTGGTGGGCATCGACCCGGAGCGCGACTATCCCGGCCATCCGCTCGCCGGCATCGACCTGCAACGCCACTGGGAATCCCTGGCCTATGTCGCGGGCGGCTCGACCTATGCGGCGCCGGGCCAACGGCTGGAGGATTTCCTCGCCGGTCGCCCGTCGACCGCGCTGGGCGTCGTCACGCCCTCCTACAAGCCGGGCGTCCACCTGACCGACCTTGCCCAATGCCTGCCCGATTTCGCGGTTAAAGCGATGCGCGAGGCGCTGCCGGTCTTCGGCCGCCAGATCGCCAACTATGATCATCCCGACGCGATGATGACCGGCGTGGAGACGCGCACCTCCTCGCCGATCCGCATCACGCGCGGCCGGGACTATCAGAGCCTCAACACGCAGGGCCTCTTTCCGGCGGGCGAAGGCGCGGGTTATGCCGGAGGTATCCTGTCGGCCGGGGTGGACGGCATCAAGGTAGCGGAGGCAGTGGCGATGAGCCTGATAGGTTAGACCGTGCCTTTGCCCCCTTGCCCCTTTCCGGCCGCTGGTTCAGAGACGCGCGGGTGAGCGCATCAATCGTCATCGGGACCGACCCCAGCGGAGCGGCCCTCCACATCGACATGGAAGAATTGCTGGCCACCCGCCTGCTCGTGCAGGGCAATAGCGGGTCGGGCAAGTCGCATCTCCTGCGCCGGATGCTGGAGGAAAGCGCCCGCATGCTACAGCAGATCGTCATCGATCCGGAGGGCGACTTCGTCACGCTGGCCGAACCCTTCGGCCATGTCGTGATCGACGGCGCGGCGCATGACGGACGCGAGATCACGCGCATGGCCGCGCGTATCCGCGAGCACCGCGCGTCGGTGGTGCTCGCGCTCGACGGCCTCGACCTGGAGGCGCAGATGCGCTGCGCGGCCCAGTTCCTAGGCACCCTGTTCGATGCGCCGCGCGATCATTGGTATCCGGCGCTGGTGGTGGTCGACGAGGCCCAGATCTTCGCGCCATCGGTGGCGGGCGATGTCGGCGACGAGACCCGCCGGCTGTCCCTCGCGGCCATGACCAACCTGATGTGCCGGGGCCGCAAGCGCGGCCTCGCTGGCGTCATCGCCACCCAGCGCCTCGCCAAGCTCGCCAAGAATGTCGCGGCCGAGGCGTCCAATTTCCTTATGGGGCGCACATTCCTCGACATCGACATGGCCCGCGCCGCCGACCTGCTCGGCATGGAGCGGCGGCAGGCGGAGCAGATCCGCGACCTGCAACGCGGGCATTTCCTCGGGCTCGGCCCCGCGATCTGCCGCAGGCCGGTTTCGGTCCGGATCGGCGAGGTCGCCACCCATGCCCGCACCTCGACCCATAAGCTCGTCCCCCTGCCCGGCGCGTCGAGCGAGGATTTGCAGGCGATGCTCTTCGCGCGGCAGGACGGCGACACGCCGCTCCCTACCGCCGAGCCGGACATCCCGCCGGTCGACAGCGACGAACTGTTGGAGCGGATCGCCAGTTTCGACCTGGCGGGAGAGGTGAGCGCCCCAGTCGCGCCGGAAAGCGATACCACAGCCGCAGTCACCGCGATCCTCGCCGAAATGGCCGAGGACCCCGACGCCGCCTTTCAGCCGATGGCCGTCCTCTATCAGGATTATACCGTCCGCTGCCGCATGGCCCGCCTCGCCGGGCAACCGCTCGACCTGCCCGCATTCCGCCGCCGCTTCGCCATGGCCAAGGCCGGCATGGCGGACGACAACGACCCTCGCTGGGCGGACGCGCTGCGGATCGGGACGCGAGTCTCCGAGGAGATCCTCGCGCCCTTTCTCCTGCTCGCCCATGCCGCGCTGACCGGGTCGCCCTGTCCGGGCGACGATGATCTCGCCCGCGCCTATGGCACCCGCTCGCCCGGGCGCGTCAGGCGGCTGATCGAGCATATGGAGAAGCTCGGGCTGGTGGTGATCCGCACCGACTTTAGCGGGCGCCGGTCGATCGGCATTCCTGATCTGGGCCTGAGTACCGCACCCATGCTAGCATAGTCCGCTAGCAAGGAGAGACATGATGAGCGTCGCGTTCCGGCGAGAGAGCGATGAAGAACATCTCGAGCCCAAGTTCGAGATACCGATTCCGCCCGGTCCCAATCTGGTGACGGCGCGCGGGATGGCGCTCATCAATGCCCGCATTGCCGAACTCCAAGCCTTGTTGCCCACGCTGACGGACGAGGTGCAGGTCAACACCGCCAAGCGCGATTTGCGCTATTGGAACACGCGGCATGCCACCGCAGAGCTGGTGCCCTCCCCCGACGGCAAGGGGGTGGCCTTCGGCGTTCGCGTTTCGATTCTGCTCAAGGGAAAGGCGCGGACCTTCCAGATCGTCGGCGATGACGAGGCCAATCCGGCGGAGGGGCTGGTGTCCTTCTCGGCGCCCTTGAGCCGGGCCGTGATGGGCGCGGAGGTCGGCGATCTTGCCGCATTTGGCGGCGACCAAGAAGCCATCGAGATAACAGGCATCGACGTCCCGGATGGGGACTGAACCGTCCAATAGCGCCCGCTCCCTTGATGCGGGCAATTTCGCGATGTCCTGCCTGTCGGTGCGCATGGCCGACTTGCGCAACGCGCCGCCGCCGGATGATGCCTGGCTCGCCAGGCGGCTGAAGGTCGAGCAGGCGGTTTAGGTCGGCCAGCCCGGCGGATGGTGCTATGGTGCTACCTCGGCTGACCTCGCTGGGGAGTGACGTGCATCTGCTTTTCCGCAACCTCCAGTTTCATTGCGAGTGTCGCACTGCTTGGAATTGGCGCGGTCACGATTCGTCAAACCACGGCTTCGGCTGAAAGACCCTATGCGGCCATCCCCCTCATTTTCGGGGTGCAGCAGCTTGTCGAGGGAATCCTTTGGCTGGAGTTGCCGGCGCAATCGCAAGCGACCCATATGTTGGCGATTGCCTATATGCTGTTCTCGCACATCCTGTGGCCGATTTACGTGCCGTTGGCGGTGCTGGCGATCGAGCCGCTCGCGGTGCGGCGCCGGCTGATCGTCTTGCCGACCATTGCCGGAGCCGGGGCGGGCCTGTTTTTCCTGATTGCGCTTGCGACATCGCGGGTCTCCGCCACCATCGCAGGGCCGCATATCGCCTATCACCTGCCCCATCCTCACGACGGGATCGCGCTCACGCTTTACGTCGCCGGGACGTGCCTTGCCCCGCTGCTGTCGAGCTACAGAACCGTGCAACTGTTCGGGGTCGCCATCGCCTGCTCCATGCTTGCAACCTACCTCGCCTACGCCATGTGGTTTGCTTCGGTCTGGTGTTTCTTCGCGGCGCTGATGAGCGGCGTGGTGTTTGTACATTTCTCGCGGCGGGGTCACGCGCTAACATGACTCGCGCAGTTGGCGCCGTGGAGGAATTATGAACAGCCTTGCAACGCGCGACCGGTCCGATGAGCAGATGGACGCCGACGACCTGGACCCGGCGATCTACGAGCGGGTGCTGCAAGACTTGTCCCGGGTCAATCGCTGGACGTTCACCGCGCATCCGACGCTGCGCTATCTCGCCCGCGCGGCGGCGGGCCTGAACTATTTTCGCCTGCTCGACGTCGGCTTTGGCGCGGGCGACATGCTGCGCGCGATCGGGGCATGGGCGACCCGGCGCAGTATCGCGGTCGACCTTGTCGGTGTCGACCTGAACCCGCGAAGCGCCGGCATTGCCCGAGCGGCGGACCACACCGCTTTCGGGATAGAGTATCGCACCGGTGACTATCGCGACGTGCCCGGCCCTTTTGACTTCGTCATCAGCAGCCAGGTCGCGCATCACATGACCGATGAGCAGCTCGATATGTTCATCCGCTACATGGAAGATAATACCGAACGCGGTTGGTTGATCAGCGACCTGCATCGCCACGGCTTCTCTCATGCCGGCTTTCCGTTCCTCGCGCGCCTCATGCGCGTCCACAGGATCGTCCGGGAGGACGGACAGCTTTCGATCGCCCGGTCGTTCCGGCCATCGGAATGGGAGGACATCTTGATACAGGCGGGGATTGCGCCGGAGTCCGTCACCATCGTGCGCCGCTTTCCGTTCCGGCTATGCGTCGAGCGGGTGAAGGACCGATGAGAGCGCTTTGCTGGCCATTGCTCTTGTGCTGCGCGCTTCCGGTCGCGGCGAAAGCTCCGGCGGCGGGGCAACCCCTCTCCATCGACGGCCAATGGTTGACCGATGACCGTACGGCCATCGTCACCATCGACCGGTGCGGAAACCATGTGTGCGGGACCATCGCGAAGATTCTCAATCCCGCAGCCCCCCGCTTCGATGTCAACAATCCGCAAAGGGCCCTGCGATCGCGGCCTCTTATAGGAACGCCCGTTTTGACCGACTTTGTTCCGTCCGCCGACCAATGGCGGTCAGGACGCGCCTATGATCCCAAGAGCGGGCGGAGCTATCGTTCGACGCTTCAGCTGGAGGGAAACGGCACGCTCAAAGTCACCGGGTGCCTGCTGTTCATTTGCCAGACCCGCCACTGGACGCGCCTGCGATGAGGCGCTTGAACCATCATCGAGGCTGCCGGCATCGATACGATCATCGACCTCACCCTACTGGGCCTGGGTCGCCATATGCCGAGCCTGGCCAAGGTGGCGGCGCAGACCGACGTAAACATCATCGTCTCGACCGGCGCCTATACGTTCAACGACGTGCCCGCGCCCTTCTCCTTCTATGGACCGGGACTGCTGTGCGACCGGCCGGAGCCGGGACCATATGCCGCCGGAGTGTCATAAGTGCTGGCGGGTGTCTGGCGGGAGCAGCGTGCCTGACGAAGCGGGGACGTAACGAGGCTGCCTTGGTGAGCCGAGCGGACATTCCAGCGCGGCACGATCCCAGTTCCCGCAGTCAGCCGCTGCGGCATAGGTCGTGGCGAGGAAATCCAGGAGCAAGGCATCGGGCGACGCCGCTGTACGCACCGCCTCATAAGGCAGAACGAATTCGCCCAGGACAGCATCAAATCCGGCCGCCGGAGTAACGGGCCGCTCGCGAAATCCGGGCGGTTCGGGATAGGCATAGGCATAGAATGCGGCCTGTGGAAAGGCGTCGCTGCCTGGCCAGAACCCGGCGCTGCTGACTTCGTGCGAATAAGCCTCACGCGTGACCTTGTCAGGAAGGCCGGGCACGCCGCCTGGGTGAGGCGGCGCCACCCGGCCCGAAAATCGGGTGACGGCAAGATCGAAGCTGCCCCAGAAGAAGTGGACCGGGCTCGCCTTGCCGAGAAATCCGCTGCGGAACAGCTTGAAGACCCGATCTATCTGAAGGAGCGCGCGCCAGAAGCGATGGGCGGCTGCAGGATCATAGCTGGCGTGACGATCGTCCTTGGGGAACGGGATTGGGTCAGGGATTTCATTGGGCATGGGATTAATCGCAACCTCTATGCCGAGTTCGGCCAGCAGCCCCCGCAGCCGGCCATAAAAGGCGGCGACCGTCCTTGGCTCCAGCGTCAGCACGCGTTCCCCGCCAAGACTCGTGCGACAGAAGAGGCGATGGGCGATAAAATCAAATTCGATCTCCAGCACCTCGCCGGCTACTGGAATGGGCGATGTGCCGAGTCCCCGCACCGTGACGTAGAGCGGGACATGCCAACCATGGTTGAGCCAGGGTGTAAGCGCGAGGCGGATCTTGCCAACGATCTGCATCCAGAGTTGCAGCGTGAGCGCTGTGTCGCGCCACTCCGCGTACGGCAAATCGGGCCAGGGTTGGGAATGGTCGATCTCCGACATCTTCGTTCCTCCCGACAGGTGGCTATCCCATGAATATAGCGGTCATTGACCCTTCCGCGCTATTTGCTTTTGGGGTTCGACTGCCTTTGGGAGCAGCCAACGGGCGGCCTCCTGCGGCGTTTTCTTGTCCACATCGCGGTCCACCATCAGATTTGCCCGCCGCATGCGCTCGATCGACACGGCGCCGACCAGCGGGGAAAGCGCGGCAACCAGTCGGCGATCACGGGCGGCGCGCGGCGACAGGAGCAGCACCGCCTGATAGCTCGGCAACGCGCCACGCGGATCGGACAGCGTGACAAGATCAAGCGAAGCGATGCGCCCGTCGGAGGAGAAGGCGGACAGCACATCGGCCGAGCCGCCAGCGATCGCGCGATACATGAAGGTCGGGCTGTAGGACCGCTGTTCGAGGAAGCGGAGGTCATAGTGATCCTCGACCGATTTCCACTCGGGCCTGTTCAGGAATTCAAGATCGCTGGCAAAGCGCAGACGGGGCGCCGCCGTCGCCAGATCGTCCAGCGAACGGATGCCGAGCGCCTCGGCGCGCGATCGCCGCATCGCGAATGCATAGGCATTCTCAAAGCCCAATGCGCCGAGCAATTTCACGTGGTCGCGCCTGGCAAGCGTGGCTGTCAGTTCCGCCAGCATCCTTGGCGCTGGCGGGATGTCTCGCCGGCCGAGAACATTGGTCCATAACGTCCCGGAATAATCGACATAGGCATCGATATCGCCGGCCGCGAGCGCGCGATAGGCGATCGCTGATCCAAGATCATCGCGCCGCTCGGTACGAAATCCCGCCGCCTCCAGACGCGATTGCAGGGCGGCCGCCAGAATATATTGCTCGGAGAAGTTCTTCGCTCCGATCACGACCATTCTCTGGCCACCCGCGGCGCCGGACATCGGCGTAAGCGCCACGGCAAGTCCCGCGGCGATCAGGCCGATGCCGATCCGGACCCGCAATGCCGACCGTCGCGCCAGCCCGGATTCGAGCAGCGCCAGCAGCCCGTCAGCGATGATCGCCAGGCACGCCGAAGCGGCGCACCCGATCAGCACCCGCTGCCAATCCTCGGTCTGCAGCCCCGAGAAGATGAGGTTACCCAGGCTGGGTTGGCCGATGGTGGTCGCCAGCGTCGCGGTACCGATTGTCCATACCGTCGCCGTGCGGATGCCGGCGAGGATGACCGGTGCGCCCAGCGGAAGCTCGACGAGCCTGAGCCGTTGTCCGCGCGTCATGCCCAGTCCGTTCGCGGCCTCGACCAATGCCGGGTCGATCCCCCGGATCGCAGCGACACCGTTCCGGACGATGGGAAGCAGCGCATAGACGCTGAGCGCGAGGAGGGCCGGTGCAAAGCCGAGCGCCGGGATGGCCAGCGGCGTGACACTGTCGAGCAGCAGCAGCATCGGATAGAATAACGCTAGCAAGGCCAGCCCCGGTATCGTCTGGAACAGGCCGATGACCGCGAGCAATGGGCCACGTATCCGCGCATTGTCCGCCGCCCAGATCGCAAGCGGCAGGCCGATCGCGATCGCGATCAGCACCGCGCACCCGCTGATCAGAAGATGCGCCTGGAGCAGTGCCGGCAGCTCCCGAATGACGGCGTGGAACTCTGGCATTATGCTTGTCGTTGAAGCGCGATGAGCCGCTCCGCCTGTTTGCGGGGGATTTCGATCATGGCCCGGACGGCGCTGTTGTCGGTATCTGCCATCATTTCGGCGGGCGTTATATCGGCACGGACCTGGCCCGCGTCGAGCAGGATGACCCGATCAGCCAGCAGCAGCGCTTCGGCCATGTCATGCGTGACGAGCAGGCTTGTGAGACCGAGCTGATCATGTAGCGTGCGATACGCCCGGCCGAGCTCGTCCCGCGTGACCGGATCGAGTGCGCCAAACGGCTCATCCATCAGCATGACCGCCGGACGCGCAGCCAGCGCCCTTGCAAAACCGACCCTCTGCGCCTGGCCCCCGGACAGCGCGCGCGGATACCGGGCGGCAAGGTCTGGCGACAGCGCGACGAGAGTCAAAAGTTCCGCAATCCGGTCGTCGCGCTGCGTATTGGGCGTCCCCAGCAGGCCCGGAACCAGCCAGATGTTTTCCGCGACCGTCATATGCGGAAATAGTCCAACCTCCTGGAATACATAGCCGATGCGGCGGCGCAGTTCGGTAGGCGGTCGACCTCGAATGTCCATTCCGTCGAGGCGAATCCAGCCCTCGTCGGGCATGACGAGCCCGTTGATCGTCTTTAGGAGCGTGGTCTTGCCGGATCCCGAGCGCCCCACAATCGCCACGAATGATCCCGCTACAATCGACAGCGTGACCCCATTCAGTGCCAGCTGGCCGCTGCGAAGCTTTTTTACACCCGATAGTGCGATTTTATCCGGGACCGTCATTCCGCGAATGTCTGCAAAGCTGGTGGCGATGGCAAGCGCAAGCTTATGCCAGTTTATACCTTCTCTTCTAAAGCATCGCGGGTGAGGTTGCCGCATCGATGCTCACCGCAGTGAGTCTTGCAACCTGATCCGGGTTCAGCTCCAGGCGGGCTGCGGCACAAAGCTGCTCGACGCCCCCGAAGACGAGCCGAATTCCGCCGAGCCCAGGATGGAGATTGGGTATCGGCTTGGCATCTCGCCCGATACCGCCAAATTTCACGTCGGCCGTGTGATCGACAAGTTGGACGCAACCGGGCGTACGGACGCCGTCGCCCATGCCGCGCGGCACGGGATCATCCACCTGTAGTGCCGGGCACTGCACTCCAATTTGTGATGCTATTATTATCGATTCCTAGGCTATAGCAGCACCAAAGGCATCTCGGAGTGACTCATGATAAATTCGATGTCCGCGCTTCTCCTTTCGAAGCTGAGCTGAGTGGCGGGTGAACCATCCCGCGAGAGGGGCACCGGGAAGGATGCCCTGATCTTTCTGGTGAAGCTTGTGGTCTTTTTGACCGGACTTACCGGGTTTGGATTGCTGGTCTTCTGGCTGCGGAGATCGCTCTCTTAACGCAGGATTCATATCTCTGCGCTCAAAACGGAACCATAGGAGCATATATGAACAAATTGGTTTCAGCCATCACCGCAATTGGCGTGACTGCCGGACTCGGTCTTGCCGGTCCGGTCGAGGCAATGCATCATCGTCATGCAAGTTCTGGCCATGGCAAATGCCTCCGCTTCAACAAGACAACGGGGACGGCAGCCGGCGCTGTAGCTGGCGGCGTGCTGGGCAAGGTCATCCTTGGCGGTACTGGCGGCCTGGTGGTCGGCGCTGCGGCAGGCGGCCTGGCCGGGCACCATTTTGCCCACAATGGAAGAAAGCATTGCCGCTAGCATGATCTATCCCGGCCGCCCGCGGGCGAGCCCTTCTCGATATCAAACGAGGAGAGCGGAATAGGTTGTCGGGACTTGCGGAAGAATTATGCGTGCCGCTATTCCAGCGGTGACAACTATGATCAGCGCAATCATGCCGCAAACCCAAGGCCCGCGCGACCATCGCTTGTCGGATATCAGTGCGCTGCCGAGCGCTGCCGCGAGCATCGGCCAGAGATGATAACGCAGGTCGGACGCGATACTGAGGAACCCAAAGCTCGCCTCCTGCGCCACGGCAGATGCGAACAGCGCCAACGCCATCTCGCGGGTCGCATCGGGTGCTCGATCGAGGGCCGCGACGAGTCCGGATATCGCAACGATGATCCAGACTATCGGCCAGCCGAGCGGCGTTTCAGCCACATATCCGGCAAGCCGTTGCCAGATGGCGGCGGCGCGGCCGGGGTTGCCGAGGCCCAGTGCATTCGGTTCAACCTCAAATGGCGGCGCCGCGAAAGGCCAGTGCAGCGGTACAAGCCAGCGCTCGGTCGAGTTCAAATGGGCCAGGCGGTGTGTGATATAGGGGACAGGGTGGCGCATCACAGCGCTTGCGAGTTGAAGGTAAAGCGAAACGCTGCTTTCTGCGTCCAATGATTTCACCGCTGCCTTGCAGGGCATTACTTCGCCAAGAGGATCCCAGAACAGGGACTTGACGCAGTGCTGTGCCTTGATCGCGGCGATTGCGGAAGGAGACAATCCGGTGGCTTCGGCGTCATCTGTCCGAACTGCGATGGCGGACAGATCATAAATGGCCTCGACCTTCTCGATCCCGCTACGGCTGGCACCCAATGGGCCGTGATTGATGACCGGAGAGACGGCGAGCACGGCCAATGTCGCAATCGCTATTGTTCCGAACTTGCCCCAAAGGGACCGGGGCACGGGCGCGAGCAGCACCGCAAGGGGTATGGTCGAGAAGAGGGCATTCGCCCGCAACAGCGTGGCATAGGCCATGAACAGCGCCACTCCGAGCAAAGCCGGGATAGGAATTGCACGGCCCCGGAGCCGCCAATATGCGACCAGCCCCGTCGCGGTCAGCAAGGCGCCGACCATCTGTCCATCCTTCAGGACTATGCCTTGCCAGCCCAGGAAAGGAGGCAAAGCGCCGACGACAAGAATGGCAAACGCCCGACGACCACCCGCACCGGCGGCCAGAAGACCAAGCCCGAACCAATAAGTCGCCAGTTGAAGGACGAGCATGGGTGCCGCCTTCGGCCCGAGCGGGATAAGAAGTTGCCACATGCGGGCCATGACCGGCGCGTGCCAGTCATCAAAGACGCCGCTTAGCGCCTGCTGATATTGGTCAACGCCGTCGTAGGTCACAATCCCGGGCCAGAAGAGGACAAGCGACAGGATGAACAACGGTGCCCAGGCGATCAGCGGCCAGTTCTGGCTGAATGACGAGAATCCGGAAGGAAGATGGTACGTTGCTCCCTTCGTTTCTGTCATGCTGATGAGATACTCCAGATCCGCGGCCCATGAATCCGCGGCACGCTAACAGAATGGGGATCGGAGTGGAATGCCGGGCCGCGTATTCCTGGGGATTATGATCTCAGCGCCACGGTCTCACGGCCGCGGCCATAGCCTACGAAGCGTTTCCTCTCGCTTTCGGCGCGATGCAGCCCGGTACGTGCCTGCAACAGATCCCGGCGCGCCACGATCCCGACCAGGCGGCCGTCCGAAGCATCGACTACCGGCAACCGGCCGATATCCTCGGCAATCATGAGGTCCGCGGCGACACTGGCCGGCATCTCAGGCGTCACGATGCTCATCGATCTGTCCGAGGCGAGTTCGCCCAGTGTAAGGCCTTGCTCGCCGCCCGAACTCCCCCACCGCAATGCATCCGCGCGGGACACGAGGCCGACGGGGCATCCCGCGCTGTTGATCACCGGATAGCTGCGATGATGTGCCCCTTGCTCGAAGAAGGCGAGCATCTCGACTGCGGGCATGGCCGCGTCCAACGTCTCGGGATCGGAGGTCATGAGGTCGCCGATGCGGGCGGTTTCCAAGGGGTCGACGCTATATTCCTGCGACAGATGCCGGCCCCGGCGCGCGATCTTTTCGGTGAGGATCGACCTGCGCAGCATCAGCACCGCCAGCGCATATCCCGCGACCGATGCGGCAGTGACTCCGGGAAGGACATCCAGCCGCCCGCTGAGTTCCGCCGCGAAGATCGCACCGGTCAGCGGCGCGCGCATGGCCGCGCTCATCATGCCTGCCATCCCTGCGAGTGCCCAGAAACCGGGATGGCCAAGCCAATGCCCGGCGATTGCACCGATTGATCCACCCAGAATGAGGAGCGGTGCAAGCACCCCGCCCGACGTGCCGGAACCCAATGCCACCAGCCAGACGATCGCCTTGATCGTCAGCAACATCAATGCCGCCCGAATCATCATCGTACCTTCGATCAGCGCGTCGATATTTGCATAGCCTGCGCCAAGCACCCGCGGATCGATGAGTCCCCCGACACCCACCACGACCGCGCCGAGCGCCGGCCACCACATCCAGTGGATGGGCAGCCGATGAAAGCCATCCTCGATCCGGTACAGCGCAGTGGAAAACAGCGTCGCGGCCAAGCCGGTGGCCAGGCCAAGCAGGGCGCCGACCGGCAGCAGCCATGGCGTCCCGGGGAGGGATCCCACGAGGGGAAACAAGGCAGAACTCCCGACAAGGGACGGGCGTAACGCCAGGGCCATGAGGGTGCCGACCACCACGGGCACGAAACTTCTGGGCTTCCATTCGAACAGCAAGACCTCGAGCGCCAGCAGGATGGCCGCGATCGGTGTCCCGAAGATCGTCGTCATGCCAGCGGCGGCGCCGGCCACCAGCAAGGTCTTGCGTTCCGCACCGCTCAGATGAAAGCATTGGGCAAATAGCGACCCAATGGCGCCGCCGGTCATGATGATCGGTCCTTCCGCGCCAAAGGGACCGCCGCTTCCGATCGAGATGGCCGAGGACAGAGGCTTGAGGATGGCGACCTTCAGCGACAGGCGGCTTTCGCCGAACAGGATCGCCTCGATGGCTTCGGGGATACCATGACCACGGATCTTGTCCGATCCAAACCGGGCCATCAGCCCGATGACCAGGCTGCCGAGGATCGGGATCGCCAGTGTCATGGCGCCAAGCGAGACGTCGGCGATCTCCGATGGGCCCGTCGAAATGGTTCCAAACCAGGCAAGGTTGGTGACCAGCGCGATGAGTTTCAGCAATAGCCAGGCGGCCATGGCGGCCCCCGTCCCGACGATCATCGCCATGCCGGAAAGCACGAGCATCCGGAGGTCCGCGCTATGATCTGCCAGTCTGGGTTGACGTGAAATAGCCGCGCCTGCAGTGCGAAAGGCTCGAAAAGAGAAGGTCATGGGGAATCCCGCTAAGGAGGCGCTGCCGCCACCTATATCGTAATACGATATATGGCAACCCGCGCGGACAGCTGGCATAGTCGCCTCATGACCCATGACATTCGCGATGAGGATTATGAGACGCTGGCTGCGTTCCGCTATCAATTGCGGCGCTTTCTGAGCTTCAGTGAGAAGGCGGCCACCCAGGCGGGCCTGAGCGCGCAGCAATATCAGGCGCTGTTGGCGATCCGCGCCGGGGCGGGAGGGGTAATGCGGGTTGGCGAACTTGCCGAGCGCCTGCTGCTGCGGCCGCATAGCGCAACAGGCCTGATTGACCGGCTCGAGAAACTCGGTGTGGTCCGGCGGGACGCAGGCTCCGAGGACAAGCGGCAGATCCGCGTGGCGCTGACGCCAGACGGCGAAGCGATATTGGCGTCACTGGCGGCAACACATCGCGAAGAATTGCGTCGAATCCGGCCGCTGCTGACCGAGGCCTTCGCCAAGTTCTGAACGGTGCCGAGCGCATTCGCTGGAGTTGATCTCTTCTGGTCCGGTGGCGTCGCCGCCTTGGCCTTCAGGGCAGGCGCGCGAGCATGAGCCGCAGACTGGAAGTCAGCCTTCCACACCCATCAGGCGATAGCCGACACCGAGTTCGTTGACGATTATCGCGGGACGGCTGAGGTCGGTCTCGATCTTCTGGCGGAGGTTGCGGATCACCACCCGCAGATATTCGATATGATGTTCATACTCATTGACCCATACGGCTTTCAGAAGGCGGTCGTGGGTTATGACGCGCCCCGGGAACTTCGCGAGCTCCGCCAGGACGACATATTCCTTGGGCGTGAGGTGGACATCCTCGCCAGCTTTCAGCACGCGCCGATTGACCAGGTCGATCTCGACATCCTTCACCAGAACGCTCGACTGGGCGCCCTGCGCGCTCATGCGATGGCGCAGGGCGGCCCGCATGCGTGCAAGCAGCTCGTCAGTATCGAACGGCTTGGTCACATAATCGTCCGCACCCAGATCGAGCGCTGTCACCTTCTGGTCGGTCGCATCACGCGCCGACACCACCAACAGCGTCGCATCGGACTTTGTACGGATGATGGGCACAAGCTCCAGCCCGTCCCGGTCCGGCAGGCCAAGGTCGAGCAGTACGACATCGGGCTGACACGCAGCCAGTGCCTCCAATGCCTCGCGCGCCGAGGCCGCCTCGGTCACATCATAGCCGGCGCGGTCCAATGTCGTACGCAAGAGACGCCGGATATGCGGCTCGTCATCGATGATGAGAACCTTTGGCGCATTGCTCACACTATCTTCTCCTGATCCAAAGCGCGGACGAGCGTGTTTTCCGGAAAGTGCAGGCTCAGGCAGGCGCCGCGCGGCTGAACCCTGTTCGTTGCCTCGACTGTGAGCCCCATTGCCTCCGCGAACCCCTTGACGATGGCAAGACCGAGGCCGGTTCCCCCCTTGGAGCGATCGGATCCCTCAAAGCGCGCAAAGGTCTCGAACAGCTGATCCTCGCGCCCGGCGGGAAGGCCGGGCCCTTCGTCGAGGATCGACAGCACCACCTCGTCCCTCGACCTGGTCGCCGCGATCGTGATGGGCGCACCGGGGTCGGCATAGCGGCCCGCATTGTCCAGCAGGTTGATGAGGACATGGTGGAAAAGCTGGGCATCGACCCGCACCAGCGGCAGATCGGGCGGCACCTGGAGGCGAATGTCATGACCCTCCAGGGTGCGGCGGGTGTCCTGCACCGCACTGCCCACCGCGTCGGTAAGGTCGGTGGGTTCGATGTTGAGCCGGAGCGCCCCGGCCTCCACCCGCGCCATGTCGAGCAGATTGGCAACGAACCGGTTCAGCCGCTGCGCCTCGCCTTCGATCGTTTCGACCAGCTGGGCCGGGGCATGGCCGCGCATCTCGGCCGTGGCGGCGAGAATGACGGTGAGCGGCGTGCGCAGGTCATGGCTGACCGATGACAGCAGGGCGGCGCGCAGGCGGTCTCGTTCCCGCAACTGGGCGACGTCGCGCATCTCGCCCTCGATCTGCACCCGCTCCAGCACCAGCACTGCCTGGTCGAGCAGGCTCGCGAGCAGGGGAATCTGATCGGGCTGGATCGGATCGCGCCCGTCGTCGCGGGCAAGACCGGCGACCCCCAGCACGCCGCGCGCGGTGCGCATCGGGTAGAACAGCCAGTCGGACGACGTCAGCGTGTCGGAGCCGCGCCCCGCCGGCAGCCCCTTGTCGATCGCCCACTGGGCGGCGGCGCGCTCGATATGGTCGAGACGATCCTCGGGGGGAAAGGCCGCGCGCAGTTGCGGCCCGTCCGGCGACGGCGTCAGCACGCAGGCGCGCGCATTGAAGAGGCGGGCCAGTTCGGCGCAGATCGCCTGCATCAGCTCCTCGTCATTGGCGATCGCCGTGAGTTGCCGCGAAAAGCCCGCCAGCGCGGCATTGTGGCGCGCGCTCGTCGCGGCGAGGTCCGCCTGGTCGCGTACCCGCGCCGCGAACTGGCTGGTGACAAAGGCGACCGAGAGCAGCATGACGACCGTGACGACATTTTCGGGATGGTTGATCGTCAGCGTGCCGACTGGTGGCAGGAAGAAGAAATTGTACGCCAGCGATGACAATAGGCTGGCGAACAGCCCGGCGCGCAGTCCGAACAGGCTGGCCGCCGCCATCACCGGCAGGAGGTAGAGCAGTGCGACATTGGCCAGGTTCAGAACCGCACCCAGCGCCGAACCGAAGGCCGTGACACCGGCCACCATCAGCGAGGACCATAGATAGTTTTCCGGCGGACCCCAGGACCCGGCTGATCGCCGTCGACCAACGAGAACAGGCGCGGCCGCCGCGTCCCTCTCCGCCGGAAGCACATGGATGGCAACGTCGCTCAGGCCGCGCACGAGCTGGTCGACGATCGAGCGGTGACGCAGTTCGAACCACCAGCTGCGCGACGATTTGCCGATGACGATCTGGGTCGCACGCGCCTCGCCGGCGAAGGCGATGAGACCTTCGACGACATTGGCCGCCGGTATCGTCGCGGTCGCGGCGCCGAGCTGGGCAGCGAGCGCCATCGCCCCGTTGATACGATCACGGTCAGCATCGGTGAGATCGCGGGATCGCCGCGTCTCGATATGGAGCGCAGTCCACGGCGCGCGCAATGCGTCCGCAAGACGCTTGGCGGCGCGCACCACGCCACCGGCATTGGGCATCTCGCTGATCGCGACCACAACACGTTCGCCCGCCGCGAAACTGCCGGCAAGCGCGTGCGCCCGGACATAATCAAGCATCTGGGCATCGACCGCCTGAGCCGCCCGGCGCAACGCCAGTTCGCGCAGCGCCGTCAGGTTCGACTTGGAGAAGAAATGGTTGAGCGCGCGCGTCGCCTCTTGCGGGATATAGACCTTGCCGTCCTTGAGCCGTTCGATGAGTTCATCGGGCGGAATGTCGACGACCTCGATCTCGGCCATTTCGAGCACATGGTCCGGCACCGTTTCGCGCACGCGCACCCGCGTGAAGGAGGCGACCACGTCGTTGAGGCTCTCGATATGCTGGATGTTAATCGTCGAGAAGACGTCGATCCCGGCCGCGAGCAATTCCTCCACGCCCTGATAGCGCTTGGGATGACGGCTGCCCGGGGCGTTGGTGTGCGCCAGCTCGTCGACGAGCACCAGCGCCGGATGGCGCGCCAGGACAGCGTCGATGTCCATCTCGGTGATGATGCGGCCCTGATATTCGATATCCTTGCGCGGCACGACCTCATGCCCGCGCGTCAGCGCTTCCGTTTCGGCCCGGCCATGCGTCTCGACCACGCCGATCACGACGTCCACGCCTGCGCGTTTGCGCTGCATGCCGTCGGTGAGCATCTCATAGGTCTTGCCGACGCCCGGTGCTGCTCCCAGGAACACCTTGAGACGGCCACGGCCTTCCTGCGCTGCCTGACGCAGGAAGGCCTCTGGGCTGGGCCGATCGGTTATTTCCGGGCGTTCATTCACCCGCCCATATTCGCATGAACTTGGTCAAGCTGTCGATTGAGCATGAAGACATTGACATGCCGCTCGCCCAGCAGGCCGAGCAGCGGCTCATCGATCGAGCGCTCGACGAGCGCGCGCACCACAGGTTCAGCGAGGCCGCGCGCCTTGGCGATGCGCGGCACCTGGGCAAGTGCCGCTTCCGGCGAGAGATCCGGATCGAGCCCGGACCCCGACGCTGTGACGAGATCGGCCGGCAGCGCGCCGGTCATGCCTTCGGCGCGGCGCTTGTCGACATCGGCTTTGATCCGGTCGGCCAACACCTTGCTGGTGGGCCCAAGGTTGGAGCCCGATGAAGCATGCCCATCATAGCCCTTGCCCGCGGCCGACGGGCGGGTCTGGAAATAACGGCCGGCGGTGAAGGCCTGGCCGATCACGGTCGAGCCGACGACCTTGTCGCCATCGCGCACGAGGCTGCCATTGGCCTGGGACGGGAACAGCATCTGGCCGACGCCGAGAATGGCGAGCGGATAGGCCAAGCCGACAAGGAGCGCGAACAACAGCGTCATGACGAGCGCTGGACGGATCGCGGAAGAAAAATCGGAACCCATATGCTTTACTCCTAGGCCAGGCCGAGGCCGTTGACCGCGAGGTCGATGATCTTGATGCCGACAAACGGCGCGAGGATGCCGCCCAGCCCGTAGATGGCGAGGTTACGCGCAAGGAGCGGCCCTGCCCCGATCGGCCGGTATTTCACGCCCTTGAGCGCCAGCGGCACCAGTGCGGGAATGATCAGCGCGTTGAAGATGATCGCCGACAGGATCGCGCTCTGCGGTGTCGCGAGGCCCATGATGTTGAGCACGCCCAGCCCCGGATAGAGTACGACGAACATCGCCGGGATGATCGCGAAATATTTGGCGACGTCATTGGCGACCGAGAAGGTCGTCAGCGATCCGCGCGTCATCAGCAGCTGCTTGCCGAGGCCCACGATCTCGATCAGCTTCGTCGGGTCGCTGTCGAGGTCGACCATGTTGCCCGCCTCGCGCGCCGCTTGCGTGCCGGTGTTCATCGCCACGCCGACGTCGGACTGTGCCAGCGCGGGCGCGTCATTGGTGCCATCGCCGCACATGCCGATCAGCTTGCCGCCCTCCTGTTCCTTGCGGATCAGCGCGAGCTTGTCCTCCGGCGTTGCCTGCGCGAGGAAGTCATCGACTCCCGCCTCGGCCGCGATCGAGGCGGCGGTGAGCGGATTGTCGCCGGTGATCATCACGGTACGGATGCCCATGCGGCGCAATTCGGCGAAGCGCTCGCGAACGCCCGCCTTGATGATGTCCTTGAGCGCGACCGCGCCGAGCAGTTGGCCATCGCGCGCGACCGCAAGCGGCGTCATGCCGGCACGCGCGATCTCGTCCGTAATGCGACGAAGTTCGGCCGCCGCAGCCGTGGACCCTGCGCCCGGATTGGCGCGGAGCACGGAATCAACCGCACCTTTCTGGATCAACATGTCGCCAAGCTTCACCCCGGAGATGCGGGTCTGCGCCGTGAACAGGATCACCTCGGCGCCCGCCGGGAGCAAGGCGGTCATGACACCGAACTTCTCTTTGGCCAGGACGACGATGGAACGGCCCTCGGGCGTTTCGTCGGCGAGGCTTGCGAGCAGGGCCGCCTCAGCCAATTCGGCGACACTGGCGCCGCCTACTGGTTTGAACTCGCTCGCCTGCCGGTCGCCGATAGTGATCGTGCCGGTCTTGTCGAGCAGCAGCGTATCGATATCGCCCGCCGCCTCGACCGCGCGGCCGGACTTGGCGAGCACGTTGAAGCGCACCAGCCGGTCCATGCCCGCAATGCCGATCGCCGACAAAAGCGCCGCGATGGTCGTCGGGATGAGCGTGATGAGCAGTGCCGCCAGGATGGTGACGGGGATGCTCCCGCCCGCATAGGAGGCAAAGCCGGGGATCGTGCCGACCGCGATCAAGAAGAGGATGGTCAGGCCCACCAGCAGGATCGTCAGCGCGATCTCATTGGGCGTCTTCTGCCGCTCGGCGCCCTCGACCAGCGCGATCATGCGGTCGAGGAAGCCCTGGCCGGGATCGACGGTGACGCGAACCTTGATGCGGTCGGAAATGACGCGCGTACCTGCCGTAACGGCGGAACGGTCGCCGCCCGCCTCCCGTATGACGGGCGCGCTTTCCCCGGTGATCGCGGCTTCGCTGACCGAAGCAACGCCCTCGATCACATCGCCGTCTGCCGGGATGAGGTCGCCCGTTTCGACAAGCACGATCTCTCCGGCACGAAGCCGGCTTGCGGGCACCAGCTCAAATGCATCATCGACTCCGAGAAGGAGCTTGGCCTTGAGTTCGGCCTTGGTGGCGCGCAGGCTTGCCGCCTGCGCCTTGCCCCGCCCCTCGGCCAGCGCCTCGGCGAAATTGCCAAACAGCACGGTAAGCCAGAGCCAGATGACGAGCTGGAGCTTGAACCCCATGGCGAGCTCGTCATGCCCGACGAAGAGCAGGATGGTCAGGAGCGCCGCCACGACGGCGGTGGTGAACATCACCGGATTGCGGATCAGATCACGCGGGTCCAGCTTGCGCACGGCATCGGCCATGGCCGGTCCCGCAAGCTCCCAGGAAAAGATCGACTTGGGAGCGGCATGAGGATGAAAGGTCATTGCTGTGTCCGCCTTAGAAAGTCTTGCCCGAGATCATCGCGAGATGATCGGCGATGGGGCCGAGCGCGACGCTCGGAAAGAAGGTGAGACCGCCCAGGATCAGGACGATACCCACGAGCAAGCCGATCCAGAGGGCGCCGGTCGTCGGGAAAGAGCCCGCCGATTCCGGCGTGTACTTCTTCGCCGCGAGGCTGCCCGAGATCGCCAGCATCGGTACGATGATGAAGAAGCGGCCGATCCACATCGCCACGGCCAGCAGCCCATCATAATAGGGGGTGGCGGCCGCCAGACCGGCAAAGGCCGAGCCGTTGTTGCCAACCGCGCTGGTAAAGGCGTAGAGGATCTCGGAAAAGCCGTGCGGCCCCTTGTTGAGCGGCCCGGCAAGCCCGGCCGTCGCCACGGAACTGATCGCGGTCAACCCCAGGATCGTGAGGGGCAGCACGGCGATCGCCAGGACAGCAAGCTTGACCTCACGACTTTCGATCTTCTTGCCGACATATTCAGGCGTGCGCCCGACCATCAGCCCGGCGACGAACACCGCGAGGATCGCGAACAACAGGAAACCATAGACCCCTGCACCGACGCCGCCCACGACGACCTCGCCAAGCTGGATATTGAACAGCGGAATCAGGCCGCCCAGCGCCGTAAAGCTGTCGTGCATGGCATTGACCGCGCCGCAGGAGGCCGCTGTGGTGACGACCGAGAACACGGAGGATGCCGCTATGCCGAAGCGAACCTCCTTGCCCTCCATGTTCCCGCCCGCAATGCCGAGATGGTGAACGATCGGATTGCCGGCAGCCTCCTGCCAATAGGTGATCGTGGTGCCGGCGAGGAAGATGATGACCATGGCCGACAGGATCGCCCAGCCCTGCCGGGTGTTGCCCACGGCCTTGCCGAAGGTCCAGGTGAGCCCGAAGCCGATCAAGAAGATCGAGAGCATCTGGAGCAGATTGGTGAAGGCGTTCGGGTTCTCGAACGGGTGCGCCGAATTAGCGTTGAAGAAACCGCCGCCATTGGTGCCGAGCATCTTGATCGCTTCCTGGCTGGCGACCGGCCCCAGTGCGAGCACCTGCTTCGCGCCCTCCAGCGTGGTCACGTCGACCGATCCCGCCAGCGTCTGCGGCACGCCATTGGCAACCAGCACCAGCGCGTAGACGATGCAGACCGGCAGCAGGAGATAAAGGGTGATCCGCGTGGCATCCGCCCAGAAATTGCCGATCGTCTTCGCCTGGCGCCGCGCAAAACCGCGGAAGAAGGCAAAGGCGAGCGCGATGCCCGTGGCGGCCGACAGGAAATTGTGGATGGCGAGCCCAAGCATCTGCGAAAGATTGCTCATCGTCGCCTCCCCGCTGTAGCTCTGCCAGTTGGTATTAGTGGTGAAGCTGACAGCGGTGTTCGCGGCCAGATGCTCCGGCACTGCCCCATATCCCAGCGGATTGAGCGGCAGCACGCCCTGCAGGCGCAGGATGGCGTAGGTAAAGATGGCCAGCGCGCCGTTGAACAGCAGCATGTGCACCGCATAGCGGCGCCAGCTCTGCTCTTGCGTCGGATCGATGCCCGACAGCTTGTAAAACCCGTTCTCGATGGGACCGAGCACGGCGTGCAGCGGCGTCCTGCGGCCCTCGTAGAGGGCGAACAGCCACATCCCCATCGGCTTGGTCAGCGCGACGAGGATGGCGAGGAATGCGATGATAAGGATCCAGCCTTGGATGGTCATGGCGTCGGTCCAGTCAGAATCGTTCGGGCCGCACGAGCACGGCGATGAGGTAAAAAAGGAGGCCGACGGCGGTGATCGCTGCCAGCCAGAGATCAATGGTCATGATTGCTTCCTCACGCATTGTCGCAGAGGCGGACATAAGCGAGCGTCGCCGCCAGCAGCCCCACGATCATCCCCAGCCAAAACAGATCGTCCACCAGCATTTCCTTGAGCCTGCCCTTCTCCGCCGGACGCAAGGCGACGGGAAGTCCTACAGCAGGGCAAGTAGGTCAGCATGGCGTAGCAATGCGAGACAAAGGGCCAGTGCCGCGCATATGTTTTTCGTAGATTTTCTATGCTTTGCCGCCCAGCAAACGCGACTGCCGATCACTCACTACTGTGGAGGCGGGATGCATGCTGTTCACGCATCCGCAAACCGGCCGGCTATTCTATGTCCGGTTTATAGAGCCGAAGCGCGCGACCTAATCGAAAAACGCAGAAGCGCGCCTCGAAGCTTACCCTCGGCAGCCCATGCGGATGGGTGCGGCGGTTATCGAAGGCCCCATGGCCAACCTTCCAGCCGTCGGCGCTGGCGGAACCATAGCCGGTGAAGAGCAGCACTTCGTCCGGTTCCATCTCCGGGAAATAGTGTCAATGCTGCGCCGGATTATAGTGGATCTCGCCGATGGTGAAGGACGGGTCGGCCAGCCCTTCCGCATTCTCGGGCGCAAGTATTCCGGTGCGCGGCGAGATGTCGGCATCTGCGAGCGTACGACGATCGCAGATGGCAAGCGGCACGTCCTGCGGCGCGCCCGAACCGCCCGCCAGGTCTGGATGATCATCATTCGCGAATATTCGGGAGGACCGCCGATGTTGCGGGCCGAGGCGAGCGCCACTTCGGGGTAATAGTCGATATGAACGAAGCTTGCCGGAATGCGGTCGTCGATGACGCCGGTGGGCCGTTCTAACCGGCGGCGGCCGACCAGCCGTTCGCCATAGCGCACCAGCAGGGCGCTGCCGCTCGACGGCGGACCACGCGCGCGCCGAGGAAATCCTTGAGGAACACGGCCATTTCCTCGTGATAATCCCGCGCCAGCGTGCCCTTGTCCCGCTCCTCGGCAAAAGCTGACTTGTGACGGATCAGTTCGAAACCCTCGCGGTCGAGCGACGGCGCGGCGACGCGCGCATCGCGAATGTTGAGGGCGTCGGCACGACGCGGTTGTCGGGATAGCCGGGAACGGCAACATCATCTGGCATTCCGGGCTCTTCGTCCCGGCGTGAGAACCCCAGCAGCGCTTCAATCACCCGGTCCTCTCCCGCCATTCCCGCGATAGGCGGTCTACCTGCCGCCTGTTGAGGGGCAATCTACTCACCAAACGCGCATTGCACACCCCCATTTTGCAATTTTCCGGCGGCTTGAGATATTTGACCGGCATCAAAGACTCTGGGGGCGGAGCGGTTCAGGAACGAGCCAATCCCTACCGAATGGAGTTAAACCCATGTCTTCCTTGTTGATGCAAACGCCCGTGTTGATCTTCGGGGGCATGATGCTGACCTTCGCCGTTACGATGATCCTCACCTGTATCACCGACGCCCGCCACGGTTAGCACCAACCGCGGCCTAAGCGGCAGGCTTCCATGGCGTCAGGGATGGCACGACCCACGCGCTGGCTGATCATCAGAGGAAGTAATCCCGGCTGGTCGGTTGTGCGGCCGGCTCAAACCATTTTGCCTGCCATTCCGGAGTCAGCTTGAGGAAACCGCCGGCCTGGGTCGCCGGTGGAAGGCCAGTAGCAATCAGCGATTTTCGTAGCTGGTCCTGCAGCTTGGCGCGCATGACATAATGGTCGTACACGTCGAGCACGTGGATCGCGTAGGAGATGGCCAGCGGCTGGTTGCCGCGAATGATCAGCAGGTTCTCGTCATTCTGGTACGACGCCTTGTAGCCAAGATTGTGGCTGCCGGTGATGACCGTGCAGTTCACCGGGTCGAGCGGATCGATCACGATGATCTTGTCATGGATGATCGCGTGGCCGGCGGTGAGCAGTTCTGGTCGCAAATTGCCCAGCTGCTGCGTGATGGCAGCCGCCCGGATCATGACCACCCGGCTGGTGTCGCCGCCCGGCCACCAGATCGCGCGCTGCGGAAGTTTCGCCTCGGTGCCATCGGGCTTGGTGTAGGTGGTGGGGCCGTCGCCGCCGGCCGCCGGCGGCAAGGCTTTCGGATCACTGATCGCCCCCTGCACCAGCAGTCCGGGGCGTTCGGCCGCGAGCTGGGCCGCAGTGCCGATGATGTTCTGGTTACCGCCCATGCCCGGCAGGAAGGTCAGGAACAGCAGCGCATCCTGGGCGTGCTCCATCAGCGAATACACGCGCGCCAGATCGGGCGGCGTCGGGGAGGTCGCTGTCTTGGTGCTGGTGCGGGTGTTCGGCGAAAACAGCACCTCGACGTTCGTCTTGCCGTCCGCGAGCAGGATCGGTGCGGATGGATTGGCGTTATCGCCGCGAAGCGCCTGTCCCTGAACCCCCTTGTTCGGCGCGAAGCCTTCGATCGTATCGCGGCCCTGGCGTGCACTGCTGGGCTGTCCTGCGGGCTGGGCGTCCGCATGCAATTTCTTCCAGTAGTCGAGATAGCGGCCCGCCACCGCCTCGTCCTCGATCATGATCGCGTTGTTGGATTGGGTGCACAGCCCTGTCTCGGTCCAGTTGGTGCTGCCGGACAGCATCACCTTCGCGATGCCATGCTCAGCATAGACGATGAACTTGTTGTGCCCGATATGGCTCGAATTGTTGAACAGCCGGTCCTGCACCTCGGTCGGCGCCAGCGCGTGCAGGGCCGCGCGCGCATCATGATTCTCGGTATCCCAGACCATCGGCAGCTTTGGCACCGGTGGGTTTCGCTTCGGATTGGGATCATCCGACCCCGCCGTCGACAGGATAAGATGCAGCTTACCAGCCTGCGCCAGCCCCTTCAGCCGGTCGATCAGTTCCTGATCATGAAGTTCGTACAGCGCCAGATAGAGCTCGCCGGCCCCCTGTTCCGCGCGGGCGATCAAGGCGGTGAGGAAGCCGAGCACATCAGCGGTGAGGAACGTGCGGATCGGGTCGTTGGGGATCGGAATATGCTTCTTGAGCGTGGCGAGAAGGCCCGGCGTGACGCCGAGCGTCGGTCCCGCCGAAACGCCACTGGGTCTGGCACCCTGGACCGCCTCCAGTTGCTGCAGCAGATTCTGCGTCGACAAAATACCGTTGGTGTAAGTCGCGCGAACCTGGCCATATATTCGTGCGTAACGTCGATCCACGGCGTCTCCATGCCGGCGTCGAGGAACGCGAGCGGGTGGCGCGGACCGTCATATCGCGGCTGACCTGCCTGATCCTGATAGGGTGCCGTGTCCGACACCGGGACCGCTTCCAGCCCATCCCGGGCCAGCCCGACCGGGCGGATTTCATATTTCACCTTGAAATCGATCGGGCGCACCGCCGCGGTATCGCGAGAGCGCCGCAAGGTCAGATCGCGCCATTCATATTGTTGGATTGGCCAGACCGAACTGTCCTGGTTGAGCCAATCCGGGTTCGACTGGTCGGTGAAGGCAATCCAGGTTGGCAAGATGCGCCGCTGGCCATCCTCATGGATCCGGGTGATCATGAAGCCGAGGCAGTCGGCGATCGGCGCGTCCGCCTGCCATGCGAGATAGGCGACTTCGCCGTTGCACCACGCGCCCGTCTTGACGATCCTGCCCACAGATCACCCCCCACCGCTGCTGTCGGCATCAAGCCGGCCGAATCTTCCCAAGACCGTGATCATAGAAAATACTTGTTGTCGAACGGTGACAAGTGCAATCTTGGCACAAATGCATGAATTGATTCGAAGTAGCGTAAAATAAATGTCTCCCGCATGTTCAACGAGTGGTTGCCTATGTAGAAGTGATGGCGGCAGGCACCCGAGGCAATTCCACCTCTGCGAGGATGATAGCGACGGTGCAGGCCAATCTCGACTTTGGCCGGCAGCATTTAGCTGTTCAATCCGCTGGTAGGATCGGCCGATCCCAACCTGGGTGACGACCAGTTTCCCCGAAAAGCAGGGTCTCCTCAGAGTCCATCCGAGAAATCATGTTGAGCGGCCGAGGCGCCGGACGAGGAGCATGATGGAGGCGGCGTAAAGGAAGACTCTGGCGGAGTTGATGGTGGCTTCGACGTCTTTGGCGAGGCGTCGGTTTCGGTTGATCCAGGCGAAGAAGCGCTCGACCACCCAGCGCCGTGGAAGGACGACGAAGCCGACTTGATCGGCGATTTTCCGGACGATTTCGACGGTGATGCCGGTGGCTGTCCTGACACGATCATGATCATAGGCGCTGTCGGCGAAGAGCTTCTCGATGAACGGAAAGATAGGCCGCGACGCCTGCAGCACCGGCCCGCCGGCATCACGGTCCTGCACATCGGCAGGGTGGGGCTCGAGCACCAGGCCGCGTCCATCGGTATCGACAAGAGCATGGCGTTTGCGGCCCTTGATCTTCTTGCCGGCGTCATACCCCCGTGGTCCGCCGCTCTCGGTCGTCTTCGCGCTTTGACTATCGATGATCGCCGCAGACGGACTGGCTTCGCGCCCGACGCGTTCCCGGTCGGCGATGACCAGCGCATGGTTGATCTTTTCGAACAGGCAGGTGTCGCGAAAGACCGAGAACCAGTGGAAAACCGTGCTTCGTGGCGGAAACTCGCGGGGCAGAAGGCTCCAGGCGACGCCGCCGCGCAGGACATAGAAGATCGCGTTCACAATCTCGCGCATGCTCCATTTATGCGGCCGGCCTCGCACTGGCGAACCGGGCAAATACGGCGCGATGATTGCCCACTCCTCGTCCGTTAAATCGGTTTCATATCGCAAATTCTTGCGGCTATGCTGCCGCCGGGTGGCCGGGGTCCACATGATAGCTCCAGATCAGGTCTTACAACCCTCTGGAATCACAGCAATCCCGGTCGCTCAACCCTTTCTCGGATGGGCTCTCAGCGCTTGCGGAGAAAAGGATTGCGTCCTTGGTCGAGGACAAAATCGGGACGTGAGGCTATGAACTCGTCCACGGCAGTCCGGCAGCCGCCATAGTCATGATAGTCGTCGATGATGATGATGCCGCCCCGGCCCAGCTTGTCGGCACATGCCTGCAAGCAATAGCGTACCGGATCATACCAATCGCAATCCAAATGGACGAGTGCGATGGCATCGACATCCGCGGTCGGCCAGGTTTCCTCAAAAAGCCCCTTGCAGAGCTGGATGATCTTTCCGTCGACCGGGTAACCATGACGCTGAAACGCCGCCTTCACGTCACCGAACAGGTCGGTCCGGTATCCATAATATTCGTCTCCGGCAATCCCATGCGACTGTCCCGACTTGATGATCTCGAATCGTGCCTTCGATTTGGAATCGTCCTTGGCGGACACTGGCGGCGGAATCATCCCGAACACGTCAAAGCCGAAAAACCGGCGACCTTCGCGCGCCTGGCTGGCCAGAATGATCCCGGAACCACCCAAAGCCACCCCAAATTCAAGGATGTCGCCCGGCACCGCTGCCGTGGCCTTCATCGCCGTTGCAATGCGCTCAAGCTTTTCAAGCGACAGATAGGTCAGGCGATTGTTGACGACAGCGCGCGTGACCGGTTCGAGCATCCGATACCGAAGCCTATGACGTAGCGCACTGAGAAATTGCATAGGTTTGTCCTTCTTCAGCCCGGAGTGCGTATCGCGCGCCGAACTTTGAACCCCGTTCATGACAGGGTGTGGCAGGCATGGGGCATAATGAGCCAGAATGACCAATTCTGCCCCTATTTGTGACGGCAGGCTGCTCTTGGACAATCGTCGGATAGTGCCGTGAGCTGTTGCTCCTCACCCGAGTCGATCCTACGAAGCCAACCATCGATTCTCGCGGCCATTCCACGCTGCGTCGGCCACCGTGTGCCTGCAACGGGCCGCCTCCCCAGGCTTTACTGACTGTGCGAGACCGCTAGGGGACGGCGCACGGCAACTGAGTGGCAAACAATGTGAAGGCGATTGAGACCGGCCAGCGCGAACATCATTGGGACGCGATCCGCGCGCTGTTGATGCTGCTGGGCATCCCCTATCATGTCGCGCTGTCCTATCGGTCCGATCATGCTTGGATCGTCCATTCCGGCGAGGGCGCGCCTGTCTTCATCTACGTGGCCGAGTTCATCCATTTCTTTCGGATGCCCGCCTTTTTCTTCATCGCCGGCTATTTCGCCGCACTCCTGCTCGCGCGTCGCACGCCGACAGAATGGTTGCGCGGGCGCTTGGTACGACTGGGCGTGCCGTTCGTCGCATGCCTCGTCACGCTGGTTCCGCTCCTCAATCTCGTGTGCGAGGCATCGAACCTGCCGCTCGGCGAGGCGCTCGCCTCGTGGCGTTACAATGCCGTCACCTCCGGCGGCTATTGGGTACGGCATCTGTGGTTCATCATTGTGCTGCTCCAATGCAACGCCGCCGCCGCGCTGCTCGTCCGGCGCTTTCCCAGGCTTCGTACCGCGTCAATGGTGTCGGCGCTCGATGACTGGCTCGCACGCCATTTTCTGTTGGCGCTCGTTTCGGTCGCGGTGGGGATCGGGCTGTGGGAGGCTGGATCGATCGAGCTTTTCTACAAAGCGGGCCTTGCGACGAACCTGCCGCAGGAGATCCTCCGGCTCGACGAGCTGCCCGAATTCGCTCCCTTTTTCCTGCTCGGCGGCATTCTGAACCGGGCACCGCGTACGCTTGAGCGACTGTATTGCTTTGCTCCCTCGATCACGTTGGTGGCCGTCGTCTCGCTCGCCACAAGCCTCATCTTTCTCGACGACATTCCCCCGCCGCTCGCTCGCTTCGTCTCGGCCATCGCAGCGGTCTCGACGACGCAATTGATCATCGCCGTCACCAGGCTCACTGCAATCCACCCTTACCGGTTGATCGAACGGCTCGTGCCCGCATCATTCGTGATCTACCTGTTCCACATGCCAATCATCCTTGTCCTGGTGAGCATCGGCCAGCATGTTGCGCTGCCCCTCGGCATCAAAGCGGCCCTTGTCATGCTGCTGGCACTGGTGCTTTCCTATGGGGCATGGCGGATCATAGACCGGTCCCCTTTGTTGAGTTTTCTGTTCAATGGCACGAAGCAGCCTGGCAGGAAGCCAGCCAGGGAGCGCCTAGTGCTGATATCGCAGGCATAACGTTCGTGGCAGCACCGACAAATTGCATCAGAAGCCGTAGATCAGTGTCAGCTTGCTCAACGTGTCCAATGTCTGGGTTGTGAGCCGGGTCTGTGTTTCATAGTCGAAAGCATAGGAAAACCGGGCGGTCAGCCGTTGCATGATCCGTGTGTCCAGCGAGGTCTGTGTGCTGAGGGTCTGGACTTTGTCCTCGAGGTAGCTGGTGCCCACCTGATGAAGCGACACCGTAGGGGTCAGCTTCCAGCCAAAATCCAGCGAGGAGCGCAGCCCGACCTTCGTTTCCCTGGTATCGTCGACATAATCCACATGGCGTACCGAAGGTCCTGCGTCGACCGACAGCGAGACCGCCGGGCCGTCGAGCAGCTTATAGCCGATCCCTGCCGAGGTCGAATAGCGAGACGCGAAGCCAGTCGAGGGGTCACGCTCATATTGCGCGAGGGCGTAGCCAAAGCCCTTCTGATTAAATTGGTAGCGCGGCTGATATGAACCGATGAACTGCTCGCGCGACGTGATGCCATTTGCGCGCCGAAGGTCGAGGCTTCCATAAACGCTATGCGTCCACAGTAACCCTTCGCGCTTGAGCGTCAATGAGGCGCTCAGCCCCAGTTCGTCGGACGAACCCGTCGAGCGAAAGCCGCCGAATTCACCCTTCCCGCTCCAGAGGTCGGTTATTCCAGCCTGTTTGACCGCCTCCACATGTCGGGCCTTCGTCTGCTTCCGCTGGGACTCGATCATCGCCGCCACTTCGTCTTTCGCGCCCGGATAGAGCTTTCGCACCAACTTCGCGACGGTTTCGGCATCGGCATCATTGCCGCTGTCGAGCGCAGTCCGCAGCATCTGGCGGACCGGTTCCGGCAGGGCGGAGGGCTGGCTGGGCGCCTGTGCGGCCTCTGCTGCGGCGGCATCGGCTGGCGCTGGCAATGCTTCGAGAGGCTGGTCGGCTTTCGCCGGAACCGCCATGACCATGGGCAGAGCGAGCAAAACCATCTTCGTCATCGCGCCCCAAAATATCGGTGGCGCATGACGGTACAAGCGCAATGCGCCGGACCGATTGCCAAAACGGATTTGCAGCGCGGATCCGGCCTGCGGACGTCATTGGCCGCAAAATGACCTTCCGCTCACCCCGAATTGGACGGCCGACGCCAAACTGGGCGAGACAATGCGGCGCAGAGGGATCTTTGGGGCGCCTTTGGCCGATATTGAGATCGGAAAGGAAGAAGATGCCTCTTCCGGGCCAGCATTGGGGAAACCGCCATTTCGTCGTGCGCATGAGCGATCATGAAGCCCTTCACCCCATGACGGAAAGTGTCGAGGAGAGGATGAAGCCACCCAGCGCCATCGCGCTAGCGAAGGCAAGCAGCAGGGCGCGGCGATGGTACCAATGCGGCGTATGGCGATGATAAAAGCTGTCGAATGGCGCTGGCGCCATTTCCGGCATGGGACGCCTTCTGGTCAGGGTCATTTCAGTCTCCTTGCGACCCTGATATGGCGGGGGTGACTTGCGATCTGGTTACCGGGCCAACTTAACAGGCCGTAAAATCATCAAAAAACTGTGTAATTCCAGCAGGGCGCGGCTTTCGCACGGTCCAGCGCCGATCGCTTGTTGCAGTGCAAGAAAAATGCACAGTTTCCACTCGTTACTTCGGTGAGATGACGGGACTATGCCAAGACTGAATCATGAAGCGTAACAGCACCATGCCATGCATGTTCGCGAGGATTCAATGATGGACGCCAGGCTGCAACAACGGCCCAGCCTGCTCAAGAGGACCGGGAGCCCGGTTGATGAGGAAGCCCTGATCGACCTGCACGGATTAATGCGGGTCATCCAGCGACGCCGTTCCCTCATTCTCGCGATAAGCGCTGTCATGGCCATTGCGGCGATCGCCGGCTATTTCCTGACGCCGCCCCGCTATATCGGACAGACCACCGTGGCCCTCGAGCGCGGCGCGGAGCAAGTCATCAAGGTCGATCAGGTCACGCCGACCGTTGATCCGGACTCCGCGTCGGTCGATACCGAAGTCGAAGTCCTGAAATCGCCCGGACTCGCGGGCAAGGTGGTCGACAAGCTGAAACTGACCCGGAATCCCGAGTTCAACCCGGCGCTTGAAGCTGGAACGCCGATTACGGCCGATGCGGCCCGGCGCGGAGCCATTGCCCATGTGCTCAAATACCTGACGGTCGAGCGGAACGGGTTTTCATATGCCATCGACATTACATATGAGTCCAAGGCCCCACAAACAGCCGCCAGCGTCGTCAATGCCCTGGCCGAGATTTATATAGCCGATCAGATCGGAGAGAAATCCGACGCCACGCAGCGGGCCAGCAATTTTCTTGAAGGCCAGCTTCAAAAGCTGCGGGACCAGGTACAATCCGCCGAAGCGGCGGTCGCGCAATATCGGGCGCGGCACGGCCTGTTCGATGCCGGCCAGAACAGCAGCGTCACCCAGGGAGAGGTTGCCGGCCTCAACTCGCAGCTTGCCCAGGCGCGCGCGCAGCAGGCCGAAGCCGATGCCCGGCTGTCGACCGCACGATCGCAGCTCGCGCGGGGCAGGACCGGCGAGGAGCTGGGCGAGGCGCTCGATTCGCCCGTCGTCAGCCAGCTCCGCGCCCAACGCGCCCAAGCCAGCGCCAAGGTCGCCTCCCTTCGCCAGCGCTATGGCCCGCGCCATCCGGACTTGAAGAATGCCGAGGAGGAACTGCGGGACATCGACGATCAGATCAACGGCGAAGTCAAACGCATCGTTGCCAACGTCACTATTCAGGCCAACGCCGCAGGCCAGAGAACCGCGTCAATCAACCAATCCGTAAACCGGACGGAGGGCACGCTGGCAGCCAATAATGCAGCATCGGTCGGACTTGCCGAACTGGAGCGCAAAGCTGAATCGACGCGCATTCTCTACCAGGCCTTTCTGGATCGGTACAAACAGACGCAGGCGCAGCGCGGGCTTGAACGCAGCAACGCCTATATCATTGCGCGCGCGCGCGTGCCCGCCGCTCCATCCTCGCCCAATCCGCTGATTTTCCTGGCGCTTGGCGTTGTCGCGGCGGTTGCGGCTTCGACGATTGCGGTCGCGATCCTGCAATTGCTCGAACGTGGCATCGAAACCAGCGACGGCATTGAACGGAAATTGAACATAGCGGCGTTCGGTTCCATTCCCGACACGGCCAGATTGCCCGAACTCGACAAGGAAGCGTCAGCATCTCCGCCGGTCCAGTTGATTGTGGACAGGCCGCAATCCTCGTTTGCGGAGGCATTTCGCCGTCTGCGTACTTCCATCCATTGCGCTCAGCCTGGCAAGGACTCGCTCGTCGTAGCCGTAACCTCCAGCCTGCCGGGCGAAGGCAAGACCACATCTGCGATCTGCCTTGCCCGCTCGGCGGCGTTGGCTGGTGTACGGACGATTCTGGTCGATTGCGATCTTCGCCGTCGCGCCTCAAACGCGCAATTCGATCCCCTGAAGTCTATCGGATTGGGTGCGCTGCTGAAGGGCAAGGGTACGCTGGACGATGCGGTGTTCCTCGATGACGCTACCGGACTTTATATCCTGCCCCGGCGACCGGACGACCAACACACACAGCCGTTTGCCGACACTGCCGCTTTTGCCGCATTGATCGCCGATCTGCGTGACCTGTTCGAGTTCGTCGTGCTCGATACCCCGCCCGTTCTGCCCATCGACGACAGCCGGGTCATATCGGCAAAGGCAGACTGCGTCGTGATGCTTGTGCGCTGGCGCAAGACGCCCGCCAAGGCAGCCGAACTGGCTCTGCGTCACCTTGACGAAGTCGGGGCCAATGTCATCGGCGTGAGCCTGGCAATGGTCGATGTGAAGGCGCAGGCCCGCGTCGGTTTCGGCGACGTCGGCTATTATTACAACAGCTACAAAAGCTATTATGCCTGACGCCTTGATACCGGAATGACGCCGAACGCCGACGCCCTCGCGCCCGCATTCGGGCTCGCGGTCCTTCTCCCGGCGACGGTGGTGCTATTCGTCATCGCGCTGATGGCGGGCAGGAAGATCCAGAGTCTGCCAGGCCGCTTCCTCTTTGCCGCGCTTTGGGTACGGATGATTCTGGGCGCTTACCACGTCTATATGTTCAAAACGCTGGCTGCGGGCCTGTCCGGTAATGCGCTGGCGTCGATCGCCATTGTCGGCATCGGGCTGTTGGTTATCCGCCTGCGCCATCTGATGCTGACCATATTGCTGCCTGCCTATCTGCTTATGGCGCTGGTCGCTCTCAGTGGCGTGCTGAACGGCGATATGGCCGGGGTGATGAGCGTCACCGTCAAATATGCCTATTTCATCGTCATTCTGATCGCCGCGTTCGAGGCATGTCGGCAGGATGGGACGGAACAGTTGATGCCTCTCCTCATCTGGGCATTCGCGCCGCTGCTTGTGTTCCAGTGGCTTTCGCTGGCGCTGCACCTTCCCAAGGGGTCGGAGTCCGGCGACGGGCTGGTATGGATTGGCGGCTATAATCATGAGGCGGCCTTTTCGGTCGCTCTCACAGCGGGCTTCGTCGTCGGCTGTCTTGCCCGCCGGCTGCATCCCGCGCTTCGTTTCGGCTTTCTCGGTGCGGCTTTGGCAGGCATTTTCCTTGCCGGTTATCGCACGACCATTTTCGCTGTTGCACCGGTCGCGCTGGCCGCTTTCTGGGTGGCGATCACGCAATATGTGAGGCCGGATCAGCGCCGGGCGGTGGCTGCGGTCGCGCTCGTCATCGGCCTGGTTGGAGCGGTTGGCGTGGCCGTGACCTATCAGTCGCACTTTGCCGATCTGGGCACATTCCTCTCCAACCCTGGCGCACTCATCAAACCGCCTCGCGAATTCACGCAGATCGAGCGGAATATCATGTCGGCCCGGCCGCTCATCTGGAGCGAATATCTCTATGCCTATGCCCATGGTCAGCCGTTCCAGTATTTGTTCGGCTTCGGACCGGAATCCTGGACAAAGGCATTCGACGTCTATCCGCACAATACGCTGATCAGCACGCTTTACGAGCTTGGGACCTTGGGCGTTATCGCCATGGTCATGCTCTGGACAGTGATGGCAGGACTAATGCTCAAGGTACGGCGGCATGAGCGCTTGATGCTCGCCGCCGCCCATTTGAGCTTCATCATACTGAATTTCGCGACAATGCCGTTCTGGCAGATGGAAGGACTGGCGCTCTATGGCGTGCTGTGCGGCTATACGCTGTTCAGTGCACGAGCGGCCAGGCTTGAGCGCCGTGGCGCCTTGCAGGGCGGATGGACGGCGCCCAACGGCCGTCAACGCTTGCCAAGAAGCGTGCGCGCGAGCTGAAACGCCTCGGCGCGCGTCCACGCCTGGTGAAACCCCTGATATTCAGCGGTCCATTGCCGGGCGAAGGCGCTGAGCTTGCCATAGCTATTGTCGAGGGCGACATGCGGGATGTCGAGCAGCAGCGACAATATATGCGCGTGCAGCCGATCGGTGACCACCACGCGTCCCTGCGAAAGCATGGCCAGGCCGCGCTGCACCCGCCGATGCGCGAGCATCTGGTAGCGGCGCAGACGTTTGCCCTGCTCGCTTGCGGGGAGGAACGATTCGATTTTCGCCCGCGCGCGCATCAAATTGCGTTCGGTCCCGCTCTCATACAGCCAATCGCCGCTGATGGCGTCCGCTGGCGCGGCCATGACTTCCTGCACGCTTTCATGATCGGTCCGGAGCAAGGCGAAGATATCCGTCTTCGCCGGCCCACGCTGGAAGCGGCCAAGATGGAGAGCAGCGTCGGGGCAAAGCCGAATGTCACAATCGAAATGGCGCTCGGCCAAATCGCGCGAGCGGGCGTCGCGCACCAGCAGCGTGAAGGCGCCATGCGCGCGAATGGCGTCCGCCATCTCCCGGGCGGCTTCGTCATTATCATAATATAGGGATTGGGGAAGCTGCACGATCGGGCGTCCGGGGAACTGGCGGAGCAGGCTCAGGCGCAGTTCTTCATGCCTGGGCCAGGTCGTGCCGAAATTCCCGCCGCCATGGATCAGGATCGGCCCTTCCGGTGCCGCCTCCTGCAGATCGCCGGCAGAGAAATTCTTGAGCGCCGCCGTATAGTCAGGCGTGCGGCCATGATCGCGGAGCCAGGCCATCTCCCCTAGCCAAATCGCGGAATCGCCAACATTCGAGTGGTCGGGAAAATCGACCAGCGCCACTGGTCCCGGCGGTATGGTGGCTGCAAAGACATTGCCCACCAGATCGCGCAGCGTCCGGACCAGTTCGTCGGCGGCTTGCCGACTCTCCACATGCGACACCGCAGTCATCGTAGCCGCCGCAACGTCTTGAACAGCAGCGCGCGCCATAGCGGTGAAAGGGTGATCAGCGCTACGCCGTAGACCAGCGCACCGGCCACGATGTTCAGCAGGAGAAAGAGCAAGGGACCGGCATGGGCATAGGTTCCCAAGGACAGCGCAAGATGCAGGGTCACCCCCATCACCGCCGACGCTGTCAGCGGCTGCCATATAGCGGCCCATGTCTGGCTTAGACCGATCCCCGATACCCGCTTCAGCAACATGATTTGCAGGGGCAGGGTCAGATAAGAGCGAGCGACATAGGCCCATGCCACAGCAAACAGGCCATAGGGCGCGGCCACGATCGTGAAGATCGCAGTCAAGCTCAACTGACAGAGCGAAATGATGAGCAGGCTCTTGCTCGCCCCCAGCGCGCCCAGCGACGGCGAGGCGAACTGGTTCAGCGTGAAGGGAAGCGCCATGAAGGCGAACACCTGGGCAAGCAAACCCGCCTGTGCCCATTTGTCGCCGAAGACGACAGGAACGGCGAGCGGCGCCACCGATCCGAAACCGACCAGGGCGGGAAAGGAAATGACCGCCGCCTTGGAAATCATCCACTGATAGGCGCGCCTCAGTTCAACCGGATCGTCCTTGACCCGCGCCAGGGTCTGCATCGCCACTGTCGCAAAGGGCCGGATGGCGCCGTTCGAAATTATGTCCACCGTGCGCCAGGCGGTGCGATAGACACCGACGGCGACGAGGCCGATCACATTGCCGATCACCAGTTCCTGCATGCGCGTCGTGGCGAGATAGACGATCTGGGTCGCGGTCAGGCTTCCGTTGATGCCGAGGTTTCGCTTCAGGATGTCCCAGTGCCACGCCCATCCGGGGCTCCAGGCATAGGAGGCGCGCGAAAGGACGGTGCTGACGATCTCCGTGACGATCCGCTGGATGACCAGAGCCCACAGGCCAAGACCCGCAAACGCCGCCACGACCGCCGTCCCGCCGCCGATGAGGCCGCTCGCGACCGACCGAAGCGCCGTCGTCTTGTGCCCAAAGCTGCGCAGGCGCAGCGCCATATGCGTCTGGCCCAGTGCGGAAATCGGCAAGACGATGCTGAGGACTTGCAGGGGCACCGCGATCTGCGAGGCGTTCATGAAGATGGCGAACGGATGTGCGAGCGCCAATATGACGCCGCAGGCAATAAGGCTGAAACCCATATGGCTTCGATAGACCGTGTCGGTGAATGCGTCGCTCAGCTCGGGCTCGCGCGCGATGGTCTGGATGAGGCCGGCAGCGCTGATCGTCCGGAAAACCTCGGCGAAAATCGCCATGATCGCAAAGGAGCCGATGTCGGCGCGGCTCAGCAGCCGTGCGAGCAGGACGAAGACGACGAAAGAAAAGAACTGGTCGGACATGAAACGGACGATCGACCAGCCGACCGAATGTTTGCTTTGCCGCCGCAAATGGGTGTCAAACCGCGCCCCGCGCGTCGATGCATAGGGATCAGCCGCCACGCGGCACGCCCAGTTTTTTCATACGAATCCGCTGGCGGTCGACCCAGCGGGCAAGCCGCTGGCTCGGTGCATGGAAGACTTCGCTGCGCTGGGTATCGTAACGGGCCGAGCCAATCCCCGATTCGACGAATTCCTCAATGACCGGCGCGGGAAACAGCGCAAGATTACGGATGCCATGTTCCCAGGACCGGTCCATCTGGTCATCAATGGGCCGCTTGATGGTCGCGCATGCCCGCAGGAAAGCCTGCGCGCCCCCCAGCGTGATCGCATAGGCTTGGGTACCGAATGGATAGCCCACAAGTTCCACAATGGTTCGAGAACGCTGCAGAAAATCCTTGGCAACTACCCGGCTGTATGTCGGCCGTTTCGAATAGAGCCGCAAATAGGGCAAGTCCCGGGCCGCAAGGTCCGTGGCTGCAAGCTGCGCCAGGAAGGCCCAATCGACGATCGTGTCGTCTTCCAGCACGATACACTGGGCGATGCCCTCCTCCACCATCTCCTGCCAAATGCTGAAATGACTGACATAACAGCCGATCTCGCCGCTTGTGAGCGGTCGCCCCTTGTTGCGTTCGACGGCCTTGGCATCGAGAACAAGGCCCTCGGTCAGGTCGGTGCGGGCATCAAAGAAACGCCATGGAACCTGCGCGGATTGGGCGCGCGCGGAGAATGCGGCACGGCGGTCACGGGCATTGGTCATCGATATCACGACGACCGGGCAGGAAAATTTAGTCTCAGCCATGATCGCGCAGCGAAGCGAAGTCCTTTCGGTATCGGCTAATGGCGGACAGTCCATCGCGACAGGCCCATGACAAGTGGCCTTGAGCAAATCGGATTTTGCACTGCAATGCAAGCTGACCCATGCTGCCATGTGGAGCGGATGCGCCATAAAGAGCCGGATTAGCGATGATTTCAATCGGGGCAGGAAGTACCGGCACAGTTCGACGGGCTTCCCGACCGGCTCGCCTTCGCATCTGCCGCAAATGCTTGACCGCCCATCGCGACTGCGCAAGCCTTGGTCCAACGAATGTTGTCGCCCCTGAAACGTCGCAGGTATCCAGATGCATACACCCCTGGTCAGCGTAATCGTGCCCGTGTGGAATGGTCGCGGCTTGATCCGCCGCTGTCTCGACGCCCTTCAGTCGCAGACGATCCCGCCGCACCAATTTGAAATCATCGTGGTCGACAACGGTTCGACCGACGGCACGGCGGATGTCGCCCGGTCAGTGCCGGACGTCGAAGTGCTCGTGGAACCTCGCCCCGGTTCCTATGCAGCCCGCAACCGGGGCCTTGCGCATGCTCGCGGCGCCTATGTGGCCTTTACTGACGCCGACTGCCTGCCGGCCCCCGACTGGCTCGAAAAGGCACTCACGGCTGCGGGACGTCATCCCGACGCTGGGATACTCGCCGGGCGGATCAGCCTTTTCGAGGAGGACGACAGCGAGGGCCCGGCCTTCGCCGATTATGAGCGACTGTTCAGCTTTCCCCAGTCATTCGCATCGCGCGGCAATTGCGCCACCGCCAATTGGATGAGCCGGCGCGCCATTTTCAGGGAGTTGGGAGGTTTTAATGAAAATCTGAAATCGGGCGGTGACCGCGAAATGGCGCTGCGCATCCGCGCCGCAGGTCTGCCCCTCATCTACGTTCCCGAAATGACGGTTCACCATCCCATCCGCGCCACCCGCGAAAGCCTTGTTCGCAAGCGCCAGCGGCTGAGCGGCGGGCGCTGGGACCGAACGGCCTGCTTCGCGCGCCTTGCAAGGGTGCTTGGTGTCACGCTTTATGACACAGCCCGCCGCCTGCGACGCGCCATATTGGCGCCCGGCCTTTCGATCAGGCGCAAGGTGGCCGTCATGCGTTTGACGGTGGAGCTCTCGATTGTCGCTATGCTTGAATATTGGCGGCTGTTCCGTGGTCATGCCGCCGCCAGAGATTGACGTTGCTAAGGACCGATATGACCACACCGCGCTTTTCCGTCATCATGCCGCTCCATAACAAGGCGCCGCACGTAGCGGCTGCTATCGAGAGCGTCCTCGCCCAAAGCCTGTCGCCACACGAGCTTATCGTGATCGATGATTGTTCCACCGACGGCGGCCGGGCCATCGCCGCCGGCTTTGGCGATCATCGCATGACGCTGCTTGACCGCGATGTACCCGGTCCGGGAGGGTATGCCGCCCGCAATGCTGGTATCAGGGCGGCGAGCGGCGACTGGATCGCCTTTCTCGATGCCGACGATGTCTGGTACGAAGACCATCTTGCAATCCTTGCGGACGCCATAGCCCAGGCGCCCGGCGCAGATGCTGCGGCCACGCGCTTCGATCATGTTTTCGACACGCATCGCCAGCCACAACGCATCGCGCGCAGCCTTCAGCTGGGCGGCGTCCTGGATTTTCGACAGTTTCTCGAAGCCTGGCTGGAGGTGCGGGAATGCCCGATCTGGACGGGCGCCGCCGCGTTTCGCCGCAATCAGCTCATTACGGCCGGCCTGTTCCCGGAAGGCCGCGCCGTTCGCGGCGGTGACAAAGACCTTTGGCTCCGGGCCATGCGCCTGTCGCAATTGGTCTATGTGCCAGCTGTCACCGCCGCTTTCAGCCGCGATTCCTCGAACAAGGTCAGCAAGTCCACAAGCACGCTCTCACCGCCATGCCTTGTTGAAACCGCGCGTCACATGCTCGCCAGCACCAGTCCGGCAGAGCGGCGGCTGCTGCGCCGACTGATCAATCAGGAGATCACCTATTATGCCCGTTATTCGATGAAACTGGATGAGAAAATCCGTATTCCGCTGCGGGACGTCGCCATGCCCGAAGGCATTGGCACCATGGCGATACTGGCAATGGCACGGTGGGTGCCCGCCAGCTTGCGCAAATCCGGCTATCATCTCAGGCAGCACATGCGCGCGCGGCGACTGACTGCGCGCTGATAGCCATATGGAATTTCCCCTTATCGCCCCACCGGGCCGTCATCGACGGACATCCCTGTCTTCGGCCGCCGCGCTGCTGATGTTCGGCGGCATCAGCCCGGCCGCAATGGCGCAGCAATATGATCCGTTCGACCGGCTCGGGATGTTGCAGGGCAGCGACAATCCTTTTGGGCGGGACAGGAATGTCGGCGTCTCTGAACGGCCGCGCCCCGCCTATAACGCAGTACCGATCAAAGCTGGGTCACTCCAGATCATGCCGCAGCTGGTGACCAAGCTGGATCTGGACGACAACATCTACGCGTTGCAGACGCCGCGCTCAAACGACGAAATTCTGCTCTTCCGGCCCCGGCTCAGCATCGGGAGACCTTCTCCAAACATGGCCTGGTCGATCGCCGGTGAATATGAAGGCACCCGGTATCTCCAGCATAGTTCCGAAAATACGAATGATTATGCGGTACAGGGCAGCGCTCGTTACACGATCAGGCGCGACACGATCCTGGACCTGCGGTTGCTTCAGTCGCGGGATTCCGAGGAGCGTGCGTCGCCCGACTCCCTCACCGGAATTGTCCGCCCCAACCGGTTTTACCGCAGTGAAGCCTTTGGCGAACTGAGCCACAGCTTCAACCGGCTGCGCCTGCGCGGCACGCTTGATTATGAGCGCCGCAATTATCTCGACAATCGCGATGCCGCAGGCAACGAGATCGATCAGGACTTCCGCGACCATTCGACACTTACCGGCAGCATGATCGTCGAATATGGGCTGAGCCCCAGCTTCGCCGTGTTCACGGCGGCGTCGGCCAACAGCCGGGATTACCGGACCCGGATCGGGCCAGTCCCAGCGCGCGATTCCTCGGGCTATGAACTGGCGCTGGGTGCGAATTTCGACGTGGGTCACTTGATGCGCGGTTCCCTCCGGCTGGGCTATCTCGAGCAGGATTACAAGGATCCGCTGTTCAACGATGTCAACGGCCTGCTGGTGCGCGGCGAACTCGCCTATTTCGTGACGCCGCTCGTGACGCTGACCGCCAAGATCGACCGCAATGTGTCGGAAACCGGCGTGATCGAGGCGGCGGGCTATGTTCGAACGGCCGCTTCGTTTCGGGCCGATTATGAATTGCTGCGCAACCTGATCCTGCGTGCGGAGGTGGGGAACGAGCATCGCAACTTTGTCGGCGCCGACAGGCGGGACAATCGTTTTACCGGCGACCTCAGCGCCACTTATCTGATCAGTCCACGCTGGTCTCTGCAAATGAGTCTCGACCACCGGGGGCAGAACAGCTCCGGTCTTCTGTCGGGACGCGACTTCAGTGAAAACCGCCTCTCGATCGGCGCGGTTCTCAAGGGACTCTAACCGGCGCAACGTTGCATGAGGTTATCCGGCACCAGGCGGTTGATATAGCCGTCCGATCCATCCGTCGAAATCAGCTTGGCCGGAATGCCGCCGACTACGCCTTTTTCGGGCACGTCCCTGGTCACGACGGCATTCGCACCGACAGCGCAATCATCGCCTAGATGGACGTGCCCGATAATCTTGGCCCCGGCTCCGATGAAAGCGCGATCGCCAACCACAGGCAGCCCGGCCCGCGGCCCCCGATTGGCTTGGCCCAGCAAAATCCCATGGGTCAAATTGACATTGGCGCCAAGAACGCAATCGCCGCCAACATAGATGCCACCGAACCGGTTGATGAACAGGCCCGGCCCAATCACGGTATATTCGGGAATGGCGATCCCATATTTATAACGGCACCGCAGCAGCAGCCATTTGGATAGCGGATACAACCCAAAGGCCTGAAAGCGCCATGTTCGCAGATAACCGCAGCTGCGCATCAGCACCGTGTATTTATAGCCGGGCGTGAACAGGAAATGCTTCCAGAAGGACGAGGCGTCGATGCGACCGGCATAGCGATACAGATCAGCCTGGAGCAGCGCGATGAGGATGCCGAAGGTTCGCGGACAGCCGCGTCGGTGGGGCTTGCCGAATATCTCCGGCATCGGCGCTATAGGGGGGCTCATCTGGTTCAAAAGTAGCGTTCCCCGATGCGCAATGTATCTCCCGGTGCCACCGGGATGTCCGCCGTCAGCCTGTAACTGCGTTCCTCCGTCTCTCCCGCTGGCTTGATGAACACGCGCTTGTCATTGGCGCGATAGGTAAAGCCGTCCGCCTTCGCCACCGCGCCGCGGACGGTGAGGCCAATGGCATAGGGATATTCGCCGGGTTTGTTGACCTCGCCCAATATATAAACCGGGCGGAAATTGGCGACATCCACAGTCACTCTGGGATTGAGGACATAACCATCGGCCAATGCCGTTGTCAGCGCCTTTTGAATCTCGGCCGCTGGAAGGCCGGCCGCCTTGACCTCGCCGATCAAGGGAAAGGAGATGGTGCCAGCGGGCGAAATGACAAATTCGCCCGTCAAGGCCGGCTCGTTATATGTCGTGATCTTCAGCTTGTCGCCGGGCGAAAGGCCAACCACCACCTCCCGGCTTTCCAGCGGTGCTTCGCCCGCCCAGGCGCTCCTGCTCACACCCGCCAAAGCCAGCGCGAACATCAGCATGAAACCAAAAATCGATTGCCTGCCTGTCATATGTCACTTTCCATGCAATTCACCGTCAAGATGGTCCCACGTGGACGGCGAGACCTGTTTCGGAGTTACCGGTCGGGACTCGCCTCATGCGTTCGTTTGCTCTGTCTATAACCTCCCAATAACGGTCGGCGGTGCGCTCCACGCTGAACCGCCGGGAAAGATCCAGCGCGGCCGCGCCGCGCGCCTGGCGCATGCCCGGATCGTGAACGGCACAGAGCGCATCGGCAAAGGCGGAAGGGTCATTTGTCGGCACAACCACACCAGCCGGACTCTGGACAATGCCGCGGACCGTTTCCCGAGCGCGATTCAGCAGAATTTCCGCTGGGCCGGAGGCGCAGTTGGCCGCCACTACCGGCAGCCCGCATGCCATCGCTTCGACAAGGCCGTTGGGAAACCCTTCAGCATTGGAGGAAAGCGCGAACAGCGACGCATGTTTCAGCACGGCAAAGGGATTGCCGATGAAGCCTGGCAAATGCACGCGCCCGGCCAACCCCAGTTGCCGCACCTGGGCCTCCAACGCCTGGCGCATTGGCCCCTCCCCCAATATGACCAGCGACCCGGGCACTCCGGACTGGGCGAAGGCCTGGATCAGCATGGGAAAATTCTTGTTGGGCACCAGCCGTCCCGCCGCCACGATATATTCGCCCTGGATGTCCAGGACAGGCCGCTCGGCCGCCATCGCCGCGATCGACGCATGATCCACCGGATTGGAGATAACCGAGATGGCGGTGCTGCGAACCGAGAAATTCTGTGCCAGATCCTGCGCGACGCCATTTGACACGGCAATGACATGGCGCGCTCTCGGATAAGTTGCCCGCAATAGTCCCTTGCCCAGCAACCCCCTGGCTCCGCTCCCGAAATGGGCCGAACTGTTGACGCGCTCGCTGATCAGGCAAGATGTATTGAGCCCCGCCGTCGCCACGACATTGGCGATGTTGGCGCGTGCCAGGAAGCTCAGCGTCACGTCCGGGTGAAGGCGTGCCATCAATTTGCGGAGCGCCAAAATGCTGGACAACAGGCCCCCTTCGCAATCGAACTGGATCGTATCGACCCAGTCCGGCACCGCATAGGCGGCGGGCTCGCGATCAAGCAATGCCAGCGAAATATCATATCGGCTGCGCCAGGGGTTCGAAGCATGCAGCAAGGTCGTCATGATCCGCTCCGCCCCGCCGCCTGCAAGCGAGTTGATGATGAAGATCGCCTTTTTCTTGCTCGCAGGCTCCGTCATATCGTTAGTCGACGAGGCGCGGTCCAACGCGCTCCTTGAGCGTTGCAATCGCCGATGCAGGCCAGAATGAACGGTACAGCATCGCCGTGCTGCTCGCTGACTCGTCCCAGTCAAAGCGGCGTTTGACCATTTGCGCTTCTGCTGCCTGGGCCTGATGCGTTCCTTCAAGCATATGCGAAAGACGCGCGACGTCCCCAACCGGGAAATAGCGATCGGGGTTCAGGCCCAAGTCGCAATTGGCGGCAATATCGCTCAATATCATCGGCGCGGCGCAGGATGCCGCCTCTAATGCGGCAATCGGCAACCCCTCATGGTAAGAGGGCATGACGAACAGAGCGCAATTTTCATACAGATATTTGAGGACCGGGCGCGGCTGAAAATCGAGAAAGACCACCCGGTCGCTAGCGCGGGCCCGAAGCGCACGGACATAGTCGGTTTCGTGGTCGGCGCCGCCCGCTATGGCCAGTTTTCGTCCGTCCGGTTGACGGCTCGCTTCAAAAGCATCGATCAGGTCATCAAGGCCTTTTTCCGGAACCAGCCGTCCCACCGCCAGAATATAGTTTTTAGGTTCGAGGCCGAGCCGCTCAAGCGTGGTGCGCGCATCGGATTCGTCGGACGGCAATCGGGGTGCGCCATTGGGGATATAGATGACCTTGTGCGCCTGCGATGGGAATATCTGCTTCAGGTTTGCCGCGAGAGACGGCGATACTGCGATCACGCGATGCGCCCAGATGAGGGCCGATCTTTCACCAACCCGCAAAACAAGCTTGGCGAACGGACCCCATTTAGCACGTTCATAGTCAGCGCCATGATGCGTGACGACGACGTTGAGGCCCAGCATTCTGGCAAATGGTGCTAGTAAAGCTGGCCCAATTGCATGAATATGCAGCACATTTGCGCCTTTGAACCATGCATAGATCATCGCAATGAAGGTTGCGACAATCGCTTCGAACGATTTTGAACGGGGTGAAGGCAGCGGCACGAGGGAGATACCCCTGAAACTGCGCTTGCCTTCATCGACATAAGGGGCTCGGCACAGGACCGAAATATCCAGATCGGCGTTATTCGCTTTGATGCGAGGCAATAATTCTTCGCAGTGACTCTCGACACCGCCCATCACCTGGGGAATGCCGCGAAGGCCCGTGACGTGGATTTTCATGGCGCACGATCCCTTTTTATATTGCCGCCAAACGCATAGCTTCCACGGCTCAGCCGATGCTGACCGCAACCCGATCTTCGCGCATCCTCTTGATTTTACGTGGCTTCAAGCCAGCATGGCAGCATCATAACGCACCTCTTTCGCTACTTGAATGTCCATGTTGCGTTGCGACAATCTCCTCATCTGGTTTTTGGCTCCGCATATCGCGCCAGTTCCATTTTGCAGCGCCCTGTAAGGATTTTGTAATGGGATCCGCTTTTTTCTCCGGATTGGTTGAGAGCCACACTGAAAGGGACTATTTACGAGTTCCGTGCTAGCGGTCCGGGACGAGCTTGGAGGCTATGGATTGTGAGCGACATCGTCGAAGCAGCGGAGACCGGCAAGGCCCGAACATCTGCGGAAAATGTCGGAGAAGCCGCGCGTCTCGCGGGATCTGCCGTCGTTACCGGGGGCGTTGCCGCCATTCTCTTGCTTGTTGCTGTCCCTGTATCCATTGGATTGGGCGTGATGTTGGGCGTGCAGTCTCTTGGCAAGCGACTGCGGACCCCCGGAGAATAGCCGAGAATTTAAACTGCGGCACTATACCCGCCGGTCTTGTTTTATGCCCGACTAAGCAAATTTCCACGATTTTTCGGCGTTGCGTTGCTTGCCAATGGCGGCTGCCGCGATCAATTCTCAACCCAGCAAGCTTGAAAAACAGGAAATTCGCGGAGAATTGCTCATGCGCGCACATGTCACGCGCCGAGACTTCCTGACCACGGCGCTCTCGGTGTCTGTGCTGCCCCGGCTGGCACACGCACAGACAGCCACCAGCATCAATGGCCGAACGTTCCGTGGTACGCGAACGGCGACCGGCACGCGCGGCGAGGGCGGAGAAGGATTGCGGGCGAAATCCGATGTGGTCATCCGCAATTGCCAGTTCCTCGATCTCGGTAACGGTGCGGTCCGGGTCAATACTCCAACCAACGGCCTGGTCATCGAAGATTGCAAGGCGAGCAATCTCTATCGGTTTCTGGAGGACACATCGTCCGACAAAGCCAATCCGGCCATCCTGAGCAACTTTGCGGTGCGGCGGATCACGGCGCACGAGATCGACCGCGGCATGATCCGCATTCGCTATGGCTCTCATGACGGCGTCATCGAAGATGTCGCTGCCTTCGGCAGTGACCATTGCGATCTCTATCCCGTCGGATTTCAACTGGACGACGGAGCCCATGGCATTTCCTATTTACGAGTGGAAGCGCATGGTTTTCAGGAGACCAGCCGTCCCGCCGACAAATATTGGAATGGCGATGGCTTTTCCGACGAACGCGGCAATCACGGCATTCGCTATGTCTCCTGCACAGCTACGCAATGCAGCGATGGTGGGTTCGACCTGAAATCGGCGGAGGTCTATCTGGAAAATTGTGTCGCCCGCGCCAACAAGCGCAATTATCGTTTGTGGAATGGCGGCAAGTTATACCGATGCCGGAGCGAGGATCCGCATCAATATGGCGGCACTGGAGGGGCAGCGCATTTTTCCTTTCGTGGAGCTGTCGGCCGCTATGTCATCGACAGCGCAGTTGTTCGTGCGGCGCCAGGCAATGGGGCTCCGGTTTTTCTGATTGAGACGAAAACGCCACTGAATTTGGAGATCCGCAACGCCGACATCAACGCTCCGGGCGCTCCGAATTCAGTGGCGAAAGGCCCGGAGCCATTGATAAGCTGGGTTCCGGAACGACGGCTGCAAAATATCCGTGTGTTGAGAGATCGGGCCTGACCGGCATGGACGAATCCGCCGCCCTTCAGGAGACGTGAACGGACGCGGCCGGCGCCAGGACCGGTTGCAGCCTGGTGCCTTGGAACCGCCGTTTTGCCCAGCTGTTGATCGGGTGCTGTCAGTCTAATGCTAACTCGTCTCCGCCATGAGACAGACGATGCAATCCATTTCCTACAAGCGCCACCGGTTCCCGCACGAGACGATCCGGCTGGCGGTCTGGCTCTACTTCCGCTTTACGACCAGCCTGCGCGACGTTGAGGAGATTCTGGCCGAGCGCGGGATCGATGTCAGCTACGAAACCGTGCGCTGCTGGGCCAGCAAGTTCGGCCCAGCCATCGCCGCCAACATCCGCCGGGCTCGCGGACGCGCCGACAGCGTCTGGCATCTCGACGAGATGGTTGTCCGGATCAACGGCAAACGGATGTTCATGTGGCGGGCCGTCGACAAGGAAGGTGAGGTTCTCGATGTCCTCGTCCAGAAGCGCCGCAACAAGGCCGCTGCGCTGAAATTGCTGCGAAAACTTCTCAAGAACCAAGGCTTCATGCCTGAGCAGATCGTGACCGACGGACTGGCCTCATACAAGGCAGCGATGAAGATCCTGGGTTGCAGGCATCGCCATCATCCCGGTCGATTGCGCGACAACAATCGGGTCGAAAATTCCCACCTTCCCGTCCGGCGACGAGAAAGAAAAATGCAGCGGTTCAAGTCCCAGGGCCAGGCCCAGCGCTTCGTTTCCACCCACTCCGCGATCTACAACACCTTCAACCTCCAGCGCCACCTCACCTCCCGCAACACGATGCGCCACCTCCGATCCGCCGCCATGGCGGAGTGGAACGCTGCGTCCGCCGCTGCGGAGTGAATTCGCTCATCGGGGACGTAGCGCGCCTATGCCAAGTTAACCTGACAACACCCGCGTCGCTACCACGATCGCTGCCCAGCCGTCTTCCTCTCCGCCATCGCTCTCGCCGCCACCGTCCTCTTCTGGCTATGATCAACGAGTCCTGAGCCTAATGCCGTTCCTGAAACACGGTTCGCGCCATGATATCATGCTGGATTTCGGCGGTTCCTGCGAATATACTTTGCGCCCTATCGTTGAGATAACGCGGCACGGCTAAGCGCATCATGTCTCGCGTTGGCCCATCCCCTGTGGGGGGGAGTGGGCGCTGCGTCTCCCATTTTCTCGCAGAACCCCCGATAAGGTCGACGGCCAGGCTTGAAATTGCCTGGCGAGCTTTGGCAGTGCGCAGTTTGATCAACGACGAAGCGAATTGGCTCATCACTTCGCCGGGGGCGAGCGGCAGAACTGACTGAATCTCGAGGATTTCCAAAGCGTCTAGGTCAAGTTCTATCATCGACAGACGAGTTCGAGTGTAGCTCGCTTCGTCGGAGGGAATCTGCTCCTCCAAGGACTTTGCCATCAAGGAAAGTTGTCTGAACCACGCCCTGAGACGGGTGGAGTAAAACGATCCGGCCCGCTCATTCTTCAACAGAAAGAGCGCCTTGGCCCAACCGTCACCCGACAGACCTATGATGTTCTCGGATGGGATCACGACGTCATCGAAGAAGACCTGATTCAACTCATGGTCGACCCCTATGGTCGCGATCGGCTGAACGGATACGCCGCGCGCATGCATGTCCACGATGATAAAGCTAAACTTTTTGCCGGCCTGCTGATCATGCTCGCTCCGAACCAATGCAAACATCAGGTTCGCCACATGCCCGTGAGTAGTCCAAATCTTTGTGCCGTTCAGCACGTAGCGGTCACCGTCAAGGCGCAGATGTGATTTGAGCGCCCGCAAATCTGAGCCAGCGGAAGGCTCGGAGAAGCCTTGACACCAATAATCCTCTCCAGAGCGAATTCGGGGAAGATATTTTTCCTGCTGGTTGCGCGTCCCATATTCCATCAATACAGGGGCGATCAGGCGAAGACTTACGGTATGCTGGAACGGTGCGTAGGCGGACGCGCAGCTCCGCTCGAACAGATAGCGCTGCATCGGGCTCCATCCCGTACCGCCGAAAGCCACCGGCCAGGACGGCGCCCCCCAACCGCGACGATCGAGAATCGCCTGCCACGCGCGGGACACGGGCGGTTCTGGGTATACCCCGCTCGTCATCCGCTGCGCATCGGCGAGCTCGGCCGACAGGTTCTGTGCGATGAAGTCGTTCACCTCAGACTCGAAGGCTTGCTCAGCCGCAGTCAAGCGAAAGTCCATTTCAATTCCTCGATCAGTCGGCAAGCGCCGCGTGGCGCTTCAGATGGACGAGGTGTCCACCGGTCAGAGAATTCGCCCCGATCACCCGCTTCAGGCGAGCTCCAATACCGAGCTCTTCCGTAAATCCCATCGCGCCGTGGAGTTGTATCGCGTCTTCAACGACCCATCGCGCCGCCGCGCCAACCTTGACGACCGCCCCGGAGGCCGCACGCGCTGCGTCGAAGTCAGCCAGACCGTCCAGTGCGAGCGCAGCGCGCAGCGTCAGAGCACGGGACTCCTCGACTGCAACCGCCATGTCGACCACGCGGTGCCGCAACACCTGCTTCGTAGCGAGCGGCTGACCGAATTGAACCCGCGTTTTCAGGTAATTACGCGTACGATCGACCATATCATCCATGAGGCCGACGAGTTCAGCGCAGATGACGGTGTTGAAACGGTCGGCCGCCTTTTCTAGCACGCTGGAGGCATCCGGCGATGCGCTTAGGAGCTCGGCCGGCACTCCTTCCAGCCGCGCCTTCCCTTCGGTACTTCCATCAATGCTAGCAAATTGCGCCAGGACACCCTGGAGATCGTCCATCCTCACTAGGAATACCCCAACGGACCCTTGCGTTGAGGCCTGGACTACGACACGTCCAGCTTCAGGGACTTCGGGAATCAATATGTCGCCAGTCAGCAGGAATGAGCCGGCGGCGCTCCGCTCGGCCCGCACTTCGCCAGCGGGATCGGCGCTCGGCCTCGCGAACGCGATACGTAAACTGCCATCCGCCACATGCGCCAATATCTGCCGTTGCTGTTCGTCGCCAAGTCGCTCAAGAACATAGGTTGCCGCCACGGCATTGGTCGCAAACGGTGCGATTACACCTGCCTGCCCCATTTGCTCGGCAACGATGCAGGCTTCAAGTACGCCCTGGCCGGAACCGCCCAGGTCGACATCGAGCGCTAGGCCCAGCCAACCCATTTCCGCAAACATCGGCCACGCCTCCTGTCTGGGATCCACGCGCCGGAATACCTGCACGGCCGAATCGCGCAGCAAATTCTGATCTTCGGTAAACGAAACTTTCATCGATGCTGATCCATTAATGGCCCAAGTAGTTGCGCAACCTCAGCTGCATCGAAAGTGCGCCTCCCCGCCGTGAACAGATTGGAGCTACAGATCGGTATCCCCTTTCAGCATCTGCTGCGAAATGGTGCGATATAAAATCTCATTGGTGCCGTCAGCGACGTGCACGATACGAAGCGCGTGCCAAGCGTGAAAAAGCCCGACCTCGTTGGTAAAACCCATCGCGCCGAATGTCTGCATAGCTCGATCGACAGCTTTGTACCCTATTTGGACCGAATAGGCTTTGGTCATGGAAAGCTCCTTGACGGCCGGATTTCCCTGATCCAGCAGCATCGCAACATTACGGCCCATGAGGTGCGCCGCGTGCAGCTCTGTTGCACTTTCGGCCAGGGGAAAAGTCACGCCCTGGTACTCGCTTATTGATTTACCGAATGCCTTGCGCAGTCGCGCGTAATCCAAGGCCTGTTCAATAGCCCAGCGTCCAGTTCCCACTGCACGCGCGGAATTGTAGAGTCGACCCAGCGACACACCATACAGTGCAGCGTCGAACCCTCGGCCAAGGTCGCCAAGGAGTTGCCAGGGCTCGACTCTGACGTTGTCAAACGCCAGTTCGGCTTCGTCCCCCCCAATGCTGCCGAGCATGCAAATGACGCGCTGAACGCAGAAGCCAGGGGAGTCTACCGGTACTATGAACGCGGAAATGCCCCCCCGCTTCTCGCGGGCAAGCTCCTGATCGGTTACAGCGAAAACGACACAGTAGTCGGCGATCGGCGCATTCGTCGTCCATATCTTGCGGCCGCTCAGTAGCCATCCGTCCCCGTCTCGGATTGCCTTTGTCGTAAGGGCCGCCGCGTCCGAGCCCGCGCCAGGTTCCGAAAGCCCGAAACACATCGAACTTTTACCCGTCATCATAGGGGCGAGTACGCGCTCGCGTGCTTCGACTGTGGCCTTCTCGAAAAGACGGCTTGGCCCGAACGCCCAATGATTCAATACATAAAGCATGAGCCAATTCATCGGGCCACATTGGCGATATAGCTGCTCCCATCCGACAAAATAAGCGAGATTTCCCAGCCCGGCGCCGCCAAGCTCTTCCGGAACGCACATTGTATAGAACCCGGCGTCCGCCGATGCTGTGCGAACCTCAGTGATCAACTTAAGCAGTCGATCGGAAAAGCGTCCGTCCTCGTCATAAAGGATTCGCGGGTTCTCGAAGAGGTCCCGATTGGCTTCATGGCGAGGAATGACTTCGGACTCGGCAAACGCGGCGAGACCTTCGCGCACTGCTTGTAGATCGTCGGGCAGATCAACGGCTATTGCAGGCACGTAATACTCCTCCTGAAATTTCTTTTAGATACGCCTTACCCGAGAATAACAATCAAGCGGTAGGGCCAAACATCATCTGGATGATTTCAGGTAGGGCCGCGCTGGAGCTTTGGGCCATTGAACCGGGTAGCCAACTCATAAGCCGCATCGCGACGCGCGCGGCGGCGACCCGCAGCACCGCTGCGGGTCGCCCCAGTCGTCGCCGAAAGCCGCTGTTAGTTGCTCATCACGCCAAGAAATTCGCGCGTTCTTGCCTCGAATGCCGGCCGCAGGTTTGCTCGCGGAAAGAGCTTGACGGCGTTTCCACCAAGCACCTCGACCAATTCCTCAGAGGTAAGATCCGGATTCTCGTCCCGTATCCTCTGGATCACCTTGTTCGTGAACGGGAAGGTGCCTTCAGAATGCGGATAGTCCGTCGCGAAGAGCAGCGCCCGGAGGCCCACGCCGCTACGCGCCGCTATTGACGAACGGACATCATTCTGCAGCGAGCAGTGAACCTGATCACGAACAATCTGGCTCGGCATGCGCGAAAGTTTCGGTTCCACGCTGTTCGAGTGGCAGACGTAAGCTTCATCCATGCGCTCGGCCAAACTCCACAACCAGCCGGCGCTGTGCTCGGCGAACAAGATCTGCGCCTTTGGATTGCGGTCGAGCACACCGCCGGCGACCAGCTGCGTGATGATGTCGACGCCGTCGTTCATCAGTCGGACGTAATTGTACAGCGCGCCGCCCGGCCCCTTGAGCGGGCGAATATCGATCTCTCCGAAGCCGGTGTGGAACACGAGCGGGATGCCCATCTCACCGGCGAAGGCGAAGATCGGATCCCAACGCGGATCGTTGTAGTTGTTCAGGCCTTCATAAACACAGAAAGCGGCGAAGCCTTTGTCAGCCGTGCGCTTACATTCAGCCAGCGCGTCATCGAAATCGTGTGAGGGGATGATCGCTGCGGGAATCAGCCGGTCGCGCATCGGCTCCGTGTAATCCCAGACCCAATCGTTCCAAACTTCGCTCGCGACACGCTGCGCCTCGCGATCCTGGATCGCCGCAACGAGCAGACCCGACGAAGGAAAGAGGAGTTCCGCGTCGACCCCGTCGCGCTCCATATCTGCGGCGCGCAGCGACAGATCGCGAGCGCCTCGGCGCTTGGTATCAACAACGCTTTGCCCGCTCTGCAACTGGAATTCCGCGTCGGTCTTGCCGGTCTTGTGCGTCGGAAAATCAGCAAAAAAGCGCATGACGACCCGGTCGCCGATTTTCCAGAGCCTGCGAATCTTGCCGTTCCCGACGTCTTCTTCAACAAACACTGGCGCGTGATCCTGCAGATGCGGCGGCATTTTCACGCTGAACAGATCGTTCGGTTCCGCCACGTGGGCATCGCAACTGAAGACAAAGGGCCGTTGCTCGATATCCATTGTTAGATCCTCATCCTGAAAAAATCATCACAGCCCGCGTGACAGCAGGCACTCCCATATCCCTTTAGCCGAGCCACTGAATGCGCCGGACATGTTCGCCCGGTGTCTCAGGCCAAGCGGCTCGAGGTTGTGACCGTCTCTTGAAGTTATCCGCACACCCACTTGGGGGCGGTAGGTGTTCTCGTTCACCGAACCGGTCTTGTCGTCATGTCTCTCGCCTCAAGCTCCCCGCCGTAATCGGTAGGTCCTATAATAATTCGAACAGACGACCGATAGAATAAGTAGATCGGTGTCAAAATGCAAGCCGCCGCGACGCGGGCGCAGCTGCCGTCGGGCTACGTCAGGTTCGTTCAGTGAATCCGGCGCCCTACGCAACCGCCAACCCGACGCCGCACCCCGTCGAACCTTGGCGCCCTCGATCGTCGAGGTCCCCCCGGCGGGGTCCGCTCCAGCCAGGCCTTGCTCTGGGAGCGCTGAAACCGACAGGCCAGCTCAATTTCCACCACTCAGGTAAAGTCGCAGAGCGATCGGCCAGGGTAAAATCGACCGCGCACTTGACGCCTTATCGGCCGGCTGTTAGTTCGAAATTATGGGAGAGAGCCATGCAAGTCAATCTCTTGTCGGGAGTACTGGGCGAGCCCAACGTTGCCGGCTCGGAGGACGTTGAAACCAGCCAGATCGTGAAGTCAGCCGATCGTGCCTTCAAAGTTCTAGAGTTGCTCGACGTCCTGCGGCGGGAGGTCCTGGTTTCTGAAGTATCGATGTTGCTGGACATGCCCCAATCTAGCACATCCGTCCTCCTGCACAGTATGGTCATGACGGGATATTTGCACTTCAATCCCGACACCCACGCCTTCAGCCCGACCACGCGCGTCGCACTGCTCGGCAACTGGGTCAACGGCCCGATGATCAGCGAGGGTTTGCTCATGGGCCTGCTTCAGCGGGTGAATGCGCGCACGCGGCAGGCGGTAGTGGTGGCCACCCGCAACCGCATCTGGTCCGAATACATCCATGTCGTCCAGGCGACCGAGCCCGTCCGTTTGTTCGTCGTCAAAGGGACTCGGCGACCGCTGATCCGAACGGCAACGGGGCTCATGTTGATCGCCGACCTGCCCGACTACGACATCAAGCGGATCGCCCTGCGCATCCATGCGGAGGCCGATCCCGAGACGCCACGGAGCACCATGACCGAGCTCATGGAACAGGTGAGCGCGGTTCGCCAGCAAGGCTGGGCGTTCATGTTCGACACAGTCACGAAAGGCGGCGCGATGATTGCCATGCGTCTTTCTCAGGACAACGACGATGAGCAGCTGGTAATTGGAATTGCAGGCCTTACCGACCATCTTCGCGAGCATCGCGACAGCTATCTCGCCGCTCTGCGTGACGAGATCGGCCGGTACGTCGAAAACCGTAGACAGATGTAGAATTTACGACGTTTATCAACACGAATTGCGAATCTCACGGGCCTTCACTTCCAACAGATTCACAATGCATTGATTAGGCGCGATGACGACTGGCGGCGTGGGAGCATGGATTGCTCAGCACCGCCTTTCCCGAAGAGCGGATGGCTCAGCAGCGAGGTTAACGACGATGGTGTCCCAGATCGAAGCCGTGACCCGTGAGACGCGCGACGATGTCGCCATCTTGACGCTAAACGACGCCGACCGGCTCAATGCCTTGTCCGACGAGATGCGCGCCGCGCTGCTGACGGGGGTCGAGGCCGCGATGGCGGATCAGGGCATCCGCGCGATCGTAGTGACCGGCGCCGGGGGCAACTTCAGCGCCGGCGGAGACATGCGCCAAATGATTGTTTCAGCAACCCCGGACCCGGCCCGTACGCGCCGCCGGCTCATGCCACTCCACCGTCTGATCGAACTGGTCGCGAGCGGTCCGAAGCCCGTGATCGCAGCAGTCGAGGGGGCGGCATTCGGCGCCGGGCTGTCGCTAGCGGCCGTCTGCGACTTCGTGGTAGCCGGACATGGCGCCCGCTTTGGCGCAGCGTTTAGCAAGATCGGATTGGCGTCGGACTGCGGTCTGGTCTGGTCGCTGCCGCAGCGGGTCGGTCGCACGCTGGCGCGTGACCTCCTGTTCACCGGTCGCCAGGTCATGGCCGAAGAGGCCCACCGCATCGGGATCGTCGATCAGCTCGTTCCAGCCGGGCACGCGCTGGCCACAGCTCTGGAGAAGGCTGTCGATTATCACGGCGTCGCACCGCTCTCGATCGCCGCGATGAAGTTCGCTTTTGCGCAGGGGCCGGGCTCCTTGAGCGAAGTCCTCGCCCTCGAACAGCAACAACAGCCGATGCTGAGCATGACCGGCGACCATGCCGAGGGCCTCGCGGCATTTCGTGAAAAACGTCCGGCCAAGTTTACGGGGTTTTGAGCGCGCGCCGGCCTGCAGGCTGCGCCCGGGGGGCTTCGGGAACGGCAACTGGTCAACCGCCCATTCCGTCACTCGCGGTCTGATGATGCTGCGCGGCGCCATGGATCGGCTGCACCGGAAACATCGCCCACGGAGCGCTGGTCAACCTTGCGGCCGACGAGTTGTGCGCCGCCGAGCTTGCTGAACTCGCCCGCTTCTGCCCGCAGTCTGAGGTGGCGCCGGTTTGACTCACAGTGTTGAGCGCCTCGAGCAGAAATCGCATGTGAACGTACTCCCATGAAAACCTTAGAAGCGGACGGCATGCCCGCGGTGTCTGCCGCGTGGAACCGCTGACCGATCGCCCTAAAATCATACACATGATCTGCTCGGTGGCTGATTGCTCCCCCTTCAAGGCTGCACTAGCCTCGAATGTGCAGGAGCAATACATGGCCATCGACTACGAAAACTTGGTTGCATGGAAATTCGCCGAGCGGACGCACGGCTACTCATGGCGCGACACGGTGCTCTATGCGCTGGGGCTAGGGTTGGGTTCGAGCCCGGTGGATCCGGCCGAATTGCGCTTTGTCTACGAGCAAGGGCTGCAGGCGCTCCCGACGATGCCGGTGGTGCTGGGCCACCCTGGTTTTTGGATCAGCGAGCCGGATACGGGCATCGATTTCCGCAAGGTGGTCAATGGCGAGGTGTCGTTGACAATTTACACTCCTCTGCCGCCAGAAGGCACTTTGATCGCGCGCAATTCCGTCGATGAAGTCATCGACAAGGGTGAAGGCCGGGGCGCTATTCTGCGCGTGCGGCGAGATTTGATCGATCAGGCGACGGGTGTTCTGCAATCGACCCAAGTCATGTCGATGTTCTGCCGTGCCGATGGCGGGTTTGGCGGCCCGCAAACCGGCGCGCCCCAGCCCGAGGTCACCATTCCGGACCGGCTGCCGGACATGTCGACGAGCCGGACGACCCTGCCGCAGGCGGCGCTGATCTATCGGCTTTCCGCAGATCTCAATCCGCTCCACGCCGATCCTGCGGCCGCCAAGGCTGCCGGCTTCCCCCGCCCCATCCTGCATGGTTTCGCCACCTTCGGAGTCGCGGGCTACGCGCTGCTTACCCTCTTAGGCGGCACCGACCCCGAGACGCTGCTCGAACTCAGCTGCCGCTTTTCGGCGCCGGTGTTCCCAGGTGAAACCTTGCGTACGGACATATGGATCGAACCCGATGCAACGCTCTTCCGTTGCACAGTGATCGAGCGTGACAAAGTCGTACTCGACCGCGGCCGGGCTGTATTCAAATGAACCTGCGGCGCGCCGCCAACCCAGGAGAGCCGGTTTGACCCAGGCGACCCCAACAACAACCTATTTCCGACACCTCGCTGAAGGAAAGTTCTTGCTACAGCGCTCGCAAAGCACCGGCGAATGGGTCTTCTACCCGCGGATGTTAGCTCCGCGTAGCGGCGCAACCGATCTCGAGTGGGCCGAGCCAAGCGGCCCCGGCACGGTCTACGCGACGACAGTGAAGCGGATGAAGCCGCCTGAACCCAATGTGAGCATCGCAATTGTCGAGTTGGATGAAGGCCCTCGCATGATGACGCACGTGCAGTCCATTCCACCCGAGCAGGTGTTCATCGGCATGCGGGTACGCGCCAGGATTGTCGAGGCCCCAGACGCCGGCAAAATTCTGGTTTTCGAACCAGATAGCGCAGAATGACGCGGGGATCACAGCTGCGCGGCAAGACCGCGTTCGTCGGCGCCGCTACCTTCGGATGCGGCGAAGCGCCCGGCTACACATCGATCGAGATCGCGGCGGAGGCCGCCCGGCTTGCGATCGCCGATGCCGGGCTGAAGAGGTCGGACATCGACGGTCTCTTCATCTGCTTGCCCAACGATTTCCTGGCGGGGCTGACGATCGCCGAGTACCTCGGCATTCGCCCCAGGATGACCAACAGTAGCCGCACTGGCGGATCGGCGTTCCTGACCCATGCCGAATGGGCGATGTTGGCGCTCGACGCCGGACTGATCGATCATGCGCTGATCTGCTACGGGTCGAACCAGCGCACCGGCGCGGGCAAGCTGGTGGCGGCGCAGGCGCCGTCACCCTTCGAACTTCCATACCGTCCGAACAATCCCGTCGCCTCCTATGCGTTGGCAGCGTCGCGGCACATGTATGAGTTCGGCACGACGTCTGAGCAACTCGCCTCGGTCGCGGTTGCGGCGCGGCAATGGGCCAATCTCAACCCCGACGCGTTTCGCCACGGGCCGCTGTCAATCGAGGATGTGCTCGCCACGCGGCTGGTCTCCGATCCCCTGCATGCCGCCGATTGCTGCCTCATCACCGATGGCGGCGCGGCCGTGGTGATGACGCGGGCGGACCGGGCGAAAGACCTGCGGCAGACCCCTGTCGCGCTGCTCGGCGCCGCCTCCGCGACCTGGCACATCGAAATCGCGCAGCTGGCCGATTTGGCCGTATCAGCAGCGCAGGAGTCAGGCCGGCGCGCCTTCGCCCAGGCCGCGCTGGGTCCGTCCGACATCGACGTCGTCAACCTCTATGACGCCTTCACGATCAACACTATCATGTTCCTCGAGGATCTCGGCTTCTGCGGCAAAGGTGAAGGCGGTCCATTCGTCGCGAGCGGCGCGATCGCACCGGGCGGTTCGCTTCCGGTCAACACCAACGGTGGCGGCCTGTCGTTCTGCCACCCCGGAATGTACGGCTTGTTCACCCTGGTGGAGTCCATCCGGCAGCTGCGAGGCCAAGCGGGCGAGCGGCAAGTAAACGGCGCGAAGCTGGCGCTGGCGCATGGCAATGGCGGCACCCTGTCCAGCCAGGCGACCTGCATCCTCGGCGTTCCGGACACGGTATGAGGCGACGCAATGACGGTCTCCCTCACAATCGATCAAGGCTGGGCCAGTGATCCCAGAGGTTTGCGGACGTTATAATGCCGACCCAGCCAATATTGATGACATGACGAAAACGAAAGGATTTTTAAGATGGATTTCTCGACCTATCCCGAGCAATTGAAGTTCAACATTACAAACGGCGTGCTGACGGTCACTTTCAACAACCCCAGCCAGCGCAACGCGATAATGACGATCATGGACGAGCATATGCCGCGGATCTTCTTTGAAGCGGATCGCGATCCACGCGTCGAAGTCATCGTGCTCACCGGCGAAGGGAGCGCGTTCTGCGCCGGCGGGGATATCGACGGGATGAAAAAGGACGTCGGCAGGATCGAGACTTTCCTGGCGGGCTATCGCAACGGCAAGCGCTTCATGCAGCTGATGCTCGATACCGAAAAGCCGATCATCGCCAAGGTCAACGGCGACGCCATCGGGTTGGGCTGCACGATCGCGCTATGCGCCGACATCGTGGTCGCAAGCGAGACCGCACGCTTCGCCGATCCGCATGTCAAGGTTGGGCTGACCGCCGGTGACGGCGGGGCGGTGTTCTGGCCGCATAGCGCCGGCTCGGCTATGGCCAAGTATTTCCTCCTCACCGGAGATCTCATCACAGCGCGCGAGGCCAATGAAATGGGCCTCATCGCCAAGGTAGTCGCACAGGAGGAACTGGACGCGGAAGTCGCCCGAATAGTCGACAAGCTGCTAAATGGTGCGATGGGCGCAATTCGCTTTACCAAATCGCTTCTGAACATCCCGCTTCGGCAGTCCCTCGCGAGCATGGTCGACGCCGGCTTCGCGTTGGAAACCGTTTCCAGCCAGCTGCCTGATCATCGCGAAGCGGCTCAGGCTTTCGTGGAGAAGCGCAAGCCCGTGTTCCGCAAGGGGTGAAGTGTCGGCCGCCCGGCGTAGCCACGCTAAGGACGTGGTAGTTACGAGGGCGGCCCACGGCATCAGTCGGGATCGCGCTACGTGGCGGCAGACGCTGGATGAACTTACGCGACTCGATCCCGCGGACGGCGACCGGCGGCATCGACTATCGACAGCTAGACTAGCTGTGCGGCGGAGGAAACTAACCCGGAGGCAATACCCGCACCTCGTGATTGCTGGCCGACGTCAATTCAGATCCAGATGAAGGACACAATAAAAATGGTGGAGGAACGTCCATACTTCGACCCGGAGATTGAGACCATGCCGCGTGCCGAGATCGAGGCGCGGCAGTTCGTAGCTCTGAAGCGCGTCATCGAGAACGCCTATGCAAACGCGGGGCTGGTGCGCAAGAAATGGAACGAGGCGGGGGTCAAACCCTCGGACATCAAGTCGTTGAGCGATTTCTCGCGGCTCGCGCCCTTCATCACCAAAGACGATATACGTGCTTTTCGCGCTGAGACCGGCGACCCATTCGGCGGAATCCTTTGCACGCCAATGTCCGAACTGCGTTCGATCACCGGAAGCTCGGGAACGACCGGCGATCCCACGCTGCTGGCCCGGCGCGATCTTCATGCACCTCTGACCGATTCTCGCTTCGACCGCGCCTTCTGGGATCTCGGCATCCGGCCGGGCGACGTCGCCGTCACCATCATTCCCACCATCCGGGGCTCAGCGATCGGGCCATTGCTTCACTTCGGGCTAACCCCGCTCTGCGTCGACCACTCGCCCTCTGAAATCGGCAGGCTGGTCGAGCTCAGCCGGATCTATCGGCCAACGGTGCTCATCTCACTGTCGACGCCGCTGTTGATGGGGCTCGAACAGTTCGAGATCGACACTGGCATTGACTTGGCCGAAGTGTTCTCCAGCTACAAGGCGATGGTCTGGGGCGGCGAGCCCTTGGGCCCGCGTGGCCGCAGCCTCACCGAGCGCTGGAAGATGAACATCATCGAGATCGTGTCGCTCGGTGATGCGACGATCACGCTGGAGGCGGCAAACCATACCGGAGCCTATGCTTGGGAAGACGAGGTCTTCGTCGAGCACATCGATCCGGAAACCGGTGAGCCGGCGCCGGACGGCGCCTTGGGCGAACTCGTGGCGACGCCGCTGCAGAATATGGTCGACCCGCTCATACGATTCCGCAGCGAGGATCTCGTCTGGCTGACACGCGAGCGCTGTCCGTCGGGACGGACTCATGCCCGCTTCCGGGTGAAAGGACGCACGGGCGATCAGGTTGTGGTCGCCGGAAAGCAGCTCCTGCCAGTCAACATCTGGCCCACCATTGAATCGCAGCCGGAGTCAAAGGCCGGCCTGTTTCAGATCGTCCGTCCGAAAACGGCGGAGGATTTCCTTCGCCTGCGTGTAGGCTACGCCGGTGACGCCGACCTGCCTTCGCTCGAAGGGCGACTGAAAGGCGAAATCCAGCGGCAGCTGGGCGTCGAGTCCCGCCTAGAGCTCGTTCCGAATGACGAGCTCCTCAAGCTGGGGCCGCCGCACAAGATCCCGCGCATCGTCAAACTGTAGGGGCAGCATGAGGAGCCAGCGAATCGGACTTGAGAAGTTCGTGCAGCGCCCGTCTTCAAGAGGATGTGACCATGATCGTCGAAGAGAGAAACTATTCGTTCGCCCTTGGCGACATCGCTCGGTTCGTCGAGCTCTACGAAAAGGAAGGCGTGCAGATCGCCACCCGACAGCTGGGCTACCTGATCGGCTATTTCCGCACCGAAGTCGGTCCCGACCTCAACGAATTCGTTCACCTGTGGGGCTTCATCGATTTCGAGGACCGCGCCGCCCGCCGCAGGGCCTTGTGGGCGGACCCCGAATGGCTTGATTTCGTGACCAGATGCCCGCTCCCCGTTCGCCAGCGCAACCGGTTGTTCACGCCGGCTGCTTGGTCTCCTATCCGCTGAATCCGAGGGCTTGCAACGTGGCGAAATGGCTGAAAACAACGGATACGATTACGTTCGACGTGCGGGACCGGATTGCGAGGATCACGCTGAATCGTCCCGAAAAGCGGAATGCGCTCAGCTGGCGTATGCTTCAGGAATTGCGCGACGCCCTTCTGGAGGCAGACGACCTCACCAGCGTGCATTGCGTGGTGCTCGGCGGCAACGGACGCGACTTCTGTTCGGGGTGGGACCTCACCGGCGGCGAGGTCAGCCCCGTCAAGGAGCAGCAGGCCGCGCAGAGCGCCACGTCCGAGTACCGTAGTCAGACGTCCACGATCGATGACGACATCTGGCAGATGGACCGCATGAATGAGCTGCGCATGGTCATGTTCGACATGCATAAGCCGGTGATCGCCAAGATCCAGGGTGCCTGCCTGGCGAATGGCACCGACATTGCGCTCCTGTCGGATCTGGTAATCGTCGCGAGCGATGCGCGCATCGGCTATCCGCCGGTCCGCGCGCAGGGATCACCACCTTCGCACATGTGGCTCTACAACATGGGACCGCAGTGGGCGAAACGCATGTTGCTCACCGGCGACCTGCTGCGCGGCCGAGACGCCGCGCGGTTGGGCCTTGCCCTCGAGTCCGTTCCAGCGGCCAAGCTCGACGCCCATGTCGGGGCGCTGGCAAAGCGGATTTCGGCCATCGCGCCGGACCTGCTCGCCTGCCACAAGCGCGTCGTAAACCTCGGGCTGGAACTGATGGGCGCCAAGACGCTGCAGCGCCTCGCCGGCGAGGGCGATGCACGCGGGCACCTGTCGGCCGGACGCATGCAATTCCGCCAGTCGATCGAGGAGCTTGGGCTCAAGGAGGCCGTACGCCTTCGCGATGCGCCGTTCGGCGACGGCATGGTCGATTACAGCTGGGAGTGACGTGGGGGGCGGCCTGAGCAGGCGCCGAAGTAATTCACCCCCGCAGCAGGTTCACTCTGGCTCCGCCGCCTGTTGATCGCATCGACTCTCTGCGGCGATAGGTCTCGGCGCCAAGCGCCCCCTGTCGCTCTTGAGCGAAGGACAGGTTGGCGGTGACTTCGCTGCCGACAAGATCGACCGGATCACCCGTTCGTCGTGCGCCTCTAGCGCCACACAAGTGGCCTCGCCGAAGCCGCCGGCAGCCCTCCTAACGACGGGCGATGCAATTCACATGTTCAATTTTCTGGCTTCGGTGTGACGAGCCGGTAGGGAAAGCGAGGCCGTTCTCCGCCCACTCTTGGCGGCGGCCTCGCGGTCTTCCAGGTGGCTAACGTCAGATGCCCCAGAGCGCGGCGGCGTTGCCGCCGACGATCTTCTTGAAATTCTCTTCACCCCCCTTGTCGTAGATCTGCTTGGCAATCCTCATCGACTCGCCGAACACGCCCTCGGGATGGGGATAGTCGATCGACCACATCATCTTGTCGGCGCCGATCCAGTCGATGAGGTCGAGCGCCACCGGATCGTCCATGAATGTCGTCCAGCAGTTGCGGTGCCAATAGTAGCTCGGTTTGTGCTCGAGCTTAGGCCTGAGCACCGCGGCGTAGTCGCGATAGATCTTGTCGGCATTCGCGATCGAGGGCGCAGCCCAGCTCGCGCCGCCTTCAGTGAAGACGATCTTGAGATTGGGGAACCGATCGAACAGACCCGAAAACACCAGCTGGGGGAACAGCGCGTAGAACGGCTGCATGTTGCGGGCCATGTTGATGCCCAGCGCGCCCGTGCCGGTAGCGTCGATGTGCACGCCGACGTGCATCGAAAGCGGCAGGCCCGCCTCCTCGATCGCCTCCCACATCGGCAGCATTTCCTTGCCGTTGTACCGTACGCCACGCGGGAACGACGGGATCTCCACGGCCTGGAAGCCAAGATCCTTGATCTTCTGCATATAGTCCCGCGACATCTCGGGCTTGTAGATCGTCGGCAGGTAAGCGACCGGGAAGAGGCGGTTGGGCGCCGCCATCCGCCATTCAGCCAGCCACTCGTTGAATACGTCGATGCATTTGAACCAGAGATCCTTGTCCTGCATCCGGATGAGAGCAGCCGCGTGCTGGTGGAATATCACCGACGCCTCGATGCCTTCGGCATCCATATCGGCCAACCGATGCTTCACGTCCCAGAAACCAGGACGCCCCTCAGGATGATTGTCCGGTTCAAAACCGGGCGTGTCGTAGGACACCCCGTCGACTTCAAGATGGTGAAGGTTAAACTCGTCCTGCCAGTGACGCGGCGCCCGCGCCTTATCCGCACCCGTCAGGCGATCCTCCCAAAGGCGCGGCGGCTCCATCTGGTGGTCGTCTGCGGAAATAAAGCGCGTGCCCGCAGGAGGCGTCCAGTCGCTCTTCGGGACCACCCGGTGCAGTGGAAACGGATGTGCAGCCAAATCGTTCATCTACCTTGTCCTCTGTTAAGGTTTCACGCCTTGTTCGACAGTCGTTGAATCATCGCGGCAACAAGGTTCTGTGCTCTCTCGGGGCCATCGGTCGCGCCTGCTCAAGCCGCCCACCACGTCACCATCCCATCGTCAGCACGCCATTTGCATACCGCCGTTGGCGGATATACGCTGCCCCGTGATGAACGAAGCGGCATCGGAGAGCAGAAAGCAGATCGGCCTTGCGGCCTCTTCCACCGAACTCCAGCGTCCAAGCGGGATGCGCGCGAGATAGGTGTCAGCAAATCTCTCACTGCGTACGATATTGGTCATTTCAGTCTCCACGACACCGAAGGCGACGCAGTTTGCGCGGATGTTGTATTTGGCCCATTCGCGCGCGGTTGCCATGGTCATCCCGATGACGCCAGCCTTCGCTGTACAGTAATTCACTTGGCCGATCGATCCCTGCACGCCTGCATCCGAGGACACGTTGACAATCGCGCCCGGATTCGGATCGCCAGCCTTTGCCCGCTCGATCATATGTCTTCCGACCGCTTGAGAGCACAGGAAGGCGCCGGTGAGATGAACGTCGATCACCTGATTCCACTGCTCCAAATTCATCTTTTCCATCATCGCCAGACGGGTGATCCCAGCGTTGTTCACGAGGCCGTGCACCGCGCCGAAAGTTTCGACGGCGCGATCGACCATAGACTGCACCGCCAACGGGTCCGCAACGTCCGCTACCACCCCAAGGAAGCGCCTTTGGGGATATTGCGCGTGAGCGGATTCGAGGGTTTCGGGATTCATGTCAGCTATCACAGCGTTACCGCCCAGCGCAATGACCAGATCAGCGACTGCCCGCCCGATTCCCCGCCCCGCACCTGTCACGATGACCGTCCGACCGGCCAGAGACATCGGATTGGCAGTCATGATGTTGTCCACCTTCGTATATCCTCATTTAACCAGCGGTACGTTCGGAGATTGGCACATTAAGGCGCGCGCCTAGGCAACACTCGTTCCTGATTATCGAAACGCCATGATCGAGACTACGCGAGAGTGTCGCTGACGCCCGGAAATCAGCTCAGTGATAGTGTCGCCTTCCGAGATGCGCGGTTCGGAATGAGTCGAGCCAGCGCGGACCGCCATTTCACCGCTCGCGGGCGCGCCAGATCGACAGACCCATGGCTGAACTAGGATTGCGCGATCGGCCTCGACAATCCGGAGGTGAAGCCGATGAGCCTGGAGGCGTTCAAGGCCAGCGGCATACTGCGGATCCTGACGCCTGACCTGGTGATCGACCGTTTCAAGCGGATGCAGGCGCGCATGCCGGTCGAGCATCTTATAAAGATGCTCGACCCCCGTCGAAGTTTGTCGACTACGCGGAGGTCTTGGCGACGGAGGCGATGCCGGCGTTCGCCTGAACGCGCCGCAGCCGTGACCTTGGCGTCGGAATAGTTTAATTGTCCCCGATGCTCGCCAAGGATCGACCCTCGAATTCCCCACAGTCCGTCACGCGCGTGATCCGGATCCTGGAAGCGCTGTGCGCCAGCCCGACGCCCTTGAGCCTGGCCGAGCTGAGCCGGGTGCTCGGCACGCCGAAGAGCAGTTTGGCCGCCCTGCTCCGCGGGCTCGCCGAGGACGATTTCGTCATCTCCGTCAAGGGCGCCCACCGGCTGGGGCCGGGCGCGTTTGGCCTGGGCAGCGCCCTGACGGAGGCGCGGCGCCGGCTGCAGTCGTCGGATCTCATTCGCGAAGGCATGCGCAGGCTGGCGGGCCGATCGCACGAGACGGTCCTGTTGGGCGTTCGCGACAGGGGGGCGGAAATGATAACCTATGTAGACGTTGTCGAAAGCCGCAATGCGGTCCGCTTCGCTGTCGCAATCGGCGATCGCCGGCCGCTGTATTGCACCGCCGGAGGCCGCGCGCTGCTGGCGGCCGCCCCAGAGGCGGAGATGCAGGCATATCTTCGCCACCTGAAGCCGGAGCAATACAGTTCCCAGACCGAGACGGACAAGCGCCGGCTCGCCGAAGCGATCGCGCATGCACGCGAGACTGGGGTAGCGCAGACCGTCGACCAGGCCAGCGACGGCGTGACGGGCACGGCCTCCGCGATCTGCGACGCCGCCGAGACCGTCATCGGCGCGCTGGTCGTCGCCGCCCCCAGCTCGCGGCTGCACGACCGCCGTGCGGAGCTGGCGCGGATGGTGCGGGAAGAGGCGGCCGCGATCTCCCGCAGCCTTGGCTACCGCGCGCCGACGGGGCGCTGAGACTCCTTGCCCTGCTTCTAAATCATTCCGTCCGCTGTCGAGCCCGCCGCGGTGGGCTCGACAGCGGCTGCGGCGAGCCCCAGCTCTTCCAGCACCTCGCGCGTATGGGCGCCCAGCTCCGGGGCGGGGCCGGCGACCCTGCCGGGAGTCTGCGAGAACCAGGTGGGCACGCCCGGGAAGCGGACCTTGCCGTTCGGCGTCTCCACCGTCTCGAAGAAGCCGGTCGCGTTCAAGTGGGGATTGTCGAACAGCTCGTCGGGGGTCCGCAAGGGCGCGGCGGGGATGCCCAGGCGGTTGAGCAGCTCTAACCACTCGGCCGTCGTGCGCTCCCGAAACGTCTCGGCCAGTAGGCCATAGACGCGGTCGATATGCTTAGACCGCTCGGCAAGGGTCGCGAGCTCCGGCCCGGCCCAGGGCGGCTTCACCGCATCCACGAACTGCGACCAATGCTTGTCATTGTAGACCAGGGCCGAGATGTAGCCGTCCTTGGTGCGGTAGGGCTTGCGGTTGCGCGCCACCACGCGGGGGTAGCTGGCCGGGCCAAGGGGCGGATCGAACAGGGCGCCGTTGGCGTGCTCGACCAGCATGAAGGCGGCGAGCGTCTCGAACATCGCCACCTCCACCTCCTGGCCCTCGCCGGTGCGCGCCCGGTGAAAGAGGGCGAGTAGGGTGGCGTAGAGGGCGGTGAGGCCGGCCACCTTGTCGGCCACAGTCGTGCCGACGAAGCTCGGCTCACCGGTCAGCATCTGTTGCACCGCCACCAAGCCGCACTCCGCCTGGATGGTGTCGTCGTAGGCCGGCAGATCTCGCTCCGGTCCGCGCCGGCCGTAGCCGTAGCAGTTGGCGTAGACGATCGAAGGGTTGACCCGGGCGACGTCCGTGTAGGCGAAGCCGAGCTTGCCGATCGCCTTAGCGCGCATCGAGTGGATGAAAACGTCCGCGGTCGCAACGAGCGCCCGAAGCGCCGCCTTGCCGGCGTCCGTCTGCAGGTCGAGGACGGCGCTACGCTTGCCGCGGTTGACGTTGACGAACACGCCGGACATCCCCGGCGCCGGTCCGACCGAGACGAAGCGGGTGTTGTCGCCGGCCGGAGGCTCGATCTTGATCACGTCCGCGCCCATGTCCGCCATGATCTGGGTCGCGTACGGCCCCATGACCATCGCGGTCAGATCGACCACGCGGATGCCGGCCAGCGGGCCTGCGCTGTTTGCCGGTTTGCCCATGAAGTCCTCCCTCTGCTCAGCCATGAGCTAGCCGATCCGTTCACGCTACGCCATACCTATTTCGGTCCATGCGGCGGATATCGGCACATCTCTCAAGCGATTCGCGAATGACCGTTCCCGTCCCGGCCAGCATTCTGCTGCGCGCGAAGGTCATAGGAAGCGTTCTGGGGACGCCAAGCGTGGCTATCGGCGGATCGAGGCTTGACCGATCCCCGTCCGCCGGTTGGAAGCTCGCACCGCAGGACGTCGCCCGCTTCCGGCTCGAAGCCAATATGTTCCACCGCGCCGTCGAGCGGGCCGAGCGCGACCTCGACGACAACGAGCAGGCGCAAAAGCGCCTCCAGCGCGAACAGGACGGCTCCGAGGTCAAGTCCGTCCAGCTCGAACGCCTGATCGAGCGAGGACAATCGCTGATCGAGCGGCGCGACAGCCTGGAGGTCTTCCGTGACAGCGCCGCCGACCGCTACCTGCGCACCACTGGCTCACCCTGGTCGCAGCGCACCGGATCGCGCGTCAGTCACCGCCATCTCACCGCCGCGATGATCGATAGCCGCGACTTCATCGCCGCGAGGAAGCGCGCGCGTGAGCGCCGTCCGCACCCCACTTGAAAAATGATAGCATATTGCATATCTTGCTATCATCGCCATCATACCAGAGGGAGGCGCTATCATGCCCGCCGTGACGATCCGGAACCTGCCCGACGCGACGCATCGCGCTCTCAAGGTGCGGGCCGCCCAACACGGCCGCAGCGCCGAGGCGGAAATGCGCGACATCCTCGAAACGGCTGTCCGTCCCGACACGCGCCTGCGGCTCGGCAGCGCGCTCGCGGAACGCAGCCGCCGTCTTGGGCTCACCAATGACGACGTCGCCGCCCTCGAACAGGCCCGCGACAGGAGCCCGGCAAAGCCGATGAGCTTCGAGTGATCCTCCTCGACACCAATGTCGTCTCCGAGGCGATGAAGCCCGAGCCCAACGACGCCGTGCGGGCCTGGCTCGACGACCAGGCCGCCGAGACCCTCTACCTCTCCAGCGTCACGGTCGCCGAACTGATGTTCGGGATCGGCGCGCTTCCCGGCGGAAAACGGAAGGACAGGCTCGCCGAAGCCCTGGAGGGCGTGATGGAGCTGTTTGCCGATCGCATCCTGCCTTTCGATACGGGCGCTGCATGCCGCTATGCCGATCTCGCGGTCAAAGCACGCAGCGCGGGAAAGGGCTTTCCGACGCCCGACGGCTACATCGCGGCGATCGCCGCCGCGCGGGATTTCGTCGTCGCCACGCGCGACACCAGTGCATTCGACGCCGCCGGCCTCGAGGTCATCGATCCGTGGACGGCGAAGCCATAATGTCCGTTATCCGCCACACGGCCTGAACCAGCCAAATGCGGCAGACAGACATCACGGTCTCCTGACCGGACGACCACCCACGCTTCAAGACGCTGATCCTTGGGTCCAGCCGATGGCCTGACGCCATCAACCCGTAAAGGGTCGGACTACGCATGCGCGTGCCGCCGCTTCGGCTTCCCTACCTCAGCCGGCCCCGACCCGACCAGGCATTGATCGCGGGGCTCAAGCGCGCCCATGCCGAACTGCGACGGCATAACATCCACCTGCGCAAGAGCGACGGCAACCTGATTGAAGCCAAGGGCATTGCCGATCCCTATCTCCGCCGTCTCGCATCGCTTGCCTTCCTGGCGCCCGACATTCAGCGTGCCATTCTGGATGGCCGCCATCCATCCGGACTGAAGCTGCAGCACCTCGTCATGCAGGACATCCCGCTCGACTGGAACGCGCAGCGGATCGCGTTTGGATTTTCCGTCTGATAATCAGCCGTTCTGGACCTGTTAAATCCTGATAACAGGACCAGATAACCGCATATTCTGCACCTGTTATGCACCTGCTCTTTCACCGCGCCATCCAACACGCATCAGGCCAAAACCCGCAGTAATCTTGGGAAATAGCGCATGCGCACCCCAGGCGATGACCAACGTGGTTCCATATTGTTCTGATAACAGGTGAACTGGTGAAAGGGTGTGTGGCGCGGCACCTCCAGAGACGGCTGCTGTGGAAGGCCACCGAGTGCGCCAAATCACGCGCGAAAGTCTGTCCAGCGAGTTCTTTCTCGAGAACATTTACGTGAGATTTCAGGATGACTGGTCGGCGTTCCAGATGACTCATCTGATGAACCCCAATCGCATGCTGTGGGCCAATGACTATCCGCACAGCGACTCGACTTGGCCTAACAGCCAAACCCTTCTCACCGAGCATACCAAGCATCTGAATGATGGGGTTAAGCGCGCGATCCTGCGCGACAATGTTCGAGAGCTTTATAAGCTCGCGGCATAGCTTGGCCATGGTCGGCATGGCGTAGTCATCTTTTGCTGGCTGCAATATGTCGCCGGTCAGGAATGGCGGCGGCGCTGATCGAAGCGGCGGCCCAGGATACGGGCTTGCTCGTCGAGCGCGCCGTCGGCCTGCTGCGCGCCGGGTAGGGGAAGACAAACCATGGCCGCTGTGGTCGAGAACCCGGAATTATCACCCCAAAGTTCGGACTGGACGGCACCCATGCTTCGGCTGCCCTGCGCCTGAGCGAGACGGCGCGGCTTTCAGTTCAAGGCGGCGTCGGTTGCGACCCGCGGATGAGGCGTCCCGGCAAGGCGCCCGTTGGCCTGCCGCGCCGGTAGACGATCTTCCCGGAAACGATTGTCGCTTCGTACCCGTCCGCGCCTTCTGCGACAGTCTCTTGCCGCCTGCAGGGAGATCGTGCTTGACTTGCGGCGCGTACAGATGGAGCCGATCAAGATCGATGACGTTGATGTCGGCCTTATAGCCAGGTTTCAACAAGCCTCGGTCGTTCAGCCCCACTGATGCCGCCGTGTCGTGCGCCAGCATCTTGATCGCCGTCTCGATATTGATCCTTGACTTGTCGCGTACATATTCTGTCAGAATGAATGTCGTGTAACCCGCATCGCAGATCATTCCGTAATGCGCACCGCCGTCGCCCAGTCCGACCACGGTGCCAGGCCTTCCGAACAGGTCAACCGCAATGTCGAACCGGTTTTCGTCCGAGTTACCCATCGGGCAATAAATGATCGCGCGTCCGTTTTGCCGCAGCAGCTCATCGTACATGAGCTCCCTTTCCGAGATACCGAGAGTGGCCGCGCGCGCCTTGATGCTGTCATGGGGCGAGGGCGAATAATTGGGCGGGTCGCCGAGAGGAAAAAGGATATGCGTCTGTTCAACGACCCACAGAAAGAAGGGATTCGGATCCTCGGGCTTTTCCGACAGCAACCGCTTACGAAGTTCCGGGTCCCGCATCCGCGCTACCTTCTCCTCCAGCGGCAGCTTCTCGATCTCCTTGTAACTCGGATTCAAAGAGAAAGGATGATAGCTTAAATCGAGCCCGAACAGCATACCGATCGGACGAGGAAAGAACTGGCCATGTATGTCGCGGCCATCCGCCTCTGCCTCTGCAAGACCGTCCAGGAGCCTCTGGGATCCGCCTTTCACGCCGCTCCCGCTGAAAAGGCTGAAGTTCACCGGCCGACCCGATGCCTCATTGAGAGTACGGATGACCTGCCATTCATGCGTCGAGTCCTGCTCCGTGCTGAGGATAAGCTGAAACACACCGTCGTTCGCGTCGCGCAAACCGGCGGCCAGTGCTTCCAGTTCCTTCACCTCGGTCGTGGTTGATGGGGCAGCCCGGCCATCGCGAAAACGATGCACGAGAGCACGTGACGTCGTCACTCCCAACGCGCCCGCGATCACCGCCTCTTTGGTTAGGCGGCGCATCGTTGACAAATCCTCATCCGTTGGCGGCTCAAGATTGGCACCACGCTCGCCCATGACATAGACCCGAAGAGGGCTATGTGGCAGTTGCGCGGCAAAATCGATGTCGGTTTCGCGCGCCGCCAGGGCATCGAGATATTCCGGGAAGGTCTCCCAGTTGAATGGAACACCCTCTGCCATCACCGCTTCGGGGATGTCTTCGACCCCTTCCATCAGCTTGATCATCAGGTTGTGATCGCCCGAACGAACAGGCGCAAATCCCACGCCGCAATTGCCCATAACGACCGTCGTAACGCCGTGTTCGGAAGAGGGGGAAAGGCGGCTTTCCCAAGTGACCTGCCCGTCATAATGGGTGTGCACATCGACAAACCCAGGAACGACAGTCAGTCCCGCAGCGTCAATTTCCTGTCGTCCGCTGCCATCTACTTCCCCGACAACGGCAACCTTGCTTCCGGAAATGGCGATATCGCCAATAAAAGCATCTCCACCATTACCATCGACGATGGTGCCGCCACGGATGACTAGGTCAAACTTTTCTGGCATTGCCTGCTCCAAGCTTTGGCGACTTCTCGGCCGCTCTCTACCCGCTGAGACCGTAAGCAATTGGATTGTACACGCAAGTTCGAATCGGCTAGGATTAATGTTTGGCATGTGTTGCGTGTCACGAACCTCACTGAATACCGGGCACCGCTATCGCGAATACCACGATAAGGGTCTCGGGAATTCGCGAGCCGAGCCCTCCGGCGCAATCGTCCTACTTCAAACAGAATTCCGAGGAAGGCCGCGGCAGTGTCGGCATAGATTGTTGGACCATCGCAATATTCCCGAGAAAAACTGAATTTACCCTAGAATCCGGCTCTTCTGTTCCCACCCAAGACGCGCCAACTCAGGGAACATCTGAGCGCGGACTTTAGCTTGGGTCGAGGAGGCGGTCCCCCGGATCACGCGGCCCCGTATGCCATGAAAGATCGCAGCAAGGCGGAAGAAGTTGAAAGCCAAATAGATTTCATAGTGCTCAATCGACGACCGCCCAGTTCGAACACAGTATGCTGCTACATATTCCTCTTCGCTAGGAAGTTTGAGGTCGACCAGATCGGCGCCTCCCAGACCCGCTACAATGTGCGGCGGCATGCGATACATCATTGCATGATAGGTGAAGTCGGCGATCGGATCGCCAAGAGTCGATAGCTCCCAATCGAGCACCGCCAGAACTCTTGGCTCGGTTGGATGAAAAATCACGTTATCGATACGAAAGTCTCCGTGAATGATCGAGGTCGTGGCAGATTGGGGGATATTAGAGCCAAGCCAGTCAATCAGACGGTCCATGTTTGGATCACGGCCAGCCTCCCCATCCTCAAGATACTGAGTGGACCAGCGGCCAAGCTGACGCTCGAAATAATTGCCGACCCTACCGTAATGGCCAAGGCCAATCGCAGCGTAGTCCAAATTATGAAGACCCGCGATTGCAGCATTCATAGCATCGAAATAGAAGCGCCGTTCGGTAGCGCTTTGGTCTTTTCAGCTTTAGCCGGTTTCCCTCTCCTGCCTCCTCACCCACCGGCCCAGGGAAAGCGGGATGGGCGTCAGAACTGCCGAATCCCAGTAGCGTCCGATTCCTTGAAGACCGGAATTTCTTCGAAGGATTTCATCATTATCAGCGGAATCAGCCGATCGGTCGACTTCTGATAATCGTCGTAGAACGGAAAGCAGGTGACCATGAAATTCCACACCTTTTCGCGTTCGGCTCCCTCGGGCTGGCGCCATGTCGCGCGAAAAGCCTGGGTGGCTATTTGAAAGTCAACAAACTCACTCGCGCAAATGTTGAGGTACCATTCGGGATGATTATCCGCTCCGCTTTTTGAGCCGACAATCACGACTTCGCCCCCGATGTCGCCATAGCAGAGAGGAGTGATGAACACCTTGCCGCTTTTTCGGCCGACATATCGAATCAAGCAGTGGGTGCCAAAAGGAAGGCCACCGGATGCCGTTACGTCCATGATATGACCCTGAACGCCGCCCGAACGCAGGTAAAGTTGCCGATGCGCGATGAGCCAATCCCGGACCTTCGCGCGCTTCGCGGCTGCCGTTTCGTCATTCATTATTCGATCCTCCACCAAGGGTGCAAATACGCCGATCTGGCGGCCAAAAGCTATAGATTTCCCACCGGACCGTTTTTTTCGGCCGGAGTTCCGTTTAGGTGAGGGATGTTCTCGCGACGCCCTTCTCGGCTCAAGCTGCCCTAGGGCGGCTGGGGCTCCATCCCGTAAGGAGGCTGGGCAGAATGTGAGCCGTAAATGACTGGCCGCTGTCGAACTCCCGCCCCGATGTCGAAGCCAGCCGCGCTTGTTCTTGAGCATTTCGGGAAGCTTCTAGCGAAGCATCGCTGCTATCGGCGCGTTGACGACGCCGGGTGATCCGGACACGTCGAGGGCTTCAGATATGCTCAGATTCGTCTATGAGCGCGCGCTCGAATATGTCAAAATCCGTGAGCAGTTCGGCAAACCATTGATCGAATTCCAGGCGGTCCAACTCAGAATCGCCGATATGGCGATCCAGTTGGAGGCAGCGCGCCTGATGGTCTACCGCGCACTCAGCCGAACCGCCGACGGCATGCCCAGTGCATATGACGCCTCGACTACGAAAATTTTCGTCAATGAGGTTGCACGTAAGGTGACTGACGATGCCATCCAGCTTTTCGGCGGCGCCGGTTATCTTCAGGAGACCGGGATCGAGCGGCTGTACCGATATGTGCGCGGCTACTCGATTGCAGGAGGGACACTGGATATTCATCGAACGATGGTCGCGGGCTGGGTGTCAGGAATGCATTTCAGTCAATGGAAGAAATGAGACGGCTACTGCCGACCGCCTTGCTCTCGCAATCGTTTCATGCGGACGGAGGCAGCTGGATATAACTGGGTACGCATCAGCTCCGAGGAGGGCGCTATCGCCCCCCCGGGGCGGCTCGCCGAGATCGACAACAACATCGCCGAAGGCGGCATGCGCAGTACGGCGATAGTCGGAAGAAGCTGATGCGCACACTTTCATATTTGCGCCACACACCCCTTCCCGGCCAAGCTCCCGTGAAAAAGGGCTAAAACACGCTCGCCTAGCGCTCCTGGAGCAGTGTCCGGGCCATGATGTCGTGCTGGATTTCCGACGACCCGCCGAAGATGCTTTGCGCCCTATCGTTCAGGTAGCGGGGCGCAGCAAGGCGTATCATATCCCGATTCAATCCCTGTCCTACACTATTCAGGGGTCGCTCCGTTTCCCATCGTCTGACGTCCGCTCCGACGATATCGACCCACAACGTCGATATAGCCTGACGACATTTACCGGTGCGCAGCTTGATGATCGACGAGGTGAATTCGCTCATCACTTCACCGGGCGCCAGGGGGAGCACGGACTTGATCTCCAGAAATTCAAGCGCGTCTAGATCGAGCTCAAGCATTGACAATCGATCGCGAATGTCGCGCACTTCGTCCTCGGGCTTCTCCGATGCCAGCGCGGCGGCCAGCGAGGCGATTTCTCCGAACCACGCCTTAAGGCGTGTTGAATAGAAGGAACCGGCGCGTTCGTTCTTCAACAGAAACAACGCCTTGGCCCAGCCTTCACCCGACACGCCGATGATCTTCTCCTTGGAGATTACGACATCATCGAAAAAGACTTGGTTGAGTTCGTGATCGCCGCCCATGGTCCGGATTGGCTGAATGGTGACGCCAGGCGCGTTCATTTCAACGATGATAAAGCTGAACTTCTTTCCATCGGTCTGATCATGCTCGCTGCGGACCAGAGCGAACATAAGGTTCGCAAAGTGCCCATGCGTGGTCCATATCTTCGTTCCGTTAAGCACATAAGCGTCGCCATCGCGCCTGAGGTGGGACTTCAAACCTCTCAGGTCCGATCCGGCTGAGGGTTCCGAAAAACCCTGGCACCAGTAATCGTCGGCGGAGAGAATTCGCGGGAGATACTTCTGCTGCTGCTCTGGCGAGCCGAACTCCATAATAACCGGCCCAATCAGTCGCAGTCCCATGGCGTGCTGAAAGGGTGCGTACGCGGCGGCGCAACTGCGCTCAAACAGATAACGCTGAGTCGGGGTCCAGCCGGTACCACCAAACTGGACTGGCCAGGTCGGCGCTCCCCAACCTCGTTCGTTGAGAATTTTTTGCCACGCTCGGAACACCTCCGGCTCGGGATACACACCGCTGGTAAGGCGTTGTGCATATGCGAGCTCGGGCGAAAGATTCTGCGCGATGAAGTCTTTGAGTTCGGCCTCGAAGGCCTTCTCTTCGGGGGTAAGGCGAAGATCCATCTTAAATTCCTCGATCAACCTGCAAGTGCAGCATGGCGTTTCAGATGTGCGACACGCCCGCCCATCAGCGATTTCGCTGCGATGACGCGCTTCAGGCGCGCGCCGATACCCAGCTCGTCGGTCGTGCCCATGGCTCCGTGCAGTTGGACAGCGTCTTCTGCAACATAGAGGGCAGCCGCGCCAACTTTGATCACCGCGCCGGAGGCAGCCCTGCGGGCGTCGATATCCGCCAGATCATCCAGCGCGAGTGCGGCGCGTATCATTAGCGATTGGGCCTCTTCCACCGCAACCGCCATGTCCACGAGCCGGTGCCGCAACACCTGTTTGGTTGCAAGCGGCTGGCCGAACTGCGTTCGCGTTTTTAGATAATCCCGGGTACGATCTACAAGGTCGCTCATCAGGCCAATCAACTCGGCGCAGATGACCATATTAGAGCGGTCGATAGCCGTCTCGAATGCGCTTGAGCAATCCTGGGACGCTCCAAGTGGCTGAGCCTTTACGCTATCCAGAATCGCAGTCGCTTCGGTGCTGCCATCGATCCCAGCATAGGTGGTGAGTGCATCGCCCAGATCGCCAATCTCCACCAGGAATGCGCGCATGCCCTCATCGGTCGAGGCGCGCAGGATGATGAGTTCGACGTCATCGATTTCAGGCACCAAGATCTCGCCGGTCAACACGCTGGAACCGTTGCTGCCCCGGTCGGCTCGCACTTGGCGCGACGGTCTCGAGCTCGGAGCGGCAATCGCGATGCGCAATGTTCCGCTCACCATCTTTTCCAACAGCTGCTTTTGCTGCTCGTCGCCCAGCTTTTGCAACAAGTAGGCTGCTGCGATGGCATTGGTAGAAAAAGGGGCCACTATACCGGCCCGTCCGATCTGTTCCGCCACGATGCAGGCTTCGAGCACGCCTTGGCCGGAGCCGCCGAGATCCTCATTCACGGCCTGTCCCAGCAAACCCATCTGAGCAAACAAAGACCAAGCCTGCTCTCCGTCGCCGACGCGCCGGAACGCTTGCGCGACAGAATCGCGCAGCAAAGCTTGGTCTTCGGTAAACGAAAGTTCCATCATCCTATCCCCTAAGTAGCGCAAATCGGCCCGAAACGTCGCTGTAAACAATATGAAAACTAAGCGGTTGGCGGCCACCGTTAGCTGGCGGCCCGTACGGCCTCCCGTCAAAGTGGCTGTACCTCCAAGCCAGGATGGTGAGCGGCCTAGTAGCCGGGCAACCGCAATTTAAACAAGGGCGTCCGGCATTAGCTGCCCTTGCCTGAATGACCCTGTGTAGCTGCGCCGCGCCGCCATAAGGATCAAAGGTCGACATTCCCCCCAGCAATTGTTGCGCGATCGGGCGATACAAAATCTTGCTTCAGCGCCAGGATGCTGCGGCCGGTCCTTTCGTCGCGACGCTTGACAGCGGTGCGGTCGAAGGCGTTCAATCTTGCCAACACGAAAACAGGATGGGAGTGAATCGGATGAAGATCGGCATTGAGATCGACTGGCAGAAGCGCAATTTCGTCATCAATCGCGAACGCCTGCAGCTGGTCGACGACCTGGGCTACGATGTCGTGTTCTGCGCCGAAGGATTCGGCAATGATGCGATCACCCCGCTCGGCTATGTGCTGGGTTGCACGAAGCGCATCGGCGTCGGCACCCGCGTGATCAGCAATCCGGCGCGCACGCCGGCGATGACCGCGATGACCTTCCAGACCATGCGCCATATCGCGCCCGAGCGCGAGATCATCGCCGGCCTCGGCAGCCATGTCATCGAGGGGACGGAAGGCTTTCACGGGCTGCCGTGGACCCCGGCCTATCCGCGCATGAAGGAGCTGGTCGAGATCATGCGCCAGGCCTTCCGCGGCGAAGAGCTGCACATGGAGGGCAAGCAGTATACGATCCCCTACCACAAGCCGGGCGAGGAACCGCGATACCCGGCAATGCAGTTCTGGCTGGAGCCGCGTCCCAACCCTCCCCAGATCGTGTTCGGGGGCGGTACCGAACTGATGATTTCGCTGGCGGCGCAGATCGCCGACGGGATGATGCCGAACGGCGGCTGGGCGCCGGGCGACATGAAGTTCTACAAGCCGATGCTGGAGAAAGGCTTCGCCAAGCGCGAATCGCCGCCGAAGCTGGAGGACTTTCCGCTGTGGGCGCACATCGACGTTCTGGTCACCGACGACGTCAAGGAGGCCATTGCGCAGTTCAAGGAATATGTCGTCCGCTGGACCGGCGGTTATTACAATCCGGGCGGGCACGAATTCTTCATGATCAACCGTGGCTATGGTGACCTGGTGCCCAAGATCAAGGAGCTCTACGAAGCCGGGCGGATCAAGGAGGCGGAGGCACTGGTTCCCGACGAATACATCGACCAATGCTGGCTGTTCGGGCCTATGGACCGCATCCTCTCGCGCTGGCGCAACGAGTGGGTCGATGACGGTTGCAACCTCATCATCCGGACCGACAACTGGCCTTCGGCCAAACTGTCTAACAACGAGGTCTACGAGCCGTTGCTGCGCGCCATGCTGGACTGAGAGTCCGTTTCAAAACGCGCGAAAGAGCGCGTTTTGGGCCACCTCCCGCCCCGCTCCCCCGGCCCAACCACCCAATTATGGTAGCCTATGGGTGGTTGGGCCGGGGGAGCGGGGCGGGAGGTGGCAACGAAACTCGGCCACGCCGGGTTTCGAAACGACTCTGAGACGCTGGCGCCTGCGCCGGCATGGTTTACCACCGCTCGGCGTGACCAGCAGATAGAGGCGGCTGGCGTCGGTTAATTTATGGGGTTTCGGGCGCGGCTTGGCAGCGCGAACTTTCGCATCGGTCAGCAATGTGGGTCTCCTGAAAAGTACCACGTTTTTCGACCGCGCGTACCACGCTCAGGGCCCTCCGATTCGCTGGATGGGCATGGACGGGCACGGACGCCCGAGGCCGAACCGGTCTGTTAAGTGTCAGTTTTCAGGAGGAAAAAGTCGAGACCAGTGGTCTTTTGCGGACCCCTGTGGAATGGTCCGTGGCGGTGCTGTCAGTCTAACCGCAACTCGTCTCCGATTGGCGTGCCAACCTGCGGTCGCTATGATGGATCGATGCGCCCGATTTCATTCAAACGTCACCGCTTCAAGCCCGCCACGATCATGCTGGCGGTGCGCCTCTACTACCGGTTTACGGTGTCGTTGCGGGACGTCGAGGAAATGCTCGCCGAGCGCGGAATCGACGTCTCGTACGAGACGATCCGCTGCTGGACGATGAAGTTCGGACCGGTAATCGCCGCCAACATCCGCAAGGCTTGCCCGCGCTGCGACAGTGTGTGGCACCTCGACGAAATGGTCGTCAAAATCCGGGGCCAGCGCATGTCCATGTGGCGGGCGGTCGACCGCGAAGGCGAGGTCCTCGACATGCTCGTCCAGAAGCGGCGGAACAAGAAGGCTGCGCTGAAATTGCTGCGGAAACTCCTGAAGAACCAGGGGTTCATTCCCGAGCGTTTTGTGACCGACGGCCTTGCCTCATACCGCGCCGCCCTCAAGGTTCTGAAGTGCCAGAAGCGCCATCATCCGGGGCGACTGCGCGATAACAACCGGGCCGAAAACTCCCATCTCCCGGTCCGACGAAGGGAGCGGAAAATGCAACGGTTCAAGTCCCAGGGCCAGGCTCAACGTTTCGTTTCCATCCATTCCGCGATCTACAATACGTTCAACCTGCAGCGCCATCTCGTCTCGCGCAAGACCCTCCGGACCTTCCGCGCGGCGGCCTTCGCCGAGTGGGCCGCTGCGTCCGCAACGACCGCCTGAGGCGGCGCCTGCGGGAAAAGGCGCGCTCTTCAAAAGTTACCCTGACAACACCTGCTGAAGGGGTTCGATCCCCTTCGTCTTTCCAATCGTGATGGTGATCGTGGCGTCGATCCTGCCGGCGCACGGCGCGGGTGGCAACGTTCGTCTGGGCTACCGACGCCGCCATTGCTGGTCGATCACCCTTTGGGCAGGCCTAGCAGGTTGGCAATGTTGTTCTTCTGGACCGCGGACGATCCGCCGAAGATCGGGAACACTATGGCATCCCGTACGTAGCGCTCCATGTTGAAGCCCTCCGCATAACCATAGGCGCCCATTACCATCTGGCAGGTGATGGTGATGTCGCGCGTCGTCTCGGCGATGTAGAGCTTGGCCATCGAGGTCTGCACGGCGCTCGGCTCGCCGCGATCGACGAGGCCGGCGGCATGGTCGAGCATCAGCCGGCAGGTCTGGAGCTTGGTCTGGACCTCGGCGAGCTGGTGGCGCACCGCCTGGTGGCCGCAGATCTTCTTGCCGAACTGGACGCGCTGTTGGGCATAGGCCCAGGCTTCCTCGACCGCGCCGACGGCAATGCCCATGGCCATCGATGCCGGTTGCAGCTTCTCGATCTCCAACGTCGGCCCGGCGAGCTGCTCCCAGCCCCGGTTCCACATTTCCGGGCCGCCCATGATATTGGCGGCGGGCACCTCGAGATTTTCGAAGATCACATCGTTCGTGGCGGTTGCGTGCATGCCCATGGTGCGGGTGTGGGTGATGGTGATGCCCGGCGACGTGCGCGGGATGATTACGAAGCTGAGGTTGCGATAGCGCTCCTCGAGCGGGCCGCTGCGCACCAGCGCGTAGATGTAGTCCGACCACTGGGCGCCCGAGCACCAGCGCTTGGCGCCGTTGATGATGATTGTGTCGCCGACCAGCTCGGCACGGGTCCTGACCGAGGCGAGGTCAGCGCCCGTGTCGGGCTCGGACAGGCCGAGTGCAAACATGATCCGGCCCTCCGCGATGGCTGGCAGGAAGCGGCGCTTCTGCTCCTCGTTGCCGAGTTCCTTGACGTTTAGCCCGGCGTACGACGCGCACTGGACATAGAGCCCCGCAAGCGCGCAGCTACGCTTGGCCAGTTCCTCGATCACCATGAACTGGGTGCGGATGCTGAGGTCAAGGCCGCCATATTCCTCGGGAAGGGTCAGCGCGCAGATGCCGAGTTCGGCCATGCGTAGCAGCAGCTCGCGCGGAATGAAGTCCTCGCGGTCCCACCTGGCGACGGCTTCGGGCGGCGCGATGTCGTCGAGCAGGCGGCGCAGGCTGTCGCGCAGCATTTCCATTTCGGCAGTGTCGGTGATCATGGCAGAGTTCCTGTCTCGTTAGGCAAGGAGAATGAGTTGTTCAACCGGTCGCTGCGACGATTTCCTGAACGAGGAGATGTTCGACAGGAGCTGTCAGTCCGATGCGAACTCGTCTCCACCTGGCGGGGTCTTGGCTTTGAGGGCAGGGGCCTAGCTGGCAAGCGCCTGCCAGTCGGCCAGGGCGGTCGAGCTTGTATGTCTGGCGATCGACGAGGTGGCGCTCTTGGTTGAAATGATTGTGGAAGGAGGCATGGACGGAGGCGAATTTCTGCAGCGTCTTCATCCGCCGGAACCGCAGCATGGCTCGCTCTCGTCGTCGCACGGGCAGGTGGCTGTTCTCGACCCGGTTATTGGCATGGCGGCCGGTTTCCTGCTTGGCCCGGTTGCCCAGTTCATCCATCGCCGCGCCGTAGGAGCGCAGGCCGTCAGTGACGATCTTCTCGGGCGAGCCGTGGCGCTTCAGCGCCTTCTTCATGAAAGCCGTAGCCGCAGATTTGTCGCGCGTTTTCGTGACATAGCTCTCCAGCACTTCGCCTTCGTGGTCGACGGCGCGCCACAGGGAATGCATCTCGCCGTTGATCTTGACGTACATCTCATCAAGGTGCCAACGCCAGTGCCGAAAGCCTCGCATCCGGCTCACCCGCTGCCGCCGGATGTCGGCCGCGAACAGCGGACCGAAGCGGTTCCACCACAGGCGCACCGTCTCGTGACACAGGTCGATGCCGCGCTCGAACAGCAGGTCCTCGACATTGCGCAGCGACAACGAAAACCTGACGTACATCATCACCACCAGCCGGATCACCTCCGGCGACGAGTGGAAATACCGAAACGGATTGGCTGGTTTTCGAGGGCGAGGCATGACTTCACGTTACCCTTCGGAGCGCCGAACCGCCATCCGGTGCAATCCCTTTGACACCACCCGCAGGTGCGATCGTGACCAATGAAGACGAGCTGGGATATGAAGAGGCCAGCCCTCTGATTTCTTTGGCATGGCCCAAACGGACGGGGATGTCATAAGACAAGCGGTTTCCACACGAACTGAATCGTTGGGGATTCCCATCTGACGCCTGATGTGATTCACGCTGTCTGCTGGCGAAGGAGGCCGGCATGGATGGCGCGCTCGCTTTCACAGGACCTTCGGGACAGGGTTATTGCCGCGATTGACGGCGGCTTGAGTTGCCGCGCGGCGGCAGGTCACTTTGGGGTCAGCGTATCGAGCGCGATCCGCTGGCGGCAACTGGCACGAGAGCATGGGCAGGCCGTTGCCAAACCACGCGGCGGAGACCGACACTCGGCCCGGATTGAGGCGCAGGGCGCGTTCATCCGCGAACTGGTGACCGAACAGGCCGACATGACGCTGGTCGAGATACAGGCGCGGCTGATCGAGCGGGGCGCTTCGGTTGGTATCGGCACCCTGCACAGGTTTTTCTCGCGCCACGGCATCACTCGGAAAAAAGACCGGGCACGCGATCGAGCAGGACCGCCCCGACGTCCTGAGGCAGCGCCAGCACTGGTTCGAGGGCCAGCTCGATCTGGCACCGGAACGCCTCGTGTTCATCGATGAGACGTGGACCGCCACCAACATGACCCGTAGCCATGGTCGGTGCGCCACCCTTTCGACGACCGATGTAGGTTTCGTCCGCTTCAACCATGGTGCCGTTGCCGCCCATGGGAGTGGCATCATCCGAGCGCATGGCTTCGCGGATGCGGTGGAACATGAACCAAACGCTCTTGTAGGTGATACCCAGCATACGGTGAAGCTGATGGGCGCTCATGCCCTTCTTGCTGGCGCAAAGCAGATGGTTGGCGAGCAGCCACTTGTTGAGCGGAATTTTGCTGCTCTCGCACACCGTGCCGACCGTGACGCTGTACTGCTTGCGGCAGTCGTTGCACTGGACGACGCCGTTGCGGATCGCGCCTTCCGGGTGCGCCTTGGTAGGACGGCCACGCTGCGCAGGGAGCCGCTTGGCGTTGAACGAACCACAGTGCGGGCAGAACGGGCCATCGGGCCAGCGTAGAGCCTCAAGATGCTCGCGGGCCTTGTCCTCGTTGGTGAAGTGCGGGGCGGTAAGGTTCGCCATGCCCAACCCCTACGGGGCGGGCGTTGCTTTGTCACGTATATAATCGCCACTAAATGTCAAGCTGCATAGCGTGGGAGCGAAGCGCGCGGCGCACGCGCCTGCCAATATCGCTTGTCGATATTGGCCACCGTCGGACTCGGGGAGCCGCTGACGGCAGAGTTTGGGGATTCTCGCACGTGGCACCGCGATCCATTGATTGCGCTTTGACGGCGCATCGGACAGTCTGCCGAGAATGGCTCATGCTCGCCGGGCATGAGCCTGTCCAAGCCCCGCAGGGATGCCGCGACGGCTCCCGCCGATCGGGCATATCGGGAGAGACGGCCATGCGCTTTTCCATGCACGCGCCCCTGGGCGATGTTACGCCCGGCCAGTTCCAGACCATGAATGCGGTGCGCAGCATCGCCGGCGCATTCGAGGCGGCGGGCATCGACGCCGCCTATGTCACCGATCACCCCGCCCCCGATGCGAAATGGCTCCACGCCAACGGTCACGATGCGCTCGAACCGTTCGCCGCCCTGTCGTTCCTCGCCGCAGCCAGCACCCGGCTGAAGCTGATGAGCTACCTGATCGTTCTGCCCTATCGCAATCCGTTCCTGACCGCCAAGTCCGGCGCGACGCTGCAGGTGCTTTCCGACGGGCGCTTCATCATGGGCTGCGGAGGCGGCTACCAGAAGACCGAATTCGATGCCCTGGGCGTCGATTTCCACAAGCGCGGCGACCTGTTCGACGAGGCGCTAGAAGTCATCGACCTCGTCTGGCGCGCGGGGGCGGTCACCAAGCAGGGCCGGAACTTCGCCGCGGAAGGGGTCGAGCCGCGCCCTGTTCCCGTGCCCCGGCCGTCGATCTGGATCGGCGGATCGGTCGAGAAGGCGGTCCATCGGGCTGCGCGGTGGGGCGACGGCTGGGCGCCGGTATTTGCCGCCCCCACCATGACCGCAGTCAATCGCGCGACATTCATCCAGAGCCATGAGGAACTGCGCGACAAGATCGCCATGGTCCACGATCTGCGCGCGGCGCTGGGCAGGACCGGGCCGTTCGAAGTCAGCATCCCGGCCCGCGAACAGCCCCGGGTGGGCACTGCTGGCGGAGCCGATCACTATCTGGAGGCGCTCGCCCGCCTCGGCGAGATCGGCGTGACCTGGGCGATGATCGATCTCCCCCACCCGAGCCTCGCGGCCTTCCTGGACAATGTGCGGTGGTTCGGGGAGGAAGTGGTCCCGCGCGTGAAAACGGAACCGGCCAGCGCGGAGTGAGGCGGCGATCCCCAGCTCCAGCTCGGCACGAGCAATATCGCCGGCAAATGCCGTGCCGGCGTTGCGCATGATAGGGAGGCCGGATTCAATCAGCGCCTCGCCCTCTTCGCTCCGGCCGGTTTCGAGTAGGAAGTGGCCCTCCCGGACCGCGATCGCTGCTGCCGGCAGAGAGCCGGGCTTCACCCGCGCGTCTCTGGCGAGCGCTGCGAACAGCGGCAACGCCGTCTTGCAATCGCCAGCGAGTTCGGCATCGCTGGCGCTGTTGAACTGCTGTTGCAAGGTCATCTGCGCGGGTGGCGCGGCGACGGCAACCGCGGGCGCACTCGCCGTCTCAGCCCAAGTTGTCCCGACAAAGAGGGTCAGCGCCCCCAGCAGCGGCAGGTCAGCTACGAAACGCGGATGGCGCATGAAATTCCCCCTCGATCAACCGACGTGCGCGATTTAGCATGTCGCGTGCGTTACCGATTCATCCTGCCGATTATTGTGACGGTTTCAACCATCGGGCTCGGCGATGGCGCGGCGATGGCGCAGGATCGGAAGGCATCCGCAGACCGCCTCGTGTTGTTCGGGGCTCAATGGTGCGCGCCTTGTCGCGCCGAAGTGGCTGTACTGCCCGCGTTGGTGACAGCTGCCGCACCGGTCCGCGTGATCGTTGCGTGGATCGGCCGGCCGCTTGTCCTGCCGGTCGGGTTGCCGGTCACAACACTGCCTCCCGCCGCAGCGGAGGCCTTGGCCGAGCGCGTGGGCGGGCCAGGCTATGGCGTGCCGCTCACCGCCATCTTTGATGGCAATGGCCGCCTGTGTGCTGTGCGCCGAAAACCGCTGAGTCCGGACGATGTATCGCCGTTGCTGGCAGCTTGCCGGCCGTGACGGAGGCTTACTTGCAAAGCCCGCTTCCGCCAACATAGCCGACCTTCCCGGCACCCGAACCGCTCATTGATACCTGCCCTCCGTTCATCTCGCAGCCGCATTGGTGCCAGCGAGGTGTCATGGGACTTAGCTGCCGCTCGAAATGGCCGCGATAAGTGGCAGCTGCTATCGGAAACGTCCCCAGACTGCTCGCCCCACACCTCCGAACATCGGCAGCCGTGTCCGCGTGGGTTCATGATATCTTCCATTTTCATGGACGCAGGGGAGATCCAGCAGATCGCCGTTTAGCAGGTCCCGTGACTCGTGGCGAAAGATAGGCCAAGCTGCCCCCGTGAAACTGACCTTCCGTCATGCGCCCCACTGGGAAGACCGGCCCCATGTCGTGGTTCGGCCAATGTCGACCTTTGGCCGCTATTGGGCAGACCCGATCCGGCTTGAGGAGGCTGTCGCCCACCAAACCGAGAGCATCATGTTTACCGCGTGTCGTTACATTCCAGCCGCCAAGGACCGGGAATACTATACCGAACACGATGAGCTCGCAGACGTCGAAGTTCGCTTCCTCGCCGCAATGGTCATGGCTGTAGGCTTCGACGAAGGTTTAGTGGCTCCGTATCCGGTGTCAGATTCGTTCGCGCTCGAATACGATGGGCCGCTACACGACCCAGCTTTCCTGCACGCGGCCGAAAAAGCCTTGCGAACAGAAATTGCGGGGATGCGCCGTCTTGCTACATCGCCCCCAATTCTGGCAATCGATGGGGCCCCGTTCGAATATCATCATCGACCACTGAACTCGGCGCGACTGGCAGAGATATTTTCAGCGGTCAGCGCCGATGATGATCTTATGATGCGGGGCCTCCATTGCCTACTGAAGTCTCGAATGGCGGCGATGCATGCTGAGTTTGCAGAAGAGGCGAATTACGCTCTTTACGTAGCTTTAGATGCGCTGTTTTCACTCGTTCGGCGGCAACTGATAAAGGAGGGCAATCCTAACCCATCATCATATGATGCCCAAAACTTCATTCACAGTCTTTTTGATGAAGATCAGTCTGGGTTGCGTTTTTTTGAAGAGTTTTACGACGACCGAATTATGACAATGCATCCGGAAAACAGATACGGTATTTTCCGCCACGCTCCAATTTCGCATTGTGACTTCCACTCGCTATTCGAAATGGTGCGAGAGGTTTACCGTGAATTCGCCCTTTTCTCGAAGATGGCTCCGGCGTGCGAAAGCGCCTTGGACTGACCGTCAGGATGCGCCAACATAGCGGCCGCACCGAAATCGCATCGGCGTCCTGAGACCGACCGTACGTTCATCTTCATCTTCGAATTCAGCTGCGAATGACCGGTTTGGGTAAGGCTGTGTTTTAGCGTCAACGGCAAAGAGGGGGTGATTGCGACAGGTCTGCTTTTGCGACAAATGAGGTGGACTTATCTTATTATGTCTAAATCGCGCTGGGCATCCCGACGATGGAATTCATTTTCGAGATTTTTCTCCAGTTCCTAGGAGAACTGCTACTTCAGGCGATCTTCGAGGCGCTGTTTGAACTTGGTCTCCATAGCCTTGCGGATATGATCTGCCCCCTTCTGAGTGGTCCAAAATCTCTGTTATTTTGGATCATGATGACCTGAACCCCGGAAACTGGTCCGAATTTGGTGAGAGATTCTCGGTTAGGTTTGGCTGGAGCCGACTGAGGGAGTTTCTGGATGAAGAAGTCCAAGTTTAGCGAGCAGCAGATCGCATTCATATT